>Ga0207828_100011_pt1 | contig 466097 bp, 471 predicted proteins | sample TtaePargueraPR_11_FD_187276 | JGI IMG/M metagenome (GOLD analysis project Ga0207828, IMG submission 187276) | Aerobic enrichment media microbial communities from Bioluminiscent Bay, La Parguera, Puerto Rico - Tt and P2 (3) (SPAdes) | ecosystem: Environmental > Aquatic > Marine > Unclassified ...
GAAGACGATGTAGGGGCCCTTGTTGCAGGCCGGAGCCGGCGGCGGGGGCGGAGGAGGCGGCGGCGGAGGAGGCGGCGGAGGCGGCGGAGGCGGCGGGGGCGGCGGCGGGGCCGGACGTTCCCAGAAATTATACGCCAGAGTCAGCAGGACCGAGTGGGATTCCCACGCAGTGTTGTAGAATTCGCCGGCCAGGCCATCGACCACTTCATAGTCGGGCACGTTGAAGTAGCGGTATTTGGCGGCAATATCGACATGGTCGCTGATCGGTGCCCGGACGCCGGCAAGGCCCTGCCAGGCGAAGCTGGTGTCGCTCGAATCCATCAGGATGGTGTCGGCGTTCTGGCCGATCGAGGCTCCCGAAACATAGATGTAATGTTCGGGATGGGCGACGCCGGCGCCGCCGCCGAGGAAGAACTGCAGCCCGTCGTCATCGCCGAAGTCGAGCAGCGCATTGGCCATCATGCTGAAGGCGGTGGCGCGTCCGTTGAGCTCGCTTGAGGTAGCATAACCGAGGCCATCGACCAGGATCTGATCGTTCTGGACATTCTTGTAGGCGGCTTCGGCTTCGAGCCGGAACATGCCGAAATCATAGCCGATCACGCCGGCAATGTCGTAGCCCGGCTTGGCGTCGAGCTCGGCTCCGCCGACACCGGTATTGACCGGTTCGAAGTCGAAATTCTCGGCCGAGACGACACCGCCGCCGGCTTCGATGTAAAAGCTGTCGTCGCGGGCCAGGGCCGGGGTGGCCAGGGCGCTCGACGCCAGGATTGCGCATGTAAGGATGCGGCGCATGTGGTTCTCCTCATTTACGTCGCGTTTGGGGGCGTAACAAAAATACGCTGCGGACCTGCATTGCACAAACGAGTAATGTGTCGCCATGATGAAAAATTGCGGCACCGTGGAATTGAAATAAGGGTGTGTTTTTCCCGCAACTCTGCCGTTTTCCCGTTTCAACTTCTCCTTCGTGCAGATGGGCATATGCGCCAGTTGTGTGACAAAATTGCTGCAATGCAGCGCAAAGGCCGTGCAATTCAAGGGCTCTGGTGCGGGTGAAGAGTTCTCGCCAGTTCCTTCGTGTGACGCTAGTCCTCGGGCAAACATGCAATGGGAGAACTGCAAATGTCCGCCAAGGTCCGCCTGATCGCCACCGAGGAAGCCTGGTCGATTCCCGAGGTCGCCGAGGAACTCAGGAAGGTCGCCAATGGTCCGACCCAGAGCCTCGACCGACTGCTGGTAAAGGGCATTTACGATGCCAAGCCAGGCGGGGCCGGCTATGATGCGCTGCCTTTCCTCGAGGGACTGCTCGACATCGAGGACAAGCGCCTGCCCGAGATGGACGAACTGGGTGTCGACATGCACCTGCTCAGCCTCACGGCTCCGGGCGTGCAGATGTTCGATGCCGATACCGCAACCGACCTCGCCGCGTTGGCCAATGACCGGCTCGCCGAAATCTGCCGCAAGCGCCCCGATCGCTTCGCTGGCCTCGCCAGCTTCGCTCCGCACAGCCCAAAGCGCGCCGCCAAGGAGATGGAGCGTGCAATGAAGGAGCTGAAACTCAACGGCTTCATCGTCAATTCGCATACCTATGGCGAATATCTCGACGATCCGAAGTTCTACCCCATACTCGAAGCGGCCGAGGCGCTCGACGCCTGCATCTATATCCATCCGCGCGCGGCATCGGATACACTCAAGGGCCCGCTGCAGGATTATGGCATGGACAGCGCCATGTGGGGCTATGGGGTGGAGACAGGCACCCATGCGGTGCGAATGATGGCCTCGGGTGTCTTCGATCGCTTTCCCCGGCTGAAGATTTGTCTCGGCCATATGGGCGAGGCGGTGCCTTTCTGGCTCTGGCGGATCGACTTCATGAACAACCGGGCCCAGGCGGGCGGGCGCGCACGCAAGACCGAGCGCACCGTGGCCGAATATTTCAAGGACAATTTCGTCTTCACCACCAGCGGGGTCGAGGACGACCTTGCCCTGCGTTATGCGATCGACAAGATGGGAGTCGAGAATGTCATCTGGGCGATCGATTATCCTTACCAGCCGCAGAAGCCGGCCGTGGAGTGGATCCTCAAGGCCCCGCTGAGCGACGAGGAGCGCCATGCTGTCTGTCACGGAAATGCCGAAAGGGTCTTCCACATCAATCCCGCGTGAGCGGACGGAGGAGGCATGACCAGGCCCGCACCGCTCGAAGGAATCAAGGTCGTCGAACTGGCGCGGGTGCTGGCCGGCCCCTGGGCGGGCCAGGTGCTGGCCGATCTCGGCGCGGACGTGGTCAAGGTCGAGAGCCCCGAGGGCGACGACACGCGTCGGTGGGGGCCGCCCTTCGTCGATAATGGCGACGGGACGCAGGATGCGGCCTATTTCCATGCTGCCAATCGGGGCAAGCGTTCGGTTGCCGCCGATTTCCGCACCGAAGAAGGCCGACAACTGGTGCTCGATCTGGTCCGCGATGCCGACGTGGTGATCGAGAATTTCAAGGTTGGCGGGCTGGCCAAGTTCGGGCTCGATTACGCCAGCCTGTCGGCGGTCAATCCGCGGCTGGTCTATTGCTCGATCACGGGTTTCGGCCAGGATGGCCCCTATGCGGCGCTACCTGGCTACGATTTCATTGTCCAGGGCATGAGCGGGATGATGGACCTGACCGGTTTTCCCGATGGCCCCCCGACCAAGATCGGCATGGCCTATGCCGACATCCTCACCGGCCTGTATGGCGTGATCGGGATCCAGGCCGCCTTGCACCAGCGCGAGCGGACCGGGCGCGGGCAGCAAGTCGATTGCGCGCTGTTCGACACCATGGTGGGGACGCTGGCCAACCAGGCAATGAACTATCTCGTCGCCGGCCGGGTGCCGCACCGGCTGGGCAATGCGCATCCCAATATCGTTCCCTACGAGGCTTATGCTGCCGATGACGGCTGGCTGATCATCGCGGTTGGCAACGACAGGCAGTTCGAACGGCTGGCGGTGGTGCTCGATTTCGAGCCGCGCGAGGAATGGCGCTGCAATTCCGGTCGCGTCGCCGACCGTGAGGTGCTGTCCGGACTCATCGCCGGGCGGATCGCCGATTGGGAACGCGCCGACCTTCTGGCGGTGCTGGCGGAAGAGAAGATCCCCGCCGGGCCGATCCACGATGTCGGCGAAGCGCTCGCCGACCCGCAGATCCTCGCCCGCGGCATGGTGCTGGAGATGGAGCGCGCGGATGGCACCCGGCTTCGCGGGCTGAGGACGCCGATCGTGTTTTCCGAGGCCGATCTCGCCCTGGGGAAACCCTCCCCGAAACTGGGCGAGGTCTGAAGGGTCAGGCCATTCCGATCCGGCCGAGCGTGGCGAGCAGGGAATCCTTGTCGAAAGGCTTCACGACATATTCGTCCGCGCCGGCATCGATGCCGCCGTGGATGTCGAAACTGCTGTTCTTCGTGGTGCAGAAGACGACCTTCGGAGCCGTTCCACCCGGCGTCGAGCGCAGCGCGGCGACGAATTCCAGTCCGCTCATCACCGGCATTTCCCAGTCGAGCAGAATCAGGTCGGGCATGGCGACCTTGCAGCGGGCAAGCGCTTCCTGGCCGTTCTCGGCATCGCTGACGATATAGCCGAGCCCTTCGACGATCCGGCGGGAAACCTTGCGGATCACCAGCGAGTCATCGACGATCAGGCAATGCCGCTTCTGCGGTTCGTGCGCGGCAACCGGGGCTTCTGCCGGGGCAGCGACCGGATTGACCACTCGCCTTTGCGGCGTGGCGCGTTTGATCAGGCCGTGAATGGGACCATTTCCTTCTTCATGACTTCGGAGCCGGGCGCCTCGCGGCCGCCCAGTTCGCCATCCGTGATGCAGACATGGATATAGGGCACCCAGACATCGCCGAATTCGGCCTTCTGGTACCACAGGTCGACGATGTCGTAGGAAGCCCAGAATCCGTTCTTGTCGCGCAGCCGGATACCTTCGCCGATCCGCGGCATGGCGGCAAAGCGGACCCTTTCCTGAGTCTGCGTCGTCTCGTTCTGGATTTCGACTTCGATCATCACCTGCAGGGTGTCCCTTGGTTTCCATCGGACGTGATAGGGTGAAATTCTTGATGAATTGGAAACAAGGTTAAGATCGACGCGAGGAGGCCACATCGGCCAAGTTATTGCTTTGCAAGCTAAGGACTTTCCAAAGACGGCAAGGCGCGCCATGGTGATGCGGAAGGGAGTGTCCATGCCGGATATCGATTATCGTTACCTCGGGCGCAGCGCGCTCAAGGTTCCGCCGCTTTGCCTCGGGACCATGATGTTCGGGGGCGAAACCGACGAGGCGACATCGGCCCGCATCCTGCACAAGGCACTCGATTCCGGCTTCAACTTCCTCGATACTGCGGATGCCTACAATGGCGGGGCCTCGGAAGAGGTTAGCGGCCGCGCGATTGCCGAGAAGCGCGACCAATGGATCGTCGCGACCAAGTTCGGCTACGGGCGCGGACCGGGACCCAACCAGACTGGCCAGTCGCGCAAATGGGTGGTTCAGGCGCTCGAGAATTCGCTCCGGCGGATGGGGACCGACTATGTCGACATACTCTATTTCCATCGGTCCGAAGACGGCGCGCCACTGGAAGAACCGCTGCGCGCGATCCGCGACCTGATCGCGGCGGGCAAGCTGCGCTATTATGGCCTCTCCAATTTCCGGGGCTGGCGGATCGCCGAGGTGTGTCGGCTGGCAGATACCCTCGGCATGGATCGTCCGGTGGTCAGTCAGCCGCTCTACAATATCGTCGACCGGACAGCCGAAGTGGAGCAGCTGCCGGCAGCCGGGCATTTCGGGCTGGGGGTCGTCCCCTACAGCCCGCTCGCGCGCGGAGTCCTGAGCGGGAAATACGCTGCCGGCAGGGCCCCGCCCGAAGGCAGCCGTGCGGCGCGCGGCGACGTCCGCATGCAGCAGACCGAATGGCGCGAGGAGAGCCTGCATATCGCTGCGGCAATCGCTCGGCGTGCTGCAGAACTGGGAACAGATTCAATTGGTTATGCGATAGCCTGGATATTGCGCAACAGGATGGTCAGCGCGCCGATCGCTGGCCCGCGGACCGAGGCGCAGTGGGACAAATATGTCTCCGCGCTTGCGGTCGAACTGACGGCGGAAGACGAGGCCTTCGTTGATGGCCTGGTTCCGCCGGGCCATGCTTCGACACCCGGCTACACCGACCCGGCCTATCCGGTCGAGGGGCGCCTGGCCATACGCCTCTGACTACACCTCGTCGTAGTGGAATGGGGCGATCACCGGTTCGGGGTAGGCTTCGTATTCCAGGGTTGGCGGCAGATCCGGCTGGAGTCCGTCGATCTTGCGCAGCAGGGGCACGCCGGCCTTGTGCCAGCCCTGCTCGTATTCGGTATAGATGTTCATGTAACCGTGCAGCAGGCTGATCCGCCATTTGCCCTCGACCCGCCGGTATTCGTTCTCATAGGTCGCCTCGCCCCAGCGCGCCTCGGCTCCGAGAGCGCCGACCATCATGAAGCTGCGCCAGCGGCCCTTGGCCGTGCCGGCCGCGCTGTCGACATGGATCACCGGCTGCAATTGCATGTGGTTGTAGAGCACGCCGCGGCCATAGGGCGGCAGGTGATGGAGATAGGCCCGCACCCGTTCGCGGCCGACATAGACCCCGCGCCCGGCCAGTTCGAGCGTGCCGTCCTCGGCGAACAGGTCCGCGGCCTTGTCCCACAGGCCCTTGTCCACGTAGTAGCCATAGGCCGCCTGCAGGTTCGTGACTTCCTGCATATCGCGCGCATGACGGACCTCGGCGCGGAGTGCAGCCACTTCGGCGCGCAATTGCTCGATTTCGGACATCGCTGGTTCCCTCAGTTGTTGTGCGGGCTGTTCGCCAGCAAATCATCCACCACCCCCGGGTCGGCCAGCGTCGAGGTGTCGCCAAGGTTGCCGGTGTCGTTTTCGGCGATCTTGCGCAGGATCCGGCGCATGATCTTGCCCGAACGGGTCTTGGGCAGGCCCGGTGCGAACTGGATCACGTCGGGAGTCGCAATCGGGCCGATCTCGTGGCGGACCCATTTGACCAGCTCGGAGCGCAGGTCCTCGCTGGGTTCGACGCCTTCCATCGGGGTGACATAGGCATAGATGCCCTGGCCCTTGATATCGTGCGGCATGCCCACAACGGCCGCTTCGGAAACGGCGTCATGCGCGACCAGCGCACTTTCGACTTCGGCCGTGCCCATGCGGTGGCCGGAGACATTGATCACGTCGTCGATCCGGCCGGTGATCCAGTAATAGCCGTCCTCGTCGCGGCGGCAGCCGTCGCCGGTGAAGTAATAGCCCTTGTAACTGCTGAAATAGGTCTGGAAGAAGCGCTCGTCATCGCCATAGACCGTGCGCATCTGGCCAGGCCAGCTGTCGGTGATCACCAGCGCTCCTTCGCCTGCGCCTTCGAGCAGCGTGCCTTTTTCGGGATCGACCAGCGCCGGCTGGACGCCGAACATCGGCTTCGTCGCCGACCCGGGCTTGAGCGCCGTCGCGCCGGGCAGGGGAGTGATCATGTGCCCGCCGGTCTCGGTCTGCCACCAGGTGTCGACGATCGGGCAGCGGCTCTCGCCGACTTCCTGGTAATACCATTCCCAGGCTTCCGGATTGATCGGCTCGCCGACCGAACCGAGCAGGCGGAGGCTCTTGCGGCTGGTCCTTCGCACCCATTCGTTGCCCTCGCGCATCAGCGCGCGCAGTGCGGTGGGGGCGGCATAGAACTGTTCGACCCGGTATTTGTCCACTATCTGCCAGAAGCGGCTGAAATCGGGGTAGTTCGGCACGCCTTCGAACATCACCGTCGTGCCGCCGTTCAGCAGCGGGCCGTAGACAACGTAGGAATGGCCGGTGACCCAACCGATGTCGGCGGCGCACCAGAAGATCTCGCCGGGGCGGTAGTCGAAGGTATATTCATGGGTCATGCCGACCCAGACCGCATAGCCGCCAGTGGTATGGAGCACGCCCTTGGGCTTGCCGGTCGAGCCCGAGGTGTAGAGGATGAACAGCGGATCTTCCGCGCCCATCTCCTCGGGCGGGCAGTCGGCCGAAGCGGCCGCCATGGCCTCGTGCCACCAGACGTCGCGCCCGGAAGCCATGGGAATCTCGGCGCCTGTATGCCTGACCACGATGACCGTCGAGACATCCTTGGCATGGTGTTCGAGCGCCTCGTCGACATTGGCCTTGAGCGGAATGTGCTTGCCGCCGCGCAGCCCCTCGTCGGAGGTGATGACCAGATCGCTGGCACAATCGTCGATCCGGCCGCCGAGCGCTTCGGGCGAAAAGCCGGCGAAAACGACCGAATGAATTGCGCCGATCCGCGCGCAGGCGAGCATGGCGATCGCGGCTTCGGGGATCATCGGCAGGTATATGGTCACCCGGTGGCCCTTGGTCGCGCCATGAGCCTTCAGCACATTTGCGAACCGGCACACTTCCTCGTGCAGTTCGCGATAGGTCAGGGAGCGGTCCGGCGTTTCGGGATGGTCGGGCTCCCACAGGATCGCCACGGTGTCGCCGCGTTCGGCCAGATGGCGGTCGAGGCAATTCGCCGAGAGATTGAGCGTGCCGTCCCCGAACCAGCGGATACGAAAATCTTCCCGGTGGAAGCTGGTGTCCTTGACCTGGGTGAAGGGGCGGATCCAGTCGATGCGCTGAGCCTCTTCGCTCCAGAAGCCTTCCGGGTCCTCGATCGAGCGGCGGTGCATCTCTTCGTATCTGTCCGCGTTGATCTTTGCCTTGCTGGCCCATTCCGCGCTGACCGGATGGACAGAAACCTGATGCATCATTTGCTCCCGATCGAAAATTGCCTGGCGCCCCCCGTGGGGGCTTTTCGAGTCCCGCCAAGGGCTAGGCCCTGGCGGAAGGTGCATCAAGGAGAGATCGCAGGAAGCGTCAGTGCCACAGCGCGTTGAGCGCCGGGAGAAGATGGTCGCGATGTTCGGGCGGGACGCGCTCGAGCAATTCGGTCTCGAAGGTCTCGATCACGTCGAGCGCTTCGGCCAGTTTGGCCTTGCCGGCGGACGTCAGTTCCACGCCCTGCGACTTGCCGTCGATCGGCTTCTTGTCGATCAGGCCGGCATCGTCGAGCCGTTTGAGGAGCGGAACCATGTTGGCACGCTGGATGTCGAGCGTGCGGCCGATCGCGCTGGCGGTCGTCCCGGGTTCGGAATCGATCAGGATCATGACCGTGGCATCGACCTGCCGCAGGCCGATGGCGCCCAGGCGCACGGCCAGTTCCGCCATGGTCGCATTGGCGGCGCGTCGAAGCGAATAGCCGGGAAGGCGGAGCAGCGGGTCGGTCATGGACTCCCCTTTAGTGATTGTTGTTGCATATAGCAATCCTGATCGCTATACCGAATAACAATCGTCAGGAAGCCCCCGTGCGATTCGTGTTCTAGAGGAGAGAATACCATGGCCATGCCTTCGCAGCCCGATCCCCGCCCGCAGGAAGAGACCGTCAAATACGAAGTGATCGACGGCGTCGCCTGGGTCTATTTCAACCGTCCCGACAAGAAGAACTGCATGAGCCCCAAGCTCAACAAGCAGATGCTCATTGTGCTCGAGGAACTCGAATTCCGGGACGACGTGCAGGTGCTCGTGCTCTCGGGCGAAGGCGACAGCTGGTCCGCCGGCATGGACCTGCTCGAATATTTCCGCGAAGCGGAGCTTCAGGGCATCCACAAGACCCGCGAACACCAGCGCCAGGCCTATGGCTGGTGGGAACGCCTGCGCTGGTACGAGAAGGCCACGATCGGCATGATCAACGGCTGGTGTTTCGGCGGCGGCTACGGTCCGCTGTTCGCTTGCGACATCGCGGTCGCCTCGGACAAGGCCCAGTTCGGCCTGAGCGAAATCAACTGGGCGATCCTGCCCGGCGGCGGCGCGTCCAAGGTCGCCGCGGAACTCATGCCCTATCGCAAGGCCATGTATCACGCGATGATGGGCCAGAACCTGTCGGGGCAGGAAGCCGCCGACCAGGGTCTCGTCACCGAATGCGTGCCGCATGACGAGCTCAAGGCGCGCGTGCAGGAAATTGCCGACGTCCTCAAGAAGAAGGACAGCCAGGCCCTGCGCGCGACCAAGTGGGCGATGCGCCGCGTCATGGAAATGACCTATGATAACGCCGAGGACTACCTGATCCGCACGCAGGAAGCGCTCAACGATTTCGGCGGCTGGGAAACCCGCAAGGAAGCGACCAAGCAGTTCCTTGACGAGAAGACCTTCAAGCCTGGCCTCGGCGCTTTCGACAAGAGCAAGATCAAGCAGGATTGATCCGCGCTGGCCGCGCGCCGTTTCGGCGGTTGCGCGGCCTACCTGCGGGCCCATTCTCGCCGCATGTTGCGGACCTCCATCCTCACGCTTGCCATCGCGGCCTGTGCCTTGATGCGGGCCGCCCCGGCGACGGCGGAACCGGCGATGATCTGGTGCGTGGCAGGTTGCTTGCGATAGAGTTCGCGTGCTCCGCCATGGAGGCGAGCGCCGAGCGGCTGATCGCTGCGGTGCCGGGCAATGCGGGCCTGCTCGAAGAGGCGATCTGCAAGGCGGCCGGGGGATGAGGCCCGCATTCGATTTATGATTTGCACCATGCCCCTTGGACTTGCTCGACTCCGCCGGGCGAGTTTGGCATGGGGCAGCCGATTTCAGGGAGATTCCTAATATGAGCACCAGGCGTTTCACCAATGAGCAGATCGACCGGCTCCTGCGCCCGAAGAGCGTGGCGGTGGTCGGCGCATCGGACCGCCACGGCGCGCTCGGCGCCACGCTGCTCAACAATCTCGTCCAGTACGAATTCGACGGCGCGATCTATCCGGTCAATCCCAAGCGCGAAGAGATTGCCGGGCTCAAGTGCTATCCGACGGTCAATGACGTGCCCGAAGGGGTCGATTGCGCAGTGATCGCGATTCCGCGGCCCTTCGTGCTGCAGACCGTGCGCGACCTGGCCGAACGCGGCTGCGGTGCGGTGGTGATCTATTCGGCGGGCTTTTCCGAGGCGGGCGAGGAAGGCCTGCGCGACCAGCTCGAACTGGGCGCAATCGCCGAGAAATATGGCATGGTGATCGAAGGCCCCAATTGCCTGGGCTGCACCAATTACGTCACCCGAGTGCCGCTGACCTTCGTCGAGACCAATATGCAGACCCCGCCCAAGGGGGCTCGCGCCGTCGGGATCGCAAGCCAGTCGGGCGCACTCGCCGCCGTGCTGGCGACCACGCTCCATCCGCGCGGTTGCTATGTCTCGACCTCGGTGTCGACCGGCAACGAGGCGGCTTCGGGCGTCGAGGATTTTGTCGAATGGCTGGTCGATGACGAGGACACCCATGTCATCGCCATGTATGTCGAAAGCCTGCGCCGTCCTCGGGCCTTCATCACCGCCGCCCGCCGGGCGCGTGCGGCCGGCAAACCGATCGTCATGCTCCACCCGGGCAAGAGTTCGAAGGCGCAGGAATCGGCCGCCACCCACACCGGAGCCATGGCTGGCGACTATGCGCTGATGAAGACCAAGCTCGCCCGCGAGGGCGTGATCTTCGCCGATACGCTGGAGGAACTGGCCGACATCACCGAAATCGCCCTGCGCTGCCCGAGCCTGCCTGGCGCGAACATGGCGGTGCTTGGCGAAAGCGGTGCTCTGCGCGGCCTCGCCTTCGATATCGCCGAGGACATTGGGCTCGACCTGATCGACCTGAACGATGACAACAGCCCGGCGCTGCGCGCGATCCTGCCCGATTTCGTGCCGGTCTCCAACCCGACCGACATCACCGCGCTTGGCCTTAGCGAGCCCGAAATCTACACCAAGGTGCTGACGGCGCTGCTCGAGGACGACCGCATCGGTTCGGTAGTCGCCTCGATCATCCAGTCCGATCCGATCACCTCGAAGATCAAGTTCCCCGCGATCATCAAGGTGCTCGAGGACGGCACTTTCGCCAAGCCGCTGGTCTTCGCCGGGGTCGACGAGGGCGCCAACGTGCCGGAGGAATATGTCGAAGGCCTGCGCAAGGTCGGCATTCCGTGGTTCCCGAGCACCGAGCGCGCCTATCGTGCCATTTCCCGGCTGGCGGATCTCTCCAAGCGCGACCTGGCCGACAATTCGCTCGAGCCGCTGCCGATCCCCGGCCTTTCCGCCGAAAGCGGCGTCATTCCCGAATACAGGGCCAAGGCTCTGCTCGGCCCGATGGGGATCAGCTTCCCCGCTAGCCAGTTCGCCGCCACGGCGGACGAGGCGGCGGCGGCGGCTGACGCGATCGGCTATCCGGTAGTGATGAAGGCGCAGGCCGCCGCGCTCGGGCACAAGTCCGACGCCGGCGGGGTGATCCTCAATCTCAAGACCGCCGACCAGGTACGCGAGGCCTTCGGCCAGATGTACGACAATGTCGCCGCCTACAACGCTTCGATCGCACTGGACGGCGTGCTGATCGAGGCGATGGGCAAGATGGGCCGCGAGATGATCGTCGGCGCCAAGAGCGATCCCGAATGGGGGCCGGTGGTGCTGGTCGGCTTCGGCGGGGTGACGGCAGAGATCCTCAAGGACGTGGTGCTGGTCACCCCGGATATGTCCAGGCAGGCCGTGATCGACAACTTGCTGGCGCTCAAGCAGGCCCCGCTGCTGACCGGCTATCGCGGGTCGCCGGCGCTCGATGTCGAGGCCCTGGCGAACCTCGTGGTCGAGATGGGCCGGATCATGGTCGGCAATCCGCAGATCCGCGAGATCGACCTCAACCCGGTGATCATCCATCCCAAGGGCGAAGGCGTGGTCGCGCTCGATGCGCTGATGCTGGTCGGGTGAGCTAGCCGAACAGGTCGGCGAGCTCGCTCGACGGCGTGAGCACGTCGCCGGGTGTGGCCAGGGTGTTGCTGGCGAGCGCGATCGACAGGTCGAGACCGGGATAGAGCACCAGGCTGGCGCGGCCGCCGACGGTGGTGCCGGCGTGGTGCCAGCGCAGGCGTTTTTTGGCATCTTCGTCCACCCGCCAGCCGAGACCGAGCGGCGGGCTCGTTTCGTTTGCCTCGGTCAGGGGAGTGAACAGCAGCGCGCGTTCGTCGGGCGTGATCCGTGCAGCGGGACCTTCGAGCAGGGCGGCGCCGAAATTCGCGAGATCGGGCATGTCGGCGAGCAAACCCGCGCCGGCCCAGCAGAAGGCGGGGTTGTGCGGGGTTGCGGGTGTAATTTCGCTATCATCGCTATCATCGCTATCATCGCGCGTGTGGGCCATGGCGGGAAAGGTGGCCGCGAGCATGGCCCGCTCGGCCCGGGTGAAATAGCCCGCGACCCGCCCGGGAACCGCGGAATCCTGCCTGTCCGGGCCGAGGCTGGCGAGGGCGAAGGGGCGCGCGATCCACTCTGCCACCAGCCCGCAGAAATCGCGACCGGCCGCGGCTTCGAGCACGATCGCGGCGAGCGAATAGCCATAGGAGGAATAGCTCACCCGCGTGCCCGGTTCGGCGACCAGCGGATCCGCGATGAAGAGCGCGAGAATATCGTCGCGGTGGCGGTATTCGCGCGCGGTGACGGGCCCGCCGGGAGCCGCGGGATCATAGTCCCGCGGCAGATAATGGCGCAGCCCGCCGCGATGGGTGAGCAGCTGGCGCAGCGTGGTCCGGCGGTGCGCGGCGGGCAGGTCGGGCAGCCAATAGGCGATCGGCACGTCGAGCTCGATCAGCCCGCCGCTGGCCAGCCGCACGGCGAGCACGGCGGTCACGACCTTGCTGACCGAGCCGAGCCGGAAGCGGTGGTCGGGCCGCGCCGCTTCGCCTGCTGCGATATCCGCCATACCGAAAGCCGCCGACCAGGTCCGCCGCCCGGGCCGCGCCACCGCCACCGAGAGCGCCGGCACGCCGCATTCGGCATGGAGCGAAAGCGCCCATTCCTCGGCCCTGGCGACGGTCCTGCTGCGCGTGTCCAGCGTGTCCTCCCGTGACTGGTGAGTTACTGACATAATACACCAAGGAGGCCAGTTCAATCCTCTGCCGGGGCGCGGCCGGGGTTAGGGAAGCGGCCCGCGTTAACCCCGAAATGGGACGCCGCCGACCGCGCGGTTGAGAATCGGGCGCGGCGGGATCATCGAGGCGGCATGGACACCTGCCACCCAATCCCCCCCACGGGCCGCGACGCGGCCGAGCCCGCCCGCGAGTCCCGGCCCGGCGAAACCCGCCGCACGCGGATCCTGCGCGGGCTGGTCGAGGATGCCAATGTGCTGGCCTGCAAACTGCCGCGCGGAAACGGCCGGGTGCTTCGCGGGCTGGTCCGGCGCAATCTCTCGCGCGTCCGCGACCACCGCTCGGAAGACCGCTTCGCGGCTCCGCTGGCGGCCGCCTCGGTGCTGATCGACGAGCGGCCCGTCACGGTGCACGACCTTTCGCCGAGCGGGATCAGGGCGCGCGCCGAAGCGGGCGCGGCCTGCGCCATCGGCATGCCGGTTTCGGTGACCTTCGAGGGCTGCGAGCGGATTGCCGGCCGCGTGGCCTGGATCCGCGACGGCCAGATGGGCATCCGCCTGCCCGACAATGCGATCGATCTGCGCCGGCCGGCCACGAGCCCGGCGGATTCGATCCGCGCCTCAGTTGCCTGACACGCGGTAGTCGATCCTTATCCGCACCCATTCGCCCACCTGATACTTCCCGCCCAGCCGCGGCGGGCGGACCTGGAACTGCCAGGCGGCCGCCCTGGCCGCATTGGCGATCCCCGATCCGCGCGGATATTCTCCGAGGATTTCGCAATCCTCGACCCGCCAGTCGGGCGCCGTGCGGCAGGCGATCAGGCCCCAGCCGGGTCCCTGCGCGGTCGAGAGATAGCCGGCCAGTTCCTCGTGATAGGGCTCGCGGTACCAGGCCGCGGCATAGAGCGGCGAACCGTCGGGCGCGGTCCCGACCACCTGCGTATCGGGCGGGCCCGGCGGGCCGCTGTCGACCGGACCATAGGTGCGGTCCTGGCGGATGACCGCGCGGACCCTGGGCGGGCTGGGCGCGGGGGCGGGCGGTGCGGGCTGGGCCCGTTCGGGAATCACCAGCGCCGGCGGGGGCAGGCTGGGCACCGGCAGCGCCGGGGACGGCGGGGCGGGCTCGGCCGGGCGCGGATCGGCCGGATCGGGCTGCGCCGGATCCTGCGGTTCGGGTGCGGCCTGTTCGGGCGCGCTGGCCTCGCGGGCGTCGAAGGTGGCCAGCCGCTCGCCCTGCGGCTGTTCGGGCGCCCGCGCGATGCCGATGGTGAACAGCAGCAGGATCAGCAGCGCCTCGAGCGCGAGCGCGACGATCAGCCCGGTTCCGCGCCGGCCCAGCTGCGCGCGCAGGCGCTCCCTCAGCGGCAGGTCGGTGGCGCGGTAGATCTGGGGCAAGGGTGCTCGGCTTCGCGGCAGGAGGAGTGGCGATCGGGGCAGGGCCCTAGGCGAAGTCAGATGAATGTCGGCTTTCGCGCGCCCTGCCAAGGGTGCAGGCGCGCCGGCAGGGAAAATACCGCGTGGCGGATTTCGCCAAGCGGTGCGGTCCGGCCATGTGTAGCGCCTGCTCCGGGCCGCCCGCGGGGCACGCCCCAAGAATCGCATCAACCGAAGGTCGCCCAGTGAAAAAGGAGATCTTCGATGACGGCACCCCTGGCGATTGTTCTCAGCGGCGGCGGCGCGCGCGGCGCCTTCCAGGTCGGCGCACTGGAAGAACTGCTGGTCCACCGCGGCGTGCAGGCCGGGATATTCTGCGGGGTGTCCACCGGTGCGATCCAGGCCCTCGGCGGGGCACAGGACGACATTGCCGGGCTCAGGGACGTGTGGCTTTCGCTGCGCCGGAATTCGGACGTCTACAGGAAACGGTTCCTGGGCATCGTGAGCGGCCTGTTCGGCGCGGATTCGCTCTACAACGCCGATCCGATCCGCGCGAAGATTGTCGATTTTGCCGACGAGGCGCGGCTGCAGGCGACGGGCCGCCAATTGCTGTGCGGGGTGGCCGACCTCCAGAGCGGGAGTTTCCGCAGCATTCGCGAGAACACCCCCGATATCGGCCAGTGGATCTATGCCAGCTGCGCCATGCCCGGCTTCTTCCAGCCGATGAAGGACAGCGAGGGCACCCAATGGGTCGATGGCGGGGTGCGCAACATCACCCCGCTCGACGCCGCGCTCGAGCAGAACCCGCGCGGGGTGATCGTGATCATGGCCAGCCCGATCCGCAAGGGCCCCGATCCGCGCAAGGATTATGACGGGCTGATCGACATCGCCCTGCGCGCGACCGGCATCTTGACCAAGGAAGTCTTCGAAACCGACATCCACCACGCCGACCGCATCAACGCCTTCCTCGCCGCGCGGATCGACCTCGCCGCCCGGCTGACCGCCGCCGGCATCACCGGGCGCGAATTCACCGCGATCATGGAGCCGCTGGACGAGGTCATGGGCCAGTTCCGGCTTGCCCCGGTCCATTTCATCGCGCCCGAACAGGAAGTGGCCGAAACGCTCGAATTCCACCCCGACACGATCCGCGACGGCATGGTCAAGGGCCGCTTCGCCGTCGACGCGGCCTGGCCGGCGATCCAGCCGCTGGTGACGGCCTAGGGATGCGGGGAAAGGCGCGGTCGGCAGGGCCGCTGGATCGTCGGGGCCGAAGCGGGATGTAAGCTGACGACCCAATTGCAGGCGTCCGGAGACAGCTCTTCTTGTGCAAAGCACAAGGCGCAACGGAGCAGGACCCTCGTTTACATACGGAGATTATTCATCCAGCATCGGCCTGTTGAAGCGAGGGGCCGCCATGACCTGGATTGCCAGCCGTAGCATTGCTCTTGGGCTTTTGGTAATCGGCACAGGCGTGCAGGCCCGGCCTCTGTCGACGGATGATTTGCTGGCAATCGACAGAATGGCGACAGAGGCCATCGCAGCTGATGCAATGCCCGGGCTGGCCATTGCCGTTCGCGCGCCCGATGGCACGGTGATTTTCAGGGCATATGGGGTGACAGAGATCGGTGCCGGGTCAGCCGTTCACGAAGCCTCGGTCTTTCGCCTCGGATCAATATCCAAACTGGTCACGTCAGCCATGATCATGAAGCTGGTTGAGGACGGCAGGCTTTCGCTTGAACAGCCGGTTCGCGAGATACTGAAAGATGCCTATGGCTCCGATGCGATACCGGTTTCTGTCACGGTTGAGCATCTTCTCAACCACACTGCCGGCCTGCCCGACTATACTCGCGAAGAACTCCAGGACGGCGTCGCGGCAGGTTTTTTCGAACGCGATCGCCTGAACGTCGTACTGCGGCGCCCGCCGGTAAATCGGGCTGGTGAGGTTTGGCAGTATTCGGATGCCAATTTTACCCTTGTCTCGCTCATCATCGAACAGGTGACGGGGTCTGCTTATGATTCCTATGTCGAGGAGGAATTCGCTCAGGCGCTTGATCTTCCTTCCTTGCGAGCCTGCGATTCGCCCCAGTCGCAGAAAGTGAAGGGCTATCTCGCGACGGAAAACGGGTTCGTACCGGAGCCGGCGTACGAGGTTCGCGGCCTGCTGGGCGCGGGCGGGCTGTGTTCGACGGCTTCGGACCTTGTTGCCCTTCCTTCAAGGTTGATCGAGAGCGGCTGGATTTCGCAGGAAAGCCTGCAACGAATGCTCAGCCGGACTATTCTGGATGGCGGCGTCGCCATCGATTACGGTCTGGGTATTCGCCGCGGCAAGCTCGGCGAATACCGGGCCTGGGGGCACACGGGAGGGGGACTCGACGGTGCCTGGGCCGCAGTCGCCCATTACCCTGATCGCGGATACAGCGTGGCAGTTGTTGCCAACGGGACAGGCAGCGAGCTGGATGCCAGCGTCCTTCATGCCCGCGTTGCCGAGATCGTGCTCAAGCCCGGCGATCCAGTCAACACACCGCTCACCAAGGCAGAAATGGCCTCTGTCGTTGGCCGATACTCACGAGGCACAACCATCTCGTGCATTGTCGCTCACGACGGCAAGTTATTCCGAATGCGTACCGGAAGTGAAGCGCCGGGGGTGCAGCTTCTGATGCAGGAGAGCCTGACATACGGTCGCGCGGATTACCCGCTGGATCGGATCGTGTTCCAGGCGTCGGATGGGCCCGCGCCAGCCTATCTGATTTATTATGACGGCTTGTTCTCTGAGTATTGGGTCCGCGAACGGACGGACCAGCATGGACCGGAATGTGACGCGGATTCAGGACTGACAGAGTAACCGGGACGGCCGCTTTCTACCCCATAGGCAGACGCTGGACCCTGATCGCACCGTATTTCGCGAGCGGGCGCTTCGCATGCCCCTCGTGCGAGCAAATTCGGACCGGCCGCCGACACGCCCGTCGAGGACACCCGATTTCGTCGGGGTGACGGGTGGTCATCGGGCGCCCGCTGGCCAATCCGATCTGGCCCTTCATGGCGCGGGCTCAACACTGCCCGGCCTGCGCGGGGCCACCTGGCCGTGAACGGAGCCAGGCGCAGTTCGTGGTGCTCCCGATCGGGCTTTCCGGCGACAATCCATTTGCGGGGATCGGCGCAAATGCTATTTTCCCGCCGCTTGGGGAGACAATCCATGGCTAGTGTCAGCATCGGCAATCGCTTGCGCCTGCGGTGGAGTCTTGTGCCGACGGTTCTGGCGACAGCTGGTTTCTTGTCACTCGTCGCCTATTTCCTCGTCCTCCAGTTCCCGGGCGTCATGGCGCATGGCGACAGGAACTGGGCTTTTGCCTTGCACGTTCTGGGCGGGAGCCTGGTCATGCTGCTGGGGCCCTTCCAGTTCATCGCGCCCATCCGCAATCGCTTTCGGGCCTATCACCGATGGGCCGGCTATGTGTTCGTGGCCGGCAGCCTGGCGGCGTTCATCGGCTTCTGGGGAATCCAGCCAGTCGAGCGCGATATTTTCCGCGCTAGCCAGGCAGCGGCGATCACGCTGTGGATGCTGGCGATGGTCGCGGCGGTTCTGGCGGCGCGGCGTAGGCGCTTCCTCACCCATCGGCACAATATGGCGCGTGCTTTTGTCCTCGCCGCCTATTTCGTGGTGGTGCGGTTGATGGACCCCTGGGCCATGGCCGTCATCGAACCGTGGCTCAGCACGAGCGAGGATGCCGCCCTGGCCCATAGCGACTGGATCGCCTGGCTCGTGCCGCTTCTCGCGGTGGAAGTCTATTACGGGATGCAATGGGGGCGCCTTCTCAAGCGTTGAGCTGACGCGGACGAGACCGCCCGATCCGGCGCCCGGCGCGCAGGGCTAGAGCACCGCCTCCTCGCGCGCGCGGGCGACCACCGGGCGGGTGGTGAGCGAGCAGCCGGCGCTGGCGGCGATCATCCCGGCGACCGCCAGCCATTGCAGCAGCGTCAGCCGCTCGCCCAGCAGCAGGAAGCCGGCCAGCGCGGCCAGCGCCGGGGCGCAGCTGACGATTACCCCGAACAGCCGGGCGGAGAGCCGTTCGAGCGCCTTCATCTCGAGCACATAGGGCAGCACGCTGGAGAGCAGCGCCACGCCAAGGCCGGTGAGCAGGACGGGCGGGGCGAGCAGGGTCAGGCCCGCCTGCGCCGCGCCGACGGGCAGGGTGACCAGGCAGGCCGCGGCCATGCCGAGCGCGACCGCGGTCGCCCCGCGGACTTCGGCGGCGCGCTTGCCGAACAGGATGTAGAGCGCCCAGCAGGCGGCCGCGCCGAGCGCGAAGAGCAGGCCGAGCGGGTCGAGCGCTGCCGCGCGTCCGGGCCAGGGCACCAGCAGCGCGAGCGAGCCCGCGGCGAGGGCGAACCAGGCGAAATCGCGCAGGCTGCGCGAGGTGAACAGCACCACCGCCAGCGGTCCGCTGATCTCCACCGCCACCGCGATCCCGAGCGGCAGGCGTGCGATCGCGAAATAGATCAGCAGGTTCATGCCCCCGAGCGCGAGGCCGTAGAGCAGCAGGAAGCGCGCCTGGCGGGCCGTGGGCCGCGCGCGCCAGGGCCGGGCGAGGGCGAGCAGGATCGCCGCGGCGATGCTGGTGCGCAGCGCGGCGACCCCGGCCGGGCCGACCACGGCGAAGAGGTCCTTGGCCAGCGCGGCGCCGAGGTTGAACGAGAATTGCGCCAGCACCATCGCCAGCCCGGCGAGCAGCAGGCCGCGGGCGGGCAGCTCCTGGTTCAGAAGGCCGCCAGCCCGGTGATCGCGCGACCGAGGATCAGCGCATGGATGTCGTGCGTGCCCTCATAGGTGTTGACCGTCTCGAGATTGATCATGTGGCGGATGACCTGGAATTCCTCGGAAATCCCGTTGCCGCCGTGCATGTCGCGGGCCATGCGGGCGATCTCGAGCGCCTTACCGACATTGTTGCGCTTGACCACGCTGATCATCTCGGGCGCGAGCCGGCCCGCGTCCATCAGCCGGCCGGTCTGGAGCGAGGCCTGCAGGCCGAGCGCGATCTCGGTCAGCATCTCGGCGAGCTTCTTCTGGTAGAGCTGGGTGGCGGCGAGCGGGCGGCCGAACTGCCTGCGGTCGAGCCCGTATTGGCGCGCGGCGTGGAAGCAGAATTCGGCCGCGCCCAGCGCGCCCCAGCTGATCCCGTAGCGCGCGCGGTTGAGACAGGAGAAGGGGCCCTTCATCCCCTCGACCCCGGGCAGCAGCGCCTCTGCGGGAACCGCGACGTCGTCCAGCACGATCTCGCCGGTAGTGCTGGCGCGCAGGCTCAGCTTGCCCTCGATCTTGGGTGCGGAGAGACCCTTCATCCCCTTGTCGAGCAGGAAGCCGCGGATCTTGCCGCCATGCGCCTCGCTTTTCGCCCAGACCACGAAGAGGTCGGCGAAGGGCGAATTGCTGATCCAGGTCTTGGAGCCCGAGAGGCGGTAGCCGTCGCCGTCCCGTTTCGCGACGGTGCGCATGCCGGCGGGATCGCTCCCGGCGTCGGGCTCGGTCAGGCCGAAGCAGCCGATCAGTTCGCCGCGGGCAAGGCCGGGGAGATATTTCGCCTTCTGCTCCTCCGAACCGAAGGCGTGAATCGGGTACATCACCAGGCTGGACTGGACCGAGGCCATCGAACGGTAGCCGCTGTCGACCCGCTCGATCTCGCGCGCGACCAGGCCATAGGCGACATAGCCCGCGCCCGCGCCGCCATATTCCTCCGGCACGGTCACCCCGAGCAGGCCGGCCTGGCCGAACAGCGGGAACAGTTCGGGTGCGTCGCGTTCCTCGCGATAGGCCTCGATCACCCGCGGCTGGAGCACCTCCTGCGCGAAGTGGTGCGCGGCGTCGCGGATCATGCGCTCCTCTTCGCCGAGCTGGCTTTCGAGGTTGAACGGATCGGCCCAGTCGAACGGAACCATGGCAGCCATGAAACTAGTCTCCCTTGAAACCAGTTCCATCTAGCGAGCGGATGGAACCATTACAAACGCCTTCGCCGGCGCGGGATCAGAGCTTGCCGAACCGGCCCTCATAGCCGGCGGTGTCGCCCGCGGCGAGGAACCGGGCCTGCTCGACCCAATTGTCGCGCCGGATGCGGCCGGAGAAATTGCCGAGCTGGGCGTCGATGCGGTCGATCTCGGCCTCGTCCCAGGCGGCGATCTGCGCGAAACGGGTCACCCCGAGCGTGCCCAGCAGGGCCTTGAGCTTGGGGCCGAGGCCCTTGATCCGGGTCAGGTCGTCGGCGGCGTCCCCTGCGGCCGGGGCCGGTGCCACTATGGCCTCCGCCCCGCTGGCCGGCAGCGGCTCGGGAACCGGTTCGACCGGGGTCGGCTGGACCGCAGGGGGCGCGGCCGCGGGGGCGGAATCGATCAGCGCCTGGTTGCGCCGAGCGGGGGTTTCCTCCTCCGGGCGTTCCTCGCGCCGGACCGTGGTCTTGCGGCTGGCGACAAAGACCCACCAGGCGACCGCGACGCCGATGAGCAGGGCGACGACCAGCAGGATCCAGTTGGCCTGCATCACTTCCATCATTTCGGTTCCTCTCCCGCATTGGCCGCATTGCGGCCGAACAGCGCCCAGCCCAGCGCAAGGCCCAGCGCATAGGCAAGCAGGGCCAGCACTATCAGTTCGAGCCAGATCGGCATGACGCGCTCCCTTGCTTCATTTCGTGCCGCAGAACTTAGGCAATCGCGCCCGTCCTGCCAAGTTGCCGGCCATCAGCGCGGCCCCGGCGTATCGACCGGGGTCGGCTGGATCGAGACGGTCTGGATGACCGAGAAGTCGATCCGCCGGTTGGCCGGGTCGCCCGGATCGAGCCCGGTGACCGGCTCGGCCGAGCCCACCCCGCGGGCGCGCAGTCCGTCGGCCGGGATTCCACGCCGGATCAGCGCCGCCTGCACCGCCTCGGCGCGTTCCTGCGACAGCGCGATATTGCCCGGCTCGGGTCCCGAGCTGTCGGTGTGCCCGGTGATCGCTATGATGCTGCCGAGGCAGGGGCGCAGCGCCTCCGCCACTTCGCCGATCAGGCTATGGCTGGCCGCCTGGATCTCGGCCGAGCTTTCCTCGAAGCGGATCGTGCGCGCGCGCAGCAGCGCCTGGACGTCTTCCTGGCAATGCAGCGGGCGCATGACCGCGGCGCTGCTCTGCGCGAAACCGCTGCCGTCGGACCAGCGGACACCGGCCGCACCGGGAATGGCGGCGACCGCCTTGGCGACCCGGTCACGGGCGGCTTCGCCAAGCCGCTCCCCGCCCGAGAGCACGACGTGGCGGCTGGGAAAGCCCGAAGCGCTGACGAATTCGGCGCTGACCCCGGTCCCGCCCGCCTCGGCGATCGCGGTCTTCGCCCGGGCTTCGAGCCCGGCGACGAGGTGTCCGGCGGACGAGCGGCCGGCAAGGAAGGCGAGGATGACGACGAGCAGGGCGCCGACGAGAGCGGCGAGATAGGGATTGCGCGGCATGGCCGCTTCCTAACCCACTTCGCCGGGCTTCGTCGAGGGTGCCGGGGCGTCCCCGCCCGGCTCGGCCGCGGGGGCAACGCTCTTGCGGAACAGCACCCGGTCTTCGGGGCCGAAGCCGCGGTGCCAGATGATCCAGCCGTAGATGCCGAGGATCGCCGGGACGCCGAAGATCAGTTCGGCCCATTCGGGCAGGAATGTGGTGAAGAACCAGCCGACCAGCACCGCCGGTGCGGCAGCATAGACCAGCGCCCAGCGCCAGTTGTTGATCGATTCCTTGAGGATATGCGCCAGCAGCGCACCCTTGACCAGCGACGCTGCCCCCAGCGCCAGCATCAGCGCCAGCGCCGCGCCGGCCGAGCGGTAGAATTCGCCGAAACCGAAATGGTCGACCAGCAGCATGGCCCCCACGGTCAGCGCGGCCTGGAGGGCGATGGTCGAGAGCGAGATGATCAGATTCTTGACCCGCACGAGATAGATCAGCGCGGCTTCGGAAACCACCGCGGTGGCGGCCACCACCTCGGCCATCAGCAGGAAGGTCAGCGCCCCCGTGCCGCCGACGAATTCGGGCCCGACCAGGCCCATCACCCCTTCGCCCGGCATGCCGAGCGCCAGCGCGATCCCGGCCTGGGCGGCGATGATCCAAAAGCCGACCTGACGCACCTGCGCGGCGATGGCGGAATAGTTCTTTTCCTTCACATTGCGGGTGATCACCGGGCCGAGGATCGGATCGAAGCTGCTCTTGAGCTTGGACGGCAGGCTGGCGACCTGCTGTGCCGCCCAATAGACACCGACTGCCGCCGGCGAGGCGAACAGGCCGAGGATGGCGATGTCGAGCCGGCGCGTACCCCATTCGACCAGGTCGGCCCCTGCCAGCGGGATGTTCTGCACCGCCAGCCTCCATGTCCGCGCTGGATGCGGACGCCAGCCCTGCGGCAGGCCGTAACTGCGCAGCAGCGGCACCAGCGCGGTCAGCATGGCGGCGAAGATCGAGGCGATATAGGCGAGCGCGAGCCCGGCTTCGGGGACGATGAAATAGAGACCGGCCGCCGCGAGCGAGAGCGTCCAGGGTTCGACCACCGCGCGGGCCCGCACCGTGCTGGCGATGTCGTAGCGATAGGCGAGGGCGGCCAGCGCCACTTCGGTGATCGCGAAGGGTATGATCGTCAGCGGCAGCAGCAGGTCGAGTTCGCTGTTGCCGCCCTGCGGATACATCACCACCGGGACAAGGAAGAGGAAGGCGGTCAGTACGGCTCCCGAAAGCACGGCCAGCACCATGCCTTCGGCCACGACCTGGGCGGGCGGCTGCTGTTCGTGCGAAAGCTGGGCGGCGAGGCCGCGTTTCTGGCCGAGCGAGGCCAGCTGGCTGAGCAGTTCGATCGCCACCAGCGCATAGGCGAAACGGCCGAGCGCCTCGGCCCCATAGAGCCGCCCGGCGATGAACAGGAAGGGAATGCGCGCGGCCAGCCGCAGCAGAAAGCCGAAGAAATTGGTTCGCCCGCCCTTGGCGAGGGCGGCAATGTCGGTCTGTTTGGCCGCCTCGCTCAAGCGGAGGGGCCTTCAGTCGTCAGCGGCCGCGCCAGCAGGCCGCTGACGATGGCCCCGGCCGGTTCGCCCGCGAGCAGGCGGCAGACGGCCTCGGCGATCGGCATGTCGACCGCGTGGCCACGGGCGACCTCGACCAGCACCGGCGCGGTAAAGGCGCCTTCGGCCACGGTCTTGCGGTTGTTCAGCAGTTGCTCGGCCGAATGCCCTTCGCCGAGCGCCTTGCCGAGCGAGAAATTGCGGCTCGACGTGGAGGAGCAGGTCAGCACCAGGTCGCCCAGCCCGCAGAGGCCGGCGAGCGTGTCGCGCTGCGCGCCCAGCGCTTCGCCGAAGCGTAGCATTTCAGCATAGCCGCGCGCGATCAGCGCGGCCCTTGCGTTCTGGCCCAGCCGCAGCCCGTCGACCACGCCACAAGCGATCGCGAGGACGTTCTTGACCGCCCCGCCGATTTCCGCCCCGGTCAGGTCCTCGGAATAATAGGGACGGAAATAGGGGCGGGCGATCGCGGCGGAAAGCCGTTCCCACTGGGCAGAACCGCCGGAACAGGCGAGGGTGACGGCGGTCGGCAGGCCCTGGGCGACTTCATGGGCGAAGGTCGGGCCGGAGAGGACCGCGATCTCCGCGCCGGGACAGGCCGCGCGCGCGACCTCGGCCATCAGCCGCTGCGATCCGGCCTCGATCCCCTTGCAGCACAGGACGAGATCGCGCGGTGCATCGGGCAGCTGGGCCAGCACCTTGCCGAGATGCTGGGCAGGGGTCACGGCCAGCACGATCGAGCAGCCGGCCAGTTCGGCGAGTTCGCCGGTCGCGCGGATCGTCTGGTGGAGCCTGGTCCCGGGGAGGTATTCGCCGTTGCTGCGCTCGCGATTGACCTCGCCGACCACGTCGGCCTCGCGAGCCCACAGCAGCACGCCGCGCCCGTCGGAGGCGAGCATCTGCGCCAGGGCGGTGCCCCAGGCGCCGGCGCCGATCACTCCCACTTCGCTCATGCTCCGCACCTCATGCCGATGGCTTCATGCCCCAAAACTCAGGCCTTGTAACCTGCACCGCGCACAGGCTCCGCCTCCGGATCGAGCGGCCAGCGCGGCCGGGCGGAGACGTCGAGCGGGTCCGACTGGCCCAGTCGCAGCCGTTCGACCCCGGCCCAGGCGATCATCGCGGCGTTGTCGGTGCACAGTGTCATCGGCGGCGCGGTAAAGCGCAGCGATCGCCCGGCGGCAAGCTCTTCCAGCGCCGCGCGCACGCGCGCATTGGCCGCGACCCCGCCGGCGACGACCAGCGCGGTGATGTCGCCCATGGAAGCAAGCGAATGCTCCAGCCGGTCGATGACGCAGTCGATCGCCGCCTGCTGGAAGCTCGCGGCGATATCGGCATCGCGGTAGCGCCCGCTTTCCTTGGCGCGCAGCACCGCGCTCTTGAGCCCGGCGAAGGAGAAATGCGGTTCGGTGCTTCCCGCCAGCGGGCGCGGCAGGGGCACGGCCTGCGGATCGCCCTCCAGTGCCAGCCGTTCGAGATGCGGGCCGCCGGGATAGGGCAGGCCGAGCAGCTTGGCGCTCTTGTCGAAGGCCTCGCCCAGCGCGTCGTCGATCGTGGTGGCGAGCCGCCGGTAGCGCCCGACCCCGTCGACCCGCAGGATCTGGCAATGGCCGCCCGAGACGAGCAGCAGGCCATAGGGATATTCGAGCGCGGGATCGGCCAGCCGCGGGCTCAGCGCATGGCCTTCGAGATGGTTGATCGCGATCAACGGCCGGTCGCTGGCCATGGCCAGCGCCTTGGCCGAGACCAGCCCGACCATGACCCCGCCGATCAGCCCCGGCCCGGCAGTGGCCGCGACCGCATCGATATCGGCCAGCGTCAGCCCGGCGTCGGCGAGAGTCCGCCCGATCAGCGGGGCGAGCCTCTCGGCATGGGCGCGCGCGGCGATTTCCGGCACCACCCCGCCATAGGGGCGATGCTCCTCGTCCTGCGAGGCGATATGCTGCGCAAGGATGCGGCGATCGCCGGTGACGATCGCTGCCGCGGTTTCGTCGCAGCTGGATTCGATGCCGAGGACCCGCTCCATGGGAGCTTCCACTGGACGGAATTGCGCTCTAGGGCAAGCCGCGAACCATGACCGACACCACCAGACTTCGCCTCGGAACCCGATCCTCGCCGCTGGCCATGGCCCAGGCCGAGGAAACCCGCGCCCGGCTTTGCGCCGCCCATGGCTGGGCGCAGGAGCAGGTTGAACTGGTCCCGGTGGTGGCGAGCGGGGACAAGGTGCTCGACCGCCCGCTGGCCGAAATCGGCGGCAAGGCGCTGTGGACCAAGGAACTCGACCTCTGGCTGGCCGAAGGCAGGATCGACGCGTCGGTCCATTCGATGAAGGATGTCGAGACGCTGCGGCCCGAATGGCTGGCGATCGCCGCGATCCTCCCGCGCGCGGACGTGCGCGATGTGCTGGTCGGGGCGCCGGGCCTCGCCGCGCTGCCGCAGGGCGCGCGGATCGGCACCAGCGCCCCGCGGCGGGCGGCGCAGATGCTCCACCTGCGGCCCGATTGCCACATCGTCTCCTTCCGCGGCAATGTCGCCACGAGGCTGGGCAAGCTCAGGGCCGGTGAGGCGGAAGCGACGCTGCTGGCCGCGGCCGGGCTCGAACGGCTGGGCACGGCGATCGGCGCGCCGCTCGAGCCGCAGGACTGGCTGCCGGCGCCGGCGCAGGGCGCGATCGGGGTGGAATGCCGGGCCGGCGATGCGGCGACGCGCGCACTCCTGGCCGCGATCGACCATGCGGGAAGCCGCGCGCAGGTCATGGCCGAGCGCGCGCTGCTCGCGGCGCTCGGCGGGACCTGCCACAGTCCGATCGCGGTGCTCTGCACCGGCGACAGCGAGCTGGCCATGCGCGCGGCGCTGTTCAGCCCCGACGGGCGCGAACGGGTCGAGGCGCGCGCGCGTTTCGCGGCGGGCGACCTGGAAGCGCCGGCCGGGCTGGCGCGCGCGCTGCTGGCGCAGGCTCCGCCGGCGATCGCCGAGCATTTCGGCGGGGCCGCGGGGTGAGCCTGCCGCTCGTCACCATCCGGCCCGAGCCGGGGGCGACGCAGACGGTCGAGGCGGGCCGGCGCGAGGGGCTGGAGATCGCCGCCTTCCCGCTGTCCGAGGTGCACCCGCTGGCGTGGCAGGCGCCCGAGGCGGGGAGCTGCGACGCGCTCCTGCTCGGCAGCGCCAATGCGCTCCGCCATGGCGGGGCGGAACTGGACCGTCTGCCGCGCCTGCCGGCCTATTGCGTCGGCCACGCCACCGCCGAGGCCGCGCGCGGCGCGGGCTTTCCCGTCGCCGCCACCGGCAGCGGCGGGCTGCAGCCGCTGCTCGACAAGCTTGCCGGCGAGCGCCTGCGGCTGCTGCGCCTCGCCGGGGCCGAGCACGTCCCGCTCGCCGCGCCCGAGGGCGTCACGATCACCGGGCGGATCGTCTACGAAACGCGGCTGCGGTCCCTGCCGGACGAACTGGCCTCGCTTCTTGCCGGCGGTGCGCTGGTGCTGCTGCATTCGGCCGCCGCGGCGCGGCATTTCGCCGGAGAATGCGAGCGGCTGGGGATCGATCGCGGGCGGGTGGTGCTGGCCGCGCTCGGTCCGCGGATCGCGGCGGCGGCCGGCAGCGGCTGGCGCGGGCTGGAGGTGGCGCAGAATCCCTCGGACGAGGCGCTGCTTTCCTTGGCGCGGCACATGTGCCACTAAGGCGCCACACGAATTCGAAGCGCATAATGCGCCACAGGGCCTCGCAATCCAGACCATGAACGACGAGAATTTCTTCAATTCCCGGCTCTCGCGCCCGCCAAAGAGCAGCCTCAAGCCGGTGCTGCTGGCGGTGGCCGCCTCCTTCGCTCTGGGGGCAGCGCTGATGGGCTGGTTTGCCTGGGAGAACGGCATGGAGTGGCCGGGCTCGTCGGCCGACGAGGCCGAACTCGCCGATAGCGCCGCCGCCGGACTGGCCGAAAACCTGCCGGCACCGGAGGACAGCCCGAGCCCGACCGCCAGCGAGACGGCCCGGGCCGCGTCCGCCGTCGAGCAGGCGAGCGCGGCGGTCGAACGGGTCGAGCAGGTCGCCCAGCAGACCGGCGGCTACGATCAGCGGCTGGCCGGACTCGAGCAGCGCATCGCCAATCTCGACCTCAGGATCCAGGCCGCCAGCGGCAATGCCGCGCGCGCCGAGGGCCTGCTGATCGCCTTCGCCACCCGCCGCCAGCTCGAGAAAGGGGCCGCGCTCGGCTATCTCGAAGGCCAGCTCAAGCTGCGCTTCGGCGATGCCAATCCCAATGCGGTCAACACGATCGTGACCGTTGCCGGCAATCCGATCACGCTCGACCAGCTGATTTCGCGGCTCGACGGGCTCGGCCCGCGACTGGCCAGCCCACCGGTCTCGGAGGACGGCTTCGACTGGTTCCTGCGCGAGCTGGGCGAATTGTTCGTCGTCCGCCGCGAGAGCGCGCCGTCGCCGCAGCCGCAGAACCGGCTCCAGCGCGCGCGGCTGTTCCTCGAAAGCCGAAGGATCGAGGACGCGATCGCCGAAGTGCGCTACCTGCCCGGTGCGGACCAGGCAGAGGACTGGATCGCCGATGCCACCCGCTTCGCCGAGGCGCAGGCGGCGCTCGACCGGATCGAATCGACCGCCGTGCTCGAACCGCGCGAATTGCGCGACGGCAGCGGCAACAAGGTTGAGCAGCCCAGCCCGGTGGAGTGAGCGGCGGGGCTCAGCCCTGCAGCAGTTCGGGCAGCTTCCCGCTCATCCCGCGGGCTTCCTCCATGAAGAACTTCTTGAGCACGGGCATACGCTGAACCCCGGCCATTCCGAGCCGGCGGATCGCCGAGGCGGCCCGACCGGGCACGCCGAACAGGCGGGTCAGCCCGTCGGTGGCGGACATCACCATCAGCGAATCGAGTGCGCGCCAGTCCTCGTAGCGCTTGAGCATCTGCGCATCGCCGAGGTCGAGCCCGAGATGCGCGGCTTCGGCCAGCACTTCGACCAGCGCCCCGACGTCGCGCAGGCCGAGATTGAGCCCCTGGCCGGCGATCGGGTGCATGCCGTGGGCGGAATCGCCGACCAGCGCCAGCCGCTCGGCGGTGATCCGCGCGGTGTGCTGGAAGCTCAGCGGGTAGGAGCTGCGCGGGCTGTTGAGGCTGGGCGTGCCGAGGATATCGCCCATGCGCTTGTGCACTTCGGCCAGGAAGGCGCGATCCGAGAGGGCGAGCACGCCTTCGGCGTCCTTTTCCGCCACGGTCCAGACCAATGCGCTGCGATGGGTGCCGCCGGGCCCGTCGCGCATGGGCAGCAGGGCAAAGGGGCCGGCCGGGTAGAAAATCTCCCAGGCGGTATTGCCATGCGGTTTCGCATGGTCGAGCCCGGTGATGATCGCGCGGTGGCTGTAATCCCAGCTGGCCATCTGCAGTCCGGCCTCCTCGCGCGTGGGCGAACGGCGGCCTTCGGCGCCGACCATCAGCGCGGCTTCGAGCACGGTGCCGTCGGCGAGAGTGGCGGAAACCCCGAAGGGGCCGCGCTTGCGCTCGACGACCTCGACCGGGGCGTGCCAGGAAATGCGTTCCTCCTCGCGCGCGGCCTCGAACAGGGCGAGGCGCAATTCGCGGTTGGCGAACATCCGCCCGAGCGAGCCTTCGTGCGCCAGCGGGGTGAAGTCGAGCCGACCGGGGCGCATGCCGTCGGTCACGGCGATCGAATCGATCGGGCAGCCATGCTCTGCGAGCCGTGTGCCGAGGCCGATATTGGCGAAGAGGTTCCAGCTGGCGGTGGAAATGGCCGAGGCGCGGCCGTCGAAGCCGTCCTGCGTCAGCGAGGCGGGATCGGCACGGTCGACCACATGGCTGGTGAAGCCCTTCCTTGCCGCCGCCAGCGCCAGCGTCATGCCGACGAGCCCGCCGCCGAGGATCAGGAGATCGCGCTTCATGCCCATTGGGGGTGTATCCGTTGCAGCCATCGGGGCGAAGCACTAGAGCCTGAGCCGACCACTGTGCAAGGAGATTGCCCCATGATGCATGCCCGCCGCCTGATTGCGCTGCTGGGCCTGCTGCTGGCTGCAATCCTGGTCCTGCCCGCCCAGGCGCAGACTTCCGGGCAGAACCATATCGCGGCCGAACTGGTGGCCGAAGGGCCCGTGCAGCCGGGCGAGGTCGTGGAACTGGCGTTCCATTTCCGGCCCGAGCAGCGCTGGCACGGCTATTGGTCCAACCCGGGCGACGCCGGCTACGGCATGAGTCTCGACTGGCACCTGCCCGAGGGCTGGAGCACGGGCGAGCCGGACTATCCGGTCCCCGACACGCTGCTGATCCAGGGGCTGATGAACCATGTCTATGAGGGCGATTACGCTGTCCTCGTCCCGCTCGCGGTGCCGGCCGGCGTGGCGGCGGGCATCTATCCGGTCGAGGTCGAGGCCCAGTGGCTCGCCTGTACCGACGAAATCTGCGTACCCGAGCGCGCGGTGCTGGGCACGACAGTGGTGGTGGGCGTGGCCGGTTCCCGCGATGCGCGTTTCGATGGCTGGCGCGCGGCGATCCCGCCGCTGATCGACCAGTCGGCCGTCCATGCGCTCGAGGGGGGCAGGCTCCGGATCGGGATTCCGCTCCCGGCCAGTCTCGCCATCGCCGATCCGCACGTCTTCCTCGCTGAGGACAGGCTGGTGGAATATGCCGGCGCGCAGCTGTTCCGGCGCGACGGCGACATGCTGGTGGCCGAATTGCCGCTCAGGGGCACGCCGGCGGATCCAGGCCAGCTCTCCGGCATTCTCAAGCTCGACGATGCGGGCAATGGCGTGCGCTTTGCCGGCACTGCCGGTGCGGTTCCGCGCGGCGGCGATCCGGTTGGCGAGGTTCCCGCCGGACAGGCCGCTCCGCTATGGGTTCTGCTGGGCGGGGCGCTGCTGGGCGGGCTGCTGCTCAACATCATGCCCTGCGTCTTCCCGATCCTCAGCCTCAAGGCGCTGACGCTCGCCCGCGCCGGCGAGAGCGAGGTGGAGGCGCGCCGCGAAGGGTTCGCCTATACTGCCGGGGTCGTGCTCGCGGTCCTTGCGCTTGGCGGCCTGCTGCTGGCGCTGCGCGCGGCGGGCAACGAGATCGGCTGGGCCTTCCAGCTGCAGGAGCCGGGCGTCGTGGTCGCCCTGCTGCTGCTCGCGGCGGCGATCACCGCCAATCTTGCCGGCCTGTTCGAACTGCCCGGACTTGCGATCACTCGCGCAGGCGGGCGGGGCAGTGCCTTCGCCACCGGCCTGCTGGCCGCCTTCGTCGCCACGCCCTGCACCGGGCCCTTCATGGCGGCGGCGATGGGCGCCGCGCTGCTGCTGCCCGTGCCGCAGGCGCTGCTGCTCTTCGCCGCGCTCGGCCTGGGGCTGGCGCTGCCCTTCCTGCTGCTCGGCTGGGTCCCGCCATTGCGCCGCCTGCTGCCGCGCCCGGGCGGCTGGATGAACACGTTCAAGAAGATCATGGCCGTGCCGATGGGGCTGACCGCGCTGGCGCTGCTGTGGCTCGCGCTGCAGCTCGGCGGGTCCGGCTTCGCCGCGCTGGCGGGCCTGTTGGCGGCGGCGCTGGTCGGCCTGCTTGCCTATGTCGGCCTACGCCAGCACGGAGGGCGGAGCGGCGTGCCGGCCTTCCTCGCCGGCGGAGCGGCGCTGGTACTCGCGTCCGTACTCGCCCTGCCGGCGGTGTACGAGACGCAGAAGTCTTCGAGCGGCGAGAGCCTGCTGGCCGCGCAGCCTTTCAGCGCCGCCGCTCTGGCCGAGGCCCGTGCCGAGGGGCGCCCGGTGTTCCTCTGGTTCACCGCCGACTGGTGCCTGACCTGCAAGGTCAACGAGAGCGTGGCGATCGAGCGCGAGGCGACGCGGGACGCCTTCGAAAAGGCTGGAGTGGTGCCGATGGTCGGCGACTGGACCCGCCGCGATCCCGCGATCACCCGCTTCCTCACCGCGCAGGGCGCGGCCGGCGTGCCGCTCTATTTGTGGTACGCCCCGGGGGCAGAGGGCGAGCAATTGCCGCAGGTGCTGACCCCCGACAGCCTGGTCAGTCTGGCAGGCCGGCTCCCTCGGGCTGGAGCTCGCGGCACCAGGTGACGAATTGCCGCGGCAGCGGGCTGCCGGCGATTTCCAGCCGTCCGCCGCCGGGCAGGGTCGCCTCGAGGCTGCGTGGACCGGTGAAGATCTCTAGGTCGGGCGCATCGGCCGGCAGGGTTCCCTCCCAGCGCCACTCGTTCTCGTTCAGCGCGGCATCGAGATTGAAGCGCGCAATCATCCCGTTGCCGATCACAGCGAACAGCGCCTTGGCCCCGGGCTGGGCACGGACGTGGCGGATGATCGTCAGCAAGGGCGCCCCGTCGGTCGGCGCGCTGCAGGCGAGAGTCACCAGTGGCCGCTTGCCCTCGTCCCCGAATTCGAGCGCGCGTCCGTTTTCCGCGACCCGCCACAGCGCGTTTTCCGTGTCCGGCGATTCGATCGGCTCCGAGGGTGCGGCCGGCCCCGCCTCGGCAAGGTCGATCCGCTCCACCTGCGGCCGGTCGCAGGCGGCGAGGAGGAGGGCTGCGATCGCCCAAACGAGAAATCTCACCGGTTCCATTTCCTTTGCGTCTTGCCGTAGCGCGTCTTGCGCGTGCCCGGCTTGCCCTCATTGCTGCGCCCGACCAGCGGGGCCTTCTTCTGGTCGTCGGGCAGGCCGAGTTCGTCGGCCTCGAGCCGCCTGATTTCGTCGCGCAGCCGGCCCGCCTCCTCGAATTCGAGATCGGCGGCGGCGGCGCGCATCTTGCTCTCGAGTTCCTCGATATAGGCGCGCAGATTGTGCCCGACGAGGTGGTTGCGCCCGTCCTCGGTCTCGATCTCCACGGTCACGCCGTCGCGGGCGGCGGAATTGGCGACGATGTCGGCGATGTCGCGCCGGATCGTCTGCGGAGTGATGCCGTGTTCCTCGTTATAGGCGCGCTGCTTCTCGCGCCGGCGCTCGGTCTCGGCCAGGGCGCGTTCCATGCTGCCGGTCATGCGGTCGGCATAGAGAATCACCTTGCCGTCGACATTGCGCGCCGCGCGGCCGATCGTCTGGATCAGCGATGTCTCGGAGCGCAGGAAGCCCTCCTTGTCGGCATCGAGGATGCAGACGAGGCCGCATTCGGGAATGTCGAGGCCTTCGCGCAGCAAATTGATCCCGACCAGCACGTCATAGACCCCCATGCGCAGGTCGCGGATCAGCTCGATCCGTTCGAGCGTCTCGACGTCGGAGTGCATGTAGCGCACCCGGAGCCCGGCCTCATGCATGAATTCGGTGAGGTCTTCCGCCATTCGCTTGGTCAGCGTGGTGACCAGCGTGCGATAGCCTTTCCCGGCGGTCAGGCGGCACTCCTCGATGCAGTCCTGGACCTGGTCCTCGACCGGCTTGATCTCCACCGGCGGGTCGATCAGCCCGGTCGGGCGGATCACCTGTTCGGCGAAGACGCCGCCGGATTGCTCCATCTCCCAGTTTCCCGGCGTGGCCGAAACGCAGAAGGTCTGCGGTCGCATGGCGTCCCATTCGTTGAAGCGCAGCGGGCGGTTGTCGATGCAGGAAGGCAGGCGGAAGCCGTATTCGGCCAGCGTGATCTTGCGCCGGTGGTCGCCCTTGGACATGGCACCGATCTGCGGCACGGTCTGGTGGCTTTCGTCGACGAACAGCAGGGCGTTGTCGGGGAGGTATTCGAACAGCGTCGGCGGCGGTTCGCCGGGCAGGCGCCCGGTCAGGAAGCGCGAATAGTTCTCGATCCCCGCGCAGCTGCCGGTGGCGGCGATCATCTCGAGGTCGAAATTGGTCCGCTGCTCGAGCCGCTGGTGTTCGAGCAGCTTGCCTTCGGCTTCGAGTTCCTTGAGCCGTTCGGCCAGTTCGAAGCGGATCGCCTCGGTCGCCTGCTTCATGGTCGGGCCGGGGGTGACATAGTGCGAATTGGCATAGACCCGGACCTTGTCGAGCCGGGCGCCCTTGGTCCCGGTCAGCGGGTCGAATTCGCTGATGTCCTCGATCTCGTCGCCGAAGAAGCTGATCCGCCAGGCCATGTCCTCGTAATGGCTGGGGAAGATCTCCAGACTGTCGCCGCGGACCCGGAAACAGCCGCGGGCGAAGGCGGTGTCGTTGCGCTTGTACTGCAGCGCGACCAGCTTGCGGATGAGTTCGCGCTGGTCGACCGTGTCGCCGGCCTTGATATCGAAGATCATCGCCGAATAGGTCTCGACCGAGCCGATGCCGTAAAGGCAGGAGACCGAGGCGACGATGATCACGTCGTCGCGTTCGAGCAGGGCGCGGGTGGCCGAATGGCGCATCCGGTCGATCGCCTCGTTCACCGAGCTTTCCTTCTCGATATAGGTATCCGACCGGGGAACATAGGCTTCGGGCTGGTAGTAATCGTAATAGGAAACGAAATACTCGACCGCGTTTTCGGGGAAGAAGCTCTTGAATTCGCCGTATAATTGCGCGGCAAGGATCTTGTTCGGGGCGAGCACCAAGGCGGGGCGCTGGAGTGTCTCGATCACCTTGGCCATGGTGAAGGTCTTGCCCGAACCGGTGACGCCCAGCAGCACCTGGGTCTGCTCGTCCTCCTGCGCGCCCTTGACCAGTTCGGCGATCGCGGTGGGCTGGTCGCCCGCCGGTTCGTAGTCCGAGACGATCCGGAACGGCTTGCCGCCCAGGGTCTTTTCCGGGCGGGCGGGCTTGTGCGGCTTGAAGCTGCCCGAGGTATCGGGTTCCTCAAGGCCCCTGCGGATCACGAGTTCGGCCATGACTCGCGGTATGGCTGTTCCTGCTGCGTTCCGCAACGGTATGGTTGACGGCATTGGCAGGCCGGAACCGGGCTGGTATCCTCGGCGATGCGGCGGGGTGCCGTGCGAGGAGGGAGTTCCCGGTATGAAGATCACCACTGTCCTGCCGCTGCTGGCGGGTGTTGCCCTGGCGGCCTGTTCGGGCGGGGGCGAGGACGCCGCGGGCGAGGGCATGAGCGCCGAGGAAGCGGTCGCCAGCGTGAGCGAGAGCGAGGTGGTCCGGCCCGAGCCGGGGCAGTACCGGACCAAGGTCGAACTGGTCGATTTCACCATTCCCGGTCAATCGGAAGCCGAAATGGCGCAGATGCGCGGCTTCATGGAAGGGGCCATGGCCGCGGGCAGCGAATTCTGCCTGACCCCTGAAGAGGCGGAGCGCGGCTGGGAGCAGATGGTCGACGAGATGGCCAAGGCGGACTGCACCTTCCAGACCTTCGACGTCGGCGGCGGCACGCTGGACGTGGCGGCGACCTGCACCAGCGAGGACGGTACGGTCGGCACGATGAAGATGGCCGGCACCACCGGAGCCACCAGTTCGAGCATGACCATGGAAATGGACCAGGCTGCGCCGGGTATGGCGGCGGGCAGCACGGTCCACATGAAGATGAAGATGGATTCGCAGCGGATCGGCGACTGCGCCTGACGGCTTGGGTTCGCGGGGAGGGGCGCTGTCGCATCTGCGGCGGTGCCCCTTGCGATTCCGGGGCCGCAGGCCGTGCGAATGCGACGCGTGCGGGGCATGGCTGTCGCGCGCCCATCACCATTTCATTCATGCAACAATAAGTCAGTTATGTTACATCGCGGTGCATGGCCCACCGGACCGCAACCGACCGCCTCGCCGCACCGCAACTGCTGCCGCAGTTCGATACGCTGCGGGCGCAGCTCGCCCAGCGGGCCAGCCTGCTGGCGCGGCGCAACCCCGCCGGGGTCAAGGGACCGCCGCTGCGCTATTTCCTGCGCGAACTCGATTTCCTTGCCCAGCCCTGGCGCCGTGCGCAGGCCGCCGCAGGCGAGGGCATCGCCCGCGCCGAAACCCCGCGCCTGGTCATGCTGCTGCCCGGCTTCGGGACCCATCCGGTCCGTATGCGGCACATGGCGAAGCAGCTCGAGAAGGCCGGCCACCGGGTCAAGCGCTGGGGTCTCGGCATCAACACCGGGCCGACGCCGGAAAAGGTCGAACTGCTCGCCCGCCGGCTGCAGGACCTGCACGATCGCTACGGAATGAAGGTGCATCTGGTCGGCTGGAGCCTCGGCGGGCTGTTCGCGCGCGAGCTGGCCAAGCTCCATCCCGAACTGGTGGCCAAGGTGGTGACCATGGGGTCGCCCTTTTCGGGCGATCCGCACGCCAACAACGTCTGGCGCATCTACGAGCTGGTGACGGGCCATCCGGTCACCGACCCGCCGGTCGGCAAGCACCGCGACGAGAAACCGCCGGTTCCGACCGTCGCCCTGTGGAGCCCGCGCGACGGCTTCGTCCAGGCGCGCGCCGCCTGCGGGCGCCCGGGCGAGCGCGACCGGGCCGTGGCCCTGCGCTGTTCGCACATCGGCTTTTCGCATTCGGAGGAAGCGATTGCCGCCGTGCTCGGCGAGCTCGAGCGAGAGGACTGAACGGCCTCCCCGCGTTCCTTTAGGTGTTAGCCCTTAAGGGCTATGCCGTAATGTATCTCCGATCCCGAGAAAATATTCTGGCCCTGTTCCGATAAGATCAGGTCGCTTGCAGTTCTTATACCTCCATACCGGTGCAAAAGCGGAATGCGCCGGATGGCAAGCAGGGTCATTCTCCGGGGCATGAAACAGGCACGCCATACGCTTCACTTTGTCGAACCCAATCTCCGCCTCCGCGCCGAGGAGGCGCGGCTGGCGATCGAACTCGGTCATCACGCCGAAGTCTATGCCGATCCCGACGAATTGTTCGAGCATCGCCCGCACAGCGGGATCGTCATCGTGCACGAGGGCGCGCGCGGAACCGGCGCCGGTTCGGTCGAGGCGCTGTTCGCGCGGATGGAGCAGGCCGGCCTGTGGCTCCCGCTGATCGCCGCCGGGGACGAGCCGCCGATCGCCCGCATCGTCGCGGCGGTGAAGGCCGGGGCGCTCGACTATCTGCCGCTGCCGCTCGATCGCCGCCGGCTGGCCGAAGCGCTCGAGCGCGTCTCGCGCGAGGCGGAGGCCCATGCCGCGGCGCGCCGCCGGATGTTCGAGGCCCGCAGCCTGATTTCCGGCCTCTCGCAGCGCGAGCGCGAGGTGCTCGACTGGCTGGCGGAAGGCAACAGCAACAAGGTCATCGCGCGCAGGCTCAACATCAGCCCGCGTACGGTCGAGATTCACCGCGCCAACATGCTCGGCAAGCTGGGCGCCAAGCATTCGGTGGAGGCGGTACGCATGCGGCTCGAAAGCGAGCTCGAAAATCTCGCGCGCGCAGAGGGCTGCCGCTCGCGGCCCAATTAACGGCAGTAGCTGGAGCCGCCCTGTTCGAGATGGAAATGGTCGCGGTGCGCTTCGTTGTAATCGGGCCCGAGCACTGTTCCGAAGCGCTTGCAGGCGCTCTCATGGACGATTCGCAGGAAGGCGCGTTCCTGTGCCGAACCTTCGTTCCAGTCCCGAACCAGGGTGATTCGCCTCCCGTCGGCGAGGACGAAGGCGGAAACGTCGATTGCAGTGGCGGTCGAATGGGCCGAACGGCGGCTGGTTCCGGCGACATTGCGGCAGGAATAGCTGCCGAAGGTCTCGATCCGCGCCAGCGGGCTGCCGAGGTATTGGCGCGCAGCCCGGTCCACGCCGTAGCGGGCCCAGGCGGCGAAGGTGTTGGCGAGCGGGCAGGCGACCGGCCCGATATTGGCCACGCCGAACTGGCCTTCGTCGCCATGGACGGCGGAGAGCTGGACGCTGTTGAGCGTGGAGCAGCCGGCGCCGTAATAGCGGTCGGGCAGCGGGCTGAAGCTTGCGCGGCTGGTGCCGAGATCGGCAAGGCACTGGTTGGGCGCGGGCCCGACATTGGCCGGGGCAGAGGCGGCCTGCCGGACCGACTGGCGCGTGTCCTCGCGCCCGCCGGGCAGCATCGAACAGCCCGCCAGGGCCGTGGCCGCCAGAACTGTCCCTATCGCCCGCATCATGGCGTCTATGCTGATAACACAGTGGTTAATAAATCCCTATCCGAAACCCCGGATTCCCGGTGGAATCCGGCGCGCGAACGACTCCGCTCGTCGCCATATTGCGGAATCCCGCTTGCGGCATGGCGGTCGGCCCCCTAAAGGCCGCGACGGGCCACGCGGTCCCAACGCCGCGCGTGCTCTCTGTAAGGAGAGTCAGACATGACTGAATACCAGATACCCGCGCGCAAACCTGCGCGTCCGCATTTCTCTTCCGGTCCCTGCGCCAAGCCGCCGGGCTGGGCCCCCGAAAAACTCGCCACCGAATCGCTCGGCCGCTCGCACCGTTCGAAGCTCGGCAAGGCGCGCCTGCAATACTGCATCGACCTGATGCGCGAAGTGCTGCAGGTTCCCGATACCCATCGTATCGGCATCGTTCCCGGTTCGGATACCGGCGCGGTCGAAATGGCCATGTGGACCATGCTCGGTGCCCGCCCGGTGACCACGCTGGCCTGGGAAAGCTTCGGTTCGGGCTGGGTGACGGATGCCGTCAAGCAGCTCAAGATCGACCCCACGGTGATGGAAGCGCCCTATGGCGAACTGCCGGAGCTTGGTGCGGTCGACTGGTCGAACGATGTGATCTTCACCTGGAACGGCACGACTTCGGGCGTGCGCGTGCCCAATGGGGACTGGATCGCGGCCGACCGCGAAGGTCTTGCCATTGCCGATGCCACCAGCGCGGTCTTCGCGCAGGATATCGCCTGGGACAAGGTCGACGTGCTGACCTTCAGCTGGCAGAAGGTGCTCGGCGGCGAGGGCGCGCATGGCGTGCTGATCCTCGGTCCGCGCGCGGTCGAGCGGCTCGAGAGCTACACTCCGGCCTGGCCGCTGCCCAAGGTCTTCCGCCTGACCAAGGGCGGCAAGCTGATCGAGGGCGTGTTCAAGGGCGAAACCATCAACACCCCGTCCATGCTCGCGGTCGAGGATGCAATCTTCGCGCTCGAATGGGGCAAGTCGGTCGGCGGTCTCGCAGGTCTCCGGGCCCGCGCCGATGCCAATGCCGCCGCGCTCGATGCGATCGTGCAGGAACGCTCCTGGCTCGGGCATCTCGCGGCCGATCCGGCCAGCCGTTCGAACACCAGCGTGTGCCTGACGGTCGAGGGTGCCGATACCGACTTCATCAAGAAGTTCGCCAAGCTGCTCGAGGAGCAGGATGCCGCCTATGACGTCGCCGGTTACCGCGACGCCCCGGCCGGCCTGCGCATCTGGTGCGGCGCCACGGTCGATACGGCCGATGTCGAGGCGCTCGGCGCCTGGTTCGACTGGGCCTATGAAACTGTGAAGGCCGAAGAGCAGGCGATTCACTCCTGATCCGCGTCACCCCGGGCCTGACCCGGGGTCCCGTTTCCCCCTATTCTCCCGCCAAAGAAAAGCGGGCCCCCGGATCAAGTCCGGGGTGACGGTCAAAGGAATTCAAGCATGACCACCAAGCCCAAAGTCCTCATCTCGGACAAGATGGATCCCAACGCCGCCCGCATCTTCGAGGAAAACGGCTGCGACGTCGACGTGATCACCGGGGAAACCCCCGAACAGCTGATCGCCCGCATCGGCGACTATGACGGCCTTGCCATCCGTTCCTCGACCAAGGTGACCAAGGAGGTGCTCGACGCCGCGACCAATCTCAAGGTCATCGGCCGCGCCGGCATCGGGGTCGACAATGTCGATATCCCCTACGCCAGCTCCAAGGGCGTGGTGGTGATGAACACGCCCTTCGGCAATTCGATCACCACCGCCGAACACGCGATCGCCATGATCATGGCGCTGGCCCGCCAGATTCCGGCCGCCAACGCCCGCACCCAGCAGGGCGAATGGCCCAAGAACGACTTCATGGGCGTCGAGGTCACCGGCAAGGTGCTCGGCCTGATCGGGGCCGGCAACATCGGTTCGATCGTCGCCAGCCGCGCACTCGGCCTCAAGATGAAGGTGGTCGCCTACGATCCCTTCCTGACCGAGGAACGCGCGATCGAGATGGGGGTCGAAAAGGCCGATCTCGACACGCTGCTGGCGAAGGCCGATTTCATCACGCTGCACACGCCGCTGACCGACCAGACCCGCAACATCCTCAGCCGCGAAAATCTCGCCAAGACCAAGCAGGGCGTGCGGATCGTCAATTGCGCGCGCGGCGGGCTGATCGACGAGGACGCGCTCAAGGAAGGACTCGACAGCGGCCATGTCGCCGGCGCCGCGCTGGACGTCTTCGCGCAGGAACCGGCCAAGGACAGCCCGCTGTTCGGCACGCCGGGCTTCATCTGCACGCCGCATCTCGGCGCCTCGACCACCGAGGCCCAGGTCAATGTCGCGCTGCAGGTGGCCGAACAGCTGAGCGACTATCTCGTCAACGGCGGGGTCACCAATGCGCTCAACATGCCGAGCCTCTCGGCCGAGGAAGCCCCCAAGCTCAAGCCCTATATGGGGCTGGCCGAAAGGCTCGGCTCGCTGGTCGGCCAGCTGGCCCACGGCAATCTCACCGAAATCACCATCGAGCGTTCGGGCGCGGCTGCCGAACTCAACGGCAAGCCGATCGAGGGCGCGGTGCTGGCCGGGCTGATGAAGCAGTATTCGGACACGGTGAACATGGTCAACGCGCCCTACCTGGCCAAGGAGCGCGGGCTGAACGTGCGCTCGGTCCGCTATGAGCGCGAAGGCGTCTACCACACGCTGCTGCGCGTGACGGTGGCCACCAGCCAGGGCCCGCGGTCGGTCGCCGGGACGCTGTTCGGCAGCGACGCCCCGCGGCTGGTCGAGATCTTCGGCATCGGCATCGAAGCCGATCTCGACGGGCACATGATGTATATCGTCAACCGCGATGCGCCGGGCTTCATCGGCGCGATCGGCTCGCTCCTGGGCAAGAACGAGATCAATATCGGCACTTTCCACCTCGGCCGCCGCGAAGCGGGCGGGGAAGCGGTGCTGCTGCTCTCGGTCGACCAGGAAATCCCGGCCAATGTCCTCGCCGAAGCCGAAAAGCTCGACGGCGTGGTGATGGCCCGCGCGCTGAGCTTCTGACGCTCGGCACTTGCAAAATGGCGTCGCCCCCGCGAAAGCGGGGGCCCCGCTTTCGCGGGGTCAGCGAGGGGAAGCATGACCGATCCGACCCGTGACCTGCTGCCAGAAGGGCTGCAAGACCGCCTGCCGGCTTCGGCGGCGGCCGCCACGCGCGTGACGCGGGCGATCCTGGGCGCCATGGACGGCCACGGCTATGAGCGCGTCCGCCCGCCGCTGGTCGAATTCGAGAAGTCGATGGCCAGCCGCATGGCCGGGGTCCAGCCGCGGCGGATGTTCCGCTTCGTCGATCCCACCAGCCTGCGCACGCTGGCCCTGCGCAGCGACATGACCGTGCAGGTCGGCCGCATCGCGGCCACGGGCCTCGCCCATGCGCCGCGTCCGTTGCGGCTGAGCTATGCCGGCCAGGTCGCGGTCATCAAGCCCGAGGGCCTCGATCCCGCGCGCGAACGCCTGCAGATCGGCGCCGAGCTGATCGGCAACGACAGCGTCGCCGCGGCCGCCGAACTGGTGGCGATGGCGGTCGAGGCGCTCGAAGCGGCCGGCGCCACGGGCATTTCGGTCGATTTCACCCTGCCGGACCTCGTCGATACGCTTGCCGCCCATGCGCTGCCGCTCGCCGGAGAGGCGATCGAGGCGGTGCGGCGCGAACTCGATTCAAAGGACGCAGGCGGTCTCGTCGCGGCTGGCGGCGAGGCCTATCTCCCGCTGCTCTACGCCACCGGCCCGTTCGACGCGGCGATCGAAAAACTCACCGAGCTGGCCGTCGGCGGGGCGCTCGACAGCCGGATCGCGGGGCTGAGGGAAATTGCCGCAAGGGTTGCGGGCAAGGCCCGGCTCACGCTCGACCCGACCGAACGTCACGGCTTCGAATACCAGAGCTGGTTCGGCTTCACCATCTATGCGGAGGGCGTGCGCGGCGCGCTCGGCCGGGGCGGGACCTATCGCATTCTCGGTTCGGACGAGGTGGCGACCGGCTTCTCGCTCTATCCCGACCCGCTGATCGACGCCGCAGGCGCGGGCGAGTCCCGCAGGCTGATCTTCCTCCCGCTCGGCCATGATCCTTCCGCGGCCGCCGCCCTGCGCGCCGAGGGCTGGCGCACGCTGGCCGCGCTCGAGGCGGGAGACAGCGCGGCCGGGCTTGGCTGCAGCCATGTGCTCGAGGGCGGGGTCGCCAAGCCGCTGCGCTGAGCGCGGCAGGGCGCACCGGCATCCGGCGGGCCCGCGCGGCGCGCGGCGAAAAAGCCTTTCCTACACGCGATCCGCCTGGCAGGATTCGGGCGACTCCTCGGCATCGTCGGTTTGCCCTGACCGGATTGCGGGCAGATTTCCGCCGTCAGGGTGTCGCTCTGGTGATTCCCCTGCAAGATATTGAAAAGAATATGCTATTCGGTGAATTCTTCGGGCGACACCCTGTCGCCTTCGTCACCTTCGTAAATCCTGCAATCGAGGCCCCCGTCCGGTGTGGGCCGCAGCGGGACGGGCGCGGGATTTCGGCATGGCGCAGGGGGCGAGCGCCTGCGCTTTGCCCGAAGCCCGGTCGCATGGAAGACCGGCGCAACGCGGGTTGCCGGCTGCCGTGTCTTGTCGCCGCCTTTCGCTTGACTCGGGTGCGGCGATACCAGTAACCCGCGCCGCGAAAGCCGGGCCGCTCGCTGGCCCGTCCATCCCATCCCCTGCGCCGAGTCCTGTCGAAGGGCGCTTGCGGATCCACCTGGCAGGGTGAGGGTTTCTATCCATGGCCAATGTAACGGTAATCGGCGCCCAGTGGGGTGACGAGGGCAAGGGCAAGATCGTCGACTGGCTGGCCAGCCGGGCCGACGCGGTGGTCCGCTTCCAGGGCGGGCACAACGCCGGGCACACGCTTGTGGTCGGCGAGAAGACCTACAAGCTCAGCCTGCTGCCCAGCGGGATCGTGACCGGCACGCTCAGCCTGATCGGCAACGGCGTGGTGCTCGATCCCTGGGCGCTGAAGAGCGAGATTGAGAAGCTTGAAGGGCAGGGTGTCTCCATCACCCCGGACAATTTCGGCATTGCCGACAATTGCCCGCTGATCCTGCCGCTCCACCGCGACCTGGACGGGCTGCGCGAGACCGCTGCCGGCAAGGGCAAGATCGGCACCACCGGGCGCGGAATCGGTCCGGCCTATGAGGACAAGGTCGGCCGCCGCGCGATCCGCGTCTGCGACCTCGCCCATCTCGACAGCCTCGAGCCGCAGCTCGACCGGCTCTGTGCCCATCACGACGCGCTGCGCGCCGGCTTCAACGAGGCTCCGATCGACCGCGCGCGGCTGATCGAGGACCTGCGCGAGATCGCGCCCTTCGTTCTGCAATTCGCCCAGCCGGTGTGGAAGCGCCTGCGCGACGTGCGCAAGGAAGGCGCGCGGATCCTGTTCGAGGGCGCGCAGGGCGTGCTGCTCGACGTCGACCACGGCACCTATCCCTTCGTCACCAGCTCGAACACGGTCAGCGGTACGGTCGCCTCGGGTTCGGGCCTCGGCCCCAATGCGGCGGGCTTCGTGCTCGGCATCGTCAAGGCCTATACCACCCGCGTCGGCTCGGGTCCGTTTCCGACCGAGCTCGAGGACGAGACCGGCCAGAAGCTGGGCGAGCGCGGGCATGAATTCGGCACGGTCACCGCGCGCAAGCGCCGCTGCGGCTGGTTCGACGCGGTGCTGGTGCGCCAGACCTGCGCGCTTTCGGGCGTGACCGGGATCGCCCTGACCAAGATCGACGTGCTCGACGGGTTCGAAACGATCCGGATCTGCACCGGTTACCGCCTCAACGGCGAAGTGCTCGATTACCTGCCCGCCCATGCCGCGGACCAGGCCGCGGTCGAGCCGATCTACGAGGAGATCGAGGGCTGGAAAGGCACCACGGTCGGCGCCCGCAGCTGGGCCGACCTCCCGGCGCAGGCGATCAAGTATATCCGCCGGATCGAGGAACTGATCGAATGCCCGGTCGCCTCGGTCTCGACCTCGCCCGAACGCGAGGACACGATTCTGGTCCGCGATCCGTTCGAGGACTGATGCCGCGCACATCCGTCCCGCGGCCGGCGGAGCGGGCGGATCATCGATCTTGACCTGATCCCTTTTTGTTCTCATTCTGTTTCCAGCGAATCAGGATGAGGTGGCGCGATGGCGCAAGCGGATTTCTCCTATGGGCAGAGCGGTTCGGGCCAGGGCGGTTCGGGCCGGGCGGCGAGAGACGCCGGCATGTCACTGGTTGTCTCGATCTTCGCCGACCGGGCGCATCTGCGCGACCAGATTCGCGAGGATTGCGAGGCGGCGGGATTCCGGATCGGGACCTGCGGCGAGGTTGCCATCCTGCTCGAAGGCGATGCCCTCCCGCTGGGCGAGGTCGTCTTGCTCGATTGTCCGCGGGCGGATGCCGCGGTGCTGGCGGCGCTGTCGCGGCTCGATCTGCGCGCCGCGCGCTCGTCCGCCCAGCTGGTGGTCTCGACCACGGTCGCGGCGCTCGACGAGGTCTTCGCCTGTCTCGACCAGTCTCAGCCGCAGATTCTCGTTGATCCCGGCCGGGGTGAACGGGTCATCGCGCTCGGGCGCGTGCTCGCCAACATTCCCAGGCTGCGGCTGCGCGAACTGTCGCGCGACGACCGGCTCGCCCTGCTGCGGCTGACCGAACAGGTCGGCCAGATTGCCGAGCGGATCGAACGACTCGACCAGGGTCTGGCGGGCGGTCGGGTGGGCGAGGCCAAGCTGCTCCAGTTCGAAAGCCCTGCGCGTCCATTCGGCGGGGCGCAGGGCACGGGCGCGGAGCCGCTGCGCCGGACCACCTGCCCGCCGCTGCCCGATCCGCGGCTGGTCCGGCGGATCATTCGCCAGCGTCAGCTGCGTTCGCGCTTCTTCGACGGCGAGCTCTTTGCCGATCCCGCCTGGGACATCCTGCTCGACCTGACCGCCGCGCGGGCCGAGCATGCCCGTGTCTCGGTCACCTCGCTCTGCATTGCCAGCGGAGTCCCGCCGACCACGGCCCTGCGCTGGATCGGGCAGATGACCGAGGCCGGGCTCCTGGCGCGTTCGGACGACGAACGGGACCGGCGGCGCGCCTTCATCACCCTGACCGAGCGCGCGGCCAACGGCATGGCCTGCTATTTCGCGGAGCTTGACCGGGTGACGGCGAAAGTCGCTTGAGGCGGGATCACGGGATCAGGACGGCCGCACCCGAAAGCCTGCCCGCACGCAGCCGTTCGAGCGCCCGGTTCGCGCCGGTGAGCGGGAAGGGCACGCAATGGCTCTTCACCTGTCCGGCGACCTGGTCGGTCAGGAAACTTGTCCCGTCTTCGCGCGTCAGGTTCGCGACCGAGAGGATGGCGCGCTCGCCCCAGAGGTCGGCGTAGGGGAAGGCGGGGATCTCGCTCATGTGGATCCCGGCGCAAACGACCCGCCCGCCCTTGCGCACCGCCTTGAGCGCGAGCGGGACGAGATCGCCGACCGGCGCGAAGAGGATCGCGGCGTCGAGCGGTTCGGCAGGCAACTCCGTGCTCGGCCCGGCCCAGGCGCAGCCGAGTTCGCGCGCAAAGTCCTGCGCCTGACGGTCCCCGGCGCGGGTGAAGGCCAGCACCTCCTGCCCGCGGGCCACGGCCAGCTGGGCGAGGATATGGGCGGCAGCGCCGAAGCCGTAGAGGCCCAGCCGCCTGACCTCGCCGGCCATCCGGTAGGCGCGCCAGCCGATCAGCCCGGCGCACAGCAGCGGGGCGGCCTCGAGGTCGGACAGGCCTTCGGGCAGTGGGAAGCAGAAGCGCGCGTCGGCCAGCGCGTGGGTGGCATATCCGCCGTCGCGGGTCGCGCCGGTGAATTGCGGGTTGTCGCAGAGATTTTCCTGCCCCGCACGGCAGTAACGGCAGGTGCCGCAGGTCCGCCCGAGCCAGGGGATGCCGGCCCTCATGCCCGGTGCGAATTCGTCGACGCCTTCGCCGAGTGCGAGCACCTCGCCGACGATCTCGTGCCCTGGCACGACCGGGTAGTTCGCCGGAATTTCGCCGTCGACCACATGCAGATCGGTCCGGCACACGCCGCAGGCCAGCACACGGACCAGCACTTCGTGCTCGCCCGGCACGGGCACGGGCCGGTGCTCGCCCCGCAGCGGCAGGCCCGGACCGTCGCAGACCATGGCGTACATGTCGGTCTGTTCTAAGGGCGGCATGGCGGACGTCCGGCGAGCGCGGGTCCGATCCCTACTTGCCCTTGACCGGGATCGAGCGCGGCTTCTTCGTCTCGTCTGCCAGCCGCGGTACGGTGACGGTCAGCACGCCCTTGTCGAGATGCGCCTCCGCCTTGCCCGCATCGGCCTCGAAGGGCAGGGCGATCCGGCGCAGGAAGCTGCCCGAACGGCGCTCGACGAGATGGTAGTGCTTGTCCTCGTCCTTCTCCTCGCGCTCTTCCTTGTGCTCGGCCTTGATCGTCAGCACGCCGTCCTGCACGTCGAGGCTGACGTCCTGTTCGTCGAAACCCGGCAGATCAGCCTTGAGTTCGAGCCCCGCCTCGGTTTCGGCGATATCGACCTGCGGCAGGTTGAAGCCCCTGCGACCCTTGTCCGCCTGCGGCCAGCCCTGGCCGAATTCGGACAGCATGCGGTCCATTTCCTCGCGCATCTGTGCGAAGGGGTCGGTGCCGCCGCGGTGGAGACCGCCGCGGCCGAAGGGGATAAGCGTACGAAAATCCGTCATCTCGACTCTCCTCGATCCGGGCCGGGGCAGGATGCGAACCTTCGCAAGCGACAGGAAGCAGGCTGCGACCAGCCATTCCGTGCTGCCCCGAGCGCGCACCTTCCTATTCGCGGTCGGGCCGAACGACATTGATCGGCATCAAGCCGTGCCAAGGCGGATTGACCTGCGCCTCAGCATCACTATGTGCAGCGCGACTGGTTGGGGCGATTAGCTCAGTTGGTAGAGCATCTCGTTTACACCGAGAGGGTCGGCAGTTCGAGCCTGTCATCGCCCACCAGTAAAAACAGCCATTTAGGCGCGTGTACCAACCAACCCCATGTGTACCGCCGTACACTAGAACTCGGTCGCGGCGCTGGCTTCCTGCATAAATGACGGCGAGTACCTGGCGTAAGGGGAGTGGTCCGAAAGTGGCCCGACGCCCACCAGTGTTGCTGCTTTGGAATCAGGCCAGCGTGATCACCGCTTCCCCGCGATAGCCCCGCTGCGGATCGCCGCTCAGCCGGATCGTCTGCGCGGCGGTCTCCTCCGGCGTATTGCCGCGGAACATCCAGTCGCGTTCCAGCGGCCAGCGGGCGAGGTTGCCCTGGCTCTCGCCGTAGCGCGGATCGCCATAGGCGCGCCGGCACTCGGCGGTCGGGAAGGCGAATTGCGAGACCAGCAGGCTGTCGTTGCCGTGACGGGCGGCTTCCAGCCCCGTGAAGACCTCGAAATGGAGATGCGGGCAGCGCCCGCCGTAGCAGCCCGGCAGAATCGCCGTGAAGCGCACCATGCCCTCCCGGTCGGAAGGCTGCAGCCCGCGCAGGTAATTGCGCTGTGGCAGGTCGTAGAGCGAATAGGCGCCCCGCGCATCGCATTGCCACAGGTAGACCGCGTGGGCAGGCAGGGGGGCGCAGGCCCCGGCCCGCACGAGGCGCAGTTCGAGTTCCAGCGGAATGCCTTCGGCCCGGCCCGCCATTCCGGCGAAGCTAGTACGGATGTCGCGGCGGACGAGGCCGTCCTTGCCGAAGACGCTGATCGTTTCGCGCCCGCCATTGGTCCCGTCGGCAGGAAACGGACCGCGGATTTCGCTTGGTGTAAGCAGGCAGGCACTGTCGCTCGCCTCCGCTCGGCCCGCGCAGCCGGCCAGCAGGCCGCCCAGGCCCAGCCCCGCCAGCCCCAGCGCCTCGCGCCGCGAAGCGAGCAGGGCGAGATCGGTGGCGAGGCGGGTGGTCATGGCATCAGCCCGCCGGGAGCGCTTCGGCGACCAGCGCGCGCGCCTCCTCGCCCGACCAGTCGTAGCCGCCGACCATGCGCCAGACTTCCCTGCCTTCGGCATCGTAGAGGATCGTGGTCGGCAGAACGGTCCCGCCGCCGCCATAATGGAAGGCAAGGTCGTTCTTGCTGTCGAGCCAGATCTCGAGGTTGGCGAGGTCGCGCTCGGCCAGGAAGGGTTCGACTTCCTCGGCGCCTTTCAGGTCCTGGCTGACCGCGATCACCCGCAACTGGCCCTCGCTGGTCGCGGCGAGTTCGTCGAGCATCGGCATCTCGAGCACGCAGGGCGCGCACCAGGTGGCCCATAGGTTGACCAGCGTCGGCGTGCCCTTGGCGAGAGTCAGATTGGTTTCCGAACCGTCGAGCGCCGCAAGGGCGAAGTCGGGCAGTTCCCCGCCTGCCTGGCTACGATCCAAAGTCCCGCTAAGCTCGCCGGGAGGATTTGTTGCATCCGCCTCCGCTTGCGCGACTTCGGCGGTTTCACTACTGCACCCGGCCAGGACCAGAGCGAAGCCGGCGGCGAGCGCCAGCGAAAAAGGACGGGACGGCGAATTGAGCAAGGGTGGATCCTCCAACCAGATGTGGGGCGGGCGGTTTGCGGAAGGCCCGTCCGCCATCATGCGTGAAATTAACGCCTCGATACCCTTCGACAAGGCGCTGTGGAAGCAGGACATTGCCGCCAGCAAGGCGCATGTCGCCATGCTTGGCGCACAGGGCGTCGTCACGCCGGAGGACATGAAGGCCATATCGGAGGGGCTTGACCGGGTCGCTGCCGAATACGAAGCCGATGGGGTGCCCGAGGACTGGGACCTCGAGGACATCCACATGACCACCGAGAGCCGGCTGGCGGAACTGATCGGCGCGGCGGCGGGGCGGCTGCACACTGCCCGCAGCCGCAACGACCAGGTGGCGACCGATTTCCGGCTGTGGGTGCGCGATGCGATCGACCAGGTCGATGCCGGCCTTGCGGCACTCCAGCGGGCGCTGGTGACCCGGGCCGGCGAGCATGCGGCTTCGATCATGCCCGGCTTCACCCATCTGCAGACGGCGCAGCCAGTTACGCTTGGCCACCACTTGCTGGCCTATTACGAAATGATCCGCCGCGACCGCAGCCGCTTCGCCGATGCCCGCGAGCGGCTCAACGAAAGCCCGCTCGGCAGCGCCGCGCTCGCCGGCACCGGGTTCCCGATCGACCGCGAGGCGACCGCGCGCGCGCTCGGTTTCGAGCGTCCGACCGCCAACAGCCTCGATGCGGTTTCGGACCGTGATTTCGCGCTCGACTACCTGATGGCTGCGGCGCAATGTTCGCTGCACCTCTCGCGGCTGGCGGAGGAGATGATCATCTGGGCGAGCCAGCCCTTCGGCTTCATCCGCATGCCCGACACGCTCAGCACCGGCAGTTCGATCATGCCGCAGAAGAAGAATCCCGACGCGGCCGAGCTGGTCCGCGGCCATGCCGGGCGGGTGGTCGGCTGCGCGACCGCGCTGATGGTGACGATGAAGGGCCTGCCGCTCGCCTATTCCAAGGACATGCAGGACGATAAGCCGCCGGTGTTCGAAGCGGCCAACCTGCTGGGCCTGTCGATCGCGGCGATGACCGGCATGGTCGCCGATGCGACCTTCCGCACCGACCGCATGCGCCAGGCGGCCGAGCTCGGCTATGCCACCGCGACCGACCTGGCCGACTGGCTGGTGCGCGAGGCCGACATTCCCTTCCGCGAGGCGCATCACATCACCGGCGCCGCGGTCAAGCTGGCCGAGAGCCAGGGCAAGCCGCTCGAGGAACTGACGCTGGACGAACTGACCCGGATCGACGCGCGGATCGACGCGCGCGTCTACACGGCGCTGTCGGTCGAGGCCTCGGTCGCTGCGCGCGCCTCCTATGGCGGGACCGCTCCTGATCAGGTCCGGGCGCAGGTCGCCCATGCCCGTGCCGCGCTCGGGATGGATACGTGATGCGGGTCGCGATCGGCATCCTCGGACTGCTGGCGCTCGGCGCTTGCGGCCAGAAGGCCGATCTCGAGCCGCTTGCGGGCAAACAGTTGCCGCCGGCGCCCTATGGCCGCGAGGGCCGGCTCGAGACCGAGGAACTGCTCGAACTCGCCCCGCAGGCCGCGCCCGAACGCAGCGTGGAACTCCGCCGCCGCTCCGAGGAGCGCGAGGATGACCCCTTCGACCTGCCCCCGGAAGAGTAAGACATGGACCATTTTCGATATCGTGACGGCGAACTGCATGCCGAGGACGTCCCGCTGAGCCTGATCGCGCGCGAGGTCGGCACGCCGGTCTATGTCTATTCGCGGGCGACGCTCCAGCGCCATGCGCGGGTCTTCCGCGAGGCGCTCGCGGGCCTGCCGAGGATCCACCTTGCCTTTGCGGTGAAATCCAATCCCAACCTCGCCGTGCTCAACCTCCTCAAGCAGGAGGACTATGGTGCCGATGTCGTTTCCGAAGGCGAGATGAAGCGGGCGCTGGCGGCCGGCATGCCGGCGCAGGACATCGTCTTCTCCGGCGTCGGCAAGTCGCGCCGCGAATTGCGCGCCGCGCTTGAAGCCGGGATCGGCCAGTTCAACCTCGAGAGCGAGGAAGAGGGGCTCGAACTCGCCGAGATCGCGCAGGACATGGGCCGGACGGCAACCTGCGCGCTGCGGGTCAATCCCAATGTCGATGCCGGCACCCATGCCAAGATCTCGACCGGAAAGGCGGAGAACAAGTTCGGCGTGGCCTATGACTGGGCGGCGGGGATCTACGCCCGGCTGTCCGCGCTCGAAGGGCTCGAAATGCGCGGGCTGGCGGTGCATATCGGCAGCCAGATCACCGATCTCGAACCTTCGCGCCAGGCCTTCCTCAAGATGGGCGCACTGATGCGCGAGATCCGGGCGGCTGGGTACAGCGTGACGCATATGGATCTCGGCGGGGGGCTCGGCGTGCCGTACAAGGCCGGTGAGGAACTGCCCGATCCGGACGACTACGGCGCCATGGTTGCAGAGGTCGCCGGGGACTGGGACGCGACGGTGATGTTCGAGCCCGGCCGGGTGATCACCGGCAATTCGGGCGTGCTGGTGACCGAGGTCATCCGGGTCAAGCGCGGGATCACCAATGCACCCTTCGTCGTGGTCGATGCGGCGATGAACGATTTGGCTCGCCCGGCGCTCTATGATTCCTGGCACGATTTCATCGCCGTTCGGCCGCGCGGCGGGATGATGACCGCCAATATCGTCGGCCCGATCTGCGAGAGTTCGGACACCTTCGCAATGGGCCGCGAAATCGATGAAGTCGTTGCAGGCGACCTCGCGGTCTTCCGCACCGCCGGGGCCTATGGCGCGACCATGGCCAATACCTACAACAGCCGGGCGCTGGTGCCCGAAGTGCTGGTCAGCGGCGAGCAATGGGCGGTGGTGGCCGACCGGATCGAGCCGGAGACGATCTTCGCCGCCGAACGGGTGCCCGATTTCCTCTGACGCGAATAGCGGCTAGGTGGAGGCGATGCGTTCGCTTCCGCTCTTTCACCGCATAGCAGGCCGGCCGGTGATCGTGCTGGGCGAAGGCGCCGCGGCCGAACCCAAGCGCCGGCTGGTCGAACGGGCCGGCGGGATCGTCGCCGATTCGATCGAGGAAGGTGCGGACAAGGGCGCTCGGCTGGCCTTTGTCGCCTATGACGACGGTCCGGCCTGCGAAGTAGCGGCCAGGCAGCTGCGTGAGATGGGCCTTCTGGTCAATGTCGTCGACCGGCCCGAATTGTGCGATTTCACCACGCCGAGCATTCTCGAGCGTGATCCGGTTCTGATCGCGATCGGCACCTCGGGTGCCTCGGCCGGGCTGGCCAAGCACTTGCGGCTGCGGCTGGAAGGCCTGCTGCCGCAATCGCTGGGCCTGCTCGCGCAGCGCCTGGCCGACGGGCGTGACGCCCTGCGCAGGCGCTGGCCTTCGGCCTCCGAGCGGCGTCAGGCGCTCGACGCCGCATTGGGGCAGGGCGGTGCGCTCGACCTGTTCGACGGCGATGCCGCGGGGCGGGTGGATGGCTGGATTGCGGGCGGTGCGGCAGGGGAAGCAGCCCGCGAGATCACGCTCGACATCGTGAGCGACGACCCCGAACAACTGACACTGCGCCAGGCGCGCCTGCTCGGATCGGCCGACATGATCCTGCACGAGCCGGGAATCGCTCCCGCCGTGCTCGCCCGCGCCCGCGCCGATGCGGTCCGCCATGCGCTTCCCGGCCCGTCCGGCACGCGTGAAGGGCTGGTGCTGGTGCTGCGCCGCCGGTTCTGACACGCGGGCCGACTTACAGGGATTTAACTGGCAGCCTCGGGGCCCCGGCTGCATTCTCCTCCTGCGGGACGAAAGCTCGCGGAATAGGAGTAGCGTAGTGGAATTGCCTCGGATCGAGTTCGACTTCCTGCCCGACCTTGAAGTGTTGACCGGCCTGTTCGGCAGCCTTGCGCGAAGCCCGGGCCATGACGACACGATCATCATCATGATGACCTATGTCTACGAGATCATGCCGCCGCAGGGCATGATCTGAAAGCCCGCTGGATGCGGATCGATCCCGCATTGGACAGGCTGGTGGCCGCATCCACGCCCTTGGCGGAGATGCAGAAGGACATGGACCGGGCGCGAGAGCAACTGGGGCGGAATCCGCTGTGGCGCGCGGTTGCCCGGGGACTGGAGGATTACGGGAAGGGAGCAGATCTTGCCGAATGCGGCGATCTGGCCGCGCTGTTCAGGTGCCTCGGGGTGGCGCGCTCCTTTGTGGACATCATAGTCGAGCGCTTTCTGCCCGCGCTTGCGGTAGCGCCGCTTTCGCAGTTTCCCTTCCGCCATTCGGGGGATGTGCAAATGTCGACCATGCTGCTGGGCCGTTCGGGTCGCGCCTTGCTGGTACTGGCAGCACGGGAACCGGGGCAATCTGATGCCCGGACGGTCGATTTTTCGGGCGGTGTCAGGCACGATGTCGTCCTGGCCGGCGAGGCCGAGGCAAGGGTCGTTCGGCGGGACGTGCGGGCGCACGGTTCGCTTCGAATGGAGGCCTCGCCCTTGCCCTTGCAGCGCGGGAGCCGCTTCTCCGTCGACATCGCGCGCGAATGCGTCGTGCTCGACCGCGTGAGCAGGAGGCTGGTGTCGCTGCGCTTGCTGCGGGTCGCGGAACCTCCCGCGGTCCTGCGGCGGTATCGCCTGCCCGACGGCCGCCTCCTGCGGCAGGCCTCCGGGGATATCGGCGAAAGCAGGCAGGAACTGATGCTGGCCCTGCTTGGCCGGATGAAGCGCGCCGACGCCGCACCGGTCATGGCGCAGATGACGGGCGAAGGCAGCGATCACCTGCGTTGGGAGGCGCTGCGCGAATGCCTCGCGCTCGACACGGTGCAGGGCTTTGCTACGCTCACTTCGATCGCCGGCGATGCACAGGACAGTCTGGCCCGATCGGCTGCCGCACTGCGGCTGCAACTGCTTGCCCGATGGCCGCAGTTGCAGCGGCTCGATGAGGCTCCATGCCCCGCGTGATCGAATGCCGCGACGGGACGGAATGCGGGTTGGCGGAATGTCTCCAGTCACTGGACGAGCGCGGCTTCGACCCGCAAGATGAGGGCAGCCTGACCCATGCTGCGCTATGGCTGCGGCGGCTGGGCAACAATCGCGCCTTCCTGGGCGATCTCGTGATCGACCGGCTGAAGACACGGCATCGCGAAACGGACCCGGAGGGGATTGGCTATGGTCCGCAGGTGATCACGCTGTCCCGGCCCGACGGTGCCCATTTCATGCGCGCCAATATCTGGCCTTCGAAGGCCGAGCATGCCTACCGCGCCAGCGGGGCGGACAGCTTCGTCTATGGCCTTCCGCACGACCACAATTTTAATTTCCTGACCTTGGGCTATTTCGGACCCGGCTATTGGAGCGATTATTTCGAGTTCGACTATGAGGCGCTTCATGGCTTCGCGGGCGAGCGGGCCGGTCTGCGTTTCGTGGAACGGGCGCGGCTCGAAGAGGGGTGCATCCAGCTCTACCGTGCCCATGCCGATGTTCATGCGCAATGGCCGCCCGATACGCTCTCGGTCTCGCTTAATCTGATGCACAGGACGCCGCTTCAGGGCTGGTTCGACCAATATGTCTTCGATACCGAAGCGGATGTCGTGGTGCGGATCGCCAATCCTTCGGCGAGCGAGGTGTTCCTACGCATGGCCGTGGGGCTCGGCGGGGAGACAGCGCGCGATCTTGCCTGGCATTTCGCCCGCCACCACCCCTGCGACCGGATGCGACTGGCTGCGTGGGACGCGCAGGCGGGCCTGCTTGCCGATCCCGCAGAGCGCGACATGCTCTGGCGGGCGGCGGAATTCTCTGGTTCGCGGATGGTGGCGATGGAGGCGAAGGCGCGACGGATTGCGGTGGATCAGCTGAGCAGGGCGACGTAGGCGGCCGCGAAAGCATGGAACCATTCGCTCGATGCGACCGGGTACATGCTCGCGTGCGAGACGAGATAATAGCCCAGCAGAACGGGGAAGGGCCAGCGCAGGCGGCCGTAACGAAGTTCGAGCAGAATCAGGCTGGCCAGTAACAGTTCGAGCGTCACCAGCGAGACCTGAAGTGCGATGGTGTAGTTCGGCACCAGCGCGGGAAAGCTGTTCCCGGCCACCCGTTCGAGCGCGGCTTCGAGCGGGAGGATCGCGGTGCAGGCGATCAGGCGCAGGTGCAGCGCGATGTCCCGCCGGCGCGCTGCGGCCACGGCAAGGGCAAGGAACAGCACGAAGAGCGCCAGCGCGGTCAGGTCGATATAGAAGAAGACGAAATCGAGCAGCGGCGCCTCGGGCCGCGCAACCATGATCCGCAGCATCTCGAGCCCGCTGGCGACGACCACCAGCGCCAGGGCGATCGCGCCGTAGCCGAGGACATGGTGCAGGCGGCGGTGCCGGGGACGGCGCAGCAATTGCGCCTGGACCACCGCCAGTATCATCCAGCCGCTGGCCGAGAATCCGTGAACGACATAGGGCGCTTCGGCCTCGGCCAGCGCGGAAAAGAAGCTCGGCCAGAATCCGTAGAAAACGATGAGGAAGAGGAGAGCGAACCACAGCCACCATTGGCGGGTCCAGCGGGGCAGCCGGGGGGTGGCCCGGCTCAAGCGAATCCCCCCGCCAGCGCGTCGATTGCTGCCTGCAGGATCACGGCCGCGGCATGGCTGTCGATCCGCTCGGCGCGCTTGGCCCGGCTCATGTCCTGCGCGATTAGCGCGCTTTCGGCGCTGGCGGTGGACCAGCGTTCGTCCCACAGCAATATCGGCAGGCCGAGCGGGGCGAGGTTGCGGGCATAGGCGCGGCTGGCCTGCGCCCGCGGTCCTTCGCTGCCGTCCATGTTGAGCGGCAGGCCGATGACCATGCCGCGCACGCTGCGCTCGGCGACGAGTTGTTCGAGCAGCGCCTTGTCCTTGGCGAACTTGCCGCGCCTTATGGTCTTGCCGGCGCTGGCGAAGCGCCAGCCGGCATCGCAGAAGGCCGTGCCGATCGTCTGGGTTCCGACGTCCAGCGCCAGCAAGGCCCCGCCCTGGGGCAGTGCATCGCCATAGTCGAGCGCGGAAGTGGTGATCAGCGGGCCGCTTGCCATGCCGTTACCCGGCGGCCGATGTCGGCACGCAGATTGGCCCAGAACAGCGGGATGTCGTAGACATGGTAATTGTTGCCGGGCAGGACATGCGGGCCCAGTTCGGGCGGGTCGCCGATAAGCAGGATTCCGCTTTCGTCGCAGCGCGCGGGCACGGCCTGGCGGGTGAGGGTGCCGTCGTCGAGCGAAGCATTGGGGACCAGCGTGCCGAGATTGTGTTCGATCCCGGCCAAGCCGTCGCGCGTCCCGGTAAGCGGATTGAAACAGAGGATTGGCCCCATGCTGCGCGGCTGCCCGTCGAAGCCGTGCGATCGGCTGAACAATTCCAGCGTGCTGCCGGGCTCGGCCGGTTCGGCAAAGCTCATCCAGCTGGCGACGCAGCCCGACTGCCCGGGCTCTTCGCAGGCGGGAAGGCCGAGTGCGGGCAGATCGTGTGCGACCGAGATCGGCCAGCCGACCGCATAGGCGGCGACCAGGCGTCCAGCGATCGGCGATCCCGCGACACGTTCGTGCAGCAGGCGGATGAGGTGCTGCGCGCCCTGGCTGTGCCCGGCAAGAACGATGGGCTGGTCCTCGGGTGTCCCGGCGAGAAAGGCGTCGAAAGCTTGCGCGACGTCGCCATAGGCGAGGTCGAGCGCCTTTTGCGCGTCGGGCGCTTCGGTCAGATAGCTGCCGAAGGTCGCCTGGCGGTAACGCGGTGCCCAGATGGCGTCAGCCGCCCCAAAGGGGCTGGCCATGCCCTTGAGATAGGTCTGTGCCAGCTGATTGGCGGCTTCGTCGGCGAGCGGCGCATTCCACGCGCTCTTGTCGAGATAGGAGGTCGGATGGATAAAGAAGACCGCGAACGCGGGCTGGTCTTCCCGTGCGGGTTCGGCCGGGATCGGCGGCAGGTCGCGGTTGTCCGCCGCTGGTGCAGGAGTCCAGCGTACGAGCGAATCGCCCGGATCGCCGGGACGGGCGAACCACATGGCGGGATCGGCATAGGCCTGGTCGGGGATAGGCGCCGGGTTTTCGAAGCCATGCTCCGGGACCAGCGCAATGGCCGCCAGTTGGCCCGGCCAGAGACGCAGGGCGACCAGGCCCGCAATGGCGAGCACGACCAGAATGGCGACCAGATAGAGGAATTTGCGGGCCATTGCGTGTTTCAGTCCTGTGCAACTACGGCCCTTGCCACTTCGGCCGCATCATAGCGTTCGGAACGGCGTTCGAGCGCGACCTTGATCATCGCGATCAGCGGATCGGCCAGGGCGAGCCCGAGGATGCCGAACAGCACGCCCATGATCAACTGGCCCGCCAGCACCAGCGCCGGGGCAAGGTCGACGGTCTTCTTGGCGATCAGTGGGATCAGCAGATAGCCGTCGATCGTCTGGACCAGGAAATAGACGAAGATCGTGTAGAGCCCGGCCTCGGTGCTGACCGAGAAGCCGACCAGGACCATCAATATGCCCGAAACCAGCGCGCCGATATTGGGGATGAAGGCGAGCAGCCCGGTCAGCAGCGCCAGCAGCGCGGCCATCGGGATGCCGCCGAGGATCAGCATGAGCCAGGTGAAGATGCCCTCGATCACCATGCCCAGCAGGCGCCCGCCGAGCAGGTAGCGCAAGGTCTGCGCCATGCGCGAGGCGGTGACGTAGAAATCGCTGCGCCGGTCGCCGGGCAGGACCCAGGCCACCCCACGCTCGTATATGCGTGGTTCGAGTGCGAGATAGAGGCCCATGATCGCGATCAGCAGGAAGCTGGCGAAGGCGCCGGCAATCCCGCTGAGCGCCTTGGTCACCGTGCCGACACCGCTGAGCAATTGGCCGCTGACGCTCTTGATGTCCTCGGCCTCGATCGAGAAGCCCTTGGCTGCCAGCCAGTCGATCGCAAATTCGACCTGCCGACCGACGATTTCGGGCAAGGTGGCCGCCTCGCGCGCGATCGTGTTTCCCGCATAGACCACGAGCCAGTAGCAGAATCCGACGGCGACCAGCAGGATGATGGCGATGCGAAAGCCGCGGCGGATCGGCAACCATCGCTCGAGCAGGCGTGCGCCCCCGTCGATCATGGTTGCGACCACGACGCCGGCAAAGATGATCAGCAGCGAATGGGCGAGGAAGACAGCCAGCGCGAATCCGCCGACGACCAGACACCAGGCCAAGGCGCGCTTGACCTCGAAACGCAGTGCGGGGTCGGAAATACTGGTCGGGCTCGACCCTATCGGGCGGTTGTCGGCATCCTCGTCATTCATCCGTGCCCCCCTGGTTCACGATCGCCGGGCGCAGGCTGGTCCATGCGCGCTCGGGGCGCAAGCTCGTAATCCAGGTCAGCGGGTTCCAGCCTGTGGTACCGTCGAGCGAGAAGGTGGTGAATTCGGCGCGCCCGCCAATGCTCGAGATCGGGACCGGCCCGTCGAGCCCGCGGTCGAGGACCGACGCGCGGCTGTCCGCCGAATGGTCGCGGTTGTCGCCCATCAGAAACACGTGGTCTTCCGGCACCGTGATCTCGGCCATGTTGTCGAGCCGCTGGTTCATATGGTCGATGATCAGGTAGCTCGCGCCATTGGGCAGGGTTTCGCGATAGGTCGGCGGCTCGCAGACCATCTTCCCGTTCGGCAGGCGGACCTTGTAATTGTTGCCCATGCCGAACTGGCAGCGGGCATTGGCGTCGACCGGCAGTCGCACTGGCGGTTCGATGTCCTGCGGGACGGGCGTGCCGTTGAGGATGATCTGTCCGTCGACCAGGGCAATCCTGTCGCCAGGCAGCGCAACGACGCGCTTGATGTAATCCTCGGCCCGGTTCGGCGGGACCGCGATGACGATATCGCCATATTCGGGCGTCGAAAGCGCGATCCGCTGCCCGTCGCTGCGCGGCCAGATGTGGAAGCTGGCTGAGACCCAGCTCCACCCATAAGGATATTTGCTGACGACGAGACGGTCGCCGATCAGCATGCCGGGCAGCATGGATTCGGACGGAATGTAGAAGGGCTTGGCCACGAAGGTATGGAAGGCCAGGACGCCGAGCAGCATCAGCGCGAGGCCGCGCACTTCCGCGATCCAGTTGACCTTCTGCTTGTCCTTCTTGGCGGGCTTGCTGTCGCTCACTGTGTTCATGCCGTCCTGTCGGTTGTGCGAATGAGGGCGCGGGCCTCGATCACCACGAAGGCCTGCGCCCATGGATGGTCGTCGGTGAGCGTCAAGTGAATGACCGCCTCATGGCCTTCCGGGGTCAATTCGTCCAGCCGCGCTGCGGCGCCGCCGGACAGCGCCAGCGTCGGCGCTCCCGAAGGTGCGTTGACCACGCCGATGTCCTTCATGAAGACCCCGCGCTTGAAGCCGGTGCCGACGGCCTTGGAATAGGCCTCCTTGGCCGCGAAGCGCTTGGCATAGGTGCCGGCACGGGTGAAGGGGCGCCGCGCGGCCTTGGCCCGTTCGATCTCGGTGAAGACGCGCAGTTCGAAGCGCTCGCCATAGCGCGCGAGCGAATTCTCGATCCGCTCGATGTTGCAGAGATCGCTGCCCATGCCGATGATCATCGCACCGAACTCATCCGCGCGCCTCGTCCATCAATTGCCGCATGCGCAGCACGGCCGGTTCGAGCCCGCAGAAGATCGCTTCGCCGATCAGGTAGTGGCCGATGTTGAGTTCGGCCAGCTGCGGGATCGCGGCGATCGGCTGGACGTTTTCATAGGTCAGGCCATGGCCGGCGTGCGGTTCGATCCCGTTCTTGGCGGCGAGCGCGGCCATGTCGGCGATCCGCTTGAGTTCGGCCGCCATGGTCTCGGGTTCGCCGCCTAGCTGGGCATGGGCGTATTCGCCGGTGTGGAACTCGACCACTGGTGCCTGCAGCTTCATCGCGGCCTCGATCTGGCGCGGCTCGGCTTCGATGAACAGGCTGACGCGGATCCCAGCATCGAGCAGGCGACCGACGATCGGGGCAAGGCGATTGTGCTGGCCCGCGGCATCGAGCCCGCCTTCGGTCGTGCGCTCCTCGCGCTTCTCGGGGACGATACAGGCGGCATGCGGCCTGTGCCGCAGCGCGATCTCCAGCATTTCGTCGGTGGCGGCCATCTCGAGATTGAGCGGCAGGTCGGTCGCGGCCTGGATCCGGGCGAGGTCGTCGTCGCGGATATGCCTGCGGTCCTCGCGCAGATGGGCGGTGATCCCGTCGCCGCCGCAGCGGGCGACGATCTCTGCGGCGCGGACAGGATCCGGATGATCGCCGCCGCGGGCGTTCCGGATCGTTGCGACATGGTCGATATTGACCCCGAGGCGGAGCTTTCCTGCCATCGTGCTTGCGTCAGTCCTTCCGGCTGCCGGGCTTGGTCACGGGAACCGCGGCCAGTTCCGCGGGGACTTCGCCCTCCGCATAGGTCGGGAAGTTGATCGCCACCAACGGATAGAAAGGCACGCCGAGATCGACCGAGCCGCCCGAACGATCGACCAGCGAGGCCTCGCCGATCACCTCGGCGCCTTCGGCGCGCACGCAGTCCATCGCCTCGCGGCTCGAGAGGCCGGTGGTGACGACATCCTCGACCATCAGGACCTTCTCACCCTTTTCAAGCGTGAAACCGCGCCGCAGTTCGAACGTACCGGTCGGGCGCTCGACGAAGATGGCTTCCTTGCCCAGCGCACGGCCCATTTCGTGGCCGATGATGACCCCGCCCATGGCAGGCGACACGACCTTGTCGATCTGCTGGCGTACCTCCCGCGGAATCTTCTGGGCGAGGGCAAGCGCCAGCCTGCCGGCGCGCTCGGAATCCATCAGAACGCGCGCGCACTGCAGGTAATGCGCCGAATGGCGTCCGGAGGAAAGTTTGAAATGCCCTTCGAGCAGGGCCGAACTGGCGCGAAACTCGGAGAGGACTTCTTCTTCTGTCATGTCGGGAAACCGCCCTGTTTATGCTGTCCGGCCCGCGTTCCCGGTGCAATCCGGCCCGGGCCTGTCGAAAAATCTCCCTAGAAGCGCTTGAGGCTAGGGGCAAGCGCGCGTATAGGCCCGCTCGAAACAGGGCCCCGAGAGGGCGTTATGGGCCTGATTCCGGGCTGTTTTGAAGTGGGAAGCATCGACAGATGAAGCTTGGCGATAGCGTTCGCGACCGGTTGAATACCTTGAAAGCGCTGGCATTTACGGCCCCGGCATTGTTGCTGGCGCAGGGCGCTTGGGCGCAGGAAGTGGCTGAAGAAGCCGCCGAAGCGGCTCCGGCGGCAGAAGCGGTCGCGCCGGCCTACGAATATTACGGCCCCGACATGATCAAGGGTGCGCCCGAGCCGGGCGGCATCAATGTCCAGGGCCAGTTCTCGCCGATCGGCGAAACGGCGCTCGGCCTTCATAACGGCCTCGTCTGGGTGATGGTGATCATCAGCGTGCTGGTGCTCGGCCTGCTGCTCTATGTCATGATCCGCTTCAACAAGCGCGCCAATCCCACCCCGTCCAAGACCAGCCACAACACGCTGCTCGAAGTGCTGTGGACCGGCATTCCCGTGCTCATCCTGGTCGTGATCGCCGTGCCTTCGCTGCTCTTGCTGTCGAAGCAGTACGAAAGCCCGCCCGAAGACGCCGTGACCGTGAAGGTGACCGGCTACCAGTGGTACTGGGGCTATGAATATCCCGACCACGGCGTCGGCGAATTCGTATCCAACATGATGTCGGAAGAAGAGGCGCACGCGAAGGGCTTCCCGGCGCATCTCGAGGTCGACAACCGCATGGTCGTCCCCGTCGGTGTGCCGATCCGGGTGCAGGTCATCGGTGCCGACGTGATTCACTCCTTCGCCGTGCCCTCGCTGTGGTTCAAGATCGACGCAGTTCCTGGCAAGCTCAACGAGCGGACCATGCAGGTCGATGAACCCGGCATCTATTATGGCCAGTGCTCCGAACTCTGCGGCGCGCGCCACGGCTACATGCCGATTGCGGTCGAAGCGGTGCCGATGGAGCGCTTCCAGCAATGGGTCGCCGCGCAGGGCGGCGCTATGCCGGGGGCGGAAGCGGCTGTGGTCGAGGAGGCTGTCGCCGAAGAGGCGACGGCTGATGAAGCCGCTGCCGAAGTCCCCGCCGCCTGAGCGCCCAGACAGATTTGATAGGTAAGGTCGAGATCACCATGGCTACCACCGCCGACACCTTCCAGGCTCACTCCGACGAGCACCACCACGACGCCGATCACAAGCCGGGCTTCTTCGCTCGCTGGTTCATGTCCACGAACCATAAGGATATCGGCACGCTGTACCTGATTTTCGCGATCTTCGCGGGGATCATCGGCGGTGCCTTCTCGGGCATGATGCGCGTCGAACTGGCCGAACCGGGGATCCAGTATCTCGACACCTTCGCCACCTGGTTCGGGGCGGTGAACCCGACCATGGACGAAGCGCTTCATACCTGGAACGTGCTGATCACCGCGCACGGCCTGATCATGGTCTTCTTCATGGTCATGCCTGCGATCATCGGCGGTTTCGGCAACTGGTTCGTCCCGATCATGATCGGTGCGCCGGACATGGCCTTCCCGCGCATGAACAACATCTCCTTCTGGCTGACCGCGGCCGGCTTCTGCAGCCTGCTTGCATCGGCCTTCGTTCCCGGCGGGACGGGCAATGGCGCGGGCACCGGCTGGACGGTCTATGCCCCGCTCTCGACCACCGGTTCGATCGGACCGGCGATGGACTTCGGCATTTTCGCTCTCCACCTCGCCGGCGCCGCCTCGATCATGGGCGCGATCAACTTCATCACCACCATCCTCAACATGCGCGCGCCGGGCATGACCCTGCACAAGATGCCGCTGTTCGTGTGGTCGGTCCTGGTTACCGCCTTCCTGCTGCTGCTGGCGCTGCCGGTTCTTGCTGCCGCGATCACCATGCTGCTGACCGATCGCAATTTCGGCACGACCTTCTTCGATGCGGCTGGCGGCGGTGATCCGATCCTCTACCAGCACCTGTTCTGGTTCTTCGGCCATCCCGAAGTCTACATCATGATCCTGCCGGGTTTCGGCATCATCAGCCAGATCATCTCGACCTTCAGCCGCAAGCCGGTGTTCGGCTATCTCGGCATGGCCTATGCCATGGTCGCGATCGGCGTGGTCGGCTTCATCGTCTGGGCGCACCACATGTATACGGTGGGCCTCGATGTGAACACGAAGATGTATTTCACCGCGGCGACCATGGTCATCGCAGTGCCGACCGGGATCAAGATCTTCAGCTGGATCGCGACCATGTGGGGCGGTTCGATCGAGTTCAAGAGCCCGATGGTCTGGGCGATCGGCTTCATCTTCCTGTTCACCGTCGGCGGCGTGACGGGCGTCTATCTCGCCAATGGCGGCATCGACGATGTGGTCCACGACACCTATTTCGTGGTGGCCCACTTCCACTACGTGCTCTCGCTGGGTGCGGTGACGGCCCTGTTCGCCGGCTTCTACTACTGGTTCCCGAAGATGAGCGGGAAGATGCACAGCGAATTCCTCGCACACCTGCACTTCTGGGTCTTCTTCGTCGGCGTGAACCTGATCTTCTTCCCGCAGCACTTCCTTGGCCTGCAGGGCATGCCGCGCCGCTATCCGGACTATGCGGAAGCCTATGCTCTGTGGAACGAGGTTTCGACGATCGGCTATTTCATCATGGCCGCCTCGATCGGCATCTGGTTCGTCAACATCATCTATGCCTTCGTTGCCGGCAAGAAGGCGGAAGACAATTACTGGGGTGAAGGCGCGACCACGCTCGAATGGACCTTGTCGAGCCCGCCGCCCTTCCACCAGTTCGAGACCCTGCCGGTGATCGAAGGCGGCAAGGGCCACTGATCCTTCTCCGCCCCGACGGGCGGGAGGGTGCACGAGTGGGGGCGCGCCGCATGCGGTGCGCCCCTGCTGTCAGGTAAGGCAGCGGTTTGCTGCTGAGTTGAGAAAATGACCACGACCACGACGGTACAGAGGCTTCCGGCGGAATGGCGCGACTTCTTTGCGCTGACCAAGCCGCGCGTGATGAGCCTGGTCGTCTTTACCGGCCTTTGCGGCTTGCTGGCCGCGCCCGGCCATATCCATCCCGTCATCGGATTCACCACTGTGCTCTGCATTGCCATGGGGGCCGGCGGGGCCGGTGCGCTCAATCAGTGGTGGGAAGCCGATCTCGACGCAGGGATGAAACGCACGTCCGGCCGTCCCTTGCCGCAGGGCCGGATGGACAAGGAAAGCGCACGCGATTTCGGCGGCGCGCTGTCGGCGGCTTCGGTCGTGATCATGGGGCTCTCGGCCGGCTGGCTCGCGGCGGCGATCCTCGCCCTGTCGATTTTCTATTACGCGGTGGTCTATACGATCTGGCTCAAGCCGCGCACGCCGCAGAACATCGTCATCGGTGGCGGGGCGGGGGCCTTTCCGCCGCTGATCGGCTGGGTGGCGGTGACTGGCGAGATCACGCTCATGCCGGTGCTGCTGTTCGCGATCATCTTCATGTGGACCCCGCCGCATTTCTGGGCGCTCGCGCTGTTCGTGAAGACCGATTACGCCAAGGTCGGGATTCCGATGATGCCGGTGGTCGCGGGCGAGAAAAGCACCCGCCGCCAGATCCTCGTTTACAGCATCCTGCTCCTTCCGCTGTCCGCCACACCCTGGCTGATCGGTGGAACCGGTGCCTTCTACGGAATTTCGGCGCTCGCCCTGTCCACGATCTTCCTTGGGCTATCGGTCCCGGTGGCCTTTCGCAGCCATGGCGGGGAAGGCGACCGTTCGCGGCCCGAGAAGCGCCTGTTCGGCTTTTCGGTGCTTTATCTGTTCCTGCTGTTCGGGGCACTGGTTGCGGACCGGCTGATTTGGGGGCAAGGACTATTGCCATGAGTGACCCGAACGATCCGGATCAGGACGAATTCCGCCGCCGCCAGAAATCGCGCAACCTCGTGCTGGCGCTGCTGCTCGCCGCCATGGTGGTGCTGTTCTACCTGATCGCCTTCGTGCGGATCGGCGGAGCGGCTTCGGGATGAGCACGTTGACGCTCGAATCCCGCAACCGGCGCGTCGGCATCTACGCCTTCCTCGGCGCCTGCGCCATGCTCGGCCTCGGCTATGCCTCGGTGCCGCTCTACCGGATCTTCTGCCAGGTGACCGGCTTCGGCGGCACGACGCAGGTTGCCGACCAAGCCAAGGCCGCCGGAGTAACCGCCACCGGCGTACCGATTTCGGTCCGCTTCGATGCCAATATCGACCGCGACCTGCCCTGGAGCTTCGCGCCCGAGCAGACCACGCAGAAGCTGACGATCGGCGAACGCCAGATTGCCTTCTACACCGCGAAGAACAACACGGACGAGCCGATCACCGGCCAGGCCAGCTACAATGTCGAGCCCGAGCAGGTCGGCTATTACTTCAACAAGATCGAATGCTTCTGCTTTACCGAGCAGACCCTCCAGCCGGGGCAGGAGGTGCGCATGCCGGTGATCTATTACATCGATCCCGCATTCCTCGAAGATCCGAATACCGAGAGCGTCGAACAGGTCACTCTCAGCTACACATTCCACAAGAAGCCGGAATAGTCGCGGGCAAGGGCCACCTAGGCACTGGACCAGCGGCATCTGGCACATTAAGGGGCGCATCGAGCGCATTCGCGTAAGACAGACCAGGACGAGATTCATGGCCGGGACCAAGAACCACGATTACCACATTCTGCCGCCCGATATCTGGCCGCTGATCGGCTCGCTGTCGGCACTGACCTTTACCTCGGGCATGGTGCTCTACATGCACGAAATGTCCGGCGGCCATCTCGTCGTCGGGCTCGGCCTGGCCGGCCTGATCGCGACCTTCTTCACCTGGTTCTCCAAGATCGTGCATGAAGCCCAGGCCGGCGATCACACGCCGGTCGTGCAATTGCACCTGCGCTACGGCATGATCCTGTTCATCGCGTCCGAAGTGATGTTCTTCGTCGGCTGGTTCTGGAGCTGGTTCGACTTCTCGCTGTTCCCCAACGCGCTGACCGAAGTGGTCGGCGGCCAGTGGCCGCCCAAGGCGATCGAAGCGGTGATGGATCCCTTCGCCCTGCCGCTGCTCAACACGCTGATCCTGCTGTGCTCGGGCACCACCGTCACCTGGGCGCACCATTCGCTGATCCATGGCGATCGCGAAGGCCTCAAGAAGGGCCTGTGGGCGACGATCCTGCTCGGCGCGCTGTTCACCTCGATCCAGGCCTATGAATATGCCCATGCGCCGTTCGCCTTCGGGGGCAATACCTATAGCTCGGCCTTCTACATGGCGACCGGCTTCCACGGCTTTCACGTGCTGGTCGGCACGATCTTCCTGATCGTCTGCCTCATCCGCACCTACAAGGGCCATTTCACGCCGCGCCAGCACTTCGGTTTCGAAGCGGCGGCCTGGTACTGGCACTTCGTCGACGTTGTCTGGCTGTTCCTCTTCATCGTCGTCTATATCTGGGGTGCCGGGGACGCGCCGATCCACTGATCGCGTCCGATGGCTGACGAAACCCAAACACCCGAAGGGCAGTCCGGAGAAGTCCGGGCTGCCCTTCTCGGCCTCTGCCCCCGCTGCGGAAGCAAGACGCTGTTCGGCAGCCTGGTGCAGTTCGCGCCCAATTGCCGCGCCTGTGGTCTCGACTTTTCGCGGTTCAATGTCGGCGACGGTCCGGCGGCCTTCCTGACCATGGTCATCGGCGCGTTGGTGGTAGCGCTGGCGCTGTGGCTCGAATTCTCGTTCCACCCGCCGCTCTGGCTCCATGCCGTGTTGTGGTTCCCGGTGATCATCGGTGCGACGATCTGGGGCTTGCGGGCAAGCAAGGCCTGGTTGCTCCAGGCCGAATACTGGCGCGACGCCCGCGAAGCCGGGCGGGGCGACGATCCCGCGGCCGGGGAATGACCCGCAGGATACCCATATTGGCAACGCTCGTCGTCCTGGCCGCGGCGGCCACCATGGTCGGCCTCGGCCTGTGGCAACTCGAACGTGCGCAATGGAAGGCCGAATTGCTCGCTCGTTATGCCAGCGCCGGCTCTGCCGAGACGGCGACCTTTCCGACGTCGCAAGGTGCAGTCGAGGCTGCGCTCTATCGGCACAGCACGCTGTTGTGCGACAGGGTCATCGAGTTCGGCGCGGTCGCCGGCCATGACCGCTCGGGAACGACAGGGTGGGCACAAACGGCACGCTGCGCGCTTGTCGGGGGCGGCGAGGCGGAGGTGGTGCTAGGCTGGAGCCGCGAGCCGAACATGACGCTGGATTGGGCCGGAGGTACGATCAACGGCACGATCGGTCCGGGCCGTGCGGGCGGCGCGCGCCTGATCGCCGATCCGCCGCTCGCCGGGCTTCAGGCCAATGCCGCGCCCGACCCGGCGACAATCCCGAACAACCACCTTTCCTACGCCTTCCAGTGGTTCTTCTTCGCACTCACCGCTCTGGTGATCTACGCCCTGGCCCTGCGCAAGCGCTGGCTTGCCCCGGATAATCGCAGCGACTAAGGCGCGCACCACCATGCAATATGTCTCCACCCGCGGCAGCGCACCGGCGCTCGATTTCGAAGGCGTGACGCTGGCGGGTCTCGCCGGCGATGGCGGCCTGTTCATTCCCGCCGAATGGCCGAGCTTCAGTGCGGCCGAGATCGAAGCCATGGCGGGCCTGCCTTATGCGCAGCTGGCGCAAAGGGTCATGCAGCCCTTCGTCGGCGATTGCCTCACTCCGGAGAAGCTGCTCGAGCTCTGCGAAAAGGCCTATGGCCGCTTCGCCCACCAGGCGGTGACGCCGCTGGTCCAGTTCACCCAGCAACATTGGTTGCTCGAACTGTTCCACGGCCCGACGCTGGCGTTCAAGGACGTGGCGCTGCAATTGCTCGGCCTGCTGTTCGAGGAATTCCTCTCGCGCTCGGACGACCGCCTGACGATCGTCGGCGCGACCAGCGGGGATACGGGTTCAGCTGCGATCGACGCGGTCGCCGGGCGCGAACGGGTCGATATCTTCATGCTCCACCCCAAGGGGCGGGTGAGCGACGTCCAGCGCCGCCAGATGACCACCGTGCTCGCGCCCAACGTCCACAACATCGCGATCGAGGGCAGTTTCGACGATGCCCAGGCAATGGTGAAGCGGATGTTCAACGATTCCGCCATGACCAGCCGCTTCCACATCAGCGCGGTCAATTCGATCAACTGGGCGCGGCTGATGGCGCAGGTGGTCTATTACTTCGCCAGCGCGGTCCAGCTGGGCGCCCCGCGGCGCAAGGTCGCCTTCAGCGTTCCGACCGGCAATTTCGGCGACGTCTTCGCCGGCTATGTCGCCGCCAAGATGGGCCTGCCGATCGAGCGGCTGATCGTGGCGACCAATGTCAACGACATCCTTCATCGCGCGCTCTCCTCGGGCGATTATTCGGCCGGGACGGTGACTCCGACTGCGGCGCCCTCGATGGATATCCAGGTCAGTTCCAATTTCGAACGGCTGCTGTTCGATTGCGGCGGGCGCGACGGCGCGGCACTGGCCGAACAGATGCGCGGGTTCGATGCCAGCAAGGCGATGCAGCTTACCAATGCGCAGCGCGAAGGCGCGGCGGCGCTGTTCTCCAGCACCCGCGCCGATGCCGACCAGATGAATGAGGCGATGCGCTGGGCCCATGCCGAATGCGGCGAGGTGATCGACCCGCATACGGCAATCGGCCTGCACGCCGCGCGCGTCTCCGGAATCGATCCAGCGGTGCCGGTTGTTACGCTCGCTACGGCCCATCCGGCCAAGTTCCCCGATGCGGTCGAGCGGGCCACCGGTATCCGTCCGGGCCTACCCGCGCGGATCGGCGACCTGTTCAGCCGCGAGGAAGCCTGCAGCGACCTGCCCGGCGATTATGACGCCGTCGCCGCATTTGTGGCGGAGCACGCCACGCCGGCCGGCTGATGGCGCGTCTGGCCGAGGCGCCGCTCGTGATGCCGGGCGAGGGCTGGGCCGATTACGGGCTGGTCGACAGCGGTCATGGCCGCAAGCTCGAGCGCTACGGTCCCTATCGCTTCATCCGGCCCGAGCCTCAGGCCATGTGGTCTCCGCGCCTGGCCGACTGGCAGGCGCATGGCGAATTCGTTCCCGGTTCGGACGAGGATGGCGGCGGGCGCTGGCAGTTCGCGCAGCCAGTGCCGGCCGATGGCTGGCCCTTGTCGTGGCGCGAGGTGCGCTTCACCGCGCAGAACACGCCCTTCCGCCATCTCGGCTTCTTTCCCGACATGGCGCCGGTATGGGACTGGATGCGGGAGCGGCTGGAGGGTCGGCCGGACGCATCCATGCTGAACCTGTTCGGCTACACCGGGGTCGGCTCGCTTGCCCTGTCGGAATGCGGGCCGGTTACCCATGTCGACGCGTCCAAGAAGTCGGTGGCGCAGGCGCGCGAGAATGCACTCCTGTCGGGCATGGAGGACCGGCCGATCCGCTGGCTGATCGACGACGCGATGAAATTCGCCGCGCGCGAGGTCCGGCGCGAGAAGCGCTACGACGGGATCATCCTCGATCCGCCCAAATTCGGCCGCGGCCCGAAGAACGAGACCTGGCGGCTCGAGGAAGGGCTAGCCGAACTGGTCGGCGATTGCCGCAAGCTGCTCGACGGGGAGAGCCGCTTCCTGTTCCTCACTGTCTATGCCGTGCGCATGTCGAGCCTCGCGCTCGGCGGACTGCTCGAGGAGCTGTTTTCCGGGCTGCCTGGCACAATCGAGCACGGCGAATTGGCGCTGCGCGAGGAAGGCGAGGGCGGGCGCTTGCTGCCGACCGCCATTTTCGCCCGCTGGAGCAATCCATAGCGAAACTGGACTTTTGCTCCCGCTCGCGGCAAGGCGCAGCGGAATTGTAAGCAGGACATACGATGTCTGACAGTTTGATTCTCGAGGTCGCCGATTTCGAACACGATGTGCTCACCGGGATATACTCGGAGGAGACCGGTCGTGCTCAGCCGCTGCGCTTTACCGTCAGCGTGCGCTTCAAGGCCGCCGATCATTATCCGTCCGATGCCCCGCTTTCGCAGAGCATGAACTACATGGATCTCAAGTTCGCAGCCTCGGAAGCGCTGGGCGGCACGACGCACTACAACCTGATCGAATCGGTCGCCGATCATATTTGCGAGACGCTGTTTCTCAAGGATCCGCGGGTCGAGGCGGTTACGGTAAAGATCGTCAAGCTCGCGCTGAGCGAGGCGAACGAGAAGATCGGCATTACGCTCCACCGGGAGCGGCGCTGATGGCGCAGGCGATCCTGCGGGCAGAGGAACTGCCCCAGCTTCCGGTCGATGCCGCGCTGGAATTTTACGCCCGTTTCGTACCCAGCCTGCGCCTGGCGCTGGCCGATTCGGACGAGGCGGCCGTGATCTTTGAACCGGAAGACCATGCCCATCGGGCTTGGCGCCGCGCGGCGGTGCAGGAGCTCGCGCGCGAGGCTGCGCCCAAGCGGGTCAATGCGATCGAAGGCGATGACGACACTGCCATTGCCGAGACGCTGGCTTTCCTGGCCGGGGCGCCGGGGGTGACCGGGCAATTGCTGGTCCTGGATGGTGCGAACATGGAAAATCCGGCACAATAGCCCATATGGCTGACATGCCCCCCTCTTCGCAGAAGACCCCGCTCGTCGACAGCTTCAACCGGCGGATCACCTATCTGCGGCTGTCGGTGACCGATCGCTGCGACCTGCGCTGTACCTATTGCATGCCCGAGCAGATGCAGTTCCTTCCGCGAAAGGACGTCCTGAGCCTCGAGGAACTGCACAAGCTCGCGCTCGGCTTCGTCGAGCGGGGGATCACGAAGATTCGCCTCACCGGTGGGGAGCCCCTGGTCCGGCGCGACGTGATCGAGCTGGTCCGTGCGCTCGGTCGCAAGCTCGGCGAGGGGCTCGATGAACTGACGCTTACCACCAATGGCACGCAGCTGGAGCGGCTTGCGGGCGAGATCGCCGATGCCGGGGTAAAGCGGATCAATGTCTCGCTCGACACGATGGACGGGCAGCTGTTCCGGCAATTGTCGCGCCGCGACCGGTTGAACGACGTGCTGCGCGGGATCGCGGCGGCAAAGGAGGCAGGCCTCAGGGTCAAGCTCAACACGGTCGCGCTCAAGGGCCTGAACGAGGACGAGATTCCTTTCCTGGTCGAATGGGCCCATGCCCATGGCCACGACATCACGCTGATCGAGACCATGCCGCTGGGTGAGGTCGACGGCGAGCGGGTCGATCACTACCTGCCACTGCCGATCGTCCGCGATGCGCTGGAGGAGCGTTGGACGCTGGTGGAGAGCGATTACGCCACTGGCGGTCCTTCGCGCTACGTCACGGTGAAGGAGACCGGCGGCAGGCTCGGTTTCATCACGCCGCTGACCAACAATTTCTGCGCCAGTTGCAACCGGATCCGGGTGACGGCGACCGGCCAGCTCTATGCCTGTCTGGGCGGTTCGGAAAAGGTTGACCTGCGCGCTGCGCTGCGTTCCGAGGAGCCCGACGCCAATCTCGCCGTCGCGCTCGACGAACTCATGCGGATCAAGCCCGAACGGCACCATTTCCGCATCGAGCGCGGAGCGGCCCCGGCGCAGCCGCGCCACATGTCGCTCACCGGAGGCTGAAGCGTGCCTGTCACGCTGGTCTTCCTCGGCAAGCTGGCCGATCGCGCGGGGGCGGAGCGCGAAGTGCCGGCCCCGCTCGACTGGGATGGCCTGCTTTCCGCGCTCGATCCTGTCCTGGCCGAGACCATTGGCCGCACCAGCGTGAAGCTGGCGCTCAACGGGTCATTGCTGGCCGACAAGCAGGCACTCGTCGCGGGCGATGGGGATGAGGTGGCTTTCCTTCCGCCCGTCAGCGGGGGCTGAGCGGGTGCGGGATGTTCGCCTGCTCGATTTCTCCTTCCGGCCGGGCGAGGAGGTCGATCGTTTCTCGGCCCATCACCCCGCGGCCGGCGGCGTCGTCGCCTTTGCGGGTCAGGTGCGGGCAACGGATGGCTGCGAAGCGCTTGAGCTGTCACATTACGAGCCACTGACCCTGCTGGGGATGGAGGCGCTGGCAATTCGGGCCAAGGCCCGCTGGCCGCTCGACGGCCTGCTGATCATCCACCGGGTCGGAGTGATGCATCCGGGGGAGCCGATCGTTCTGGTTGCCGCGGCCGCGCGCCACCGCCGCGATGCCTTCGAGGCAGCCGATTTCTGCATGGACCATCTCAAGAGCGAGGCATGGTTCTGGAAACGGGAGAAGCGCGCTGACGGCTGGCACTGGATCGAACCGCGCGAGCAGGACCGGAGGGACCTCACGCGCTGGGATTGAACTAATGCAGGCCGGTGAAGAACTCTTCGATCAGCCGGTTTTCCGAATCGACCAGTCCGGCGACGGTCCTACGGGCAGATTCGATTTCTTCCGTCGGGCGCTGGGCCAGTTCGGCATCGACATAAATGCGGTCGAGGTTCGCAAGCGTGACCAGCGTGCGGCTGCGGGCCGATTCGAGGCTTGCGAGAGCGACCTGTGCCTGTGCCCAGGAATCGCTGTCCATGGCCATGCCGCGACCGCCTTCGATCGTCCGTCGCCGTGCTGCGGCTTCGGCGAGGAACTCTTCGTGCGAGAACTGGGCCTCCGCGAGCAATTGCGCGAGGTCCCCGGCTTCGGTCGGCCGGGAATCGGGTAATTCCGGTGTATCGGCGAAGGCCGGCTCGAAAGTGCCGCTTACGCGCGCACCGCGGTTGCCGATTTCGAGCGGCGGATAGGTGCCGGGCGCCGAACTGGCGCAGGCGGCGAGGCTTGCGGCCAAGAACAGCACGAGGGCGGCATTGCGTCGTGTCATGGGCCGCGCCATACCGACCTTGGTCGACCGGCACCAGTCTCTCGCGCTCGAAAGGGCGATTTCCGCTGCTCCGGCGTTGACAGGCGCAGCCTCTTACACTAACGGCACGCTTCTTTCCGGCGCCACCCAATGTCGAATGGGAGGTGCGCGGCGCGTCGCCCATAGCTCGGTTTCGGCCGGACAGTGGCGGGGCGACACAGCAGATGAATGGGTACAGGTAGCATGTTCGCAGTAGTGCGCACGGGCGGCAAACAGTATCGGGTTGCCGCCGGAGACAAGATCGCGGTCGAAAAGCTCGCTGGCGAAGCCGGCGATACGGTCGAGCTGGGCGATGTCCTTCTGGCCGGTGAGGCCGGTGAACTTGCCGATGCCGGCAAGGTCAAGGTTTCGGCGGAAATCATCGCCCAGGCCAAGAGCGAGAAGGTCACGGTGTTCAAGAAGCGCCGTCGTCACAATTATCGCCGCAAGGCCGGTCACCGCCAGCAGCTGACGCTGTTGCGGATCCTCTCGGTCGGCGAAGGCAAGGCTGCGGCCAAGAAGGCTGCCACGGAAGCTCCGGCTGCCGAAGCGGCACCCGCGGCTGCTGCCGAGAAGAAGGCCCCGGCCAAGAAGCCGGCTGCCAAGAAAGCACCCGCCAAGAAGGCGGAAGAGAAGTAATCGGGTCGGGACGGAGTAAGACGCAATGGCACATAAGAAAGCTGGCGGTTCGTCGCGTAACGGCCGCGATTCACAATCCAAGCGCCTCGGCGTGAAGAAGTTCGGCGGTCAGGAAGTGATCGGCGGCAATATCATCGTGCGTCAGCGCGGTACCAAGGTCTATCCGGGCGCCAATGTCGGCATCGGCCGCGACCACACGCTGTTCGCGCTCGAAGCCGGTCGCGTGCGTTTCCACGATGGCAAGCTCGGCCGCAAGTACGTGTCGGTCGATGCCATGGCGGAAGCCGCCGAATAACGGATGGTCGTTAAAGGGCTGTCCACCGGGATGGCCCCGCCGGAGCATAGATCCGGCCGATGAGGGAGACGGGGCCGACCCGCCTCCCTCTTTTCGTGTCTCCCTCGCAACGATTCGCCGAATATTCCCTGTTCGGCGCAATGACATTGTCATGCGGCGTGCATAGATGCGCTGCGGGGCGAAGGAGACAAATGATGTTCCATCGCAGCGAGAGGCTGTTCCTGAGGCCACCCTTTGCGGACGATGCGCACGAGCTGACCGCGGCGATCGCCGACAAGGCGATCGTGCGCCACCTCGCCCGCGTGCCGTGGCCCTATACCGTGGACGATGCCCGCGCCTGGATGAGCGCACCGCGCGATCCGCGCCTGCCGAGCCTGCTGGTCACATTGCCGGGCGAGGCGGCGCCGATCATTGGCGGTTGCGGTCTGCACGAAGGCAAGGACGGGCCCGAGATTGGCTACTGGATTGCGCGTAGATATTGGGGCCGGGGCATGGCGACCGAGGCGGCGCGCAGCCTGCTCGCCATTGCCCACGCGCTCGGTCATCGGCGGCTCGTGGCACGTCATGCCTCGGACAATCCCGGTTCGGCGCGGGTCCTGCGCAAGGCTGGCTTCGTGCCAACGGGCAGGACCGGACGCTTTTTCAGCCTGGGTCGGGGAGAAGAGGTCGAGGCGCCTGAACTGGCGATCGACCTCGATGCCGACATGCCGGGCGCAAGCCTGCAGGTAGCCTAGCCCCCTCTCGCTCGCGGGAGGGGGCGCCTCTGCGGCGCCTGTCCGCAGGTCTTGCCTGGCGCGGCGCAGTTCCTCCGCGCAATTGCCGGGCATCCGAACAGCGTGTTCCCGGTCGCTGGATTGCCACCCTGTTGCACCATCCGCGTCGGCCCTTCGCGCCGGTGATGGCCGCGTCGTTGACCTCGTAAGAGGGAGAGGCGAAGTCGTGGCGATATGGGGGCACTGGCCAAAAGGCCGTATCCCGCCCTTCTGCCTATTCTCCTATGCGCTGGGATGCTGATGTGGTTGTCCCGCAATACCGTTCAGATGCCGATCACCGGGGTGAATGGTGGGAATATCGGCGTGGGCATATCTGTTCGCAGGTCGGATTCCGGCGATCATGGCGGGGGCGCTCGCGAACGATTATGCCAAGAGTATGGCGCAAACCGGTAGCCTTTTGAATGATTTCATGGTTAACGAAAACGTAAGGGTAGATTGCGGGCAGCGCATTAGAGGGTTCACAGGGCAATTGAGTTGATGTCGATGCGCAAGCGCCTGTCGCCGGAAGAATCGAAACGGATCGCACTCGAGGCTGCGCGGGACCAGTTGATCGAGGACGGCCCGCAAAGCGTCACGCTCAAGGCGGTCGCGGGCAGGATCGGTCGGACCCACGCCAACCTGCTCCATCATTTCGGTTCCGCGGCAGGTTTGCAGCTGGCGTTGGCCGCCTTCATCGGTGAATCGATTTCTGACGTTCTCAAGCAGACGGCCTGGGCTCGCCAGCAAGGGCGGGCAACGCCGCGCGATCTCGTCGACCTGGCCTTCGATTGCTTCGATCAGGGTGGCGCGGGAGCGCTTGCGAGCTGGATCATGCTCAACGGCAATGAGGAAACGATCAATCCGATCGTCCTCGAATTGCGCGACATGATCAGGGAACTGGTCCCCGACGAGGTCGGGATTCCCTCAAGCACCAAGGCCACGCAGGCCCTCGCGCATACGATCGTCGTCATGGCGGTCGGCGATGCGTTGCTCGGCAGGCATCTCTCGGAAGAGCTCGACGTTCCGCGTGAGGCACCGCGCCGCGCGGCCGAGACGCTGCTGACCGAATTGGTCAAGAAGCGTGACGCCGAGCGTCTTGCCGGGATGCTTGGCCAAGCGGCGGACTAAGTTTCCAGTTTCATCCACGCAGGGCGGATGTCATCCGCGATATCCTCGGTCCGGCGATGGTCCACTGCGAGGCCCAGCTCCGGATAGGCGGCTCTGCGACGTGCGTCCTGCGAGCCTTCGAGCGAAACGACGACAATCCGTCGGTTGACCTTTTGCCGCCAGTTCATCCGCGCGGTATTTTCCTGTCCGACATAACAGCCCTTGGCGAAGTCCACACCTTGGAGTTCGACCGCATTTGTCTCCAGCCACAATATGTCGCCGAGCTCGGCGCGTCCTTCGGCGACGCCGCAGGCCAGCCGATGCGCAAGCCAGCTCTCGTCGGCACCCGCCTCCTCCTCAACCGCGGGAGCCAGCCAGCGGCGCCCCAATGCGGGCAGGCGGGGATCAGCTTCTCCATTTGCGCAGTCCCGGCACCAATGGACGGCCATTGCGCTATCTTCGGCGATCGCGATCTTGCGCCGCAGGCGATAGAGCGAGAGCCGTTTCACGAGCTCTGAAGCCGAATCCGCCTCGCAATCGAGCAGCAGGTCCGATCCGATGCGCCAGACGATGAAGTCAAACAGGGTCTTGCCTTGTGCACTCAGTAGCGCGGCGTAAGCGGGCAGGGCGCCTGTGACATCATTGGTGACCAGCCCCTGGAGGAAGGCGGCGACGTCCTCCTCTTCCTCGAGCGGGGAAAGGCGGACGAGGGCGCGGGCCAACAGGCGGGTGGCGTTCATGCCGCCCAAAGTGGGCCCGGTCTCGCGCAATTCAATCCTCGCCGCGGGCCGGCAGCGGAGTCCATTCGTCGAAGGTCGCTGCCTGGCCGTGCACCGAGCCGTCCCCGTCGAGCAGGTTCCACACAGTGGCGCGTTCGATGCGGAAGCGTCGGCCGGTACTGGAGACGCGGACACCCCCGTAATCGGTAATGAAATTGTCACGCGTCACGCGTTCAAGCAGCCGGGCCCGCTCGGCTTGTTCCAACGCCTCGGCCGAGAGGCGGCTGGGCATCTTGAGGAACTCACGCGCGTTCATCTCGAACAGATCGAGCGCGCAGCGGTTGCCGTAGAAGAAGACCGGGTCCTCCTCATGGCCATGCGCGAGCACCACGGCGGGAAGCCACCACAGGTTTTCCGTCGCGCAAAGCGTGTCGCCAGTCACCCGCGCGAAGCTTTCTGCGATCAGCGGCAGCCGATCGCCGGCATGGGCTTCGATCAGCGCGCGGTCGGGATCGGGCGAGGTCATGTACCAAATGCTATCGCCAAGCGCCGCTTGGCGATAGGGGGATTTGCATGGCTGTAACGACTCTCACCATTCGCCGCCCCGATGACTGGCATGTCCACCTGCGCGATGGCGCAGTGCTGCAAGGCGTCGCCGATTACACCGCCCGCCAGTTCGCCCGCGCGATCGTCATGCCCAATCTGTCGCCGCCGGTGACCGATGTGGCGAGCGCGGTGGCCTATCGCAAACGGATCCTCGCGGCGTTGCCCGAGCAACGCGATTTTACGCCGCTGATGACCGCTTACCTCACTGATTCGAGCGATTCCGAAGAATTGGAGCGCGGCTATGCCGAAGGTGTTTTCGCTGCGGCCAAGCTCTATCCGGCCCATGCCACCACCGGCAGCGCACATGGGGTGACCGATGTCGCGGCAATCTACCCCGTGCTCGAACGCATGGCGAGGATCGGCATGCCGCTCTGCGTCCATGGTGAAGTAACCGACCACGAGGTCGATATTTTCGACCGTGAAGCCGTGTTCATTGACCGGACGATGGTCCGGCTGGTGCGCGACATTCCGGAACTCAAGGTCATTTTCGAGCACATCACCACCAGCGATGCGGTCGATTTCGTCGAAAGTGCCGGACCCAATGTTGCGGCGACGATCACTCCGCAGCATCTGCAGATCAACCGCAACGCCATGCTGGTCGGCGGAATCCGCCCGCATGCCTATTGCCTTCCGGTGGCCAAGCGCGAGAGCCATCGCCTCGCGCTTCGCAAGGCGGCGACCGGAGGATCGGACCGATACTTCCTCGGCACCGATAGTGCTCCTCATGCCAGGAGCGCCAAGGAGAACGCCTGTGGTTGCGCCGGCCTGTTCAATGCGCCCTATGCGCTGGAAAGCTATGCGACCGTGTTCGACGAAGAGGGCGCGCTTGACCGGTTCGAGGCCTTTGCCTCGGAGAACGGCCCCAATTTCTACGGCCTTCCGCTGAACGAGGGCACGATCACACTGGAGAAGGCCAACAGCCTGGTGGAGGAACTGATCGACGCCAATGGTACGCCGATCGTGCCCTTCCACGCGGGCGAAACGCTTGGGTGGCGCCTGCAAGCCTAGGCGGCGACCTTCCGCGCGCTGCGCACCATGTCCCAGATAAAGAAGGCCATGGCGGTCCAGATCAGGATGAAGCAGCCGAGCTGGGCCGGGCTCAGTTGTTCGCGGAAGACGAACAGGCCCAGCAGGAAGACGATGGTCGGGCTGAGGAACTGCAGGAACCCGATGACAGTATAGTCCATCTTGCGCGCGGCGGTGGCGAACATCAGCAACGGGATGCCGGTCATGGGACCGCCCAGCGCGACGTAAAGAGGCAGCGGCAGTTCCTGTACCATCGCCGATCCCTCCGGGGAGGCGGCGTACCAGACGGCAATGCCGAAGGCCGGCGCCAGAAGCAGCAGCGTCTCGACCGTCATTCCCGCCAGTGCGCCGACCTTCACCGTCTTGCGGATCAGTCCATAGAGCGAGAAGGTCACGGCCATGGTCAGGCTGAACCACAGGGTACTGAGCGCACCGATGGCGAGCAGTGCGACACCGAGGCCGGCGCAGCCGACCGCTGCCCATTGCCGGCGCGAGAGCCGCTCCTTGAGGAACACCAGCCCGATCAGCATCATCGCCAGCGGCAGGATGTAATAGCCGAGGCTGGCGGCATAGACGTGGTCGGTCTGGATCGCGACGACATAGAGGACCCAATTGACGCCGATAAGCATCGAGGAGCCGAGCAGGGCGAGCAGGCTGCGGCGGTCGCGCAGTGCGGCGCGTACTTCACCCCATTGCCGCCGTGTCGCCAGCGCGACGAGGCAAACCGGGAGGGTGAAGATCACTCGCCAGGCAACGAACTCAACCGGGTCGACCCTCTTCACCAGCATCAGGTAGAGTGGCATGATGCCCCAGATCGCATGGGCTCCGAGCGCGAAGGGCAGGCCGTCGAGCCGGGGGGCTGGTGGCGGGGACTGGATGGCCATTGCATGCCTTCTGCCGCCGGACCCGGGTCAAGTCACTGGAAAATTTCGGCCGGCCGGAGGAATTCGCTCGCTTCGTCGCAAATCGCGACAGATGTCCTGCGTGTTGCGGATTGTTCATGAAACGGGCGATATGAATGAACATATCGGACAAAGCCGATGGAGAATAGCAATGCAGACCCGTTTGAAATTTGCCGCCCTGACTGCCGCCGCCGGTGTCGGCTTGGTCCTGTCCGCCCCTGCGGGGGCCGTCGAACTGCCTGGGGCAGCCAAGGCGGGCTTCGACATGGCTGCCGAATACAAGCGCGATCGCGGACGCCACGAGGGCTGGCATCGCGGGCGCGGCAACCGGGATCGCTACGACGTTCGCTATGACAACGACCGCCGCGGCGACTATCGATACGACGACTACCGTTATCGCAGCGATCGGGTGCGCTACGATACACGTGTCTGGCGCGGCAACGACGGGCGCTATTATTGCCGCCGGGATGACGGCACGACCGGCCTGCTGGTCGGGGCCGCGGTCGGCGGATTGATCGGCAACGAAGTTTCGGGCCGCGGCGACAAGACGATCGGGACGGTGCTGGGTGCCGTGCTCGGCGGGCTGGCTGGGCGCGAAATCGACCGCAGCGACGCCAGTTGCCGTTGACAGGATCGGGGATCCGGCGGCCTCTTCCCCTCCCAGACTCCTCCGGATCTCCGGTGGGCGCTCATGCTTCAGCTATGGGCGCCCTTCGCGCATGGAGAGTGCCGGGGAACTAGCTTGTGAACCCTACGCCGAGGCTTGCGCGCGGCTGTTCGATCTCGGTGCTGGCGACGGGATAGGCGCAATAGTCGGCGGCGTAGAAGGCGGCCGGACGGTGGTTGCCCGAGAGTCCGATCCCGCCGAAGGGCGCCGCCGATGAAGCACCGTTCGTCGGACGGTTCCAGTTGACGATGCCCGCGCGGATATTGGCCCAGAAGCGGTTGTAGTCCTCCGGTCTGCCGCCCAGCAGCGAAGCGGAGAGGCCGAAACGGGTGTTGTTGGCTTCGGCAATCGCCTCGTCGAAATCCTCGACCCGGATGACCTGCAACAGCGGGCCGAACAATTCGACGTCGGGACGCTTTTCGATCCCGGTGACATCGATGATGCCGGGGTGGAGGAAGGGCAGATTCTCGTCGGGCCGGCGCATGTGCTTGATCGGCTTGCCGCCGTGACTGAGGAAATACATGAAACTGTCGGTCAGCTGGTCGGCCGATTGATTGTCGATCACCGGCCCCATGAAGGGCTGGGGATCGTCGAAGGGGGCGCCGGTGATGATTCGGTCGGCCAGCCGTTTCACCTCCTCGATCGCCGCATCGTAGAGCGAGGACTTGACGATCAGGCGCCGCGCCGCGGTGCACCGCTGGCCGGCGGTGGTGAAGGCGGACTGGATTACCAGCACTGCGGCATCGGCCAGCTTGGGCGTGTCCCACAGCACGATCGGATTGTTGCCGCCCATTTCCAGCGCGAGGATCTTGCCCGGGTTGCCGGCAAGCTTCTTGTTGATCGCAATCCCGGCCTGGGCCGAACCGGTGAACAGCACCCCGTCGATCGCCGGATGCGCGACCAGCGCCTTGCCTTCCTCGGGGCCGCCGATCAGCAATTGCACCACTTCGGGCGGAATGCCCGCATTGCGGAAGCACTGGACCAGCATTTCGCCCACCGCCGGCGTCTTCTCGCTCGGCTTGAGGATGACCGCGTTGCCTGCGATCAGCGCCGGAACCATGTGCCCGTTGGGAAGGTGGGCGGGGAAGTTGTAGGGGCCGAGCACGGCCATCACGCCATGCGGCTTGTGCCGCAGCGCGGCGGTGCCCAGGAGCGCGCTGTCGAGCTTGCGCTGGCCGGTGCGCTCGGCATAGGCCTTGACCGAAATTTCGACCTTGGCAATCACCGCCTCGACCTCGGTTCGGGCCTCCCACAGCGGCTTGCCGGTCTCGCGCGCGATCAGTTCGGCGAAACCATCCTGGACCTTGCGCACCTCATTGGCGAATCGGCGGAGGAGCTCGATCCGGTTGGCCAGCGGCTGGGCGGCCCAGGCGGGCCAGGCCTTGCGCGCCTGGGCGACCGCGTCCTCGACGTCGCCGGCCTCGCCCTGCCACAATTGCTCGCCCGTGGCAGGTTCGAAGGAGGTGAATGTCTGGCTGGTCACGCTGGCTGGAATCCTTGGCGAGGTGGAACACCCGGTGTCCGGGAGGATATAGACATTCCGCGGCCTTAAGCCACCCCCGGGACGGAAAGGCGGCGGGTCTAGCCGGCAATCGGCGGCTGTGGCGGCTCGCCGAGTGCATCGCCGAGCCGACGGATGGCCGCGACCTTGTCCTCCAGCGGGCGCCAGTCGTCCTTTCGATCGATATGCGACCAGATCTCCTCGACCTCCTCGATCAGCAGAGCAGGTGGTGCTTCCTCAAGCCAGAGCGGATGGTGGTCGGCGGCCGGGGCATAGCCTTCCAGAGCGAGAGAAAGATCGCCGGACGCGCCCCGGCCGCCGCGGTGGCGGAGATGGAAGGCGTCGGGGCCATCGCCGGTCGCGCGCATCTCCGAGGCCGCTGCGCGGAACAATGCGAGGTCGAGCTCGGTCCCCTTTTCCTGCACGCCCAGTCGCCAGCAGAAGCGCCGTGCGAGCGCCTGTTCATAGAGCGGTCCGAAGCGGTCGAGCGCGGCGACCAGCGGCTCGCGCCCGGTGACGGTCAGCAGGGCTCCGGCGAGTTGCGCGCAGTTCCACAGGATCGCCTCGGGCTGGCGGCCATAGGCATAGAGGCCGTTCTCGTCGAAATAGGCGGCGGTGAAGCCCGGTTCCCAGTGCGGGAGGAAGCGCCAGGGGCCGTAATCGAAGCTCTCACCGGTGATGTTCATATTGTCGGTGTTGAGCACGCCGTGGACAAAGCCGGCGACCATGTAGCTGGCGGCAAGATCGGCGAGCCGCTCGACCACCTGATGCAGCAGCACCACCGCCGGCTCGTCGCGGCCGGGGGCGTCGTCGGGGGGCAGCGGACCGGGAAAATGCGCGAGGCAATAGTCGACCAGCAGTGCCATGTTGTCGGCTTCCTCGAAGAAGGCGAGGCGCTGGAAGCTGCCGATCCGGATATGCGAATGCGAGAGGCGCACCAGCACCGCCGAACGGGTCGGCGAAGGCTCGTCGCCGCGCACCAGCGATTCTCCGGTCTCGATCACGGAAAAGGTCTTGCTGGTATAGACGCCGAGCGCTTCGAGCAGCTCGGTTGCCATGATTTCGCGGACCGCGCCCTTGAGCGTCAGCCTTCCGTCGGCGGTGCGGCTGTAGGGCGTCAGCCCCGACCCCTTGGTCCCGAGATCGAGCAGGCGCCCTTCGCCGTCGCGCAATTGGGCGAAGAGAAACCCGCGCCCGTCGCCGATCTCGGGATTGTAGACCCGGAACTGGTGGCCGTGATAGCGCAGGGCCAACGGTTGCGGTAGATTGCCGTCGAGCGGAGTGAAGTCCGCGAAATGACGGATCCAGTCCGCGTCCGACAGATCGCCGAGGCCGACGGCCCGATCCCACCGCCGGTTACGGAAACGCAGTGCGGACATCGGGAAGCGGGCCGCTTCGACCGGATCGGACAACCAGCCGGCCATCGCGAGGATTTGCGGATCGGGGGCATAGGGGGCGGCTTGCGGTTCGGCGCGCATGCAGCGATAGTGGGGATGGCTGCCGCGCATGGCAAGCTGCCTGCCATCCGCAAGTCATCCTCCGCCAGCACGGGACCATTATGGGCGAAACCGCTTACGAAGAGAAACGCTGGCTGACGGCGGACGGGTTGAACCTGGCCTATCGTGACTATTCCGGGCCCCGCGACAGGCCTCCGATCCTGTGCATTCCCGGCCTGACCCGTAATGCCCGCGACTTCGAGCCCCTGGCCGGACGGTTCGCGGGTGAATGGCGGATGATCTGTCCCGACATGCGGGGGCGGGGCCAAAGCGACTATGCGCGGGATCCGTCGACCTATGCGCCGCGTGTCTATGTCGAGGATCTCGAAGCCCTACTGCTGGCGACGGGGATCACCCGCTTCGTGGCGATCGGCACTTCGCTCGGCGGGATACTGACCATGCTGCTGGCCCTGGCCGGCCCTGGCCGGATCGCCGGGGCAGTACTCAACGATATCGGGCCGCAGGTGGAAGAGAACGGGCTTGCACGGATCCGCGAATATGTCGGTCAGGGCCGCAGCTATCCGACCTGGATCCATGCCGCGCGCGGATTGCAGCAGACCATGGGCGAAGCCTGTCCGCATATGGCCGTGCAGGATTGGCTGCGGATGGCCAAGCGTCTGATGGCGATAGGCCAGAACGGGCGGATCGCCTTCGATTACGACATGAAGATCGCCGAGCCCTTCAACCAGTCGGGCGGGGCTGTCGGGGCCGACATGTGGCCAGCCTGGCAGGCCCTGTCGGGCCGCCCGCTGCTGGTGCTGCGCGGGGCTCATTCGGACATACTCTCGGACGCCACGCTGGCGCGGATGGTCGAACTGGTCCCCGGCGCGGAAGCGGTCACGATCCCCGGTGTCGGCCATGCGCCCACGCTCGAGGAGCCCGAAGCGCTCGAGGCGATCGCACGCCTGCTGGAGACGCTCGCATGACCTCCGCAAACGGGACCCGCAGTGGACGGGCCAGGATCCTCCATCTGCACGCTTCCTTCGATCGAGAAGCGGCCGCCTTGCGCGGTGTTCAACTGATCAACGCCTTCGGTCCCAGGGCCGAGCATGCGATCGTCTCGGGCAAACCCCACGCCCTTTCGGCCACCGAACTGCTCGATGCCGGTGCGCCGGTGACCTTCCCGTCGCGCTTTCCCGCTCTGTCCGGCAAGCGATGGCCGGGCCGGCTGCGCAACCTTGCGGTGGCGATGACGGATTACGACCTCGTGCTCACCCACAGCTGGGACACAATCGACGCCGTGCTGGCGCATACGCTGTTCCAGCAGGCGCTTGGCCTGCCGCCACTCGTGCATCACGAGGAGCACGTGGACGCCGACGAAGGTGCGCGCCGCAACTGGCTGCGCCGGATCGCGCTGGGCCGGACTGCGGCGCTGGTGGTGCCGAGCCTGCGGACCGAGGCCCTTGCGCTGGGCGCCTGGCAGCAACCGCGCGGCCGGGTGGTGCGGATCGCGCCCGGGATCAAGACGAGGAGCTATTCCAGGGCGGCCAATCCCGGCGCGCTCGCCGGGCTGGTCAAGCATCGCGACGAGAAATGGGTCGGCGCCATGGCTCCGCTGGAAAGCGAGGAGCAACTGGCGCGCCTGGTCCGTGCGATGGATGGTCTGCCGCAGGAATGGCAGCTGGTCATCCTGGGCGCGGGCCCCGAGCGCGAGGCGATCCTCGATGCGGCCGAACAGGGAGAGAGCGAGCACCGCGTGCACCTGCCGGGTATGGTCGCGAGGACGGAAAACGTCATTGGCCTGTTCGATATCTTTGCCCGCCCTGCCGACTTCGGTCCGGCGCCTGTATCGGTGATCGAAGCAATGGCGGCCGGACTGCCGCTGGTCGCCAGCGGGGCCGGCGATATCGGCGAGTTGGTGGCGGAGGAGAACCTGGCATTCGTCACGCCGCCAGGGGACGAACAGGCCTTCGCCGAGGCGCTGGCCCAACTGGCGCATGAGGGCGCCTTGCGCGGGCCGATTGGACGCGCCAACCGGGTGAAGGCACGCGAGCAGTTCGACGAAAAGCGCATGATCGAACGCTATCGCGCACTTTATGCCTCCCTGATCGGTGGAAACCGCCTGTGACCGGGCTTCAGCCGGCGTTCACCCAGCGGGGGACAGGAGCCGGATTGCAAGTTGAATTGACGGTTCTATCAGCCTAACACGCCGCAACTCCGGCTCTGAAAGAAATTGGATAAGCCCGCGTGGCCCTGACACCGAAGAACGAACTTTCCCGCGAAGAGAAGCTCGCTGCCCGCAAGTCCGCCGAAGAAGAGGCCCTGTTGCGCGAGGTCGACGATGCGGTTCGTCATGACGATCTGGCCGGTTTCGCGGCACGCTACGGCAAGCCGCTGGTTGGCCTCCTGATTGTCGGACTCGGCGCCTTTGGCGGTTATCTGTGGTGGGACGACCAGCGCGAAACGGCGCTGGAAACCACGTCGGAAGAACTGGTGAAGGCGCTCGACCAGCTGGAAGCGGGCAATCTCGATACGGCCGATACCGCGCTGGCCCCGATTGCCGAAGGCGAGGGCGGGGCGGCGGCGCTGGCCAAGATGCAGCGTGCCGGGATCGCCATGCAGCGCGGCGATATCGCCGCGGCGGTGACGCTGTTCGATGAAGTCGCCGGCGACGAGAGCGTGTCAGCGACGCTTCGCGAGGCGGCGGCGATCCGTTCGGTCAACGCCAATTTCGACAATCTCGATCCGCAGCAGGTCATCGATAGGCTCAAGCCTTATGCCACGCCGGGGAATCCCTGGTTCGGCAGCGCCGGCGAACTGGTCGCCATGGCCTATCTCGAACAGGATAAGCCGGAACTCGCCGGGCCCCTGTTTGCGGAAATTTCGAAGGCCGACAACGTTCCCGACACCCTGCGTTCGCGGATGCGCCAGATGGCTGGCTACCTCGGCGTCGACGCGATCGAGGACATCGACGAGATTATCGGCGACGCGACGGTGAGCGACGGCGAACCCGCGCTGCCGCAAGAATGAGCCGAGTGGGGATGGGAGCAGTTTCGCAAATGCACTTTACGACCGACCTCAAACGCCGAGTACACGCATCCCTGCTGGCCGCCTGCGCCCTGAGCCTGGCCGGCTGCGGCCTGGTCGGCGGCGATGACGACACTACGCCGACCGTCGGTAATCGTGTTCCCATTCTTTCGCGGATCGACAATTCGACCGAAGTCGATCCCGCTCTTGCCGCCGTCGCGGTCACGCTCCCTTCGGCACAGGAGAATGCCGACTGGGCGCAGGCTGGCGGCAACGCGTCCAAGGCGATGGGGCACTTGGCCCTGTCCGACAGTCCGCAGCTGGCCTGGACTGCGCGGATCGCCGGTGCGACGACCCGCCGGCGCCTCGCGACCGCCCCGATTGTCGGTGGTGGTACGCTTTATGCGATCGACACAAGCGCGGTGGTCCATGCGATCGACACGCAGAGCGGCACGGTCCGTTGGACGCGCCCGTTCGAGGTGGCGAGCGACTTGCGTGACGCGGCCTTCGGCGGCGGCGTGACCTTTGCTGACGGCAAGCTCTACGGCACCAATGGCATCGGCGATGTCGGGGCGTTCGATCCACAAAGCGGCGAACTGCTCTGGCGCGTCAAGCCGGGCGGTCCGTTGCGCGGTTCTCCGACCGTGGCCTTCAACCAGGTCTTCGTGATGAGTCAGAACAACCAGATCTACGCGCTCAACCAGGCTGACGGCGCGGTGATCTGGCAGGAATCCTCCTCGCTCGGGCAGACCGGCGTGTTCGGCGTGGCCGCGCCCTCCGCTGGCCAGGGCACGGTGATTGCCGGCTATTCGACCGGCGAACTGACTGCTTATCGCTATGAGAACGGTCGCGTCGTCTGGGCCGATGCGCTTGCGCGGACCTCGATCTCGACCGAGGTCGGCGTGCTGACCGACGTCGATGCCGAACCGATCGTCGACAGCAACGGGCGGGTCTATGCGCTTGGTCAGGGCGGACGCATGGCGGCCTATGAGCTGATCACGGGTCAGCGTGTATGGGAACTGAGCCTGGCCGGGATTTCCACGCCCGCGCTGGCCGGGGACTGGATATTCACCCTGACCGACGATGCGCGACTGCTGGCGATCCAGAAGAACACGGGCAAGGTCCGCTGGGTGAGCCAGCTGCAGCGCTATCGCGACGAGAAGGATCGCAAGGGCCCGATCTTCTGGTCCGGTCCGGTCCTTGCGGGTAACAATCTCTGGGCGGTCAGTTCGCGCGGCGAACTCTATCGCATCAACGTCGCCGACGGTTCGGCGACCGAATATGCGAAGCTGGACAATCCCGTTTCGCTGCCGCCGATCGTGGCCGGTGGTACGCTGTTCCTGCTCGATGACGGCGGGAAGATCTACGCTTATCGCTAGTGAGGCGCTGCGGATCGGAAATCACAGCCGCTCCGCAGCAGCGACCTCGTAAACCATGATCTCCCGGTCGTGAAAGCCGAGGCTTTCGCGCTGGGCGATCCATTGCCGCATGTGCGGCGTTTCGAAATGCCTGGCGAGAGCCGCGCGATTCTCCCATTCCTCATGCACGCGGAAAAGGCCTGCCTCGGTGACATCTTCGGCATAGGAATAGGCGCGGCAGCCGTGTTCGTGCAGCGTGGCCGCGATCACGTCACGCATGAGCAGGCGGGCTTGAGCAAGATGCTCGGCAGGAAAACGGAACCGGCCGGTGACGACCAGCACGCTCAGAAGCTTTCCTCGTATACGCGGGTGATGTCGCCGCCCCATTCGCCATGCAACTTGTCGAGCAGGCGCTGGGCCGGCACCTTGCCGCTTTCGACGATATCGTAAAGCTCGCCGAGGAAGCCGGTTTCATTGTCTCCGCCGGTCCCCAGCCGATTGCGGGCCGAGAGGCCGGAACGGGCGATGTCGAGCACTTCGCGGGCGATGTGCCGCAAGGTCTGCCCGCCCGCGATCGGGGCGTCGAGGCCCAGTTTGGGCACCGCATTGCGGAGCGCTTCGCGTTCTTCCATCGACCAGCTCTTGACCACGTCCCAGGCGGCATCGAGCGCCCCGTCGTCATAGAGCAGGCCGACCCAAAGCGCGGGCAGGGCGCAGATCCGCGCCCAGGGGCCGCCGTCCGCACCGCGCATTTCGAGGAAGCTCTTGAGCCGCACTTCGGGGAAAGCGGTGGAAAGATGGTCCTGCCAGTCGGCGTCGGTCGGCAATTCGCCGGGCAGGGCGGGCAGCTTGCCGGCGAGGAAATCGCGAAAGCTCTGGCCGGCCGCGTCGATATACTGGCCATCGCGGAAGACGAAGTACATCGGCACGTCGAGCATGTAATCGACATAACGTTCGTAGCCGAAGCCTTGCTCGAACACGAAGGGCAGCATGCCGGTGCGATGCGGGTCGGTATCGCTCCAGATATGGCTGCGATAGGAAAGGAAACCGTTGGGCTTGCCCTCGGTAAAGGGCGAATTGGCGAAGAGCGCGGTCGCCAGCGGCTGGAGCGCGAGCGAGGTGCGGAACTTCTTCGCCATGTCCGCTTCGCTGCCATAGTCGAGATTGACCTGGATGGTGCAGGTCCGCAGCATCATGTCGAGGCCGAGCGTGCCGACCTTCGGCATATGCTCCATCATGATCCTGTAGCGGCCCTTTGGCATGACCGGGAGTTCCGCACGGGTCTTGTCGGGCCACATGCCGAGGCCGAGGAAGCCGACGCCGAAGCGATCGCCGATCGCCTTGACCTGCTGCAGGTGGCGGCCGGTCTCGTTGCAGGTCTCGTGGAGGTTTTCGAGCGGCGCGCCCGAGAGTTCGAGCTGGCCGGCGGGTTCGAGGCTGACCGTGCCGTCGGGCCCGGACATGGCGATCACCTTGCCGTTTTCCTCGACGGGCTCCCAACCGAACTCGGTCAGCGCCATTAGAATGTCGCGGATGCCGCCGGGTTCGTCATAGGACGGGGCGCGCTTGTCCTTGCGGAAATAGACCAGCTTTTCGTGCTCGGTGCCGATCCGCCATTGCTCGCGCGGCTTGGCGCCCGCAGCCATCGGGGCGACAAGCTGGTCACGGCTCTCGATCCGTGACACCTCTCCTTCGGTCGCCTTGCGCGTACTCATGGCTGGTCCGTTAGGTGACTAGACGCTTCGGCGCCAGCGCAAAAATGGCCTCCCCGCATCATGCCGTTCGCCAGTCGCCCATAAGGCCCATCCACAAGGCGGTCGCCGCAATTGCGGCGGTCTCGCCGCGCAGGATGCGCGGGCCGAGCGTCACCGGACTTGCCTGGGCCAAGGCGCGGATGGATGCACGCTCACCGTCGTCGAAGCCGCCTTCGGGTCCCACCAGCAGCGCCGCTGGTGGTGGGCTGGAAGAGAAACGGCTCGCGGCCGCTTCCCCACCCAGTTCATCAGCGAAATAGAGGGTTCGTTCACCTGGCCAATCGCGCAGCAAGGCGTCCAGTTTCACCGGCTCGGCGATTTCGGGCAGAGCGGTGCGGGCGCATTGTTCTGCGGCTTCGGTCACGACCAGAAGCGCACGGTCCAGATTGAGCTTGTCGGCGACGCAGCGGCGGGTGATCACCGGTTGGATTCTTGCCACCCCAAGCTCCGTCGCCTTTTCGAGCACGACGTCGAAACGGTCCTTCTTGAGCAGGGCGGCGCAGAGCCAGAAGTCGGGCACCTCCTCGCGGGGACGCAGCCAGGTCTCGGGCAGCACGACGACCTCGCGCTTGCCGAGGTTTTCGACCCGGGCGGCCCATTCGCCGGTCAGATTGTCGCACAGGATCACCGCATCCCCTTCGCCGACGCGCATGACGCGTGCGAGGTAATGCGCCTGGTTGCCGGCGATGGTTACAGCCATGCCCTCGGCCAGCGGACCGGGGACGAACAGCCGCGGCGCGCTGCGCGGGGGCCAGGCGGGAGTGGCGATCATGGCTTTGCACTAGGCGCGCTCGACTATAGGAGGCAAGCATGACCTCGGACCAGATCGTTCCCGACAGCGAACACCGCGGCTTCGTCGCCCGCCTGCCGCAAGTGCCACGCGATCTTGCCATGCTGGCGCGGTTCGACCGGCCGATCGGCTGGTGGTTGCTGTTCTGGCCCTGCGCCTGGGGCGTCTGGCTCTCGGGCAGCGGGCTGCAATGGCAATTGGTGCTCTGGCTCCTGCTCGGCTCGATTGCCATGCGCGGGGCTGGTTGCGTCTATAACGACATCGTCGACGCCGACCTCGACCGCCAGGTCGCGCGCACTGCCAGCCGCCCGGTGGCGAGCGGGCGGATCGCTCCGAAGCTGGCCTGGGCCTGGCTGCTGGCGCTGTGCTTCGTTGGGCTGGCGGTGCTGCTCCAGCTGCGCTGGCAGGCGCAGCTGGTCGCGCTGGGGAGCCTGCTGCTGGTCGCGGCCTATCCCTTCATGAAGCGGATCATGGGATTCCCGCAGGCATGGCTCGGCCTCGTCTTTACCTGGGGGGCGCCGGTTGGCTGGGTCGCGCTGCGAAGCGACGGGTTCGGGATTCTCGCCGCGCTTTACGCCGGGGCCATCTTCTGGTGCATCGCCTATGACACGATCTACGCGCTGCAGGACCGCGAGGACGACGCCCTGATCGGCATCCGTTCGAGCGCGCTGACGCTGGGTCGCAGGGTCAAGCCCGGGATCGCGCTGTTCTTTGCCCTTTCACTCGGCTGTTTCGCGCTCGCCTTCTGGTTGATGCGCGGGGAGATACTGGCGCTGCTGGCGCTGCTTCCCGCCGCGCTCCATTTCGCCTGGCAGGCGGTGACGCTCGACCCGGAGGATGGCGCGAATGCGCTGGCCCGCTTCCGCTCCAACCGCTTCGCCGGGGCGCTGGTAGCGGCAGCCTGTTTCGTCGTCGGGAACAGCGGGGTCTGATGTCAAGCGCATGACCCGCGGCACTGACGAAGACGCGCCATATCCTTTGTCCACACGAAACTAGCGAGCTTCGGCCATGTTCGCGATCGCCTTAACCGCCTTCCAGTGCCCGGTTACCGGCGCAGCAGCCGGATAGATCTCCATCGCGATATCGGGCGCGAGCCCCCGTTCCTCGAAGACCGATCCGTCGGGTGCGGCAAAGGTTTCGTTGGAGAGTTCGAGCAGCCAGCCATTGGGAAGCGGCTTGGCGAGCGGGGTGGAGAAGGAGCCCCGGGTCGTCGTCCCGACCTGCGTGACCTGCGGCAATTGGCGGAAGGCGAGCGTCGCCAATTCGCCACCGCTGACCGTTACATCGCTGGTCATCAGATAGGCCGGGCCGGTAAAGCGCGGGCCCGCGGCCGGTTCGATGGCATGCGGGAAGGGCGCAAGGCCGGACCCGCGCGCAACGGTGGTAAAACCGATGAAGGGCGAATCGGTGAAGCGCCCGGGCAGCATCTTCGCCACCCGGTCCCAGCCGCCGCGATTGTTGGACAGGTCGACGATCACCGCGTCGCAGTCCGCGAAGGCGGAAAAAGCCTCGTCGAGAACCGCATTGAGCGCCGAAGTCTCTGCCTCGACCCATTCGGGAGACGCGAAATCCTCGCGATCGGAAAAGCCGCCCATGACGAAGACTTGCAGGTATCCGATCTTGCCGTCGATCACGCCCCAGATGATCCGATCGTTCCCCACCTGATGCGCGGTCGTGCCGAGTCCGGCCATGGCCTGCTCCATGAGCGCAACCAGCCAGCGGCCTTCGCCGCCATCGCCGGCACGGATGCGGGGGAGGGTATCGCCCTGGCCGTCCTGCACTCGGCGCTGCTCGCCATCGACCGTGCCGATCAGCTTGGTGTGGCTGTCCGAGAGGCCTTCCATGAACAAGGCCAGCGTATCCCACAACTCGGCTTCGTCCATGTCCGGACGGATCGCCGCATCGAGCCTGGCGGCGCGCTCGGCAAAACCGGGGGGACGGCGATCGAAAAAGGCGTAGTGGCGATCGAAATGGTCGAGAAAGGCAGAGGCGACGGCGTCGGGGGAGAAGACGGGGCTGGTGGTGCAATTTTCCGGCAAGGCCGGCAGCCGGTCGAAGACCACGTTGGTGTCGCCCTCGAGCAGCTGGAAGATCGCCGCATCGCCGCCGGGAAGCATGCGGTAGTAGCGGTACTCGAGCGAATCCATCTCGCTCATCGGTCCGCCCGTGCGCGGCGGGGCATAGCAATGCTCGCTGAACTGAAAGCGCCTCAGCCCGTTTGTGCCTATGTCGAGGACCCAGCCATAGCCCCGCGAGCTCCATACCCCGCGTGCGGCCGGATCGGTGGTCCCGTCCGGTCGCATCACGGTGGTGAGTGGTCCTGCAACCTCCCAGGGCGCGGTATTCCAATCAGGCTGTTCTGGGGCGTGCCGGGCGCCGCCAAGGGCGATAAACGCCAACAAGAGGGCGGGCAGGGTGCGAATTGGTGTCATGCTTCGCTAATACAGTCCCCCTCCGGGGTTTCAAGGGCAAGCGCGGGGCGGACAGGCGCTCGCGGATGATCGGTTCATTCATAGCTCACCACCTCGAACTCGATCCCGTCCCAGTCGAGGAAGTAGAACCGCCGGCCCGGTTCGTAGTCGCCGTGGTTGAAGGGCTCGAGCCCGTTGTCGCGCACGATGCGCTCGGCCGCGGCAAGATCGTCGACCAGCAGGCCGACGTGATTGAGTGGTTGCCCCTTGGCGAAGCGGGCGTGCGGCTGGTGGTCGGTATAGAGTGCGAGATAGGTGATTTCTTCCCCGACATGAATCGTCTCGCCACCGCTCATTGCCTCGCCGCGCCAGCGTTCGTGCCAGCCGAGCAATTGCTGCAGCAGGGCGGAGGACCGTTCGATATCGCTGACGGTCAGATTGACGTGTTCGACTCTTCCTTTGGGCATGTCTGAATTATCCTTAACAAAGCACTGATTTCTTGTGTCCGGATGCAGTTTGCGAATCGCCGGACTTGCTCCTTGTGCAATCTCAAGCTAACTTGAGGTCAAGTGATTGGTGATAATTCCGGATGGAGACAGGCAATGGCCGAGGAACGCTTCATTTCGATCGGCACGCTCTCGAAGCGCACCGGAGTGGCCGTCTCGGCGATCCGGTTCTACGAGGAAAAGGGGCTGCTGCAGTCGCTCCGCACCAGCGGCAACCAGCGGCGTTTCCTGCGCAGCGACATCCGCCGGATCAGCTTCATCCTGATCGCGCAGAAGCTCGGTCTTGCATTGGCGGAAATCGAGCAGGAACTGTCGCAGCTGCCGCAGGGGCGTGCGCCGACGGTGACCGACTGGCAGCGCATCAGCCGCTCGATGCGCACCCAGCTCGACGAGAAGATCCAGATCCTCAACCGTACCAAGTCGAAGCTCGACCAGTGCATCGGCTGCGGCTGCCTCAGCCTCAGCAAGTGCCAGCTCTACAACAAGGATGATCGGGCCGCTGCCGCCGGCCCCGGGCCGCGTTTCGTACTCGATTGAGATCTGCGGGCGGAGCGACGAAGTTGACGAAGGCGACAGGGTGTCAACCGGAAAATGGTCGGTATTTTTCTTTAATTGCAATATCTTGAATGCCGTGGAGAGTGGTTGACACTTCTCGGACGGAATTCGCATATGGACTGACGATTGCAAGGAGCCGGTGCGATCATGACCGGCAAGGGGCCTGTAGGAAAGGCGGAAATGACGGCCGCCCCCTCCGGTTTGCTACCTATTCGGCCGCGAGCAGTTCTTCCGCTCCGCCGAGGTCGACGCTGACCAGACGGCTGACGCCCTTTTCGACCATGGTCACCCCGAACAGGCGGTGCATGCGGCTCATCGTTACGGCGTTGTGCGTGACGATCAGATAGCGCGTCTGCGTTTCCTGGACCATCGAATCGAGCAGGTCGCAGAAGCGGTCGATATTGGCGTCGTCGAGCGGGGCGTCGACTTCGTCGAGCACGCAGATCGGGGCGGGATTGGTCAGGAACAGGGCGAAGATCAGCGCGGTCGCGGTGAGCGCCTGTTCGCCGCCGGAAAGCAGGGTCAGCGATTGCAGCCGCTTGCCCGGCGGCTGGGCGAAGATCTCCAGCCCGGCCTCGAGCGGATCGTCGGAATCGATCAGCGCGAGATGCGCGCTGCCGCCCTCGAAGAGCCGGCTGAACAGCCGTTGGAAATGCTCGTTGACCTCGTCGAAGGCCGCCCGCAGACGTTCGCGTCCCTCGCGGTTGAGATTGCCGATCGAGCCGCGCAAACGGTTGACCGCCTCGTGCAGTTCGGCCTGCTCGGCCGCACTGGCGCCGTGTTGCTGCTCGATCTGCTCGAGCTCCTCGGCGGCAACCAGATTGACCGGGCCGATCCGCTCGCGGCTGGCGTTGAGCCGTTCGAGCTCGGCGCTTTCCTCACCCGAACCGGCCACTCCTTCGGCGTCGAAGGCGAACCGTTCGGCGAGCAGGGGCGGCGGGCACTGGAAACGTTCGCCCGAAATGCGGGCCATCTCGCTGCGGCGGGCTTCCTCGTTCTCGGCCCGGGCGGCGGCCCCGGCGCGGGCCTCGCGGGCCGCGGCCAGCGCCTCGTTGACTTCGGCGAAACGGGCGTCGGCCGTGCGCGCTTCCTCGCTCGTGCCCGCCACGGCGGCCTCGGCCTCGACGAGTTCCCTCGTCAGCCGCACGCGGACCGCCTCGCCGCCTTCGATCTCGCGCATCAGCCCTTCGGGCTTGGCGGCGAAGACGGCGCGCTCCTGCTCGATCTCCTCGAACCGGCGCTCCATGTCGGACAGGCGCCGGGCGGCATCGCCGGCCCTGGCCTCCCAGCCGCGGATGTCGGCCTGTTGCGCGCCGGTCCGCTCGCGCGCGACGGCCAGCGCCTGGTCATGCGCGGCGAGTCCGGCGGCGGCGGCCTGCATGGCCGAGCGGGCGGCTTCGTGCCGTGCCTGTGCCGCGTCGAGACGTGCGCGCCCGCTTTCCGGGTCGGGCAGGGCCTGGCGCCGCTGCTCGGCAGCAGAGAGTTCGCCTTCGGCCTGTCTGCGTTGCTCCTCGAGGTCGGTCCTCGCTGCGTCGAGTTCGGCGAGGCGGCTGGCCAGACGTTCCTTGGCCGCTTCGGCCTGGTCGAGCGCACGCAGCGCGGCGCGCTCCTCCTCCGAGGCCAGCGCCGCGTCGCGTTCGGCAGCGACCAGATCGCGCTGGATTGCGGCGAGCTGGCCGGCCACGATAGCATCGGCGCTTTCGGCTTCGAGCACCGTCTGGCGGGCCGATGGAAGGGCCTTCTCGAGTTCGGCAAAGCGGTTGTCGGCCTCGAGCCGCGCCGCCTCGGCCCCGCCTTCGCCGCGGGCGAGGAAGCCGTCCCAGCGGCGCAGCCGCCCGTCGCGCGTGACCAGCCATTCGCCCGGGCCGAGCGGGCGCCCGTCGTCCGTCTCGGCCACATGCACCAGCGCCAGCCTCGGGGCGAGTTCAGCCGGGCAATCGGGGACATGCGCGAGCAAGCTGTCGGTGACCTCTCGTGGCGCAGCGCCGCCTGACCAGAAGCGTCCTTCGACATCTTCAGCCGGCTTGCCGAGCGGGGCCCTGGCATCGCGCCCGAGTGCGGCAGCGAGTGCACGCTCATAACCCGGCTCGGCCCGCACCCGGTCGAGCGCGGCAGGCAGGCCATGACGGTTCTCGGCACGCTTGGTGCGGGCCTCGCGGTCGCGCTGGAGGGCGTTGTACTCGCGTTCGATCCCGGTCAGTTCTGCACGCGCCGCGGCAAGCGCGCTGGTCGCCTCGTCGCGGGTGGCCTGGAGATCGGCCTTGTCGGCCTGCTTCCCGGCAAGCGCATCGCGCAGCCCGGCCAGCCGTGATGTCGCCGCCTCGGCAGCCAGTCCGGCCTCGACAACCGCCTCGTCGGGATCGCCCTGTGCGGTCAGTTCGGCGCGGTTCGCGGCCTGGCGTTGGGCGTCCTGCTCGAGCCGCGCAATCCGCGCCTGCGCCTGCGCGACCTCGGCCTGGGCCACGCGCCATTCGGCCTCGACCCCCGCCTGCTCGGCCGTGGCCCTGGCCAGCGCCAGTTCGGCGGCGCGCGCGGCGGCTTCGGCCTTTTCGGCCTCGCGGGCGAATTCGGGGCGGCGGGCCTCGGCCTCGGCGAGCGATTTCTCGTTGGCGGCCAGGTCGCCGGCGAGCTTCTTGAGCGCTTCGGCCGCATCGCGGGTGACGCGGTCGGCTTCGCCGCGGTCTTCCTCCAGCCGCTGCTTCTGGCGCTCGAGATCGGTCAGCCGCTGTTCGGCCGCTTCGAGCTGGCTCGAGAGGGCCGCCATGCGGTGACCATGGGCACTGGCGTCGTCGCGCCGGTCGGCCAGTTCCTCGCGCGCTTCGGCCAGCTTTGCCGCCAGTGCGTGTTGCGCCTTTTGCGCCTCACCGGTCGCGGCCTGCGCTGCGCTTACCCGGCTCTCGGCGCCCTCGGCCTCGCGCCGGGCGGCATCGGCGGCGGCCGCCGCATCGCGCCAGCGGGCATAGAGCAGCCGTGCCTCGGCCGACTGGATCTGCGTGGTGAGCGCCTTGTAGCGTTCGGCCTGTTTGGCCTGCCGGCGGAGCGAGGCGATCTGGTTGTCGAGCCCGGCCATCAGGTCTTCGAGCCGGGCGAGGTTGCTTTCGGTCTGGCGCAACTTGCTCTCGGCATCCTTGCGGCGGACATGCAGGCCGGCGATCCCGGCCGCTTCCTCGAGCATCTGGCGCCGTTCGGTCGGCTTGGCGGCGATCACTGCCGCGATCTTGCCCTGGCTGACAAGGGCCGGGGAATGCGCCCCGGTCGCGGCATCGGCAAAGACCAGCGCGACGTCCTTGGCCCGCACGTCGCGCCCGTTGACGCGATAGGCGCTGCCCGCCCCGCGCTCGATCCGGCGGACGACTTCGAGTTCTTCCTTGTCGCTGTCCTCGCAATGGAGGACGACTTCGGCGAAATCGCGCGGCGGGCGCTGGGCGGTGCCGGCGAAGATCACGTCTTCCATCCCGCCCGAGCGCATGGATTTGGGCGAATTCTCGCCCATTACCCAGCGGATCGCCTCGAGCAGGTTGGACTTGCCGCAGCCGTTCGGGCCGACCACGCCGGTCAGGCCCGGGTCGATGCGCAGCTCGGAGGGTTCGACGAAACTCTTGAAGCCGGCCAGCTTGAGTTTCTTGATCCTCACCGAGCGGCCCCCGACCCCGTGGCCCCGTCAGCGAGCCCCGGCCGCCTGCAGCCTGGGTTCGAGCGTCTCCCAGGTCAGCGTGCCGAGATTGTTGCCGTTGAGGAAGAAGGTCGGCGTGCCCGTGACGTCGAGCTCCTCCGACTGGGCTTCGGAGCGTTCGGCAATCGCGGTTGCGACGGCGGGATCCGAAAGGCACTGGGCGGCCTGGTCGCGGCTGATCCCGCGCGCGGCGAAGAAATCGATCAGGCCGGCGGCTTCGGCGATTGCGACGAAACGGGTCTCCGGGGCCGCCTGCATGGCCGCCTGGAGTGCTTCGCCGTTCTGATTGAAGGCCGCGATGATAGCGTCGAAATTGGCCCAGCTCTGCTCTGCCAGGGGATGGAAAGCCTCGGGCCCGGTGCAGCGCGCGAGCATGGAGATGGTCAGGTCGACCGGATCGTGGATCTGGTTGCGGATTTCGTAGCTGACGACGCCGCTGGCGATATAGCGGTCGCGCAGCGGGGCGGAAGCTTCTTCGGAGAAGGCCGCGCAATGCGAACAGGTGTGGCTGGCGTATTCGACCAGCTTGAGCGGGGCGTCGGGATTGCCGATGACGAAGCCGCCTTCGGGGGTTTCGCTGGCGACCAGCGCCCATTCCTGGCCTTCGGGCGCGGGGATCGGGGCAATGGCTTCGGCGGTGGCGACCGCATCCTCGCCTTCTTCGGCTCCGCAGGCGGCCAGCGCGAGAGCGAGCGGGGCGGCGAGGGCAACAAGCGAGACGCGGCGAAGTGTGGTCATGACATCAATTCCCTGTACGATTTTCGGAGGCTAGCCCATTGCGGGCGTGGTTTGGAAGTTCGGTAACCAAGGGGAGCTGCGTTTTGCACAGGCTTGCCCCCAGCGTAACCGGGTCAGAAGCGGCTTTCGAGTGCGGTTTCGAGCGCGGACCAGCTGTGGACGCCCTCGAGCAGCTTGCCGTCGACGGCGAAGCTGGGGGTTCCCTGGACCCCGTATCGAGCGCTGTCGGCCTGGCTCTGGGCAACGAGACTGCGGGCGGCGTCCTCGTCGTTGAGGCACTGATCGGCCTCGACGCGCGAATAGCCGCGGCTCTCCATGGTCTTGTAGAAACCGAGATCGCTCGCCACCGCGCGGAAGCGCGCGCCGAGCGGGCCGCTGCTCCAGCGCTGCTGCTGGGCTGGCGTCGCGCTGCGGGCCTTGGCCATCCACTCGTCATGGCTGAGCATGAAGGCATTGTGGTTGAGGAAGAAGCGCTCCTTGGGGCCGCAATTGGCAAGCAGGGTGGCGGTGAGGTCGACCGGGTCGCGGATCACGTGGCGGACTTCGAGCGACATCTTGCCCGGCTGGACCAGCGCGAGCTTGAGCGCCCCGTCAGCCTCGCGGGTGAAATTGGCGCAGTGGATGCAGGTATAGCTGACGAATTCGATCAGGCTGACCTTGGCCGCAGGATTGCCCATCCGCATGCCGCCGTCGGTCTTCGCGACCGTGGTGAGCCAGTTGCCGGCCGCGGCGAGAGTCACGACTGCCGCCGATGCGGCCAGCAGGACGCGTGTGAAGCGTTTCATTTGTCCTTGTCCTCCTCCGTCGCGAAACTGCGGGCGAGCGTTTCCAGCACGGTGCGCAGCTCGGGGTCCCCGATATCGCGCAGGCTGTCTCCCAGTTCCATCGGAATCGGCCTGAGCGATGGCGGTGCCTGCACCGGGCGGCTATCCGCCGGCGGCTTAACCGCACCTTGCCGCAGCTTGACCCGGGCGACGGCGTTATAGCCGAAGAAACGGTTCACCCGCTCGATGATTTCCGGGATGACGTGCTGGATCAGCGGGGCCTGGGCCGGGGTCACCACCAGCTGGAGGATCCCCTCGCTCTTCTCGCCGGGCGGAAAGCGGATCGCTTCGGGTGTGCAGGCGCGCGCGTGGGTCGGGCCGACGATCTCGGGCCAGCGGGTGACCACCGAGCTCTGGACGAAACCGAAGCGGCGAAAGGCGGTGCGCGAGATCTGCGGCATGAGGTCGGCGATCTGGCGCGCAGGCCCGCCGCGCCGCCGCTCGAAGGGCCTGGCCTTCCTGGCTGTGGATGGCTTGCGCGCCGGCTTGTCGTCCCGTTCCATGATTGCGCCGCTCATGCCATAGCCGGGCCATGGATGGTAGTGTGTCGGAAAAATTGCTTGCCTGGTACGGCGAGCACGCCCGCATCCTGCCCTGGCGCGTGCCTCCGGGCGGGGGACGGGCGGATCCCTACCGCGTGTGGCTCTCCGAAGTAATGCTGCAGCAGACGACGGTGGCGGCAGTGGTCCCCTATTTCGCGAAATTCACCGAGCGCTGGCCGGATGTCGTGGCGCTGGCCTCGGCGGAGGAGGCCGAAGTCATGGCCGCGTGGGCCGGGCTGGGCTATTATTCGCGCGCGCGCAATCTCGTCGCCTGTGCGGGCAAGGTCGCCGAACTGGGCGGCTTTCCCGAGAGCGAGGAGGACTTGCGCCGGCTGCCCGGCCTTGGCGCCTATACTGCGGCGGCGGTGGCGGCGATCGCCTTCGGACGGCATGCGGTGGTGGTCGATGCCAATGTCGAGCGGGTGGTGGCGCGTCTCTTCGCTCTCGAGGAGCCGCTGCCGGGCGTGCGCAAGGCCATCCGCGAATATGCAGGGACGATTACGCCGCAGGAGCGTGCGGGCGATTTCGCGCAGGCGATGATGGATCTCGGCGCGACCCTTTGCACGGTGCGTGAACCGAAATGCCGGCTCTGCCCGCTGGCCGGAGAATGCGCGGGAAAGGCGGCGGGCGATCCCGCGCGCCTGCCGGTCAAGCCGCCGAAAAAGGCGCGGCCCGAGCGCAAGGGCACGGCGTGGTGGATCGAGCGGAACGGGCAGGTCTGGCTGGTCCGCCGTCCGGGCAAGGGCATGCTCGGCGGGATGCGCGCGCTGCCCGACGACGGCTGGCACGCCGGCGGCGACGGTTCGGGCGAGGCGCCGCTGCCGGGACAGTGGGAAGCCGCGGGTGCGGTGACGCACATGTTCAGCCATTTCGGGCTGACATTGTCGCTCCGGACCTATCGCGGTGTCGGCCTTCCGGCGCTTGAGGGAGGCGAATGGTGGCCGATCGACCGGCTCGACGAGGCCGGTCTGCCTACTGTCTTCGTCAAGGCCGCCCGGCTGGGCCTGGCCCATACGTGATTCCCGCGCAGGCGGGGCCTTCCTCAGTTGCGAGCCAGGCCTCGAAGAGGCTTCCGCCATAGCGAGGAGAAGGGTTCAGATGATCCCGCCGCCAACCAGCAAGCGTATGCAGGCGATCGCGAAGACGACGAGGCAGAAATTGCGTCCCGAATTCTTGCTCGAAAAGGCGCCGATGAGCACGCCGACGAGCGTGATCGGGAGGACGATCCAATTGCCCCAGCCAAGCAGCGGGATGGCCGAGGGGATGGCGAGGAGCAACGCGACGGCGCCGATCACGAAGGTGAGTATATTGAGCATGTGTTGTATATGAATAATACACCTGCCGGTTTCAAGGCCCTTTCGCCGCGCCCGCTTGCGTGCACCCGATGCGGATCCTAGGCTTGGCGGCAAGAAGAGAATTCGGGAGAAATCCACATGCTTGCCGGATCCGGGCGATTCGCGCTCACGCGCCGCGGCCTGCTGGGCGGGGCGGCCTGTTCAGGGGCCGCGCTCGCCGGTCTGCCGCTTTCCGCCTTGCGGGCGCAGGACAGTGGCTCGTGGCAAAATGTCCGCCGCTTCGTCGAGAGCTATGCCGGTGCGCGCAAGGTTGCCAATATGCAGGCGGCCTTCGGCGTGGGCATGGCGCCGTTGCAGATGGTCTCTGCCGGGCCGGACACGCTGGGCGGCGAGCGGGCGGCCGATGCCGACAGCCTCTATCGCATCTATTCGATGACCAAGCCGGTCACCGGCATGGCGGCGATGATCCTGGTCGACGAAGGCAGGCTCGGCCTCGACCAGCCGCTCCACACCATATTGCCCGGGTTTGCCGAAATGCGGGTGCAGAAGGTCTATGACGGGCCGATCACATCCGACAATCTCGAACCGGCCGTGCGGCCGATCACCATTCGCCATTTGCTGACCCATACGGCGGGGCTGGGCTATTCGATCATCCAGCAGGGGCCGCTTTCCGCCGCAATGACGGAGAAGCAGGTTATTCCTGGCCAGGTGACCCGGGCCGACCTTCCGCAATTCATGCGCGGCAAGCCTGCCGAGAGCCTGGAACTCTTCGCCGACCGGGCGGCCGAACTTCCGCTGGTCTACCAGCCGGGTACGCGCTGGTCCTATTCGATCGGTCTCGACGTGCTCGGGCGGGTGATCGAAGTGGTCAGCGGCCAACCCTTCGACGAGTTCCTGCAGGAAAGGATCTTCGATCCCTGCGGCATGAGCAGCACCTTCTTCCGTGTGCCTGCCAGCGAGCAGCATCGGCTGACCTCCAATTACGGTGTGCTCGAAGGGCTGCTGCTGCCGATCGATCCGGCGTCCAATTCGATCTATCTCGACGAACCGGCCTTTCCCTTCGGTGGGGCGGGGCTGGTCAGTTCGGCGCGTGATTACGACCGCTTCCTGCACATGCTGGCTGATCGCGGGGCGCGGGGCGAACGGCGGGTGATGAGCGAGCAGGCCGTGCTGATGGGCACTTCCGACCTGCTCCCGCCGACGATGGATCCGGAGGACGAGGTGCGCCGCAACTACGGCTTCGGTGCCGGCGGACGAGTGGGCTTCGGGCCGCTCAGGCAGGTGTTCGGCTGGGCCGGGGCCGCCGGGACGATCGGCTTCGTCGACATGGGCAGCCGCCGCCGCTTCGGACTCTATACGCAATATATGCCGATGCAGGCCTATCCCCTGCTCGACGAGTTTCCCGAGGCCGTGCTGGCCGACCTGGTCGCACAGGGGGCAGCGGCATGAGCTGCTGCGCCGTCGCCTTTTCCGGTTCGAAGATGGACCGTGCCGATCATGTCCGGGCCGACCCCGAGAGGTTGGCGCAATTCATGGTCCCGGCCGCGAAACTGCTCCGGCTCGACGGGCTCGACCCCTTGCTCGATGCGCAGGGCCGCCTGCAGTGGGACAGGCTCGACAGTGCGCCCGAGGGGGTGGAACTGGTCTTTCTCGGCCTGATGGACGGCTATGGCTGTTTCGCCGCCGTACCCGAAAAGGGCAACGACTTGCCTGCCTATCTTCAGCGCCCAGCGTGGAACCAGATATCGCTGATGGGCGATGCCGACCTGTCGATCTACGGCGGCGCACGCAGCCTGGTCGATTGGCATGCGCGGCACCGCTTCTGCGCGGTCTGCGGCCGGCCTTCCACGCCGGCCAAGGCCGGTTGGCAGCGCAATTGCAGCGATCCCGGCTGCGGCGCGCAGCATTTCCCGCGCACCGATCCCGTCGTGATCATGCTGGTCGAGCACGGGGATCGCCTGCTGCTCGGGCGCGGCACGCATTATCCGCCGCGCCGCTATTCGGCGCTGGCCGGCTTCGTCGAGCCGGGCGAGAGCATCGAGGAAGCGGTTGCGCGCGAAGTGCTCGAAGAAGCAGGCGTGCGGGTCCGCGATGTCACCTATCTCTCGAGCCAGCCCTGGCCGTTCCCTTCGCAGCTGATGATCGGCTGCCATGCCCGCGCCGAGGGCGACGCGCTGCAAGTGGACTATTCCGAACTCGAGGATGCACGCTGGTTCACCCGCGCCGAAGTGGCCGAGGCGATCGAGCGGCCGGACGACGCGGCGGCCTTCCTCCCGCCGCCGCCGATGGCGATCGCGCATCATTTGCTGCGGACCTGGCTGGAGCGCGGGGCATGAATAAGGCAGTGTCCAAGGTCGCGGTCGATATCTGGTCGGACGTTGTCTGCCCCTGGTGCGCGATCGGCTATACCCAGTTCCGCAAGGCGCTCGACGTGCTCGACGGGGAGGTCGAGGTCGAAGTGCGCTTCATGCCTTTCGAGCTCAATCCGCAGATGGAACCCGAAGGCGCCGAACAGACCGCGCTGCTGGCTGAACGCTACGGCCGCAGCGAGGCTGAGGTCGAGGCGATGCGCGCGACGATCGAGGAGGTGGGCGACAAGGTCGGCTTCTCCTTCGATTACGACGGCGAGGGCGAACCGCCCGAGCCCTGGGTGTGGAACACTTTCGAGGCGCACAAGCTGCTGCGCTGGGCGCTGACGACGCAGGGGCTCGAGGCGCAGGCCGCGCTCAAGCTCGCGTTGTTCCGCGCCCATTTCCAGCAACGCCGCAAGATCGGCCGGCGCGAGGTCCTGCTCGACATTGCCGAGAACCTCGGCTTCGACCGCAAGGCTGCCCAGGCGGCGCTGGAGGACGAGGCGCTCGCCATCGCCACCAGGATCGAGGAGAAGCGCGGACTCGAGGCGAATATCAATTCGGTTCCGAGCTTCGTCATCAACGGGCGCTACCTGATCCCCGGCGCGCACGAACCCGCGGCCTATGCCGACATGATCCGCAAGGTCGTGGCGGCGGGGAACGGCGGTTTGGCGAACGCCTGAGCGATCAGGCGTAGGCGCGGGCGCAAAGCGCTTCGAGCTCCTCGACCACCGGGGATTCGCGCGTTTCGCGTCCGACCGCGGCACCGAGCCGGGAAGCGCCGTCGCGATAGGCCTGTTCGTGCAGAAGCGCCTTCACGGCAGCAGCGATCTCGTCGGTGCCGCTGGCTGGCGGCAGCATGAGCCCGGCACCGTGCTCGACGATCCGCGCGGCATTGCCGTCCTGGTCGCGCCCATGCGGGATGACCAGCACGGGCAATTGGTGGCCCATGGCCCGGGCGAGCGTACCGTGCCCGCCATGGGTGATCACCAGCGCAGCCTCCTTCATCACCCGGTTGTGCGGGGCGCTGGAGACCACCCGGGTGTTTTCGGCCGGGACAATCTCTTCGGGAACGATCGTCGGGCCGAGCGTGACGAGGCCGCGCACCGGCAAGGTGGCGAGCGCATCGACCACCCGTTGCAGTACCGCCGTATGGTTCTGGAAGGTCGTGCTGAAGCCGACCAGCACCAGCGGGCGCGGGTCGTCCTGCTGCCAGGGCGAATCCCATTCCGCCGTCCAGGCCGGATCGTCGAGCTGCGGACCGACATAGGCGAAGCCTTCGGGATCGGGCAGCGTCGCGAAGTCGAAGGTCCGGCTGATCCCGAGCAGGATTTTCCGCGCCGGTTTCAACTGGTCGATCACTGAGTTCAGCGGGTCGAGCCCGAGCATGGCGCGGGCGGTGTTGAGGGCGGGCAGGCCATGGTCGAACATGGCCTTGAGCCCTGCCTTCATCTCGGCGATCCCGGCACGGGCTGTCTCGTCAAGGTCGTCGCGATGCTCGGGGAAATTGCGCGGTGCTCCGTCGAGCGGATAGAACAGCCAGTTGCAGGGCATGGCGACGAAATCCTGCCCAATCGCCTCGCAGCCGGCCATGACCCCGAACAGCAGTTCGCTCGAGACGACCAGATCGGCCGGCTCGCGGGTGAGTTCCTCGATCACGTCCTGAGCGTAAGCAAGGGCTGGGCCGGCGAAAACGTCGTCGATCGCCTGCATGAAGCCCTCGGCCGGGCTGGAGGCGGCCCAGTCACGGATCAGCTCGCTTTCGCGCGAACGGTCGCGGCGGCTAGGGGCGCGGGTCCAGGGGATGAAGCGCGCGCCGATGGCCTCGGCCTCGGGGCGGTTGCATTCGTCGCTCATCACGCGGACCTCGTGCCCGGCCTCGGCCAGCTTGCGGGCCACGGTCAGCTTGGGGCCGACCGAACCGCCGCCTTCCCAGGTTGCGATGAGGAAGTTCTTGGGGCTCTTGCAACAGGTCATTTTACATCTCCGAAGGGACGGCCAGGTTCCTCGCCAGCGCGTCGGGGGTAAGCGAAAGGGCATTGGCGGCCATCGAGAGCATGGCCGCCCGAACGGCGGATTTCCCGCGCTTCATGTCGAGGCGCAGCAGTTTCCAGACATAGATGTCGAGGGCGATGACCAGCCGGTCGTGTACGTCCCGCAGATTTTCGCCCTCGAGCCTGTCGAGCCAGGGGGCGAAGACCTGTCCGACCCACTCGCGATGGGTCATGCGGCCCTGTTCGGTCATGGTGCGCACAGCTTCGAAGCGGTCTTCCTGGGCCAGCATGCGCATGACGAGGTCGCCGCGCTGCTCGTATTCCTCGATGATAATGTCGATTGCTCGTCCGACGTCGCCGACGGGGTGGGCGCGCCAGTCGAGGATTTCCTCGTGCATGGTCTTGCGGCTGGCGTCGAGCAGCCCTTCCTTGCTGCCGAAGCGGCGGATCACGGTCTGGACGGTCACGCCGGCATCGCGGGCGACGTCATCGAGCCGGATTTCGTCGAACCAGCCAGCTTCCATCCGCGCGACGAAGGCCGCCACGATCCTCCGGCCGGTTTCCTCGGCGGCCTTGGCGCGGGCGGTCTGGCGATAGCTGCGGGTTTGCGAATCATCTTTCATGTGAGTCGAAATAACATGAAAAATGCGGGGCGCAATGTTTATGTTAGTTGGACTAACATGAAATCGACGAACGGCCGACATTCGCCGCCGAACGGCAGGAAGCCGCGTGCGGGGGGCGACGGGTACGAGCCGTGAGACAGTGGGCAGGCGCGCCTCAGGCGACGCGGACAAAGCCGATGAAGTCGTCGACCTGGCTACGAAGCAACGCAGCCTGCTGCTGCAGTTCGGTTGCCGATGAGAGTACGTCATTGGCCGCCGAACCGGTCGTCTGAGACATCTGCCGGACCTGGTCGACACCGCCGGTAATCTCATTGGTGCCGCTGGCCGCACGTTCGAGATTGCGGGCGAGGTCGACGCTGGCGACCGATTGCTCGTCAACCGACTGCGCGATGGCGAGCGCGCTCTGTTCCAGTTCGCGGACTTCGCGGGAGATCCGGCCGAGCGCAGCGGCGCTGGCGCCGGTGGCGGCTTCGATCTGGGCAATCCGCCCGGCAATGTCCTGGGTGGCCTGGCTGGTCTGGCCGGCGAGGTCCTTCACTTCGGCCGCGACGACGGCGAAGCCGCGCCCGGCCTCGCCGGCCCGCGACGCCTCGATCGAGGCGTTGAGCGCAAGCAGGTTGGTGCGCTGGGCGATAGCGTTGATGAGCGCGACGATCTGGCCGATCTGCGCCACCGAAGCGACCAGCCCACCGATCGTGGCGTCGGCCTCCCCGGCCGAGTGGTTGGCCGACTGGGCGAGTTCGGCCGAGCGCGCGGCCTGGCGGCTGATTTCGCCGATCGAGGCCGCGAACTGGTCGCCGATCGCCGCAGCAGACGTCACGCCGAGCGAAGTGTCGTTCATCGAAAGCGCGACCGTATCGGCGAATTGCGCCGAAGTCCCCGCGGCCGTGACCATCGCGCCGGCGGTCGTCTGGAGCTGCGCGGAGGCCGAGGCGACGCTTCCGACCACGCCACCCACGGTAAGTTCGAACTTGGCGGCCAGTTCGCGCATCCTCGCTGCCTCGCGGTTGTGCATCTCCTCCTTGCGGGCAAGCTCCTCTTCCTGCAGCCGGGCGAGCGTCTCGGCGCTCTCGCGAAAGACGGTGAGCGCACGGGCCATTTCGCCGATCTCGTCGTCGCGTTGCGAACCGGGGATGGCGAAATTGCGGTTGCCTTCGGCAAGGCTGGTCATGGCGCGCGTCATCTCGCGGATCGAACCGGCGATATTGCGCGACAGCAGCCGCGCGCCGCCGACTGCGAGAAGTATGCCGGCGGCGATCAGCGCCAGCACCGTCCAGGACATGCCGGAATTGAAGTCCTTCATTTCGTTCGACTGCGCCTCGGAGATCGAAGCCAGCCGGTCCTGTACCTTCACGGCCTGTTGCGAAAGCAGTTCGCCGTTGATGGCGATTGCATCGGCCAGCGCGTGGCCGCTGGGCGAGGGGCCATAGGCAGTGATCGAATTGCGCAGTGCGGTGAGTTCGCGCGAGAAGCCCTCCACTTCGGCTTCGAGCCATTGGATCGAGTCGGCGGTGTCCTGGTCGACCCGTTCGGTCATGGCGCGGGTCCTGGCGAGACCGTCCAGCGCCTCCTCGAGCCGGTCCTCGGCCTTGGCAATATCCCCGGCCTTGCCGCTGCGGGCATAGAGGGAAGAATAATAGCGACCGTCGGCAATGCTCGCGACCAGTTCGGAGGAGGAGAGCGCGCCGGCGTTGAGGGCAACGGCCTGGTCGCTGCGAAGCTTGACCTGGAAGAAGGCCGCCGCGAGCAATGCGCCCAGGACAATCAGCACGGCGGTTATGAGCAGCGAGGACAGGTTGAGCTTGCCCGAGATCGTAGCGAGCACCGAGCGGCGCCTGGCCGCAGTTGGTGCCGCCTTCGCTTTCGCTGCTGGTGGCCGTGACCTGGCATCCGGATTGTCACCGGCTTCGCAGCTGTCGACGATGCGGAGGCGGGGCAGGATGATCATGGGCGGCCTGGTTTGCTTGCTTGAACTGTGGCGATTGCTTCGCCCGGGCCGCTTATGAAGTTGGCGGCGCCAATCAATGGTTAACGCCGCCACGAAAATCTCCAAAAAACATTGTGAAATCAATGTAATAAAATTGAAATGTAGGATAATCCTCGCTCATTCAGCAGTTTGGGGGGGCGGATTTGTGTAACCTCAGGCGCGTCGGTGAGACACTCTTGACGGCCGTTATTCAGGCCAGGCCGATCCGCGACAATTCCTTGACAATATGGGCGGGGAGGACGTCGCCTTCGCCGGTAAGGGAATCGAGATCGGGCGGGGCATTTTCTTCTGCCAGGTAGCGCCAGCCCTGGTGCGCGCGCTTCGCGCGTGGTTCGACCGGGATCAGCCGGCGCTCGAGCACGATGTCCCAGCGCCCGTCCTCGCGTTGTTCGAAGCGGAGGATCGGCGATCGGGCAACCAGAGCGTGTTCGTGGATCCAGTACAGCGAGCCGCCCTGCATCTCTTCGTGGCGCTTGGGCAGGTAGCGCGTATTGAGCCGCTTCTCCTCGCCGCCCTCGGCGAACCACGAGCTGAGATCCTGGATACTGGTCGCGCCATAGGCAATTTTGGTCATGTGCAGCGGCATGGAGAGGGAAATAGTGCGCCCCGCGCAGCTGGCAAGGCCGCAGCCTCAGCCGGCTCCGCCGAGCGGGCCGGCGAAGAGATCGTGCGGGTCGTAGCGCTGTTTGACCGTGCGCAAACGTTCGGAATTGGGGCCAAAGGCCTCATCGGCGCGGGCGGTTTCGTCGCGGTCGATATAATTGAGATAAACCCCACCGTCGCTGTGCGGCGCCAGTGCGTCGAACAGGGCGCGGACCCGAGCTATGGCTCGCGCGTCGAGCGCGGAGTCGGACCATCCCGCCGAAATGCCGAGGTTGTAACGTGCATTGCGGTTGGCGAAGGCCGTTTCTTCGACGCCGACCCTGCCGATCGCCCCGCCCATGACCTCCATGAAGATCTGGGAGTATTCGCCGGGAAAATCGCGCGCAGCGGCGGTCATCAGGCGGGCTACCTCGTCGGTCAGATTGGGGATGAAACGTGATTTCCAGTAATAGCGTCCGCCATGCGGCGAGGCACCGGCCAGGCTTTGCTGGAACTGGACATAGGGCATGGACTGGACGAAGCCGAAGATGAGATCACCCTGGTCGAGGAAGGGCTGCAGCGCGGCCCGGGCTTCCGCTTCCGCACCGAAATGGCCAGCGACCAGTGCCAGGCTTGGCTTTCCGCGGAATTCCGCGGGAAAAGGCTCGGCAGGTGGCAGGCGCAGGAAGGAAATGGCAGCGCCGAGGTCGTCCGAGGCCGAATCCATGTATTCGCGCAGCCAGGCCAGCGCTTCCTCGGCCCGTTCGAGCGGATAGAAAGCCATGGCCGCATGGACTTGGGGGCCGATCCGGTGGAGCCGGAAGTCGAAGCGGGTGACGATACCGAACTGCCCGCCGCCGCCGCGCAGGGCCCAGAACAGATCGGGGTGTTCGTTTCCGTTCGTCTCGATCACACTTCCGTCTGCCAGCACCACTTGCGCTCCGACGAGATTGTCGACCGTCAGGCCCAGCTTGCGTCCGAGGAACCCGATGCCGCCGCCCAGCGTCAGCCCGCCCACGCCGGTGCTCGGCTCGATTCCCGCCGTCACCGCCAGGCCGTATTCCTGGGTTGCCGCGTCGAGCTCGCCGAGCAGGCAACCGCCGCCGACTTGCGCGATCCGTTCCTCCGCATCGACTTCGATCGCCTTGAGACCCGAGAGCTCGATCAACAGGCCCGCTTCCGGCAGCGAGGCGCCCGACACGGAATGCCCACCGCACCGGGCCACCGCCTGCAACCCGTTGGCTGCGGCGTATCGCACGGCCGCAGCAACATCCTCGACGCATGCGCAGCGTGCGATGAGCGCCGGTCTTCGGTCGATCATGGCGTTCCAGCCGAAGCGGGCGGTCTCGTAATCCTGATGGTCAGGGGCGATCAGCGTGCCCTGGAAATCGGTGATGGTCATGCGGCTTGCCCCCTGCTTCCAGGAACAAGCCTAACACAGGATGGAGGGGATGCAATTCAGCCGGCGACGCCGCTGGCGACAGCCAGGCCGAGGAAGGCGAAGAAGCCCATCGAGTCGGTGATCATGGTGACGAAGACCGAACTGGCCACCGCCGGGTCCTGCCGCAGGCGGTCGAACATGACCGGCACGGCGACCCCGGCCAGGCCTGCGGTGAGGATGTTGATCACCATGGCTGCGGCAATCACCACACCCAGCAGCGGAGTGAAGATCCATGCGGTTGCCAGACCGATCAACAGCGCGATGGTCGCCCCGTTGAGCAGGGCGACGCGGAACTCGCGCCATAATATGCGCCTGGTGTTGGAGCGGGTCAGCTGGTTCATCGCGATCGCGCGGACCGAGACGGCCATGGTCTGCGTCCCGGCATTGCCGCCGATGCTGGCGACGATCGGCATCAGCACCGCCAGCGCGACCAGCTTCTCAATCGCGGCGCCAAAGGAGGCGATGATCAGGCTGGCGATCACCGCCGTACCAAGATTGGCGACCAGCCAGCGCACACGCGCCGAATAGGCTTCCTGGATCGGTTCGTTGATGTCGCCATCGCCGGCGCCAGACATCAGCAGGGCGTCCTCGCCGGCTTCTTCCTGAATGACGTGGACGATATCGTCGACCGTGATCTGGCCGACCAGGCGGCCGTTGTCGTCGACTACGGCGGCCGAGATCAGCGCGTATTTCTGGAACCGGAGGGCGACTTCTTCCTGGTCCATCGCGACCGGGATCAACGTCTGGTCGCGCTTCATTACGTCGGTCAAGGCAATGTCGCGCGGAGTCCGCAGGATCCAGCTGAGCTGGCATGTGCCGACCGGGCGGTGGCGGTGGTCGACGATGAAGACTTCCCAGAATTCGGTCGTAAGTTCCTTATTGTCGCGCAAGTAATCGATGAGATTCCCGACCGTGAGGTGCTCGGGCACCGCCACGAGATCGCGCTGCATCAGGCGGCCGGCGGATTCTTCCGGGTAGGAGAGCGCGTCCTCAATCGCCGCGCGGTCCTCGGGGTCGAGCTCGGCGAGTACGGCGAGCTGGTCCGCCTCGTCGAGATCCTCGATCATCTGGACCGCGTCGTCGGTCTCGAGCTGTTCGGCGATCTCCGCCACCGCTTCGGGGGGGAGCGCCTCGATCATGTCCTCGCGGACATAGTCGTTGAGCTCGGAGATGACCTCGCCGGTCATGAGATCGGTGATCGCCGCCGCCAGCCTGCCGCGATCGTCACGCTCGAGCAGTTCGAACAGGTCGGCAATATCGGCCGGGTGGAGCGGTTCGACGAGGTCGTAGGCCTGGCCTTCCTCCTCCTCGTCCAGCGCGGCCACCACCTTGCGGACGAACTCGGGCTTCAGCCGGTCCTCTGCGTCAAGACTTTCCTCCCGGCTCGAAACCTGGAGTTCTTCCTCCAGGACCGGGTCGGTGGTTTCGTCTTGCGCCATGCGATCCCTCTATGCGGCGGCCCCGCAATTGCAAAGGCCGGGTTTCCTTTATGCCCGTCTGCCCTATACCACCGCGCAAAGCACTAGGAGATTCTGATCGATGGCTGATGAAAAACTGACCCTCACGCTCGACAGCGGCGATGTGGTGATCAAGCTGCGCCCCGACCTCGCGCCGGGCCATGTTGCGCGGATTACCGAACTCGCCCGGGAAGGCTTCTACGACGGGGTGGTCTTCCACCGCGTGATTCCGGGCTTCATGGCGCAGGGCGGCTGCCCCAACGGAACCGGCATGGGCGGAAGCGACAAGCCCGACCTGCAGGCCGAATTCAACGCCGAGCCGCATGTCCGCGGCGTCTGCTCGATGGCCCGTACCGGCTATCCGCATTCGGCCAACAGCCAGTTCTTCATCTGCTTCGACGACGCCCGCTTCCTCGACAAGGAATATACTGTCTGGGGCCAGGTCGAGAGCGGCATGGAACATATCGATGCGCTGCCGACCGGCGAACCGCCGGCCGCTCCGGGCAAGATCGTCAAGGCCACCGTCAGCTGATGCCGCGCGCCCGTCGGGTACGGGCGCTCGGAGCGGCGCTGCTGGCGGTCCTGGCCGCCGGCTGCGCGCACAATCTGACGCAGGCGCGCAGTCCCTGCCGCGGCCTGCCCGGCGGCTGGTGCGACTTCACACGCGCCATGGCGATCGAGAGCTGGGAATATGCCCAGCTCTCCAACAACACCTATGCCGACGAGGAGGCCTTCCCGGTCCTCCCCGCCGGAATCGTCGAGCGCTTCAATTCGGGCAATGACGATTACGGCTATGCCTATGCCGTCTACGACCGGATGGAGGGCGCGCGGTTGGTCGAGGTGATCCTCGCCTATCGCGGAACCGAGGCGAGCCTCGACGACTGGATCAAGGGCAATTTCAGCGGCGCACACAATCCGCGTGGGCTGGCGACCTACGACCAGCTGCGCCGCCAGCTTGACGAGGCCGGCCATCCCGAGGTCCCGATCACGGTCACCGGCCATTCGCTCGGCGGCGGGATCGCGACCTATGTCTCGCTCCGCGAAGACAATGCCCGCGCCTATGTCTTCAACACCTCGCCGCGCTTCGACCTGCCCGAGGAACCGCGGATGAACCGCCGCATCGCGGTGACCGAACGCGGCGAGGCGCTGCGCGCGCTGCGCCAGCTGGCGGAGATTCCGCCGGTGGATATCTTCGTGGTAAATTGCCGGCCGGGCGGAAACCTGTTTCGCGACCATTCGGTTCGCCGGCTGGCCGAATGCCTGACCTGGATCGCCGGATATGCGGACCGGCGGGCGCGGGCCTCGGTGGAGGCCAATGGCATCGAACCGCCGCCGATCGAGCAGAAATACCGTCTCGGCAGCGGCTATGCCGAACCGGTTGCGGAAGCGAAGGACCGGGGGGATTGAGGCGAAACTAGAGCTTCGTCTCCATCAGCCAGTCGTGGAACAGCCGCACAGGGCGCTGTTCGAGGTCGCGCTCCTTGCACAGGAACCAGTAGCTGTAGGGGCTGCGGACCTTGAGTTCGGGATAGAGCTTGGCCAGCCTGCGGTCTCCGCCGCGGCTGAGGTGGTCGTCATGCATGATCGCGATGCCGAGCCCCTGGGCGGCGGCCTCGAGGATCAGCTGGCCCGAATCGTAATGGTCTATCGCCGCGGGTTCGAGCGCTTCGAAGGCGAGCGCCTGCTTCCAGGCGGTGAAGCTGTCGGGCAGGTCCGAATGGATCAGGAAGGTCTGCTTGGCGAGTACTTCCATGCTCGGATGGGTGCCGATCTGTTCGGCGAGGTCCTCGTTGCAGATGGCGTGGACCATGTTGCGGTCGAGTTGCACCGAGTGGAGGTTACGGTCGGGCTCGCGCATCAGCAGGATCGCCGCATCGAGCGTGTCGCCGACGCGCGAAAGCAGGTTGGGCCCGGTGTCGATGTCGATATGCAGGCGCGGGTGGAGCCGGCGCAACTCGGGCAGGTGGGGGAACAGCCGCTGGCTGCCGAACAGCGGCAGGACGCCGAGATGCAGGCGTAGCAGCTGATTGTTTTCCGACTGGCTTTCGACCGCAATCGCGAGCGCTTCGAGATGGGGCGAAACCGCGTCGTAGAAGGCCCGTCCATCGTCGGTCAGCTTCATCGCGGCCTGGGCGCGGGTGAACAGCTTCTTGCCGGCGAAATCCTCGAGATTCGACACCCGCCGCGACAGCGCCGATGGCGACAGGCCGAGCTCGTCGGCCGCCGCCCGCGCCGAACCCAGCCGGACGACGCGCACGAAGGCTTCGAGCGCACGAAGAGGCGGCAGTCGGCGCATGGTCGGGCTGCTTCGGCTTTCCTTGTCAGTGGGCGTCGTTCAGGTGCGGTGAGCCGCCACGCCGGGGCGCGTCAGCCTCTCCCTCCCCACCCCGATGAACCCGGGTTGTATCTTATGCAACCTTAGCCGGGTCGCGCGTGCTTGTCAGTCGGAGTTTTCGTCTTTTTCGTCATCCACCGGCGGATGCAGGCGCAATTGTGTCACATGGGTTTCGTCGCCATCGGTGACCTCGATCCGCCAACCGCTTGAATGTTCGAGAATTGTGCCGATTTCGGGGACCTGTTCGGCGAGCACGAAGGCGAGCCCGCCCAGCGTATCGACCGCTTCCTCGACCTCGGCCAGCCGCGGGTCGATGATCTCGGCGACATCCTCGAGCTCGGCCCTTGCGTCGGCCTGCCACATGCCGTCGCCGAGCGGGACCAGCAGGTCCTGCGGGTCCTCGTCATGCTCGTCCTCGATCTCGCCGACTATTTCCTCGACCAGGTCCTCGATCGTGATGATCCCGTCGACGCCCGAATATTCGTCCACCACCACGGCGAGATGCGTACGCCGCGCGCGCATGTCGGCGAGCACGTCGAGCGCGTTGCGCGCCTGCGGCACGTAGAGCGGCTGGCGCATCAGGATGGTCCAGTCCTGCGGCGGCGGCGTGCCTTTGGCCAGGAAGGGGAAGACGTCCTTGATGTGCATCATGCCGATCACTTCGTCGAGCGTGTCGCGATAGACCGGCATGCGCGAATGGCCGTGCTCGGCGAATTCGCGAATCACCGTATCCCAGTCGGCATCGGCGGACAGTGCGATGATCTCGCTGCGCGGGATCGCCACGTCGTCGGCATCGTGCTCGCTGAAATGCAGAAGGTTGCGCAGCATGGTGAGCTCGACCGGGGAGAGATCGCCCCTGCCGCCGCGCTCCGACCCGGACCGCTTCTCGCCTTCGTGTTCGTCGATCGCTTCCTCGAGCTGGGCGCGCAGCGACTGTTCGCCGTCCTCGCCCTCGAAGAAATTGCGGATTGCGCCCCACAATCCGTTGCTACTCTCCCCGTCTCCCGGAGAGGAGTCGCCGTTGCGTGAATGGTCAGGCATCGCCTGGTTGGATAACTCCGCTGTTAGTCACGGTCCCCATATGGGTCTGCTATTCCCAATAGTGCAAGCGCCTTGATTTCGAGCGCTTCCATTTGCTCCGCATCCTCGGGGGATATCTCGTGATCGTGACCGGCGAGGTGCAGCAGGCCGTGGACGATCAGATGGGCTGCATGCTGTTCCAGCGGCAGGCCTTTTTCCCCGGCCTCGCGCTCACAGGTGCCATGGGCGAGGGCAATGTCGCCGAGCATCTCGGGCGGGCCGTCGGGGGCAAGGGCCAGCAGCTGCGCGCGCTCAAGCATCGGGAAGGACAGGACATTGGTCGGCTTGTCACGTTCGCGCCATTCGCGGTTGAGCGCGTGGATCTCCGAGTCGCTGGTGAACAGCAGACTGGTGAGGAGGCGCGGGTGGGCGAGTTCGGGGGCCACTTCGGCCGCAGCGGAAGCTGCGCGTGCGGCAAGGGCCTCCCAGTCGCCTGCGGGCCAGCCTTCGATGTCGATTTCGAGGTTCACTCCTGCCTCATAGACTTGTCCGCCCCCTTGGCGGAAGACAGGTGTTTGGAATTTTTGGCATGGCGGGGGAGGGGGGAGCGGACCACCAAAGCAGAGCGTTAGTGCTCTATCACTCGATCCCCACCATGCGTCATATATCTTTGATCTGCGACCCGGATCAGTCCGGATTGGCGAATCGGAATTAACTCATCCGACGAGAATGAAAATCCCAAGGACCAGAACCGCAAGCCGAAGCTGCATTGTCTAATTTCTGCTGGAAAATCGAACGTCCGCAATAGGGTAACTAACGTCCGGAACGCTCAGTCGTTCTTCCCTTCATAGGCCTCGACGATCCGTCCGACGATCGGGTGGCGCACGACATCGGCGGTCGTAAATCGCGTTACGCCGATCCCCTCGACCCCTTCGAGCCGCCCGACTGCGTCCGCCAGCCCGCTCATCCGGTCGCCGCCGGGAATGTCGACCTGTTTGGGGTCGCCGCAGATCACCATCCGGCTGTTCTGGCCGAAGCGGGTGAGGAACATCTTCATCTGCTCGCGCGTGGTGTTCTGCGCCTCGTCGAGGATGACGAAGGCATCAGCCAACGTGCGTCCGCGCATGAAGGCGATCGGGGCGATCTCGATCTCGCCACTGGCCAGCCGCCTTTCGACCTGTTCGGGCGGCATGCAGTCGTAGAGCGCGTCGTAGAGCGGGCGGAGGGAGGGGTCGACCTTCTCCTTCATGTCGCCGGGCAGGAAGCCGAGCTTTTCGCCTGCTTCCACCGCCGGGCGGCTAAGGATCAGGCGCTGGACGCTGCCGGTGATCAGCTGCGCCACCGCCTGCGCCACGGCGAGATAGGTCTTGCCGGTCCCGGCCGGGCCGAGCGCGAAAATCACCTCGTCGCGCACCAGCGCGCGCATGTATTCGACCTGGGTGGCCGAGCGCGGGACGATCGTCTTGCGCCGCGTGCGGATCATGATCGGCGGGGCCTTGTCGTTCTCGCCGGTTATGATTCCGTCGAGCGTCGGCTCGTTCGACATGGCGATCACGCTTTCGATCAGGCCGCTATCGACGTCCTGCCCGTGGAGCAGTTTCTGGTGGAGGACCTTGAGAACCTCCCGCGCCCGGGCGACATCGTCTTCCGACCCTTCGATCAGCACCCGGTTGCCGCGGGCCGAGATGAACACGCCGAGGCGGTTTTCCAGCAAGACGAGATTGGAGTCGAACTCCCCGAACAGGGTGCCGAGGACGGTCTGCTCCTCGAATTCCACCTCGGCCTTCGCGCGGCGCGGGGCGCTGCGGCGGTCTTCCGGATGGGCGAGGGCCGACGATTCGACCCGGGAAGATCTGCGACTCATGCGGTCCTTTCAGCTATCGGACCGAAGATAGGCCGCCAATCGGTGCAGGCAAGCGACGCCGCGACGGGATGCGGTGGAAAAGCGCCGCCGCGCAGCAGCCGCGCGTCAGGCGGGGTCTCGCCCGACCAAGCGCCCGGCGAGCGAATTGGGGCCTGCTTCGACCAGCTCTGCGGTCACGATATCGCCGATCGCGGCTTCGCCTTCGAACCACACCGACTGCAGCCAGGGCGATTTCCCGAGCCACTGGCCGGGATGCTTGCCCTTGCGTTCGACCAGCACCTCGCAGGTTCTGCCCAGGCTCGCCTGATTGAAGGCGAGCTGGTCGCGGTTGAGCGCGGCCTGGAGGCGCTGGAGCCGTTCGTCCATCACCTGCGGGGCGATCTCGCCGGCCATGCCCGCAGCGGGGGTGCCGGGGCGGGCAGAATATTTGAAGCTGAAAGCGGCGGCGTATTTCACCGCGTCGACAAGGGCGAGGGTCTCCTCGAACTCGGCCTCACTCTCGCCCGGGAAGCCGACGATGAAATCGCCCGAGAGCGCAATGTCCGGGCGCACCGCGCGGAAGCGTTCGAGCAGGCGGAGATAGCCCTCGGCCGTGTGGCTGCGGTTCATCGCCTTGAGCACGCGGTCGGATCCGCTCTGCACCGGCAGGTGGAGATAGGGCATCAGCTTGTCGACTTCGCCATGCATGGCGATCATGCCTTCGCTGACGTCCATCGGATGGCTGGTGGTATAACGGATGCGCCGCAGTTCGGGGATTTCGGCGAGCGCCCGGACCAGCCCGTCCATGCCCAGTGCGCGGCCCCGCCCGTCCTCGCCGGTCCAGGCGTTGACGTTCTGGCCGAGCAGGGTGATCTCGCGCGCGCCGGATTCGACCAGCCTCTCCGCTTCGCGCAGCAAGTCGCTGAAGGGGCGGGAGATTTCGGCGCCGCGCGTGTATGGGACGACGCAATAGGTGCAGAACTTGTCGCAGCCCTCCTGGATCGTCAGGAAGGCGCTGGCGCCGGCCCGTCGGCGCCGGGGCAGGACGTCGAACTTCGCGTTGGCGGGCATGTCGGTATCGGTCGCGCGCTGGCCGCTCACAGCCTTGTCGAGCAGTTCGGGCAAGCGGTGATAGGCCTGCGGGCCGACCACCATGGACACGGCCGGCGCGCGGGCCATGATCTCCTCGCCCTCGGCCTGGGCGACGCAGCCGGCGACGGCAATCAGCGGCTTGCGACCCGCTTCCTCACCCGCCTTCACCAGCCGGCCGATATCCGAATAGACCTTCTCCGCCGCCTTCTCGCGAATATGGCAGGTGTTGAGCACGACGAGGTCCGCCTCCTCGCCCTCGGGGGCGGGCGCGATGCCCTGTTCGGCAAGCAATTCGGCCATGCGTTCGCCGTCATAGACGTTCATCTGGCAGCCGAAGCTCTTGACCCGGTAGGTCCTCGGGGGCGGTGTCTGTCGCATGGGGGCGGGCCTTTAGGCCAAAATCGCGCTCGGCGAAAGGGTCAGGCAGCCTCGCCGGTCCGGTCCAGTGCCGCCTGTACCGCCACCTGTGCGGCAGCCGCCATGCGCTTGCGGTCTGCCAGCGCGTCCCCGGCCAGCGGTTCGAGCAGGTGGATCGTCAGCCGGACCGGTCTTCGCCGCGCAAGGATGTAGAGGAAATTGTCCAGTCCCGGCTCTTCGCCGATCCAGGCGATGTCCTGCGGCTCGCGAAAGGCGAGGCAGACCGGCTGGACCACAATGTCGGCCGGAAAGGGTTCGATCGCGGAGAGGAGGGCGCTCTTGAAGGGATGCAGCCGGGTTCCATCGCTCGTGGTGCCTTCGGGGAACAGCGTCAGTGCCCCCGTCCGTTCGAGCGCATCGCGGACCTGTTCGACCTGTTGCCCGACCGTGCTGCGGCGATGGCGGGCAATAAAGACCGTGTCGTTGAGGCCGCAGAACCAGCGCATCGCCGGATGGCCGGCGAGCCCGTCATGTGCGATGAAAGCGGTGTTGGTCCGCGCCAGCAGAGCGGGAATGTCGAGCCAGCCGACATGGTTCGGCAGGAGAAAGGCATTGTGCCGCAATCGTCCCTCGACCCGGCATTGCAGCCCGATGATGCGGCAGAAACCGAGGAAATAGAGCCGCGGCCAGACTCGGCGGCCCGAGCCGATCCGCCAGAGATAGAGGCAAGGCAGGACCAGAGCGAGGAGCAACACGGCCGCCAGCAGCCGCAGTATGATCCGCAGCCAGCCGGCGGGCCCGGGCTTCGGACGGTGAGGATAGACCAGTGGCGCCCTGCCTGCCGCCGCGGCGCTCATGGGAAGATCACTCCTCGCGGTCGATCCGGACGCCGTAGAGCTCCATCCGGTGATCGACCAGCCGGTAGCCCAGCTTCTCGGCGATCTGCTTCTGCAGCGCCTCGAGCTCGGGGTCGACGAATTCGACGACCTTGCCGGTTTCGACGTCGATCAGGTGGTCGTGATGGGCTTCGGGAGCGGCTTCATAGCGCGCGCGGCCGTCGCCGAAATCGTGGCGGTCGAGAATTCCGGCCTCTTCGAACAGCCGGACGGTCCGGTAGACCGTGGCGATCGAGATCTTGGGATCGATCGCGGCCGCGCGGTGGTGCAACTGTTCCACGTCGGGATGGTCCTCGCTTTCCGAAAGGACGCGCGCAATCACCCGCCGCTGTTCGGTGATGCGAAGGCCGCGTTCGGCGCAAAGCTGTTCGAGGTCAATCGATTGGTGCAAGGCCAGGTCCCGGAAATTTGAAACGCCCCGACGCTTATGAAAGCGGCGGGGCGTTTTTTCAACTGTTCGAACGGCCGAAGAGGGCCGTTGTTCAATCGGCAGCGGCCTTGCGGCGCCCGCGCTTCTGGCCCGGCTTGCGGCCGAGACCGATCTTCACCGCCAGTTCGCGGCGCTTTTCGGCATAGTTCGGCGCAACCAGCGGATAGTCGGCGTTGAGGCCCCAGCGCTGCTTGTATTCGTCTGTCGTCATGCCGTGATCAGTGCTCAGGTGGCGCTTGAGCATCTTCATCTTCTTGCCGCATTCGAGGCAGGTGATGCTGTCCGGCTTGACCGAGGAGCGGATCGAAACGGCCGGTTCCGGCGGCGCTTCTGCCGCTGCTTCGCCCTTGCCGAGTCCCGAAAGCGCGCCATAGACGTTCGAGATGAGGGAGGGAACGTCCTCCACGGCGACGCTGTTGTTGCTGACATGGGCGGCAACGATATCCGAGGTGAGCGTGATCAGCGTCTCGGTCATGTCATTTTCGATGATGTCCATAGGACCCTCGCTTTGTTCCTTTTTTCGTTTTTCTTGCGGCGTGTCCGGCATTCGAACGACCTTTGGGAATGCCAACGATCCATCACTGCATCAACTATGGTAAAGATTCAAGCCAAAGCTTCGATTCGTCTACTAGTGAAACAGAAGTTTTACTGTATGATTTGGTCAAATTGAGAGTCCAAAGGTTAACGCATCCACGACCGCGCCATCGCTGCGACGGTAATAGTCGGGTCTGCGCCCGATCTGCTCGAACCCTAACGAACGATATAATGCTTCGGCCGGATTTCCCTCGCGCATTTCGAGGAACAGCTTTGTAATTCCGGCCGCGCGTGCATTTTTTGTCATCGCTGTCAGCAGCAGCCGGCCAATTCCCTGGCTGCGCCATTCGGGTTTTACTGCCAGGAGCAGGAGTTCCTCTTCGTCGAGCACGCGGCGCGACATGGCAAAGCCGGCCGTCTCCTCCCCCGGTCCTGGCGGGAACGTGTGCGGTCCGGCAATCAGATAGCGGCAATTTCCGATCAGCAGGGCCTCGCCGACCTGGCGGCGGTTCCAGGCCTCGCCGTGGAGCGGGTCGAAGGCCGCATCCATGACCTCCATGATCCGGTCGATATCGTCCTGCATCAGGCTGCTCCAGGCAGCCTGGCGTCGGGCGGGCGGCCGTAGAGCGGGGCGAGCGCGGTTGTCAGCCTGCCTGGGGGGAGGAGCGCGGCCTTGCGCGCATCGGGTAGCAGGGGCAGCGGCTCGCCGTGGCCCCGGCGGACGACCAGCGCTTCGGCCTGCGAGCCGGCGACAAGGCCATGCGCGGCATGGGCGGCCGCGTCTTCGGGGCGAAGCGACACCAGTTCGCCCTCGGTCTCGCCGCCGGGCCCGAATTCCTGCAGGAACCATTCGCCATGCCCGCCGCTCATGCAGACGCTGGCACCGCTGTCGGGGTGATTTTCGCGGGCCATGGCCGCGACGAGGGCGAGCGTGGGGTAGCCAACGACTTCTGCATCCCAGGCCAGGCCGAGCGCGCGCGCTGCGGCAAGACCGATGCGCACGCCGGTGAAGCTGCCCGGGCCGAGCGAGACGAGAATCCGTTCCGCCCGCCCACGGTCGGGCAGGGCGGAAATCATCGGTACCAGATGTTCGGCATGCCCGCGCCCGAGCACCCGGAAATCGCCGGCAAGGAGGGTATCGTCTTCGAAGAGAGCCACCGAACAGGCTTCGGTGGCGCAGTCGATGGCCAGCTTGCGCATCGTGGTTGCGGCCGTCAGAGCACGCGGTTGAACTTGGCGAAAGCCGGGCGCGGGCTGCGGGGGTGCAGCGAGGCCTCGTCGCCATAACCGAGCGTGGCAATGAAATTGCTCTTCCACTGCGGCTCGTCGGCGAAGAACTCGCGGTCCACCGCCGCGTTGTCGAAGCCCGACATCGGCCCGGTATCGAGCCCTAGCGCGCGTGCGGCGAGGATGAAATAGGCGCCCTGGAGCGAGGAATTGCGGAAGGCGCTCTGGCGCCGCGCATCCTCATTGCCGACGAACCAGCTTCGTGCATCGGTGTGCGGGAAGAGCTCGGGCAGGTGCTCGTGGAAATCGATGTCCATCGCCACGATCACGCTTACCGGCGCCTTGCGGATCTTGGCCGCATTGCTGTCCATGGCGTGGCTCGCGAGCCGCTCCTTGGCTTCGGGCGTGGTCAGCCAGATCAGGCGGGCAGGCAATTGGTTTGCGCTGGTCGGACCCATCTTGAGCAGGTCCCAGATCTGCTCGAGCTGCTCCCTGGCGACCGGCCGGTCGAGATAGGCGTTGAAGGTGCGCGCTTCGCGGAAAAGCTGGTCGAGCGCGGAATCGGAAAGCGGATCGCGGGATTTGCCCATCTGGCGAGCTCCTGTGGTTCAGGCGGCGCGGACTTCGGTCACTTCGGGAATATAGTGCTTGAGCAGCCCTTCGATCCCGTGCTTCAGCGTGGCGGTCGAGGAGGGGCAGCCCGAACAGGCGCCCTGCATCGTCAGATAGACCACGCCTTCGCGGAAGCCGCGATACATGATGTCGCCGCCGTCCCCGGCCACGGCCGGGCGGATGCGCGTTTCGAGCAATTCCTTGATCTGGGCGACGATATCCGCATCGGCCGGATCGTCCCCGAGCGCCTCGTCATCCGTCGGGACCGCGATGCCGGCCGCCGTGCCAGCGGCGAACAGCGGCGCCTGGCTTATGAAATGGTCGAGCAGGATGGCCACCACCTGCGGCTTGAGCAGGCCCCAATCGGCGCCGGGGGCGGCGCTGACCGAGACGAAGTCGCGGCCGAAGAAGACATTCGTTACTTCGCCCGTGCCGAAGATGGCATCGGCGAGCGGACTCGCCTCCGCCTGTTCGGGGGAGGTGAATTCACGCGTGCCCGCCTCCATGACGACCTGACCGGGGAGGAATTTGAGCGTCGCGGGATTGGGCGTGGTTTCGGTTTCGATATACATGATGGATTGCATGTAGGCGCGGGTCTGGCGCGGTCAAGCAAGTCCTGATTGGGCCGCATTCACTGTCCCTTCATGCTTTCACGGCCTAAGAGGCGGATATGAGTCTCACGCAGCGCTTCCTGCGCCCCGTCTTGTTCGCGGGCCTCGCCCTGCTTGCCACCCCGCCGCTGGCGGCTCAGCAGGCGCCCCTAGCTGTCGACAGCCAGGCCCGTTCGGCGCCGGCTTCGCTCGATCTGGACGACCCCTGGATCTATCGCGGAACCGATATTCCGCGCGACCGCGAATGGCTGTTCGGCGAGTTGCCCAACGGCTTGCGCTACGCCGTGCGTCACAACGGCGTCCCGCCGGGCCAGGTCGCGATCCGGATCCGGATCGATGCCGGCTCCTTGCACGAGCGCGAGAATGAGCGGGGCTATGCCCACCTGATCGAGCACCTGTCCTTCCGCGAATCGAAATATCTCAGGGATGGCGAGGCAATACCGGCCTGGCAGCGGCTCGGCGCGACCTTCGGCAGTGATACCAATGCCGAGACCACACCGACCCAGACGGTCTACAAGCTCTCGCTTCCCAATGCCCGCGGCGATGCGCTGGGCGAGAGCATGCGCTATCTTTCCGGGATGATTCGCGAGCCGGCGCTGTCGACGGCGAACCTGGCCGCCGATGTCCCGATCGTGCTGGCCGAATCGCGCGAAGCGGCGAGCGCCTCCAAGCGCGTGGCGGATGCCACGCGCGAAACCTTCTTTGCCGGGCAATTGCTGGCGCAGCGGCCGCCGATCGGTACACCGCAGACACTGCAGGCCGCCACGCCAGCCTCGGTTAGGGAATTCCACCAGCGCTGGTACCGGCCGGAAAATACCGTGGTAGTGATCGCCGGCGATGCTGATCCCTATCTCTTTGCATCGCTGATCGAGCAGTATTTCGCTGACTGGCAGGGGCAGGGACCGAGTGTGGCCCAGCCCGACTTCGGGCGGCCACGCGTGCCCGACGGCGCCGATCCGGGCAATCCGGTGGGGCAGGCGCGTGTGCTGGTCGAACCCGACCTTCCCCGCGGCGTCGGCTTTGCCGTGCTGCGCCCCTGGGTCGAGGTGAACGACAATATCGAATACAACCGCGGGCTGCTGCTCGACGCCATTTCGCTCGCGATCATCAACCGCAGGCTCGAAGCGCGGGCACGGGCAGGCGGCAGTTTCCTGTTCGCCCAGGTCGAACAGGACGACGTAAGCCGTTCGGTTGACGGGACTTTCGTCAACATCACTCCGATCGGCGAGGATTGGGACGCTGCGCTGGCCGACGTCCGCGGCGTGATCGCTGATGCCCTGGCCGAAGAGCCGACGCAGGAGGAGATCGACCGCGAAGTCGCCGAATACGACGTGATCTTCGTCAACATGGTCGAACAGCGCGCGATCCAGGCCGGTGCCAAGCTGGCCGACGATGTCGTCAACGCCGTCGACATCCGCGAAGCCGTGGCGGCGCCCGAGATCATCCTCGGCGTGTTCCGCGGCATGCGCGAGCGGTTTACGCCCGCGGCCGTCCTCGACCATTCGCGGCGGCTGTTCAATGGCGACGTCGTGCGCGGACTAATGACCACACAGGGCCTGGGCGAAGCCGATGCCGAGGGCTTCCGCCAGGCGCTGCTCGCGCCGGTCGCTGCCGATAACGGCTCGCGTCTGGCTGCGCAGAACCTCACGTTCGATGATCTCCCGCCGCTGGGCGAACCGGGGGCAATCGCCCTGGAAGGCGATCTCGGCGTGCTCGGGATCGAGGCACTCGAACTGTCCAACGGCGTGCGCGCGGCCATCTGGCATACGGGCAACGAGCCTGGGCGAGTGACCGTGCGGGTCCGCTTCGGCAAGGGGTTCCAGGCCTTCGGACCCGAGGACGCCGCCTATATCGAACTCGGCCAGATGGCGCTCGTCGGCTCAGGCTTCGGCGAGGTTGGCCAGAACGAACTCGACCGGCTGGCGACCGGGCGCAAGTTTGGCTTCAATTTCACGGTCGAAGAGGGGACCTTCCTGTTCGAGGCGCAGACCCGCTCCGCCGATGTTGCCGACCAGCTCTATCTCTTCGCAGCCAAGCTGGCTGATCCGCGCTGGGACGCCAGTCCGGTGCTGCGCTCGAAGGCGGCGGCCAAGATCGCCTATGAAAGCTATTCCACCGGACCGGCGCAGGTGCTCAACCGCGATCTCGAATACTTCCTCCACGGCCGCGACCCGCGATACGCCAAGGTGGCGCCCGAGGCGATCGAGGCCGCGACGCCTGAGGGCTTTCGCGCCGTCTGGGAACCGCTGCTGCGGCAGGGCCCGGTCGAGGTCATGGTTTTCGGCGATATCGATGTGGCCGAGACCAAGCAGGCGCTCGTGCGGACCTTCGGTGCGCTGTCGCCCCGGCGCGAGCCGGCCGCAGGCGAACTGGCCCTGCCGGGTGTGGTCGAAGGCGGTCAGGCTGCGCCGCTCGTGCTCCACCACCGCGGCGACGAGGGTCAGGCTGCGGCGGTCATTGCCTGGCCGACCGGCGGCGGCGTCGAGGCGATTTCCGAATCCCGCCAGCTCGAAATCCTCAGCCAGGTCTTTTCCAACCGCCTGCTAGACGCGATCCGCGAGCGTTCGGGCGAAAGCTATGCCCCCAATGTCGGGAGCGACTGGCCGGTCGACGCGCCGCAGGGCGGCAAGATCGTCGCCATGGCGCAATTGCCGCCGCTGGCGGTCCCGGCCTTCTTCGACGAGGCGGAGGCGATCGCCCGCGACCTTGCGACCAACGGGCCGAGCGCGGACGAATTGCAGCGCGTCACCGAACCGCTCAATCAGTTGATCAGCCGCGCGATGAGCGGGCACCTGTTCTGGATGTACCAACTCGAAGGGGCAACCTTCGACTTCCGCCGGGTCGAGGCGCTGCCGACACTGCTCGACGATTACACAGAGACGACGCCCGAACGGATGCGCGCACTGGCCGCTAAATATCTGCCGGTCGAGCGGGCCTGGCGGCTGGCTGTGCTGCCGCAGGGAGACCAACTGGCCGAGGCCGGACGGCAGCGGCAGGCCGGCCGGTGATCGAGAAAACCGCCAAAAGAGATTTCAAAAGTTAATTTTGCAATCGCCGCCGCGAGACCGTAAAGCGCGCGCCTTCCCTTAAATCGCGAAGAGTCGAAGACAGTGGCACAGAATTGGAATCCCGACAGCTGGAAGGCATTCGAAGCGCGGCACCTGCCCGTTTACGAAGACGCCGAAGCCCTTGCTCGAGCAGAGGCGACGCTGGCCGGCTATCCGCCGCTGGTCTTCGCTGGCGAGGCGCGCGCACTGAAGTCGCAGCTGGGCGAGGTCGCCCTGGGCCGCGGTTTCCTGCTCCAGGGCGGCGATTGTGCCGAAAGCTTTGCCGAATTCCACCCCAACAACATCCGTGACACCTTCCGCGTGCTGTTGCAGATGGCGGCGGTGATGATCTTCGCCAGCAAGCAGCCGGTGGTGAAGGTCGGCCGCATGGCGGGTCAGTTCGCCAAGCCGCGCAGCGCCCCGACCGAGACCCAGAACGGCAAGGAATTGCCGAGCTATCTCGGCGACATCATCAACGGTATCGAATTCGACGACGATCAGCGTCGCAACGATCCCGACCGGATGATCCGCGCCTACAGCCAGGCAGCGGCGACGCTCAACCTGCTGCGCGCCTTTGCAGGTGGCGGCTACGCCAATCTGCGCCAGGTCCATCGCTGGACGCTTGATTTCATGAGCCGCAGTCCCTGGTCGACCCGTTTCAGCGACGTTGCCGACCGCATCGGCGAGGCGCTCGACTTCATGGAAGCCTGCGGGATCGACCCGGAGACCACGCCGCAGCTCAAGAGCTCGGACTTCTTCACCAGCCACGAGGCGCTGCTGCTCCCTTACGAGCAGGCGCTGACCCGGCAGGACTCGCTGACCGGCGAGTGGTTCGACACCAGCGCACACATGCTGTGGATCGGCGACCGTACGCGCTTCGAAGGTTCGGCCCATGTCGAATATCTTCGCGGAGTCGGCAATCCGATCGGGATGAAATGTGGTCCGAGCCTCGAGCCCGATGCGCTGCTGCGCATGCTCGACACGCTCAATCCGGCGCGCGAGCCGGGCCGGATGACGCTGATCAGCCGTTTCGGCCACGAGAAGGTCGAAGCGGGCCTGCCGCAGCTGGTGCGTGCGGTGAAGCGCGAGGGCCACCCCGTCGTCTGGAGCTGCGATCCGATGCATGGCAATGTCATCAAGGCGGAAAGCGGCCTCAAGACGCGTCCCTTCGACCGGATCCTGAGCGAGGTGAAGGGCTTCTTCGCGGTTCACCGGGCCGAGGGAACCCATGCCGGCGGCGTGCATATCGAGATGACCGGCCAGGACGTGACCGAATGTACCGGCGGCGCCGTGGCGATCACCGACGAAGCGCTCGGCGACCGCTACCGTACCCATTGCGACCCCCGTCTCAATGCCGCCCAGTCGCTCGAACTGGCGTTCCTGCTTGCCGAAGAACTCAACCTCGAAGCCCTGCAGCGCACTGCAGACGCGGCCTGAACAGGCTAGGCAAGTGGTTCCCGGGCCGCTGCGGAAGGGCCGCAGGGGTGTGGGAAAAGAGTTAAGGTATTCGGCCTATTAATCCTGTTCCAATGGAACGGGTGGACTTCAGGCGGATCGCCGAAGGGCCGGGCATGCCGGTCCTGTTCGGGCTCGGCTGGCTTGTGCTGGCCGGGTCTTTCATGTCCGTCGCCCAGCTCGGATCGGCGGTGAACCTGTTCTGGCTTCCCAACGGCCTGGCCGTGGGGACACTGTTCCTCCTCCCGCAAAAGCGCTGGCCGGCGGTCCTGCTTGCGCTCCAGGGTGTCGGCACGCTGGTCAATGCTGCGGTCGGCATGCTCCCGGTCGTGGCACTCGGTCTGGCCTTCGCCAATCTTGCCGAGGCAACCCTTGTCGCGGTGCTCGCGCAGCGCATCTTCCGCGGCAAGCGACTCGACGTACTGCAGCTCTCGGAAATGCTCCGCTTTACGCTTGCCGCCTTTGCCGGGGCGCTCGCCAGCGCGCTGATTGCCCTGCTGTTCCGGCAGGACGATGTGACTCTCTACACCTTCTGCTGGTGGTTGATCACCGTCATGCTCGGGACGCTGATCGCGACCCCGATTTTCCTCCATCTTGTGCGCCGCATCCGCATGCGGCACCGCGTCGGGCCACCGAACAATCAGCGGGAACGTTCGACGGGGATCCTGGTTACCGCGGGCGCAGTCTTCCTTGTTTCGTTCGGCGTGCTTTCGTTCGAGACGATCCAGCTCCTCTTTCTGCCGATGGCACTGACCGTGCTGGCAGTCGTCCGCCACGGCCCGCTGGGTGCGGCGGCGGGCGTACTTGCCTTCGGCCTGGCTGCCACAGCCAGGAGTCTGGGAGGCAAGTCACCCGCCGCCTTCCTGGCGATGGAACCCTTTTCGGCTGGCTTCGTCCTGCAGATATTCATGCTGGTGCAGATTGCCTGCGCAATTCCGTTGGCCGCGCTCATGATCCGCCATGACCGTTTTGCCCGGCGGCTCGCATTGCGGGCAGAACGGCTGTCCGAGAGCCTCAAGATCCTCTCGCTGGCGGAAAATGTCAGCGGCATCGGCCATTGGCATGTCGACCTGCGAACGTCGCGCCATACGCTGTCGCCGCAGATGTACCATCTCCTTGGCCTCGATACCCATTCGGCCTCGCCGCTCGCTGAAATGCGCCGGTTGCTTCCGGAGGGCTGGCGCACGTTGCTGCGGCACAGCGCGCGTCACCGGCGGATGCGCCATCCCTTCGGCTTCGCTTTCCCTCTCGAACGCGGGACGGGTGAGGCGCGGATGTTGCGAATCAAGATCCGTGCCGATTTCGATCGCCAGGGCCGGCGTGTCGCGCTGTTTGCCGTGGCCATGGACATTACCGACCAGGTCGCCCGCGAGCGGAAACTCGAACAGGCGCGGCGCTCCGCCTTGCAACTGGCCGACGAAGCCCAGCGGCTTGCCAATACCGACGCGCTTACGGGACTGGCGAACAGACGCAGCACATTCGGTCATCTCGACAACCTCATCCAGTCCAGCGGAGCCAGCGGAGAGCGGCTCTCGATCGTCACCTTCGACCTCGATCATTTCAAGCAGATCAATGACTGCTTCGGCCACCAGATGGGTGACAAGGTATTGGTCCGGACCGCGCATATCGCGCGGTCGGTCGCGCGCGAAGGGGACTTGATCGGTCGGACCGGCGGGGAGGAATTCATCTGGCTGCTACCCGGCCTGTCGCTGGCCGATGCAGGCGAACTTGCCGAGCGACTGCGGCGGACGATTGCCCGCGAGAGTGGCCGCACGGAGATGCCGCGGGTCACGACCAGCGTTGGCGTGGCGGAATGGCTGGTAGGCGAGGACAAGTTCGCGCTGGTCTCGCGGGCCGACGAGGCGCTTTATGAGGCCAAGAACTCCGGACGCAACCGGATACGCCAGGCGGCATGATCCATATTCGCGCCGGTCATGGCGCGGACAGGCGGGCACCCCTATATCGCTTCCATGGACCTTTCCATTGCCTGGGACCATCTGGTGGCAATTGTCGCTGCAGTACCGCGTTCGGGGCTTCTGCTCGGAACGCTGTGCGCAATCGTCGCCGGAGTGTTCGGGGCGCTTGCAATGCGTTTCACTCCGCGGTTGGGGCGGGCTTTGCGCATCGGCAGTTCGCTCTCGCTGATGGGGATTCTGGTGCTTGTCGTGCTCCAGCTTTCGCGCATGGACCCGCGTTTTGAAATGGCCGTGCCGGAAATCGGCCTGCCGCAGCAGGTCGTGGAAGGCGGCGAAACGCGCGTGCCGATGGCAGCGGACGGCCATTTCTGGATCATGGCGCAGGTCAACGGGCATCCTGCCCGCTTCCTTGTCGATACCGGTGCAACACTGACAGCGGTCTCGACGGCGACGGCCCGGGAAGCCGGGCTGGAACCGCGTCCCGGAGGGATTCCGATCCGCATGCAGACCGCCAACGGCGCAGTAAATGCCGAACTCACCACGCTCGCTGAAGTGCGCTTCGGCAATGTTGCGGCCTACGGCATCGACGCGATCATCGCCCCCAATATCGGACCGACCAACGTGCTCGGCATGAACCTGCTTTCGCGCCTGGCCAGCTGGCGGGTCGAAGGGCAGACCATGATTCTCGTACCCGACCATCCCCAGCCGGTCGGCAGGGAACCTTCCCAAGCGAATTGACTTTCTCCGCGCTTGCGTCAGTCTCGCGGGTCAATTGGGAGAGAGAACGAATGACTACCGGAACTCCGGACGCGGTCGGCGCAAACCGGTTCGACGTCGAGGCCTTCATCGACCGGCGCAGTATCGGCAAGCGTGAGATCCTGCTGCTCCTGGTCTGTTCGATCGTGCTCTTCATCGACGGCTTCGACATGTATTTCTTCGGCAAGATCCTGCCGGCCATTGCCGCGGGACTCGATACCGCTCCGGCCGACATGGATATAGTGATCTTCTGGACCTATGTCGGCATGGCGGCGGGGGCCTTCATCATGCCGCCGCTGGCCGACCGGATCGGCCGGCGGCCCGTGCTGGCCATCTGCGCCTTCGGCTTTGGCGTGCTCTCGATCCTCGGGGCCTATGCACAGAACGTGACGCAGATGGCGGTCTTGCGCGGAATTTCGGGGATCTTCTTCTCGGCGATGCTGCCGATCGGGCTCGCCCTGCTATCGGAAATGACGCCGCGCAAGTCGCGCGCCTTCTTCATGGCCATCGCGCTGGTGGGCTTTTCGGCGGGGAATGCCGGCAGTGGCGTGATCGCGGCCTGGCTGCTCGATCTCTACGGCTGGCAGGTCGGCTTCTGGGTCGGCGGCTTCATGGGCTTCGTTGCCCTGCCGCTGCTGCTGCTGATACCCGAATCCCTTGCCTTCCGCATGGCCCGCAATCCGCAAGATCCCCAAATTCCCGCGACGATCCGGAAACTCGATCCGCAAGCACCGGTCCGGGGCGGGGAAGCCTTCCACATGGGCGATGCTCCGCCACCCACGCGCGATCTCGGCCCGCTTGCGCTCTTGCAGGAGCGCTACCTGCTGCAGACGCTTATCCTGTGGGTCGCCTGCTTCCTCTCGCTCGGCAATATTGCCCTGCTGGCAAACTGGATGGCGACCTTCTTCCAGGAACTGGGCGGCATACCGATCCAGGAATTCGCGATCTCGGCGATGATCTCCTTTGCCGGCGGGGCCACGGGCACGCTGATCATGGGCTATCTGATGGACCGGGTGAATCCCTATTGGCTGATCGCCGGCTTCTTCTTCGTGGAGGCGATCGCGCTGTTCCTGCTCGGCCAGGTGCCGTTCGGGACCGGCCTGTTCCTCGGGGCGCTGATCACCTGGAACTTCACCCAGGTCGGCGGACAGACCGGGATCAACAACCTGGCTACGCTCAGCTACCCGCCCGAAATGCGTTCGAGCGGGATCGGCTGGGCCGGTGGCTGGGGCAGGATTTCCGGCATTGTCATGGCGCCCTTCGCCGGCGGCATGGCGCTGAGAATGCTGCTGCCGCTGGAGACGATCATGTCGCTGATCGCGCTGCTGGCGGCGCTGGTGGGCGTGCTCATTCTCGTGCTCGGCGTGGTCGCACCGGTGCTGGGGCCCAAGAGGTCGACGCGGGCGGGCGGCCGCGAAGAGCCCCAGCCGGCGGAATAGCTCCATCTGGAAGAAAAAGGGGCGGGCTAACTGCGGCGCGGCGCATGGCGCCAGCGCTGCCCCTCCAAGGCCCGCCCCCCGCAGCCTGCCCCCCAATTTGCAGGCTGCGATAACGTTGTCACACGCCTAGTTATCCCAACCGAAGTGATCTGCCAACATCTCTGCCGTGAAGGCATAGCTTGAGACGTCGTTGGCGTGGACCATCTCCGCATCCCATTCGTGCCAGGCGGCTTTCAACTCCTCGAATTTCTCGGGCAGGCGGGCCTTGAGATTGCCGCGTTCGAGCGGGTCGGCGACCACGTCGAAGAGGAATTCGACCCCGTTGATCGAGAGATATTTGTACTGGCCGCGGCGGGTTGCCTTCTGGTCCTTGTTGAAGAAGCGCCAGTGTAGCGTGCGCTCGGGCAAGGTCTCGCCGCGCAGGGCGGGGCGGAAATCGATCCCGTCCGATGGAAAGTCCGGCGCCGGAGCCCCGCCGGCTGCAGCAAGGAAGGTCGGGAGGAAGTCCATCGAGAGTACCGGCGTATCATTGGTGCTGCCCGGCTGCGTGAGGCCCGGCCACTTGACGATGAACGGCACGCGCATCCCGCCTTCGAGCAGTTCTGTCTTCTTGCCGGTAAAGGGCCAGGTGTCGGCGAAGCGTTCGCCGCCATTGTCGCTGGTGAAGATCACCACCGTATTCGCATCCATCCCCAGTTCGACAAGCTTTTCCAGGACACGCCCGATATTGGCGTCGAGCGAGGTGACCATGTCGGCATAGGTCTGCATGTCGCCGCCGTCGTAATGGGTGATGTCGAGCACGCCGGGCTCGGCCGCCTTGTTGGCAAGATATTCCGATTCGGCGCGGCCCTTCTCGTTATTGCCTTCCCAGGGCCAGTGCGGGGCGGTGAAATGCAGGCTGAGCAGCCAGGGCTTGTCCTCCCTGGCGCGCGCTTCGAGATATTCGATGCTGCGGTCGGCCAGCAGGTCGGTGAAATAACCGGTTTCCTCGACCTGGACATCGCCGTCCCACAAGTCGGGATTGCCGCTGATCGCATGGGTGAAATAGTCGACCCCGCCGCCGCGATTGCCCCAGAATTCGTCATAGCCGCTCTTCAACGGTCCGAATTCGGGGAGGCTGCCCATGTGCCACTTGCCCACCAGCGCGGTATGGTAGCCCTGCTCCCTGAGCAGCGAAGGCAGCGTCGGGTGCTCGGGCGGGAGGCCCATGCCCGGACGGCCGAGCGGCTCTTCGAGCCCGGCGCGCAGCCGGTTCTGGTAACGCCCCGTGATCAGCCCGATCCGAGTGGCGCTGCAAACGGCCGAATTGGCATAACCATGCATGAACTTCATGCCCTGAGCGGCAAGGCGATCAAGCACGGGCGTCTTGTATTCGCGCCGCCCGTAGCAGGAAAGGTCGGCATAGCCGAGGTCGTCGGCCATGATGAAGAGGAAGTTGGGTTGGCCTTCGATGGGTGCCATCATCGCCTCGTCCTCCTCCACCTTGACGCAGCCGGCGAGCGCCACAGCCGCCGTCGTTCCCAGCAGTCCGCCGAGTGTCTTGCGGCGGGAGATTCCTCTGGCCGATTCTTGCAGATTCATTGACTTCGTCCTCTTCCTGAGCCAGCTATCGATCCTATCGCGGCGCAGCAGGCGCGCGATTTCCTCCGATCCGCCAACATTGGTTGCAGCTTCCGAGATTCACGATATATGAATACGGGTTCTCATTTCGAGGTCAAGCGGGCAGTGGCCACAGGGAAGGCAGAAATGCCAGCGCCGATGCAGGAGAGGAGCAAGGCGACCGCCCGGCGGTTCACCGATGCGGCCATGCACTTGCTTCGCGAAAAGACCTTTGCCGAACTGTCTGTGGCAGAACTCGCGGCCAAGGCGGGGCGGTCGGTAGGCGTCTTCTACCAGCGCTTCGGCAGCAAAGACGATTTCCTGACCGTGCTGCTCAACGCCTTCTTCCAGAAATCGATCGACTGGCGCAGCGCCATGCCACCCGAGGGCACGCCGCGGGATATTTACCTGCGTTTCCTCAAGGGCGGCTACCGGGACATCCTGGAGAACAAGAACCTCTGGCACGCGGCGCTGGAGCGCTCGGCCGCGGATCCGGATTTCTGGAAGACCTTCGGCCATATCCGCCAGGCCATCAACGGCCTTACCCGCGAGACGCTTGAGCGGGCGCAGGGGCGGCCGTTCAACGATCAGGAGCGGCGCCAGCTGGCGATTGCCGGGCAGGTCTACAACAGCGTCATCAACAACCAGATCATCAACGGTCCCGGCCCGCTGGAGCTGGAGGACGAGGAATTCTTCACCGAAATGACCAAGATCGTGCTGTCGATCGCTCCCTTCGGCACTGAGGACTGAAGCGCCCTGTCAACCAGGCAGCTGGACCAGTTCGATCTCGTGCCCGTCGGGGTCGAGCATCATGCAGACCTTCACTCCGTCGGTTTCGAAGACGGGCAGCGTCACTGTCGCCCCGGCCGCGGTGGCTCTGGCGCATAGCGCGTCGATCTCGTCGGTCACGAGGCCGACAGGACCATGGCCCTGACCTACAAGGACCGATCTGCCGGTCTTGTAGGTGACCAGCAGCAGGTTGGGACCCTGTTCCTGCCCCGGCAGCGCAAGCATGTGTTCAAGGAAATCGGGTTCGTCAAAGGTCATGATCACCGCAAACCCAAAGGCATCGGTGTAGAATTGCAGCGCTCGCGCCATGTCGGGCGTGTTGAGCTTGAAGAACGAGAGGCGGACCGAAGGGGTGGTCATGGCAGGCTCCTAACTGTCGACGCCAAAATATTCGGCGAGTTCGCGGCCGGTGAAGCCATGGGTCGATGCCTCTGGGTCGATCGGCAGCATCGTCCTGTCCCAGGCTTCCCAGTCGGCCCTCAACTGTTCGAACATGTCGAGCTCGCGCTCCCTGAGGTTGGCGCGCTCCATCGGGTCGGCGGCCACGTCGAACAGGAATTCATGGCCAGCGATCTGCAGGTATTTCCATGGCCCCGAGCGCACAGCGCGCTGGCCGTGGTTCATGAAGCGCCAGAAGAACTGGCGGTCGGGCAGGACGTTACTGGCGATGGCAGGGCGGATGTCCAGGCCGTCGCTGGGATATTCCGCATCCGGCTCGATCCCGGCGGCGGCGAGGAAGGTCGGCAGCCAGTCCATGGTCATTACCAGCTGTTCGCTTAGCGTACCCGGCTCGGCCACGCCCGGCCAGCGGACGATCACCGGCACCCTGATGCCGCCTTCGAGCAATTCGGTCTTGCGCCCGGTGAAGGGGAAAATGTCGGAAAAGCGCTCGCCGCCATTGTCGCTGGTGAAGACAACCAGCGTATCATCAGCCAGCCCAAGCCGTTCGAGTGCGTCCAGTACCTTTCCGACATTGGCGTCGAGGTTCTGCATTATCGCGGCATAGGTCGCCATGTCGCCGCCGTCCCAGTGAAGGATCGCCATGTCGCCCGGCCGCTCGGCCTGTTTCGCCGTAAGCCGGTCGGACTCCGCCTCGTCCTCCGGCCCGGTCCAGGGCCAGTGGGGGGCAGTGAAATTGAGCGCGATGAAGAAGGGTTCCTCTCCCTGGGCGCGCCGTTCGAGCGTCTCGATGCAGCGCGTCGCGAGCAGGTCGGTGAGATAGCCGTTCTCGCGGATATTCACCTCGCCGTCCCACAAATCGTTCCTCCCGTAGAGCTCGTGGGTGAAGTAATCGACTCCGCCGCCGCGAATGCCCCAGAATTCGTCGAAGCCCGATTTGAGCGGGCAATAATCCGGCAGATCACCGAGGTGCCACTTGCCGACTAGGCTGGTACGATAGCCCGCCTCGCGCAGCTGGGAGGGCAGGGTGGGGTGTTCCGGCGGCAGGCCGAGCGGGCGGCCCTGGAGCGGTTCCTCCAGCCCGATCGGCAGGCGGTACTGGTAGCGCCCGGTCATGAAGGCGACGCGGGTCGCGGTGCAGACCGCGCTGTTGGCATAGGCATGGGTGAAGCGGATGCCCTGCGCGGCGAGCCGGTCGAGGACCGGAGTCTCGTAATCGCGTCGCCCGTAGCAGGAGAGGTCGGCATAGCCGAGATCGTCGGCCATGATGAACAGGATATTGGGTCTTCGCTCAGCGGCCAATCGTGCCTCCCCCGGCGTGCCAGGCACAGACTATGCGTGCCGCGCGCAGCCTGCGCAAGTGTCCAGCAAGCTCAATCTAATCTTGACATATTAGTATAAACTAATAAATTAATGAACGAAGGAGCGAAGGCCATGAGCAAGGCACTTGCCGCGCAGGATCTCCATCTTGGGCAGGCAACCGAAATCGTCGAACGCGCTATCGCGAATGTGGCTCTTCGGCCTGACATTCGTGCATTTTTCGACGAGGATACCTATACGGTCAGCTATGTCGTGTGGGATCCGGAAACGCGCGCTGCCGCGATTATCGATTCCGTGCTCGACTATGATCCCGAGGCGGGGCGGACCAAGACGAATTCCGCTGATAAGATTATTGAATATATAAAATCTAATAATCTGACTGCGACCTGGGTGATGGAAACCCATGCCCATGCCGACCATCTTTCCGCCGCGCCCTACCTGCAGGAACGGCTCGGCGGGAAACTGGCGATCGGCGAGCATATCGTCACGGTCCAGGCCGTCTTCGGCAAGCTGTTCAACGCCGGGACCGAATTCGCCCGAGACGGATCGCAGTTCGACCGGCTGCTGACCGACGGCGAGCACTTCTCGATCGGCAATCTTGCGGGCATCGCGCTCCATGTGCCTGGCCATACGCCGGCCGACATGGCCTATGTGATCGGCGACGCCGTGTTCCTCGGCGATACCATGTTCATGCCCGATTACGGCACGGCCCGGGCCGACTTTCCCGGTGGCGACGCCGGAACGCTGTTCCAGTCGATCCGCCGGCTGCTCTCGCTCCCGCGCGAAACACGGCTGTTCATGTGCCACGACTACCTGGCGCCGGGGCGCGACCATTATGCATGGGAAACCACCGTTGGCGACGAGCGCGACGGCAATGTCCATGTCCATGACGGCGTAAGTCAGGAGGACTTCGTCGCGATGCGGAGCGAGCGCGATGCCACGCTGTCCGTACCGCGGCTGATCCTGCCCTCGGTGCAGGTCAATATGCGGGGCGGGCACCTACCCGAACCGGAGGATAACGGAACCGCCTACATCAAGATCCCGGTCAACCGGATCTGACGGCGACGAGCGTGCAGGACAGGCGCCGTGATCGACCAGCTCCATTACCTTCTGTCCGCGCTCAGCGGCGTGGCCGTGGGCTTCACTCTCGGCCTGATCGGCGGCGGCGGCTCGATCCTTGCCGTGCCGCTGATGGTCTATGTCGTCGGCGTGAAGAGCCCGCATATCGCGATCGGGACCAGCGCGCTGGCGGTGGCAGTCAACGCGCTCGCCGGTCTCGCCAGCCATGCAAGAGTGCACAATGTCAACTGGCGCTGCGGTGGTGCCTTCGCGCTCGCCGGGGTCGTCGGGGCACTGGCCGGATCGACGGCGGGGAAGGCCTTCGACGGGCAGAAGCTGCTGTTCCTTTTCGCGCTGCTGATGGTGGTGGTTGCGGTGCAGATGTACCGCGAGCGCCGCAGGGAAGGGGGCGAGGGCGTCGTCTGCAACCGCGAGAACCTGCCTACCGTCCTGCCCTATGGCTTCGGTACCGGGGCCCTCAGTGGCTTCTTCGGGATCGGGGGCGGCTTTCTCGTCGTTCCCGCGCTGGTCCGTTCCACCGCCATGCCGGTCTACCGGGCGATCGGGACCTCGTTGGTCGCGGTCAGCGCGCTCGGTCTTACGACCGCTGCCAACTACGCCTTCTCGGGGTTGATCGACTGGCCGCTGGCCGGGACCTTCATCGTTGGCGGAATTCTCGGCAGCTTCGCCGGGACCGCACTGGCCGGGCGGCTTTCTGCCGGCAAGGGCCGGCTCAACACCCTGTTCGCCGGCCTGATCCTGATTGTTGCCGCCTATATGCTCTACCAGAGCGGCGCGGCCCTGCTCGCATGAGACTCCAATCGAAAGGGGCGCAAGACCTATGAATGCCATTCCCGACAAGGACTCCAAATGCCGCCGGATTCGGCAGTTGATCGAATCCGGAATGGGCGTAACCGAGAGCTGCCGCGAGGTCGGAATATCCGAAAAGACGTGGTATCGCTGGCGCAAGGCCAACGAGACACAGGAAGCCTGAACCACAGCCGAAAGGACTGGTCCCCCGCATGTTCGACCAAGCCGACGCCCTCTTGCTGGCCCGCATCCAGTTCGCCTTCACGGTCAGCTTCCATTTCATCTTCCCGGCCTTCTCGATCGGTCTGGCGAGCTTTCTCGCCGTGCTCGAAGGGCTGTGGATCAGGACGGGCCGGCAGATCTATCTCGACCTGTTCAAATACTGGTTGAAGATCTTTGCCGTGGCCTTCGCCATGGGGGTCGTGTCGGGCATCGTCATGTCCTACCAGTTCGGCACCAATTGGTCGGTATTTTCCGACCTCGCCGGGCCAGTGATCGGGCCGCTGCTCGCCTACGAAGTCCTGACCGCCTTCTTCCTAGAGGCGGGCTTCCTCGGAGTCATGCTGTTCGGGCTCGACAAGGTCGGCCGCAAGCTCCACTTCTTCGCCACGCTGATGGTGGCCGGCGGAACTTTCGTGTCCGCCTTCTGGATCCTCTCGGTCAACAGCTGGATGCAGACTCCCGTGGGACACGTCATGGGGGCGAACGGCCAGTTCCTCCCCGGCGAGAGCTGGTGGGACATCGTCTTCAACCCGAGCTTCCCCTATCGCCTCGTCCACACCGTGATCGCCGCCTATCTCACCACCGCCTTCGTCGTCGGCGGGGTCGGCGCCTGGCACCTGCTGCGCGATAGGACCAATGCGCATGCCCGCACGATGTTCTCGATGGCGATGTGGATGGCCGCGCTGGTCGCCCCGGTGCAGATCTTCGCCGGCGACCTGCACGGCCTCAACACGCTCGAGCACCAGCCGGCCAAGGTCATGGCCATGGAAGGCCATTACGATAGCCATCCCGAAGGCGCGCCGCTGATTCTGTTCGGCATCCCCGACAGCGCGGAGAAGCGGGTTGATTACGCGCTCGAGATTCCCAAGGCCTCGAGCCTGATCCTCAAGCACGAATGGGATGCGCCGCTCGCCGGGCTCGATACCATCCCCGACGCCGACGAACCGCCGGTCGGCCCGGTGTTCTGGGCGTTCCGGGTGATGGTGGCGATCGGCTTCGCGATGATGGGGCTGGGCCTGTGGAGCCTTGTCGCTCGCTGGCGCGGCCGGCTTTACGACTGGTCCTGGCTGCACCGGGCGGCGCTGGCGATGGGGCCATCGGGTTTCGTCGCGGTGATCGCCGGCTGGATGGTAACCGAGATCGGCCGCCAGCCCTTCACCGTCTACGGCCTGCTCCGGACGGCCGACAGCGCCTCGCCGCTTGCCGCGCCCGCCGTGGGCGCTTCGCTGCTGGCCTTCATCGTGATCTATTTCGCGGTCTTCGGGGCCGGCACCTGGTACATCCTGCGGCTGATGAGAGGCGTACCGGCCGTGGGCGAGAAGGGCGTCAAGCGGACCGAGAAAGGGCCGGTGCGCACGGCCGGCATCACGCCGGGGCCGGCGCAGATCGGCGAACCGAAGGGAGAACGGCCATGATTTTCGACCTGACCGTCATCTGGGCTTTCATCATCGCCTTCGGTGTCTTCGCCTATGTCGTGATGGACGGGTTCGATCTCGGCATCGGCATCCTCTTTCCCGGCTTCGCGGTCGGCAGTGAACGCGACCAGGCGATGAACTCGATCGCGCCGGTGTGGGACGGCAACGAGACATGGCTGGTGCTCGGCGGGGGCGGGCTGCTGGCGGCCTTCCCGCTCGCCTATGCGATCATCCTGCCGGCGACCTATCCGCTGATCATCGCCATGCTGCTCGGCCTCGTCTTCCGCGGAGTGGCGTTCGAATTCCGCTGGCGCGACTCGCAGCACCGGGCCTTGTGGGACCTTGCCTTTGCCGGCGGATCGCTGGTCGCCGCGCTCAGCCAGGGCATGGTGCTGGGAGCGATCCTGCAGGGGATCGAGGTCTCGGGCCGTGCCTATGCCGGGAGCTGGTGGGACTGGCTGACGCCCTATACCCTGCTGACCGGGCTCGGTGTGGTGGCCGGCTATGCCCTTCTGGGGGCGACCTGGCTGGTGTGGAAGACCGAGGGCGAGGCGCAGGCGCGCGCTTACCGGCTTGCGCTGCGCGCGGCTGTGGCCACGCTGGCTCTGATGGCGGCAGTGAGCCTCCATACCCCCTTCCTCGAGGCGCAATATTGGGAACGTTGGTTCACCATGCCGAATGTCCTGTTCGCCGCGCAGGTGCCGCTGGTGACGGCGATCATTGCTTTCCTGCTGTTTCGCGGACTGCTGAAGAAGCAGGAACTCGCGCCCTTCCTTTACGCGCTGGCGCTGTTCCTGCTCGGCATGGCCGGGCTCGGGATCAGCATCTTCCCCTATGTCGTGCCCGACAGTGTGACCATCTGGGACGCCGCCGCACCCGAACGGAGCCAGATATTCATGCTGGTCGGTGTGGCGATCACCCTGCCGCTGATCCTCCTCTATACCGGCTGGGCCTATTGGGTTTTTCGCGGCAAGGTCGGCGCGGAGGGCTATCACTGATGGGAAGCGGCCTCCCGGCAGACCGGCAGCCGCTGTGGAAACGGCTCGGCTGGATGGCCGGGCTGTGGCTGGCGAGCGTTGCCGTGCTCGGGGCGGTCGCCTGGCTCCTGCGGCTCTGGCTCAAGGCCTAGCTTCACGCTTTGGCTATTCGATCCCGGCCACAGCCCGCAGCATAAAGGCGGAGGTGACCACCTGCCCCTGGGCGCCCGAAAGCGCGGCTTCGGCAGCAATGGCCTCGCGCTGCGCATCGAGCAGTGCCAGTTGCGGCTTGGCGCCGGCCTCAACTTCCAGCCTGGTGCCGCGCAGTGCTTCGCTGGCCGCGGCCTGCCGCGCCTCGGCGGCCGTCAGCATCAGGCGCGCGGTCTGGTGGTTCTCCCAGGCGGTGATCGCCGCCTGCTGCGTGCGCAGGCGGGCATCGGCATGATCGGCCGCGGCCGCTTCAGCCTGCGAGCCGGCGGCGCGCGCCTTGGCCGAATTTCGGCCGAAGGAGAGGAAGTTCCAGCGCAGCCGCAGGCCGGCGGAAACGCTGTCGGCCTTGTAGCCGGGAAAGAACTGGTCGCGCACCGACGCGGCCTCGGCAAAGGCGCCAACGGTCGGCCGGCCTTCGGCCCGGGCTGCGCGTTCGGCCCCTTCGGCCGCCTCGGCCATCCGTCCGGCGGCGAGCAATTGCGGATTGGCGGCAAGCGCATCGGCGACGGCCTCCTCGCGCGAGGCGGGGATCGCCGGCGGGGCGGGGAGGGCATCGTCGAGCTGGACTGGGAAGCCGGCAAGCGTCTGCAACTGTGCCTGCGCCGTGGCGAGGCTGCCATTGGCCTGGGCCAGGCCCGCTTCGGCTTCGGCCAGCCGCGCGCGGGCCTGGGCAGTTTCGGTCGAGGTACCTTCGCCTGCATCGTATTTCAGCCTGGCCTGCCGCAGCACTTCCTCAAGCTGGAGGCGGAGCAGTTCGTAGCTGTTGACCAGCCGGCGCGCGGCGACCGCCTGCGAATAGGCATTGGCGACTTCCACGCGGAGATTGAGCCGCACCTGGTTGGCCATCAATTCGGCGGCTTCGGAGCCGCCGCTGGCCTGGTCGATCCCGCCGCCGATCCGGCCGAAGGTCAGTAGCGGCATTTCCGCGTTGAGCTGTGCCACACGCGGGGTGACATCGTCGGCGCTGAGGCCGAAGAAGCCCTGCGGGTCGATCCGGCCGACGCCGATCTGCCCCTGCGCGGTCACGTCGGGCAGGCGCTGCGCCTCGGCGAGGTCCAACTGGGCAGCAGCCGCCTCCGCCCGCGCCTGGGCAGCGGCCACGGACGGCGAATTCTCGATCGCCGCCGCGACTACCGCCTCGAGGTCCTGTGCCCCGGCCTGGTGGGGGAAGGTGGGGGAAAGAACCAGGCCGGAACCCAGCAAGAGGATCGTGCGAAGGGACATGGGAGGGTGCCTCAATCGAAGGCGGTGCCGGGACGCGAGCCGAGCCGCTTGACGATCATCGCCGCCGGGCAGAAGCCGGTGAAGCTCGCCTGCAGCATGTTGAGCCCGGCGAAGATGGTCAGCGCGATCCACCAGGGATGGACGGTAAGCGAAAGGATGGCACTCGCGAGCACCACCACACCGGCGAAAGCCATGACAGCGCGGTCGATATTCATGGAATTGCTCCTTCAGGGCCCCTTGGCGAGGCGATGGGGTCAGTCGAACTGCAGTTTCTTCACGCCCATTACGTGCAGGGCGAGCTTCTCGTAGAAGGGTTCGCTTTCGCCCTTCCTGACCTTGCGCAGGAAATACTTTTCGAAGCCGATCTTGGCGAGATGGACCCATTTCCCCTCGCTCGCCCAATTGGTGTTGCGCGGCGGGATCTGCGGCTTGGCCACGAAGGCAACACCGCCGTCGCCGAAATCGGCGAGGCAGATGGCGTTCCAGCTCGCTTCATTGGTCGGTTCGTCGCCGGCGAGGACCTGCTTGAGGTTCTTGGCGATGGCGGTGACCATGCTCTCGATCATGAAGCCAGTCTTGGGCACCCCCACCGGCAACGGGGTCGGCCCTACCGGCGGGATCGCGATGCACACGCCGAGGCCGAAGATGTTCGGATATTTCGGATTGCGCTGGTGCTGGTCGACCAGCACGAAGCCGCGCGGATTGACCAGCCCTTCGAGCCCCATCAGCGCCTCGACACCGCGGAAGGCGGGCAGCATCATCGACCAGCCGAATTCGAGATCGTGGCTGGCCTTGTCGCTGCCGTCCTCATTGACCTCGGTGACGTGGCAGACGCCTTCATCGATGCTGGTGACCTTGGCATTTGTGATCCACTTGATGTGACGATCGCGCATCTCGCTTTCGAGCATGCCCTTGGTATCGCCCACGCCGTCGAGGCCGAGATGGCCGATATAGGGTTCGGGAGTGATGAAGGTGATCGGCACCTTGTGGCGGATCTTGCGGCGCTTGAGTTCGGTGTCGAGGATCATCGCCATTTCATAGGCCGGGCCGTAGCAACTCGCGCCCTGGACCGCGCCGACCACGATCGGCTTGGGATTCCTGCAGAGTTCCTCGAACACCTCATGGGCCCTGGCGGCATGATCGGTCTGGCAGATCGACTGGGTGTGCGCCTCGGGCCCGAAGCCCTCGATCTCGTCGAACGCAAGTTCCGGACCGGTTGCAATCACAAGATAATCGTAATCGATAATTGTATTATCGTTGAGTTCAATCTGATTTGCGTCCGGCCGCACTTTCCTTGCGCCGCAGGAATGGAAGCCGATGCCGTGCTTCTTCATCACCGGGGGCAGGTGCGCGCGAATCGACTCGGGCTCACGCCAGCCGACCGCGACCCACGGATTGCTAGGTACAAACCAGTAGTCTTCGCCCTTGTTGACGACAGTGATCCTGGCCGATTGCCCGAGCGCCTCGCGGATCTCGTAAGCGGCAATCGTGCCGCCGAGGCCGGCGCCCAGGACGACGATATGCGGTTGGTCTGACATCTTCGCTCTCCTGATTTCCGCTTGCGTATATAATGAAACGCATATATAAGCAATCCGTAATTTATCCTGTATCGAGATTGTCAAGGAGTTGACCGATGAGCCTGTTTGGAAAGCCTGCACACAAGGAAGTGACCCCTGCCGAACTCTCGGCCATGCTCGATGCCGGTTCGGCGCTGGTCGTCGATGTGCGCGAGCCGGATGAATTCGCCGACGGGCATATTCCGGGCGCCGTGAATCTCCCGCTCTCGGCCTTTTCGGCCGACAAGCTGCCCGACGCGGGGAGCAAGCAACTGATACTCAATTGCCTCGGCGGCGGACGTTCGGGCAAGGCGCTCGACCAGTGCAAGGTGGCCCGGTCGGCCGTCGATACGCATCTGGCCGGTGGCTTCGGTGCCTGGGCCAAGAGCGGCCTGCCGGTCGAGCAGTAAGATCCATCCAAGGGAACTGGGGGCAGCCATGCGGCACCTGCGAATCATCCTGGCAGCGACGGCACTCCCGCTGGCGCTGAGCGCTTGCGGAGCGGGCGAAGAAACGGACGGCGTGGCGGCCGAGCAGGCTGCTGGGCCGCAGATCAAGCTCCAGCGGGTACAGACCCTGGACTGGAGGGATGTCTCCGCCGAGGTCGCAACGGTTGACCAAGCGCAGGTTCTCGCCCGGATCCCGGGCATCCTCACCGCGCTGACCGTCAGGGAAGGCGATTACGTCAAGGCGGGCCAGCAGATCGGGCGGATCGTCGATTCGCAGCTCGGCTACCAGTCGGCCGCCTATGGCGCGCAGGTCGCGCAGGCCAAGACCGAGCTCGACCGGGTCCAGTTCCTCCATGACAATGGCGTCTATGCCAAGGCCCGGCTCGACCAGGCCAGGGCTGCCTATGAGGCGGTCCTGGCGCAGCAGAACGCGGTCAAGGCCGTGGCCGGGCAGGGCGCTCTCGTCGCGCCCGCCACCGGCCGGGTGCTCGCCGCCGATGTCCCGGCCGGCTCGCCGGTCGTCCCGGGCATGGCGATTGCCACGATCACGGCCGGGCCGGTCGTGCTCAAGCTCGAACTTCCCGAAAGCCTCGCCGCTTCGGTCGCCCCGGGCGCGCAGGTCATCGCGACCCTGCCGGGGCAGGGCGAGATGACGGGGACGATCGCCAGGCTCTATCCCGCCGTGATGGGCGGACAAGTGCGCGCCGACGTAGCGGTGGCGGGGCTCGATTCGACCCTGATCGGCCGCCGTATCCCGGCCCGGATCGCCGCCGGCGAACGGGAGGCGCTGCTGGTGCCGGAGGAGTATGTGACCACCGCCTACGGCATCGACACCGTTCGCGTTCTTGGCGCCGACGGCACGGCCGCAAGCGTCCCGGTGCAGACTGCGCCCGCGGGCGAGGCGGGCAAGCTCGAAATCCTCTCCGGCGTATCTGCCGGTGACACGCTGGTCGGAAAGGGAGCCTGATGAAGCTCGGCATGTCCGGGAAGCTGACGCAGGCGACCATCAATTCGCCGCTCACGCCGCTGATGCTGCTCGCTGCGCTGCTGGTCGGGATCATCGCGACCATGACCATCCCGCGCGAGGAGGAGCCGCAGATTTCGGTTCCGATGGTCGATATCCGCGTAGCCGCGCCCGGTCTTTCGGCCAGCGACGCGGTCGAAGTGGTCGCCAAGCCGCTCGAAACCATCGTCCGCAGCGTCGACGGGGTGGAGCATGTCTATACCCAGGCGCAGGACAATGGCGTCATGGTCACCGCGCGCTTCCTTGTCGGCAGCGACCCGGAGGATGCGGCCATCCGCATCAACGAGAAGCTCGACGCCAACATGGACCGGATTCCGGTCGGGATTCCCCCGCCGCATGTTACCGTGCGCGGGATCAACGACGTGCCGATCGTTGTTCTTACTTTGTCGCCCAAACCGGGTGCGCCGGGGGCCTGGAGCGACCAGAGCCTCTACGAACTCGCCGCAAGGCTGCGGACCGAAGTGGCCAAGGTCCACGACGCCGGCCTTACCTTCATCGTCGGCGGGCAACGGCAGGCGGTGCGGATCGCGCCCGACCCGGCGAAGCTGGCACTGCACAATGTCCCGCTCGGCAGCGTGCTCGAAGCGGCGAGCCAGGCCAATCGGGCCTTCCCCGTCGGCAATGTCCGCGAGGGCGGGCAGGCGGTGCAGGTCGTTGCCGGGCGGATGCTGACCGGGGCGGGAGAAGTCGGCAATCTCATCGTGCGCGCGGTCGACGGCTCGCCCGTCTATCTCCGCGATGTCGCCTCGGTCGCCGAAGCGCCGACGCAGGACCAGTCGCGCGTCTGGCGCTGGGCCAGGGCAAGCGAGAGAGATGCGGGGCAATGGAACCGCACGCCTGCGGTCAGCCTTGCCATCGCCAAGCGCGCCGGGGCCAATGCGGTGACCGTTTCCGACGAGATCGTCGAACGTGTCCACGAACTCGAAGGCAGATTGATCCCCACCAGCGTCAGTGTCGACGTTACCCGCAATTACGGCGCGACGGCCGACGAAAAGGCCAACGAGCTGCTCTTCCACCTCGCGTTGGCGACGGTCTCGATCGTCCTGCTCATCGGCTTCGCGATCGGCTGGCGCGAGGCCGGGGTGACCGCGATCGTCATCCCGACCACCATCCTGCTGACCATGTTCGCCAGCAACATCATGGGCTTCACCATCAACCGCGTCAGCCTGTTCGCGCTGATCTTCTCGATCGGCATCCTGGTCGACGACGCGATCGTGATGATCGAGAACATCGCCCGCCACTGGGCCATGGGCGATGACCGTCCGCGTGTGCAGGCCGCGGTGGAGGCGGTAGCCGAGGTCGGCAATCCGACCATCGTCGCCACCATGACGGTGGTCGCCGCGCTGCTGCCGATGCTGTTCGTTTCGGGCCTGATGGGCCCTTATATGGCGCCGATCCCGATCAATGCCTCGGCAGCGATGATCTTCAGCTTCTTCGTCGCGGTGATCATCGCGCCCTGGCTGATGATCCGCTTCGCGCGCAAGACGCTCGAGGCCGGCCACCACGACGAGAGCGGCGGCAAGCTCGGCGCATTCTACGCGGCGGTCGCCCGGAGGGTGATCCGCGACAAGAAGAGCGCCTGGCGATTCCTGATCGGGGTCGGGATCGCCACCCTGCTCGCCTGCTCGATGTTCTACTTCAAGGCGGTCACCGTGAAGCTGCTGCCCTTCGACAACAAGTCGGAGATTCAGCTGGTGGTCGACATGCCCGAGGGAACCAGCCTCGAGGCCACCGCGCGCGTGCTCGACGAGGCCGCCGCCGTCGCCCGTTCGGTGCCCGAAGTGGTTGCGATGGAAGCCTATGCGGGCTCGAGCGCGCCGTTCAACTTCAACGGGCTGGTGCGCCACTATTTCCTGCGCGACGCGCCGGAATTGGGCGATGTCATGATCACGCTGGAAGAGAAGGGCGAACGGTCGCGCGCGAGCCACGCCATTGCAGTGGACCTGCGCGGGCGGTTGCTCGAGCGTGTGACGCTGCCCGATGGCGGATCGATCAAGGTGGTCGAAACCCCGCCGGGCCCGCCGGTGCTCGCCACGCTCCTGGCCGAAATCTACGGCCCCGACGAGGAGACCCGCCGCGCGGTCGCCGGACAGGTCGAGGAGCTGTTCCGGTCGGTTCCCTTCATTGTCGATGTCGACAACAGCTACGGCCAGAAGCGCCCGCAGCTGCGGCTGGTGCCCGACCGCGCAAAGCTCGATTTCTACGGCCTGTCCGAACGCCAGCTGTTCGACAGCATCGGAGCACTGCTGGGCGAGCAGGTCGTCGGTTATGCCCCGCAGGGCAAGGGGCGCGACCCGCTGCCGATCCAGCTTGCGCTCGACCAGGGCGAACGCGCCTGGTCCGCCAGCCTCGCCGCGACTCCGGTCGCCGTGACCACCCGGAGCGGATTCCCGCAGCTGATCCGGCTCGGCGAACTGGTCGACGCGCAGATGGTCGAGGGCGAGCCGGCGATCTTCCGCCGCGACGGGCGCGGGGCCACCATGGTCCAGGCCGAACTGGCCGGGCGCTACGAGGCGCCGATCTACGGCATGCTCGCCGTCCATGAAGCAATCGACGGCTTCGACTGGGAAGCGGCCGGGATCCCCGAGCCCGAAATCGCGCTGAACGGCCAGCCCACCGACGAACAGCAGGCGACCCTGCTGTGGGACGGCGAATGGGAGATCACCTGGGTGACCTTCCGCGACATGGGCGCCGCCTTCATGGTCGCGCTGCTCGGGATCTACGTGCTGGTCGTCGCGCAGTTCGGGAACTTCAAGATTCCGCTGGTGATTCTGATCCCGATCCCGCTGACGCTGATCGGGATCGTGATCGGGCACATGCTGTTCGGCGCGCCCTTCACGGCCACCAGCATGATCGGCTTCATTGCCCTGGCCGGGATCATCGTGCGCAATTCGATCCTGCTGGTCGACTTCATCCGCCACGCCCAAGCCGAGGACAAGAGCTTGCGCGATACGCTGCTCGAAGCCGGCACGATCCGCTTCAAGCCGATCGCGCTGACCGCGGCGGCGGCGATGATCGGCGCGGCGGTGATCCTGACCGACCCGATCTTCCAGGGGCTGGCCATCTCGCTTCTGTTCGGGCTGCTGTCCTCGACCGCGCTGACCGTGCTGGTGATCCCGGCGATCTACATCGTCCTGCGCGACGATGGCCGGCCCGCGAGCGTGCCAGAATGAACCGCAGCCTGCCTCTCGAGACCATCCGCGCCAATTCGGAGATGATGGCGGACCGGCTCAAGATCCTCTCGCATCCCGACCGGCTGCTGATGCTGTGCCGGATGGCGGACGAGGAAGTGACCGTGGGGGAACTGGTCGCGCTCACCGGCATGTCGCAAAGCGCGGTCTCGCAGCATCTCGCCAAGTTCCGCGACAGCGGCTTCGTACTGGTTCGGCCCGAGGGGCAGACCCGCTACTATCGTCTCGTCGACGAGAGCATCCGCGCGATTATCCATGCGCTGTGCGATATTTGCGAGCGCGGGGAAGGGACAAGTTGCCCGGCGCGCTGAGCGCGTCTTCTTGCGCAAATGTATAAATGCTGGCGCCGGCGCGCCGGTCCGGTCTATGTCCCCGCCAGAACAATGCTCTTGGGAGGAGAGGAATGGACGGTTTCCGGCAACCGCGCGGCAAGGATATGCTCAAATGGGGAGCGGCTGCGGGCGCACTCGGCCTGGCTTCGCTGGCCTTGGCTCAGCCGGCGCCGCAGCCGCCGTCGCCGGAACTTGTCGCGGCGATGAGCTATTCGCAGAATTGTGCGACCTGCCACGGCCCGGCGCTCGAAGGCGCTGCCTATGGCGCGCTCAAGGGCGATTCCTTCCTTGACGGCTGGGGCGGGGCCAGCGCCGCCGACCTGCTCGCCTTCGTCAGGAGCTCGATGCCGCCGGCCAATGTGGGCGGGCTCGACGATGCTACCTATGCGGCGATCGTCGAACACATCCTGCGCATGAACGGTACCGAGATCGCGACCGCACTGGCCGGGATGGACGAAGCCGCGCTCGCTGCGCTCACCATCCCCAGCGAGGCGGGAGGGCTTACCGCCGAACGCGAGGCCGAGCTGGTTGCCTTGACTGCCGAGGATGCCGGTTTCGGCGCCTCGCCGCGCTGGCCGATCCCGCCGGCGCCCGAGCGGGTCGACCGCTTCGCGAACTACACGCCGGTCACGCCCGGCATGCTCGCCAATCCGGCGCCGGAGAACTGGCTGACCTGGCGCCGCAGCCATTACGGGCTCGGCTTCTCGCCGCTGGCCCAGATCGATACCGCCAATGTCGGCCATCTGCGCCTCGCCTGGTCGGTCGCACTGCCTTCGGGCGAGACCACGATCGAGCCGCTTGTGCGCGACGGCGTGCTCTATGCCTTCGGCTTCGGGGACGAAGTCTGGGCCATGGACGCTGCTGACGGCCATCTCCTTTGGCGCTACCGACGCGAATTGCCGCGCGGGACTGCGGTGAGCTCCAAGAAGACGCTGGCCCTGTGGGGCGACAAGATCATTGCCGCCACCTCCGACCTCCATGTAATCGCGCTCGATGCCCGTACCGGCGAGCTGGCATGGGACAGCGAGATCACCGACAAGCTGGGCTTCCGCAACCCAGGCGGCCCACTGGTGGCCGAAGGGGTGGTCATGCAGGCGCTGACCGGACAGGCCGCGGGCGGCAACACCATTACCGGCTTCGACGCAGAAACCGGCGAAAGGCTGTGGACCTTCAACATCGTCGCGCAGGAGGGGGAACCGGGCGGCGACACCTGGAACGGCCTCGCCAATGAGGATCGCAGCGGGGGGTCGTCCTGGACCTCGGGTACCTATGATCCCGAAACGGGGGTCGCGCTCTTTGGCTCGGGCCCGACCTACGACACCGGGCCCCTCCGCTATCGCAAGCCGGGGTTCAGCAACGATGCGCTCTATACCGACACCACCATGGCGATCGAGCCGCGCACCGGGAAACTGCGCTGGTACTACCAGCACATGAAGAACGACCAGCTCGATCTCGACTGGGTGTTCGACCGGGTGATCGGCCATCTCGTGGTCGATGGCGAGCGCCGGCGGGTGGTGATGACCTCGGGCAAGGAAGGCCTGTTCGACGTGATCGACGCCGCCGATGGCAGTTACGTCAAGACGGTCGACATGGGATTGCAGGACTTCGTTACCGCAATCGACCCTGAAACCGGCGAGAAGACAGTCGACGAAAGCAAGATCCCCGACGGCAGCGAAACGGTCTTTGTCTGTCCGCATGGTGGCGGCGGCCGCAACTGGGGTGCCACGGCCTTCAACGAGGCGACCGCGCGGCTGTTCGTCGTCGCGCGCGACGTCTGCATGGATCTGCGTCCGGTCTCGGGCACCGGTTTTCTTTCCACCGGGGTGGCGGTCGATTACGCGCCGCGTCCGGGCAGCGACGGCAAATACGGGGTGCTGCAGGCGCTCGACATGCAGAGCGGCGAGATCGCCTGGGACCTGCGCCAGCGCGCGCCATTCGACACCAGCATCCTCGCGACCGCGGGCGGCGTGCTCTTCGCCGGCTCGGTCGACCGCAGGATTCGCGCCTGGGACCAGGCCACGGGCGAGGAATTGTGGAGCGCGGGCCTGCCGGGCATTCCCAATGGCGGGCCGGTCAGTTTCGCGGTCGACGGTCGACAGTACGTCGCCTTCCTCACCGGATACGGCAATCCGCTCAGCTCGGGAATTACCTCGCTGACACCCGAATTGCCTATGCCGCCGGTCAACAATGCGGCGATCTACGTTTTTGCGCTACCGGAGCAACTGAAGGAGCCGGATCCCGGGACAAATTGACAATATTCCGACAGATGGCTGCAAAACCACGTTCAGTTGCATCCCTGGCGCTCCAAGCTGTGGCCGGAATCGGCTAGCCTGCGCGCAGCGGGGGCGCAAATTGAAGATGAGGGTCGGAGTGAACAGTCAGTTGAGCCATCTCGGCAGCGAGTTGTCGGAATTCATCAAGGCGCCGGGATTGCGCGAAGTCGGCGTCGAACTCGCACGGCTGAAGGAAATGCTGCAAAGCGAATTTCCGCATGCGCGCGGCATTTCCTTCGAATATGAGAATTTCCTGAGAGTGAACATCGATGTCCGCAACCGCGACGAGGTCGGCCAGGTCGAAGGCAAGCTCTCGATTCTCGGCGGCGGGATATTCCGTGACATTCGCCGCGGCAGCAAGCCGCGCCACCCCTTCATGCAGAGGGTGACCGCCGTCGTATCCTGCTAGGCGGCGAAGCCCGCGGCGGGACGGCGCAGGCGCTTCAGGAACGGATCGTTGAGGAAGGTCCCGAAGGGAAAGAAGGCTGCCACGAAAGTGCGCAGCCAGCCAGTTACGCCTGCGCGCCGGCCCCACAGGCCCGGGCCCATCGCCAGCAGATATGCGATGAACAGCACGCCGTGAGTCATCCCGACCGGGAAGATCAGCGCGTCCCAGCCAACAATGTATTTGAGCGGCATGGCGACGAGGAACAGGGCGAGCGTGGAAACGCCTTCGGCCAGGGCGACCTTGCGGAACAGTTCGAGCATGGGAAGCGTCCGTAGCTGGGAAGGACAGGCGGCGCGAGATGGCTGGGGTGGCAGGATTCGAACCTGCGCATGCCGGTACCAAAAACCGGTGCCTTACCGCTTGGCTACACCCCAGCAGCCTCGGTGGGCGCTCCTATAGCGGACGCGCACCGAGGCGCAAGGGTGACCGGTCTCAGAGGTTGTCGGGTCGCTCGCGGACCGGGTTGAACAGGCTGCGGTCCTCGACCTTGTCGAAATCGGCGGCCGAATGACGTTCGGCCATGGCCTGAGTATTCACGATCCGGCCACGGATCGCGCCGGGGCGGGCGTCGATCTGCCGCACCCAGCGCGCGACATTCTCGTATTCGTCGAGGCCCAGGAAAATGTCACAGCGATTGTAGGCACCGTGGAAGAGATTTCCGAGCCAGGTATAGGCGGCGATGTCGGCGATCGAATAGTCGCTGCCGGCCAGATATTCGGTCTTGCCGAGCTGGATGTCGGCGACCGAGAACAGTCGCTTGGTTTCCATCGCATAGCGATCGATCGGGTACTTGTAGCGTTCGGGCGCATAGACGTAGAAATGGCCGAAACCGCCTCCGATGAAAGGCGCGCTGCCCATCTGCCACATCAGCCAGCTTAAGGTCTCGGCGCGGGCCGGCTGGGTCCTGGGCAGCAGGAAGTCGAACTTCTCGGCCAGATGCAGCAGGATCGAGCCGCTTTCGAAGACGCGGAAAGGGGCTGGCCCGCTCTTGTCGAGCAGAGCGGGTATCTTGCCGTTGGGATTGAGCTCGGTGAAGCCGGAGCCGAACTGGTCGCCCTCGAAGATCTTGATCAGCCAGGTGTCGTACTCGGCTTCCGAAAAGCCGGCTTCGAGCAGTTCTTCGAACATGATCGTAACCTTCACCCCGTTGGGCGTGCCGAGCGAATAGAGCTGGAAGGCATGTTCGCCTTCGGGCAGTTCCTGTTCGTGGCGCGCGCCGGCGGTCGGGCGGTTGACCCCGGCGAACTGGCCGCCGTTTTCGGGGTCGAAGGTCCAGACCTTGGGCGGGGTGTACACATCGGACATGGCAGGCTTCCTCTTCGATTTCCGGTCGTTTGCAAGAATGGGTGGCCTTGCGGACAGGGGCAAGCAAGGGAAAATTTGGCGCGCGCCAAGAAACAATTTCACGTGGCCGCTGTAACCAATCCGCCTGCTTCGCAATTGACCTCGGCCTGCGTCTGCCCCACCGCGGACGGCATGCAGCAGCCATTCGACGCCATCGTATTGGGAGCCGGCGCGGCCGGACTGATGGCGGCGGCAGTCGCCGGCCAGCGCGGGCGGCATGTCCTTCTCCTCGACCACGCCGAACGGCCGGGCAAGAAGATCCTGATTTCCGGCGGCGGGCGCTGCAATTTCACCAATCTCCACACCGCGCCGGAGCGTTACCTTTCGCAGAACCGGCATTTCGCCAAATCAGCGCTCGGACGCTATTCGCCCCAGGACTTTCTCCAACTGGTCGAAAGCTACGGCATTGCCTGGCACGAGAAAACACTCGGTCAGCTGTTCTGCGACGGTTCGGCGAAGCAGATTGTCGACTTGCTGCTGGCTGAATGCGCGAAGTCGGAAGCCAGCGGGGGCCGGGTCGAATTGCGCTGCGGCGAGCCGATCGCCGAGGTCGGCCATGCCGACGGACTTTTCCGCGTATCGGCCGGCGGGCGCAACGAGACGGCCCCGGCGCTCGTGATTGCCACGGGCGGTCCTTCGATCCCGAAGATGGGCGCCACCGCCTTCGCCTACGACCTTGCCCGGCAATTCGGGCTCAAGGTGGTCGAGCCGCGTCCTGGCCTCGTCCCGCTCACCCTGAAGGGCGAGGATGCGCTGTTCCGCGAGCTGTCGGGCGTCTCGGCCGAGGTGGTTGCTCGCTGCCAAAGGACGGCATTTCGTGAAGCGGCCCTGTTTACCCACCGCGGCCTGTCGGGGCCTGCGATCCTGCAAGTCTCCTCGTACTGGAAACGCGGCGACGCGGTGGAGGTGGATTTCCTGCCCGACCTCTCCGAAGGCTGGCTGCGCGAAGCCAAGCGCGAGCGGCCGAAAGCCGGGCTCAAATCGGTACTCGGAGAACATCTTCCGGAACGGCTGGCGATGACACTTGCCGACAGGCTGGGTCTTGAGCGCGAGCTCGGCAACCAGCCGGACAGGAAATTGGCCGACGCAGAGCAAAGACTGGCCCGCTGGCGCTTTGTCCCGGACGGTAGCGAGGGCTTCGCCAAGGCGGAAGTCACTCTCGGCGGAGTCAGCACGGCCGAACTCTCGAGCAAGACCATGGAAGCGAAAACGCTTCCCGGCCTGTTCGTGATCGGTGAGGCAGTCGATGTCACCGGCTGGCTTGGTGGGTACAATTTCCAATGGGCCTGGGCCAGCGCACAGGCGGCTGGACAGGCGCTCTAGTCCCCGCAGCGGGTGCAGGCTTCGCCTTTCCTGACCGCGCTTCCGCAGGCCTTGCAACTCACATAGGCACCGGGTTTCAGGGCGTGGCCGACCGAGACGCGCTCGTCGAAGACGAAGCATTCGCCCTGCCACAGGCTGGTCTCCTCGGGCACTTCCTCAAGATATTTCAGGATCCCGCCCTTGAGGTGGTAGACGTCCTCTATGCCTTCCGACTTGAGGAAGGCGGTCGATTTCTCGCAGCGGATGCCGCCGGTGCAATACATGGCGACTTTCACCGGTTCCTCCCCACCCAGCAATTGCTCGCGATGGGCGCGAAACCAGGTCGGGAAGTCGAGGAACGTCGCCGTGGCGGGATCGATCGCTCCGGCGAACCTGCCGATCGCGACCTCGTAATCGTTGCGCGTGTCGATCACCACGGTGCGCGGATCCTCGATCAGCGCGTTCCAGTCCTGTGGCGCGACATAGGTGCCAACGCTTGTCAGCGGGTCAATCCCGGGTTCGCCCATGGTCACGATCTCGCGCTTGAGGCGCACTTTCATGCGCTTGAACGGCAGGCCCGGCGCACGCGAATATTTGACCTCGAGATCGGCGCAGCCGGGCAGGGCGCGGATCTGGCCGAGCACAGCGGCAATCGCATTGTCGGTTCCGGCAATGGTTCCGTTGATCCCTTCCCTGGCGAGCAGCAGGCTGCCCCGGATCCCCACTTGCTCGCAGCGGGCGAGCAGCGGTTCGCGCAGGGAAGCGGGGTCTGCGAAGGGCGTGAAGCGATAGAGCGCGGCGACGCAGACCGGCAGGTCGATATCGGTCATCGTTCTCGCGCCCCAGGCCGATGAGGGCGCCATGCCTCAATTCCCGCGCTGGTCCGGAACAGTCCTGTCTTCACTCGAGCGGGAGGACCCAGCCGTGGCGGTCGGCCTCGGTGCCGCGCTGGATACCTACCAACTTGGCGCGCAACTTGCTGGTCAACTGGCCGGGGCCGCCCGAACCGATGGTGAATTCGCCGTCGCGCCCGGCGACCTTGCCGACCGGGGTAACCACCGCGGCCGTCCCGCAGGCGAAGGTCTCCACCAGCCTGCCGCTCGCGGCATCGGCGCGCCAGGCGTCGAGGCTGTAGGGTTCCTCGCGCACGGTCAGCCCTTCCTCGCGGGCCAGGGTGATCAGGCTGTCGCGGGTGATCCCGGGCAGGATCGTGCCGGAGAGCGGCGGAGTTACCAGCGTCCCGTCGTCGAAGACGAAGAACAGGTTCATTCCACCGAGTTCCTCGACCCATTTGTGCTCCGCTGCGTCGAGGAACAGCACCTGGTCGTGGCCCTTGGCGAAGGCTTCCTTGGTCGGGACCAGGCTGGCGGCGTAATTGCCGCCGCATTTGGCCGCCCCTGTGCCGCCGGGCGCGGCGCGGGTATAGTCGCTGACCCAGATCGAGACGGCCGGCGCGCCCGACTTGAAATAGTTGCCGGCCGGGCTGGCGATGACGATGAACTTGTACTGCTTCGCCGGACGCACGCCGAGGAAGGGTTCGGTCGCGAACATGAAGGGCCGCAGGTAGAGCGAGCCGCCCTCGACGCTCGGGAACCACTCGCGGTCGACATCGACCAGCCGGCGGACCGCCTCGATGAAGAGGTCTTCGGGCAGTTCGGGCATTGCCAGGCGCGCGGCGGACTCATTGAAGCGGCTGGCGTTTGCGTCGGGCCGGAACAGCGCCATGCTGCCGTTGGCAAGGCGGTAGGCCTTGAGACCTTCGAAAATCTCCTGCGCGTAGTGAAGGACGGCCGCCGCCGGATCGAGCGAGAGCGGCCCCCGCGGGCCTACCGTGGCATTGTGCCATCCGTGGCTCTCGTCCCAGTCGATTACCACCATGTGATCCGAAAACAGCGTGCCGAAGCCGGGATTGGCAAGGGCCGCGTCGCGCTGTTCGGTCGGGGTTGGCGCCGGATGCGGCATGGAAAGGAATTCGACTGTGTCCTGGGCGAGACTCGCCATGTCTAAGGGGTCCTTGCTTGAATCACTTCGCGCCGGTTGAACGATAATTACGTCTATGGCAAGAAAGATGAAATAAACGATTAGCCGATGCATTGATCTTGGGGTCAATGCCATGTGCGTCAAGGCCTAGCCAAAGCTGCGCAAATTGCAAAGCGCGCGAAGCGGAATCCGCCAATGAGAAAGGCCGCCCCGGCCCGTACCGGGAGCGGCCTTTCACATGGTCAGCGGCCGGAAGTGCCGCCCACGAAGCCTTTACTGCTTTCGATCGTCGATCAGCAGTAATGCCCCGCGCGGAAACATACCGACCTCTCTGCTGGACCATGAGACATCGGATCACCTCCTTTCGCGCTGTTAGAGCCAAAGTCGCCGCTTTTTTCCGGCTAAGGCCGCGAACCCGCTGGCCTTGATTTGCAAGGTGAATCATGACGCGCCGCAACACAAGCCTTGAATTTATTTTTTCCCCTGTCAGAATTCGATCTTCCGGCCGGCGCCCCGTGTGGGGCGCTTTTTTGTTGCCTCATGCGCCGAAATACCGGCCGTTCGCGATCGCTAGCGGCAATCCTCAATGACCCGGGTTACCTCGGTCCAGGACGGCAGGTAGAGGGTCTCGGTGCCGGCCACTTCGATGGCAAAACGTCCCTTGGAGATCGCTATCGCATCGAGCAGCGGATCGTGTGCCGCGAGGTCGGCCGCCAGAAGGCGTTCAACCGAGCCCTGGCGCGGCTGGGCGGTAACGGCACGCGCCGCGGATTCGGCGAGGATACGCATCGGCTGCGGAGTGGCGATCGCACTGACCCGCCCGAGCGAGACGGTGCCGGTGGTGCGCTCGCAGCGTATTGTAAAGGCGAAGTCCTGCTCGCTCTTGCCAAAGGCGGCATAGGAATAGGGCGGGCGGCTGGCATAGAACCAGTCGCCAGGGCTTGAAGGCAATTCCTCCCAATTGGCCGGCGCACCGGGGAAGGCGGCAACCGGAGGGGCGGTCGCGGCCGGAGAGGCCGCCGGAACCGGCGCCGTGTTAACGGACGCGGCGGGCGCGGCGGTCGGCTCGCCCGATGCCGGGATGCAGGCGGAGAGCAGGAATGCGGCGGCCAAGGCAAGGGGCATTTTTTCCATCGCGGCGGATTATGCTTCGGCGGGGCATCTGGCTCAAGCCCCGGCAAGAGGCTATGCGCCGTGACATGGGCAAACAGAGGATCGACCAGTTGCTGGTGGAGCGCGGGCTCGCCGAAAGCCGGACCAGGGCGCAGGCGCTGGTGATGGCCGGCCATGTCTATATCGGAGAGCAGAAGGCACAGAAGCCCGGCCAGCAGGTGCGCGACGACGTGGTACTCGAAGTGCGCGGTCGCGATCATCCCTGGGTCAGCCGCGGCGGGATCAAGCTTGCCCATGCCATCGAGGCCTTCGATCTCGATCCGGCGGGGGCCGTGGCGATGGATATCGGCAGCTCGACCGGCGGCTTCACCGACGTATTGCTGAGCAAAGGCGTGGAGCATGTCTTCGCGGTCGACAGCGGGACCAACCAGCTGGCCTGGAAGCTGCGGCAGGATTCGCGCGTGACCGTTCTTGAACAGACCAGCGCGCGCATATTGACCTGCGAGCAGATTACCCGTCCCTGCGACTGGGTGGTTTGCGATGCTTCCTTCATTTCGCTTAGCAAGGTTCTGGAAACACCGCTGAATCTGGCATCAACGCCCTGCCGTCTGGTCGCCCTGATCAAGCCCCAGTTCGAAGTTGGTCGCGAGGAGGTCGGCAAAGGCGGGGTAGTCCGCGATCCCGTGCTCCACGCGCGTGTCTGCGATGAAGTACGCGTCTGGCTCGAGGGCGAAGGCTGGGCGGTCCAGGGAATCGTCGAGAGCCCGATCACCGGCCCCGAAGGCAATGTCGAATTCCTGATCTCGGCGCGGCGCGGCTGACCCGTTCCGGCACATGGCTCTGCTGCGCCGGTTTGGCGGGTTTGCCTTGCGGCGGGAGGCCAGCCAATATCCGGCCTGCGAATCGCTGCCACTCGTCAATTCGGGATCTGCAATGACCGTAATCGCATCGCGCAAGCAATTGCGCGCAAGTCTGATCCGCTGGGCGTTGTTCCTGGTTCCGGTGGTCGTCCTGCTCGGTTTCCTCTCGGGGCTGCTCTCGGGCAGCGGCGCCGACAATCCCTGGTTCGCGGCGCTCGCCAAGCCGGCGACATACCCGCCGCCGGCAACCTTCGGGATCGTCTGGACCCTGCTCTACGTGCTGATGGGCCTGGCGGCGGCCCTGGTTGCTTCGGCCTGGGGTGCACGCGAGCGGAGCCTCGCGCTTGCCGCCTTTGGCGTGCAACTCCTGCTCAATCTCGCCTGGAGCCCGCTGTTCTTTGCCTTCCACCAGATTGCCGGGGCACTGGTCCTGCTCGGCGTGATCGACCTGGCCGTGCTGGCGACGCTGGTACTGTTCTGGCGCGTGCGCAGGTGGGCCGGGGTCCTGCTTTTGCCCTATCTCGCCTGGGTGCTTTTTGCGACCTTGCTCAACTGGCAGTTCCTCGCGCTCAATCCGAGTGCTGACGGAGCCGATGCCGGCGGGGCGGTGCAGCGGATCGAATTGTAGGCTTGCGCCGCGCGGCGCAGGGGACCAAATAGCCCCCATGCAGAGCGACAACCCGGTCATTTCCGATTTCGTCAAGGTGCTCAACAGCGCTGCCGGTACCTTTGCGGGTATGACCCGCGAAGCGCGCGAAGGCGCGCGCGAGCGGGTTCGGGAGGCCATGGGCAGCCTCGATTTCGTCAGCCGCGAGGAATTCGACGCTGTGAAGGACATGGCGGCGCGTGCGCGCGAGGACAGCGAGAAACTCGCTGCGCGGGTCGAGGCGCTCGAAGCAGCGCTGGCGGCCAAGGGCTGACGGCTCCGAAACCCGTTCCCATTGAAACCGGATCTGGTCTAGTCTTGCACCAACGGGCGGCGAGTCCCGCTGCCCGATTGGGGGCCAGGCCATGAAACTATCGCTCGCGCTGCCGTTGTCGGCGCTCGTCCTTTCCGTACCGCTCGCCGCGCAGGAAAGCTTCGGCGGGGCAAGCGGAGCAGACCTTTCGATCGAGGCGATCGAACCCGATGATTCCCCGATCACGATCGGCAAGGCGGGTGAATACCCGGCCGACATCGGCCGCTATCTGCTCGCTTCCGGGGCGGGCAGCGCGGCGCTTTCCCCCGATGGGCAGACCATTGCCTTTACCCGCGACCTGACCGGCCAGCCCGAATTGTGGGTCATGCCCGCAGCGGGCGGCCAGCCCAGGCAGGTGACCTTTCGTACCGGGATCGACGGTGCGCGCTGGACGCCCGACGGACGGCTGTTCTACCAGGCCGATCGCGACGGCAACGAGCAGCCGGGCTATTTCGCGATCTCGGCCGACGGGCGGCAGGAGCGCGAAGTGCTCCCCGCAGCACGCGGAGATTTCCGCATCTTCGGCGATTTCGCGGAGGACGGCAGCTTCGTCTACGCATCCACTGCGCGCAACCAGCTCGACTTCGACACCTATCGTGCGACGCTGGACGGCAGCAGCGAGATGATCATGCAAGGCCGTTATGCCATGATTCCGCAGTCGGTATCGCCCGACGGCCGTTATGCGATACTGACCGAAGCCGTCGGCGAGGACGCCGACAATCTCTACTTGCTCGATCTCGCCAGCAAGGAGCGGCGCGAACTCTCCCGTCCCGATCCGCGCGGAAGCCATGCGCTCGGCGGATTTGCCTGGGATGCGGATTCCTCGGCCTTCTACTTTTCCTCCAATGTCGACCGCGAATTCGGAGCGCTCACGCGCTATGACCTTGCCAGCGGAACGCGGGAAGTGCTGGCCGAAGCCGCCGGCGATATTGGCGAGATCGAGCTGTGCGGGGCAGGGGGCCGCTTCCTTGCCTATACGGTCAATGTCGACGGTTTCCACCACCTCCATCTCTACGACCGGACGGCGACGGAATGGCTCCAGCCGCCGAACCTGCCCGAAGGTGTGCTTGATCTCGATTGCGCAAGCAGTTCCGCCCGCCTGATGGTGAGGGTCAACGGCTGGAACACGCCCGGCGATATCTGGATGGTGGATATTGTGGCGCTCACCGCCGAACGGGTGTTTGCCGCCAGCCTTGCCGGGCTCGATCCCGGCCGCTTCGTGCGCCCTCAGGTGGTTCGCTATCCTGCCAGCGACGGCGTCGAGTTGCAGGGCCTGCTCTATCTTCCAGAAGGTGCAGGCAGGGGGGCGGATGCGCCGCCGGTGCTGTTCGCAGTCCATGGCGGACCGTCCGGCCAGTCGCAGGCAGGCTTCAACGCGGTGATCCAGTACCATGTCAATCGCGGGTTGGCCGTTTTCGCACCCAATATTCGCGGTTCGGTCGGGCTCGGGCGAACCTATTCGACACTCGACGATCGCGAGAAGCGGCTCGATTCGATCCGCGACCTGGTCGAGCTCCTGGCGGCTCTGGGCGCGGACGGGCTGGTCGATGCCGATCGCGCCGCGGTGATGGGCGGCTCTTACGGTGGCTATGCGGTGAATGCCGTGCTTGCTGCCTATCCCGGGGCCTTCAAGGCGGGCGTCTCACTGTTCGGTGTGGCCGACTGGGTGGCGGCGCTGGAAATCGCCTCGCCCGCACTCAAGGCGAGCGACCGGATCGAATATGGGGACATTACAGAGGCTTATTGGAAGGAATTCTACCGCGAGAACTCGCCGATCCGCCAGGCCGACCGTATTCGCGTGCCGGTGCTCTATTCGCACGGGGTGATGGATCCGCGGATCGATATCGCCGAGACCGAAACCATGGTGAAGACGCTGCGCGCGAATGGAGTCGATGCGCAGTTCGTCCGTATTCCCGACGAAGGCCACGGCTGGCGCAAGCTTTCCAACCAGCTGTTCTATTATCGCCGGCAGGCGGGCTTCATCGAGGAGAAGCTCGGGCTTTAGGCAGGCGCGAAGCGGCCCCTGGCGGGATCCTCCATCTTGCGGCTGGGCTCCTGAGCGGCCACACCGCCATCATGCAAATCCGTGCCCCCGCCATCCTGCTCGCCGCGCGCCCGCATGGCGAGAGCGCGGTGATCGCGCGCATGCTGACCGGGGAGGTCGGCCTGGTCGCGGCCTATGTCGCGGGCGGTCGCGGGCGGCAATTGCGACCGGTGGTGATCCCTGGGAACCTCGTCGAGGCGGATATCCGCGCGAAATCGGATGGCCATTTGCCGTTCGCCCGGCTCGAACTGCTCGCCAGCCGGGGCCCATGGCTGTCCGAGCCGCTGCCGGCCGCAGCCATCGGCTGGGTCTGCGCGCTTACGGCCACGGTGCTGCCCGAACGCCAGCCCTTTCCGGCACTGCACGCGGCGCTCACGGCCTTGCTCGAGGCGGTCTGCCATGCTCCGTCGGCGCGCGGCTGGGCCGGGGCGCTGGTGAGTTACGAAGTTCTTGTCCTGCGCGAGCTCGGCTTCGGCGGAGGGGGGCGTCCGAAGGGTGAAGGTCTGGCGGAGGCGCTCGCCGCGATGGATGCGCTTTCCGCACCGCTCGAACGCTACCTGCTTGCCGACCGCCGCGGAGACGTTATGGCGGCCCGCGCGATGCTGCGGGACAGGCTGTCCCGGATGATTGAAGGGTGATGACGATGAAGATTGCGGTACTGGCGGGCGACGGAATCGGGCCGGAGATCATGGCCGAGGCGCTCAAGGTGCTCGAGGCGCTGGGGCTTGCGGGCGTGGAACTGCTGCATGGCGATGTCGGCGGGGCGGGCTATCGCAAGCACGGCCATCCGCTGCCGCCGGAAACGCTCGCCATGGCGAAAGCTGCCGATGCCGTGCTGTTCGGCGCCGTCGGCGATCCGGCCTGCGACAATCTCGAACGGCACCTGCGCCCCGAGCAGGCGATCCTCGGCCTGCGCCAGGCGCTGACCCTGTTCGCCAATCTGCGCCCGGCCACCATGTTCCCCGGACTGGAGGACCTGTCCGCCCTGCGCCCGGAAGTCGCGCGGGCGATCGACCTCCTTATCGTGCGCGAACTGAACGGCGATGTCTATTTTGGCGAGAAGGCGATCCGCAGGCTGGACGACGGCCGCCGCCAGGGCTTTGACCTGATGTCCTATGCCGAGGATGAGGTGCGCCGGATCGCCCATATCGGCTTCCGCGCTGCGCAGGGCCGGGACAAGCGGCTGTGCAGCGTCGACAAGGCCAATGTGCTCGAAACCAGCCAGCTGTGGCGCGACGTGATGATCGAGGTCGCGGCGGAATATCCCGATGTCGAACTCAGCCACATGTATGTCGACAACGCGGCGATGCAGCTGGTGCGCAATCCGGGCCAGTTCGACGTAATCGTGACCGGCAACCTCTTCGGTGACATCCTCTCCGATCAGGCGAGCATGTGCGTCGGTTCGATCGGCCTGCTCGCCAGCGCATCGCTCGGCGAAGAGCAGACGGCGTTCGGGACCAAGGGCCTCTACGAACCGATCCACGGCAGTGCGCCCGACATCGCCGGGCAGGGCAAAGCCAATCCCATGGCCATGATCCTCAGCCTTGCCATGATGCTGCGCCATTCCTTCGGACGGGAAGCCGAGGCCGTCCGGATCGAGGCTGCGGTAGCCAAGACCCTCGAAGACGGCGTGAAGGGAGCCGATCTGGGCAGTTCCGCGGGTACCGCAGAGATCGGGGATGCCGTGCTGGCACGTCTCTAGCACCAGGATGCTCAAACTCGGGATTGTCCTGCCGACGCTCAACGAGGCCGCGAATGTCGCGCCGATGGTGGCGCGGCTGGAAGCGGCGCTCGGGCCGGACGGCTGGGAAGCGATCTTCGTCGACGACAATTCCACCGACGGCACAGCCGAGGCCGCGCGCGGGATTGCCCTGCGGGACAAGCGGGTGCGGGTGATCCAGCGGATCGGGCGACGCGGGCTGGCCAGCGCCGCGATCGAGGGTATGTGCGCGACTGCAGCCCCGTTCGTGGCGGTGATGGACGCCGACCATCAGCACGATCCGGCGTTGCTGCTCACCATGCTTGAGGCGGTCGAGAGCGGGGAGGCCGACATCGCGGTCGCCAGCCGCTTTATCGCCGGCGGAAGCGCGGCCGGGCTGGCGAGCGAGGCGCGCGAACAGGGCAGCCTGCTGGCCAACCGGCTTGCGCGGAGGCTCACCGGTGCCGAGCTTAGCGATGCGATGAGCGGCTATTTCCTGCTCCGTACCGAGCAATTGCGGTCGCAGGCGGATCGGCTGTCGGGAATTGGCTTCAAGATCCTGCTGGACATTCTCGCAACCGCTCCCGGTCCGCTGACGATCAGGGAATTCCCGCTTGCCTTCGCCGAGCGCCGCAGCGGCGAGAGCAAGCTCGACCGGGCGATCGCCTTCGATTTCCTCGTCGGCCTTTACGAACGCTACCTGGGCCAGATGATCCCGACACGTTTCGCCCTCTTCGGGACGGTCGGCGGATTGGGTGTCCTGGTTCACTACGCGGTGCTTGCCGCGCTGATGTTCCTGTTGGGGAGCGACTTTGCGCTTGCCCAGACGTTTGCGGTACTGGTCGCGATGAGCTTCAACTTCTGGCTCAACAACTGGCTTACCTATCGTGACAAGCGCCTCAAGGGCTGGCGCCAGATGGTGCGCGGCTGGATCAAGTTCTGCCTGACCTGTGCGGTCGGCGCGTTCGCCAATATCGCCGTCGCGACCCTGCTCGACCTGCGCGGGCTTCACTGGGCCTTCGCGGCGCTGGCCGGAATACTGGTCGGTTCGGTCTGGAATTATGCGTTGTCCAGCCGTTTCGTCTGGGGGCGTTACCGCTAACTTCGGCTTGACTTGACGGGCCTGCGCGCCATCTCCGAACATGTCCAGCGTGCGAGAATGCCGGACGAAACAGAAAAAAGGAGACCGCGAATGTCGTTCCTTTTCGGCTTGCTTGTCCTTGCCCTCGATGTCTGGGCAGTCATGAACGTGTTCAAGAGTGGTGCCTCGACCGCGGCCAAATTGCTCTGGACCCTTGGTATCCTCGTATTTCCCATCCTCGGTTTCGTGGCCTGGTTCCTTGCCGGACCCAAGGTGAGTTCGCGTCTGGCCTAGCGCCAGCTTTCGAACCAGGCCCAGGTCAGGAAGCTTTGCGGGCCCGACAGCGGCATCGCCGTGTATATCGGGTAGAACCATGCAAACAGCGCGAGCGTGCCGCCGAGCACGGCCCAGACCACGCGCTTCTTCCCGGCTTCCCATAGCCGGTCAATTGCCAGCCCCAGTGCCGCGAAGAGGAAGCAGCTCGGCAGGAGGTAATGGTAATAGAACTGGACGGGCTTGTCGGCGAACCACCACAGGGCGAGCGTGGCGAGATAGAGCACGACCACGGCCAGCGCGTCCCACCGCTGCCGTGCCGCACCCGCCCAGCCGCACCACAGCAGCGCGGCGAGGCCGAGCAGCATGGTCAGCGGGTTGCCCAGCAACAGCACGCCGCGCTGCGCGCCGTCGACCACCTCGTAGAGATACCAGATCGGACGGATATTCGTGACCCAGGCGGTCCAGCCGCTCTGGTATGTATGCTGTTCGGTGACCGAGGATTGCAGGTGCAGGATCTGCTGGTGGTAGGCGATGAATTCGCCCGGCGTCAGAGGGCTCTCGGCGTAATAGAAGGCCGGCAGAAAGGTCAGCGCATAGGCCAGCAGCGGCAGGATGCCGAGCCAGAAGCCCGCCTCGACCAGCGTAATGCCGGGTAGCGGGCGGACGTCGCGCGCATTGAGGAAGGCGCCGCCGGCACCGAGCACGCGCAGCACCAGCAGGGCGAGGCCCGGCAGCACGGCAAGGGGGATCGCATTGTACTTGCTCGCCATGGCGAGGCCGAGGGCGATTCCGGCAATTGCCAGCCGCAGGCGGATACGCGTCTCGGTTCGCATCGCCGCGGCCAGCGCCCAGAGCGCGAGCAGCGCGAAGGCCACCATGAAGATATCGAGCATGGCGATCCGCGCGTGGACCAGCAGCAGCCCTCCGGTTGCCAGCAGCGCGCCGCCGGCCAGCGTCGCGACCCGCCGCTGGCTCGCATGCCAGAGCGCGCGCAGGAAGGCGAACAGTGCCAGCGCACCGAAACCCGCACTCATGATGCGCCAGCCAAGCGGGTTGTCGCCGAAAAGCGCGATGCCGGCCGCGATCAGTTCCTTGCCAAGCAGCGGATGCTCGACATTGAGCGGCCGCGAAAGGTCCAGCAGAGCCCGCGCCGCCGGCAGGTAATGAACCTCGTCGAAATAGGGCTTGGACGGAATCGTCAGCCGAAACAGGCAGAATGCGAGGAAGGCGAGAGTGAGGAGCGCGCTCCACAGGATCGGGTCGCGCTGGCGGACGGTGCTGGACAGCATGGGCGCCACGTTAGGCAGGGCCCGGGCGCAATGCAAAGGGGCGCGCCGCAGTTCATCGCGCTTGCCCGCCCGCCTGCCGCGCCCTAAAGCGCCGGCCATGAAAAAGACTACCGGACTGGACCGTTCGCAGACCGCCAGTTGGCGCCCGGCAACCCGTGCCGTGCGCGGTGGCACCTGGCGCAGCGAACATGGCGAGACGAGCGAGGCGCTCTACCTCACCTCTGGCTATACCTATGACGATGCCGAAACCGTCGCCGCACGCTTCGCCGGCGAGGCCGAAGGCATGGTCTATTCGCGGATGCAGAATCCGACCACCGCGATGCTCGAGGAACGCATCGCGCTGATGGAAGGCGCCGAGCAGTGCCGGGTCCAGGCGACGGGCATGGCGAGCATGACCGCCGCGCTGCTATGCCAGCTGTCCGCTGGCGACCATATCGTTGCCGGGCGCGCTGCCTTCGGTTCGTGCCGCTGGATCGTCGACAATCTCCTCCCGCGTTTCGGGATAGAAAAGACGATCGTCGATGCGACCGACAACGCGGCGTGGGAGGCCGCGATCCGGCCGAACACGAAAGTATTCTTCTTCGAAACTCCGGCCAACCCGACCATGGATGTGGTTGATCTGCGCTTCGTCTGCGGTCTCGCCCGCGCGCATGGGATCAATACGGTGGTCGACAACGCCTTCGCCACCGCCGCGCTCCAGCGCCCGCTCGAATTCGGCGCCGATGTCGTCGCCTACAGCGCGACCAAGTTGATGGACGGCCAGGGCCGCGTGCTGGCGGGCGCGCTCTGCGCGAGCGAGGAGTGGATCACCGAGAAGCTGATGCCGTTCCAGCGCAACACCGGGCCGATCCTCGCCCCGTTCAACGCCTGGGTCGTGCTCAAGGGCCTCGAGACGCTCGAACTGCGCGCTGACAGGCAGAGCGACAATGCGCTCGACGTCGCCAAATTCGTCGAAAGCCGGGTCGAGCGCGTGCTCCATCCGGGCCTGCCGAGCCACCCGCAGCATGCACTCTGCATGAGCCAGATGAGCAAGGCCGGCGCGATCTTCAGCTTCTTCGTCCCCGGTGGGCGCGAGCAAGCGATGCAGGTGCTCAACGGGCTCGAACTGGTCGATATCTCGAACAATATCGGCGATGCGAAGAGCCTGATGTGCCACCCGGCGACCACCACGCATCACAATATGGGGCCCGAGGGTCGCGCCGAAGCCGGGGTGGAAGAGGGCATGCTGCGGATCAATGTCGGGCTCGAGGACCCGCTCGACGTGATCGAGGATCTCGGCCGCGCCTTCGACCGGGCCGGACTCTAACGCGCCAGCGGCGGCACCACGGCAACCAGCGTCCCGCCGCCGGGCGCGTCCGACAGCGCGACCGTGCCGCGATGGCGTGCGGCGACGTCGCTGACGATCGCCAGGCCGATCCCGCTGCCAGCGGTCGGCAGGCGCGCGAGGCGCGCGAGGCGCGGCCTCATCGGCGGGCGACGGGAGCGGCAAAGGTTTAGCCTTCGTCTCGCACGGTGCGGATCAGCCCCTCTCCGCCATGGTCGGCCAGCTTGCGCCGCAGCCGGCTGATCGTGATGTCGATCGCCCGGTCGTAGCCCTCGCCGCCGAGCCTGAGCGCCAGCGTCTCGCGCGAGGGCACTTCGCACCCCTGGTCGGCCAGCAGCTGGAACAGGCGGAATTCACCCGTCGTTAGCGGGACTGGCCGGCCCCGGGGGTCGAGCAAGATCAGGTCGATGGTCTTGCGCGCATGCCGGGCACGCCGCCGGCGACGTGCACGACAAAGCCATGCCCGGCGGGATAGTCGCCGATTAACTCGCGCAAGCCCGAGTCGTCATCGACGACAAGGATGGGGTCCCCCCCGCCACCGGCGCAACCAGACACTCCGGCGCCTGTGGGACACGGGGAGGGAGCGCCGGAGAAGGAGTGGATCGTCGCGTTACACCGTTGGCGGGGCCCATCAGGTCGCAGTCCGGCCCCGGCGAACAGGCCAAGCGCCCGCCGCCGGTCGAGATTGCAGTGCAGGCGCTCGACATCCTCGGCAAGGCCGTGCTCGTGCTGACCCTGCTGGGCGAATGTCCGCACTGTATCGGCTGCGTAACAATTGCCCGGCGTCGCCCGCTTGCGCCACGGGCCGCGACCCGGGTGGGTGAAAGCTAGAGCCGGTCCATCCTCAACCAGCCCTGCTCACCCATCCAGACCTTGGCGAGTGCCGCTTCGGCCGCGCGGGCTTCCGCCCCGTGGCCGAGCTTCTTCTCGGTTTGGGCCAGCCCGTAGAGTGCCCAGCCATCGTTGGGGGCCAGGAACAGCGCCTTGCGGAAGGCTTCCCGCGCATCGCCATAGCGGCCGGCCTTGTAGAGCGCCGCCCCGCGCGACTGGGCGACCGGGTAATACCAGAAGGGCGGCTCGGTATAGGGAATGGTCGCCTCGATCGCCTCGGCCTGTTCGTAGAGCGCGACCGCATCGGCGGGATTGCCGTGCCACTGGGCCAGCCGCGCCCGCGCGACCAGCGCGGCGAGGCCGATCAGGTCGGGCGCGGGGAAGCCGGCGTCGACCATGGCGACTGTCTCCGGCGCACTGGCCAGTTCCTCGATCTCCGCGAGGTGACGCCCGAAGGAGACTTCGTCGCCGCGCCGGGCGTAGGCAATGGCACGCGCGTAATGGCGCATGGCCTCGACATAGGCGAGCGGCGAGGGCTCGGCAGTCAGTGCGAGGATTGCCTCGGGCGTGCCGGTCTGGGCAAGGGCGAAGGAGGGGGCGGCGTGGATCGCCTGGACCCAGGGCAGTTCGCGCGCGGTCTCGACGTCGAGCACGCGCGTGAGCCGCTCGGCCTCGGTCACGGTCCGGCGCATGTCGCCGACCATCTGTGCCGAGGTCAGCAGGAAATGGACGTTGTGCGGATAATAGCCGAAGCGGTAGATGCCGTCGTCGCCGATCTCGGCGAGATACTCCTCGTCGGCGCGCACGGCCTTGACATTGGCGGTCATCGAATCCGCATAGCGCCCGATCCGGTAGTAGATATGCGAGGGCATGTGCACGAGGTGGCCGAGCATGCTCGGCGCCGTTCCGCCGGCGAGCCGGTCGGCAGCGGCCTCGGCCTTGCCCGGCTGGGGTGATTCCATCAGGTGGATATAGAGATGCGAGGCCTGCGGATGGCGCGGGCTGCGCGCGACCACCTTCTCGATCTGGGCGATCGCCGCAGCTGCCGCGGGGCGGGGCGTGTTCGCATCCTCCCAATAGTCCCAGGGTATGGTGTTCATCGAGGCCTCGGCCGAGAGCACGGCGATGTCGTCGCTGGCGGGATAGTTTCGGGCGAGTTGCTGCATCGCTTCGGCATAGGCGGCGTCGAGCCCGGTACGGTCCTCATTGCCGGGACTGTAGCGCAGCGCCTGGGCGTCGATCAGCGCCTGCGCCGCCGGCGAGGCATCGCCGGCGAGCGCTTTCGCCCGTTCGAGCGCGGCGAGCGCGGCCTGGTTCTCGGCCGAGCCCATGCCGGCGTTGATATTGGGGCCATTGGCCATGGCCTCGCCCCAGTAGCATAATGCGCAGTCGGGATCGGCCTGCTGCGCCATGCGGAAGGAGCGGATCGCGGCCTTGTGGTTGAAGCCGTAGGCCAGCGCCAGCCCCTGCGCGAAGTAGCGCGCGGCCTGGCCTTGCAGTTCGGGCGCGGGAATGTCGGTTGGCGCGAGGCCGGGATAGAGCGCCATCGGTTCGGCCCCGAGTTGCCGGCGATCCGACAGCACGCCGGCCTGGCCGATCCGTGTTCCGAGCGTTGCCGCGCTCGCGTCGAGCCCGCGGCAGACGAGCCGCCCGATCCGCGTCGGGTCGAGCGCGGCGAGCAGGTCCTCGCCGTAAACAGGCTCGCGCGGAACCGAGTCAGCCGTGGAGAGGCCTGCGGTTGCCGCGAGCAAGAGCGATGTTCCGAATAGAATGCGCATAAAGGCCCCCTGTCCGATTACTGGCTGAGCTTGGGGCGACCCGTTGACGGCGGACGATTTACCACGTCCCCCGGTCCATGACCAGACGCCGCGCCGGGCGTCGGGTCATGGACCGGGTGGCAAGCGGGGGCGCCCTTGATCAGGCGTCCCCGCTCGATCTTGTCCGCTGCAGATCAGGGATGGGTATGGGTAAAGAGCCGCTGACTGTCGGCAATCAACCCGTCCATTTCCTCGTTGAGCTTCTCAGCGGCTTCCTCCGATCCGGCATGGGCGAGGAAGGCATCGCGAAAGGCCACCCGACTGGGCGGATTGTGACTGTCGAGTTCGGCCATCCCGCCCGGTACCTCGCGCAGGATGATCAGGTCCCACGGGCCGCTCATGGGCAAGTGAATCACCGGTTCGGGCAGGCCGGCGGCCCGGTCGACCGGCAGGACGTGCTCGTTCATCATTTCGAGCCAGCGCTCGTCGGAGCCGGGTTTGAGCTTGAGATAGGTGATCTGGTAAGTGGTGCGTGGTTCTTCGGGTTCGTCCTGGGCGGTCGCCGGGACGGCAAGGCAGGCAAGCGCAGCGGCAGCTGCAATCAGCTTCAGATGTGCCATGATATTATCCCCTGTACGCAGCGGGCTTGGGCCAGCCGCAGGGTCAGAATATCATGCTTAATGAAAACTACCTAATGTACCGAAATCTGTTGCCCGGCCTTGCGAGGATGGGATTGCCGCGCCGGGAAAAAGAAACCCCCGCCGTGGCGGGGGTAGGGATTGGGGTCGCAACACCGACTTTCCGTCGACTCGCGGTGTTCATAGAAGACCAGCTTCGCGCAATATGCAAGCACTGAATTTTTACGTTCTGTCAATTTGACTCTGTCTGAAGTCGTCAGCCGACCTTCGCCAATTTGGCTGAATGGCAGGCGGCACCTATCGGCATTTGCCCGAGCCGCCCTTTTAGCTCTTTCCCGCCGGGCAGCCGCCGTTGCCGCCGTTAGTGCCGGAATTGCTGACGGCAATGTCGTTGGAGGTCCTGGAGAAGCTGCTCTCGACCGAACCTCCGAGGCTGGCCACGGCGGCGATCACCACGGCGCCCACCAGCGCCGCGACCAGCGCATATTCGACCGAACTTGCCCCGGCCCCGGTCCCTGATGAATGTCCTGATCACGTCCGTCACGCCTCCGGCCCAGTCTTGTTCCTCTCCGGCAGGAGAGGCGTGATAAATGCAAATGGCTAACGCATGGCCAAGGATGCGACTTGGCGGCCGGCATCATCCGGCGAGGGGCATGCCGAGATCTTCCAGCGCGGCACCCAGTGCGAAGGCGGTCGAAAGCGGCCGACCGACGGTTTCGATCCCTGTCAGCCGGCGCAGGTTACGGGCCGAGCGGGCCGAATTGCGCCGCGTCATGGCCAGTGCCTCGATCAGCAACCCCTCGTCCTCGGTCATCCGCATGGCGCAGCAGGGGGCAAGCTGTATCTGCCGTCCGGAGACGGTGGCAATCTCGGCCAGGAAGGCGCGCAGCAGCACCAGCGGGCGCCGGAATTGCATGCCGAAGCGATTGAACGCGATCAGCGCGGCGCTGGCGTCGTGCAGTCCGTGGCCGCCCATTCGCCGGAGCATGACCAGCACGACCCGGTCCGCCGCTTCTTCGGGCAGAGGCAAGGGAAGAAGGCGGTCAAGATCGTGCTGCTGGTCCATGGTCGTTCCTCTCTGGCTAGGGGATCTTCATAACGCTAATGATAATCGGTCGCAATTAGGAAGTGCTAAGCCGAGGATTTTTCCACGCCGGGGTAACCGCTGGCGACGGCTTGGCGAATGGTGGTGCGAGACCTTTGCTATTGGAACTCGGCCCATGCCTCGTGTCGTCCAGACTATCCTGCTTGTACTTGCCCTGGTCCTTGCCGCACCGGCCCAGGCTACGCCGCGGTGGACTCCCTATTCGCCCGAGGCCTTTGCCGCTGCGCAGGACAGCGGAAAGCTCGTGCTTGTCGACGTCTGGGCCTCCTGGTGTCCGACCTGCAAGGCGCAGCAGCCGATCCTCGAGGAACTCCGGCAGGACACCAGGCTCGCTGACGCTGTGTTCATCAAGCTCGACTTCGACCGGGAAAAGGCCTTCCTCAAAAGCCACCGTATCCCGCGCCAGTCGACAATACTGGCCTTCCGGGGCGAACAGGAAGTCCTGCGCAGCATTGCCGAAACCGACCGCTTGCGCCTGCGCAGTGCCGTGCTCGGCGCCCTCTGACCGGGAGGCTCTGCACACGATATGGGCGCGCTGTTCCTGGCTTTGGTCGCAGGCCTCGTCACGATCCTCAATCCCTGTGTCTTGCCACTGGTCCCGATCCTGGTCGTCTCGGCGCTGGGCCAGAGCCGCTGGGGGCCGCTAGCGCTTTCGGCAGGGCTGGTCGCGTCCTTCAGTTCGCTCGGACTGCTCGTGGTGGCGTTCGGTTTGCAGCTAGGGATCGACGAAAACCTGCTGCGGATGCTCGCCGGCGGGCTCCTGCTGTTGGCGGGGGCCATCCTGCTGCTGCCCCGGGCGCAGATGGCGCTCTCCGCCGCAGCCGCCCCGCTTGCCAATCGCGCCAATGCCCTGCTGGGCCGGGTGGACCGGCGCGGGGCGGCGGGACAATTCCTCGTCGGCGCATTGCTGGGCCTCGTATGGGTGCCCTGCGTCGGTCCCACGCTCGGGGTCGCGATTGCCGCTGCCAGTCGCGGGGAGGATCTTGCTACGGCCTTCCTGACCTTCCTTGCCTTCGGTCTCGGCGTCGCCGCTTCGATCCTGTTGTTCGCCTATGGTTCGCGCAAGGCCCTGGGCGAAGTTTCGCGCCGCCTGCGCTGGTTTTCCCGCTATGGCAGGCCGACCTTCGGAGCCGCACTGATCGTGGTCGGGCTGCTGGTCACTACCGGCTGGGACAAATATCTTGAAGCGGCATTGCTGGAGCGCCTGCCGCAGGGCCTGGTGGTCTTCACAACGCGGTTCTGAGCCCGTTCTATTTTTCCCGGCACCTTGTGCCTTGCAGCATCAGCCGCTAGGCGGCGCAGCGATCCCGCGCGCCTCCGGCGGGCCCCAGACAGACAGGTTTTGCAATGGCTGCAACCGGCACATTCGGCGCGCGCGTGCGCCAGGACTGGCTCTCCAATATCCGCGGCGACGTGCTCGCCGGGATCGTGGTGGCGCTCGCGCTGATCCCCGAGGCGATCGGCTTCTCGATTATCGCCGGGGTCGATCCCAGCGTCGGCCTCTATGCCTCGGTCGCGATCGCAATCGTGATCTCTTTCACCGGTGGCCGACCGGGCATGATCTCCGCCGCCACCGCCGCGGTTGCCGTAGTGGTGGTCCCGCTGGTGCGCGATCACGGGGTCGAATACCTCTTTGCCGCCACCATCCTGATGGGGATTTTCCAGGGGATCGCCGCCGTGCTCCGGCTCGACCTGCTGATGCAGTTCGTCTCGCGTTCGGTCATCACCGGCTTCGTCAATGCGCTCGCGATCCTGATCTTCATGGCGCAGCTCCCGCAGCTGACCAATGTCGGCTGGGAAACCTACGCCATGGTCGCAGGCGGGCTGGCCATCATTTACCTCTTCCCGCGCGTGACCAGGGCCTTTCCCTCGCCGCTGATGGCGATCCTGGTGCTGACGGCGATCTCAATCGTTCTCGGGGCAGAGGTCAACACGGTCGGCGACATGGGCGAATTGCCCGATGGCTTGCCGGTGCTCGGCCTGCCCGACGTGCCGCTGACGATGGAAACGCTGCGGATCATCCTGCCCTATTCGTTGACCATGGCCGCAGTCGGCCTGCTCGAGAGCCTGCTGACCGCGCAGATCGTCGACGACCTGACCCATACCGAAAGCGACAAGCGCCGCGAATGTGCGGGCCAGGGCATCGCCAGCATTGCCGCCTCGCTGTTCGGCGGGATGGGCGGCTGCGCGATGATCGGCCAGTCGGTCATCAACATCGCCTCGGGCGGGCGCGGCCGGCTCTCGACCTTCACCGCCGGCGCGGTGCTGCTCCTGCTGCTGACGCTGCTCGGCCCCTGGGTCGGGCAGATCCCGATGCCGGCGCTGGTGGCGGTGATGATCATGGTCTCGATCGGGACCTTCAGCTGGAACTCGATCCCCAACCTGCGCCACCATCCGCTGACCAGCTCGATCGTCATGGTGACCACGGTGGTGGTCGTCGTCGCCACGCACGATCTCGCCATGGGCGTGCTCGCCGGTGTGCTGCTTTCGGGCATGTTCTTCGCCCACAAGGTGCGCCAGATGTTCACCGTCACCCGCACACGCATGGCCGACCACACGGTCTACACGGTCAGGGGCGAGATCTTCTTCGCCTCGGTCGATCGCTTCCTCCGCTCGCTCGGCCCCGAAAGCCGTTATGAGGATGCCTCCGACGAGGTCGTCATCGACGTCTCCGGCGCGCATTTCTGGGACATTTCGGCTGCCGGCGCGCTCGACAAGGTGGTCGACCGCATGCGCCGCAACGGCCGCCATGTGCGGATCGACGGCTTCAACGAGGCGAGCGCGCGACTGGTCGACAAATATGCGCTCGAGGATCGCATGGGGCTGGAAACGGGACTGGCTCCGCATTGATACGGGGCCGGGTGCCGCGCTAGCGCGCCGGATCGACCCCGCGCAATGCGCGGCGGGCGAAGGGCATGGTCAGGACGGTGCTGGCGACTGCCATCAGCAGCAAAGCGGAAAAGCTCGCGCTCGAGATTACCTGGCGGTCGAGCAGGATATTGGCGAAGATGATCATGATCAGCGCCTTGGTCTGAAGCAGCCAGCCGACCAGCCGGCTTTCGCCGCGCGGCCAGCCGAGGATGCGGCCGGCGAGCGCCGTGCCGAGCAGCTTGCCGCCGACACAGGCGGACAGCAGCAGCAGTGCCGCGCCGATGACCGCCAGGCCGCCCATATCCCAACCGGTTCGCAACCCGGTAGAGAGGAAGAACACCGGCATCAGCGCCAGCAGCACGCCCTCGCGAAAATGGTCGAGCCGTGCCTCGTCGAACCAGCGCGCCTCGAGCACCATGCCGGCGAGGAAGGCCCCGACCATGAAATGCAGCCCCGACCAGTCGGCACCCAGCCCGCAGGTGGGCAGCCAGACCATCGCCAGCGCCCAGCGGTCGGGCACTGAGAGGCGCAGGATGAGCCTGCGCAGGCCCCAGGCGAGGAGCGCAAAGGCGAGGAGGAAGGCGCCCTGGCGCGCGATCCGCTCCCAGTCGACCAGGATCAGCGCGAGCACGCCCCAGATCGCTATGTCGTCGAGACTGGCATAGCCGAGCACGCGCTGGCCGAGCCGGCTGCGGAGAATCTCCAGCCGCTCCATAAGCAGGACGAGGATCGGCAGGGCGGTGACCGCGCAACTCATTCCGATCCCGGCGATGAATTGCAGCGGTGTGCCCCGCGCGCCGATCCAGCCCGCGCCGCCCCAGGCGAGCAGCGTCGCGCCGGTGAGCAGGCCCAGCAGCAACGGCGTGCCGAGCGCGAGGCCGGCGGTGACCGCGGTCTCGCGCTTGCGCCGCCAGGCGCCGCTGAGGTCGAGTTCGAGCCCGGCGGTCCAGACGAACAGCGAAACCGCCCACCAGGCGATCCCGTTGAGCACCATGATGACCTCGGGCGCGAACAGCTGCGCGTGGAGTTCGGGAGCGAGTTCGCCGGCAATTCCGGGGCCGAGCAGGATCCCGGTGACGATCTGCACCACTACCAGAGGGGCGTAGCTGTCGGTCCGGGCGAAGCGCCAGACCAGCCAGGGCAGGGCGAAGACCACGATCAGCGCGGCGAGGAACAGTTCGGTGGTTGTCAGGCCATCCGCCATTGCCGTCCCCTCGGTCCCCTTCCTCTCCCGCTGCTACCAGCTTGGCAGAGGCGGGCCAAGCGGAACGGTAGCGTTACCAACAGCATGCGGTGGAGGGCGGCGGCCGGGGCGATTGTGATCCGCGGCGTGAAGGTCTAGCCTGCCGACTCATGAAGGAATTGTTCCAGCACCACGCCACGACGCATGACGTGACTGTGAGGGTTGCGGTCAATTTCCTGCCCGAGCAGTCCCAGGTCGAGAGCGGACGCTGGTTCTGGGCCTATCACATACGGATCGAGAACCACGGGAGCGAGCCGGTCCAGCTCCTCACTCGCCACTGGCGGATCACCGACGGCAACGGCATGGTCAACCACGTCCAGGGCAAGGGCGTGGTCGGCGAGAACCCGCTGCTCAAGCCGGGGACGAGCCATGATTACGTTTCGGGCTGCCCGCTGGTGACGCCTACCGGAAGCATGGAAGGCTTCTACACCTTCATGCGCGAGGACGGCTCGCAGATCGAGATCCGTATTCCCTATTTCCCGCTCGCCGCGCCCGCCACGGCCGGCTGATGCTTGCCCCTGGCGGCACTCGCGCCTAAATCCGCCCGGTCATGAAGCGCACGCACCTGCCCCTCAACGCCTTGCGCGTGTTCGATGCCGCGGCCCGGCACCTGTCCTTCACCCGCGCGGCGGATGAGCTGGCGGTGACTCCGGCGGCGGTCGGCCAGCAGATCCGTGCGCTCGAGGACGTCCTTGGCGTGGTGCTGTTCCGCCGCACTTCGCGCGGGCTCGAGCTGACCGACGAGGCCATGGCCGGGCTCGACCCGCTGCGTGAAGGCTTTCTCAGCTTCGAGGAAAGCGTCCAGGCGATGCAAGCGGGCCAGGCGAGTGACAAATACACCATTGCCGCCCCGCGCGAATTCTACGCCCAGTGGCTGGCCCCGCGGCTGGCCGGCTTTCGCGCTCGCCATCCCGATATCCGCTATCAGCTGGTCGGCGGCGAGGAGGTCGATTTCACCGAAGCCAATCTCGACCTTGCGATCCGCCTGCTCGACGGGCCGGGAGACTTAGAAGGCGTGGCACTGGCCGAGCCGCGCCGCGTGCTGGTCGCCGCCGAGGGCGCGCCGGACGACTGGATCGGCTGGCCCGACCATGAACTGCCCGCGGGCGAGGAAGCCATGCTGCAGGTTCCCAATGCCGGCCAGGCCATGTCCTCCGCGCTCGGCGGCATGGGCAAGGCGTTGCTGCCGCTGCTGCTGGTCGAACAGGCGATCGCGGAGGGGCGGCTCACACAGCTTGCCGAACCCGAGCCCTGCCGTCGGACCTACTGGCTGGTCGCTCCGCGGCCGCAATGGCGCCAGAAGAAGGTCAGGGCACTGGTGAGTTTTCTCACCGGAGAGTGACTTCGCCAGCCATGAGTTTGCGCGGCCAGCGCAAGTGTCCGAAGCGCAACACGAGGCATGCTCCGGTAAATTCTTGCAAATGCGGCATTGAATTCAGGAAATGTCGCCAATATCTGCCTCGACTGGGTCGTCGCAAAAGATAAGTGTCACAATCGATCCAATCAGGGAAAAATAATGAAAAAGTATATCCTTTGCGCAGGCGCGCTCGCGTTCCTGCCGACGATGGCGCATGCGCAGGACACCGGCTCCTTCTCCGGCTTCTATGCCGGCGTGCAGGGGGGCATCGACAATTTCGAAGTCCAGGTTGACGTCGATCTCGGTGTTCTCGACCCTGCCTATGCTGGCGAGACTGCCTATTTCGACGGCCTCAGCGGCAACGGCGTGGGCGGGGATGTCTTCCTCGGTTACCAGCGTGCCTTCGGCGACACTTTCTTCGGCATCGAAGGCTTTGGCGGGCTTAAGAGCGCCAGCGTGAGCGCGGGCGTCGGCGATTTTGAAGGCGAGGTCGAAGCCAGGGAAACCTACGGCGCGGCTGTGCGGTTCGGGGCGAAGGTGTCCAACAGCACCGCGCTCTATGCCCGGGTCGGCTGGGTCAACACCCGCTTCGAAACCACGGGGACAGACGGGGTGGACGTCTATTCCGAGGATGAAACCGAGGATGCCATCCAGTTCGGCGGCGGGATCGAAACCATGATCGGCCGCAAACTCTCCTTGCGCGCCGAATATCTCTACGAGGATTACGGTTCGGCCGGCCTCGGCGATGGCGTCAGCGTCGAGAACGGCGTCTTCCGCGCCGGCCTGACGCAGCGCTTCTGAGCTTCGGCCCGGGGAAGCCGGGGATTCACTCCGGACTCCCTGGCCGCGGGGAAGGGGCGGCGCATGTTTCATCCTCGTGATGATCGGCCAACTTTGCTTGACCACGTCGCCCTTTTCCCCTAACGGCCCGCGCAACCCGAGCGCAGGCCTCGCCTGACTCGCGTTATCCAGAGCTGAACATTGGCGGCGCAGTCCTTCCGGGGCGGCCGGCAAAGTAACCCGGCGGAAGGCCGGGTGGAGTGTTTCAGACTCGTGAGCCCCGCGCAGGCGGGGCCTCGTGCGGCCGATGCGGCACGGGCAGCCATCAGCTTCCCGCCTTCGCGGGGACGCGCGGGCTCCACGGTCTTTCTCTCTTCACCCGACCGGATCGCCATCAGAAAACGGTGAAGAGAAACTATGCCGACGATCAACCAGCTGGTCCGCAAGGGCCGCGCCCCGCAGAAGGCCAAGAGCAAGGTCCCTGCGATGGAGCAGAACCCGCAGAAGCGCGGCGTCTGCACCCGCGTCTATACCACGACGCCGAAGAAGCCGAACTCGGCTCTGCGCAAGGTGGCCAAGGTCCGCTTGACCAACCAGCGTGAAGTCATCTCCTACATTCCGGGCGAAGGCCACAACCTTCAGGAACACTCCGTGGTGCTGATCCGCGGCGGCCGTGTGCGCGACCTTCCCGGCGTGCGCTACCACGTGCTGCGCGGCGTGCTCGACACCCAGGGTGTCAAGGATCGCAAGCAGAGCCGTTCGAAGTACGGCGCCAAGCGTCCGAAGTGAGCCGGCCGCAGGCTTTTTAGGTTTTTACCCGCCGCTCCTTCGGCCCCGTTTCGCGGGCATGATCGAGAGAGCCGGCCGGGCAAGATAAAGGAATTAATCCGATGTCACGTCGTCGTCGTCCCGAGAAGCGGGTCATCCTGCCCGATCCCAAGTTCGGGGATCAGGTTCTGTCGAAGTTCATGAACAACCTCATGCTCGACGGGAAGAAGTCCACCGCCGAACGCATCGTCTATGGTGCGCTCGAAACGGTCGAGGCCCGCGCCAAGGCCGATCCGGTGCAGCTGTTCCACGATGCGCTCAACAATGTCGCGCCGCAGATCGAAGTGCGTTCGCGCCGCGTCGGCGGTGCGACCTACCAGGTGCCGGTCGAGGTTCGCCCCGAACGCGCCCAGGCGCTCGCCATCCGCTGGCTGATCTCGGCCGCGCGCGGCCGCGCTGAAACCACCATGGCCGCCCGCCTTTCGGGCGAGCTGATGGATGCGGCCAACAACCGCGGCAATGCGGTCAAGAAGCGCGAAGACACGCACCGCATGGCCGACGCCAACCGCGCTTTCTCGCACTACCGCTGGTAAGCGCGCGCTGAGGGCGGCCGGGAGCAAGGTCTTCCGGCTGTCACATTTGCAACTATATGGGGCGGGACCGGCATCAGGCCGGCTCGCCCCCAGGCAAGACTCGAGGAATTCATCATGGCCCGCGAATATCCGCTGGAGCGCTATCGCAATATCGGCATCATGGCTCACATCGATGCCGGCAAGACTACCACGACCGAGCGTATCCTCTATTACACCGGCAAGTCCTACAAGATCGGCGAAGTCCATGACGGCGCGGCGACGATGGACTGGATGGAGCAGGAACAGGAACGCGGGATCACCATCACCTCCGCTGCGACGACCACCTTCTGGTCGGCCGATGACGGCAATGGCCCCAAGCACCGGATCAACATCATCGACACCCCCGGGCACGTCGACTTCACCATCGAGGTCGAACGCTCGCTGCGCGTGCTCGACGGCGCGGTTGCGGTGTTCGACGGCGTTGCCGGTGTCGAACCCCAGTCCGAAACCGTCTGGCGCCAGGCCGACAAATACGGCGTTCCGCGGATGTGCTTCGTCAACAAGCTCGACCGTACCGGGGCCGATTTCTATTATTGCGTCCAGTCGATCATCGACCGTCTCGGCGCCACCCCGCTGGTGCTCTATCTCCCGATCGGTGCAGAGAGCGACCTCAAGGGCGTGGTCGACCTGGTGAACAACCGCGGCATCGTCTGGGAAGACGAAAACCTCGGCGCGAAGTTCAATTACGTCGACATTCCGGCTGACCTTGCCGACAAGGCTGCCGAATACCGCGAGAAGCTGATCGAGACCGCCGTCGAACAGGACGACGATGTCATGGAAGCCTATCTCGAAGGCAATGAACCCGATGCGGCGACGCTCAAGAGGCTGATCCGCAAGGGCACCATGGCCCGCGCCTTCGTGCCGGTGCTGTGCGGCTCGGCCTTCAAGAACAAGGGCGTCCAGCCGCTGCTCGACGCGGTCGTCGACTACATGCCGTCGCCGCTCGACGTTCCGGCCATCAAGGGCGTCAAGCCCGAAAGCGACGAAGAAGACAGCCGTCCTTCGAGCGACGACGCGCCCTTCAGCGCGCTGGCGTTCAAGATCATGAACGACCCCTTCGTCGGCTCGCTCACCTTCACCCGCATCTATTCGGGCAAGCTCGCCAAGGGCTCGGTCCTGAACTCGGTGAAGGACAAGAGGGAAAAGATCGGCCGCATGCTGCTGATGCATTCCAACAACCGCGAAGACATCGATGAAGCCTTCGCCGGCGACATTGTCGCGCTGGCCGGCCTCAAGGAAACCACCACTGGCGACACGCTGTGCGATTCGGCCAAGCCGATCGTGCTCGAACGGATGGAATTCCCCGAACCGGTGATCGAACTGTCGGTGGAACCCAAGACCAAGGCTGACCAGGAAAAGATGGGCGTTGCGCTCAACCGCCTGGCCGCCGAGGATCCCTCCTTCCGCGTCTCGACCGACCATGAATCGGGCCAGACGATCATCAAGGGCATGGGCGAACTCCACCTCGACATCCTCGTTGACCGCATGAAGCGCGAGTTCAAGGTGGAAGCCAATGTCGGTGCGCCGCAGGTGGCTTACCGCGAATATCTCGCGAAGCCGGTGGACGTGGACTACACCCACAAGAAGCAGTCGGGCGGTTCGGGCCAGTTCGGCCGCGTCAAGGTCAAGGTCGAACCGGGCGAACGCGGCCAGGGTTTCGTCTTCACCGACGAGATCAAGGGCGGCAATATTCCGAAGGAATACATCCCGGCGATCGAAAAGGGTTTCCGCGAGCAGGCCGAGAGCGGCTATCTCGTCGGCTTCCCGATCATCGACTTCACCGTCACCCTGTATGACGGTGCGTATCACGACGTCGACTCGAGCGCGATCGCGTTCGAAATTGCCGGCCGTGGTGCGATGCGCGAGGTTGCGCAGAAGGCTGGCATCAAGCTGCTCGAACCGATCATGAAGGTGGAAGTCGTCACTCCCGAGGATTACCTCGGCGATGTGATCGGCGACATCAACAGCCGGCGCGGACAGATCCAGGGCACCGACAGTCGCGGCAATGCCCAGGCCGTGGAGGCCATGGTGCCGCTCGCGAACATGTTCGGCTACGTCAACGAATTGCGCTCGTTTACCCAGGGCCGCGCCCAGTACTCGATGCAGTTCAGCCACTATGACGAAGTCCCGGCGAATGTCGCCGCAGAAGTGAAGGAGAAGCTTGCCTAACGGCGAGTGACCGTCTAGGGGCGGCGCCTGATTCAGCGGGTGCCGTCCTTCCCGCAGAAGTCGAATATCGAGAAAACAGAGGTTTTTGAAAAATGGCGAAGGAAAAATTCGAGCGGAACAAGCCGCACTGCAACATCGGCACCATCGGTCACGTCGACCACGGCAAGACCACGCTGACTGCTGCCATCACCAAGGTGCAGGGCGCGGCCGTCGATTTCGCAAACATCGACAAGGCCCCCGAAGAGCGCGAGCGCGGCATCACCATTTCGACCGCTCACGTCGAATATGAAACCGATGCGCGTCACTATGCGCACGTCGACTGCCCGGGCCACGCCGACTACGTGAAGAACATGATCACCGGTGCCGCCCAGATGGACGGCGCGATCCTGGTCGTGAACGCCGCCGACGGCCCGATGCCGCAGACCCGCGAGCACATCCTGCTCGCCCGCCAGGTCGGCGTGCCGGCGCTGGTCGTCTACATGAACAAGGTCGACCAGGTCGACGACGAGGAAATCCTCGAGCTCGTCGAGCTGGAAATCCGCGAACTGCTGACCGAATACGGCTTCCCGGGTGACGATATTCCGATCATCAAGGGCTCGGCCCTGGCGGCGCTCGAAGGTCGCGATCCGGAAATCGGCGAAAACTCCGTCAAGGAACTGATGAAGGCTGTCGACGAGTACATCCCGCAGCCCGACCGTCCGGTCGACAAGCCGTTCCTGATGCCGATCGAAGACGTGTTCTCGATCTCTGGCCGTGGTACGGTTGTGACCGGCCGCGTTGAAACCGGCGTGGTGAATGTTGGCGACGAAGTCGAAATCGTCGGCATCAAGGACACCCAGAAGACGACCGTCACCGGCGTCGAAATGTTCCGCAAGCTGCTCGATCGCGGTGAAGCGGGCGACAACATCGGTGCCCTGATCCGCGGCGTCGCTCGCGAAGCCGTGGAGCGTGGCCAGGTCCTCGCGAAGCCGGGTTCGGTTACGCCGCACACCGAATTCAGCGCCGAAGTCTACGTGCTGTCGAAGGACGAAGGTGGCCGTCACACGCCGTTCTTCGCCAACTACCGCCCGCAGTTCTACTTCCGCACCACCGACGTGACCGGCGAAGTCATCCTGCAGGAAGGCACCGAAATGGTCATGCCGGGCGACAACGTCACGATCTCGGTCAAGCTGATCGCTCCGATCGCCATGGACGAAGGTCTCCGCTTTGCAATTCGCGAAGGCGGCCGTACCGTCGGTTCGGGGGTTGTCAGCAAGATCACGAAGTAATATAGGCGCGCCATCGGCCGGGTCTGGAGATTCGGCCGATGGCAAGTTTAAGGGGCCGTCCCTTCCCGGATACCGCTGCAAGGCAGGTTCGGTGAGGCGGGGCGGTCCTCGTTTTTTGGAGAGTTCCGGCTCTCTTGGCTCTTTCGCATCGGTATGGAAATGGAAGCTCAGAATATTCGTATTCGCCTGAAGGCGTTCGATCACCGCGTTCTCGACCAGGCAACTGGTGAAATCGCAGACACCGCGCGCCGCACCGGCGCTCTTATTCGTGGCCCCATTCCGCTGCCGACGCGCATTGAGAAATTCACCGTGAACCGCGGTCCGCACATCGACAAGAAGTCGCGGGAGCAGTTCGAGGTTCGCACTTACAAGCGGCTGCTCGACATCGTTCAGCCGAACGCCCAGACGGTCGACGCGCTGATGAAGCTCGACCTCGCTGCCGGCGTGAACGTGGAAATCAAGCTGGCCTGAGCCGGTTGGCCGAAGGGCCCGCGAAAGCGGGTGTCGGCTGGATTTTCCAGTCCCGGCCCGGCCGGGGCGAAGACTTAGGGATACCTCCGGTTTCCACCGGGCAAGCGTCCCCCGTCTCGCCGGACATGTTCGCATGTTTGGCACTTGTTTCAGCCCGGACGGGGCATGCTTCACAATTTGGGCTGAACACGCCTGTCGGGATGGTCCCGGCAGGCCTCTGTGTTTGAGGAGTCAGGTCATGCGCACTGGCGTGATCGCGAAAAAGGTTGGGATGACCCGCCTCTTCCAGGAGGATGGACGGCACGTTCCCGTGACCGTTCTGGCGCTGGAAGATTGCCAGGTCGTCTCGGTTCGTACCGCTGACAAGGACGGCTATACTGCCCTCCAGGTCGGCTCGGGCGAAGCCAAGCAGAAGAATGTCAACAAGCCGCAGCGCGAGCATTTCGCCAAGGCTGAAGTTCCGCTGAAGCGCAAGGTCGCCGAATTCCGCGTGGCAGAAGATGCCCTCGTGGATGTCGGTGCCACCATCGCCGCTTCGCACTTCGTCGACGGCCAGCTGGTGGACATCACCGGCCACACCCAGGGCAAGGGCTTTGCCGGCGCGATGAAGCGCTGGGGCTTCGGGGGCATGCGCGCCACGCACGGCGTGTCGATCAGCCACCGTGCGCACGGTTCGACGGGTAACCGCCAGGATCCGGGCAAGGTGTTCAAGGGCAAGAAGATGGCCGGCCACATGGGCGACCGTCAGCGCACCCAGCAGAACCTCGAGATCGTCCGCACCGACGACGAGCGCGGCCTGATCTTCGTCAAGGGCTCGGTTCCCGGCTCGAAGAACGGCTGGCTGCTGGTTCGCGATGCCGTGAAGGTTTCGCGTCCGGAAGGCGCTCCCTATCCCGCCGGCCTGAAGCAGGCCGCCAATTCCATTGACTCGGCTCCCGCTGAGACCCCGGCGGAAGACGTCGCGGCTCCCGAAGCGGCCGAAGGCCAGGAGGGCTAAGTCGTGAAGGTCAAGCTTTCCAATCTCGACGGCACCGCCGGCAAGGGCGAAGTCGAGCTCAACGATGCCGTGTTCGGTCTGGAGCCGCGCACCGACATCCTCCACCGTGTTGTCACCTGGCAGCTCGAAAACCGCCGCGGTCCGGCCCGTCCGACCCGTGAACGGTCCGACGTTGCCCGTACCGGCAAGAAGTGGGGCAAGCAGAAGGGTGGCGGCACGGCTCGTCACGGCGACCGCAAGGCTCCCATCTTCATCGGCGGCGGCAAGGCCCATGGTGCCCGCGCTCGCGATTTCGGCCAGTCGCTGAACAAGAAGGTTCGCGCGCTTGGCCTCAAGATGGCGCTTTCGGCCAAGGCCAGGGACGGTCTCGTGATCGTCGACAGCCTGGAACTGAAGGACGCGAAGACCAAGGCGCTTGCCGGTCAGCTGTCGAAGGCTGGCTGGAGCAAGGTGCTGGTGATCGACGGGGAGGCCGTGAACGACGGTTTCGCCAAGGCCGCCCGCAACATCGCCCATGTCAACGTGCTCCCGGCTGCCGGCGCCAATGTCTATGACATCCTGAAGCACGACACGCTGGTCCTCACCAAGGACGCGGTCGCCAAACTGGAGGCGCGGTTCAATGGCTAAGAAGCAGGAAGTGGACGCGCGTCACTACGATGTGATCGTCGCCCCGCACATCACCGAAAAGTCGACTCTTCTGTCGGAAAACAACGCGGTGGTGTTCAAGGTTGCGAACGACGCAACCAAGCCGCAGATCAAGCAGGCGGTCGAAGCCATCTTCGACGTCAAGGTGACCGGCGTGAACACCATTGTCCAGAAGGGCAAGACGAAGCGCTGGAAGGGCAAGCCCTACAAGCGCACCGATCTGAAGAAAGCGATCGTCACGCTGGCCGAAGGTCAGTCGATTGACGTGACCAGCGGAATCTGAGGCGCGGAACAATGGCACTCAAGCATTTCAATCCGACCAGCCCCGCTCGCCGCGGCCTGATCCTTGTCGACAAGTCGGGCCTGCACAAGGGCAAGCCCGTCAAGTCGCTCACGGAAGGCAAGCGCAAGACCGGCGGCCGCAACAACAAGGGCCATGTGACCAGCCGCGGGATCGCGGGCGGCCACAAGCAGAAGTACCGCTTCATCGACTTCAAGCGTCGCAAGTGGGACATGCCGGCCACCGTCGAACGGCTCGAATACGACCCGAACCGCACGGCTTTCATCGCCCTCATCAAGTATGAGGACGGTGAACTGGCCTACATCATCGCGCCGCAGCGGCTTGCCGTTGGCGACCAGGTGATCGCGGGCGAGAAGACCGACACCAAGCCGGGCAACGCCATGCTGCTCGGCCAGATGCCGGTCGGCACCATCTGCCACAATGTGGAGATGAAGCCGGGCAAGGGCGCGCAGATCGCACGTTCGGCCGGGACTTATGTCCAGCTCGTCGGTCGTGACCGCGGCATGGTGATCGTGCGCCTCAACTCGGGCGAACAGCGTTACCTGCGCGGCGACTGCATGGGTACCGTCGGCGCCGTGTCGAACCCCGACAATTCCAACCAGACGCTGGCCAAGGCCGGTCGCAAGCGTTGGATGGGCCGCCGTCCGCTGACCCGCGGTGTTGCCAAGAACCCGGTTGATCACCCGCACGGCGGTGGTGAAGGCCGGACCAGCGGTGGCCGCCATCCGGTGACCCCGTGGGGCAAGCCGACCAAGGGCGCCCGGACCCGCAACAACAAGCAGACGGACAAGTTCATTATCCGTTCGCGCCACGCGAAGAAGAAGAGGTAATCCGACATGGCTCGTTCCGTCTGGAAAGGTCCTTTCGTCGACCTTCACCTGCTGAAGAAAGCAGAAGATGCACAGGAAAGTGGCGCGCGCGCCCCGATCAAGACCTGGTCGCGCCGCTCCACCGTGCTGCCGCAGTTCGTCGGCCTGACGTTCAACGTCTACAATGGCCAGAAGTTCATTCCGGTGTCCGTCAGTGAGGACATGGTCGGCCACAAGCTGGGCGAATTCGCTCCTACCCGGAGCTTCCCCGGTCACGCCGCCGACAAGAAGGGTAAGCGCTGATGAGCAAGCAGAAGGCTCCCCGTCGCGTCGCCGAGAACGAGGCGCTGGCTGTCGGCACCACCATCCGTGGCTCCGCGCAGAAGCTCAATCTCGTTGCCGGCCTGATCCGCGGCAAGAAGGCCGAAGAAGCCCTCAACATCCTGACCTTCTCCAAGCGGGCGATGGCGCAGGACGCGAAGAAGGTGCTCGCATCGGCAATTGCCAATGCCGAGAACAACCACAATCTGGACGTGGACGCGCTCGTCGTGGCCGAAGCCAGCGTCGGCAAGTCCATCACCATGAAGCGTTTCCACACGCGGGGCCGTGGCAAGTCCACGCGCATCCTCAAGCCGTTCAGCCGGCTGCGCATCGTGGTCCGCGAAGTCGAGGAAGCGTAAGATGGGTCAGAAGAGCAATCCGATCGGCCTGCGCCTGCAGATCAACCGCACCTGGGACAGCCGCTGGTACGCCGAAGGGCGCGACTATGCGAATCTGCTCAAGGAAGACATCGCGATGCGCAACTACATCATCGAGGCCCTGCCGCAGGCAGCGATCTCGAAGGTGGTGATCGAGCGCCCGGCCAAGATGTGCCGCGTGTCGATCTATGCCGCGCGTCCGGGCGTCATCATCGGCAAGAAGGGCGCCGACATCGAGAAGCTTCGTCTGAAGCTCTCGAGCATGACCGACAGCGAAGTGAAGCTGAACATCGTCGAGATCCGCAAGCCGGAAATCGATGCCAAGCTCGTCGCCCAGGGCGTCGCTGACCAGCTGGTCCGCCGCGTCGCCTTCCGCCGCGCGATGAAGCGCGCGGTGCAGTCGGCTCTCCGCCTTGGTGCCGAAGGCATCAAGATCACTTGCGGCGGTCGTCTGGGTGGCGCTGAAATCGCCCGCGTCGAATGGTATCGCGAAGGCCGTGTGCCGCTGCACACGCTGCGCGCCAATGTCGACTACGCCGAAGCCGAGGCGCTGACCGCCTATGGCATCATCGGGATCAAGTGCTGGATCTTCAAAGGCGAGATCCTTGGCCACGATCCCATGGCCCAGGATCGCCTGATGATGGAAGCCCAGACTTCCGGCGTCCGTCCGGCCCGTTGAGCATAGGATAGAGTAAGCACCATGCTGCAACCGAAGAAAACCAAGTTCCGCAAGGCCTTCAAGGGCCGGATCAAGGGCGACGCCAAGGGCGGTACTGCGCTGAACTTCGGCTCCTACGGCCTCAAGGCCATGGAACCGGAACGCATCACCGCGCGCCAGATCGAGGCGGCCCGCCGTGCGATCACGCGCCACATCAAGCGTCAGGGTCGTCTCTGGATCCGCGTCTTCCCCGACGTGCCGGTGTCGAAGAAGCCGGCCGAAGTCCGTCAGGGCAAGGGCAAGGGTTCGGTCGAATACTGGGCCGCCCGCGTCAAGCCGGGCCGGATCCTGTTCGAGCTCGACGGCGTTGCCGGCCCGCTCGCCGCCGAAGCTTTCGAGCGTGCGGCGATGAAACTGCCGATCAAGACCAAGGTCGTTGCCCGCCTGGGCGACACCTCGCACCTGGAGGGTTAAGCGATGAGCGCTGCCGAAGACCTGCGCACGAAGAGCGATGACCAGCTCGCCGAACAGCTCACCGAGCTGAAGCGCGAGCAGTTCAACCTTCGCTTCCAGTCCGCGACCAACCAGCTCGAGCGTCCGGCCCGGATCAAGGAAGTCCGCCGCCAGATCGCCCGTATCAAGACGCTGCAGACCGAACGCCAGAGTGCGTCGGCCGCCGCGGCCAAGGCTTGAGGAGTTAAACGATGCCGAAGCGTATCATGATCGGGACCGTCACCTCCGACAAGACCGACAAGACCGTTACCGTGCTCGTCGAACGCAAGGTGAAGCACCCGCTGTACGGGAAGATCATCCGCCGTTCGAAGAAGTACCACGCCCATGACGAGGCGAACGAATACACCGTGGGCGACAAGGTCCGCATCGAGGAGACCAAGCCGTTCTCCAAGACCAAGACCTGGAAGGTCCTTGACCGCGTCGTCGCGAGCAAGGGTGTCGCGCTCGAAGCCGATCTCGATGTCGAGGCGGCAGGCAACTGATTTGACGTTTTAGGAACTGCCGGACTTGTTCCGGCAAGCCAGTGAGAAGGAACCGGATCGATGATCCAGATGCAATCCAATCTCGACGTCGCGGACAACAGCGGCGCCAAGCGCGTCCAGTGCATCAAGGTGCTGGGCGGCTCGAAGCGCCGTACCGCGAGTGTCGGGGACGTGATCGTGGTTTCCGTTAAGGAAGCCCAGCCGCGCGCCCGCGTCAAGAAGGGCGACGTGCACCGTGCCGTGATCGTGCGGACCAAGAAGGACGTCCGTCGTCCCGACGGTACCGTGATCCGCTTCGACAGCAACGCTGCGGTCCTCGTGAACAAGAACGAGGAACCGATCGGCACCCGTATCTTCGGCCCGGTGGTCCGCGAACTGCGCGGCCGCGGCTTCATGAAGATCATTTCGCTCGCTCCGGAGGTGCTGTGATGGCTGCCGCGAAGATCAAGAAGGGTGACAGCGTCGTCGTCCTGTCCGGCAAGGACAAGGGCCGCACCGGCACGGTCAAGCAGGTCCTCCCGAAGGACGGCAAGATCGTGGTGGAAGGCGTCAACGTGATCGCCCGCCACCGCAAGCCCTCGCAGACCAATCCGCAGGGCGGCATCGATCGCTTCGAAGCGCCGATGCACATCTCCAAGGTTGCCGTTGCCGACCCCAAGGACGGCAAGCCGACCCGCGTCCGTTTCGAGGAAAAGGACGGCAAGAAGGTCCGTGTGGCCGTGAAGTCCGGGGAGACCATCGATGGCTGAGCAGTACACTCCGCGTCTCAAGCAGCGCTATGAGGCCGAGATCGTCAAGGCGATGACCGAGAAGTTCGGTTACAAGAACCGCCTCGAAGTCCCCAAGCTCGAGAAGATCACGCTCAACATGGGCGTGGGCGAAGCGAGCCAGGACAAGAAGAAGGTCCAGACGGCTGCGGCCGAAATGGAGCTGATCGCCGGCCAGAAGCCCGTGATCACCAAGGCGAAGAAGTCGATCGCCCAGTTCAAGCTGCGCGAAGGCATGCCGATCGGTTGCAAGGTGACCCTGCGCCGTGACCGCATGTTCGAATTCCTCGATCGCCTGGTGACCATCGCGATGCCCCGCATCCGCGACTTCCGTGGCCTGAATCCGAAGAGCTTCGATGGTCGTGGCAATTACGCCATGGGCCTGAAGGAGCAGATCATCTTCCCCGAGATCAGCTACGACCAGATCGAAAAGGTGCGTGGGATGGACATCATCGTCACCACCACCGCAAAGACCGACGAAGAGGCCCGCGAACTGCTGCGCCTGTTCGGTTTCCCGTTCCCGGCTGAGGAAGCCGCAGAAAAGGAAGCGGCGTGAGCCGCATCAGGAAGAGAGCTTAAGTCCAATGGCGAAACTGAGTTCCATCAACAAGAACGAGCGTCGCAAGGCCCTCGTGAAGAAGTACGCGGCCAAATACGCGAAGCTCAAGGCGATTGCGGATGACGAATCGCTCGACGAGAGCGAACGCCTGATCGCGCGCCTCAAGATGGCTGAAATCCCGCGCAATGCGAACCCGACCCGGGTGCGCAACCGTTGCGCCACCACCGGCCGTCCGCGCGGTTACTACCGCAAGTTCGGCTTGAACCGCATCGAGCTGCGGGATCTGGGCAACAAGGGCCTGATCCCCGGTCTGACGAAATCGAGCTGGTAAGGAATAGTCGATGGCTATGACCGATCCCCTGGGTGATATGCTCACCCGCATCCGCAACGGCCAGCAGGCGAAGAAGGATTCCGTCCTTTCGCCGGCCTCCAAGCTGCGCGCCAACGTCCTGGAAGTCCTCCAGCGCGAAGGCTACATCCGTGGTTACTCGGAAGACAGCACCGGCAAGCACAAGGCGCTGCGGATCGAACTGAAGTATTTCGAAGGCGAACCTGCGATCAAGCATGTCGCCCGCGTGTCCAAGCCGGGCCGCCGGATCTATTCGGGCTCCAAGGAGCTTCCGACCGTCCGCAACGGCCTCGGCATCACCATCGTCTCGACGCCGAAGGGCGTGCTTTCCGACGCGGAAGCCCGTTCGCAGAACGTCGGCGGCGAAGTGCTGGCGGAGGTGTTCTGATGAGCCGCATCGGCAAGAAGCCGGTGGCGATCCCGAGCGGCGTCACCGCAGAGATCAGCGAAGGCATGCTGAGCGTGAAGGGCCCCAAGGGCACTCTTTCGCTGGGTCTGTCGGACCTGATCGACTACAAGGTGGAAGACGGCGCGATCTCGGTCAAGCCGGCCAATGACACCAAGCAGGCCCGCAGCCACTGGGGCATGCAGCGCACGCTGGTCTCGAACCTGGTCGAAGGCGTGACCGAGGGCTTCTCGGTCGTGCTGGAAATCACCGGCGTCGGCTATCGTGCGCAGGCCCAGGGCAAGAAGGTCAAGCTACAGCTCGGCTACAGCCACGATGTCGATCTCGACGTTCCGGAAGGGATCGAGGTGAAGACCCCGGACCAGACCACCGTCGAAATCAGCGGGATCGACAAGCAGGCCGTCGGCCAGTTCGCCGCCGAGATCCGTCGCTGGCGCAAGCCGGAACCCTATAAGGGCAAGGGCATCAAGTATCGCGGCGAGTACATCTTCCGCAAGGAAGGGAAGAAGAAGTAAGATGGCAAAGCTTTCCCTTTTCGAACGCCGCCGTCGCCGGGTCCGCACCGCGCTCAAGTCGCGCGCCGGTGGCAAGCCGCGCCTGTCGGTGCACCGCACCGGCAAGCACATCTATGCGCAGATCATCGACGATGCCGACGGCAAGACCGTTGCCGCGGCCTCGACCCTGGGTTCGAAGGCCTCGGGTGCGAATGTCGATGCTGCCGCGCAGGTGGGCAAGGATATTGCCGCTGCCGCCAAGAAGGCCGGCGTTTCGACTGTCGTGTTCGACCGCGGCGGTTTCCTGTTCCATGGCCGCGTGAAGGCGCTGGCCGACGCCGCCCGCGAAGGCGGGCTGGAGTTCTGATGATGGCTGAAGAGAACAAGATCGAAGAGACCCCCGTGGTCGAGACCGCTGTCGAAGCGGCCGCGCCCCAGGGCCAGGGTGAAGAGCGCGAAGCGCGTGGCGGCCGTGGCCGCGGGCGTGGCGGGCGCGACGGCGAACGCGGCCGTGGCCGTGGGCGTGGGCGTGATGATCGTCGCGGTCGCGGGGCCGAGGACGATGGCGAGGAGCTGATCGAAAAGCTCGTCCACATCAACCGCGTCTCGAAGACCGTGAAGGGCGGCAAGCGCTTCGGTTTCGCCGCGCTGGTCGTGGTCGGCGACGGCAAGGGCCGGGTCGGTTTCGGCAAGGGCAAGGCCCGCGAAGTGCCGGAAGCAATCACCAAGGCAACCGCTGCCGCCAAGAAGAAGATGGTTCGTGTTCCGCTCAAGGAAGGCCGCACCCTGCATCATGACGGCAAGGGCCGTTTCGGTGCCGGCAAGGTCAATGTCCGCACGGCACCTCCCGGTACCGGGATCATCGCGGGCGGTCCGATGCGCGCCGTCTTCGAAAGCCTGGGCGTGGCCGACGTGGTGACCAAGTCGGTCGGTACGTCGAACCCCTACAACATGATCCGCGCCACTTTCGACGCGCTGACCAGCCAGACTTCGCCGAAGTCGGTGGCCCAGCGCCGGGGCAAGAAGGTCGCCGACCTGCTTGGCCGTGGTGGTGCGAGCGAGGCCGAGGCGGAAGCCGACGCCGCCGCGCTGACGGAGTAAGGAACGATGGCGAAGGCAAAAACCATCAAGATCCGGCAGATCGGTTCGCCGATCCGTCGCCCGGAAAAGCAGGAAAAGATCCTGATCGGCCTCGGCCTTGGCAAGATGCACAAGGTTGTCGAGTTGCAGGATACCCCGGAAGTGCGTGGCGCGATCGCCAAGCTTCCGCACATGGTGGAAGTGGTCGAGTAGGCCGTTTTCCATTGACCCGAACCGGCCCGGTCGCGTACCGGGCCGCTTCCATTTTCAGCGCGAACAAAGCGAAAGCGAGTGCACACTATGAAACTTAACGATCTCCGTGACAATTCGGGCGCCCGCAAGGGCCGCATGCGCGTCGGCCGTGGTATCGGCTCGGGCAAGGGCAAGACTTCGGGCCGCGGCCAGAAGGGCCAGAAGAGCCGTTCCGGCGTGGCCGTGAAGGGCTTCGAAGGCGGCCAGATGCCGCTGCACATGCGGATCCCGAAGCGCGGCTTCAACAATCCCTTCGGCAAGGACTATGCCATCGTCAATCTCGGCATGGTGCAGAAGTTCATCGACGCCAAGAAGCTCGACGCCAAGGCCGTGATCGACCACGAATCGCTCAAGGCTGCGGGCCTGGCTCGTGGCGGCAAGGACGGCGTCCGCCTGCTGGGCAAGGGCGAACTGACCGCCAAGGTCAGCTTCAAGGTTGCCGGCGCCAGCAAGGGCGCGATCGAGGCGGTCGAGAAGGTCGGCGGTTCGGTCGAAGTGGCCGCCCCTGCCAAGGCCGAAGCCGAAGCATAAATCTGTGGTGAGTCCGGGCGGGGGTTTGGAATTCCCGCCCGCTCCCTATATGGGCTTGCATTGGTTACGACACTGCCGGCCGGGGGACGGCCGGAGCCCAGACTAAGGCTCTGAATTACTTATGGCATCACGCGCCGACAATCTTGCGAGCAATTTGAGCCTCGCCAATTTCTCGAAAGCCACCGAGCTGCGCCAGCGGATCTGGTTCACCATCGGCGCGCTGATCATCTTCCGTTTCATGAGCTTTGTCCCGCTGCCCGGCGTCAACCCGGCAGTGCTGGCGGATCTTTACGACCAGACCCGCGGCGGCATCCTCGACACCTTCAACATGTTCACCGGCGGCAGCATGGAGCGCATGAGCCTCATCGCGCTCGGGATCATGCCCTATATTACCGCCTCGATCGTGGTCCAGATGGCGGCCGCCCTCCATCCGGCGCTGATGGCGCTGAAGAAGGAAGGCGAGGCCGGGCGCAAGAAGCTCAACCAGTACACGCGCTATGGCGCAGTCGGCCTGACGATCATCCAGGGCTGGTTCCTGGCCGCGGGGCTCGAGGCCTATTCAGCCTCCAGCGGCCTTCCGGCCGTGGTCGAACCGGGCATGATGTTTCGTGTCGGCGCGGTGATCAGCCTGGTCGGCGGGACCATGTTCCTGCTCTGGCTGGGCGAACAGATCACCAGCCGCGGGATCGGCAACGGCGTTTCGCTGATCATCATGGCCGGCATCGTCGCGCAGTTCCCGACCTTCATCTCGAACATGTTCGAGGGCGGCCGGTCGGGCTCGATCTCGCCCGGGATCATCGCCGGCTTCGCCGTGATGATCGTGGTCCTGATCCTCGGCATCAGCTTCATGGAGCGTGCGCAGCGCCGCCTGCTGATCCAGTATCCCAAGCGCGCCAGCGCGCGCGGCATGATGCAGGCCGACCGCTCGCACCTGCCGCTCAAGATCAACACCGCCGGCGTGATTCCGCCGATCTTCGCCAGTTCGCTGCTCCTGCTGCCGCTGACGATTACGCAGTTCGCCGGCAATTCGCTCGACACCACCAGCACCACCGGCGCGGCGTTGCAGACCACGCTGCAATATCTGCAGCACGGCCAGCCGCTCTACATGACGCTTTACGCGGCCGGGATCATCTTCTTCGCCTTCTTCTACACCGCGATCGTCTTCAATCCGGAAGAGACTTCGGAGAATCTCAAGAAGAACGGCGGGTTCATCCCCGGCATCCGTCCGGGCAAGAACACCGAGAAATATCTCGACTACGTGCTCACCCGGATCACCGTGATCGGCGCGCTCTATCTGGCAGTCGTCTGCGTGGTGCCCGAATACATGATCGCGCAAACCGGCATCCCGCTTTTCCTGGGCGGCACCAGCCTGCTGATCGTGGTCAATGTGACGGTGGACACGATTTCGCAAATTCAGTCGCACCTGCTGGCTCACCAGTATGGCGACCTGATCAAGAAGGCCAAACTCAAGGGGCGCCTGCGCTGACGAAACGCGCATGAGGGGATTGCGGCAATGAACATCATCCTGCTTGGACCGCCTGGAGCCGGCAAGGGCACCCAGGCCCAGCGGCTCGTTCACGATTACGGCATGCGCCAGCTGTCGACCGGCGACATGCTGCGTGCGGCGGTCAAGGCTGGGACGCCCGTCGGACTTGAGGCCAAGGCGATCATGGAACGCGGCGAACTGGTCTCCGACGCGATCGTGTCGGCACTGATTTCCGACGAACTCAAGGCCATGGGCGAGCAGACCGGCGCTATCTTCGACGGCTATCCGCGGACCGAGGCCCAGGCCCATGCGCTCGACGCGATTCTGGCCGATCACGGGCGCAAGCTCGACCGGGTGATTGAGCTCGAAGTCGACGAGGACGCGCTGGTCGAGCGGATCACCGGCCGGTTCACCTGCGCCGATTGCGGCGAGGGCTATCACGATCGGTTCAAGCAGCCGCTGCAGGCGGGCAAGTGCGACAAGTGCGGTTCCGACCAGTTCAAGCGCCGGCCGGACGACAATGAAGAAACCGTGCGCACGCGCATGGCGGAATACCGGGCCAAGACGGCGCCGATCCTGCCGACCTACGAGGCGCGCGGCATTGTGACCCGTATCAATGGCATGCTCGACATGGACAGCGTCACCAAGGCGATCGGCCGCGCGCTCGAGGCCTGACGCGCGGGGGCGACGCCGCCGTGAAAATGCGTTAGCCTGCTTGTCCTGAAGAGAGGAGAGCAGCATGCGCCGGCCCATCACAGCCCTTGCGGTGTTCGCAGCCTTGCTGCCGGGCGCGGTCCGCGGTGAAGTGACCGGTTCGGGCGAAGCGGGTTTCGTCACCCGCGACCAGGCCTTCATCGCGGCTGCGCCGGCCGAGATCTGGGCCGTTCTGGTCGATCCGGCCCGTTACTGGAATCCGCAGCATAGCTGGTCGCTCGACGGCGGCAATTTCACGCTCGATCCGGTCGCCGGAGGGTGTTTCTGTGAAGCGCTCCCGGGCGGGGAGAACGGGCCCGGCGGGTCGGTCGAGCATATGCGGGTGCTCCATGCAGCGCCGGGGCGGCTGCTGCGCATGACCGGCGCGCTCGGTCCGCTGCAATCCGAAGCGCTCGCCGCGACGCTGACGGTCAGCCTCGATTCGGAGGAGGGCGGTACGAGAGTGGTCTGGGAATATGTCGTTGGCGGTTACGCGCGTTTCGACCTCGGGCAGATCGCTCCCGCGGTCGACCAGGTCCAGTCCGAACAGCTTGCCAGGCTGGCCGCGGAAGTGACCAGGGCCCGCTAGGGGCAGGGACGGTTTTGACCTTGCCGGCATTCGCCTGTATGACGGCGGAATGTGACGCGCGAGCCTCGCGGGCCTAATTCGCCCGGCGTGGACCTCTGCTGTTGACGCGCGCGCCGAATCGGCTTAAGCGCCCCAATCATTCGACAAAAAACGGGTCAGTCCGGCAGGCGGCAGATCGAGTGCACGCCAACCGGGCTTTTTGCCGTGAGGGGACTGGTCCCCGGTCGATGGTTTGAAGCGTTGAGATAGGGGAAGCATCCCGCCGGAAACGGCTCGGTGTCCCTCCCCTGTGGAGCAGGAGAAGCAAGTGGCTCGTATTGCCGGGGTCAATATCCCCACCAACAAGCGCGTGATCATCGCGCTGACCTATATCCATGGTATCGGTCCCAAGTCGGCGAAGGACATCGCCACCAAGCTTGGCATCGACCACACCCGCCGTGTGCAGGATCTGAGCGACGCCGAAGTGCTGCAGATCCGTGAGGCGATCGATGCGGAATACACCGTTGAAGGTGACCTCCGCCGCAATACCGCGATGAACATCAAGCGCCTGATGGACCTGGCCTGCTACCGCGGCCTGCGTCATCGCAAGGGGCTGCCCGTTCGTGGCCAGCGCACGCACACCAACGCCCGCACCCGCAAGGGCAAGGCCAAGCCGATTGCCGGCAAGAAGAAGTAAGCCGGTCGTTCACCCGACCCGCTTCCCATTCTTTAGGACAGGATAGAGACCATGGCACGCGAACCCGGCCGCATCAGGCGTCGCGACAAGAAAAACATCAGCAGTGGCGTCGCGCACGTCAATGCCAGCTTCAACAACACGATGATCACCATCACCGACGCCCAGGGCAATGCGATCAGCTGGTCCTCGGCCGGCATGATGGGCTTCAAGGGCAGCCGCAAGTCGACCCCCTATGCCGCGCAGGTGGCAGCGGACGACGCCGGCAAGAAGGCCGCCGAGCACGGCGTCCGGACTCTCGAAGTCGAGGTCAAGGGCCCCGGCAGCGGCCGCGAAAGCGCGCTGCGCGCCCTGCAGGCAGTGGGTTTCACCATTACTTCGATCCGGGACGTCACGCCGATCCCGCACAACGGGGTTCGGCCGTCCAAGCGCCGCCGCGTCTGATCGAACCTGCCGCGGGCCTGGCCCGCACAGCCATTCGGATCGGCCGCGGCGCATATCGCGTCAGCGGCCGTTTCCGCCGAGTTAACACCTTTAGGGGATGTCCATGTCCGTCAATATGAAGAACTGGCAGGAACTTAAGAAACCCAACAGCCTTGAGATCAAGGATAGCGGCGACCGGTCGCGCAAGGCCGTTTTCGTGGCCGAGCCGCTCGAGCGCGGTTTCGGCCTGACGCTGGGCAACGCCCTGCGCCGCGTGCTGCTGTCGAGCCTTCAGGGTGCGGCGATCACCTCGATCAAGATCGAGAACGTGCTGCACGAATTCTCCTCGCTCGCCGGCGTGCGCGAGGACGTGACCGACATTGTCCTCAACGTGAAGCAGATCGCGCTCAAGATGGAAGGCGAAGGCCCCAAGCGGCTGCAGCTGTCCATGACCGGCCCGGCCGAAGTCAAGGCCGGCGACATTGCCGTTTCGGGTGACATCGAAGTGATGAACCCCGGCCTGGTGATCTGCCACCTCGACGAGGGCGCGACGCTCAACATGGAACTGACCGCCGACACCGGCAAGGGCTATGTCCCGGCCGTGTCGAACCGCCCGGTCGATGCGCCGATCGGCCTGATCCCGGTCGACTCGCTCTACTCGCCGGTGCGCCAGGTGAGCTACAAGGTCGAGAACGCCCGCGTCGGCCAGGAACTGGACTTCGACAAGCTGAGCCTGACCGTCGAGACCGACGGCACGGTCACTCCCGAGGACGCGGTGGCCTATGCCGCCCGCATCCTGCAGGACCAGCTGACCCTGTTCGTCCATTTCGAGGACGGCATCCCGCAGCCGCAGAGCGCCATGATCGGCCAGGCCGCGCAGCCGGAAGAATCGGACGCCAACCAGCTCAACCGCTACCTGCTCAAGAAGGTCGACGAGCTCGAACTCTCGGTCCGTTCGGCCAATTGCCTCAAGAACGACAACATCATCTATATCGGCGACCTGGTCCAGAAGACCGAAGCCGAGATGCTGCGCACGCCGAACTTCGGCCGCAAGTCGCTCAACGAGATCAAGGAAGTCCTCAGCTCGATGGGCCTGCGCCTGGGCATGGATATTCCTGGCTGGCCGCCCGAGAACATCGAGGAAATGGCCAAGAAGCTCGAGCAGGAACTGCTCGGCTGATCTTCCGGTGTGTCCCCGCGCAAGCGGGGACCTCCCCCGGCCTTGCGCCGGATTGAAACCGGTCCCCGCGCGCGCGGGGATTCGCATGGGGAAGGGCAGACCCCGATTTCTGCCGGCTACGGGCTACCTGACACGGGCCCCTAACGAACGAAGGACAATACGATGCGTCACAAGATTTCCGGCCGCAAGCTGCAGCGCAAGTCCGGCCACCGCACCGCCCTGCTGCGCAATCTGGCCGCCGCGCTGATCAAGCACGAGCAGATCCAGACCACCACGCCCAAGGCGAAGGAACTGCGCCCCTATGTCGAGAAGCTGATCACGCTGGCCAAGCACGGCGGCCTCTCGAACCGTCGCCTGGCGCACAGCCGGCTGATGGACGAGGCACAGGAAAAGAAGCTCTTCGAAGTCCTGGCCGAGCGCTACAAGGATCGCGAAGGCGGCTACACCCGCGTGATCAAGGCCGGCATCCGCGCCTCGGACGCCGCTCCGGTGGCGATCATCGAGCTGGTCGACCGCGATGCCGATGCCAAGGGCCAGGATTCGGGCCCGGTCGCGGCCGAAGAACTGGACATGGCCGAAGCCTGATTGTCGCAAGGGGGCATGACCGGCGCGAATCGCTGGACAAGCTCGCGGCAAAAGGTATGAATTGAAACCATCTCCTCCAGTGGGACTGGAAGAGAGAGGGCTGCAACCGACGGGTTGCGGCCCTCTTTGCGTTGGACGTCCGGTGATTTCGTTCACAATTTGCGCAATTAAAATGAATGACGGCTAACCACGGGCTTCAGCTTCGTCTCACGGGCGACGGCCTAGACCATCCTCATGGCCGGCGATCCCCCCGGCCAGGAAAGAGGATGATTACCATGAAGACCATTACCAAGGGCCTCGTCGGAACCGTCGCCGCAGGCGCGATGGCAATGGCGGCGGCCACTCCCGCTCAGGCGCGCGACCGCGACGACGACGGAATCAGTGCCGGTGAGGTGATTGCCGGCGCGCTCATCATCGGCGGCATTGCGGCCGCTGCGGGCGCCTTCGACGGCGACGATGACCGCCGCTATCGCGACGGGCGTTACCGCGACGGCTATCGCGATTACGACCGGCGCGGCTACAACGGCTATCGCATGAATAGCCGCGCGGCGGTCGAGCATTGCGTCCGGGCGACCGAACAGCAGGCCAATCGCTACAGCTATGGCCGTGCGCATGTGACCGAGATCCGCGACATCGACCGCGAACGGCATGGTTTCGAGGTCAAGGGCAGGCTGGTGGTCAGCGACCATGGCCGCGACTGGCGCCGGGGCCATGGCTATCGGGATGAAGGCAAGTTCAGCTGCGAGATCCGCAACGGCAGGGTGGTCGATATCGACTACAGCGGAATTCGCGGCCTCTGACGGGCAGCCTGCCGGGCGGTTCAGCCATGCGAAAGCCTGGACCGCCTAGGCATGCAGGGTAGACAGGGCGCGGATCCTGACCGCGCAAGAAGGGGGAATTTGCCCCGATGAAACCGAAACCGACACGCCTTGCTGCCGCAGCCGCGCTGGCCGCGGCCTTCTCGCTTGCCGCCACGCCGGTGCAGGCGGCCCAATTGCCGCGCCTTGCCGCCGCGTCCACCCTCCATGACAGTCAGGGCTACGGCCTCGATGCCTCCGGCTATTACGGCCGCCGCCATCATCGCCACCGCGACCGGATCGACGCGGGGGACGTGCTCGCCGGCGTTCTGGTGCTGGGGGCGATCGCGGCGGTGGCCAGTTCGGCGGGCAAGTCTTCCCGCAGCGAGCGCTATGACGACCGCTATCGCGAGCCCCCGCCGCCCCGGCCTTCCGGAAGCTACAGCAGCAGCGGGATCGACAATGCGGTCGATATCTGCACCGGTCAGGTCGAGCGGGGCAGCGAGCGGATTGCCGGCGTCGACGAGGCCTCGCGCCGTTCGGATGGCTGGCACATTTCGGGCCAGCTCGAACAGGGTGGGATCTTCGAATGCTGGATCGACAACGAAGGGCGCATCCGCTCGGTCGATCTCGGCGATGCCTATCCTTCGGCCTATCAGGGGGCGGATAATGCCGCGCTGCCGCAGGACAGCCAGTATAGCGATGATTACTACGCCCGCGCGCGCGCCGATCAGGACCTTGCGGCGGACCCTGCCGCCCGGCTCTGATCAGGCCTCCTGGCCGGAGTCGTCGTCCTTGTTCGGGCTGTCGCGCGAATAGGCGGGAAGCTCGATCTTCCAGCACAGCGCCGCGCCGCGCAGCGCGAAACCGGCCGCCGCGGCGACCGCCCAGACCGGGCCGTCGGGCAGGCCGGCTCCCATTCCCAGCGTACACAGCAGTGCCGCGAGCGCGGCCGGGGTGACGTAGAGTTCGGGCCGCAGCAGGATCGAGGGCCGCCCCGCCAGCAGGTCGCGGATGATCCCGCCGACGCAGCCGGTCACCACGCCCATCAGCATCGCCGGGACCGGCGCGACACCGAAGGCGATCGCCTTGGCCGATCCGAGCACGGCATAGCCGGCCAGACCAAGCGCATCGATCCATTCCAGCAGCCGGTTGTCCCACCATCTGCTGGGCGTGAACCAGGCCACCAGCGCCATGGCGAGGCAGGCCGGCGCGATCCAGGCGTTGCGGATCCAGAATACCGGCGCGTCGATCAGCAGGTCGCGTACTGTCCCGCCGCCGACCCCGGTGACCAGCGCGAAGAAGGCCATGGTCACGATGGTCTGGCGCATGCGCGCGGCCAGCAAAGCGCCCGAGAGGGCGAAGACCGCCACGCCGAGGATATCGAGCGCCGGGGGCAGGGCGGGCGGGTTCATCGCGCCACTTTCACCCGCGCCTTGCGGCGGCGGAACAGCAGCACCGTCCCGATCAGCGAGGAAAGCACCGCGATGAAGGCGAAGAGGATCAGGATCGGGTGGCTGGTGTCCTCGCGGGTCTGCAAATCCATGATGTGCAGCCCCCACATGACATCGTAGAGCCGCCACCAGCCGGTGCGCAGGGCGAGCACTTCGCCGGTGGCGGCACTGATATAGAGATTGCTCCCGTCGGCGTAATGCGCCTGCCAGGCGTTCATCCCGCTGCGCAGGTCGGTCGGGTTCGCATCGGCCGGGAAATAGGTGACGCTCTCGAGAGATTCGGCCCCGGCATAGGCAGCCGCAGCGATATCGCGCGCTTCGCTCTCGATCACGGGCGGGACCAGCGAACCGGTCGGCGCGTAATAGCGCAGCTGCCGTCCGTCGTGCTCGGTGACGATCCAGACCGGCCCCAGCGCCTGCTGCACCAGCCGTGCCTCGCGGATCGGCCCGTCGAATTCGGGCAGGGCATAGCTGCCGGCGGCCACCAGCGGCTCATCGCTGCGCAAGTGGCTGCCGCGCACTTCCTCGATCGGCTTCCAGGCCATGACCAGCCCGCTGATGGTCCACAGCAGAAGGGGAACTCCGGCCAGCCAGCCAAGCCAGATATGCCAGCGCGCGAAGCGCATCATCAGGGGTTTTCGTGCCATGGGCAGTGTGCTGGCGCGGAAGCGCCCCCGGGTCAATGGGGCTCAGTCGCGCGCGAACAGCCGGCCGAGATCGGCAAAGGCCTTCATCTCGATCGCATTGCCGCTCGGGTCGCGGAAGAACATGGTCGCCTGTTCGCCGGGCTGGCCCCTGAAACGGACATAGGGCTCGATCGCGAACTCCGTGTCTGCCGCCTTCAGCCTCGCGGCGAGAGCCTCCCACTGGGTCAGTTCGAGCACGATCCCGAAATGCGGTACCGGCACGCCGTGGCCGTCGACCGGATTGGCTGCCTCCTCGCGCCGCTCGCAGCCAGGCACGAGATGGGCGACGATCTGGTGGCCGTAGAAGTCGAAATCGACCCATTCCTCGCTGCTGCGCCCCTCGGGACAGCCCATGACCCCGCCCCAGAAGGCGCGGGCCGCGGCGAGATCGTGGACCGGGAAGGCGAGATGGAAGGGGCGCAGAGTCATGGTATCGGCCTCGTCATATGCCCTTCGACAGGCTCGGGGGCACGTGCGGACGGGCATCACATGTGGATCGGCTTGCCGCGCACCGCCATGGCGGCTTCCTTGACCGCTTCCGAATGGGTCGGATGGGCGTGGCAGGTATAGGCGATATCCTCGCTCAGCGCGCCGAATTCCATCGCCTGGGCAACCTGGGCGATCATCGTGCCGGCCATGCTAGCGACGATCCAGGCGCCGAGCACCTCGTCGGTCTCGGCATCGGCGATCAGCTTGACCCAGCCATCGGTGTCGCGATTGGTCTTGGCGCGGCTGTTGGCCATCATCGGGAACTTGCCGGTCTTGACCTTCAGCCCCTTTTCCTTCGCCGCTTCCTCGGTCAGGCCGACGCCGGCGATTTCGGGCATGGTATAGACCACGCTCGGGATCACGTCGTGATTGACGATGCCATATTGCCCGGCGATCCATTCGGCCACGGCGATACCTTCATCCTCGGCCTTGTGGGCGAGCATCGGGCCGGGGGTGACGTCGCCGATCGCGCGCACGCCGGGAACGCTGGTACGGAAATCGCCGGCAACCTCGATCTGGCCGCGGGCGTTGGTCTCGAGCCCGATCGTCTCGAGCCCGAGGCCTTCGGTATTCGGCTTGCGTCCGATGGCGACCAGCACGCAATCGGCCTTGAGTTCCTCGCTCGCGCCGCCTGCGCTCGGCTCGAGCGTCAGCGTGGCGGTCTTGCCGCGCACCGTGACGCCGGTAACCTTGGTGCCGAGCCTGAGCTCCATGCCCTGCTTCTTGAACATGCGGCCGGCTTCCTTGCGGACCTCGCCGTCCATGCCGGGGAGCAGCTGGTCGAGGAATTCGACCACGGTGACCTTGGCCCCGAGCCGGCGCCAGACCGAGCCGAGTTCGAGCCCGATCACCCCGCCGCCGATCACCACCAGGTGCTTGGGCACCGCGGGAAGTTCCAGCGCGCCGGTCGAATCGACCACCACGCCCTTGGCATTGTCGACCTCGACGCCGGGCAGGGGGGTGACCGAGGAACCGGTCGCGATCACCACTTCCTTCGCGGTGTAGGCCTTGCCGTCCACCTCGACCGTGTTGGGCCCGGTGAATGCGCCGCGGCCCTTGAGCCAGGTGACCTTGTTCTTCTTGAACAGGAATTCGATCCCGCCGGTCAGTTCCTTGACCGCGGTGGCCTTCTGGCCCTGCAGGGCTTCGAGGTCGAGCTCGACCTTGCCGGTCCTGACGCCGAATTTCGCCATTGCGCCCTCATGCGCTTCCTCGAACAGCTCGCTGCCGTGGAGCAGCGCCTTGGACGGGATGCAGCCGACGTTGAGGCAGGTCCCGCCGAGCGTTGCGCGGCTTTCCACGCAGGCCGTCTTCAGCCCCAGCTGCGCCGCGCGGATCGCCGCGACATAGCCGCCGGGTCCGGCACCGATGATGAGGAGGTCGTAATCGAAATTCTGGTCAGCCATCCTGGCCTCCGTTGCGCATGGCCTTCGACAAGCTCGGGCCGGGCGGGCGTCTTTCGTCATTCATGCACAGCATCCGCTCATCCCGAGCCTGTCGGAGGATGCCGCGCCGCATGCAGCTTACAGATCGATCAGCAGGCGTGTCGGGTCCTCGATCGCTTCCTTGATGATCTTGAGCGCGGTCACCGCCTCGCGCCCGTCGATCAGGCGGTGGTCGTAGGAGAGCGCGATATACATCATCGGGCGGATCACCACCTGGCCGTTCACCGCCACCGGGCGGTCCTCGATCCGGTGCAGGCCGAGCACGGCGCTCTGCGGCGGGTTGATGATCGGGGTCGACATCAGCGAACCGAACACGCCGCCGTTGGAAATGGTGAAGGTGCCGCCCTTCATGTCGTCCATGGTCAGCGTGCCGTCCTTGGCCTTCTGGCCGAATTCGGCGATGTCCTGCTCGATCCGGGCGAATCCCTTCTTGTCGCAGTCGCGCACGACCGGGACGACCAGCCCGTTGGGCGCGCTGACCGCGACCGAGATGTCGATATAGTCGTGGTAGACGATCTCGTCCCCGTCGATCTGGGCGTTGACCGCGGGCACGTCCTTCAAGGCCAGCACCGAGGCCTTGGCGAAGAAGCTCATGAAGCCGAGCTTGATCCCGTGCTTCCTGGCGAAGGCGTCCTTGTACTTGCCGCGCGCCTCGATCACCGCCGACATGTCGACATCGTTGAAGGTGGTCAGCAGCGCCGCCTCCTCCTGCGCGCTCTTGAGCCGCTTGGCGATGGTCTGGCGCAGGCGGGTCATCTTGACCCGTTCCTCGTTACGGGCGCTGGCGGCGGGAGCGGCGGCCGGCGCGGCGTCCGCGGCGGGGGCGCCGCCGGAGGCCCTGGCCCTGGCCGCGTTCTGCACGTCCTCGACCGTCAGGCGGCCGTCCTTGCCAGTGCCCTTGATGGTCGAGGGATCGACCCCGGCTTCGAGCACCGCACGGCGCACTGCCGGCGAGAGCGAGAGGCTGCCGTCGGCCGCGACGGCGGGGGGGGCTGCGGGTGCGGGCGCGGTGGCCTTGGCCGGGGCCGCTTCGTCCTTCTTCGCCGCCGGTCTAGCCGCACCCGCCGCAGCGCCTTCCTCGATCACCGCGATCAGCGCGCCGACCTCGACCGTGGCGCCGACTTCGGCCAGCTGCCGGCCGAGCACTCCCGCCACGGGGGAGGGGACTTCGACCGCGACCTTGTCGGTCTCGAGGCTGGCGATCGGCTCGTCGACGGCAACCGCATCGCCGGGCTGCTTGAGCCATTCGCCGACGGTCGCTTCGGTGACGCTTTCGCCGAGGGTGGGGACTTTGACTTCGGTGGCCATTGTTGGTGTTCCTCTGGGGGGACTTACTTGGTCAGCGCTTCGCGCACGCCGGCAAAGCTGAAATCGGGCTGCTGGTCGTTGGGCAGGCCGAGCGCGTGGTTGAGCAGCGCCTCCTGCTGGATCGCATGGCGGCTGGCGAGGCCGGTCGCGGGCGAGGCGGCCGGGTTGCGCCCGGCATAGCGCGGCCGCATCGCGTCGTGCCCGGCGGCCCTGAGCGCAGCCTCGACATGCTCCTCGACGAAGTACCAATAGCCCATGTTCTTGGGCTCCTCCTGGCACCAGACCACGTCCTGCAGGTTCTTCATCCGCGCGAGCCGCGCTGCCAGCGGTTCGCCCGGGAAGGGATAGAGCTGCTCGATCCGCACGATCGAGATGTCCTCGATCCCCTCGGCCGCGCGCTTCTCCATCAGGTCGTAGGCGACCTTGCCGGTGCAGAGCACGAGCCGGCGGACCTTCTCGTCGGGAATCGCGACCGTGTCCGACATGATCCGCTTGAAATGGCTGTCGCCGACGAATTCCGCCGCACTGCTCTTGGCCATCGGGTGGCGCAGCAGGCTCTTGGGCGTCAGGATCACCAGCGGCTTGCGGAAGGGGCGCAGCATCTGCCGGCGCAGCACGTGGAAGTAATTGGCCGGCACGGTGATGTTGCAGACCTGGATGTTGTCGTTGGCGCAGAGCTGGAGGAAGCGCTCGGGGTGGGCGGAGGAATGTTCCGGGCCCTGGCCTTCGTAGCCATGTGGCAGCAGCAGGACGAGGCCGTTGGCGCGTAGCCACTTGACCTCGCCGGCGGCGATGAACTGGTCGATCATGATCTGCGCGCCATTGGCGAAATCGCCGAACTGCGCTTCCCACAGGACCAGCGATTTCGGATCGGCCGAGGCGAAGCCGTATTCGAAGCCGAGCACGCCATATTCGGACAGCGGGCTATCATAGACCTCGAACTTGCCGTGCGGCAGCGTGGTCAGCGGGATGTATTTCTCCTCGCTTTCCTGGTCGAGCCAGATCGCGTGGCGCTGGCTGAAAGTGCCGCGGCCCGAATCCTGGCCAGACAGGCGCACGCCGTGGCCGCCGGCGACGAGCGAGCCGAAGGCGAGCGCTTCGGCGGTCGCCCAGTCGAAGCCGTCGCCGTCGGTGAACATCTTGCGCTTGGCATCGATCACCCGCTTGAGCGTGCGGTGGATCTTGAGGTGTTCGGGGACGGTGGTCAGCGTGCGGCCGAGGCTCTCGAACAGCTTGGGTTCGATCGCTGTCTCGATGTTGCGACGCGCGGTCTCCGGATCGGCGGGCTTGTTGAGCCCGGTCCAGCGGCCGCCGAACCAGTCGGCCTCGTTCGGCTTGTAGCTCCGGCCGGCCTCGAACTCCTGCTCGAGCACGGCCACGAAGCGATCGGCCTCCTCGCTGGCCCAGTTCTTGTCGATCACGCCTTCCTCGACCAGCCGCGCGGCATAGACCTCGCTCACCGGAGGATGCTTGCGGATCTGTTCGTACATCTGCGGCTGGGTGAAGCTCGGCTCGTCGCCTTCGTTATGGCCGAAGCGGCGATAGCACCACATGTCGATCACGATGTCGCGCTTGAACTGCTGGCGATAGTCGATCGCCAGCTTGCAGGCGAAGGTCACCGCTGCCGGGTCGTCGCCATTGACGTGGATGATCGGCGCCTGGACGCCCTTGGCGACGTCCGAGGGATAGGGCGAACCGCGCGAGAATTGCGGGCTGGTGGTGAAGCCGATCTGGTTGTTGATGATGAAATGGATGCAGCCGCCGGTATTGTAGCCGCGCACGCCCGAGAAGCCGAGGCATTCCCACACGATGCCCTGGCCGGCGAAGGCGGCATCGCCGTGGATCAGCACGGGCAGCACTTCGGAATGGGCGGCGAGGTCTTCGCGGGTAGCCTGCTGCGCGCGGACCTTGCCGAGCACGACCGGGTTGACCGCTTCGAGGTGGCTGGGATTGGGGACCAGCGACATATGCACCTTGATCCCGTCGAATTCGCGGTCGGTGCTGGTGCCGAGGTGGTATTTCACGTCGCCCGAACCGCCGACATCGTCGGGATTGGCGCTGCCGCCGGAGAATTCGTGGAAGATCACCCGATAGGGCTTGGCCATGACATTGGCGAGCACGTTGAGCCGGCCGCGATGGGCCATGCCGTAGACGATCTCGCGCACGCCCAGCGCGCCGCCATATTTGATCACGCCTTCGAGCGCGGGGATCATGCTCTCGCCGCCGTCGAGCCCGAAGCGCTTGGTCCCGACGTATTTCTTGCCGAGGAACTTCTCGTATTGTTCGCCGCGGATCACCGCTGCGAGGATCGCCTTCTTGCCGGTATCGGTGAACTCGATTTCCTTGTCGGCGCCTTCCATCCGCGCCTGCAGGAAGCGGCGTTCCTCGAGGTCGTTGATGTGCATGTATTCGAGGCCGACATGGCCGCAGTAATTGGCGCGCAGGATCGCCAGCAGTTCGCGCGGGGTGGTCCATTCGAGTCCGAGATTGCCGCCGAGATAGACCGGGCGGTCCATCGCCTCGCCGCCGAAACCGTGCCATTCGGGGGTCAGTTCCTGGCGGGATTCGCGCTCGCGCAGGCCGAGCGGGTCGAGATCGGCGGCGAGATGTCCGCGCACGCGGTAGATGCGGATCATCATCATCGCGCGGATCGAATCGCTGGCGGCCTGTTCGACGGCGCCTTCGTCCATCGCCTTGCCGGCCTTCTGCGCGGCCTGCTTGACCGCCGCCTTCATGGTGAAGGGGTCAAGCGCCTGGGTCAGCTCGTCCTCGGCCTCGCCGCCTACCTGCGGCCAGTTCGCCCGCTGCCAGCTCGGACCCTGCTGCGGGCCGTCGGGGAGGAAATCGTGCAATTCGTTACCCATTGTATCACCTCGGTGAGCCCGCGCGCAGGCGGGGGCCTCCCTCGTCCTAGAGCATCAGGTGAAGTTGGTCCGAAAGGTCGCGCCCCTCGGGAATGAGCGCTTCGATCCGGTCAATTTTCCAACTTCGATTTCACTTCTTCATTCTTCATTCTTCGTTCGACGACGCGGGCGTCGGGACTATTCTCGAATCTCTCAAACCAGACCAGCAGGTGGAAAATCCGGGTTTCAATCCTTGATCCGGGTGGAGCGAGGTCCCCGCCTGCGCGGGGACACACACTTCCTCCAGATCCGTTCAGGCGATTTCCTTGAGCAGGCCGGCAAGCGTGGTGCCGAGTTCGCTCGGGCTGGGCGAGACGCGGATGCCCGCGCTCTCCATGGCCGCAATCTTGTCCTCGGCGCCGCCCTGGCCGCCCGAGACGATCGCCCCGGCATGGCCCATGCGGCGTCCCGGAGGGGCGGTGCGGCCGGCGATGAAGCCGACCATCGGCTTGCTGCGTCCGCGCTTGGCTTCGTCCTTGATGAACTGCGCGGCTTCTTCTTCCGCGCTGCCGCCGATCTCGCCGATCATGATGATGCTCTCGGTCGCGTCGTCCGCCAGGAACAGCTCGAGCACGTCGATGAAATTGGTGCCGTTGACCGGGTCGCCGCCGATCCCGACCGCGGTGGTCTGGCCGAGGCCGACCGCGGTGGTCTGGTGGACCGCCTCATAGGTCAGCGTGCCCGAGCGGCTGACCACGCCGACGCTGCCCTTGGAGAAGATGCTGCCCGGCATGATGCCGATCTTGCATTCGCCCGGGGTCAGCACGCCGGGGCAGTTGGGGCCGATCAGGCGCGACCGGGAGCCTTCCAGCGCGCGCTTGACCTTGACCATGTCGAGCACCGGAACGCCTTCGGTGATCGCCACGATCAGTTCGATCTCGGCGTCGATCGCCTCGAGGATCGAATCCGCGGCGAAGGGCGGCGGCACGTAGATGCAGCTGGCGGTCGCGCCGGTCGCGGCCTTGGCTTCGGCTACCGTATCGAAGACCGGCAGGCCGATATGCGTCTGCCCGCCCTTGCCGGGCGTGACGCCGGCGACCATCTGCGTGCCGTAGGCAAGCGCCTGCTGGGTATGGAACGTGCCGGTTTCGCCGGTCATCCCCTGGGTGATGACCTTGGTGTTCTTGTCGACGAGAATGCTCATGACTTGTCCTCTTCGCTCGCGGTGACCGCGAATTCTGCATTGGGCGCGTCGGGGGCACCCGACGGACGCATTTCGATCGTGGCGGCACGCTGGTGCCAGATGTAACTCATGCCTTCGCCCTGACGGGGCATGCCGAGTTCGCTGCTCAGCGCCTCGGCGGTGGGGTGGTAGCTGGCGGTATCGGGCAGCCGGGCCAGCACCACGCAGCGCTTGTCCTTCAGTTCGGGCTTGCCGACGATGATCAGCGCCTCGCTGCCGGGCTTGGCGTAGATGCCGCTGATCTTCTCGCGGCTCCGGCCGACCGTGCGCGTGGCCATGTCCCAGTCGAGCTCGTCCTTGAGCTTGTCGAGGTCGATCCAGCTGGCGCTGGTGATCGCCAGGCAATCACCGATCGCGTCCCGGATGTCCCCGGCGCCTGCCGGCTTGACCTGCGCCGCGGCGGAGGACGCATGGAGCGCCCCTGCGCCGAGGCAGGCCAGGACGGCAAGCGGGGGAAGGGGACGCATGACCGGCTTTCGCGCGTCAGGCCAGCGAGCCGTCGATGCCCTTGCAGGCTTCGAGCAGTTCCTTGACCGCATCGACGCTGACCTGGAGATTGGCCTTCTCTTCGTCGTTGAGCGCGATCTCGACCACTTCCTCGATCCCGTTCGCGCCGATCATGGCCGGGACGCCGACATAGAGGCCGTCCACACCGTATTCGCCGCTGAGGTGCGCGGCGCAGGGCAAGATGCGCTTCTGGTCGCCGAGATAGGCTTCGGCCATGGCGATCGCGCTGGTGGCGGGGGCGTAATAGGCGCTGCCGGTCTTGAGCAGGCCGACGATCTCGCCGCCGCCCGAACGCGTGCGCTGGACGATCGCGTCCATCTTTTCGCTGGTCGACTTGCCCATCTTGACCAGATCGTCGACCGGGATGCCCGAGACGGTGGTGTAGCTGGTGACCGGCACCATGGTGTCGCCGTGGCCGCCGAGCACGAAGGCATTCACGTCCTTGACCGACACGCCGAATTCCCAGGCGAGGAAGGTCGCGAAGCGCGCACTGTCGAGCACGCCGGCCATGCCGACCACCTTGTTCGCGGGCAGGCCGGAGAATTCGCGCAGCGCCCAGACCATGGCGTCGAGCGGGTTGGTGATGCAGATCACGAAAGCGTCGGGGCAATTGGCCTTGATGCCTTCGCCGACCGCCTTCATCACCTTGAGGTTGATGCCGAGCAGGTCGTCGCGGCTCATGCCCGGCTTGCGCGGGACGCCGGCGGTGACGATCACCACGTCGGCCCCGGCGATGTCGGCATAGTCATTGGTGCCGGTGATGCGGGCGTCGAAGCCTTCGATCGGGCCGCACTGGCTGAGGTCGAGCGCCTTGCCCTGGGGGATGCCCTCGGCGATGTCGAACAGGACGATGTCGCCCATTTCCTTCTTCGCGGCGAGGTGGGCGAGGGTGCCGCCGATCATGCCGGCGCCGATCAGGGCGATCTTCTTGCGGGCCATGGTAACTAATGATCCTTCCCTTGGGCGGGAGCGTGGTCATCAATCGAGGCACCGATTCCCGCTTCCCGCTATGGAACAGGCGCCGATTTCGGATTTGCCACCTATGCCTCCCCGGCCTCTGTTGCAAGCGCGAAAAGGCCTCTGGCACCAACAATCTTTGATATCAGTTCGCAATAGCATTATGGCAGCTGCAAAGGCGCGCTTTGTCGCTCCCGCCGCCTCCGGGCGGGCAAATTCGCCATGCTCCATACGCGCGATCTTGGCGAAGTTAGACCGCCAGCCTGGCGCGCTGCACCCGCCCCGGTTCCTGCGCCAGCAGCATGGCCGCGAGATAGTCGGGCACGGCGCGGCTGAAGTAATAGCCCTGGCCCAGCGTGCATCCCGCCTGGCGGACATTGCGCACCTGGTCGAGCGTCTCGAGTCCCTCGGCGACGATGTCCATCCCCAGGGTCGCGCCCATTTCGGCCACCGCCCGGATGATCGCGTCGCTCTTGCGCCCGACATTGGGTCCCGAGACGAAGCTGCGGTCGACCTTGATCTTCTTGAAGGGGAACTTGTTGATATAGCCGAGCGAGGAATAGCCGGTCCCGAAATCGTCGAGCGCAAAGCGTACCCCCGCCGCCGCCAGTTCCTCGATGAAGCGGTTGGTGTTCTCGTTGTCGTCGAGAAACAGGCTCTCGGTCACCTCGAGTTCGAGCCGGCCCGGATCGAGCTTGGCCTCGCGCAGCGCGGAAAGGATACCGAGTGCCGAACCCGGGGCGCGGATCTGCAGCGGCGAGAGGTTGACCGCGATGGTCACGTCCGCCGGCCATTGCGCAGCCGCCTTCGCTGCCTGCGCGGTGATCCAGTTGCCGAGCGTGATGATCACCCCGGTCTCTTCGGCGACCGGGATGAATTCCTCCGGCTTGAGCTCGCCCTTCTCGGGGTGGAACCAGCGCACCAGCGCCTCGAAGGTCTTGATCCGCCCGGTCTCGAGATCGACGATCGGCTGGAAGAAGATAGACAGCTCGTCGCGATTGAGCGCGGCCCGCAATTCGGCCTCGATCTCCTTGCGGCGCACCAGGCTGCGGTTCATCGACTGGTCGAAGAAGCTGCACTGGTTCCGTCCGTTGATCTTGGCGTGATAGAGCGCAAGATCGGCCGACTTCATCAGCGTGTCGAGGTCTTCGCCGTCTTCGGGCATCAGCGCGATGCCCATCGAACAGCCGACCGTCAGCCTTTCGCCATCGATGCGGTAGGCACGCGCGATGTCCTGCTGGATCTGCATCGCCAGGTCTTCGCTGTGGCCGCGGTGTTCGACCGCGCAGGCGATGATGAATTCGTCGCCGCCGAAGCGGGCGATGGCGGCATTGTCCGGGCACTGGTCGCGCAGCCGGCGCGCGACTTCCTGCAGCACCTGGTCGCCGACCGGATGTCCGAGCGTGTCGTTGACTTCCTTGAACCGGTCGAGATCGATCCAGAACAGCGCGAGCTGCCGGTCCTCGCCAAGCGTCATCAGCTGTTCGACGAGTTCGTGATTGAGGCCGGCACGGTTGCCGAGGCCGGTCACTACGTCGGTTCGGGCCAGCTCGCGCATCTTGTCCGCCAGCTGGGCGCTGGTCTCGGCGGCGGAGATGCTCTCGCGCAGGACGTTGAAGACGTTGAAGGTAATCGACATCATGGCCGGCACCAGCAGCAGCGTGGTGACCGACAGCGTCAGCATGACTATCGATCCGACCAGCGCGGCGGCGATCACGATCGGCAGCAGCGAGAGGATCAGCTGGCCGACCGCCATGACCGGACTTCCGGCGTTGCGGGCGGCAATGCCGGTGCCATAGGCGATCGCATAGGCGACCAGCAACATCTGCACATGCGCTTCGACGTCGAGATAGATCGCGAAGGCGGCGATGAAGCCCGTCAGGAAGGCGTAGCTGAAGGCGCCGGCCTCATAGGCCTGTTCGAGCAAGGCCGTATCGCGCATACGGCGCCCCGGTGCCAGCTGCCCGGCGAGGAAGACGCGCGCCGCTGCCACCAGCGTCAGCAGGATGGCTATGACCGAGAACGGCGGGATCTGGAGCGCATAGGCCGATACGGCGGCCGCGCAGGAACCGCATAGCGCACCGATTCCAAGGCTCGAGGGTTGGGTGTAGAGCGATTCCACCAGCCGCCGGCGAACGCGTCCGTCGAGCGCGTCGCGGCCGGTCGCCTGCGCGAAGACGGAACGGAGCCGGGAGGCAAGGCTACTGCGTGCGATCACGGTCAAGGGGTTAGCCAGAATAGGTCACTGACTGGTTAACCTGCTCCTTACCAAAACAGCAGGACATGCGCCGGCGCGGGGCCCTTGCGAGGTCAGGCCAGCGGCTGGCATTCCTGCGGCCGGTTCACGATCCGGTCGAGCTCGCCGGCCATCCGCTCGTCGATTGCGCGGCAGATGCCGCGCCATTCGCGATAGGTTTCGCTGTCGCCCGCGAAGAATGCCTGTTCGGCGCGCTGCCGGGCATCGCGCGCGGCGTGCAGGCCATGGCGGGCGAAGTGGTGCAGGGCAGCGTGCAGGGTTCGGTCGAAACGGACTCGGGCTTCGTTGTCATTGGCGGTGGGCCCGAGCGCGCGGCTTGCGCGGCTTGCCGAGAGGTGGCGACGAAGCGGGCAACGGGCGGCGGTAAAACGGATCGGCATGCGCGGTCCCGGAGCAGGATTGCCGGCGTGATTGCCGGTCGAACCAACCATGATCGCTACCCGGATAACGGCGGGTTCGAGGACATGGTTAAGGGAAATCAACCAGGTCTGTGGGGCAGTCGCGCACAGGGGCTTGCCGGTGATCGCCCTTCGCGCCTATTCCGGCAGCCGAAGCGTCGCAGGTTGTTCGGGAAACCGGACCGAAGAGGGAAGGAGGTGCCAATCCTCCGCTGCCCCCGCAACTGTGACCGGGGAGCGACCCTGCCATCATGCCACTGTTCCGAACGAGGTGAGGGACGGGAAGGCGGCGGGAGAGCAAGGATCCGGCAAGCCAGGAGACCTGCCTGTGCACGCGTCGTTCGGCCCTGGGGCGGGGTGTACCCAAGGCAGGCGAAGGTGCGGGAGGATCGATTCCCCTGCGGCTTCCGTCCGGAGCGGCACTTGTCGTTCAATGGAGGAAGCGTGCGCAAGACCTTGTTATTATTGGCTACATCCAGCCTGATGCTGGCCCTTCCGGTACAGGCTCAGGCCGATGGGAATAGCCCGGAGGTCATCCTCCGGCACGAATTGCGCGAAGGCGTGATCACTGTGCTCGCCAATGGCGAACGAAGCTATGCCGGCAACAACGGCCTCCCGCTGACGGTGTTCGAGCGCGAGGAGATTGAGGCGCTCCAGGGCCCCGATATCGCCCGCCTTCTCGAGCGGGTGCCCGGCGTGACCATAAGCCGTAATGGCGGTCAGGGCAGTCTTGCCGGCCTGCGGCTGCGCGGGGCGGAAGCGGACCAGTTGCTGGTCCTGCGCGACGGAGTGCCCGTCATGGATGTGGCCGCCCCGGGCGGCGGCTTCGACCTCTCGGCGGTTCTGCCAGCCTCGCTCGGCAAAGTGGAACTGCTGCGCTCGTCCAACAGCACGATCTGGGGCAGCCAGGCGATTGGCGGCATTCTGTCGCTCGAATCGCCGCGCGACCGGGACGGGCTTGCCGCGGGGATCGAATATGGCGGGCCGGAGAGCATCTACAGCCATGCTCTGGCGGGCCTTGCCGGGGAGCGCGGCTCGCTCGCTCTGCACGGCAGTTTCCTCGACAGTTCGGGCATTTCCGCGGTCGCCGGCGGCCGCGAGGCCGATGGCGTGCGGCAGTGGGCGCTCGGTTCGACCGGTGCGCTCGACCTCGCGCCGGGGCTGCAACTGCGCGCCAGCGGCGATTTCGGCCGGGCCCGCCTGGAGATCGACGGGTTTCCCGCGCCTGCATACCGGCTGGCCGATACGGATGAGGTGCAGGAAAGTCGCACGGTGTCCGCAAGCGGGACGCTGGCCTATGTCTCGCGCGAATTCGACCTGCGGGGCAGCTTCGGCCTGTCCGACACGCAGCGCGAGAATTTCGATTCCGCCTCGGCTGCGGCCGCGAACTACTCCACCCGGGGATGGATCGAACGGGCGGATCTGCGCGGAGCCTGGCGCCCGGTCTCGGATTGGTCGCTGCATTTCGGCGGCGAGCGGCAGTGGAGCCGCATGGAGACGCTGTTCGATCCGCGCCGGGCAACCGCCAGCGGTGCGGTCTATGCGCAAATCGGCCATGCGGGGGAGCGCCTTGTCCTGAATGCTGGATTGCGGCTCGACCACCACCGCGATTTCGGCCGCCACTGGAGCTTCGGTACGGACGGTGCGATCCGCCTTGGTGACGGGTGGCGCCTGCGCGGCTCCTGGGGTGAAGGCTTCAAGGCGCCAACGTTGTTCCAGCTTCATTCGGACTATGGCAACGCCGCCCTGCGTCCCGAGCGCAGCCGGAGCATGGACGCCGGGATCGCCTACGACGGGGCGGTCATCGCGGCGCAGCTCTCGTTGTTCCGCCGCGACAGCGAAGAGCTGATCGGCTTTGTCAGCTGCTCGGGTGCCGGAGGCGGCATCTGCGCCGAACGGCCATTCGGAACCTACGACAATATCGGCAAGGCACGGGCACAGGGCGTGGAACTGGAGTTTGACTGGGAGGTCGCAGCTGATGTGCGGCTGACGGCCGCCTATGCCTATGTCGAAGCCGAGGATCACACTCCGGGCGCTGCAAGCCGCGGCAATGACCTCGCCCGCCGCCCGCGCCACGCCGGCAGCGCGACGCTGGCCTGGACCGAGCCGCAGTCGGGACTGGCGCTCGCCGCGGACCTGCGGGTGGTATCGGCAAGTTTTGACGATGCCGCCAATCTCGTGCGGATGGCGGGCCATGCCCTGGGAACGATCCGCGCGAGCCTGCCGCTGATTGCCGGGACCGAGCTTTTCGGCCGGGTGGAGAACCTGTGGGACGAAAACTACGAAACCGCGGCCGGTTACGGCACGGCCGGGCGGACAGGCCATGTCGGGGTGAGGAGCGCGTTTTGAAGTGGTCGGTGCTTCTCGCTCTTGCGGCGCTTGCAGCATGCGGCGAGGGGCCGGTGACGAGCGGTGAGCATGGCGAACGGCCGGCGATAGTCAGCCTCAATCCCTGTGCCGACGCCATCCTTGCCGAGGTGGCGAAGCCCGGGCAATTGCTGGCGATATCGCATTACAGCCACGATCCGGACAGCAGTTCGATGGACCCGGTGCAGGCGCGGCGCTGGCCCGCGACCGGCGGGACAGTCGAGGAAGTGCTGGCGCTCGAACCGGATCTCGTCGTCGCGGGAGCCTTCCTGCCGCCGGCGACGCGCCTTGCCTTCGAGGAACTCGGCATCAGGGTGGAAACGTTTGGCGTGGCCGCGTCCGTGGAACAGTCGCGCGAGCAGGTGCGTGCGCTGGCGCGGCTTGCCGGAGGCGCGCAGGCCGGTGAGGCTCTGGTCGGGCGGATCGACGCGGCGTTGGCCGAGGCCGCTCCACGTGCTGGCCGCGAGCCGCTCTCGGCGCTGCTGTGGCAACCCGGCGGGCTGGTCGCGGGTGAGGACGCGCTGGTCAGTGAATTGCTACGCCGGACGGGCTTCTCCAGCCATGCCGCCGCGCGCGGGCTGGGGCAGGGCGCCTATCTCCCGCTCGAAAGGGTGCTGGCGGACCCGCCGCAGGTGATCCTCTCGGCCGGGGGCGAGCGCATGCTCGAACATCCGGCGCTGGAGGCACTCGAGGGCGTGCCCGTGGCGCGTTTCGAGCCCGGCCTGCTCTATTGCGGCGGGCCGACCATCATCCTTGCCGCGCGGCGGCTGGCGGAGATTCGAGGCCAATTGCCAGCTCCCCTTGCGCACACGGGAGGGGCCGGGAGCGGACCCGGCCTGCCGCGGCACGCGATGACCCACCCCGCCGCGACTGGCGCTCTCGCGCGCGCAAGTCTCGCCACCCCTCCCGCTAGCGAGAGGGGAGCAAGGTGACCCGCCTCAACCTCGCCCTGCTGCTTCTCCTCGCGTGTGCCCTGCCGCTCTCGCTTCTGGCGGGGCGCGTCTGGCTCGACCCTGCCGCGACACCCAATGCCGCGCTGATCGTGATGGAGCTGCGCCTCCCGCGCGGCGTGCTGGCAATCGTGGTCGGGGCCGGGCTCGGCGCGGCGGGAGCGGCGATGCAGGGCTATCTGCGCAATCCGCTGGCCGATCCCGGCCTGTTCGGAATTGCCCCCGGTGCCGCGCTGGGAGCGGTACTGAGCCTGTTCCTCGGCCTTGCCGGCACGCGCTGGGCGCTGCCGACCTTCGCGCTCGCCGGGGCGGCCGGGGCGATGGCGCTGCTGGCCCTGGTCGCCGGGCGCAGCGCGGGAATCGCGCTGTTCACCCTTGCCGGGCTGATGATCGCCAGCCTTGCCGGGGCGCTGACCTCGCTGGTGATCAGCCTCGCGCCCAATGCCTTCGCCATGAGCGAGATCGTCACCTGGCTGATGGGCGCGCTGACCGATCGCGGCTGGGGCGAGGTCTGGCTCGCGGCGCCGCTGGTTGCGCTCGGGATCGTCCTGTTGCTGCTGGCCCGGCGCGGGCTGGACGCGCTGACGCTGGGCGAGGCGACGGCCCGTTCGCTCGGTATCGATCCGCGGCGCCTGCAGTATCTCCTCGTCCTCGGGGTCGGGCTGACGGTCGGGGCGGGGGTGGCGGTGGCGGGCATCGTCGGCTTTGTCGGGCTGGTCGTGCCGCATCTCGTCCGCCCGCTGACCGACCGGCAGGCCGGTTCGCTGGTCCTGCCGAGCGCGCTGGCCGGGGCGCTACTGGTGCTGGTTGCGGATTCGCTCTGCCGGATCCTGCCGCTGGTGACCGAGCTCCGGCTCGGGATTGCGCTCAGCCTGCTCGGCGCGCCCTTCTTCCTCGGCCTGCTGCTCCGCATGCGCAGGAGGCTGGCATGACACTGGCGGCGCAGGACCTGGCCGTCGCGCTGGGCGGGAAGCCGGTGCTGGCCAGCATCTCGGCCGCGCTGCGGCCTGGACAGATCACCGCCATCTGCGGGCCGAACGGCGCGGGGAAATCGACCCTGCTCTCGGTGCTGGCGGGCCTGCTCGCGCCCGGTCAGGGCAGGGTCCTGCTCGATGGCGAGGACCTGTCCAGCCTCCATCCCCGCCGGCGCGCGCAGCGGATCGGCTATCTCCCGCAGGAAGGGGAAGTGGCCTGGGACCTCTCGGTCCGAAACCTCGTTGCGCTCGGGCGCCTGCCGCATGGCGATAGCGGCGACCGGGCGATCGCGGAGGCTCTGGCGGCGGTCGATCTGGCCGGTTTTGCGGAGCGACCGGTCTCGCGGCTGTCGGGCGGCGAACGCGCCCGCGCGCTGCTGGCGCGGGTGCTGGCGGGCGAGCCGGACTGGATACTGGCCGACGAACCGCTCGCCGCGCTCGACCTCGGCCACCAGCTGGCGCTGCTGCGGCATCTGCGCGCGGCGGCCGCGGCCGGAACTGGGGTGGTGCTGGTGCTGCACGACCTGGCGCTGGCGATGAATCATGCCGACCGCGTGCTGGTGCTCGACAAGGGGTGGCTGGCGGCGGAAGGGGTGCCCGAAGCGGCGCTGGGGGAAGAGGTAGTCGCGCGGGTCTGGGGCCTGACCATGCGCTGGATCGGCGAGGCAGGGAAGCGCGCGCTGGTAGCCGGTTAAGAAATCGCTTTCCTACAACCTATATGGTTCATTATGGAGTCGCCCATCACCGAAATGGGAGTCTTTTCATGGCGCGCGAATTCACCTGTCCCGATCCCGTTCCGCTGGCGGAGGATGATTATTGCCGGGCCGCCGCTGCGCTCGGTTGCGAGGTCGCGGCGATCCGCGCGGTCATCGCGGTTGAAAGCCGGGGCGGCTTCCTGCCCGACGGTCGCCCGCGGATATTGTTCGAACGGCATGTCTTCCACCGGCTGACCGGCGGCCGCTTCGACGGGGGCCATCGCCAGATCTCCGCCCGTCTGCCCGGCGGTTACCGCGGCGGGGCGCTCGAATATGCCCGGCTCGAACAGGCGCTCGCGCTCGAGCGCGCAGCGGCGCTGCGATCCACCAGCTGGGGCGCGTTCCAGATCATGGGCTTCAACCATGCCCCGGCGGGCTTTGCGGAGGTGGAGGAGTTCGTGGCCGCCATGGTCTCGGGCGAGGCGGCGCAGCTCGACGCCTTCGTGGCCTTCCTGCGCCATGAAGGGCTGGCCCGGATGCTGGGCGAGCGTGACTGGACCGGTTTCGCCCGCCGCTACAACGGGCCCGGCTTTCGCCGCAACGGCTATGACGAACGGCTGGCCAGCGCCTATGCGCGCTTCGCGGAAAGCTGCGGCACGGCGTTGCGCATGGGGGACAGCGGGGCCGAAGTCCGCCGCCTGCAACTGCGGCTCGGCATTGCTGCCGATGGCCTGTTCGGGCCGGCCACAAGCCAGTCCCTGCGCCGCTTCCAGCGGCGGCAGGGGCTGGTGGTGGACGGGATCGCCGGCCCGCGGACCTGGGCCCGTCTGGCCGGCGATTGAACCTATTCGCCGCCGCCGGTCAGGCCACGGGCCTCGAGCATCGGGGTCACGTCGGGCTCGCGCCCGGCGAAGGTGTCGAACATCTCGAAATAGTCCATCGTCCCGCCGCGGCTGAGCACGGTTTCGCGGAAATGGTCGCCGTTCTTGCGGACCAGTCCGCCATTGTCGCGGAACCACTTGCGGCTGTCGCGGTCGAGCATCTCGGTCCAGAGATAGGAGTAATATCCGGCCGAATAGCCCGCCGGGCTCGAGAAGATGTGCCGGAAATAGGAGCTGCGGTAACGCGGCGGCACCAGGTCGACCTCTAGGCCGAGTTCGGTGAGCGCCTTGCGCTCGAAGGCGTCGACCTTCTCCGGCGTGTCGATCGCGGCGGCTTCCGCGGGGCTCAGCGCGTGCCATTTCATGTCGAGCAGGGCGGCTGCGACCACTTCGCCGAATTCATAGCCCTGGTTCCACTTGGAGGCGGCCTGGATCTTCTCGATCAGCTCGCCCGGGATCACCTCGCCGGTCTGGTAGTGCTTGGCGTAATTGGCCAGCACTTCGGGGTAGCTTGCCCAGATCTCGTTCACCTGGCTCGGATATTCGACGAAATCGCGTGCCGTGGCCGTGCCGGAGAGGCTTTCGTAGCGCTGGTCGGCGAAGAAGCCGTGCAGCGCATGGCCGAATTCGTGGAACATGGTCTCGACATTGTCGAAGCTCACCAGCTGCGGTTCGCCCTCGGGTGCCTTGGGAATGTTGAGCACGTTGTAGATCACCGGCTTGTTGCCGGTCAGGTGGCTCTGATCGACGAAGTTCGACATCCATGCGCCGCCGCGCTTGCTGGGGCGCTGGAAGGGGTCGAAATAGAACAGGCCGAGTTCCGAACCATCGCGGTCGAACACCGTATAGGTGGTGACATCGTCGTTATAGACCGGGATATCGTCGCGCTTCTCGAAGGTCAGGCCGTAGAGCTTCTCGGCGGCGAAGAAGACCCCGTCCTCTAGCACGCGGGTGACTTCGAAATAGGGCTTCACCGCTTCCTCGTTGAAGGCATAGCGTTCGGCCTTCACCTTGTCGGCGAACATCTGCCAGTCCCACGGCTCGACCGTGAAATCGCCGCCTTCCGCGGCGATCTTGGCGTTAAGCAGGCCGGCTTCGCGGCGCTGGGTGGCGGACAGGGCGGGAACCATCTGCTCCATGAAGTCGAGCGCGGTCTTCGGCTCCTTCGCCATCCGGTCGTACATGGTGTAGGCGGCCCAGTTGGGGGCGCCGAACAAGGCGGCCTTGTCGGCGCGCAGCTTGGCGATTTCCGCGATCATCATGCGCGTATCGTATTCGTCGCCGGCATCGGCGCGGTGGAAGCTCTTGGCGAACAGGGCCTCGCGCGTGGCCCGGTTCGTCAGGCTGGAAAGCGAGGGCTGCTGGGTGGTGTTCTGCAGGGCGAGGGCAAACTTGCCTGCCTGGCCCATTTCCCCGGCCAGCTTGGCGGCGGCTTCGATGTCTCCGTCGCTGAGCCCGGCCAGTTCTTCCCGCGTGTCGACGACCAGCGCATTGGCGTTGGTTCCGGCGGTGAGCAGCTGGGAATATTCGGTGGTCAGTTCGGACAGGCGGGCATTGATCGCCTTGACCGATTCCTTCTGTTCATCGGTCAGCAGCGCGCCGGCATGAACCATGCCGTCATAGGTTTCTTCCAGCAGCTTGGCGTCTTCGGGCGTCATCGTCATCGCCGCGCGGTTGTCATAGACGGACTTGACCCGTTCGAAGAGCTGCGGGTTGAGCGAGATGGCGTCGAAATGCGCGGTAAGCCTGGGCGACATCTCGGCGTCGATAGCGTCGAGCGTATCATTGGTATCCGCGCTCACCAATGCGCCGAAAACGGCAAAGATGCGGCCGAGCATCGCGCCCGAGCTTTCCAGCGCGACAACGGTATTCTCGAAGGTCGGGGCTTCGGGATTGTTGACGATGGCGTCGATTTCCTGCGCGTGCAGCGCCATCGCTTCCTCGATCGCCGGCTTGTAGGCCTCATCCGAAAGCCTGGTGAAATCGGGCGCATGGAAGGGGAGGTCGCTGTCCTGCTGGAAATAGGCGGACACTTCGGCGGCGGTGGGTTCGGATTGGCTCATGGCGGTACACCCTACCAGCAGCGCCGACGCGGCGGCGGCAAGAAGGAATGCGGATTTCGTCTTGGTCATGCAAGTCTCCGTTGGCGACCGGAAAAGAGACGAGCAGCCTCGCGGGAGAGCTGCTCGATCGGGGATGGATATGGATAGGTCCGACTGAACAGCAGATTGATTGCAAATGCAACCGGGTGGGGGAGGCGTTCGACGAGCGGCAGACGAGCCCGGACCAGCGGCTTGCCCGGACAAAAAAGCCCCGGCCAACCCTGAGAGGGTGTGGAGGCCGGGGCGTAAGGTTTGGTCGCTCTGGAGCCGGAAGCTCCAGGGCCCTTCATAGGGGGGCGTTCGGGGATCGAGCGTGATGCCCGTCACGCTTTTGGGAAAAGCTCCCGGCCGCCGCTTGACCTGCGCGAACATTTGCGGAACATTGGCGCTCCGGTGACCCCGCCCGCCGCCCGCATCCCGGGGCCACTGGACTCCTGTCCCACCAGCCCCCAAGTGATCCCGCATGAGTCTCACCACAATTTCGGTCCGCGGTGCCCGCGAACACAATCTCAAGGGCGTGGACATCGATCTCCCGCGCGACAGGCTGATCGTCATCACCGGCCTGTCGGGCAGCGGCAAGAGCAGCCTCGCCTTCGACACGATCTATGCCGAGGGCCAGCGCCGCTACGTGGAATCGCTGAGCGCCTATGCGCGGCAGTTCCTCGAGATGATGCAGAAGCCCGATGTCGAGCATATCGACGGGCTCAGCCCGGCGATCTCGATCGAGCAGAAGACCACCAGCCGCAACCCGCGCTCGACCGTCGCCACCGTGACCGAGATCTACGACTACATGCGCCTGCTCTGGGCCCGCGTCGGCGTGCCCTACAGCCCGGCGACCGGCGAGCCGATCAGCGCGCAGACGGTCAGCCAGATGGTCGACCGGGTGATGGCGCTGCCCGAAGGCACGCGCGCCTACCTGCTCGCGCCGGTGGTGCGCGGCCGCAAGGGCGAATACCGGCGCGAACTGGCCGAATGGCAGAAGGCCGGCTTCACCCGCGTGCGGATCGACGGTGAGATCTACCCCATCGAGGACGCTCCCGCGCTCGACAAGAAGTTCAAGCACGACATCGAGGTGGTGGTCGACCGGCTGGCCGTGCGCGAGGGGATCGAGACGCGCCTCGCCGACAGTTTCGAGACCGCGCTCAAGCTGGCCGAGGGGCTGGCCTATGTCGACCTGGCCGACGGCGTGGTGCCCGGGCGTGAGGGCGAGGAAAGCGGCGGCGCGATGAAAGGCGCCGGCCTGCCCGCCAACCGGATCGTCTTCTCCGAGAAATTCGCCTGCCCGGTCTCGGGCTTCACGATCGAGGAGGTCGAACCGCGGCTGTTCTCCTTCAACGCCCCGCAGGGCGCCTGCCCGGCCTGCGACGGGCTGGGCGAGAAGCTGCTGTTCGATCCGCAGCTGGTCGTCCCCAACGAGGCGCTGACGCTCAAGCAGGGCGCCATCGCCCCCTGGGCCAAGAGCAATCCGCCGAGCCCCTATTACATGCAGGTCCTCGCCAGCCTCGCGAAGGCCTATGAATTCGATCTCGAGACGCCGTGGAACGCGCTCGCACAGGACCAGCGCGACATCATCCTCTTCGGCACCGGCGGCCTCCCGGTCGAGTTGACCTTCAAGGACGGGAAGAAGAGCTACACCGTCCAGAAACCCTTCGAGGGCGTGATCGGCAATCTCAACCGCCGCCTGCTGCAGACCGACAGCGCCTGGATGCGCGAGGAGCTGAGCCGCTTCCAGACCGCGCAGCCCTGCGAGACCTGCCACGGCAAGCGGCTCAACGACAAGGCGCTGGCGGTCAAGGTCCCCGGCGCCAAGGGCCCGACCGACATTGCCGAGCCGACGAAAATGTCGGTGTCGGACGCGAAGGCCTGGTTCCTCGGGCTCGAGCAGCACCTGAGCGAGCAGCAGGCCCAGATCGCCCGCGCGATCCTCAAGGAGATCAACGAGCGGCTCGGCTTCCTCGACAATGTCGGGCTCGATTATCTCAATCTCGACCGCACCTCGGGCACGCTCTCGGGCGGGGAGAGCCAGCGCATCCGCCTCGCCAGCCAGATCGGCAGCGGGCTCTCGGGCGTGCTCTATGTGCTCGACGAGCCCAGCATCGGCCTCCACCAGCGCGACAACGACCGCCTGCTCGAAACGCTCAAGCGGCTGCGCGACCTCGGCAATACGGTGATCGTGGTCGAGCATGACGAGGACGCCATCCGCGCCGCTGACCATGTGGTCGACCTCGGCCCCGGCGCGGGCGTCCATGGCGGCGAGGTGGTCGCGCAGGGCACGCTGAAGCAGATCCTCGCCAGCAAGGCCTCGCTCACCGCCGCCTATCTCAACGGCACGCGGCGGATCGAGGTCCCGGCCAAGCGCCGCAAGGGCAATGGCCACATGCTCACCGTCCATGGCGCGACGGCGAACAACCTCAAGAATGTCACCGCCTCCATCCCGCTCGGCACCTTCGCCTGCGTCACCGGGGTCTCGGGCTCGGGCAAGTCGAGCTTCACCGTCGACACGCTCCACGCCGGGGCGGCGCGCGCGCTCAACGGGGCGCGGGTCGTCGCCGGCCCGCACGAGAAGATCACCGGGCTCGAATATTGCGACAAGGTGATCGAGATCGACCAGAGCCCGATCGGCCGCACCCCGCGCAGCAACCCCGCCACCTATACCGGCGCCTTCACCCAGATCCGCGACTGGTTCGCCGGCCTGCCCGAGGCGCAGGCGCGCGGCTACAAGCCGGGGCGCTTCAGCTTCAACGTCAAGGGCGGCCGCTGCGAGGCCTGCACCGGCGACGGGCTGATCAAGATCGAGATGCACTTCCTGCCCGACGTCTACGTCACCTGCGAGGAATGCCACGGCCGCCGCTACAACCGCGAGACGCTCGAGGTGAAGTTCAAGGGCCTCTCGATCGCCGACGTGCTCGACATGACGATCGAGGACGCGGAGGAGTTCTTCAAGGCCGTGCCCCCGATCCGCGACAAGATGCACATGCTCAACGAGGTCGGGCTGGGCTACGTCAAGGTCGGCCAGCAGGCCACCACCCTGTCCGGCGGCGAGGCGCAGCGCGTGAAACTGGCCAAGGAGCTGTCCAAGCGCAGCACCGGGCAGACGCTCTACATCCTCGACGAGCCGACCACCGGCCTGCATTTCGAGGACGTGCGCAAGCTGCTCGAAGTGCTGCACCGGCTGGTGGACCAAGGGAACTCTGTCGTGGTGATCGAGCACAACCTGGATGTGATCAAGACGGCGGACCACGTGCTGGACCTGGGGCCGGATGGCGGTGTGCGCGGGGGTGAGGTTGTCGCGCAGGGCACGCCGGAGGAGGTTGCTGCGGTGGAGGGGTCTTATACGGGAGCGTACCTCAAGCCGATGTTGGCGAGCGCGAAAGCGGCGGCGGAGTGACGAAGTCTCAATTCACCGAGACGTGCCACCAGCACCAACTGCTGACGCGAACCGCAATTGTATGTCTGGAAATGTAGTTGCGGAGGTATCGAAAACAAACTCGGACAATTTTGCTAAATAATAAGTTCCACGCCGAGCATTGATAACGCAAATGTATTCGATCGGTTCGAGGCGCGAGAAGCTGTTTAGCAGGCAATAGGTCATCAGTTGTCGAAAGTCCGTGCCTCGGAATCCGCGATCCACAGCCTTCAACTCAATCAGCGTTTCGTTCGCCCTAATATCTCCGTTGGCTTTAAATACAGCACCGTATCCCTGAAATTCGGGATCGAAAGTCATTGTCTTTTTTGACTTTGACGCGGTGCGGGCTGTGGCAAGAGTCCTGTGTGCCAACTCCTTAGCAGCCTCTTCCTCTTTCGCAGTAAGGTCGGCGTGATTCTTGGTAACACCCGGTAAGCCGCTAAGTCGCTTTTTGGCAGCTTCCAACGCCTGCGCGATCGAACCTTTAGACGCAGGATTAGCGAGGCAATATGCGACTTCACTTATTAGGGCACTTCTCTCAGGCTCCACCTCCCAAGACATCTCGTCGAAAACTCGCTCGTAGGCTCCAGAGTTTACAAGCCGCACATAATTCTCAAGTGCTGGAAAGCAGGATTGCCAAAAGCTGCTGTGCGAATGCGCAAATTGAGACGCTGAAATCATATCAGCTCCGAATAGTCTGGCGATTGCCCGGAGGACATTGCTTCGGTCACGAATTTCTCAAGCGGATTTTGTTTCTGTGCTTGTCTCCAGTGCCTGCCTTCATCGCCAAGTCCATAAGAGACGGCGAACATGGCGCGCCGTACCCACGGTGTCTGTCCGGCAATCCTGTTTTTGAAATCTGAAAGATGGTTCCAGCCACCCCGAGCGGCAAACGCGATCAACAAGTCGCGTTTTAGCGCGGGGCAACCGTCAGCAAGCCATCGTGTGAAAATGGCGTCGACTCGGTAGTCTGGAAACTTATACAAAACCCGAGTAGCGTAGCATCTGTGGACGTCCAGCGAGAGAAGATAGCTTTTACATGAAATCAGCTCGATCAATTTTTCGCAGACAATACCGTATTCTTCATCTGTTAAATCATCCCTGATTGCGCGAAGTACTATAAGTAAATCAGATAAGACGGGGTACAAAAGCGCAATATTTGCCATGAGGGTTTTGATTGCTTGCAATCTAGTAACACCCTTAGTGACTCTTAGAGATTTAATAAGACGAGTTACCGTCGGCCCATGAACTTGAGATTTGGCTAGCTCCTCGTTCAAAAGTGCGAGAAAATCAATCTTTCCAAGCGAAGCCTTTAAGGCTGCGTAGTCGTCATCAGCGGTGGGTGAGTACGGGTCATAATTTAGATTAATGCTAAATAGCCGTTCACGATCAGAGCTGGGTTCAGCGCCTGGCTTCAAATGCGCCGGAAAGGTGGAGATGAATTCGGCACCGGATAGCACGCGCGTCTTGCTTTTTTGCAGACTAAGGCCTTGATTTAAGATAAGTAATTCGGAGAGATTCTGGAGTGCTTTGTATGCGTCCTCTTCTGAGTCGGCAAAAATGTGGAAGTCGTCGACAAAACGGCAGAATCTAACGTCCCGCGCTCGCAAGAGGTGATCGATCTGATCCAGCACCGCTTCAGCCATCAGCCTCGAAGCAGGTCCTCCTATCGGCATTCCATAGGATGTACCGTTACTATAGATGTTGAGTACCTTGTTGATCTTATCTGGCAGAGATCCAGTCGTCACACGCTCAAGAGAGTTCTCGATTCGGTGATGATAAACCCTACGATAGAATTCAGAGATATCAGTGGTAATAACAAATTGGCATTGTTCTGCCTTTTTATATGATTCGTTCATGAATGATCGCCAGTTGTATTGGCGCTTAAACAGATGATCTACTGATTGTTTGTCGTAATAGCGATAGGAGTGAACGACGTTTTCGGCTTGCGGGATGCGCCCGCCTTCAATCGCTTTCGCATGTCGGAGTACAGCCGACAAAAGGTAGGCATTCCAAAAAGGATCTATCTGAGTGACCCATCGATAACCGGTATACCCGACTGGAGCGAGTACGTTTTCGAACTGTGGAGGGTATTCGGTAAGGTAACTGTCGAAATTCTCGGAAAGCTCGAAAACCGCATCGACAAATGCTTGTTCTCTTCGACGAATTAGAACGTTCTCGAACGAGTATGGGAAAACGTCCGTATCTCCGTGCGAAATCACATTACGAGTCGCCCGTTTGATATTTTTTTTGAATATCTCTGGCATTATTGAACCGTCCTCAACCCCACTTTTGATTCTGAAACTTAAGGTTTTTATGACCGTTACATCAAGCGTTATCGGTCTTACCAGTCACCTCTTCCCTACACCCCCCAATCCATGCCTCCCTACGCGGTCCCCGAAACCGCACACCGAGGCTCCCCATGTCCGCCGACGCCCACAAAGTCCCCGACACCACCGCGCTCATCCCGCTCCACCCCGCGCACACCCCCCAAACCCCCGGCCCGCAGCACCTGCTCACGCCGCGCAAGCAGGCGGCGTTTTGCAAGGCGCTCGCGGGTCACGGCAATGTCCGGCTCGCCTGCCGCGCGGTCTCGGTCTCGCCGCAGACGGCCTATCGCGCACGGCGGGCCTCGGCGCAGTTCCGGCAGTGCTGGGATGCGGCGCTGGTCATTGCGCGCGAGCAGGTCGAGCAGGTGCTGGCCGATCGCGCCATCAACGGGGTGGAGGAGAAGGTGTTCTACCACGGCGAGGAGGTCGCCACGCGCAGGCGCTATGACAGCCGCCTGCTGCTCGCCCACCTCGCGCGGCTCGACCGCAATGCGGAGGAGGGCGGGCACGCCAGCAGCGTGGCACCGGATTTCGGCGCCGCCCGGCGCGTGCTGGCCTGTTCACGGCATGGGCCACATGGTGTAAGCCCGGGCCACGCCCGCACGCCGAAGCAAGGAGCCCGGCCATGCCCCCCATGACCCCCGCCCAGCAGCGCAATGCCGAGCGGATCTATGCCATGCCCTTCGGCAATCTCTATCCCCTGCTGCTCGCCAAGGTGGAGAAGAAGGGCCGCACCCGCGCGGAACTGGACGCGGTGATCGGCTGGCTGACCGGTTACGACCCGCCGGGCCTCGCCGCCGAACTCGAGGGCGGGACCAGCACTGCGGACTTCATCGCCCGCGCCCCGGCGATGAACCCGCGCCGCAGCCTGGTGACCGGCGTGGTCTGCGGCGTGCGGGTGGAGGAGGTGGAGGAGCCGCTGATGCGCGAGCTGCGCCGGCTCGACAAGCTGGTCGACGAGCTGGCCAGGGGGCGGGCTCTGGACAAGGTGCTGCGGTAGGCACGCGCGCCGTTCTGCTTGCGAAAGGATTTTCCTACACGCCCCGAATTGTATAGCTGATCCGGTTCACATCGGCCCGAGTCCCGGCCCCCCTGCGGCGCGGGGCTCCCTTGCGGAGGTGGACCATGGATTTTTGGCCTTGGGCGGAGGAGTCCCTGTCTTCCGCACGCCGGATGGCGTGCGATATCCTCGCTCCCTCCGTCGCTGCGGGCGGCCGGAGTCCTTGTCGGGCCTCAGGCGCCGGCGTTCGCATCCGCTCACTTGGCTATCCTCCGCGCAAGGCGCTCCGGGCGCACGGTCGTGCTTGCGGCCCTGCGGGCCGATCCGTCGCGATACGGCAAAGGCCGGGAAGAGTCCGGGCTGCGACCAGCAGCCCGCAAGCGCGACCGCGCGCCCGAAGCGCTCCGCGCGGAGGACATCGCACGCCGTATGGCGTGCGGAAACAGGGACTCCTCCCCAGCAGACCACCTCCCGGACCCGTTTTCTGTTGGAAAAGTGTCAACCGCCGTCGGCACCCCGCAAGCCAGCGGAAATCCTCGGTTTTTCGCCCTCTGGGGGCGGTTGACACCCTGTCGCCTTCGTCGCCTTTGGCCTGCGCAAGGCAAGGTCCCCGGGATCAGGCCCGGGGGCGGTCCCTGGGGTGCTCCCCTATTCCTCGAGCAGCTGCAGTTCCACGGTCCCGTGCCCGGCGCGCTTGAGGCCGAGTTCGGCGGCGGCGGCTTCGGAGAGGTCGATCACCCGCCCGCGCGCCCAGGGGCCGCGGTCGTTGATCCGCACCACCACGCTGCGGCCGGTGCGGGGATAGGTGACCAGCACGCGGCTGCCGAAGGGCAGGTCGCGGTGGGCGGCGGTGTATTCCTCGGGGTCGAAGGTCTCGCCGCTGGCGGTCGGGCGTCCGGCGAAACGCGCGCCGTACCAGCTGGCGCTGCCTTCGCCGAGATGTTCGCTCGCTTCGGCGGCGTCCGCTCCGTCCTCGAAGCTGCCGAGCCCGGCATCGGCCTGGAGCGGGGTGCTTGCCGCGCCGGCTGCCAGCAGCACGGCCGCGGGCAGGCTGGTCATGATGTGCCGGATGGTCCTCATGCGACTCCCTCTCGCTCGGGAGGCCTTATACGCGAAATTTCGGCGCCCGGGCGTCGCCCCGCCGCGATTCCGGGACGTTACGGCGCGCGAATCAGGGTTAACGCGCGGGAAGGGGGCGATGCGGGGGGGATCGGGGTGCCGAGTTGCGGGAGGGGCGCCGACCACGGGGCCCGGACATGCAAATGGGGCCGGTAAAGGCGTACCGACCCCACTCGCACCGGCGGTTCACCGGCGTTTCACCCGGCCCGGGGCAGACGCCCGTTGGACTGGGTTATGTCGCCCGGCGCTCGCGCCGGCAGCCGGTTCCGTCAGGCGGCGCGGATGGGGTGCGGACACCCTTCCGCGCCGGCCTGGCGGTTCCGAGACCTTCCATCGCTGCTGGCTCGCCATCCGAACAGGCCCGAGAGAGACCGAAGTCTTGTCCAACCTGTCTTCCTGCAAGCCGGATGTCCGGCCCTTCCGACAGTGCGCTCATCGATGGTTCAACGGTCCGCCTGTCCTTCCTGTCCGAAGACGTGAATTCGGGCTTTCCTCCGCATCGCAGCTTGCGCCGCCGTATCGAAATTCATGGAACTTTCCGTGCTCTTTCAGTGCCTTGCGGTACTTCCAGAAGCGGGTCAGTGCCGTCCTTCCGATGTCTTGAAGATGCGTCTGCGCAGTGAGTCGCGCAAGGCGGGCAAGGGCGAGTTATCCACTTCCCACCGAATTTGCGGTGGATAAGCGTGGATAACTCGCCCCGATCTGTTGCCTGTGCGAAGAATCGATCCTAACCGGCGCGGTTCTTCGAAATCGCGGAATCAGCGGTCGCGCCTGGCCAGCAGCCTCAGGCGCAGCGCGTTGAGCTTGATGAAGCCTTCCGCATCCTTCTGGTCATAGGCCCCGGCGTCGTCCTCGAACGTGACATGGGCTTCGGAATAGAGGCTGTTGGGGCTCTTGCGGCCGACCACGCTGGCGAGCCCCTTGTAGAGCTTGAGCCGGACCGTGCCGGTGACCTTCGCCTGGCTGTGGTCCACCGCCGCCTGCAGCATCTCGCGCTCGGGGCTGAACCAGAAGCCGTTGTAGATCAGTTCGGCATAGCGCGGCATCAGCTCGTCCTTGAGATGCGCGGCGCCGCGGTCGAGCGTGATCTGTTCGATCCCGCGATGGGCACGGGCGTAGATCTCGCCGCCCGGGGTCTCGTACATGCCGCGGCTCTTCATGCCGACGAAGCGGTTCTCGACCAGGTCGAGCCGGCCGATGCCGTGCCTGCGGCCGAGTTCGTTGAGCGCGGTCAGCAGCGTCGCCGGGCTCATGGCCTCGCCGTTGAGCGCCACGCCGTCGCCGCGCTCGAAATCGATCGTGATATACTCCGGCGCGTCGGGCGCGTCCTCGGGATTGACCGTGCGCGAATAGACGTAGTCGGGCGTTTCCTGCCAGGGATCCTCCAGCACCTTGCCCTCGGAGGAGGTGTGCAGGAGGTTGGCGTCGGTCGAGAAGGGGCTCTCGCCGCGCTTGTCCCTGGGGACCATGATCTGGTGCGCCTCGGCCCAGGCGATCAGCGCGGTGCGGCTGGTCAGGTCCCATTCGCGCCAGGGCGCGATGACCTTGATGTCGGGATCGAGCGCATAGGCGCTGAGTTCGAAGCGGACCTGGTCGTTGCCCTTGCCGGTCGCGCCATGGGCGATCGCATCGGCGCCGGTCTCGCGGGCGATTTCGATCAGCCGCTTGGAAATCAGCGGGCGCGCGATCGAGGTGCCGAGCAAATAGTCGCCTTCGTAGCGGGCGTTGGCGCGCATCATCGGGAAGACGAAGTCGCGCACGAATTCCTCGCGCAGGTCCTCGATATAGATGTGCTTGTCGGGGATCCCCATCGCCCGCGCCTTGGCGCGCGCCGGCTCGATTTCCTCGCCCTGGCCGAGGTCGGCGGTGAACGTGACCACTTCGAGCCCGCGCTCGCTCTCGAGCCACTTGGCGATCACGCTGGTGTCGAGGCCGCCGCTATAGGCCAGGACGACGCGCTTGATATCGGACATTCTGAATCTCCAAAGGGAATTGCGCGCGCGGGTATCAGGCGAAGCCCGTCACCGCAATTGTTTCGGCCGTTACCGGGGCGCGGAGGCGGAATTTTCGCCGAGCGTGCGGAGCAGAGCGGGGAAATGCACCCCCAACGCGACGGCGCGCAGGAGATAGCTGGCGGAGAGGGCGAACCAGACGCCGTAATTGCCGAAGGGCCGCAGCGCGAGGTCGAGCGCGAGATAGAGCAGGGTCACCGCCACGGCGGCGTTGCGCAGCGCGCGGCCCTGGGTCGCGCCGATGAAGATCCCGTCGAGCAGCCAGCTGGGCATGCCGAGCAGCGGGACGAGCGCGGCAAAGACCAGGAACTGCCCGGCGGTCTGGCGGACCTGCGGATCGGTGGCGATCAGGGCGACGGCCGGTTCGCCAAAGAGCAGGATCGCGAGCGAGAGCATAGCGGCACTGGCGAGGGAGAATTCGCCGGTCAGCCGGATCGCGCGCAGGAATTGCTTGCGCGAGCCCGTGCCAACGGCATGGCCGACCCGCGCCTCGGCGGTGAAGGCGAAGGCGTCGAGCACGAAGGCAGCGACATTTACGAACTGCAGCAGCACATGGTTGGCCGCGAGCGTCTCTGTGCCGAGCCGGGCGCCGGCATTGGCGAACCAGGTGAACAGCGCCAGCAGTGCCACCGTTCGGATCATCAGGTCGCGGTTCACCGCGAAGAGCCGGGCAAGCGCCGCGCGCTCGAAGAGTTCGGCCGGGCCGATCCGGCGCGCTATGGCGAGAGGTCCGTGCCCGGCAATGCGCGAGGCGATCAGCAGGCCGCTGGCCAGCGCAAGCCACTCCGCGCCGGCCGTGCCGAGCCCGACCCCGCCGGCGCCCATGCCCAGGCCCCAGACGAACACCAGGTCGAGCGCGATATTGGCCGCGTTCATCACCACCTGCAGGATAAGGGCCGCGCGGGTCCGGCCGAGCCCCAGCAGCCATCCGTTGATCGCAAAGACGGCCAGTGCCGCCGGTGCGCCGAAGAAGCGCCAGGACACATAGGTCGAGGCCTCGCGGCTGACCTCCTCGCTGCCGGCCAGCAGAGCGAAAGCCAGCGTGCCCAGCGGGACCTGCAGCAGCAGGAGGCACAGTCCGATCGCTCCGCCGATCGCCAGGCCGCGCAGCAACAGCGCCTCCACTTCGCGCCGGCGGCCGCTGCCGTCGGCCTGCGCGGTAAGGCCGGTCAGGCCCATGCGCAGGAAGCCGAAGCTCCAGAAGACGAGGTTGATGATGGTTGCGCCCAGCGCGACCCCGGCCAGCGCGGCGGCATCGCCGGTTCGCCCGATCACCACCGCGTCGACGATCCCGACCAGCGGCACCGAAGCCTGACCGAGAATGATCGGCCAGGCCTGCGCGAAGACGGCTTTGCGGGTCAGGGGGAGGGCAGAGCCGGACATGTTCGTGCCCGTGGCATGCGCCCGCGCCACAGGCAAGCGCAGCAATCGCCTGACGAATTGGCTGATGAACCGCGGCTGCCTCTGCCACGCCATTCGTGCTAGCCTTGCTGCGGCCAACGGCCGTGCGGCGTGTGGCCGGTCAATCGGGAAGGGACCAGCGATGGCCGAAACGAGGACAAGACCGACCGGGGCGAGCGTTGCGCAGTTCATCGCTGCCGTCGAGCATCCCGGCAAGCGTGCGGATGCCCTTGTCCTCGATGCCCTGTTCCGCAAGGTCACCGGGGCCAAAGCCGTCATGTGGGGCCCGACGATCATCGGCTATGGCGAGTATCACTACCGCTACGAGAGCGGGCACGAAGGTGATATCTGCCGCGTGGGATTCAGTCCCCGCAAGGCCAAGCATTCGCTCTACCTGCTCAATTGCGGCAAGGACATGGACGAGAGCCGCTTCGCTGCCCTGCGCGACCGGCTGGGCAAGTTTAGCCGCGGCAAGGGCTGCCTCTACGTCAACAAGCTGGCCGATATCGACCTCGGCGTGCTGGAGCAGATGGTCGCGCTCGCCTGGCGCTTCTCGCTCGACCGCTTTCCCGATTAGGACTCAGATCCCCGCGTACCACTGGTAGTCGCCGCGATCCTCCCAATAGCCGCCCTTTCCGCCGGCAATGCCTTCCAGGCTGGCGACGGCCTCGATCCCGGTCAGGTATTTGGCGTGCTTGTAGCCGAGCTGGCGTTCGATCCGCATGCGCAGCGGGGCGCCGTTCTTCATCTCGAGCGGAGCGTCGTTGAGCGAATGGGCAATGATCGTCTGTGGGTGGAACGCGTCGATGAGGTCGACGCTTTCGTAATAGTCGGAGCCGTTGAGATTGTCCGCGCAGCGGAAGACGATGTAGCGCGCCTCAGGCAGCAGTCTTGCGCGTTCGAGGATGTGCGAGAGTTGCGGCCCGGTCCATTTGCCGATCGCGCTCCAGCCCTCCACGCAGTCGTGGCGGGTGATCTGGGTACGCTGCGGCAGCGCCCTGATCTCGGCCATGGAGAGCAAGAAGGGCGTTTCGACCAGGCCCGCTACCGAGACCTGCCAATCGGCAAAGCCGGTATCGAGATGGGCGAGATACTCCGGAGTCTCGATCGCGGTGGTGCCGTTGCCGCGGAAGGTGGGAGAGAGGTCGGCCTCGGCGAATTCGGGCGCCAGTGCGTCGCGCCGGCCGAGCAAGTCGTGCAGGCCCCGGTTCCAGTCTTCCGCCGCACCGAGCACGGCCGAACCGGCCTTGCTGTCGGCGATCCTGGAACACCCGCACGCGAAGAGTGCGGCCATGCCGGCGAGGACTCCACGGCGCTTCATTGGGCATCTCCCGCTTCGATCCGGCCGCCGGTGACCATGTCCTTCAGCTGCCTCGCCGGGCCGGAGAGCAGGACGAGCAGGACGAGCAGGATATGGACCACGAAGAAGGCGAACAGGAACCAGGCGACGATAAAATGCAGCGACCGTGCGCTCTGCCGCCCGCCGAAGACATCGAGCAGCCAGGGCCAGTTGGCGTTCATGGCCGGGCTCATGGCGAGGCCGGTGAAGATCATCAGCGGTAGTGCGATGAAGATGACCACCCCGTAGGCGAGCTTCTGGAGGAAATTGAACTTGGCGCCGGCGTGCTCGAAGCGGAACCTGAGATGCGCGCGGATGTCGGACCAGATCGCGCTCGGCCTCCATTCCTGCCCGCGGGTGACGAGATCGCGCCGGAAGTGCCCGTTGGCGAGCGAAGCCAGCATGAACAGCAGCAGCCCGAAGGCAAAGGGCCAGGCGAACAGCAGGTGCCACAGCCGCGCTTCGGCCAGGCTGTAGAAATCCGGGATGGTGGCCCAGCCGGGGAAGCGCGTGACGGACAGCCAGGCTTCCTGAGGAGCAAAGCCGGCATCCCCCCAGTAGAGCCGGCGATGGGCGTTGGAGATGTTGAGGCCGGACATGAACAGGACGAACAGGCACAAGGCGTTGAGCCAATGCCACAGCCGTGTACCCAGGGCGTGCCGTTTCATGCCGTCTCTCCTTCGCGGGCGAGGAACAATACGTCGCGTCCCTGTCGCATCAGATGTTGCCCGCTGTCGACATAGAGCGTTTCTCCGCTGGCCAGGCGGCCACTGGCAAGGAACCATGCTGCTTCGGCCACCTCCTCCGGTCCGGTCAGGCGCTTCAGCAGGTTGAGCCGGCCGGAAACTTCGAATTCGCTGCGGTCCTGGTCGTGGCTGGGCAGGATCGCCCCGGGGGCCAGGCCGTAGACCCGGTCTTCCTTGGCCGCTGCCATGGCCATCATCGGGACCGTCCCGGCCAGCGCATGCTTGCTCATCGTATAGCTGAAGAAATCGGGATTGGGGTTGGCGAGCTTCTGGTCGGTCACCTGGATCACCCGCCGCCCGCCGCTCGCTCGCGATAGCCGCAGGAAGGCCTGCGAGAGGCGTACTGGGACTTCCGAATTGATCCGCATGGTCGGTGTATGGGTTCGCGGATCGAGGCAGAAGGCATCGTCGGGCTCGAAGATCGAGGCCGAATTGACCAGCGCGCGCCAGTCGCCGAGTTTCGAGGCAAGCATTTCGACCATGGACATGGCGGCATTCGCATCGGCGAGGTCGCAGGTTACCACTTCGGCCGATTCAAGTTCACCGGCCAGTTGCCCGGCTTCGGCCAGGCTGCGATGGCAATGGATCACCACGTGCCACCCCCCCTCGCCGAAGCGGCGCGCGATCGCTGCGCCGATCCGTTTCGCGGCACCGGTGACCAGGATGGCAGGGCGGTTCATGGAACGTCTTGGAGCATATTCACGCCGTGCTGGAAAGGCGGGGCCTGCGGGTAGGGTCGCGCATCCGGCTCAGCGAAAGGGGATCTGGATGATTGCGGTTGCGCGGCAAGCGGCGGTATTGCAGCCTTGCCGCAATCGGACAGCAGGGGGCCAAATTGATTCAGATCGTCGCGACCACGCCTTATCCGGACCAGAAGCCGGGTACGTCGGGATTGCGGAAAAAGGTGAGTGTGTTCCAGCAGGAGCATTACGCCGAAAACTTCATCCAGTCGGTGTTCGACGCACTGGAGGGATTTGCGGGACGGACCATGGTGGTCGGCGGGGACGGGCGCTATTTGAATCGCGAGGTGATCCAGAAGGTCCTGCGCATGGCTGCGGCCAATGGGGTCGGCAGGATGATCGTCGGCCAGGGCGGTATCCTCTCCACTCCGGCGGCGAGCCATGTGATCCGCAAATACGGCGCCTTCGGCGGCTTCATCCTCTCGGCCAGCCACAATCCCGGCGGGCCGGATGAGGATTTCGGGATCAAGTACAATATCGGTAATGGCGGTCCCGCGCCCGAGAACGTGACCGGGGCGATCCATGCCAATACGCTGGAGATCGCCGAATACCGGATCGCGGAGGCGGCGGACTATGATCTCGACCGGCTCGGAGTGGGCGAACTGGCCGGCATGGCGGTCGAGGTGATCGATCCGGTTGCCGATTATGCCGAGTTGATGGAGAGCCTGTTCGACTTCGCCGCCATCCGCGCGATGCTGGCGGACGGCTTCACCATGGCCTTCGATGCCATGCATGCGGTGACCGGTCCCTATGCGAGGGAGATCTTCGAGGGCCGCCTCGGCGCGCCCGCTGGCACGGTGCGCAATGGCGTGCCGCTGGAGGATTTCGGCGGCCATCACCCCGACCCCAACCTGGTTCACGCCAAGGCATTGCTCGACCTGCTGATGTCCGCGAACGGGCCCGATTTCGGCGCCGCCTCCGACGGGGACGGCGACCGCAACCTGATCATCGGCAAGGGGCAATATGTGACGCCGTCGGATTCGCTGGCGGTGCTCGCGGCCAATGCCCATTGCGCACCCGGCTATGCGCGCGGTCTCAAGGGGATCGCCCGTTCGATGCCGACCAGCTGCGCCGCCGACCGCGTGGCCGGGGCGCTCGGCATCCCGCTCCACGAAACGCCGACCGGGTGGAAGTTCTTCGGCAACCTCCTCGATGCCGGCATGGCGACGATCTGCGGCGAGGAAAGCGCCGGGACCGGCAGCGACCATGTGCGCGAGAAGGACGGAATCTGGGCGGTGCTGCTGTGGCTCAACATCCTCGCCGCGCGGCGCCAGCCGGTGACGGCGATCATGGCGGAGCACTGGGCGCGCTACGGCCGCAACTACTACGCCCGGCATGATTACGAAGGGGTGGAGAGCGTTCATGCCGACGCACTGATGGCGGAATTGCGGGCCGACCTTGCCACGCTGACCGGCGCGGACACACCCGCGGGCAAGGTCCGGCAGGCCGATGAATTCGCCTATACCGACCCGACCGACCAGTCCTTCAGCCCCAACCAGGGCCTGCGGATCCTGTTCGAGGATGGCTCGCGGATCGTCTTCCGCCTGTCCGGAACCGGCACGCAGGGCGCGACTATCCGTGTCTATCTCGAGCGCTACGAACCGGCGGAGGGCGATCTCGGTCAGGATGTCGGCGAAGCGCTCGCGCCGCTGATCGCCGCCGCCGAACAATTGGCCGGGATTGCGCGGCATACCGGGATGGACGGTCCGAGCGTGATTACCTGATCAGCCGAGCAGTTTCACTGCGCGCTTGCGCCAGCTTTCGGACAGCACCGGCCATTCGCCGAGCTTCGCGAGCGCCTCGGGCTCGGCCTTGTGCCCGCCGCCAATCAGCAGGCGGAATACGCGTGCCACGCTCCATTCCGCGGGTCCCCGTTCGACTCGTTCGAACAGATCGCCCTCAGTGACTTCGCCATCCTCCAGCACCCGGTAATACCAGCCGCAGCGGCCGGTCCTGACGATGGCCGCCATCACCCCCTTGCGACCGAACTTGTGATCGACCTTCCAGCACGGCTGACGGCCCTGGCACACCTCGACCAGCGCGCTGCCGAGGCGGAACCGGTCGCCGATCCGGACCTGCTCCTCGGTCAGCCCGGTAGTCGTGATGTTCTCCCCGAAGGCTCCGGGAGAAGCGAGCAAGGCGTGGCCCTCCAGTTCATCTGCCCAGAATCCGTAGTGATCGTGTGGATAATGGTGGATCGCCTTTTCCGGCCCGCCATGGACGGCGAGGTCGGCCTGCTCGTCACCGGCCAGACCGAGCGTGCCGACGCTGACCGGACCACGTGCCGGGGCCTTGAAGATGGCGCTTTGCTCCTCTCCGCGAAAGGCGCGCGCCTTGCCCAGCATGATCGGTCCGAGAGGAAATGGCATCGGCAGGACTCCCTGGCTGGCGAGAAGTGCCAGTTGGGGAAGCCTGCCGAGCGAATCAAGCGCCGCCTGCCGGCGGGGCAGGGCTATTCAGCGGCGACCGCCTCATAACCGATGTTGAGCCTGGCCCTGGTCGTCGCCTTGCTCAGGTCGAGACCGTAGAGCTTGGCGGCGTTGCCGCCGCAGACCTTGCGGACGATCTCGGGATCGACGTCGCCCATCGTGCGTTCGATGGTCGGGATCGAATTGGGCCAGATGCTGTCGGGATGCGGGTAGTCGCTTGCCCAGAGCAAGTTGTCCGGGCCCCAGAAATCGGTCAGCGCCATGGTCGTCGGGCTCTGCTGGAAGGTGCCGTAGACCTGCCGCTTGAAGATCTCGCTCGGCTTCATCTTGTGCGGGATGCCGCCCTTGTCGTCCCAGTAATCGGCGCATTCCCACAGTCGGTAATGACGATAGTCAAGCTCCTCGACCACCCATGGCACCCAGCCGGCGCCGCATTCGGCGATCACCAGCCTGAGCCCGGGATGGCGCTCGAGAATGCCCCAGGCGAAGAGGTCGACGAAGGGATCGAGGAATTGCTCGATGAACATCTTGGCATGGAGGAAGGTCGCGCCCGGCGAGCCCTTGTACTTGTCGAAGGCATCGCCGGCCTTCGGGAAGACAGTGACGTGAAAGGAGAGCACGATGCCGCTTTCTTCCAGCAGCTTCCAGACCGGCTCCCAGCGCTTGTCCTCCAGCCGGGGTTCGACCACGGCAATCTGAAGATTGGCCTGGCGGCAATTTCCCTGCCTGGCGAGCCGCTGCAGTTCCTCGAATGCGGCTTCAGGGTGCGGGGGGAGCATGGCGACACCGATCAGCCGGTCGGGCGCGGCGGTGCAGAAATCCTCGTAGAGCCAGTCGTTATAGGCGGCATAGGCGGCCTTCATGAAGGCTTCGTCCTCGGTCCTGATCGAGGTTACCGGGCCGAAGATCGCCTGCGCCCAGACCTTGTCGCGGTCCATGTCCTCGAGCCGGAGCTTGGCGTGGCCGGCGCGCAATTGCGTGGTGTCCTCCACTCCGCCGCGGTCGTAAGCGGTGAGGAGGGGCTTGGGGCCGCTGCCGAAGCTGAATTTCTTGCCGCTCCACATGCCCCAGCGCTGGCCGTCGGCGACCCAGGCGGCCATGCCGTTGTCCTGTTCGACCACCTGCGGCGTCCGCTCGCCCCATTTGCTGGCCATGCGGTCCGTCCAGACATTGGCCGGCAGCATGTTGAGGTCGAGATGGTCGTCGCAGGATACGAGCGCGGTTTCCAGCATGGTGTCTTCTCCCTGGCGGCCGGCGGATGGGGCCGCGGTGAACTTGCGAAAATACCTACAATGTTACATAGATCGATGCAAGCGGCAGGAGGGTGTCTGGCATGGGTGAGGAGCGGGAACAAGCAGGCGGCCCCGAACCCGAAGGGGTAACGCGCTTCGCCGAATTCTACCCGCCGGGCTCGCGGCGCGAGCGCGAGTTTCGCGCCGTGCTTTCCGTGATGAGCACCGCCCGCCTGTGGACCAACGCCGTCGAACGCCGGTTGCGCGAGCGGACCGGCCAGACAAGGGCGCGCTGGGAAACGCTTTTCGCGATCGCCTTCGCCGGCGGCCCGACCACCGCGAGCGAGATTGCGAAGCGGATGGGCATTCAGTGGCCGGCGCTGGTCCGCATGCTCGACGCGCTGGAGACGGATAGGCTGATTGGCCGTCGGGGCAATCCCGCCGATGGCCGCTCGCGGCTGATCGAGCTGACCGCGGCGGGCGAACAGGTCGTCGAAGAGGTGCGCAACACGGTCGATCCTGCCCGGGCGGAGGTGCTGGCGGATATGGAGGACGGCGAGTTGGACCAGATCATCACGCTGGTCGGCCGCGTCCGCGATCGGCTGAAACGGGGCTCTGCCACGGACTGAGCCTCATTTCCGGACCAGCACCTCGTGCCAGAGGGTCGGAACGCCACCGAAGCTGCCGCCGGTATTGCTTTGCAGGTGGAACCGCGCCCATACGCCGCTGCCACGATAGGCATTTTCGAGCCGGTCGGCGGGGAGGTAGGAATAGAAGCGTCCGAAATCGTCGCGGTGGCCACCGGTTCCACCCTTGAAATTGGCGAAATGCCACCCGCCCGGTTTTAGCGCACGGTGAATCCGGTTGAGGATGGCTGGCAGATCCCTTTCTTCGACGTGCAGCAGTGAGGCATGGCACCAGACCCCGTCATAGATGCCGTCGGCCGCGAGTTCGGCGAAGTCCATCACGGGTACCGGGCGGCCCAGCCTTTCGCTCGCGATGCGGGCCATCTCCGGCGAACCGTCGCTGGCGTCGACCTGGAACCCCTGCGCGAGCATGGCTTGCGCATCCCGCCCATCGCCGCAGCCGAGCTCGAGGATGCGCGATCCGGCGGGGAGCAGCGCGAGGAACGCGCCGAGCCGCTTCCGCCGGGCACCGTCCTCGGGCAGGGCGGCGATCCATTCGGCGGAATGGTTCTGGTAGAAATCGAGCGTCCGGCGGTCCATCAGTGCCGGGATAGTGGCTGCGACGCAAAAGGCGAATGCAAATGAAGCTCGATCTGGTCGACGTGTTCGGTTCTTCTCCGCTCAGGGGCAATCCGCTGGCCGTGGTCCGCGGGGCGGAAGAACTGTCGGACTCCGGGATGCTCGCGCTGACCCGGTGGCTGGGATTTTCGGAAACGACCTTCCTCCTCCCGCCGACCGATCCCGCTGCGGACTACCGTGTGCGGATATTCTATCCTGCGGGCGAACTGCCTTTCGCCGGCCATCCCACGCTCGGCACCTGCCATGCATGGCTGGCGGCCGGCGGCCTGCCGCGCGCGGCCGGGCAGGTGATCCAGCAGTGCGGGATCGGCCTGGTCGAGGTAAGGCAGGAGGGAGAACTGCTGGCCTTTGCCGCTCCGCCGATCACCAGGGGTGGCGAACTGACCGAGGCGGAGCGGGCGGAAGCCGCGCGCATCGCCGGCGTGCCGGACGAGACGATCGTCGCGGCGGTCCACGCCTGCAACGGTCCCGCCTGGAAATTGCTTCGGCTGCGTTCGGCCGAGGATGTTCTCGCCGCGCGGCCTGCGGCCCGGGCGGAGCCGGGCACCGACATCGGCCTTGTCGGGCCCTGGCCGAACGGCGCCGAACCGCAATGGGAATTGCGCGCCTTCTTTGCCAACCAGCACGGTGCCGTGGTGGAGGACCCGGTGACGGGAAGTTTCAACGCTGCGGTCGCAAGCTACCTCTTTGCGAAGGGTTCCGCCGAAAGCCGCTATCATGCCGGGCAAGGCCGGCAGGTCGGGGCCGATGGCCGGATCGCCTGCTCGATCGATGCGGACGGGACGATCTGGGTCGCCGGCCGCTGTGCCACCATTGCCGCCGGCGCCGGCCTCGCGGAATTGCCGCCCGCCTAGCTCCCGGTAATGATCCGCTCGATCGCTCCGGCGGTTGCCGGGTGATAGGTCGGGCGGGCTTCGTCAAACAGGTCGCGGGCGATTGCGGCACCCCATTCGCCCTGTTCCATCAGCCGCTGGTAGAGTGGGCGGACCAGCAGCGTCCGGCCGACCGAGGAGGCGAACTGCCGCAGCGCGGGCAGGGCCGGCTCGTAACGGTTGGCGATCGCCAGTTCGAGCCAGGCCGAACGGACATAGGCGTTGCCCGAGTGTGAAAGGCCGAGCGTCCGGTCCAGTTCGGCGAGCCGTTCGGGCGACTGGGCGCGGGGCAGGCCGCGCAGCAGGCGCAGCCATTCCTGCGTGCTCCATCCCTGCGTCGCGATGGCGCTGGCCGGACCGCCGGCGTTGAACGCGGCCAGCGCGGCGTCGACCTGCGCCAATGTTGCGCTGGTTACGTGTATGGCATTGTCGGGCAGGCCCGCGGCATAGGCCCAGCGGTCGAGTTGCAGGCCCAGTTCGAGTGCGGGTTCGCCTTGCAGGACTTGCACGCGCAAATCCGCGAGGAATCCAGCGGTAGTCTGCGGCTGGAAGGCGAAGCGGTCGAAATAGGAGGTCAGATAGGCGTCCCAGCGTTCGCGTCCGAGGCGGTACTCGAGCATGCGCAGGAAATTCGAACCCTTGGTGTAGTCGACTTCGCCCTGGCCCGGCGAGCCGTGTAGCCGGCTCGTGGCGGCGGTCATTCCTCCGCTTGCCGCGATGTCGGCGAGCATCTCGTTCCAGTCGAGGTCGTCATGGATGGCGGCGCGCTCCTTGCCGTAGAGCGCTTCCATTATGCGGCTGGCAAAATAGGTGGTGAAACCCTCGTTGAGCCAGCTGTCGGACCAGGTCGCATTGGTCACGAGATTGCCCGACCAGCTGTGCGCCAGCTCGTGCGCGACGACATCAGTGTTCGAGCGGTCCCCGGTGATCAGCGTCGGGGTGAGGAAGGTCAGCATGGGGTTTTCCATACCGCCGAAGGGGAAGGCTGGCGGCAGCACCAGCATGTCGTAGCGGCCCCAGCGATAGGGGCCGTAAAGCGCGCTGGCGGCATCGATCATCTTCTCGACATCGGCGAATTCCTCCGCCGCGGCCTCGACCACTTCCTCCTCGCTCCAGACTCCCGAGCGCGGGCCGAGCGGGCGGTATTCGAGATCGCCGACGGCAAAGGCGATCAGATAGGGCGGCACCGGCTTGTCCATCTTGAAGGCGAAGCGGCGGCGCCCGTCGGGCAGGAGTTCACCCTCGTCGCCCGAGAGCTTCTCGCCGCTCATCACCGCGACGAGATCGCCCGGCACCGTCAGGCGCGCCTCCCAGGTCTGGCGAATCCCGGGGCTGTCCTGGGTCGGGATCCAGCTGCGATTGTTGATCGCCTGGCCCTGGCTGAAGACATAGGGGCGGTCCTTGCCGGCGGTCATTTCCGGGGGCAGCCATTGCAGCGCGCCGGCATCCTGCGCGCTGCGATAGGAAAAGAGAATCCGCTCCGCACCGCCGAGCCTGACCGTCAACGGCGAGCCGAGCTCGGGGTCGCGCGCGCCGAGCAACCATTCGAGCGGCCGGCCCTCGGCATCGGTGACCGAGGAAATTTCCAGCCCGTCGGCATCGAGCACTATCTCCTCCGTGCCTTTCGCCGCGAGCACGTCGATCGCTGCGGTTCCGGACAGGCTCCTGGTTTCGAAGTCGACCTCGAGGTCGAGCGCGACATGGGTGACGCGGGCTGCCTGCGGCTCGGCATGAGTCCAGACGTCGAGCGCTTCGGGGGTGGTCAGGATCGGGGCGGGGACCTGCTGGGCGGCCAGCGGGGAGGCACTCACCAGGAGCGCTGCAGCAAGAAGGTTTCTCATGCAACCAGCCCATAACCGACATGCGGCGAAGTTCAAGCCGGCGGCCGAATCGAAACAGGCGGCCCAAGGGCCGCCTGTCCGCCGATGTCAGCGCTGTCCGGCCGGACTGGTCAGCGGCACCGGATATCGCCTTCGTCGATCGCCTTGCCGAGCGCCCCGCCGATGACGCCGCCGAGGATCGTGCCGAGCGTCTTGTCGCCGCGGCCCGAGAGCTCGTGGCCGGCCAGTGCGCCAACCCCGGCGCCGATCAGCAGGCCGGTGGTGCCATTGTCGCGCTTGCAGCGATAGCGCCCGTCGCTTCCGCGCCAGATATGGCTGTTGCGGTCGATCCGGCGCGGTTCGAGATAGCGACCGCTGGCATCGTAGATCGCGGCGCGATCCTTGGCGCGCTTGCCGTGGGCCGGGGCCCAGGGCGGCGGATCCGCCGCGGCAGGGGCCGAGAAGGTGACCGCCATGCCGGCAGCGGCGGCGGCGAGGAGGAGCTTCTTCATCATTCGTCTCCGATTGCAATACTTTCGTACCGGCCATGCCACTAGGACGGCCCGGTAACCGGAACCCTGATGAAAGCTGGTAAATGGACGCGGTATGAATATCCGGTTGTAATGCCGGTTCCGGGACGGGCTGCCCTGCGCCGTCGACCAGATGTTCGGCGGAAATCGCATCGCAGCGCGCTTGATCGCGCCGGGGCTTTGCGCCAAGCTCCGATCCCTGAAGATCAGGGCAGCGACTGCCGGAAGCCGGAGTGCGAAGAGACGTGGAAGCTGACAAGACTGGCCGCGAACTGGGGGCCTTCGCCCAGGTCGACGAAACCGACGCCGCCGATTTCATCCAGCGCCTCGACCGGATGCATACTTTGCCGGCCTTCCAGGCCTACAAAAGCGAGAGCTTCGCGAGCATGGCGCTCGATCCCGCAGCAAGGGTGGCCGATATCGGCTGCGGAACGGGCGAGGACGCCGCGCGGCTGGCGCAGTTGGTGCCGCAGGGAAAGGCCATCGGGGTCGATCTCAGCAACGCCATGGTCGAGGAGGCTGGCCGGCGCTTCGCCGACCGGGACAATCTCGAATTCCGCTGCGCCGCGGCCGAATCGCTTCCCTTCGCCGATGGCGAACTTGACGCGATCCGGGCCGACCGCGTGCTGATCCACGTGCCCGATCCCGCGGCAGCGATCACCGAGTTCCTGCGGGTCCTGAAACCGGGCGGGCGCATGGTCCTGTCTGAACCAGACATGCCCGGCTGCTGGGTCTCGACCGCCGATCCGCAGGTCTCGCTCTATGTCGGCCAGGCGATCGCCACCTCCTGCCTGCATCCCTACCTGCCGCGCGACATCGGGGTCCTCCTGCGCGACATGGGTTTCGAGGATGTCGAGCACCGCGCGATCGCCATGGTCTCGGAGGATTTCGCGACCATCAACCATGCCTGCCAGTTCGAACTGGTGGCCGAAGGACTCAAGCGCGCGGGCATGCTGCCGCCGGAGCGGGTCCAGGGCTGGTGGGACGAACAGCGTGCGCGCAGTCAGGAGGGGCGCTTCTGCGCTGGCCTCAACGTGATGACCGCCGTGGTCACCAAACCGCTACGGGTCGCCTAGTCGATCGGCATCGCCTGACGCAGCTTACGGTTGACGGGATGGTAACCAGTTAACCGTTAGATCGCGGCCAATGAATGGTCGCTCATCGTCTTCCGGCTCCGCCAAATGCCCGTTCGGCTGGCGCGAAGCCTTTTCCTTCGGGCTGGCGCTGCTGCGCACGGCGCGCGAGGGGCGGCCGTCTTTCGCCTGGTCCTCGCTCGACCGCCTGCGTTCCGCCGAGCCCGAGCAACTTCCCGACCGGCGCCATTTCACTGCCTCGGACGGAGCGCGGATCGCCTTTCGCAGCTATGGTCCGGCCTCCGCGATGCAGCTCGTGCTGATCCACGGCTCGGCCTGCTATGCCGAGCAGCTACACCTGCTAGCCCGGCATATCAGCGATCTCGGGCTGGCTCAGGTTCATACGCTCGACATGCGCGGCCATGGCGCCAGCGCGGATTTTCCCGACGATTGCCTGCGCTACGGCGAAGACGTGCTGGAATTCTGCGCCGCGCTCAAGGCGAAGAATCCGGCCTGCAGGCTGGTGGTCGGCGGCCATTCCGCGGGCGGCGGCCTGGCGATCAACATCGCCCGCCGGCCGGGCGCGAAGCTGGTCTCCGGCTGGCTCCTTCTGGCCCCTTTCATGGCCATGACCGACCGCACGACCAGGCCCTATTTCGGCGGCTGGGTCGAGGATTTCGCCTGGATCCGCCTGGCCCTGGTCGGCTTTGCCAATGCACTGGGGATCACCTGCTTCAACTGCCATCCGCTGGTACGCTTCCATCGCGGCGCGGCCCGCGTAAGCCCCCGCTTTGCCCGCAGCTGGCCCTTTTCGGCGGTGCTCGGTTTCGGACCGGGATCGGTCCGGGCCGGTGACGATGTCTTCGGCGGGGCACCGGCGCTGCTGGTCTGCGGCGAGCAGGACGAGTGTTTCGCCGCGCAGCACTATGCCGGGACCTTCGCCCGGCTCGCCCCGCAGGGCGTCGTCCGCCTGTTCGAGGGGTTGGGACATTGGGACGTACTAGCTGACCGGGCCGCGCTGACCGAAGTGGCGGCGTGGATGGCGGTCAATTTCGGGCATGTCGCCCAAAGGCCGGAGGCGGCGGCGGGCCGCACTGGCGAAAAGATTGCAGAAACAGGAAACGACTGGAATGTACGAATTGCTTGAACAGGCCCCGCGCCGCTCTGCCTGGGCCGCGGTGGCCCTGTGCTCGATCCTCGCCGCCAGCCCGGCCGCCGCGGCCGAAGGGGAAGGCTGGCAGGCGGGCGATTTCAACGCCAAGCTTAGCGCGGTCGGCTTCCTCTTCGACAGCGAAGCCGCGATCGATCTTGCGGGGGCGCCCTTCGACGGTGCCGGGGCCAAAGTCGAGGACGGCATCTCCGCCGCCACCGAATTCGAATATTTCCTGACATCGGAACTTTCGGTCGCGGTGAATTTCGGTCTGCCGCTCGAAACCGACATCAACGGGACCGGCCTGCTCGCAGGACTTGTCGCGGGACAAGTCGATTACGGGATCGGCGCGACCACCTTGCGCTACCATGTCGATACCGGCAGTGCCTTCGTGCCCTATGTCGGCGCGGGCCTGGGCAGGCTGTTCATTTTCGACGAGAGCGACGGCGCGGTCGCCGGGCTTGAGGTCGAGGGCGCTTGGGCGCCGGTGGTGCAGGGCGGGGCCTCGGTCTTTCTCGGCGAGCATCTCGGCCTCTATGCCAATGTCAGCTATGCGCCGCTCGACACCGAGGCTAGCGGCTTGGTCATGGGCCTGCCGGCCGAGGTCGAGATGACACTTGATCCCACGGTGGTCCAGGGCGGGCTGTTCTACCGCTTCTGAGCGCCGGCGGGGCCGGATCGCGTTAGTCGACCACCCGGTCGTCCGGCCCGGCCGGGAATTCGGCAAAGAGTGCCTCGGCGAGCCTCCGGGCAATTTCGGCTTCGCCGTAATCCTCGTCGTCCTCGCGCGAATAGAGGGTTGCGCGGGCTTCCCACAGCACCGCGCCGTTCGCTGCATCGAGAATCCGCGCGTTCACGCGTGTGGCAAGCAGGGCGGACTTCGGTTTGGTGAAATCGAGATTCACGCCGAGCCCGTAATAGCTGCCGTGATTGGAAACACCGACATTCGCTTCGCCGCTGACCGGGCTGCGCTTGTTCTCGGCCGGCTCGGCGACTTCGCGAATGACCTGCAGTTCGGCGCGCTGGCCAGCGCCATCGGCCAGGCGGAGCGTATCGTAGCCCTGCCAGACAAGCTGATCGACCACGGCTGCCTCCCAGGTCGCGCGGTCGATCAAGGCGGGCAGGCCCGCGAGGGCCGCCGCCACTTCGACCGGCCCGTGGCCGAGCGCTTCGCGTCCGGAGCGCGAGACGAAACGTTCGACTTCGAGCATGCCCGAATAGCGCTCGTCGGATGTGTTGCGGGCGGATCGGGACAGCGGCGCATGGCGGCGCGCGCCGTCATCGGACCAGCCCCAGCCGGGTCCGCGCATCTGCGCGAAGGCAGGGGCGGCGAGGCCGGCAAGCAGGATCGGGGCAAGGATCAAGGACGGATTCCGGGGCATATGCGTGTTACTCCTGTCCTTGTCCCGCGTGCGGGCTAGGGCAGGGCAGCTTGCCCGGGCATGAATGCGGCGGGCCGGCGCGACCTATTCGGCCTCGAGCGCGGCCTGCTTTTCCGCCGCCAGCCGGTCGAGCTCGGCGCGGCTCTTCTTCTCCGCCGCCGTCTTGAGCTGTCCGCAGGCGGCATCGATGTCGCGCCCGCGCGGGGTGCGCACTGGGGCGGAGATCCCGCCCTGGAAGACGATGTCCGAAAAGGCCTTCACCCGTTCGGGCGTCGAGCATTCGTAAGGCGCGCCGGGCCAGGGGTTGAACGGGATCAGATTGACCTTGGCCGGCAGCTTGTACAGCTTGATCAGGCGGACAAGTTCGCGCGCATCCTCGTCGCTATCGTTCTTGTCCTTGAGCATGACGTATTCGAAGGTGATCCGGCGAGCGTTGGAAGCGCCGGGATAGGCGGCGCAGGCCCCGAGCAGTTCCTCGATCCCGTATTTGCGGTTGATCGGGACGATCTCGTCGCGGATCTCCTTGGTCACCGCATGGAGCGAGACGGCAAGATTGACTCCGATCTCCTCGCCGCATTTTGCCATCATCGGCACCACGCCGCTGGTCGAGAGCGTGATGCGCCGGCGCGAGAGGCCGAGCCCGTCACCGTCCATCACCAGTTGCAGCGCGTCGCGGACATTGTCGAAATTGTAGAGCGGTTCGCCCATGCCCATCATGACGATATTGGTCAGCAGGCGTCCGTCGGCGGTGTATTCGGCCGCAGTTTCTTCTTCCGGCCCGGAATCGGCAAAATCCATCCGGCCCTTGGGCCATTCGCCCAGTGCGTCGCGCGCGAGCATGACCTGGCCGACGATCTCGCCCGGGGTCAGATTGCGCACCAGCCGCATGGTCCCGGTATGGCAGAAGCGGCAATTGAGCGTGCAGCCGACCTGGCTCGAGACGCACAGCGTGCCGCGGTCGGCATCGGGGATGAAGACCATTTCGAATTCGTGGCCGTCATCGGTACGCAACAGCCATTTGCGCGTGCCGTCGGAGGAATGCTGGGCCTCGACCACTTCGGGGCGGCCGATCACGAAACGCTCGGCCAGCCAGGGGCGCATGGTCTTGGCGATATCGGTCATTGCCGCGAAATCGGTCACGCCGCGGTGATAGAGCCAGTGATAGACCTGCTTGGCGCGGAGCTTGGCCTGGCGCGCGTCGAGCCCGGCTTCGGCAAGCAGTTCGGCGATGCGTTTCTTCGGCAGGCCGAGCAGGTCCACGCGCCCGTCGGCTCGCGGGGTGATGTCGCGCGCGACGGGAACCGGGTCTACCTGCCCGGGGATCGGCATGAGGTCTGTGTCTGGCATGATCGGCCGCGCATATAGGCGAGCGAGGGCGCTTTTTCCAGCGCGTTCGGCAGGCGCCTGAGGACGGACGCTTCCCGGTGCAGGCACGACTGGCCGCAAGTGGTTAACGCATGGGCCGCCACCCGTGCCTGCGAAGGGGCCGGGCGCAGGCGGAATTCATCTCCGCGAAAACCGGCCTGCGCCTATCTCCCCGCGGGTTCGCGCCTCGTGCCGGGCCCGAAGGAATGACGGAGTAAGACAATGAAAAAGACAGCACTGTTGATTGCAGCCGGTTCGTATGCCGCCATGGCCGTGCCCGCCATGGCCCAGTCCGACGACCGGGCCTTCAACGGCCCCTGGGTCGCCGGCATGGCCGGTTACGACAGCACCAGCGCCGGGAGCACGGTCGATAACGACAGCGAAGCCGAGGATGACGAAAGCGCCGACGGCCTGCTTTATGGCGCTGCGCTCGGTTACGATATCGACATGGGTTCCGCCGTGCTCGGCATCGAGGGCGAATGGAGCGATTCCACCGCCGAAGTCGACGTCCGCGATCCCGCCGATCCCGAATATTTCGGCCTCGGGCGGGTCGAGGCGGGACGTGACCTCTATGTCGGCGCGCGCGCCGGGATCAAGGTGACCCCGCAGACGCTCGTCTACGGCAAGGCCGGTTATACCAATGCCCGCTACAATGTCCTTGGCGGGCCCGAAGGCGCCGAACTGAGCGAGAACATCGATTCCGACGGTTTCCGTGTGGGCGCGGGCGTCGAGCAGAAGCTCGGCAGCAACGCCTTTGCCCGGCTCGAATACCGCTATTCGAACTATTCGGAGGCCGAAGTCGATTACGAAGGCGAACTGGCCGACAGCGAGCGCTTCGAGGTCGATACCGACCGCCACCAGGCGGTCGCCAGCGTCGGCTGGCGCTTCTGAGCGAAGCGAAGGGGTGGGCCGGGCGCAATTCCGGTCCGCCCCGACCGCGCGAGTTGGTCGCTAGCGCCGCGCGCAGCCGAGTGTAGCGGCGTCCATGGCGGTGGCGGCGCCCGACAGGGCGTATTCGTCGGCGAAGTAGCGGCCGGCGCTGTCGCGAGCCGAAACGGTCATCACCGTGCCCGAACGGATCGCCGCCACGATCGCCGCATCCGCCTGCCGGTCCATGGCCCAGCCGTCGCCGCCGCCGCCGGCAAGCTCGAAGCGGGCCCGTCCGATCGCCAGCCGAATCCGCGCGGACGCGACCGGCTTGCGCGAGAGGCGGATATGGAACTGGTTGCGCACCTGCTTTCCCGGCCAGGTCCCGACCGAGGCATAGGCCTGCTGCTCGGGCCTCCGCGCCGGCTCGCTCGGCATGGCGATCGCGTAGCAGCGCGGGGTCTCGGGATCGCGGAACGCCCCCCAATTCTCGAAGATCCCCAGGCTCTCCCGCGCCGATATGGGCGCGGCGGCGAAGGCGAGGACGCCGAGGATAGAGAAGGCACGGATCATTTCGGTGCCTTCATTGCAGAAGCAGGCGCATGGGGAAAGAGTGCCCATTGCCCGGAATGACCGGCCATGGGAACCGCGGTCTGACCTGAGTCCTGCAACAGTTCCCGCGGACAGCTCCCACCATTTTCGTCCTGATGCGATCCGAGGCCAATCTTGCGGATCCGGCAATTATCCCTACCTCCTAGTCGACTGGCCTCATGAAGAAATACGTCGAATTTCCGGCCGAATTCCCTTCCGTAGAATCGGGATTCGGGGCAAGTCTGGACTTGCGCGCATTCTTCTAAGGGGGGGAGGGCGATGAGCTTGTTTGCAGATCACAATCTTCCGTTCTCCATTGCGCTTGTCTTCGTTGCGCTGCTGGCGCTTGTGCAGTTGTTCGGCCTGGGCGGTTTCGAGGTGGATGCCGACGGCGATATCGACATGGATGCGGACGGCAGCGGCCAGGCCGGCTGGCTGAACGGCATTTTCTTCACATTCGGGATCGGCAAACTGCCGTTCAGCATCTGGCTCGTCTTCTTTCTCACCATTCTTGCCGCAGCCGGCGTCAGCATCCAGTCGCTCGCAGAAGGCCTGCTGGGCGCGCCGCTTGACATGTGGCTCGGGGTGGCGATCGCGGCCGGCATCGCCCTGCCGGCAACCGGCATCGTCGCGCGCCCGCTTGCGCGTATTCTTCCGAGGGACGAAAGTAGCGCGATCTCGGTCGAAAGTCTCGTCGGCCGCCGCGCACGCATCGCGATCGGGCGGGCAAGTGTCGGTTCGCCCGCCCGGGCGCAGGTCAGCGATCATTTCGGCCAGTCGCACAATGTGATGGTCGAACCGCATGATCCGGCCGCCGTGATGGTCGAGGGGGACGAAGTCCTGCTCGTCCGCCGCGAGGGCGAGGTCTTTTTCGGCGTAGCCGTCCAGGACCGGCGCCTTGCGCCAGCCTGATTCTGTAGCAGTCATACGGGAGAATTTATGGAAGATGTCCTCGGCAATGTGACGGGCGCCTTGATCTGGGGCGGCATCCTCGTGCTGCTGTTCCTGTTCCTGGTGATCTTCATCACCAAGCTGTATCGGCGCGCGAGCAAGGAAGTGGCCTTCGTGCGGACCGGCTTCGGCGGCGAGAAGGTGGTGATGAACGGCGGGGCGATGGTCATGCCCGTGCTGCACGAGACCATGCCGGTGAACATGAACACCGTGCGCCTGGCGGTGGAACGGAAGAACCAGGACGCGCTGATCACGCTCGACCGCTTGCGGATCGACGTGAAGGCCGAATTCTATGTCCGGGTCAGGCCCGATGCCAACGCCATTGCCATGGCCGCGCAGACGCTCGGCCAGCGGACCATGGTGCCCGAAGCGCTCAAGGATCTCGTCGAAGGCAAGTTCGTTGACGCCCTGCGTTCGGTTGCCGCCGGCATGAGCATGAACGAGTTGCACGAGCAGCGCGCGGACTTCGTCCAGAAGGTGCAGCAGGTCAGTTCGAACGATCTCGCCATGAACGGGCTGGAACTCGAGTCGGTCTCGCTCACCGGGCTCGACCAGACCAGCATCGAGCACTTCAACGCCAACAACGCCTTCGACGCCGAGGGTCTGACCAAGCTCACCGAGCAGATCGAACTGCGCAAGAAGGCACGCAACGACATCGAGCAGGAAACCCGCGTCCAGATCGAGACCAAGAATCTCGAGGCCGACAAGCGCAGCTTCGAGATCGCGCGCGACAACGAGTTCGCACGGCTCGAACAGGAGCGCGAGGTCGAGGTCCGGCGGGCCGAGCAGATGGCCGAGGTGGCTGGCGAGCAGGCGCGCCGCAACCGCGAGGCCGAAGCCGCGCGGATCGAGGCCAAGCGCAATATCGACAGCCAGCAGATCGAGGCCGATCGCACGGTCGAGGAAGCCCGGATCGCGCAGGTCCAGGCGCTCGAGATCGCACGGCAGGAGCAGCAGATTGCGGTCCAGAACAAGAGCCGCGAGGAAAGCCAGGCCAGGGCCGATGCCGACGAGGCGCGCGCCAAGGCGGTGGCCGCCGAAGAACAGGTTGCCACCAGCCGCGAAACCGAGGTGGCCGAGCGCAACAAGCGGATCGAACTGATTGAGGCGGCGAAAGTGGCCGAACGCGATGCGATCAAGATCAAGGTCGAGGCCGAAGCCGAGAAGGATGCGGCGACCAACCGCGCCGCCGCGCTCAAGCTGGAGGCCGAGGGTGAGGCCGAGGCCGAGAAACTGCGCGCAGAGGCGGCCCGGGTGCGCTTCGAGGTCGAGGCCGCGGGTCAGCGGGCGATCAACGAGGCGGCCAATATCCTTTCGTCGGACCAGATCAGCCTGCAGACCAAGATGGCGCTGCTCAAGGTCCTGCCGGAAGTGATCCGCGAAAGCGCCAAGCCGATGGAAGCGATCGACAGCATCAAGATCGTCCAGGTCGATGGGCTGACGAACGGGAAGGGCGGATCGTCCGGCCCGGCCGGATCCGGCGGCGGATCCGGCAATCTGGCCAGCGATGCCGTCAGCGCAGCCCTTGCCTACCGCGCGCAGGCGCCGGTGCTCGATGGGTTGATGAAGGAACTCGGCCTCGATGGCAGCTCGCTCGGCGGGCTGGCCAGCGGTCCTGCGGGCGTGGCGGAATCGGTGGCCAGGGCTCTCGACGCGGATGGCGAAGACGAGATTCCGGCCAAGGTGACGAAAGCGTCCAGGCCGCTGGGCCATGGCGGCGGCAAGAAGGGCCTGCCCGCCGACCGGGCAGAATAGTCAGCGGAAGGATTTCGATTGGCGGCGGCCGGCGCTGCGACTTCGGCTGCCGCTGCGATTCAACCTTCCAGCAGATCGAGATAGGCCACCACGTCGTTGTCGGTGGCGAGGAAGAGGCCGTGCTGGACGTCCTCCGGCTGGCTTGCAGCGAGGCGCATGGCTTCGGCGAGCGGGCCGTAGAACAGCGTTTCGGCCGCGCCGCCCTCGCTGGCGGAATCGAGGTGGTAGAGCCGGACGGTGGCCTCGCCATAGGTCGTGCGCATCACTCGCCGTCCCGTTTCGCGCCGTCGAGGTCGCGGGCGAGGCGGCCCTCCTCCTGCCGGTGGGCGGCTTTCTCGGAGCGGGTCCGGCCGAATTTCGCGCGGTTGGCCTCGGCTTCCCGTTGCTTTGCGGCGCGCTGCTTCGCCTTGCGGGCCAGGCGCAGGTTGACGATCTCGGCCATCAGCGCGGTTCGGGATAGGAAATCGCGGTGACTTCCCATTCCTTCTCCCCGCCGGGCAAGCGGACCAGACGCAGATCGCCCACTGCCGCGCCGCGCAGGGCACGGGCGATCGGGGCGCTCCAGCCGATCCGGCCCGCGCTCGCATCCTGCTCGTCGTCGCCGACCAGGGTGAGCGTGCGCTGCTCGTCGTCCTCGTCGGCAATGGTGACGGTGGCGCCGAACCAGGCGCGGCTCCTGTCGGGCTGCTGCGAAGGGTCGACCACCCGGCTCTTCTTCATCCGCCGCGCGAGATGGGCGAGCTCACGGTCGATCTCGCGCATGCGCTTGCGACCGTAGATATAGTCGCCGTTTTCCGAGCGGTCGCCATTGCCCGCCGCCCAGCTGACCACGGCCACGATCTCGGGGCGCTCGGTGCCGAGCAGGTGGTCGTAGCGCGCCTTGAGCGCGGCGATTCCTGCCGGGGTGATGGGGTGTCCGTCCTGGGTCATAGGCTGGCGCCTAGCGCAGGTATTGTCGCAGCTTGCGCTGCCCGCGATAGCTGGCCTTGTCCGGATGCATGGATTCGTAGACCACGGCGTTCTCGAGCACGCGCTGGACGTAATTCTTGGTCTCGTAGATCGGGATCCGCTCGATCCATTCGATCCAGTCGACCGAGCCGGTGCGCGGATCGCCATTCGCGCGCAGCCACTTATTCACATTGCCCGGCCCGGCGTTGTAGGCGCCGACCGCCAGCGGATAGCTGCCGTTGTAATATTCGAGCATGCGCTGGAAATAGCCGCTGCCGAGGCGGACGTTGTAATCGGCGTCGTCGATCAGCGAGGCCTGCATGTAGGAGCGGCCCTGCAGCCCGGCTTCCTCGCGCGCCGTGCCCGGCATCAGCTGCATCAGCCCACGCGCGCCGGCATGGCTGATCGCGTTCTGGGCGAACTGGCTTTCCTGGCGGGTGATCGCATGGACCATGGTCCAGTCGGTTCCCGGCGGGTTGGATAGCGTGGGAAAGGCGATGCTGCGGAAGTCCTCGTAGCCGTGTTCGGCGGCGGCTTCGCCGACGATTACAGAGAGGTCGCGCCGCCCGATCGAACGGGCGAATTCGGCGACCAGCAAATGGTCGGAGACGCTTTGCGCCTGCGCGGCCAGCTCGCGGTAGAAGCGGATGCCGGTACGCCAGGGTGTGCCGCGGGCCACTTCGCGCACCGCTTCGACGATCGGGCGGCTGTAGAAGGCGCGGCGTTCCTCCTCGGAGGGTTCGACCTGCGGCATGCCTGCGAATTGCGGCATTTCGCGGCCGAGCAGGTCGAGTGCCAGCATACCATAGAAGCGGTCGGGATAGGCGGCGGCCTGTTCGAGATAGCGGTTGGCGGCGGTGCCGTCACCCGCCTGGCGCGCGGCGAGGCCGGCCCAGTAGAAGCCCTTGGAGCGGGTCTGCGGGGTGCGCGCGGCGGCGCCATAGCGATAGAACAGAGGGGCTGCGCTGGCAGGATCGCGCAGATTCCACAGCGCGCTGGTCCCGCCAAGCCACATCAGGGAGGTGTAATCGTCGCGCAGGCGGTAGGCGCGGGTCGAGATGTCGGCGCCGGGCTCGAAGGCCTGGTCGATCGTCTTCGCGATTCTTACCGAATCGCTCGGCCCGGTGAGCCGGGCGACGGTCAGCAGCTCGGTCACCCAGGCGGTCTGGTCGAAGGGCAATTGCGCCAGCGGGGGGTGGCCGGCCAGCAGCTGCACCGCTTCGCCGGTGCGGCCGTCCTTGCGCAATTGCCGCACGCGGTTGAACAGGAAGCCGGGATCGTTGCGGGCGGAGGCGTCGACCAGCATGCCGTTGGATTCGTAATCCTCGCCGCGTGCCGCGAACAGCCGGGCGAGGAAGAGATTGCGCTTCTCCGCCGAGACCAGCCGCATCTGCCGCTCGGCCGCATCGGTCGCGCGCTCCCACAAGAGCGCGTTCATGCGCGCGTCCTGGTCCTCCTGGGTGAAGCGGCCGCCATATTGCGAGGCCAGCGTGGCCTCGGCCACATCCGACATCTCGCCGCTGCGCCAGGCCTCGCGCGCGACAGCCGCCGCTTCGGGCCGCGCATTCGCCTGCAGGGCAAGGGCATATTGCGCCCGGGCCGTGTTGGTGAGCGGCGGGAACCTGTCGAAATAGGCGATCAGCCGGCCGGGCGCGACGAAGCTGTCGCGCAGCCGCGCTTCGGCATAGCCGCGCAGCCGGTCCTCGTCGGGCAGGCCCGGATAGGCGAGCAGGAAGCCGGCATAATCGTCGAAGGGGAGGGTCTGGCTGCTGGTCAGTACTTCCCAGCGGGCGACCGCCCGGGCCATGGGGCCAGGCTGGCCGGCGACGAGATTGGCCCGCGCCCGGTCCCATTCGCGCGCGTCCTGGGCATTGACCGATCCGGCAAGCGCGGTGGTAACGGCGAGGGCGAGGAATGTTTTGCGGACCATGCTGGACATATTGGCCAAAGCCTCCTTATCAGGCGCTGAACAAATCATCCGGCGCGATGATTAAGATTCAATCTACCACTTCATCGCGCCAAGCACAGGGGCAATTGCCATGTTTTCCGGTTCCATCCCGGCTCTGGTGACACCGTTTCGCGAGGGGAGCTTCGACGAGGCCGCATTCCGCAGTCTGGTCGACTGGCAGATCGAAGAGGGCTCCTCGGCGCTGGTGCCCTGCGGGACGACCGGCGAGAACTCGACCCTGTCGAACGCCGAGCACCACCGGGTTATCGAGGTCTGCGTCGAGCAGGCCGCCGGGCGCGTGCCGGTGATTGCCGGCTGCGGCAGCAACGACACGATGAACGCCGTGCTGCACATGACCTTCTCGAAAAAGTGCGGAGCCGCCGCCGCGCTGGTCGTCGCGCCCTATTACAACAAGCCGAGCCAGGAGGGACTGCTGGCCCATTTCGGCCTGCTGGCCGAGAAGGACCTGCTGCCGATCATCCTCTACAACGTGCCCGGCCGGACGGTGACCGACCTGCATGCCTCGACCGTCTGCGAACTCGCCAACCGCTATCCCGGCCAGATCGTCGGGATCAAGGACGCCAGCGGCGACCTTTCGCGCGTGACCGACCACCGGCTTGGGATCAAGGGCGAGTTCTGCCAGCTTTCGGGCGACGACCCGCTGGCGCTGGCCGGCCATGCGCTGGGCCAGACCGGCTGCATCTCGGTGACCGCCAATGTCGCGCCCCGGCTTTGCGCGGACTTCCAGGCCGCCTGCGCCGCGGGCGACCTGCCGACGGCCCGGGCGCTGAACGACCGGCTCTATCCGCTGCACAAGGCGCTGTTCGCCGATGCCAGCCCCGGCCCGGTCAAATATGCGCTGAGCCGGGTCCATGAGGGGATGAACGATTCGGTTCGCCTGCCGCTGGTTCCCTGCAGCGCCGCGGCGCGCAAGAAGGTCGATGCCGCGCTCGAGAGCGCCGGACTGGTCTAGGGTCCTGCGGGATTGGCGGCGTCGACCAGTTGGATCTGGATCGAATGGGATCTGACCGTCAGACCGGCGCGCTCCTGCCGCGTGACGCTGGTATAGTGGTCAGGCAGACCATCGGGCCGGATACGAACTTCCTGCTCGACCACTTGCCGTAACGGCGTCTCGGACGCTTCCTGTTCGGTCGGTTCATTCTCGTCCAGTCGCCGGGCGAGCCTCGCCCTGTACTCGCGATAGGCGGCGTCGAGGCTGGCTTGCTCGGGTTCCATGGTCTTATGGAGCGCGATGTGGCCGTCGGGGAGGGCCTCGAACCTTACGGTCTGGTTGATGGTGACCTCTGCGGACCCGCCGTAGACCGGATAGGCATAGTGGAAGCTGTCGAGCTGACCGGCCGTCACTTCGCGGTTACCGTAACCAAAAAGCGGAGGCCAGTCCTGGCCGATGTAATTCATGGCAGTACGTGCGTTCGCCAAGCTCAGCGGGGCGAGGATCTCGCGCAGGTGGCCCGTCATCGCGTCGCGGGTCGTAGCGGGCTGCGCGTCCACAACCTCCTGAGTCCAGCGGGCAGTCGCGGCGAGATACTCCTCCCAGTTGGCGACCTGCACCGCTATCGTCTTCGCGTTGAGCTGGAAGGCGCGCGGAACGGCCAATTCGAGGATCGCATCCTTTGTAGCCGGAATCGCGCTGCGCGACGCGCGGTCGTAGCGCTTGTCCGCTTCCTCGACGGCGAGCGTCGTGACCGTGACGATGTGGCCATCCGAAATTTCGCTGAACACGACGCTTTGCTCGGAAACCACTTCGGAATGCCGGCCGGCCTCGTTCACGCTTCGGATCATTCGGAAGCGTAATGGCATGTCGAGCGGCGGATCGAATGGGACGGTGAGCGTGCCTCCTGCACCTTCCTGCGCGCCGACCGGGCTCGGTCCGTGCAACAAAAAGGCAGCGACGGCAGCCACAGCGAGGGAATGAAGGTTGGAGCGCATGTATTAGGTCTCTCGGCCGATCCCACTTGGACAGTGCTATGCCCAATCTGAGGCACATTCGGCAAGGACCCGACACTGCACAGCGATACGGGCCTTTCCCTCAAGGGTATTCCTCCCTACATGCCCCGCCACCATGGCCCGTCCCAAGCCCTCGACCTTCGAAAAGACCAAGACCGTCGCGGAAAACCGCCGCGCCCGGTTTGATTACCACATCGAGGAGACCTTCGAGGCCGGAATCGCGCTGACCGGGACCGAGGTGAAGAGTCTGCGCTTCGGCGAGGGCTCGATCGCGGAAAGCTATGCCGAGGTCCGCGGGGGCGAAGTCTGGCTGGTCAATGCCAATATCCCGGAATTCAGCCACGGCAACCGCTTCAACCACGAGCCCAAGCGGCCGCGCAAGCTGCTGCTGCACGAACGTGAGATCAACAAGCTGTTCGGCGCGGTGGAGCGCAAGGGCATGACGCTGGTGCCGCTCTCGGTCTATTTCAATTCGCGCGGGCGGGCCAAGGTCGAACTGGCACTGGCCAAGGGCAAACAGACGCACGACAAGCGTGCCTCGATCAAGGAGCGCGACTGGAAGCGCGACAAGGCCCGCCTGATGCGCGAAGGCGGCTGACCGAGGGGGTGCAGCCAGGCGTTGCCCGGAATCCCCGGCCCGGCGGCGAAAATGCGGGCTTGGTCGATTGTTGGTTGCGGAACTGTCCCCCGCTGGTGTTTGACATTGGTCACCAGAAGTTGGGTTTTCCCTGCTAGAACCATTGTTCCCGGCCGTCCGGATCACCATCTTGGTTGCGGACCCGACCACACGACCCGAGTTGAAAGTAGGCCCTTGAAAGATCGCCTGGCCAGATTCCTGCGCAGCCAGATGCCGAGCCGCGAACAGTTGGAGGAAAACCGGCTGGTGGCGCCGCTTGCGCGTAGGTCCGAGCTTTGGCGGCTGACTCGGCGTTCGGTGCCCCGCGGCGTGGCGATCGGGCTGCTGGTCGGCATTTTTGCGCTCATCCCCGGGGTGCAGATCGTCGGGGCGGCGCTGCTCTGCGTGCCCTGCCGCGGCAATATCCCGCTGGCTGCGGGCATGACCTTCCTGTCCAATCCCGCCAGCACACCCTTCATCATCGCCGCCGCCCTGTGGATCGGCAGCACGCTTGGTTTCCATTCGGACATCGCGACCTTCACCCTTCTGCTCGAAGACGGGGCCTCGCTCCGCGAGTGGACCGCCTGGCTCCTGTCGGATGCCGCCCCGGGGCTGGTCACCGGCCTGCTGGTGATCAGCACGGTTACCGCGGCGATCGGTTATCTGCTGTCGGTGTGGATTTGGCGGGGAATAGTGGCTCGCAGGCGACAAAGACGCCTCGGCACGGCTGGATTGTCCGATGAGGGGCAGCTAGACCCCGCCGAATGAACCCGCCGGGACCGACGTCAGCCATTCGCCTGAAAGAGATTGTTCCGCTTGTGGCTGCCCTGGCCGCGAGCGTGTCGCTGGTGTGGTACGTCGCCGGGCTTCCGGCCATGGCCGCGGTCTATGGCGGGACCTTGGCGGTCATGCTGCTCGCGCTGCTGCTGCTCGCGCGCAAGCGGCCGGAGGCCGCGGTGGAGGAGAGCGTGGTCGCGGACTGGTCGGTGACGCTCGCCACTATCGAGCGGCCCGGCCAGCCGATCGCGATCTGCGATCGGGCGAGCCGGCTGGTGTGCGCCAACTCGGCCTTCGAGAAGGTCTTTTCGGCCACGCTCGCACCGAGCCGGCTCGAAATGGACGAAGCCAGTGCGGAACTGTTCGACCGGGCGGCGCGGATCGCCTGGCGCGAAGGCAGCTTCGCCGATGGCGAGCTCATTTACGGCGGAAAGCAATTCGCGCTCGAAGTCACCCGTGCCGGGCGGGGCGAGGACTATCTGATCTGGCGTTTCGTCCCGCGCGATACGCTCGACCAGCTCAAGCGGATCCGGGAATCGCTGCTCGGCGATTTCGGCATCACCCTGTCCAATGCGGGGATCGAGGTCGCGCTGGTCGACGCCAAGGGCGCGATCTTGGTCGCCAATCCCGGGCTCGCGCGCCGGGCGGTGGGCGACGAGCACGCCAGCCTTGCGGGGCAGGATTTCGTGCGCCTGCTGCGCTCGGACGATCGCGAACGAATCTTCTTCGCCCGCGAGGGCCGCAAGGGCAGCCCGCAGACGCTGGTCCAGGTTCCGCTGGCCGGTGCGGCCGAGGATGGAGACGGCGCGCCGGCGCAGCGCACGCAGCGGCCCTCACTGATGCTGCTGATCGACAGCGGGGTCGGTATCGGCGGCTGGAGCGGCGATGTGAAGGCGGGGACGCCGCAGCTTGAAGCGCTGCTGGGCCAGCTTCCGCTTGGCCTCGCCATGACCGATCGCGACGGGCATTTCCTGTTCGCCAATTCGGCCTTCCTGCGGGCGGCCGGGCTGGAGAAGAAGCAGGTCCCGCCCTATCCCTCCGACCTCGTCATCCCCGAGGACAAGACGGCGCTGTCGGATGCCGTGCGCCGGTTCGGCAAGGGCCCGGCCTCGAGCGGAGACATGGCCGTGCGGCTGCGCAGCAATCCCGAGGAGCCGGTCTCGCTCGGTCTTGCCGGCGTGCGCGGGCTGGGCGAGCCGGCAGTGCTGCTCAGCATGGTCGATACGACCGAGGAAACCCGGCTCAAGCGCCAGGTCGCCCAGGCGACCAAGATGCAGGCGGTCGGCCAGCTGGCGGGCGGCGTAGCGCATGACTTCAACAATGTGCTGACCGCCATCATCGGCTATTGCGACCTCATGCTGCTGCGGCATACGCCCGGCGACAGCGATTACGACGACATCCAGCAGATCAAGGCCAATTCCAACCGGGCCGCCTCGCTGACCCGGCAATTGCTGGCCTTCTCGCGCCAGCAGACGCTGCGGCCGGAAGTGCTGCAGCTGCCCGATGTGGTGTCCGAAGTCAGCCAGCTGCTCAAGCGCCTGCTGGGGGCCAAGATCACGCTCAACGTCCGGCATGACCGCGAACTCGGTCACGTCCGGGCCGATCCGCGCCAGCTCGAGCAGGTGATCATCAATCTCGCCGTCAATGCGCGCGATGCGATCCAGACGCGTGGCGGCGAGGCAGCCATGGGTACGCTGACGCTCTCGACCAAGCGGATTACCCAGAGCCAGGTACGCCAGCTGCGTCAGAGCGACATCATGCCAGTGGTCGAATATGTCGCGCTGGTGGCCGAGGACACCGGCGGGGGGATTCCGCAGGAAGTTATCGGGAAGATCTTCGAACCCTTCTTCACCACCAAGGAGCAGGGCAAGGGAACCGGGCTCGGGCTGTCGACGGTCTACGGGATCGTCAAGCAGTCGGGCGGGTTCATCTTTGCCGAGAATGTCACCGGCCCGGTCGCCCATGGCGGAGTAGCGGTGCGCGGTGCCCGCTTCACCATCTACCTTCCGGTCCACCAGGGCGAATCGGTGTCTACGGCGAAGGGTGGGGGCGAGGAACGCAGCGAATGGTCGGGCGGCGGCAATATCCTGCTGGTCGAGGACGAGGACATGGTCCGCGCGGTGGCCGAGCGGGCGCTGACCCGCAAGGGTTACCACGTCACCACGGCCGCTGACGGTGACGAGGGGCTCGAACAGGTCAAGCTGGGCCGCAAGTTCGACCTGGTGGTGTCCGACGTGGTTATGCCCAGCATGGACGGACCGGCCATGGCGCGCGAGATCCGCAAGCTGGAACCCGGGCTGCCGATCCTGTTCATGTCGGGCTATGCCGAGGAGCAGCTGCGCAAGGACATCGATATCGATTCGATGCATTTCATCCCCAAGCCCTTCTCGGTGCAGCAGATTGCTGACAAGGTCGGCGAGGTGCTTTCGCGGGGGTGACTGCGGGCTTTGTCCGGAGGAAATGATCCGTTCCGGATGGATGTCGCTACGGTCGAGGGTATAACTGACGGTATCAAAAGGAAAATCATTGTCGGAAAAAAATATTCGTTCCCCACTTGTTCTGTAGGAACAAACGGGATACAAAAGCTGTCAGTTGACTGGACCAGTCACCTCTTTAGGCAACTGACGGAGGCCATCCATGGCGACCCAATTGAAGCTGGTAGAAGGTAAGGAAAGCAACGTGGACCGTCAGAAGGCGCTCGAGGCAGCGCTCGCCCAGATCGATCGTGCATTCGGCAAGGGTTCGGCAATGAAGCTCGGCTCGAAGGAAGCCATGCAGGTGGAAGCGATCTCGACCGGCTCGCTCGGGCTCGATATCGCGCTCGGGGTCGGCGGCCTGCCCAAGGGGCGGGTTATCGAGATCTACGGGCCGGAAAGCTCGGGCAAGACCACACTGGCACTGCATTGCATTGCCGAGGCGCAGAAGAACGGCGGCACCGCCGCCTTCGTCGATGCCGAGCACGCGCTTGACCCGGTCTATGCCAAGAAGCTCGGAGTGGATATCGACGAACTGATCGTCTCGCAGCCCGATACGGGCGAGCAGGCGCTCGAGATCACCGACACTCTGGTCCGTTCGAACGCGATCGATGTGCTGGTGGTGGACTCGGTCGCGGCGCTGGTGCCGCGGGCGGAAATCGAAGGCGAAATGGGCGACAGCCACGTCGGCCTCCAGGCCCGCCTGATGAGCCAGAGCCTGCGCAAGCTGACCGGCTCGATCAACCGTTCCAAATGCATGGTGATCTTCATCAACCAGCTGCGGATGAAGATCGGGGTGATGTACGGCAATCCCGAGACCACCACCGGGGGCAATGCGCTCAAGTTCTACGCCTCGGTCCGGCTCGACATCCGTCGCACCGGCCAGATCAAGGACCGCGACGAGGTGGTCGGCAACGCCACCCGCGTGAAAGTGGTCAAGAACAAGGTCGCTCCGCCCTTCAAGCAGGTCGAATTCGACATCATGTATGGCGAGGGCATTTCCAAGATTGGCGAGATCCTCGACCTCGGTGTCAAGGCCGGGCTGGTCGAGAAGTCGGGCAGCTGGTTCAGCTATGATTCGATCCGGATCGGCCAGGGCCGCGAGAACGCCAAGACCTACCTCAAGGATAATCCCGAGATTTGCGACAGGTTGGAAGCTGCCATCCGCGGCCACACCGACAAGGTCGCCGAGGAGATGATGACGGGGCCGGACGCGGACTCCGACGACTGATCCTCAAGAAGCGCGCCGGCTTCCCCATACTCCCCAATCGGCGGGCGCGCTTGAAAGAACGAGGCCGGCGGAGCAGCCCATTGCGGGCCGCCGCCGGCCTTTTCCTTTGCTGCTCGAAGCGATAGTCTTGCCGGCGGGCACGAAGGGTGGCGTCATGAACAGGACCGCAGGCAGCGAATGGGAAGGACGGCTCGGCGAGACCTGGGCCGGCGAATGGCGCCGGACCGATCGCAGCTTTTCCATGCTCACCGAACGCCTGCTCGAGCGCAGCCGGGAATTCGCTTTTGCCAGCGTGCTCGACATCGGCTGCGGCGCGGGCGAACTCTCGCTGGCCATCGCGCGCGGCAGGCCGCAGGCACGTGTGCTTGGCGTCGACATTTCGTCGGATCTCGTTGCTGCGGCGCGGGAGCGCGCGCAGAATCTCGACAACGCCTCCTTTGTTCTGGCCGATGCCGCGCGCTGGCAGCCGCCTGAAGGCTTCGCGCCTGACTTGCTCGTCTCGCGCCACGGGGTGATGTTCTTCGCGGAACCGCCCGCGGCCTTTGCCCATCTCCACGCCCTTGCTGCGCCGGACGCGAGGATGATGTTTTCCTGTTTTCGTGCATCGGACGAGAATCCGTGGATCGGCGAGCTCGTGCGGGTCCTGCCGGCTTCCGCCCGGCCCGCAGGTCCACCCGATCCGCATGAACCGGGCCCCTTTGCCTTCGGCGAGCGGAACCACGTGGAAGCCATCCTTGCGCAGGGGGGCTGGCGCGATCTCGCCTTCGAGGCCTTCGACTTCGGAATGGTCGCCGGTGCCGGGCCCGACCCGGTCGGGGATGCGCTTGACTATTTTCTTTCGATCGGCCCTGCCGCGGCCGCCTCGGGCGAGCTTTCGGACGCGGACCGCGCGGCTTTCGCGGCCAATATGCGCGCCATGCTCGAGACCCATCTGACCGACGGGCTCATCGTCCTGCGCGCCGCGGCGTGGATCGTTACGGCACACAAGGCGTGATCGGGCGAAACGCTGTCCGAAACCGGCTTAATCCGCTTGTCGCAGCGCAATACACCGCTTAACTGCCTCGCATGACTTCGAGCAACGATATCCGCCGTTCCTTCCTCGACTATTTCGGGGCCAACGGCCATGCGGTCGAACCGTCCGCCCCGCTGGTGCCCTATAACGATCCCACGCTGATGTTCGTCAATGCGGGCATGGTCCCGTTCAAGAATGTCTTCACCGGGCTCGAGACCCCGCCGGCCCCGCGGGCTGCGAGCAGCCAGAAATGCGTGCGTGCCGGGGGCAAGCACAACGATCTCGACAATGTCGGCTATACCGCGCGCCATCATACCTTCTTCGAGATGCTGGGGAATTTCTCTTTCGGCGACTATTTCAAGGAACAGGCGATCCACCATGCCTGGACCCTGCTGACGAAGGAATGGGGCCTGCCGGCGGACAAGCTCACGGCAACCGTCTACCATACCGACGACGAGGCCTTCGAGCTGTGGCGCAAGATCGCCGGCCTGCCCGACGAGCGGATCATCCGCATTCCGACCAGCGACAATTTCTGGTCGATGGGCGAGACCGGGCCCTGCGGCCCCTGTTCGGAGATCTTCTACGACCATGGCGAGCACATCTGGGGCGGCCCGCCCGGATCGCCCGAGGAGGATGGCGACCGCTTCGTCGAGATCTGGAACCTGGTCTTCATGCAGTTCGACCAGGCCGCCGACGGTACACGCAGCGATCTGCCCAGGCCGAGCATCGACACCGGCATGGGCCTCGAGCGGATTGCAGCGGTCATGCAGGGGGTCCACGACAATTACGATACCGATACTTTCCGCGCGCTGATCGAGGCTTCGGAATATCTCACCGGGGTCAGGGCCGAGGGCGATCAGCAGGCCAGCCACCGGGTGATTGCCGACCATCTGCGTTCGACCAGCTTCCTGCTGGCCGATGGCGTGCTGCCCTCGAACGAGGGCCGCGGCTACGTCCTGCGCCGGATCATGCGCCGGGCGATGCGCCATGCGCACCTCCTCGGCGCGAACGAGCCGCTCATGCACCGGCTGGTGCCCGCGCTGGTGACCGAGATGGGCCAGGCCTATCCCGAGCTGGTCCGCGCCCAGGCGCTGGTCGAGGAAGTGCTCGAGCGCGAGGAAACCCAGTTTCGCCGGACGCTCGACAAGGGTTTGCGCCTGCTCGACGAGGCCACTGCGGACATGGGCGATGGCGCCGAACTGCCGGGCGAGACCGCTTTCCGGCTCTACGACACCTACGGCTTCCCTTATGATCTGACTGAAGACGCATTGCGTTCGCGGGGGATCGGGGTGGACCGTGCGGGTTTCGATGCCGCCATGGCGCAGCAGAAGGCGGCTGCGCGCGCGGCCTGGAAGGGGTCCGGCCAGGCCGCCGACGGAGAGATCTGGTTCGACATCGCCGAGCGCGAAGGCGGCAGCGAGTTCACCGGCTATGGTTCGACCGAGGGTGAGGGCACGGTTGTCGCGCTGGTGGTCGACGGTGCGGAAACGGACAGCGCCGCCACGGGCAGCGCGGTCACCGTGCTGACCAACCAGACCCCCTTCTATGGCGAAAGCGGTGGCCAGGTCGGCGATGCCGGCAGGATCACCGGGGCCAACGGGCTTGAGATTGCCATTTCCGGGACCGCCAAGCCGCTCGGGCGGCTGCACGCCATGCAGGGCAAGGTCCTTGCCGGTACGGTGGCCAGGGGGGACACGGTAAGGCTGGCCGTCGACACCGTACGCCGCGATGCGATCCGCGCCAACCATTCGGCCACGCATCTCCTCCACGCCGCGTTGCGTAACCGTCTCGGCGGGCATGTCACGCAGAAGGGTTCGCTGGTCGCCGAAGACCGGCTGCGGTTCGACTTCTCGCATCCCAAGCCGCTGAGCGAAGAGGACTTGGCTGGGATCGAGGCCGAGGTGAATGCGGAAATCCGCAACAACGAAGCGGTTTCCACCCGGCTGATGAGTCCCGACGACGCCATCGCGGCCGGAGCCATGGCGCTGTTCGGCGAGAAATACGGCGACGAAGTCCGCGTGCTGGCCATGGGCCGCAGCAATTGGCAGGGTTCGGGCAAGAGCTTTTCGGTCGAACTCTGCGGCGGAACGCACGTCAAGGCGACCGGTGATATCGGCCTGTTCCGGATCGTCTCCGAAAGCGCCGTCTCTTCCGGTGTTCGCCGGATCGAGGCGCTGACCGGTGAGGCTGCCCGGCAATGGCTGGTCGGCCGCGAGGATGCGCTCAGAAACGTCGCCGGCGCGCTCAAGACCTCGGTTGACGAGGTGCAGGCGCGGGTTGCGGCGCTGGTCGAGGAACGCAAGCAGCTCGAACGCGAGCTGGCCGATGCGAAAAAGGCGCTCGCGCTCGGCGGCGGCGGTGCGGCCAGCGGTCCGGCGGACGAGGATGTCGGCGGGGTGAAATTCTCCGGCCAGGTGCTTGAGGGTCTCAATCCCAAGGACCTGCGCGGCCTGCTCGACGAGGCCAAGCAGCGGCTCGGCTCGGGCGTGGCGGCGATCTGCGCGGTCAACGAGGGCAAGGCGGCCTTTGCGGTGGCGGTGACCGAGGACCTGACCGGCAAGCTCAGCGCGGTCGATCTCGTCCGGGCCGGGGTCGAGGCACTCGGCGGCAAGGGCGGCGGCGGCCGTCCCGACATGGCCCAGGGCGGTGGTCCCGACGGCAGCAAGGCCGAGGAAGCCATCGGCGCGGTCAAGGCCCTGCTGGCGGCCTAGGTCTCAGGTTTCAGCGTACTGGTTTTCAGCTTGGGCTTGTGTTCGAGCCCGGCTTCCTGCTGGATCTGGTCCCGGAATTCGTCGCGCTTCTCGTGGAGCGAGGCGATCACCGGGCCCACCGCCACGCCGATGTCGGTCAGCACCGCCTCGCACAGTTGGAGCGAGCTCTCGAGCGTTTCCGGGACGGCGTGGCTGGCCCCTGCACGATAAAGTGCGGCCGCGTGGACAGTGTCGCGCGCGCGCGCGATGATGACGAGGTCAGGATAGGCCTGGCGCAGTTTCCTGGTCAGTTGCTGGGCCATGATCGGTTCGTCCATCGTCATCACCACCGCTGGCGCCATGGCCAGACCCAGGCGTTCCAGCGCGTGGTTGCGCATGGCGTTGCCGAAGGTCGCCGCATAGCCGGAACGCCGGGCATCCTCGATCAGGTCAGCGTTGCTGTCGATCCCGATATAGGCCTTGCCGTGGCGCTTGAGCATGTCCGCCACCAGCCTGCCGCTGCGCCCAAAGCCGATGACGATGACATGCGGCTCGCCGGCCTTGGCGTCGACATCGGTCAGCGCCGGCATGGGATCGACGCGGCTGCCGATCATTCGGCCGAGCCGGGCCAGCAGCGGGGTCACGGTCAGGCCGATGGCGGTGACGATCTGCCAGAACTGCGCCGTGCCCGGCTGGATGAGCAGTGCCTGCGTAGCCGCCGCGAGAACGATCAATGTGGTTTCCGACGGGCTGGCCATCATGATCCCGGTCTCGGCGGCCGTCCCGCGCCGGGCGCCCATGAGCCGTAGCAGCACGCCGGTCACCACCGCCTTGAGCAGCAGCACGCCGATCACCGCGGTCAGGATCGGTCCGAGATTGTCCCAGATCGTGGTCAGGTCGATCCCCATGCCGACCGTGATCAGGAACACCCCGAGCGCGAGGCCCTTGAAGGGTTCGGTGATCTGCTCGACCTCGGCGTGATATTCGGTCTCGGCGATCAGCAGGCCGGCGATCAGCGCGCCGACGATCGGCGAGAGGCCGGTGGCCGCGGTAGCGAGGCTGGCGCCGATCACCACGAGCAGCGAGGCGGCGAGGAAGAGCTCGGGGCTCTTGGTCCGGGCGGCCTGCGCAAACAGGCGCGGGAGTGCGAGGCGGCCGATCACCAGCAGGCCGCCAACGACGAGGCCGCCATAGAGCAGCGTGTGCCACAATCCGTCCATGCCGTCGCTGGCGGCATAGGGGGCGAGTGCGCCGAGCAGGAAGATGATCGGGACGATCGCGATATCCTCGAACAGCAGCATGGAGAGCGCCGCGCGCCCGACCGGCGAGGTCGTGCCTGAGATCGGCAGGACCAGTGCGGTCGAGGACAGGGCGAGGGCGAGGCCAAGCCCGAGCGCCCCGGTCCAGTACTGGCCCATCATCGAGAGGAAGGCCGCCAGCAGGCCGCCGATGATCAGGAGTTCGAGCGCGCCGAGCCCGAAGACGAGCTTGCGCAATTGCCAGAGGCGATTGAAGCTCAGTTCCAGTCCGATCGTGAACAGCAGCAGGATGACCCCGAACTCCGCAAAGGGTTCGAGCCCCTCGGGATCGGAGATCGTCACATGGGCGAGCCAGGGATATTCGTAGACCAGCTTGCCGAGACCGTAAGGTCCCACGGCCAGCCCGATAAGGATGAAGCCGATCACCGGGGTGATGCGGAAGCGCGCGAAGACGGGAATTACCAGTCCGGCCGCGCCGAGGATCACCAGTGCATCGGAGAGGAGGGGTGAGGAAAGTCCGCCGTGGGCCATGATCCTGAGGTAACCGCGGCAATCCGGCTTGTCACGTGGCCGCTGTCAAGAATGTCGGGCCAATGCCGATTCCACTCCGGCCTGCTCCACGAGTGACACGCTCGCGCGCCTCCGATACACTCGCCTTCCGGGGGCACTGCAATTCCTGAAATACCGCTGCGCCAGATGACTATTCCGCAGTAGCCTGCCTGAAACCATGGGGACTTATCGTTCCCCGGCAGCAGCATATACTTGGGGGTAATCGGCATGGCGGAGGAAAGCAGGAAAGCGTCGGACCTGTTCATCGAATGTCTTGAAGAGGAAGGCGTCGAATATGTCTTCGGCGTGCCTGGCGAAGAGAACCTCGATTTTCTCGATTCCCTGTCGCGCTCCGACAAGATCGAGCTGGTACTGACCCGCCATGAGCAGGGCGCGGGCTTCATGGCGGCGACCTATGGGCGGCATACGGGCAAGACCGGAGTCTGCCTCGCCACGCTCGGCCCCGGGGCGACCAATTTCGTTACGGCCGCGGCCTATGCCACGCTTGGCGGGATGCCGATGCTGATGATCACCGGCCAGAAGCCGATCAAGAAGAGCAAGCAGGGGCGCTTCCAGATCCTCGACGTCGTTTCGATGATGGGGCCGATCACCAAATATGCGTACCAGATGTCGTCCTCGGACAATATTCCCAGCCGCGTGCGTGAGGCCTTCCGGCTGGCGGAGGAGGAGAAGCCCGGCGCGACCCATATCGAACTTCCCGAGGATATTGCCGACGAGCATACCCAGTCGCGCCCGCTCAGGCGGAGCATCGTGCGCCGCCCGAATGCGGACGTGAAATCGGTGCGCCAGGCGGTCAAGGCGCTGGAAGCGGCGCGCGCGCCGGTGCTGGTCATCGGTGCCGGTGCCAACCGCACCATGACCAGCCGCATGCTGCTGCAGTTCATCGAGCGGACCGGGATTCCCTTCGTCACTACCCAGCTCGGCAAGGGCGTGATCGACGAGCGGCACCCGAAATTCCTCGGCTGTGCGGCGCTGTCCGCCGGCGATTTCGTCCACCGTGCGATCGAGGATGCCGACTGCATCGTCAACGTCGGCCATGACGTGATCGAGAAGCCGCCCTTCTTCATGCGCGAAGGCGGGCCGACGGTTATCCATGTTTCGACCAAGACCGCCGAGGTCGACCCGGTCTATTTCCCGCATATCGAGGTGATCGGCGACATCGCCAACGCGATCTGGCAGATCAAGGAAGACATCGTTCCGTCGGGTTCCTGGAAATTCGACCACATGCTGGCCTATCGTGTGGCCGAGTTCGAACACAGCGCTGCCCTGGCCGCCGATGCGCGCTACCCGATCTTCCCGCCCCATGCCGTGAAGCAGGTGCGCGACTGCATGCCCGACGATGGGATCATCTGCCTCGACAACGGCGTCTACAAGATCTGGTTCGCGCGCGGCTTTACGGCCTATCGCCCCAATACCGTTCTGCTCGACAATGCCCTTGCCACCATGGGCGCGGGCCTGCCGTCCGCCATGATGAGCGCGATGCTCTATCCCGAACGCAAGGTGATGGCGATATGCGGCGACGGCGGGTTCATGATGAACAGCCAGGAGATGGAGACCGCGGTCCGGCTCAAGCTCAATCTGACCGTGCTGGTCCTGCGCGACGATTCCTACGGGATGATCCGCTGGAAGCAGGCGAACATGGGCTTCGCCGACTGGGGCCTGACCTATGGCAATCCCGACTTCGTCAAATATGCCGAAAGTTACGGCGCCGCGGGGCACCGGGTCGAAAGCGCGGCGCATCTGGGCGAATTGCTGGCGCATTGCCGCGATACGCCGGGCGTCCACCTGATCGATTGCCCGGTCGATTATTCGGAGAACGACCAGATCCTCAACAAGGATATCAAGACGCTGTCGAAGGCGCTGTGACGATGAGACTGAAAGACACCTACCCGCTCTATCTCAACAACCGCGCGGTGCAGCCCAACACGCTGCTCGAAGTGACCGACAAGTACACCGGTGAAGTGGCCTTCCGCACCGCGCTCGCGACGCCCGATGTTATCGAGGAGGCGATTGCCGGGGCCGTGCGTGCGGCCCAGCCGATGGCGGAAATGGCGAGTTACGAGCGGCAAGCGGTGCTCGACCACTGCGTCATGCGGTTTCGCGAGCGATTCGACGAACTGGCCTATGCGCTCTGCGTCGAAGCCGGCAAGCCGATCAGGGACGCCGAAGGCGAGGTCACCCGCCTGATCGACACCTTCCGCATCGCAGCCGAAGAGGCGGTCCGCAATTACGGCGAGGTCCAGCCGCTTGACATCTCGCCCAGGGCCAGGGGCTACATGGGGATGTGGAAGCGGGTCCCGATCGGGCCCTGCAGCTTCATCTCGCCATTCAACTTCCCGCTCAACCTTGCGGCGCACAAGATCGCTCCCGCCATCGCCGCTGGCTGCTCCTTCGTGATGAAGCCGGCCAGCATGACCCCGCTGGGGGCGATCATCATGGGCGAAGTGCTGGCCGAGACGGATCTGCCCGAAGGGGCGTTCTCGATCCTTCCGGCCAGCCGCGACGGAGCCGACCTCTTCACCACCGACGATCGGCTCAAGCTGTTGTCCTTCACCGGTTCGCCCGGCGTCGGCTGGGCGCTCAAGGCGAGGGCGGGTAAGAAGAAGGTTGTCCTCGAACTGGGCGGCAATGCCGCGGTCGTGGTCGACCGTGACGCCGATCTCGAGCATGCGCTCGAACGGATTGTCTTCGGCGCCTTCTACCAGTCCGGCCAGAGCTGCATCGGGGTCCAGCGGATTCTCATCCACACGGATGTCTACGAGCGCTTCCGCGACATGCTGGTCGCGCGGACCAGCGCTCTGGTCGCCGGCGATCCCAAGGACCGCGAGACCTTTATCGGGCCGATGATCTCGGACAAGGAAGCCGCTCGTCTCAAGGGCTGGATCGACACGGCCGTGGCCGGCGGGGCGACCTTGCTGTGCGGCGGCGGCTGCGAGGGGGCGATGCTCGAGGCGACCCTGCTCGAAGGGGTGGACCGCGCGGCCGATGCCTATCGCGAGGAGGCCTTCGGGCCGCTGGCGATCCTGTCTTCCTTCAGCGACTGGGATGAGGCCGTGGCCGAGGTCAACGACAGCAAGTTCGGACTGCAGGCCGGGCTGTTCACCTGCGACCTGCACAAGGTGCTGCAGGCCTGGGACGCGCTTGAGGTCGGCGGAGTGGTGGTCAATGACGTGCCGAGCTACCGGGTCGACAATATGCCTTATGGCGGGGTCAAGGACTCCGGCCTCGGCCGCGAGGGCATCCGTTTCGCCATGGAGGACATGAGCGAAATCAGGAATCTGGTCATCCGGCGGCAATAGACCGCCGCGAAGCTCCCCTCCCGCACAGCGGGAGGGGAGCACGGGATCAGGCCCAGGCGGCCATTTCCTTCTCGAGTCCCTCGACGATCGCTTCGAAGAACTGTTCGGTGGTCATCCAGCTCTGCGCGGGGCCGATCAGGAGCGCAAGGTCCTTGGTCATCTTGCCGCCTTCGACGCATTCGATGCAGACGCGTTCCAGCGTTTCCGCGAATTTGATCACTTCCGGCGTGTTGTCGAAACGCCCGCGATACATCAGCCCGCGGGTCCAGGCGAAAATGCTGGCAATCGGGTTGGTCGAGGTCGCCTTGCCCTGCTGGTGCTGGCGGTAATGGCGGGTGACCGTGCCATGGGCAGCTTCGGCTTCGACGGTCTTGCCGTCGGGGGTCATCAGCACCGAGGTCATCAGGCCGAGCGAGCCGAAGCCCTGCGCGACCACGTCGGACTGCACGTCGCCGTCGTAATTCTTGCAGGCCCAGACGAACTTGCCGTTCCACTTGAGCGCGGCGGCGACCATGTCGTCGATCAGGCGATGTTCGTAAGTGATCTTCGCGGCTTCGAACTTCTCCTTGAAGCCTTCGGTCTCGAAGACTTCCTGGAACAGGTCCTTGAAGCGGCCGTCATAGGCCTTGATGATGGTGTTCTTGGTCGAGAGATAGACCGGCCAGCCGCGATCGAGGCCGTAGTTGAAGCTCGCCCGGGCGAAATCGCGGATCGAATCGTCGAGATTGTACATCGACATGGCGACACCGGGCGCCTTGAACTGATAGACTTCGCGGTCGATCACCTGGCCGTCCTCGCCCTCGAACACCAGGCGCAGCGTGCCGGCGCCGGGAACCAGGAAATCGGTCGCGCGGTACTGGTCGCCGAACGCGTGACGGCCGACCACGATCGGGTCGGTCCAGCCGGGGACCAGCCGCGGAACGTTGGAGATCACGATCGGTTCGCGGAAAATGGTGCCACCGAGGATGTTGCGAATCGTGCCGTTCGGGCTGCGCCACATCTGCTTGAGGCCGAATTCCTCGACGCGCGCCTCGTCGGGAGTGATCGTCGCGCATTTGACGCCGACGCCGTATTGCTTGATCGCATTGGCGGCGTCGATGGTGATCTGGTCGTCCGTCTCGTCACGCTTTTCGACCGAGAGATCGTAATATTTCAGATCGATGTCGAGATAGGGCAGGATCAACCTTTCGCGGATCCACTGCCAGATGATCTTCGTCATTTCGTCGCCGTCGATTTCGACGACCGGGTTCGCCACCTTGATCTTCGTCATTGAGGGGTCCTGTTTGCCTAGTGAATGGAAATCCCGGCGCTCTTAGCAGGTGGACGGGGCGGTGCAAGGCGCAGGCGCGCCAGGCTGGCCGGGGGCCTAGTGCAGTTGCGTAGTTTGGCCGCCACCGCGAATCGGATAGAATCCACCGTGAATCCGGCCCGGCCGGTTTTCATCCCATAGGTGATACATCGGGTGACGCGTTCCAACTCTTGGGAAGGCTGCCACCGTTCCGCTTCCCCGGTGCTGCCGGCTTCGGGGAACGGGCTGCGATATCGAACGGAGCGAGGCATGAGATTTCGTTTTCACAAGCGGCTGGGCGCGCGAATGGCAAATCGCTCGGCGTCGAAGCGGCGGTTCGCCTGGGTCCCGAAAAAGCTGTCGAACGGGACGATCGTCTGGCTCGAGAGCTACCGGCTGTTCGACCCGCAATATGAGGAATATCGGGAGTTCGGCTTCGACGGTGCCGCCGATCGCGGGCCGCGCTGACAGTGTAACGGGCAGGACCGAAACCTCTGGAACCAATTGCATGCGTTCGGTTCGCAGGAACGAAAAAGGCGCCGTTTGCACGGCGCCTTTTCAGATGGTGGGCGTAGCAAGGATTGAACTTGCGACCCCTACGATGTCAACATAGTGCTCTACCACTGAGCTATACGCCCGCACCATCAGGGCACCCCGTTGCCGGGGCAGGGCGGCCGTTTAGCGATGCATGGGGGCGCTGGCAAGAGCCTATTCGGCTCCGTGTGAAATCCTTCAGATCTGTGCGCTCATGCAGTCTTCGAAGATGCGTTCGACTTCGAGAACGAGGTCCTTCAGGTGGAAAGGCTTGGAGAGGACCTTGGCATTGGGCGCTTCGCGCCCGGCCTTGAGCGTGACGGCGGCAAAGCCGGTGATGAACATCACCTTGGTGCGCGGCGAAACCTCGGCGCAGCGCTGGGCGAGTTCGATGCCGTCCATCTCGGGCATGACGATGTCCGACAGCAGCAGGTCGAAATCCTGCGATTCCAGCAGCGGCAGGGCCTTGGTCCCGCGATCCACCGCCACAACCTCATATCCCGCGTTGTCCAGCGACCGCGCGAGATAGCTGCGCATGGCCTCTTCATCTTCGGCGAGCAGGATACGGATCATGGGTTTGCCCTCATTCATCTTCTCGGGCCTCTTCCTAGCCCATCCGCTGTTAAAATTCTCATGCGGAATTGGAGGTGACCTGCTTTGGAACAGGGCCGAGGCCAAGTGTGGCCGGCGGTGCGCGACAGCACTTTGACAGGAACCCCGCGCGGGGCCAGCATCGCGCGATGGACACAGGAGCAACCCGCAGCGGCGATTCGCCTGTCCGTCGCGGCGGCTGGATTCCCGGCATGCCCGGCGCCCCGGCCTTTTCGCTTCAGAGTCCCGAAGCGGCCCCGATCCCTGTCCTGATTGCCGCCCCGCACGGCGGACGGAGCTATCCCCGCAATGTTACGGGCATCATGCGCAAGCCGGCGGATGCCGCGCTCAAGCTGGAGGACCGCTACGTCGATCTGCTGGCGCGGGAAATTGCGGCGGAAACCGGCGCCGGCCTGTTGGTCGCCCATGCCCCGAGGGCGATGATCGACCTCAACCGCGCGGTAGAGGACATGGACTGGTCGATGGTCCGGCGTGGCACGCTGCCGTTTCCGCGTGTGCCCGGTCATGGCGGGCGGCGGGCGCGGAGCGGCCTGGGACTTGTGCCGAGGCGACTGGCCGGGCTTGGCGAAATCTGGACGCGGCAGCTTGAAGCGGGGGAACTCGAGGCGCGGATCGAAGGCATCCACCGGCCCTATCACGAGGCTTTGGCCGCAGAATTGCGCGAACTGCGCACGCGCTGGGGCGCGGCGCTGCTGATCGATCTCCATTCCATGCCTCCGCTCGGCCCGCGGCTGGGACATGAACCGGGACCTCAATTCGTGATCGGGGACCGTTTCGGCGCGTCCTGCGCGGGGACCATCAGCGAGGCTGCTTTCGACCATTTCGGTTGCGAGGGCAGGGCGGTGGCGCATAACCGGCCCTATGCCGGAGGCTATGTGCTCGATCGCCATGCCGCGCCGCGCCGCGGTATCCATGCCTTCCAGCTGGAAGTCTGCCGTTCGGCCTATCTCGATTCGCATCTGGCCGAAAAGGGCGATGAGTTCGCGGCGACAGCGCAACTGATCGGACGGCTGGTGCGCGGGCTCGCCGGCGAGGTGGCGGCGCTGGGGCGCGGGGCCGGTTATGCTCAGGCTGCCGAATGATCGAAAAAAACCACCTCGTGCATGGGGCACGAGGTGGCCAAGGTTCAGGGAGGAGGTACGCTCTCGCGTACCTATCCCGCCGGGCCATGAGGGGAGCCCGGCCGGACCTGTGAAATGTAATGCGCTGCCGGGATTTCATCAAGCCCCGACAAAGCCCTAGCTCTGCGGCGTCACGCGACGGGGGCGGCAGCCTGCGGCTGTGCCGGCTGCGGGACCTTGCCCTGCTGCATCTGGCGGCCGAAGATCACGCGCATCAGGTCGAGCGACATGAGGTGTGCGTAGATCAGCGGCAGCATGCCGTTCTGGGCCCAGCCACGCAGGACATCGCCACGCACTTCCTTGAGCTTGTCCTGATTGATCATCTTGAAGCCGCGATAGATGAACGGCTGGCCGTTCTCTTCGTTGCTGCGCTGGATCGCCACTTCGCCGTCCATGAGCAATTCGTGCTTCTTGAGTTCTTCCACGAACATGCCGGTCATGCGTCCGGCTTCCTCGAACTTTTCGCAGAAGCCGAGGATTTCCTGGGTAATCTGGGTCGGCTTGTCGTTCTCGAACAGCGCCTCGCCATCTTCGAACTCGCCGATCAGCCCGGCCGACGGATCGAAGCAGAGGGTCATGTTCTCGCTGCTGTTGTCGATCCTGGCGAGCAGGAACGGGTAACGGCGGGCATAGGCCGGAAGATAGGCGTCTTCGGTCAGCTTGCCTTCGTCGTCGAAAAAGGTGTTTACGCCCTCGTTGAGGCCCATCAGCGCGAGCGGAACCGGGTTCTCGTCCATCGAGAAGATGATCGGGAAGTGGCGCTGCGCCGCCGCGAATTCGTCCACCGTCAGCGGGACGGCGTGCTGCCTGGCAATCCACATGGCGCTATCGGTCTTACGCGACTTCCAGCTGCCGTGGTCACGGCTGTTGAGCGGCATCAGGTCCTTGTAGAACAAGGGCAGGTTGGGTTTCGGCGCGCTGGCCATGGGGAACTCTCCACGAACGATGACTAGAGGTCGGGTGCATCGCAGCACCCGGCATGAAGCGGCGGCTTTAAGCGGTCGAGCGCGATGGTGCAAGCGGCACCAGCTTGCCCGGATTGAGCAGGCCAAGGGGATCGAGCGCCTCCTTGACGCTGCGCATCAGCGCCAGCGCGACCGGGTCGCCGAGACGGCCGAGTTCGTCGCGCTTCATCTGCCCGATCCCGTGCTCGGCGCTGATCGAACCGCCCCATTCGGTGACGAGATCGTGCACGAGGATGCTGATGTCCTTGCCCTGGCCCAGTTCCCATTCGCCGCGCACCGCACCTTGCGGGGCGAGGGCGTGGAAATGGACATTGCCGTCGCCGAGATGGCCGAAGGCGACCGCGGTCACGCCGGGAAAGCGTTGTTCAAGCAGCGGCACGGCGTGTTCGATGAATTCGGGCATTCGCTCGACCGGCACCGATATGTCGTGCTGCATCGCCGGCCCGATTGCGCGCTCCGCAGGGGCGATCTCGTCGCGCAGTAGCCAGAAGGCCTCGGCCTGGGTTTCGTTGGCTGCGACGGTCGCGTCCTCGACCAGGCCGGCCTCGAAGGCCGTTTCGAGCAGCTTCTGGCCGAGCGCCTGCAGGTCGGCCGGGTGGGTTCCATCGGCGGTGAGTTCGATCAGCGCGTGCCAGGCATGGTCCCCTTGCAATGGCGAGCGACTCCCCGGTGAATGTGCCAGCACGGCCTCAAGGCTGTGGCGCGGCATCACTTCGAAGCCTTCGAGGGCGTCGCCGGCCAGCTTCTCGGCATGGAGCAGGAGGCTGCGCGCGGCGGTCACAGAAGGCAGGCCGGCCCAGAGCACGGCACGTTCCGATAGCGCCGGCAGCAAACGCAGCGTGGCTGCGGTGACCACGCCCAGAGTTCCTTCGGACCCGATCAGCAATTGCTTGAGATCGAAGCCCCGATTGTCCTTCTTGAGCACGGTCAGCGAATCGAAAATGCTGCCGTCGGCCAGCACCGCTTCGATCCCGAGCACCTGCGCCCGCATCGAACCATGGCGCAGCACCTGTGTGCCGCCGGCGTTGCAGGAGATTAGCCCGCCGATCGTGGCCGACCCCTTGCCGCCCAGCGTGAGCGGGAAGCGCAGGCCTTCGGCCTCGGCGGCTTCGTGGAAGGTCTGCAGGATCACACCTGCCTCGCACACCGCCTGGCGCGCCTCGGGATCGAGGCTGCGGATCGCGTTCATTCGCCGCAGCGAAAGGATAAGGGCGGTCCCGCTCGCGTCGGGCGTCGCTCCGCCGGACATGCCGCTGTTGCCGCCCTGCGGGACGATCGGGACGCCGAATTCGCCGCAGAGCCTGACCAGCGCCGCCACCTCCTGCGTCGTCGCCGGAGAGGCCAGCGCCAGCGCTCGCCCGGTGAAGCGGCCGCGCCAGTCGGTCAGCCAGGGCTCCATCAGATCATGGTCCCGTGTCAGGCCGCGTTCCCCGAGAAGTTCGGCCGCCCGCGCCAGAAAGGTTTCGCTCTTGCTCATGACCGGGCGCTATTGCACGAATGATGCCGGGCAAGAAAGCCCGATCGGACGAGGTGTGCCTGCGGGTTAAGCCGATATTCAACCTGGCAGGCTATGGACGGGGCACAGCGGTTTCAGGGGTCGCTGTGGGACAAGCATGAGAACATGACCAATCTTGCCGCCTTCTTCCTGCCACTGGCCTTTGTCCTGCCCGTTCTTGCGCCTGCGGAACAGGCACTCGCGCCGGGGGAAGCGGCGCGCCTGACCGCGGAGGAGGCCGGCGAGGGCATGGAAAGCGCCCCGGCTCCGCCGCTGCCGGTCCAGGACTTCTTCGACGCCCGCTATCCCGAGGAAAGGGCCCAGGTCCGGATCGAGCGGCGCGTGACCATCCGCATCTCCCCCCGCCGGTCGGCCCCGCGGCAGGACATGCTGGCCGAATTCCCCCAGAGCCCCACTGCCCCGCAATTCGAGGAGCGCAAGATGGGCAAGTGCCTGCCGATCGATGCCATCGCCGGGGTCCAGCCGGGCGATGACAATCGCCTGATCCTCTACCTGCGCAACCGGCAGATGGTTTCCGCTGCACTCGACCGCGACTGCAACGCGCAGGACTTCTACTCGGGTTTCTACGTTGACCGGACCAAGGACGGGAATATCTGCGTCTCGCGCGACGAACTGCAATCGCGCTCCGGCGCGAGTTGCGAGTTCAACAGCCTCAACCAGCTGGTGGCCATTCGCGATTGACGACGCCTCCGGGCAGCGCAATCGCGCAGTGATGGCCCAAATCCGCTGTTTTCCTTGACTTGCCGGCCATAATCGGCAAATGGCCGCGCGGCATCTGCCTGCTCTTGGCGCAGGCCCTGAAACAGGTGGGCGCCATCCTTGGTCGCCTGCGCACAACCCGGACATTACGAAGCCTATGAAATTCGCCGATCTCGGCCTGTCAGACGAACTGCTCCAAGCGGTGGAGGAAGCCGGCTATTCCGAGCCGACTCCGATTCAGGCCCAGGCGATCCCCAAGGTCCAGATGATGAAGGACCTGATCGCGATTGCGCAGACAGGCACGGGCAAGACTGCCAGCTTCGTGCTGCCGATGATCGACATTCTCGCCCACGGCCGCCGCCGCGCGCTGATGCCGCGCTCGCTGATCCTCGAGCCGACCCGCGAACTGGCCCAGCAAGTGGCCGAGAATTTCGAGAAATACGGCAAGAACCACGATCTGCGGATGGCGCTGCTGATCGGCGGCGTGCAGATGGGCGACCAGGTCAAGGCACTCAACGAAGGCGTCGACGTGCTGATCGCCACGCCGGGCCGGCTGATGGACCTGTTTGAGCGCGGAAAGATCCTGCTCACCGGCTGCGACCTGCTGGTGATCGACGAGGCCGACCGCATGCTCGACATGGGCTTCATCCCCGATATCGAGTTCATCTGCGAAAAGCTCCCGGCCAACCGCCAGACCCTGCTGTTCTCCGCGACCATGCCGCCGCCTATCGAACGGCTGGCGGACAAGTTCCTCAGCAATCCGGTCAAGATCGAAGTCGCCCGCGCGGCCTCGACCAACAAGGATATTGCCCAGCACAAGGTCTTTGTCGAAAGCCGCAAGAAACGTGAAGTGCTGCGCGAGATCCTGCGGACCGACAATGTCCACACCGCGATGGTCTTCGCCAACCGCAAGACCACCGTGCGCGAGCTGGCCAAGAGCCTCAAGCAGCACGGGTTCGCGGTCGGCGAGATTCACGGCGACATGGACCAGAGCGCGCGCATGGCCGAGCTTGCCCTGTTCAAGGCAGGCGAGATCAACATTCTCTGCGCGAGCGACGTTGCGGCGCGCGGGCTCGACATCAAGGGTGTCAGCCACGTCTTCAATTTCGACACGCCCTGGCATCCGGACGATTACGTCCACCGCATCGGCCGCACCGGGCGCGCCGGTGCCAAGGGCCGCGCCTTTACCTTCGTAACCAAGGAAGACGCCGAAGCGATCTCCAACGTGGAGAAGCTGACCAAGTTCACCATCCCGGTGTTTGAACTGAGCGGGGCCACCGCGGGCGAGAACGCTCCGGCGGAGGACAAGCCGGCTCGCAAGTCGCGTTCGCGGAAGCCCAGGGCGGAACAGGACGCGGCACCCAAGGCCGACGAGACTGCGGCCCCCAAGGCCGCAAGGCCGCGCCGAAGCGAGCGCAAGCCTTCGCAGCCGAAGGCGGAAGCGGCACCGACCGAACTGGAGCCTGCCAGCGAGCCGGGCGAGTGGAACGGCCCGGTACCGGGGTTCCTGAGCGTTTCGCTGGGCTGACCTCCCGAGAGGGGACAGGCTTCGCCTTCCTCGGCCGTTTCCCAGGTCAATTGTCTCCGAACCAAGCCATGGCGTCGGCGCCCGCAGGAATGCGTGCGGGCGCAGGGGTTTCCGCCACACCGCCTCGGCCACATCGCTCGCCTGGGTGAGCTGGTCGGCTGGCAGTGTGCCGTGGTGCCCGAAGGCCTGCTCGATCAGTTCGGCGCAGGGTGCGGGCGAGGAGAAACTGCGTATCCTGCGCGAGGAACTGCCGCGAATATCTGGCCAGTTATTCCGTTGTCCGGGATGGGGGCGAAGCCGTCATGCCAGCCTGACGAAACTGTCGATCACCCGCTTGGGCCCGCTGGTCTCGAAATCGATTTCCAGCTTGTTGCCGTCCTGGCCGGTTACCGTGCCATAGCCGAACTTCTCGTGGAACACGCGCGCGCCGGGAAGGATGTCGCTGCGCGGCTTGGCGGCGTAGCTCGCAGCGCTGCGGCCGGGTTCGGCGAGGCGTTTGGGCACAGCGTCGTAGCCGGCCGAGACCGCCCGCTGCCAGCCGGGGCCGCGCGCGCGGGCGCGGTCGGGGCGGTCGCGTGCGACATGGGCGAAGGGATCGTCGTGTTCGCTCCAGCTCGCGCGCCACATGCTGGCCCCGCCGGAGAGCGAGCTTTCGACCTTGATGTGTTCCTCGGGCAGCTCCTCGATGAAGCGGCTCGGAATCGAGCTGGTCCATTGGCCGTAGATGCGCCGGTTGGCGGCGTGGAGGATGGTGCAGCGTCGCCGGGCGCGGGTGATCGCGACATAGGCGAGCCGGCGCTCCTCCTCCAGGCTGGCGAGCCCGCCTTCGTCCATCGCACGCTGGCTGGGAAACACGCCTTCCTCCCACCCGGGCAGAAAGACATGGTCGAACTCCAGCCCCTTGGCTGCGTGGATGGTCATGATGGTGACCTTTTCCTCGTCCTCGGCCGCGTCATTGTCCATCACCAGGCTGACGTGTTCGAGGAATTCGCCGAGCGTGGCGTATTCCTCCATCGCCCGCGCCAGTTCGGTGAGGTTGTCGGCCCGGCCCGCGCCTTCGGCGCTGCGGTCGGCCTTGAGCATGGCTTCATAGCCGCTCTCCTCAAGCACTGTCCGCAGCAATTCCGAGGGTGTGACCGTCTCGGCCAGTTCGCGCCAGCGCAGGAAATCGCGCATCAGGGCGCCGATCGTGCCAGCAGCGCGTTTGGATAGCTCGTCGCTGTCGGCAAGGTCGAGCGCGGCGGCGGCGAGCGGCAGGCTGGTGCGGCGTGCGTGCCGGTGCATGGCCTCGAGCGCCTTCGCCCCGAGCCCGCGCTTGGGCTGGTTGTGGATCCGCTCGAAGGCGAGGTCGTCCTGCGGCTGGGCGATGAGTCTGAGGTAGGCGAGTGCGTCGCGGATTTCGGCCCGTTCGTAGAAGCGGAAGCCGCCGATGATGCGGTAGGCGAGGCCGATCTGGATGAAGCGGTCCTCGAATTCGCGGGTCTGGTATTGCGCGCGGACGAGGATCGCGACCCGGTCGAGCGGGGCGCCTTCGCCCTCGAGCCGCTCGATCTCCTCGCCGACCCGGCGTGCCTCCTCGGGCGCGTCCCATACGCCGATCACGCGCACCTTCTCGCCATGGTTGCTTTCGGTCCAGAGCGTCTTGCCGAGCCGTTCGCTATTGGCCGAAATCAGCCCGGAGGCGGCCGCGAGGATATCGGGTGTGGAGCGGTAGTTCTGCTCGAGCTTGATTACCTTGGCGCCCGGAAAATCCTTTTCAAACCGCAGGATATTGGCAACTTCTGCCCCGCGCCATGAATAGATCGACTGGTCGTCGTCGCCCACCACGCAGATGTTCTTGCGCGCCTGGGCGAGCAGGCGGAGCCAGAGATACTGCACCGCATTGGTGTCCTGATATTCGTCGACCAGGACATATTTGAACCGCTGCTGGTACAGCTCCAGCACATCGCGGTGTGTGCGGAAGATCGTCAGCATATGCAGCAGAAGATCGCCGAAATCGCAGGCGTTGAGCGCTTTCAGCCGCTCCTGGTAAAGCCGGTACATCTGCTGGCCGCGGCCGTTGGCATAGGCCTCGTTCTCCACCGCATCGAGATCGCCCGGGGCCAGCCCCTTGTTCTTCCAGCGGTCGATCAGCCCGGCGAGTTGCTTGGCCGGCCAGCGCTTCTCGTCGAGGTCGCATTCACGGATCAGCTGCTTGAGCAGGCGCAGCTGGTCGTCCGTGTCGAGGATGGTGAAATTGCTTTCCAGCCCGACCAGTTCGGCATGGCGGCGCAGCATCCTGGCGCAGATCGAATGGAAGGTGCCGAGCCAGGGCATGCCCTCCACCGCATCGCCGATCAGCTGGCCGACGCGGTGGCGCATCTCGCGCGCGGCCTTGTTGGTGAAGGTGACGCAGAGGATCTCGCTCGGCCAGGCCAGCCGCTGGCGGATCAGGTTGGCGAGCCGGTGAGTCAGCGCGGCGGTCTTGCCGGTACCGGCCCCGGCCAGCATCAGCACCGGGCCCTCGGTCGTCTCGACCGCTTCGCGCTGGGGCGGGTTGAGCCGGTCGAGCCAGGCGGATTCCGATGGGGCAGGCGGGTGGGTCACCGGCGAACAGTTAGGGAACGCGTGGCATCAGGGCAAGGGCCGCGCCGAAGCAAATCCGTTGACAGGGCGGGCAGGCGGCTTACCGCTCCCGCGCCATGCAGCCTATCCGCCAGAACGCCCGCGTCCTGACCGCCGCCCTCGTCGGGACGACGGTCGAATTCTACGATTTCTACATCTATGCCACCGCGGCGGCGCTGGTGTTCGGGCCGCTGTTCTTCCCTGCCGAAAGCGCCAGCGCGCAATTGCTGCTCTCGCTGATGAGCTTCGGCGTTGCCTTCGTCGCGCGGCCAGTGGGGGCGATCGCCTTCGGTCATTTCGGGGACCGGCTCGGGCGCAAGAGCACGCTGGTCGCCTCGCTCCTGCTGATGGGTATCTCGACCCTGCTGATCGCCTTCCTCCCGACCTACCAGATGGTCGGCTGGGTCGCACCGCTGTTGCTGTGCGTGCTGCGCTTCGGCCAGGGCTTCGGCCTCGGCGGCGAATGGGGCGGGGCGGCGCTGCTGGCGGTCGAGAACGCGCCGAAGGGCTGGGAGGCGCGCTTCGGCAGTGCTCCGCAGCTCGGTGCTCCGCTCGGCTTTCTTGCTGCCAACGGATTATACCTTCTGCTGGGCCTGAATCTCAGCGATGCCGACTTCACCGCCTGGGGCTGGCGGATTCCCTTCCTGCTCAGCGCGGTATTGGTGATCCTCGGCCTGTGGGTCCGGCTGCGGATCGGCGAGACGCAGGCCTTTGCCCGCGCGCTGGAGGACGAAGCGCCGCACGCTGTCCCCCTGGGCGCGCTCATCCGTGACCACTGGGCGAGCGTGCTCGCCGGGAGCGCGGGGGTGATCGCCTGTTTCGCGATCTTCTATCTCTCGACCGCCTTCGCGCTCGGCCACATGACCACCGCGCGCGGGGTGGAGCGGGTGGACATGCTGCTGGTTCAGCTCGGCGCCAACAGCTTCCTCGCGCTCGGGATCGTGCTCGCGGCGATCTGGTCGGACCGCTATTCGTCCGGCCGCGTGCTGATGCTGGGGGCGGCCGCGACCATGGCGCTCGGCCTGCTGTTCGGCCCGGCGCTGGCCGGCGCGCCGTTGCCGATAGTCCTCGCCACGCTGTCGCTGGCGCTGCTGGTGATGGGCTTCGTCTACGGTCCGCTCGGCGCCTGGCTGCCGACGCTGTTCCCGGTCACCGTGCGCTACACCGGAGTCTCGGTCGCCTTCAACGCCGGCGGAATCGTCGGCGGGGCGCTGGCCCCGATCGCGGCGCAGATATTGAGCGGGGCGGGTGGGACTTCGCTGGTCGGCCTGTTCCTCACGGCCGCCGGCCTGGCGACGCTGCTCGGGATCATGGCCGCCCGACCGGCGGGCCGGCCCTAATCCGCCAGCCGTAGCAGGTGGAGGCGGGCCTTGCCCGAATCGCGCGTCGCATCGACGGTGAAGCCTTTCGGGTCGAACGCGTCCTTCTTCGAGGTTTCCACGCTGATCCAGGCCGAGGGCGCAATCCAGCCCAGCCGGCGCAGCTTGTCGAGCGCCACTGCTCCGGCATTGGTGCCATAGGGCGGGTCGAGCAGGATCAGGTCGGGCAGTTCGCGCGCCGGGCCGAGCGAAAGCACCGAGGATGCGCGCACGTCGCAGCGTGGCTGGGCCCGGAAGGCAGCGATATTGGCGCGCAGCGCGCGGATTGCCGCCGGGTCCTGCTCGACGAAGATCGCCCGTTCCGCCCCACGCGAGAGTGCTTCGAGCCCGAGCGCGCCCGAGCCGGCGAAGAGATCCGCCACCAGCAGGCCTTCGAAACTGCCGAGCCGGCTGGCGAGCATGTTGAACAGCGTCTCGCGCGTGCGGTCGGCGGTCGGGCGGGTGGTGTCGCCCGGCGGCGCCTGCAGCTTGCGCCCGCGCCATTCGCCGCCGATGATCCTCACAGCTTGCCTTCGCGCTGGAGCTGCTTGCGGAAGCGTTCGACCTCGGCCTGCTTGACCTCGGCCACCGCGCCGCGGGGGAGGTCGCCCAGTTCGTAGGGGCCGTAGCTGGTGCGCATCAGCCGGTTGACCTGCAGCCCGAGATGTTCGAGCACGCGGCGGACCTCGCGGTTCTTGCCTTCGGCCAGGGTCATCTCGATCCACTGGTTGCGCCCCGTCCGGCGCTCGAGATTGGCGTCGATCCTCCCGTAGCGGATGCCGTCGATCTCGACCCCCTCGATCAGTTCCTCAAGCTGCGCCTGGGTCACCTCGCCGAAGGCGCGCGCGCGGTAGGTGCGCGGGATTCCGCTGGCCGGCAGTTCCATCGCTCGCTTGAGTTCGCCGTCATTGGTCAGCAGCAGCAGGCCCTCGGTGGTCATGTCGAGCCTTCCGACCGGCATGACCCGCCCGGCGCCGCGCGGAAGGGCGTTGCGCAGGGCGTTGTAGATGGTCGGGCGGCCCCTGGGGTCGCTCTCGGCGGTGATCAGTCCGCTCGGCTTGTGGAACAGGAATATCCGGGTCGCCTCGGCCTTGCCGACCGGTTTGCCGTCGACCGTCACCCCCATGAGGCTGGTCAGGATCGTCGCCGGCGTTTCGAGCACGACTCCGTCGAGCGCGATGCGCCCCTCGGCGATCATCCGCTCTACCTCGCGGCGGCTGGCGACGCCTGCGCGCGCGAGGAGCTTGGCGATCCGTTCGCCATCGGGCCGGTCCGGCGATTTTGCTTGAGGAGGCATGCGCGGCCCTTAGCCGCATCCTCGTGCTGGTGGAAGCCCGCCTAGGAGGCCTGGCTTCGCTGGCTGGGATGCGGCAACCGGTCCGGCCGGTCGTCCTCGGGATAGTAATCGCGCCATCCGTCGTGGTCGCGCAGCAGCGGGGTGTCGCAGCGCTCGCAGCTGGTGCGGTAGTCGAGCGTGTCGTTCCAGACACGCCGGCGGTTTACCTTGTGGCCTCGCAGCCGGCACAGAACATGGGACATGGGCGACCATTCCTTTTCGAATTTCCGGCCCCCGTCGGGTCCCTGCGCCCGATGATGCACTTGCTAACACGGCAGTCAGTTTCGCGGGAGCGGGAAATCGTGGGATTGCGCGCCGCTCGCCCTTTCCTTGGCGCGCTTCACCGCTAAGCTTTGTCGGCACACCACAAGGAAGGTTTCGCCGAATGCCGGAAATCCAGGGAGCAGAGGTCGCCGCGCCACGGCGCAGCCTCGCCGATTCGGTGAAGCCCTATCTCGAAAAGGAATCGCTGGCGGCGTTCTTCCTCGGGATTTCCTCGGGCTTCCCCTTCGCCATGATCGCCGCGACTCTGACCACCCGGCTGGCGCAGGACGGGATCGAGAAATCCACCATCACCGCCTTCAGCCTCGCCTTCCTGGTCTATAATCTCAAATTCCTCTGGGCCTGGATCGTCGACGGGGTGAAGATACCCATCCTTCACCGGCTGGGACAACGCGTGTCCTGGATGGTGGTGGTCGGCCTGTTTGTGATCGCTGCCGTGGTCAATCTCGCGCTGGCCGATCCCCAGGCGGATATCGTCTGGGTGGCCACATCCGCCGTGCTGGTCGGCGTGGCCGGCGCGACCTTCGACATCGTCATCGACGCCTACCGGATCGAGACGCTCAAGCCCTACCAGCTCGGAACCGGTTCGGGGATGAGCCAGTACGGCTGGCGGATCGGCGCGGCGGGCGCCGCGGCGCTGGCGCTGGTGATCGCAGCCCGTTACGGCTGGGCCGCCGCCTATATCGCCTGTGCCGGCTTTGCCCTCCCGGCGATGCTGACCGCGCTGATCCTTGGCGAGCCGCCGCGGCACAAGGAGCCCAGTGAACGCAAGGGGCTGACCGAGGTCTGGCGCTCGGCTGCCGGGCCCTTTGTGGAGTTCTTCCAGCGCAGCGGCGCCTGGCTGGTCCTGCTGTTCATCCTCGTCCACAAGATCGGCGATACGCTGGCCAACCTGACCTTCCGTCTGCTGTTCGACGATCTTGGTTACAGCAATGACGAGATTGCCTTCTACGACGTCGGGATCGGCTTCTGGGCGCTGATCGTCGGCGTCTTCGTTGGCGGGATCGTCTATGCCCGGCTCGGGCTCAAGAAATCGGTGCTGCTTTCGCTGGTGCTGATGGCGATCTCGAACCTCAGCTTCGCCCTGCTGGCGGCTGCGGGAAAGAGCAATCTCGGCATGGCGGCGGCGATCGCCTTCGAAAATTTCGCCAGCGGCTATGGCGGCGTGGTGGTGGTCGCCTATTTCTCGGCCTTGTGCGACCTGCGTTTCACAGCGGCGCAATATGCGCTGATCAGCGCTGGGGCGAGCATCGTCGGGCGTTTCCTCACCGGTACCACGGCCGGCAGCCTGATCGAGGCGTTCGGCTATGTGAATTTCTACGTGCTGACCACCATAGTGGCGCTGCCGGGCATCGTCCTGTTCTGGTGGATGAGCCGGGTCGGGCTGGTCGACAGCTCGATGGGTACGGCCGGGACGGAAAAGGCTCCGGAAGAATAGGATACGCGGGTCCGCTCTCCCCTCCTGCAGGCGGGGGGGGCACCCTGCTGCGACTAACCCAACCCGCGGTTCGGCAAGTCTCGCTATCCCTCCCGCTTGCGGGAGGGGTACCTACGCCGCCTCCCGCTTTTTCGCCTTCCTGACGATCCCGCTCAGCCCCTTGGTCAGCTGCGCCAGCCCGTTGAGGCGGCTCTGCGGATCGCCCCAGGCGCGGTTGATCACAAGCTTCATGTCGGGCCGCAGCTTGGCGGTATCCTTGAGCCGCTCGACATAGGCGATCAGGCCCATGGGATCGGGGAATTCGTCCTTGTGGAAGCTGACCAGCGTGCCGCGCGCGCCGACGTCGATCTTGGCGATATGGGCCGCGATTGCCTGGTGCTTGATCTCGATCAGCTTGACGAGGTTGGCGGTCGGGGCGGGCAGGGGTCCGAAGCGGTCGATCATCTCGGCCGCCATTGCCTCCAGCTCGGCCTTGCCCTGCGCGTCGTTGAGGCGGCGGTAGAGCGCCATCCGTACGGCGAGGTCGGGAACGTAATCCTCGGGGATCATGATCGGCGCATCGACGGTGATCTGCGGGCTGAGGCCGCTGGTGTCCTCCTTGAGCCCGGCTGCACCCGCCTTGGCGGCAAGAATCGCGTCTTCCAGCATCGACTGGTAGAGTTCGAAGCCGACCTCGCGAATATGGCCCGACTGTTCGTCGCCGAGCAGGTTGCCGGCGCCGCGAATGTCGAGATCGTGACTGGCAAGCTGGAAGCCTGCGCCGAGGCTGTCGAGGTCGCCGAGCACTTTGAGCCGTTTCTCGGCCACTTCGGACAGCTGCACGTCCTGCGCATAGGTGAGATAGGCGTAGGCCCGCAGCTTGGAGCGCCCGACCCGACCGCGCAGCTGGTAGAGCTGGGCCAGGCCGAAGATGTCGGCGCGGTGGATGATGATCGTGTTCGCGCTGGGAATGTCGAGCCCGCTTTCGACGATGGTCGTCGCCAGCAGCACGTCGTATTTCTTTTCGTAGAAGGCGCTCATGCGCTCCTCGACCTCGCCCGCCGCCATCTGGCCGTGGGCGCTGACGTATTTCACCTCGGGTACGTTCTCATGCAGCCAGTCCTCGATTCCGGCCATGTCGGCGATGCGCGGGACGACGATGAAGCTCTGCCCGCCGCGGTGGTGTTCGCGCAGCAGTGCCTCGCGCATGACCATGTCGTCCCATTCCATCACATAGGTGCGTACCGCCAGCCGGTCGACCGGCGGGGTCTGGATGGTCGAGAGCTCGCGCAGGCCCGACATAGCCATCTGCAGCGTGCGGGGGATCGGCGTGGCGGTGAGGGTGAGGACGTGAACGTCGGTCTTGAGTTCCTTGAGCCGTTCCTTGTGCTTGACCCCGAATCGCTGCTCTTCGTCAACGATTACAAGGCCAAGTCGCTTGAACTTCACCTGCTTCGAGAGGATCGCGTGAGTCCCGATCACGATGTCGACCGTGCCGTCGGCGAGACCGTCGCGCGTCGCAGCGGCCGATTTTGCGCCCACCAGCCGGGAGAGCGCACTGACGCGGAGCGGGAAGCCGGCAAAGCGCTCGCGGAACTTTTCGGCGTGCTGGCGCGCGAGCAATGTCGTCGGGGCGACCACGGCGACCTGCTGCCCGGCCATGGCGGTGACGAAGGCGGCGCGCAGGGCGACCTCGGTCTTGCCGAAGCCGACGTCGCCGCAGACCAGCCGGTCCATCGGCTTGCCTTCGGCGAGATCCTTGAGCACGTCGTCGATCGCGGCGTCCTGGTCCTCGGTCTCCTCCCAGGGGAAACGCTCGGCGAATTGCGCGTAGCTGGCTTCCTCGGCCTCGAACACCGGCGCCTTCTTGAGCGCGCGCTCGGCGGCTACCTGCATCAGCTCGCCGGCGATCGCGGTGATGCGTTCCTTGAGCCGCGCGCGGCGCTTCTGCCAGGCTTCGCCGCCGAGCCGGTCGAGCGGGACCGCCTCGTCGCTGCTGCCGTAGCGGGAGAGCACGTCGATATTCTCGACCGGGATGTAGAGCTTGTCGCCCCCGGCATATTCGAGCCGGACGCAGTCATGCGCGCTCTTGCCGACCGTAATCGGCTCGAGCCCGACATATTTGCCGATCCCGTGCTCCATATGGACGATCAGATCCCCCCGGCGCAGCGCGGAGAGCTCGGCGAGGAAGGCGTCGGCGTCCTTCCTGCGCTTCTTGCGGCGGACCAGCCGGTCGCCGAGGATGTCCTGCTCGGTGACCAGTTCGAGCTGGTCGTTGGCGAAGCCGCTTTCGAGCGGAAGGACCACGGCGGAGGGCGTGCCGCGGGCCGAGAGGCCGAGCGCTTCCTGCCAGCTTTCGGCCAGCTTCACGTCGGCCCCGGCCTCGCCGAGGATCGAGGCCAGCCGCGCGCGGCTGCCGGTCGAATAGGCAGCGATGAGCGGGCGCTTCTTCGCCTTGCCGAGTGCCTGCAAATGCTTCGCCGCGGCCTCGTAGACATTGGCCCCGCGCGCCCGCTCGGGCGTGAAATCGCGCGATCCGGAAAAGCCGAAATCGACGACCTTCTCGCTGGCCGGCTGCTGGAAGATGTCGGTCCGGTGGATCGGCCAGCCGGAGACCCGCCCGGCCACTTCGTCGGCGGTGAGATAAAGCGCATCGACCGGCAGCGGGCGGTAGCTCCCCGCCGCCTGGCCCGCGCTTTCGCTGCGCTGGCGGTGGTAATCGGCAATATCGGCCAGCCGTTCCTCGATCGCGCCGGCGGAGCCGCCATCCATCACGATCACGTCCTCGGTGGAAAGGTGGTCGAACAGGGTCGCAAGCTTGTCCTCGAACAGCGGGAGCCAGTGCTCCATCCCGGCCAGCCGGCGCCCGTCGCTGACTGCCTGGTAAAGCGGGTCCTGCGTGGCATTGGCGCCGAAGCGCTCGCGGTAGCGGCTGCGGAAGCGCTTGATCGTTTCCTCGTCGACCAGCGCCTCGCTTGCCGGGAGCAGCAGGTGGCCTTCGAGCACGCCGGTGCTGCGCTGGCTATTGGGATCGAACAGCCGCAGGCTCTCGAGCTCGTCGCCGAAGAAATCGAGGCGCAGGCCGGAGCCCAGTCCAGAAGGATAGATATCGAAGATCGAGCCGCGCACCGCGAATTCGCCGGCATCGGCGACGGTGTCGGTGCGGCTGTAGCCCTGGCGCTGGAGCAGGGCGACGAGGCTTTCGCGGCCGATCTGCATCCCAGGCTTGAGCGCGCGCACGCTCTCGCGGATGCGGAAGGGGGTAAGCACGCGCTGGAGCAGGGCGTTGACCGTGGTCACCAGCAATTGCGAGCCCTTGGCCCCCACCTGCAGCCGGTGGAGCGCGGCGAGCCGGGCCGTGCCGGCCGAATGGACCGGGCTGACCCGGTCGTAAGGCAGGCAGTCCCAGGCCGGGAACTCGATCACCTCGATTTCGGGCGCGAAGAAGCCGGCGGCATCGGTCACCGCGCGCATGGCTGCCTCGTCGGGCGCGATGAAGACCGCGCGGCCCCTGGCGGCGCGGGCGAGGTCGCCCAGCACCAGCGGCTGCGCGCCGCGCGCGACTGCGGCGAGGGTGAGCGGCTGCTGCGCGGCCAGGATTGCATTCAGGTCAGCCATCGGGTTCTCGCTCGGGCCACACGCAAAAAGCCCCCTGCCGGAATCGGGAGGGGGTTTCGGGTCAGGGTTCGGAAGAGGTCCCTAGCGGCTGGTGTCGACGTAGTCGAGCCGCCGCATCCGCTCCATCAGCGGGCCGGCGAAGCGTTCGGGCACCTCCTGCGCGCCCATCACCCAGTCGAGGATGAAGACATCGTCCATGTCGAGCAGCGACTCGAACCAGGCGATCTCTTCCTCGCCCCATTCGTGATGGAAGCGGTCGAAGAAGCAGCCCATCATGTAGTCGGCCTCGCGCGTGCCGCGGTGCCAGGCGCGAAACTTGAGGCGGGCGAGGCGGGTTGCGGATACGGTCATGCCGGGCGCGGTAGGCCGCGCCCGCGCAAGAGGCAAGCTCAGGCCGAGGCCAGCGCCTTCTCGATCTCGGGTACAGGCGAGGTCGCCAGGCCGAGGGGGAGCTCTCCCTTGATCAGGGACTTCAATTCCTTGTGATACTTCAGCCGCATTTCGCCCAGGCTCCGGGGATCGGCCACGATCACCAGCTCGCCGAGTTTGCCCTTCAGCGCCTGGAGGTTGAGCCAGTCGGCGACGGCGGCGACATGGGCGTCCTCCTCCATCCGGTCGTCGGTCGGGTTGCGGCTGGTGTTGGTATGGTGGCGCTTGCCGCCATCGTAATTGGTCCGTTCGAGTTCCGGCGAGGCCAGGGCCTTGAGCCTGGGTTCGGCCGCGAGGCCGTCGTTCTCGAACAGGGTGAAATTCTCGCCATCGATCACGGCGACAAGGGTACCTTTCGGCAGAAGCATAGGGGTCTCCTTTCCTTGCAAGCCCCATAACACAGCACGGCGATTCGCGATTGCCCACCCGCCTGCGATCGCAAGTGGCGACATTCGCGCCAATCGCGCTATGACACCGGTCAAATGCGGCCCGACCTTCTCAACCCCCTGTTTGCCGAAACCGAGACGCTGGAAGGCGTGGGGCCGAAGCTGCGCAAGCCGCTCGAGAAGCTCGGCCTCGCGCGGATCAAGGATTTCGCCTACCATTTGCCCGACCGCTTCGTGCAGCGCCGCAGCGTGGCCAATCTCGACGAGGCTCAGGTGGGCGAACAGATCGTCGTCGCGCTGACTCCGGCCGAGCACCGCAGCTCCTCCGGGCGCGGGCCCTTCCGCGTGCTGGCCGCCGACGCGCTCGGCAATATCTGCGCACTGACCTATTTCGGCCGCGCCAGCTACAGCGCGAAGAAGCAGCTCCCGCTGGGCGAGAAACGCTGGGTGGCGGGCAAGCTCGAGCAATATGGCCAGATGCTCCAGATCGTCCATCCGGACCATGTCGCCGAGGACAGCGGCGGCGCGCTCGGCCGGCTGGTCGAACCGGTCTACCGCCTGTCCGAAGGGTTGACCCAGCCGCGGATCGCCACCTTCGTCCAGCAGGCACTGGATCGGGTGCCGGAACTGCCCGAATGGATCGAGCCGGGCGTGCTCGGCCGCGAACACTGGCCGGCCTGGCGCGATGCGTTGGTGCTCGCCCATCGCGGCGAGCACGCTCAGGCGCGCGACCGGCTGGCCTATGACGAACTGCTCGCCAATTCGCTCGCGCTGATGCTGGTACGGGCCAGCAACAAGGCGCGCCGCGGGCAGGTGCTCCAGGGCGACGGGCACCTGCGCGGCAGGTTGCAACTACCGTTTCCACTCACGGGGGCGCAGCAGCGCTCGATCGGCGAGATCGCGGGCGACCTCGCGCAGGCCTCGCCCATGCTGCGACTGCTCCAGGGCGATGTCGGTGCGGGCAAGACGGTGGTGGCGCTCGAAGCCATGCTGATCGCCAACGAAGCGGGCGCCCAGGCCGCCCTGCTGGCGCCGACCGAGATCCTCGCCCGCCAGCATTACGAGACGCTGCGCAAGCTGGCCGCGCCGACCGGGGTGACAGTGGCGCTGCTGACCGGGCGGGACAAGGGCCGGGCGCGCGAGAGCATATTGATGGGGCTGGTGGACGGCAGCATCGACATCCTCGTCGGCACCCATGCGATATTCCAGGACACGGTCAGCTATCGCAATCTCGGCCTGGTGGTGATCGACGAGCAGCACCGCTTCGGGGTCGGTCAGCGGCTGATGCTGACGCAGAAAGGCAAGGTCACGCCGCATTGCCTGGCGATGACCGCCACCCCGATCCCGCGCACGCTGACGCTCGCCCAATATGGCGAGATGGACGTCAGCCGGCTCGACGAAATGCCGCCCGGGCGCCAGCCGATCGACACCAGGGTCCTACCGCTCGAACGCCTGCCCGATGTCGTGACCGCGCTCGAGCGCCACTTCGCCACGGGCCAGCAGGCCTATTGGGTCTGCCCGATGGTCCGCGACAGCGAGAGCGAGGACCTTGCTGCCGCCGAGGCACGCTATGCCGCGCTCAGGGAGCGTTTCGGCGAGCAGGTCGTCCTCGTCCATGGCCAGCTCCGGCCCGAGGCCAAGGATGCCGCGATGGAGCGCTTCGCCGGCGGCGCGGCGCGCCTGCTGGTCGCGACCACGGTGATCGAGGTCGGGGTCGACGTGCCCAATGCCACGCTGATGGTGATCGAGCAGGCCGAACGCTTCGGCCTCGCGCAATTGCACCAGTTGCGAGGCAGGGTGGGGCGAGGGAGCGAAAAGAGCACCTGCCTGCTGCTGCGCGGCGAGACCCTCTCCGAAACCGCCCGCCGGCGGCTGGCGCTGATGCGCGAGACCCAGGACGGCTTCCGCCTCGCCGAGGAAGATCTCGAACTGCGCGGCGGCGGCGAGTTGCTGGGAACGCGCCAGAGCGGCGACACGCCTTTCAGCATCGCCAGCCTCGAACAGATCCAGAAGCTGCTGCCGGTCGCCCATGACGATGCGCGCCTGCTGATGGAGCGCGACGGCGGGCTCGCCAGCGAACGCGGCCAGGCGGCGCGGGTGCTGCTCTATCTGTTCGAGCGCGACTGGGGCGTGACCCTGCTCCGGGGCGGCTGACAGGCCGGGAGGCCACGGCTTCGGCCACATAATCGATGAAGCACGGCGTGCGCGGGGAGGCGGGCCTTGAAATGCCACATTCCTCTCCGATATACCCCCATAGGGTATAGAGAGGGAGCGCGAGTCGATGGGCGGTCACGATCAAAGCCAGCATCACGGCCATGCCTGCCATGGCCACCACCCGGAAGCGCCCGAGGACGGGCGCTACGACCTGGTACCGGAGGGCTTTTCCGGCCCGGTCTATACCTGTCCCATGCATCCCGAGGTGCGCCAGCCAGGGCCGGGCGCCTGCCCGCTTTGCGGCATGGCGCTCGAACTCGAATCCGCGGCCATGGCGGCCGAGGCGCCCAATCCCGAACTGGTGGATTTCACCCGCCGCTTCCGGATCGGGGCCGTGCTCACGCTGCCGGTGCTGCTGCTCGCCATGGGGCCGATGGTCGGCCTCGGCGGACTGCGCTCCGCGCTCGGCGAAGGCATGGCGCAATGGGCAGAGCTCGTGCTGGCCACGCCGGTAGTGCTGTGGTGCGGCTGGCCCTTCCTCGAGCGCGGCTGGAAGTCCTTCCGTTCGTGGAACCTCAACATGTTCTCGCTCATCGCGATGGGCGTCGCCGCGGCCTGGAGCTTCAGTGTTCTGGCGGTCATCGCGCCGGGCATATTCCCCGCCGGCTTCCGCGACATGCATGGCCGCGTCCCGGTTTACTTCGAGGCCGCGGCGATGATCGTCGTGCTGGTCCTGCTCGGCCAGGTCATGGAACTGCGTGCCCGCGAGGGGACCGGCAAGGCGATCCGCGCCCTGCTCGACCTGGCCGCGAAGACGGCCCGCGTGATCCGCGCCGACGGCAGCGAGGAAGAGATCCCGCTCGACCGGGTCCTGCCCGGCGATCGCCTGCGCGTGCGCCCGGGCGAGAAGGTCCCGGTCGATGGCGATGTGGTCGAGGGGCGCTCTCCGGTTGACGAAAGCATGCTCACCGGCGAACCGCTTCCGGTCGAGAAAACGGTCGGCGATCCGGTCACCGGTGCCACGCTCAACGGCACCGGCAGCCTGGTGATCGAGGCGCGCCGGGTTGGCGCCGACACCATGCTCAGCCAGATCGTCGAGATGGTCGCCAGGGCTCAGCGATCGCGCGCGCCGATCCAGAAATACGCCGATACGGTGGCCGGCTGGTTCGTCCCCGCGGTGATCGGGGTGGCGGTGCTCGCCTTCGCCGCCTGGGCGTTGTGGGGCCCGCCGCCGGCGCTCTCCTATGCGCTGATCGCGGCGGTTTCGGTGCTGATCATCGCCTGTCCCTGTGCGCTCGGCCTCGCCACGCCGATGTCGGTCATGACCGCGACTGGCCGCGGCGCGCAGGAAGGCGTGCTGATCCGGAACGCCGAAGCGCTCGAACGCTTCGAGAAGGTCGATACGCTGATCGTCGACAAGACAGGCACGCTGACCGAGGGCAAGCCCCGGCTGGTGGCGGTGCTGCCCGAGGCGGGCTTTGACGAAGCGGAGGTGCTGCACCTCGCCGCTACGCTCGAGAAGGGCTCTGAACACCCGCTGGCCGAAGCGATCCTGCGCGGGGCGGAAGAGCGCGGCCTCACGCTCGCCGGAGCGGAGGATTTCGAGGCGATCACCGGCAAGGGTGTCTGCGGCACTGTCGGTGGCCGGACGGTCGCGCTTGGGAATCCCCGGCTGGTGGCCGATTTCGGGCTCGACCCGGCGCCGCTGGAGGAACTCGCCAACGCCCGCCGCGACGAGGGCGAGACGGTGATGTTCGTCGTCGTCGAAGGCGCGCTTGCCGGCATGGTCAGCGTGGCCGACCCGGTCAAGCAGACCACGCCCGCGGCGTTGCAGGCGCTCCACGCGCTCGGTCTGAGGATCATCATGGCCACAGGCGACAACGCGCGCACCGCGCGCGCCGTCGCCGCCCGCCTCGGGATCGACGAGGTCCGCGCCGACGTCCTGCCGCAGGACAAGGCGCAGCTGATCGCCGAACTGCAGCGGCAGGGCCGCAAGGTCGCCATGGCCGGCGACGGGGTCAACGACGCCCCCGCGTTGGCCCAGGCCGATGTCGGGATCGCCATGGGCACCGGCGCCGATGTCGCGATCGAGAGCGCCGGGATCACGCTGGTGAAGGGCAATCTCGAGGGGATCGTCCGCGCACGGCGGCTGGCCCGGGCGACCATGCGCAACATCCGTCAGAACCTGTTCTTCGCGCTGGTCTATAACGGCGCGGGCGTACCGGTCGCGGCCGGGCTGCTCTACCCGGTTGCCGGCATTCTCATCAGCCCGATGTTCGCGGCCCTGGCCATGAGCGCTTCCTCCGTCTCGGTCGTGCTCAATGCGCTCCGGCTCGGCCGGCAGGAAATCTGACGCTGCGGCAAGGGCTTGCAGGACTCGACAAGGGCGATTCGATCTGGCTTAATGCCGCCCAGAGCCAGCAAATGGCCACCGAGGAGAGGTCGCGTGATCAAGCATTACATCCTGCATCCGGTCCGTTCGTTCCGTCATCGCCGCATGGTGCGGCGCAGGCTGAGGCTGCTCGCCGCCGCCTGACGGCGCAGTGCGCGAAAGGCGACGGAGCGTTGCGCTGCCGATAGGCCGGGTCCATATGGCCGGCATGGCGGACCATTGCTGTTCATCCAAGGGAAGCGAACTCGAACGACTCGCCCGGCAGGCGGACCAGCGCCGCGTGCTGATCGCGGTGCTCGTCATCAACGCAACCATGTTCGTGGCCGAATTCGGCGCGGGGGTCGTCGCGGGCTCGGCGGCGCTGATGGCCGATGCTACCGACATGCTCGGCGACGCGCTGGTCTATGGCGTCAGCCTCTACGCGCTGTCGCGCGGTGAGCGTTGGAAGGCCGGCGCGGCCGCCTTCAAGGGTGTCTTCATCCTCCTGCTCGGCCTCGGCATCCTCGTCAATGTGGCGATCAAGATCCGCAGCGGGGTCCCGCCGTCCTCCACGCTCATGCTGGGCTTCGGTGCGCTGGCACTGGCCGCGAACCTTTTCTGCCTGCGGCTGCTCTGGCGTTTCCGGAGCCAGGACGTGAACATGGCCAGCACTTTCGAATGTTCGCGCAACGACGTGATCTCGAATCTCGGCGTATTGCTGGCTGCCGGCGCGGTGGCGTGGACCGGCTCGCCCTGGCCCGATATCGTGATCGGCACGCTGATGGCGCTGATCGTGCTGCGCAGCGCGCTGCGCGTGCTTTCCGCCGCGCTGCCGCAGCTCAGGGCCGGGCAGGCCTGACCGGGCCGAGCAGGTCCTTGTCTTGCCGTCCCATGTCGCCCACATAGGCGGCAAATCCAAACCTCACCAAGAACGGAAGATCCCATGTCCACCAGCACCCAGACCGCCGCCGACCTCGCCAAGGATATCGAGCGCGTCTTCGCCCTCCAGCAGGCCCATCAATGGGACGTCAAGGCGAGCAGCGCCGAGCAGCGCAAGGCCAAGCTGGCGAAGCTGAAGGCGGCGGTCGAGGCCCATGCCGACGACATCGTCGCCGCGGTGCTCGCGGACACGCGCAAGCCCGAGGGCGAGATCCGCGTCACCGAAGTGCTCAACATCACCGGCAACATCCAGCGCAACATCGACAATGTCGAAGAGTGGATGAAGCCGACCGTGGTCGAAACCACCAACAACCCGGATGACCGCGCGCAGATCATGTACGAGGCGCGCGGCGTCTGCCTGATCCTCGGCCCGTGGAACTTCCCGCTCGGCCTGACCTTCGGCCCGCTTGCAGCTGCCGTTGCGGCCGGCAATTGCTGCATGGTCAAGCTGACCGACCTCTGCCCGGCGACCGCGAAGATCGCCAAGGTGATCGTCGAGGAAGTCTTCGAGGAGAACGAGGTCGCGGTCTTCGAAGGTGATGTCTCGGTGGCCGAGGCGCTGCTCGAACTGCCCTTCAACCACATCTTCTTCACCGGCAGCACCAAGGTCGGCAAGATCGTCGCCGCGGCGGCGGCCAGGAATCTCGCCAGCGTGACACTCGAACTGGGCGGCAAGAGCCCGGTGATCGTCGACGAGGGCGCCAATGTCGAGGCGATTGCCGCGGCGCTGGCCGGGGCCAAGCAGTTCAACGGCGGCCAGGCCTGCATCTGCCCCGACTATGTCTTCGTCAAGGAAGAGCAGCAGGGCCCGCTGGTCGAGGCCTTCAAGGCCAATGTGCAGAAGAACCTCTACAACGAGGACGGCAGCATCAGGAAGGAAGCCATCGCCCAGGTCGTCAACGAGCGCAATTTCGAACGCGTGAAGGGTCTGTTCGAGGATGCGGTAGCCAAGGGCGCCACGGTCGAGACGGGCGGGGTGTTCGAGGAAGACGGGCTGACCGTCCACCCGACCATGCTGACCGGGGTCACCCCGCAGATGACCATCCTGCAGGAGGAGATCTTCGCCCCGCTGCTGCCGGTGATGACCTACGACACTCTCGACCAGGCGATCGGCTACATCGAGGCGCGCGACAAGCCGCTCGCGCTCTATGTCTTCAGCCCCAATGAGGACAATGTCGAGAAGGTCCTCCAGCGCACCTCCTCGGGCGGGGTGACCGTCAACGGGGTCTTCTCGCATTACCTCGAGAACAACCTCCCCTTCGGCGGCGTCAACCAGAGCGGCACCGGCAGTTATCACGGCTATTTCGGCTTCAAGGCCTTCAGCCACGAACGGGCGGTCTATCTGCACCAGTAAGGCTGCGGTGGCCGGACGGATCCTGTGTCCGTCCGGCTTTCGGCCGGAGTCGGCCTACAGCGCCACGCATTGCGGCAGGGTCGCGCGCAGCGCGGCGGGAGCGGCGGCGAGCGAGACCTGGCCTTCCAGCCGGCCGTTGATGCGCAGATAGGCCATGTCTTGCCAGGTCATCAGATGGTCGACCAGCGGCAAGCCGGCAAGGCCGCCGACCCAGTATGTTCCGGCGCTGTTCGCCCGCTGCACTGGAATGTTGACGATCCTTCCGGCGAAGTTCCAGCCGAGCGTGCTTTGCGATCCCGCGGCGCCCCGGTTCAGCAGCATGGCCAGGTAAGGCCGGCCATTCTCGCAATAGAGCGTGAGCGAGACGATGCTGGGCGATGCCGCGGCCTCGACATAGGCGACCGGCGCGCGGCCCTCGACCGGCAGGATTTCCCAGGGCGTGCCTGGCGCCGCATTTGCCGTTTCGAGCGGGCTGCGCGCAAGCATCTCGCGGATATCCCGCGGCTCCGCCATGCGCCCGCTCGCCGGTGCATGGACGGTCAGCCGACCCTGTTCCCACATGCCCACCTGCACCGCGCGCTGCGCCGGGTCGATGATCACATAGGCCTGGTCCTCGCCCCCGCGATGCGGTGCGTTGCCATAGAGATAATAGAGGCCGCCCTCGCGCCCGAGCGGGCCTACGGTGGCGAGATTTTCTTCCAGCACCGCCATCTTTGGGCCGAGCGCGGTGCGCAGGGCCTGGGCGATCTCGCCCTTGTCGAACAGGTCGATATTCTCAGCCGAATAACTGCCCGGATAACGCCCGACCATCGCGGTCAGATTGGCCCATTCGAGCGGGATGGCCTGTTCGGGCGGATCGGCCGCTGCCGCGCCGGGTGCGGCGGCACTGCCGGTCCCCGGGCAGAGGCGGTAGCGTCCCGCCAGCGAGGCATGGAAGGGATCGAGCCGCTGGCCCGGTTCGGCATTGGCTTCGATCCGCAGGGCTCCCGGCGTTTCCTCGTCATTCGCATAGAGCAGCACGGGCCCCATGTCTCCGGCGCTCACGGGGAAGGGGAAGAAGGCGAGGGTGATGCCCTCGTAGCGCATGCCGAAGAAACTCACCGCATATTCGAGGCGCGAAACCGGCACGGTGCGGCCGCCGGAGGTGAAGGCCATGCCCGCCCCGTCGATCACCACGCGCGGTTCGCGGGCGCAGTCGCCGTCCGGCGCATAGCTGCCGTAGATATGGTCCACGCCCTGCCCATCGAGGCCGGTCACCGTCAGCGCCTGCGCAGAGGCCGGAAGCAGCAGCGCCCCGATCATCCAGCCGGGAGCCCACGCCCAATGTTCAGGAAGTATGCCAAATCCCGCCATATGAGGTCCCCAGCCCGGGCTGCGCGCCTTCGGACATTATGCGCAGGCGACCCCACCGAGTCGACAGGAATTCGGCCGTCCGGGCCCTTTCCCGTGGCGGTTTCGCCGGTGCCGGCCTCCCCGGTCATGACCGGGGGCAGCTCGGCGCGCGCAAGCCACGGCCATGCGTCCTTCTGCCCTTCATCTTCCTGTCCGGATCGGGTTGCCAGTCGGAGCGCTTTCCCGCGGCCGGGGGCAGCCTTTTTCATTGCAGGGCAAGGTTCGCGACCCTAAACCCCGGCCACTTCCGTCACGCCACCAGCCAGGGGCCGCCGCTTGATCCTCTCCCCTTTCGAATGGACGATAGCCAAGCGCTACATGATGCCCGGGCGGGGCGAGGCCTTCATTGCCATGGTCGCCGGGATCAGCCTGGTCGCGGTCATGCTCGGGGTCGCCGCGCTGGTGATCGTGATGAGTGTGATGAACGGCTTCCGCGCCGAACTGCTCGACAAGATCACCGGGCTCAATGGCCATGCGATCGTCCAGGCCTATGGCGGGCGGCTCGAGAACTGGCAGGATGTGCTCGAGGAAGTCCGCGCGACGCCGGGCGTCACCGATGCCTCGCCGCTGATCGAGCAGCCGCTGCTGGCGACCTATGAAGGCCGCGCCGGCGCGGTGCTGCTGCGCGGCAATATACCCGAGGATATCCGGGCACTCCAGGACAAGCTCGTTGCCGGCAGCCTCGTCCCGCTCAAGCCGGGCGAGGGGCAGGTCGCGATCGGCAAGGCCCTGGCGGAGAACATGGGTATCAGGGTCGGCGACGTGATCACGGTGATCAACCCGGCCGGTCGCTCGACGCCCTTCGGCACCGTCCCGCGCCAGGTCGGCTATACGGTTGCGGCGGTGTTCGAAATCGGCATCTACCAGTTCGACGAAACCTATGTCGTCATGCCGATGGAGGATGCCCAGACCCTGCTGCTCTCGGGCGACACGATCGGGATGATCGAGGTGACCACCGAGGATGCCGAGAAGGTCGAGACGATCCTTGCCCCCTTGCAGCAGGAACTGGCCGGCCAGGCGGTGGTCTCGAGCTGGAAACAGATCAATTCCGGCCTGTTCGAGGCGCTGGCGGTGGAACGGGTGGCGATGTTCGTGGTCCTCTCGATCATCGTGCTGGTGGCGGTGTTCAACATCCTTTCCAGCCTGATCATGCTGGTCCGGGCCAAGACCCGCGACATCGCGATCATGCGCACCATGGGCGCCACCCGGCGCAGCCTGCTCAAGATCTTCGTCACCACCGGCTTCGTCGTCGGCGCGCTCGGCACGGTTGCCGGGCTGGCGCTGGGCTTCGCCTTCCTGTTCTTCCGCCAGCCGATCGTCAACGCGATCCAGTATGTCAGCGGGGTCGAGCTGTGGGACCCGGAAGTGCGATTCCTGACCGAGCTGCCCGCGCGGACCGACCCGGTCGAGGTCACGGTCATTTGCGTCATGGCGCTGGTGTTCAGCTTCCTCGCCACGCTCTATCCCGCCTACAAGGCGGCGAGCACCGATCCGGTACAGGTGCTGCGCTATGAATGAGTCCGCGATGGAACCGATTGTCCGCCTCACCGGCCTGACCCGCAGCTTCGAACAGGGCGGGGTGCGGATCGACGTGCTGCGCGGGGTCGACCTGACCATCCGCCCGGGCGAGATCGTCGCGCTGCTGGGGCCTTCGGGCTCGGGCAAGTCGACCATGCTGCAGGCGGTCGGCCTGCTCGAAGGCGGCTTCGGCGGCAGGATCGCGATCTGCGGCGAGGATGCCAGCACACTGCCGTCGGACGGGCGCACGCGGCTGCGCCGCGAACATCTCGGCTTTGTCTACCAGTTCCACCACCTGCTGCCCGATTTCACCGCCGAGGAAAACGTCGTGCTCCCGCAGCTGGTCGCCGGCACCCCGCGCGACGATGCCGGCGTGCGCGCGCGGCAATTGCTGAGTGCGCTCGGCCTCGCCAGCCGGCTCGACCACCGCCCGAGCCAGCTTTCGGGCGGCGAGCAGCAGCGCGTCGCCGTGGCCCGCGCGCTGGCCAACCGGCCGCAGCTGGTGCTGGCCGACGAGCCGACCGGCAATCTCGACGAGAGCACCTCGGACAAGGTGCTGGCGCAATTCCTCGAACTGGTCCGCGGCGAAGGCAGTGCGGCGCTGGTGGCGACCCATAACGAGCGGTTGGCGCGGCAGATGGACCGGATCGTCCGCCTGCACGACGGACGGCTCGAATAGGCCGGCGAATTCCACCGGAATCTCGCATCACCCCTTTCGCCTCCGGGCCAAAATCCTAAGCTGTTCCGATGCCCTACGCCCCCTTCGTTCCCCTGCGCGTGCTGTCGTCCTTCTCGATGCTCGAAGGGGCGATCGATCCCAAGGCGATCGCCAAGCTGGCGAAGGAACGCGGCTTCCCGGCGATCGCCATCTGCGACCGCAACGGGCTTTACGGCACGATGGCGTTTGCCGATGCCTGCAAGGGCGAAGGCGTGCAGCCGGTGGTCGGTACGCTGCTCGGAATCTCGCGCGACGCCAAGGGCGAGCAGATCGACTATCTCCCGCTTTTCGCCCAGGACGAGGCGGGCTGGGACAATCTCTGCCACCTCGTCAGCCGGGCGCATCTCCATCGCCCGCTCGAGCTCGAGCCGCATGTCAAGCCGGCCGATCTGGAAGGCCATTCGGACGGATTGATCGCCCTGACCGGCGCGGCCGAGGGGACGGTTAGCCGGCTGCTTGCCGAGGGCAAGGCGGAGGAGGGGCGCGACTGGGCGCTGCGCCTGTCCGGGCTGTTCCCCGGCCGGCTCTATGTCGAGATTGCCCGCACCGGCCATCCGGTCGAGGAAGCGGCGGAGGAAGGCCTGATCGAACTGGCCTATGCGCTAGACCTGCCGCTGGTCGCGACCAATCCGGCCAATTTCGCCGAGCCGCATATGCATGCCGCGCATGACGCGATGCTCTGCATTGCCCATTCGACCCATATCGATGCCCATGAGCGCCCGCGCTCCAATCCCGAGGCCTGGGTCAAGCCCGCGCCGGGGATGGCGGAGGATTTCGCCGACCTGCCCGAGGCGCTGGCCAATACGCTGGTGGTGGCGCAGCGCTGCGCCGTCGCTCCGCCCAAGCGCAAGCCGATCCTGCCCAGCCTCGCCGGCGATATCGAGGGCGAGGCGCGCATGCTGGCCGAGGATGCCCGCAAGGGGCTCGAAGCCCGGCTGGAACCTTACGGCGAACTGTCGGCGGACGAACGCAAGGTCTATGACGAGCGTCTGCAGTTCGAGATCGACATCATCGTACGCATGGGCTTTCCCGGCTATTTCCTGATCGTTGCCGACTTCATCAAATGGGCCAAGGACAATGGGATCCCGGTCGGGCCGGGGCGCGGTTCGGGCGCGGGCTCGCTGGTCGCCTGGGCGCTGACGATCACCGATCTCGACCCGATCCGGCTCGGACTGCTGTTCGAACGCTTCCTCAATCCCGAACGCGTCTCGATGCCCGACTTCGACATCGACTTCTGCGAAACCCGGCGTGGCGAGGTGATCCGCTACGTCCAGCGCAAATATGGCAGCGACCACGTCGCCCAGATCATCACTTTCGGCAAGCTCAAGGCGCGCGCCGTGCTGCGCGACACCGGCCGCATCCTCCAGATGAGCTACGGCCATGTCGACCGGCTGACCAAGATGGTGCCCAACCATCCGACCGACCCCTGGAGCCTGCCGCGCGCGCTCAACGGGGCCGCCGATTTCCGGCGCGAATACGACAATGACGACGAAGTCCGCCGGCTGGTCGACCTCGCCATGCAGCTCGAGGGTTTCCCGCGCAACAGCTCGACCCATGCCGCGGGCGTGGTGATCGGCGACCGGCCGCTCTCGCAGCTGGTCCCGCTCTACCGCGATCCGCGTTCGGACATGCCGGTGACCCAGTTCGACATGAAATATGTCGAGACGGCGGGGCTGGTGAAGTTCGACTTCCTCGGCCTCAAGACGCTCTCGGTCCTGCGCAAGGCGCTCGACCTGCTCGCGCGGCGCGGGATCGTGGTCGATCTCGACACGCTCAAATGGGACGATCCGGCGGTCTACGAGCTGATGAAGCGGGGCGACACGGTCGGCGTGTTCCAGCTCGAATCCGAAGGCATGCGGCGCACGCTGACCGCGGTGAAGCCGACCAATTTCGGCGACATCATCGCGCTCGTCTCGCTCTACCGCCCGGGGCCGATGGACAACATCCCGCTGTTCGGCAAGCGCAAGGCGGGCGAGGTCGCGATCGAATATCCGCACGAGAAGCTCGCGGGCATCCTCGCCGAGACCTACGGCATCTTCGTCTACCAGGAACAGGTGATGCAGGCCGCGCAGATACTCGCCGGCTATTCGCTCGGCGATGCCGATTTGCTGCGGCGCGCGATGGGCAAGAAGGTCCAGGCCGAGATGGACAAGCAGCGCCAGCGCTTCGTGGACGGCTGCCGCGAGGTCAGCGGGATCGAGGCGAAGAAGGCCAACGAGCTGTTCGATTTGATCGACAAGTTCGCCGGCTACGGCTTCAACAAGTCGCACGCCGCCGCCTATGCCCTGCTCGCCTACCAGACCGCCTGGCTCAAGGCGCATTACCCCGAGGAATTCTACGCCGCCTCCATGTGCTTCGACATGCACCAGTCGGAAAAGCTGGCGGTCTTCGTCGACGACGCCCGGCGCAACCGGATCGCGCTGCTCGGGCCCGACATGAACCGGTCCGAAGCCGAATTCATCGTCGAGCAGACCGAGGAGGGCTACGCCGTGCGCTATGCGCTGGCCGGCATCCGCAATGTCGGCGAGAAGGCGATGGACGCAATCGTGGCCGAGCGCGAGAAGAACGGGCCCTTCGCCAGTCTCGAGGACCTGTTCCAGCGCGTCCCGCAGGGCGCGATGAACCGCCGCCAGCTCGAAGGGCTGGCCGCGGCCGGGGCCTTCGACGCCTTCGATCCCAACCGCCGCAAGCTGCTCGACAATGCCGACATGCTGCTGGCGGTGGCCGATGCCGCACTGCGCGAGCGCGAGAGCGGGCAGGCCGGCCTGTTCGGCGGCGAGGACCAGCCGGCGCAGGACCTGCGCCTGGTCGAGGCCGAACCCTGGAGCCGGGCGGAAAAGATGGCCGCCGAGCGCGAGAATTTCGGCTTCTATTTTGCCCAGCACCCGGTCGCCGAATTCCGTGCCATCGCCAGTGCCAACGGCGCGCGCAGCTACCAGAGCCTGATGGAGGGCGGGGTGCCCGGCGGCGGGCGCATGCCGGCGGTGATGGCGGTGATGGTCGAAGGGGCGAACAAGGCCAAGACCCGCAAGGGCAAGGATTTCGTCCGCGCGGACTTCTCCGACGCGACCGGCAATTTCTCCGCCGCCTGCTTCGAGGAAGCCATGGTCGAGAGCTTCCAGAAATGGGCGCGCGAGGGAAGCTGCATCCTGCTCAACGTCGAGCTCGACAGCCCGAGCCCCGACGAGCCGCCGCGGATCACCGTGCGCGGCGGGCGTCCGCTGGCCGAGGTCAAGAGCGCGGCGCGCATGCGGCTCTCGCTCGAGATCAGCGAGATCGAGGCGCTGCAGCAGCTGGCGCTGATGCTCCCGCGCGGCGAGGAGGGCAAGGGCGAGGTGCTGGCCCGCCTGCGGACCGGAGAGGGCGCGGACCCGCTGATCCTGCTCGGAACCGATTTCCAGCTCGACGGCGAACTGGCCGAGGATCTGCAACAGGTCCCGGGGATCGCCAAGGTCACCCTGGCTGCCCGCCCGGGCAAGGCGAGCCTGCGCCTGGTCGCCTGAGTTGCACCAGGCGTCAGCGCTCGCCCAGCAGCATCGGCATCACCGAGCCCACCAGCAGCGCTGCCATGGCGATGTTGAACAGGCGGAAATGCACCTCGCGCCGCAGCGCGCGCTGGACCCGCTCGCCGGTGACCAGCCAGACGGCCGTCGAGGGGATGTTGACCAGCGCGAAGATCCCGGCGACCAGCAGGATGTCGAGCAGCCGGGTGCCGGGCGCATAGAGCGAGATCGCGGCCAGGGCCATGGTCCAGCCCTTGGGGTTGATCCACTGGAAGGCCGCGGCCTGGACATAGCCGAGCGGCCGTGGCGCGTCCGGGCCGGTCCCGGCCCGCCGTGCCGTGGCGATCTTCCAGCCGAGCCAGAGGATCACCAGCGCGCAGGCGACCCGAAAACCGGCCCGCACCGGCGGGTTCTCGAGGATCAGCGCGCCCGCGCCGAGGCCGACGACCACGATCAGCAGGACGAAGCCCGACCAGATTCCGCACCACAGCGGGAGCGAACGGACGATTCCGTGATTGGCGCCCGAGGCCATCAGCATGAGATTGTTCGGTCCCGGCGTGATCGAGGCGGCGAGCGCGAAGCCGGCGAGGGCGAGGAGATCGGTCTGCATGCGCAGTATTTACCGCTGAACGCGGCGAATGTTGTTGCAAAGCTTGCAGCAGGATCCGCATTCACGCAATGAATAACGTCCATGGACCGAATCGACCGTGAAATATTGCGCAATCTCGTGAAGGAAGCGCGAATCAGCAATGTCGAGCTTGCCGATCGCGTGGGCCTCTCGCCCTCAGCTTGCTTGCGTCGCGTGCAGGATCTCGAGCAGCGCGGCGTGATCGCCGGCTACCATGCCCGGCTCGATCCGCTTGCCCTCGGCAAGGGCTTCACCGCCTATGTCATGGTCGGGCTTTCGCACCACACCAGGCAGTGCCAGGAATCCTTCGAACTGGCGGTGGCCGATGCCGAACAGGTGACCGAGTGCCACAACATCACCGGATCCTACGAATATATCCTGCGGGTCGAGGCGGCCGACCTGCAGGAATACAAGCGCTTCCATACCGAGATTCTCGCGGCGATCCCCGGCGTGTCCTCGATCGTCAGCCATGTGGTGATGGCCAGCCCCAAGGCCGTGCGGCCCTTGTGATCCGCTAGAACAGCCGCATCTGGCCCGAGAGTTCGGGCGGGACGAAGCTCGCGCAATCGAGGGCGATCTTCGCCTGGCGCAGCCCGTGCCTGAGCCGCGCGGCGCGGAAGCGGGCGCGGATCAGGTCGGCCCAGACGCCCCGCGGCTTCATCCGCGTGTGGAAGCCGGGATCGTTGTCGCGCCCGCCGCGGATCGAGCGCACGATGCCCATGACCTTGGCCGCGCGTTCGGGGAAATGGATCTCCAGCCATTCGCGGAACAGCGGGGCCACTTCATGCGGCAGGCGCAGGGCAATCCAGCTCGAGGACTGCACCCCGATCTCCGCCGCCCGCGCGATCAGCGCTTCGATGAATTCGTCGGTGATCGCCGGGATGACCGGGGCGATCGAGATATTGGTTGGTACCCCCGCCTGCGCCAGCCGGGCGAGCGCGGCCAGCCGTTTCTCCGGCGTCGGCGCGCGCGGTTCGAGCAGGCTCGACAGCCGCGCGTCGAGGCTGGTGACCGAGATCGAGACCGCGGTCAGCCGCAGCCGCGCGAGCTCCTCCAGCAGGTCCAGATCGCGCAGCACGCGGTCGCTCTTGGTGGTGATCGTCACCGGGTGGCGGCATTCGAGACAGAGCTCGAGCAGCTGGCGCGTGATGCCGTAACGCGCCTCGATCGGCTGGTAGGGATCGGTATTGGTGCCCAGCGCCATCGGCTGCGGATCGTATCCGCGCCTGGCGAAGGTGCGCCGGAGCAGTTCGGCGGCGTTCGGTTTGGCGAACAGCTTCGTTTCGAAATCCAGTCCCGGCGAGAGGTCGTGATAGGCATGGGTCTGGCGCGCGTAGCAATAGATGCAGCCGTGCTCGCAGCCGCGGTAGGCGTTGACCGAACGGTCGAAGGGAATGTCGGGCGAGGCGTTGAAGGTGAGGATGGTCTGCGGATGCTCTTCGATCACCTCGGTCCTTGGCGGCAGCAGGGTGCCGTCGACGGCTTCCAACGCGTCGAGCCAGTCGCCGTCCGCCTCGCGATTCGCCAGCCCGAAGCGGGTCGGGACCGCCGAAGACTGCGCACCTCTGCCCTTGATCCGTTCCATCTTGCAATGAGAACATAAATAGAACATAAGCGCAAGGCGAGACATGGGAGATGCGCATGGCCAGGCTCAATTACGTCGAACTACCGGTGGCATCGGTCGCCGGCGAAGTGGATTTTTATCGCGAAGCGCTGGGCTGGGAATTCACCGCCTATGGCCCGGATTATGCCGCTTGCGAGCAGGACCCCTGCCAGCTCGGCCTCAACGGCGTCGAGGGCGAGCGCTCGGCAAGCATCCTGCCGGTGATCGAGGTCGGTGATCTCGAGGCGACGCTGGCCGCGGTGACCACGGCAGGCGGGACGATCACCCGCGCGATCTTCGCCTTTCCCGGCGGCAGGCGGTTCCATTTTCGCGATCCGGCCGGGCTCGAATTGGCGGCCTACCAGGTGGCCTGAGGCCTATTTCTCGCGCAGGCGCGGCATCAGTTCAACGAAATTGCAGGGCCGGTTGCGGCTGTCGAGCTGCTCGGCGAGGATGCCGTCCCAGCCGTCCTTCACCGCGCCGTTCGATCCGGGCAGGGCGAAGAGATAGGTTCCGCGCGCGACCACCGCCTTGGCGCGGCTCTGCACGGTCGAGGTGCCGATGGTCTTGTAGCTGATCAGACGGAAGATCTCGCCGAAGCCGGGAATGTCCTTCTCCTTGACCCGGTCGAGCGCTTCGGGGGTGACGTCGCGTCCGGTCAGGCCGGTTCCGCCGGTCGAGACAATGGCATCGATCGCGGGATCGTCGATCCAGGCGTTGAACTGGTCCGCGATCCGGTCGGCGTCGTCCTTGAGGATCGTGCGCGCGACGAGGTTATGGCCCGCGCCGGTAATCCGCCCGGCGAGGATGTCGCCCGAAGTGTCGTCTTCCGGCCCGCGCGTGTCGGAGACGGTGAGCAGCGCGATGTTGATCGGCCGGAAGGTCCTGTCGCTGTCGATCGCCATCAATTGCCGCCCGACTGGGCCGAAAGATAGGTCCGGCCGCTGCGCCCCTCGCCGGGGAACATCGGCCATTTGCCTTCGGCCAGCGCATGGCGGCTCGGGCTCGCGGCGGCGGCCTGCCGCTCGTACATCCAGTAATTGCGGGTCACGATCGCGACATAGCCGCGGGTTTCCCAATAGGGAATGCTTTCCATGTAGAGCAGCGGATCGCCCTGATCGCGAATCTCGCCGTTCCAGCGGGTGACCGGGGTCAGGCCGGCGTTGTAGGCGGCCATGATCTTGGGCAGCTTGCCCTCGGTCGCGCGGCTGTCGCGCAGGCTTTCGAGATTGCGCTGGCCGAAGGCGAGATTGACCCGCGGATCGCCGAGATCGGCATAGCTGGCGTTCATGTTGAGCGATCCGGCATGTTCGCGCGCGGCGATCGGCATGATCTGCATCAGCCCCTTGGCCCCGGCCGGGCTCACCACCGTGGTCTGGAAATTGGATTCCTGCAGCGCATGGGCATAGGCGAGCGCAGGATCGACCTTCCACCCGTCGACCGGGCTCCAGCGCGGTGCGGGATAGCGTGCGGCGGGGTCGGGCTTGCCGCCCGAAGGGGCGTTATGCGCCATGTAGAGCTGCGTCGCGGGCAGGCCGAGGTCGCGCGCCAGCCGGCTGAGCGCGGCGTAATTGCCCGGATCGCCGATCTTCGCCTCGTGGAGCAGGACCTCGCTCGAAAGGACGTCCTGGCCCACTTCGGCCAGGCCGACCGCGATCCGCACGTTCTCGCTCTGGCCGACCCGTCGCCAGTCCTCGGCGGTGAAATCGGCGCCGGCATAGGGGTTGGGCAGGCTGCGCCCGAGCTGTTCGGCGGCGAGCATGCCGTAGAGCGTCTCGTCCTGGCTGGCCGCCGCACGCAGGAATTGCGCGCTCTGTTCGGGATAGCGCGCGCGGATCGCCGAACGGCTGGCCCAGTAATAGGCAGCCGTGGTGAGTTCGGCATTGCGCGAACCGGCGGCGGCGCGCTGGAAATGGGCCATGGCCTCGGTCGGATCGTCGAGCCGCCAACTGGCGAGGCCGGCGACCCAGTCGCCCTCGGCCACCCAGGGACCGGCGCCGTCCTGCCCGACCGTGCGCGCCATGGCCAGCGCGGCCGCGTCGCGATTCTCGATGTAATAGCTCCAGGCCACGCGCTGGCGCCATTCGGCGCGCGCCTCGCGGCTGAGCACGGCGTCGATCCCGTCGAGCAGCAGGCGTGCGCCGTCGGGATCGTCGGCGGAAATATGCTCGAGGATCCGGCGGCGGATATCCTCGGGCATGGTCCCGTCACTGATCGTCGAGGGGCGCACCCGCTTGGGGGCATAGCCCTGGCTGTAGAAGGTCTGCTGGCGCGGCAGGTCGGGCATGCGCTCGAGCCCGCGCCGGAGGCCGAGATTGGCGAGCTGTTCGGCCTGCGGGAGCATGCGGCCGGAGGCGAGCCAGGCGGTAATCTGGTCGAGTTCGACCCGCGGCGATTGCCCGTCGAGGTAGAATTCCGCAATCGCCACCTTGTGCAGCGGGCCGTCGGGGCGAGCGCTGAGCAGGGCATTGACCCTGGCCCAGTCGTCGCGCTCGATGGCGGCGAAGAAGTCGCGGTAATATTCGCGTTCCTCGCGGCTGAGCAGCGCCGGGATCTCGCTCTGGCCGAGGCGGGCGTTGTAATATTCGGCGGAGCTGCGGGCCTGTACGGGTGCGGCAAGCGCGGGAACGGCCAGTGCGGTGCCGATCGCAAAGGCCAGTCGAAGGGTGAATCTCATGCGTTATGCGCCCGTTTCGGTCCAGTCGAGCCAGCGACGCCAGAACCGCGCGCGTTCGCCGGGGCGTTCCGACAAGACGGCCAGGTTCCTCGCTGCCAGCAAGGGTATGCTGCCCGATTCTTGATGGAATTCCCGCAAAGATTGAGGGTCTTGCGCCGGATCGTGCCCGAGCAGCGGCAGGATGCTGGCGCCGAAGACCAGCAGCCGCGCCGGCGCCGCGAGTGCGATATGGCGCTGGAGCACGTCGCCGAGGCCGCCGCGTTGCAGCGCCGCCCAGTCGGCCAGCGGCGTGTGGCGGGGGAGGGCGCTGGCGACATAGCAGTCCTCCCCGGCAATCCCCATGGCCGCGAGCATGGCTCCGAGCAGCTGGCCCTGCGGCCCGGAGAGGAGCGTTTCGCAGTCCTTCGCTTCCGGCTCGGGCACCAGCACCATCAGCGGCGCACCTGCCGGCCCGCGCGGGGCGATCCGCGGCGTGCTGCCGCCGGCGTCGAGGCTCGGTTCCTCGAGCCAGAACGTACGGAAGGCGGCCAGGCTCTGTGGCAACGCCGCGATCTCGCCGCCGATGCGGATGACGGGCTCGGGCGGCGGGGCGGGGGCCTGTTGCTGCGGAACCGGGCGCGGGCGCTCGCCGGCCGGTGTCTCGGGCTCGGTCAGCCAGGACTGCGCTTCGTCGGAAAAATTGCAATCGACGCCCGCTACGCGCCACCAGTCCTGCGCGGCGGCGAGCTGGTCGGCCAGCGTGGGGGCGGCGTGATTGTCCATGGTTCCGGAGGCAGGTCTTGACCTCAACCGGCGCAGCAATCAAGGCGGGAGTGCCGATTGCGGGCAGTTGTCCGCCGAAACGGGAGCGAGATGTGAGCCAGCGCGAATCCATGCCCTATGATGTGGTCATCGTCGGCGCCGGCGTGGCCGGGCTGGCGGCGGCGATCCGGCTCAGGCAGCTCTCGCCCGAGGCCTCGGTCTGCATCCTCGAGAAGGGCAGCGAGGTCGGCGCGCATATCCTCTCGGGCGCGGTGGTCGATCCGCGCGCGCTCGACGAATTGCTGCCCGACTGGCGCGAGACCTGCCCCATGGCGCAGGTGCCGGTGACCGACAACTGGCACTGGGCGCTCTCGAAGACGGGCAGGACCGCCTTCCCGCATGCGCTCATGCCGCCGCTGATGAGCAACAAGGGCTGCTACACCGGCTCGCTCGGCAATCTCTGCCGCTGGCTGGCCGAGCAGGCCGAAGCGCTCGGGGTGGAGATTTTCCCCGGCTTCCCCGCCGCCGAGCTGCTGCTCGACGAGGCCGGCGCCGCCTATGGCGTGGCGACGCAGGACATGGGCGTGGCGAAGGATGGCAGCCACAAGCCGGACTACCAGCCGGGGATGGAAATCCACGCCAGATACACCGTCCTCGCCGAGGGCGCACGCGGCAGCCTGACCAAGATCGCCAAGGCGAAATTCGTGCTCGAGCAGGACTGCCAGCCGCAGGTCTACGGCCTCGGGATCAAGGAATTGTGGGACATTCCCGCGGAGAAGCACGTGCCGGGCCGGGTGATCCACACCCAGGGCTGGCCGCTGAGCGAGAACAAGGCCTGGGGCGGCGGCTTCCTCTACCACCAGGCCGACGGGCAGGTCGCGCTCGGCTTCGTTACCGCGCTCGATTACGCCAATCCCTATCTCTCGCCCTTCGAGGAGTTCCAGCGCTGGAAGACCCATCCGGCGATCCGGGAGATCCTCGCGGGCGGCAAGCGGGTCGCCTATGGCGCGCGCGCGATCAACGAGGGCGGCTGGCAGAGCGTGCCGAGGCTGGCCTTCCCCGGCGGCATGCTGGCGGGCTGCGCGGCCGGCTTCGTCAATGTCCCGCGGATCAAGGGCAGCCATACCGCGATGAAGAGCGGCATGCTCGCCGCCGAAAGCATCGCCGCGGCGCTCGCGGCGGGGCGCGAGAAGGACGAGCTCGCCGAATACGATGCCGCCGTCCGCGCGAGCTGGATCGCCGAGGAGCTCAGGAAGGTCCGCAACGCCCAGCCGGCGGTGGCCAAATATGGCGCGACGCTCGGCACCGTGCTCGCCGGGGCCGACATGTGGATGCGCACGCTCGGCATCGGCCTGCCGCTGACCCTGGGTCACACGAGTGACGCCAAGGCGACCGGCAAGGCCCGGGACTACCGGCCGATCGCCTACCCCAAGCCCGACGGCGAACTGACCTTCGACCGCCTCTCCTCGGTCTTCCTGTCGAACACCAATCACGAAGAGGACCAGCCCTGCCATCTGCGGCTCGAGGAACCCTCGGTCCCGGTGCGGGTCAACCTCGCCGACTATGCCGGCCCCGAAGCCCGCTATTGCCCGGCCGGTGTCTATGAATTCATCGAAAATCCAGAAGGTAAGCAGGAACTGGTGATAAACGCCCAGAACTGCGTCCACTGCAAGACCTGCGATATCAAGGACCCGACCCAGAACATCGACTGGGTCACGCCCGAGGGCGGCGGCGGACCCAATTACCCGAACATGTGATGCGCGAAACCGCCTACGCCAAGATCAACCTGGCGCTGCATGTCCGCGGCAAGCGCGCGGACGGCTATCACGAACTCGAGACCTTGTTTGCCTTCGTTGACGCCGGCGACGCGCTGACGGCGCGCCCTGCGGTGCGGGACCGCCTGTCGATCCATGGTGAGTTCGCTCTGCAACTTACGGATGAATTGGATAATATTGTCTCCAAGGCGCTCGGCGTGTTGCCCCGTCCGGGCGGGCTTGACGTCACGCTGGAGAAGACGCTGCCGGTCGCCGCGGGGCTGGGCGGGGGCTCGGCCGATGCCGGGGCGGTGTTCCGGCTGGTACGCGCGGCTCACGGCCTGCCCGGCGACTGGCGCGAACGGGCCGCCAGGCTGGGCGCCGACGTGCCGGCCTGCGTCGAGAGCGTCACCTGTATCGGGCGCGGGACGGGGACGGAGCTCGAAACCATCGAAAGCGATCTTGCCAAGACACCAATTTTGCTTGTGAATCCACGTATTCCGCTGGCGACGGGCCCGGTCTTCGCGGCTTGGGACGGCGAGGATCGCGGGCCGTTGCCGCAGGGCGCAGTCAGCGAAATCGCGCTGGCCGGGCGCAATGACCTTGAAAAACCGGCCATTTCGCTCTGTCCCCCCATCGCGGAGGTGCTGGCCGCCCTGAACCATACCGAGGCCCTCCTCGCCCGCATATCCGGCTCCGGCGCGACCTGCTTTGCGCTGTACGAAAGTCATGACGTCATGGACAAGGCCATGGAAGCGCTGAAGAAAACCAATCCGGACTGGTGGCTTCTCGGCGGGAGCCTGCGATGAACCACGAAGCCTACCGGATCGTCGGACAGCCTCGTTTCGGAGGCTTGCTCGTCGTGGCCGACCATGCCTCCGACCGCGTGCCCGGGGACATCGAACTCGGCATTAAATCCGAACTTATGCAGGAGCATATCGCGGTCGATATCGGGGTCGGACCGATTGCGGAGATCATGGCGCAGGCGGCCGGCACCGCCGCCTTCCTCGGTAACGTCAGCCGGCTGGTATCGGACACCAACCGCGATGAAAGCGATCCCGCTGCCATTCCCGAGGTGAGCGACGGGCGCACCATCCCCGGCAATCTCGGGATCGACCGCGAGGCCCGGCTGGCGCGCTTCCACCGTCCCTATAACCTCGCGCTCGACCGCCTGCTCGACGAGGTTCCGCCCGCGCTGACGCTGGTCCTGCACAGTTATACCCCGCGGCTCGCCAGCGACCCGGATGGCCAGCGCCCCTGGCATTGCGGCATCCTCTATGACCAGGACACCCGCGGTGCGCGCGCGGCCTTTCCCCTGCTCGAGGCCGAAGGCCTGCTGGTCGGCGACCAGGAGCCCTATTCGGGGAAGGTCTACAACGCGGTGATCAAGCGCCATTTCGAGAGCGAGCAGCGGCCCTATCTCTATCTCGAAATCCGCCAGGACCTGATCGCGGAGGAGGCCGGCCAGCGCGAATGGGCCGAGCGGCTGCACCGGATCTGCAACACGGTTGCAATTGAAATCATGGAATAGGCGGATTCCTGCGGGTTTGCGGGGGCTTTTTGGGGTTCCGGAAAAGGGGTAGACTGCGCTAGGGAGCGCGCAATCATACAAGCGCAGAATTTCCCCGGAGTCCCCCATGCCCGCCTATCGTTCCCGTACCTCCACCCATGGCCGCAACATGGCCGGCGCCCGCGGGCTGTGGCGCGCGACGGGGATGAAGGACGGCGATTTCGGCAAGCCGATCATCGCCGTGGTCAACAGTTTCACGCAGTTCGTGCCCGGACACGTCCATTTGAAGGACCTTGGCCAGCTGGTCGCGCGCGAGATCGAGGCGGCCGGCGGCGTGGCCAAGGAATTCAACACCATCGCGGTCGATGACGGCATCGCCATGGGCCATGACGGGATGCTCTATTCGCTGCCCAGCCGTGACCTGATCGCCGACAGCGTCGAATATATGGTCAACGCCCATTGCGCCGACGCGATGGTCTGCATCTCCAATTGCGACAAGATCACGCCCGGCATGCTGATGGCGGCGATGCGGCTCAACATTCCCTGCGTGTTCGTCTCGGGCGGGCCGATGGAAGCGGGCAAGGTCGTGCTCAAGGGCAAGACCCATGCGCTCGACCTGGTCGATGCCATGGTCGCCGCCGCCGACGAAAGCTACAGCGACGAGGAAGTGGCCGAGATCGAACGCTCGGCCTGCCCCACCTGCGGAAGCTGCTCGGGCATGTTCACCGCCAATTCGATGAACTGCCTGACCGAGGCGCTCGGGCTTTCGCTGCCCGGCAACGGCTCGCAGCTCGCCACCCATTCGGACCGCCAGCAGCTGTTCGAACGCGCCGGACGGCTCGTGGTCACGCTCGCGCGGCGTTATTACGAGGAGGACGACGCCAGCGTCCTGCCGCGTTCGATCGCCGGTTTCGAAGCCTTCGAAAACGCCATGTCGCTCGACATTGCCATGGGCGGATCGACCAACACGGTGCTTCACCTGCTCGCCGCCGCGCATGAGGCGGGGGTCGATTTCACCATGGAGGATATCGACCGGCTGAGCCGCAAGGTCCCCTGCCTGTGCAAGGTCGCCCCGGCCAAGGCCGACGTCCATATGGAGGACGTCCACCGCGCGGGCGGAATCATGGCGATCCTCGGCCAGCTTGAGCAGGCCGGCCTGCTGCATACCGCCCTGCCGACCGTCCACAGCCCGACCATGGGCGATGCGCTGGAGGACTGGGACGTTTCGCGCACGCGCAACAACAAGGTCCACGAATTCTACGCCGCGGCCCCGGGCGGAGTTCCGACCCAGACCGCCTTCAGCCAGTCGCGCCGCTGGGACGAACTGGACCTCGACCGCGAGACCGGGGTGATCCGCGATGCCGAACACGCCTTCAGCAAGGATGGCGGGCTGGCCGTCCTGTCGGGCAATATCGCTCTCGACGGATGCATCGTGAAAACCGCCGGGGTGGACGAGAAGATCCTCACCTTCTCCGGCCCGGCCAGGGTCTTCGAAAGCCAGGATGCGGCGGTTGCCGGGATTCTGACCGATCAGGTCAAGGCCGGCGACGTGGTGGTGATCCGCTATGAAGGGCCCAAGGGCGGCCCCGGCATGCAGGAAATGCTCTACCCGACCAGCTACATCAAGTCGAAGGGACTGGGCGCGGCCTGCGCGCTGGTGACCGACGGGCGCTTCTCGGGCGGCACTTCGGGCCTCTCGATCGGCCATGTCTCGCCCGAAGCGGCCGAGGGCGGGGCGATCGGGCTGGTCGAGGACGGCGATGTGATCGCAATCGACATTCCCGGCCGGACGATCAGCCTGGCGGTCTCGGAGGACGAACTGGCCCGCCGCCGCGCGGCGATGGAGGCTCGCGGCGACGCCGCCTGGCAGCCGGCCCAGCCGCGCAGCCGCCGGGTCTCCGCCGCGCTGCAGGCCTATGCCGCCATGACCACCAGCGCCGCCCGCGGCGCGGTGCGCGATGTCGGGCAATTGAAGCGCGGCTAGGCACTCGCTAGCAATGAGGGACGATGCCGAGGCCCGATGACCAGATCCTGACCGTCGAGGAGATGCGCGCTGCCGAGCAGGCGCTGATCGGCGGCGGGGAAACGGTCGACAGCCTGATGCTCACGGCCGGGCAGGGTGCGGCGGAATGGGTCTGGCGGATCGCCGGGCACGAGCCGGTGACCGTGCTGTGCGGTCCGGGCAACAATGGCGGCGACGGCTATGTGATCGCCGAAAGCCTGCGCCAGCGCGGGACTCCGGTGCTGGTGGTCGCGCCGCTCGAACCTGCCACCGACGCTGCGCGCAAGGCCCGTGCGGCCTATCGCGGCGCGGTGCAGGCCGATGCCGGGGAACGCAGGGGCGCGGTCCTGGTCGACGCCCTGTTCGGCAGCGGGCTGGCCCGGCCGCTCTCCGGCGATCTGGCCGAAACGCTGCAAAGCCTCTCCGCCCGTCACCGGGCCGCGGTCGCGATCGACCTGCCAAGCGGGATCGAGAGCGACAGCGGGGCGGTGCTCAATCCAGGCCTGCCGCCCTATCGCCTGACGATTGCCCTCGGCGCATGGAAATACGCTCATTGGCTGATGCCCGCCGCCGCCGTGATGGGCGCGCGGCGGCTGGTCGATATCGGCATTGCCGGGCGCACCGGCCGGGCCGGACTGCTGGCACAGCCGCGCCTCTCCGCACCGGCCGCCAATGCCCACAAATACAGCCGGGGCCTGCTGGCAGTGATCGGCGGGGCCATGCCCGGCGCGGGCATCCTTGCCGCCGCGGCGGCGATGCGGGGCGGGGCGGGCTATGTGAAGCTGCTGGCAGGGGAGGCCGGGGCCGCGGTCCCGCCCGAGCTGGTGACCGAAGGCGCGCCGCTGGCCGTGGCGCTGGGTGATGAGCGGCTTTCCGCTTTCCTCGTCGGCCCCGGGCTCGGGCGCGAGGGCGCGGCGCCGGAACGCCTGGCCGCGGCGTTGGCGGCGGACGTGCCCGGCGTGGTGGATGCCGATGCGCTCACGCTGCTGGCCCCGGAAATGCTCGACGCCCGCAGCGCGCCGCTGGTCGCGACCCCGCATGAGGGCGAACTGGCGCGGCTCTGCGCGGCATTCGGGATCGGCGGCAAGGGCAAGCTCGAGAGGGCACGCGCGCTGGCGCTGGCCAGCGGCATGGTGGTGGTGGCCAAGGGCCCCGACACGCTGATCGCGGCGCCGAGCGGGGCGACGGTGCTCTGCCCGCCGGCTTCGTCATGGCTCTCGGTGGCGGGAACCGGCGACGTGCTGGCCGGCGTGCTGGCGAGCCGGCTGGCCGCGGGGGCCGGCCCGCTCGCCGCCGCCTGCGAAGCGGTCTGGCTCCATGGCGAGGCGGCGCGGCTCGCCGGGCCGGTCCTTACTGCCGCCGCGCTTGCAGCGAGGCTCCCCGAAGCCTACCGCGCCTGCCTGTGAACGAACTGGAAGAGATCATCCGCATCGCCGCCCGCGGCGACGGCGTCACCGCCGGCGGCCGGCATGTCTCCGGCGGGGTTCCGGGCGACCGGGTCGGGCCCGGCGGGACGCTGCTGCCCGGTCCGCACCATGTCGCGCCGCCCTGCCGTCATTTCGGGACCTGCGGCGGCTGCCAGCTCCAGCATGCCGACGAGGAGGCACTGGCCGCTTTCGTGCGCGACCGGGTGGTCCATGCGATGGAAGGGCAGGGGCTTTCGGCAGAGGTGGTTGCGCCGCCGCATCTCTCGCCCCCGCGGAGCCGGCGGCGGGCCGCGCTGCGGGCGGTCAACGGCGGCGGGCGGCCGCTGATCGGCTTCCGCGAGAGCGGCTCGCACCGCCTGGTCGACCTCGCCGAGTGCCCGATACTCGCAGACGCCATATGCGCGATGATAGCGAAGTTGAGGACTTTGTTCGCCCGCCGTCAGGGCAAGTACGGAATTGATATCGAGCTGGCAAGCTGCAACGAAGGCATCGACGTCTCGCTCAAGGGCATGACGGTCGAAGGTCTTGCCGAAACCGAAGCACTGCTCGACTTTGCAAGAGAATCCAGCCTCGCCCGCCTCAGCATTGACCAGGGTTATGGACCGGAAACCTTGTGGGAACCCGAGCCGGTGACCGTCACTCTCGGCGGCGTGGCGGTCGGCTATCCGAGCGGCGCCTTCCTCCAGGCGACGCAGGATGGCGAGGACGCGCTGACCTCGGCGGTTCGCGAGTGGCTGGGGGAGGCACGCTTCGTCGCCGACCTGTTCAGCGGGCTCGGCACCTTCGCCTTCGCGCTGGCCGGGCCTGCGCGGGTGCTGGCTGCCGAGGCGGCTCGCGACGCGCACCTGGCCTGCAAGGCGGCGGCTGCGGCGGCCGGGAAGCCGATCGCAGCGCTCCACCGCGACCTGTTCCGCAATCCGCTCCGCCCCGATGAGCTCAACCGTTTCGAGGGCGTGGTGCTCGATCCGCCGCGCGCAGGCGCGCGCGAGCAGGTCAAGCAGCTGGCCGAGAGCACGGTCCCGCGAATCGCTTATGTCAGCTGCAACCCCGCCAGTTGGTCGCGCGATGCCAGGATGCTGGTGGACGGCGGCTACCGGCTAGCGGAGCTGCGCCCGGTCGGACAGTTCCGCTGGTCGACCCATGTCGAGCTGGCGAGCCTGTTCCTGCGCTAGGACGCGGCAGTCTTGGCCTCGGCGAAAGCGAGCAGTGCGCCATAGGTCTCGAGCATCTCGCCGTCGATATCGTCGTCCTCGATCAGGATCCCGAGCCGGTCCTCCATCTCGGTCAGCAGGCCGGCGACCGCCATCGAATCCAGTTCGGGCAGATGGCCGAACAGACCGGTCTCGGCGGTGACGGTGTCGAGATAGTCCTCGTCGAGCCCGAGCACCTCGCGCAGGATCGCGCGGAGCGCGGTATCCACCTTGCTGAGCTGTTCCCTGGATCTGGCGGCCTGCTTGTCCATACGAAGTCCCTGTATCGCGGCGAGCCGGCCCTAGCCACGGCAAGGTCGGGAGGCAAGAATTCTGATCGCCGGGTGCGGAGCGCGGTTCCACTTGGCCCTTGCAAGACCCGGGTGCCGTGGTGATAGCAGGTGTCACCGTCCCGCCATTCGCCGGAGTTGCATGACCGTCGCCGCCGATCCCCTGCCGAGGCCGCTCGACCACCTCGCCGATTGCGGCCGCGATGCGGCGCCGGCGCTGGTAATGCGCGATGGGACGCTGAGCTACAGCGATTTGCAGGCGCGGGTGGCACGGCTTGCCGGCTGGCTTGCCTCCGTGGTCCCCGACAAGGGGGCAAGAGTGGCCAGTTGGGCCGCCAAGGGCGAGCTGACCTGCCTCCTTCCGCTGGCGGCTGCACGGGCAGGGCTGGTGCATGTCCCGATCAACCCGCTGCTCAAGCACGCCCAGGCTGCTCATATCCTGCGCGACAGCGGCGCATCACTGCTGATGGCCAACGGGGCGCGGCTGCGCTCGTTCCAGCCTGGCGAGGTGCCGAACGGTTGTGCCGTAATCGAGGAGGCCGAAGCGCTGGAGCTGGCATCGGCCTCTTCGGCGGACCTGCCGAAGAGCGCCGCCGCTCCTGAGGATCTGGCCGCGATCCTTTACACCAGTGGTTCGACCGGCCGGCCCAAGGGCGTCATGCTCAGCCATGCCAATCTCTGGCTCGGCGCTGTCTCGGTGGCCCATTACCTGGACCTGCAACCCGATGACGTGGTGCTCGGCGTACTCCCGCTCGCCTTCGACTATGGCCAGAACCAGCTGCTTTCCGCCTGGCGCGCCGGGGCGAGCGTGGTCCCGCTCGACTACCTCCTGCCGCGCGACGTCACCAAGGCCTGCGCCAGGCATGGCGTCACCACGCTGGCGGCGGTTCCCCCGCTGTGGGTCCAGTTGGCCGAACTCGACTGGCCGGAGGAGGCCGTGGCGCACATGCGGCGGCTGACCAACAGCGGCGGGGCGCTTACCGTGGAACTGGTCTCCGGGCTGCGACGGATATTTCCCGAGGCGCAGCTGTACCCGATGTACGGCCTCACCGAGGCCTTCCGCTCGACCTATCTCGATCCCGCATTGGTCGGCAGGCATCCGACCTCGATGGGGCGGGCGATTCCCTTCGCCGAAGTGCTGGTCGTGGGCGAGGGTGGCGCGCTGGCGGCACCCGGCGAGGAAGGTGAACTGGTCCATTGCGGCCCGCTGGTTGCCCAGGGTTACTGGCAGGATCCCGAACGGACGGCCGAGCGTTTCCGGCCTGCGCCCCCCTATTCCTCCTATGGCGGCGTCGCTGTCTGGTCGGGCGACCGCGTTAAGCGCGATGCCGACGGCCTGCTCCACTTCGTCGGTCGCCGCGACGCCATGATCAAGAGCGCCGGCAACCGCATTTCGCCGCAGGAGATCGAAGATGTGGCCCTGGCGAGCGGGTTTGTGGCCGAAGCAGTGGCGCTGGGCGTCCCCGATCCGCGGCTGGGGCAGGCGGTCCACCTGGTCGTGCGTGCGAAAGGCGGCGTGGAGGACGCGCCCGGCGAATTGCCGGCCTTCCTTGCGCACGAATTGCCCAATTTCATGAAGCCCCAGAAGATCCACTGGCGCGATGCCCTGCCGCTCGGCCCCAATGGCAAGATCGATCGCGTTGCGCTGCAGAAGGAGATCGCCGTATGAAGCCGCTCGGACCGATCCCTGCCGGCTATTCCTCGCTCGGCGGACAGCTTGCCATTGGCGGAATGACGTCGTCGCAACTGGTTGAGAAGGCGGGCGGGACGCCGCTGTTCGTCTATTCGCGCGAGCTGGTGCGCGAGCGGATAGCGGCGCTTCGTGCGGCTATGCCCGATCGGCTGGCAATCCATTACGCGGTCAAGGCCAATCCCTTTGCTCCCCTGCTCGAGGAACTGCGCGAACTGGTCGATGGCTTCGATATCGCTTCGGGCGGGGAACTGGCCATGGTCCGCACTGCCGGAATCGATCCCCGCTGCGTGAGCTTTGCCGGGCCCGGCAAGCGCGACGAGGAGATCGAGGCGGCGATTGCGGCGGGGGCGACCCTCAATCTCGAATCCGAAACCGAAGCGCGCCGGGCGCTGGTGATAGCCGACCGCCTGGGCGTGACGCCGCGCCTGGCCATCCGCGTCAATCCCGATTTCGAGCTTCGGGGCTCGGGCATGAAGATGGGCGGAGGGGCCAAGCCCTTCGGCCTCGATGCGGAGCGCGTGCCGGCACTGGCGAGGCGACTGATCGAAGCCGGAGCCGAATGGTGCGGACTGCACATCTTCGCGGGTAGCCAGGCCCTCGATGCAGCGGCGGTAGCGGAGACCCAGGCCAATACACTCGAACTGGCGGACCGCCTGTCCCGGGCGATCGGTGCGCGCCTGCCCCGGCTCAACATGGGGGGAGGCTTCGGCATTCCCTACTTCCATGGTGACGAGCCGCTCGACCTCGCCGCAATTGGGCATAAGCTTCGAAAATGTTTCCATAATCTTCCGGAACATCTTGAAGAGACGGATTTCTGTATCGAGCTGGGGCGCTATATTGTCGGTGAGGCGGGCGTCTACCTCACCCGAATTCTCGACCGCAAGGAAAGCCATGGCGAGACATTCCTCGTCACCGACGGGGGCCTCCATCACCAACTGGCAGCCTCGGGCAATTTCGGCACGGTCGTGCGGCGCAATTATCCCGTTGCCATTGCGACCCGTCTTGACCTGCCGCCGGTGGAAGAGGCCAGCGTGGTCGGCTGCCTGTGCACCCCGCTCGACCGGTTGGCCGACAAGGGAGGCTTTCCGCGCGCGGAGGTGGGTGATCTGGTCGCCGTATTCTGCGCCGGGGCTTATGGTGCGACGGCCAGCCCGGCGGCTTTTCTCGGTCAGGGGCCGGCTCACGAGATGCTGATCTAGGCTGCGCTTCCTTCCGGAAACGGAGGGTGCTGGCTAACGAGATATTCACCAATTCGGGCGAAATCCTTCGCTGAATCTGCGGAATTCCGGCGCCTCCCGCCTTTACCGGTGCGGCGCGATTCGCTCAGAGAAGAGGACCCCGCTCGATGCCGCAATGCAGGATTTTCGGTTTCTGCGTCGGCAAGCCGGAGGTCCTGTGCCGACCATGCGCACACTGCCCGGTCGCGAGTGGCGGGAGGCGCTGAATGTACAGCCAGTTCTACGGACTGAGCGGCAGTCCCTTCCAGTTGACGCCCGATCCCGGCTTCTTCTTTCCGAGCGCGGCGCATCGCCGGGCACTTTCCTATATCGGCTTCGGCCTGGCGCAGGGCGAAGGCTTCATCGTCATCACGGGTGAAGGCGGGGTCGGCAAGTCGACGCTCTTTGCGCATCTGATGGCGAACGTGAATCCCGAAGACATGACTGTGGGCTACGTCGCGGCACGCAAGGATCGGGGACAAGATTTCCTGCACCATCTGGCACGCGGCTTCGGGATCGAGAATCCGGGTCAGGACAAGGCCTCGGCACAGCGGGCGGTCGAACTCCTGCTGGAGAATGAGGTACGTGCGAACCGCCGGTGCCTGCTGGCGGTGGACGACGCCCATCTCCTTCCGACCGCAGCGCTCGAAGAATTGTCGATGCTTGCGGGCCAGGCGTCGCTGCAGGTCCTGCTGCTCGGACGGCCGGAACTGGCAACCGCGTTGCAATGCGAGCCCATGCTTGCGCTCGTGCGCCAGCGAGTCCTTGCCGCCCACCATCTCGCGCCGATGCATGCCAGCGACATGTGGTCCTATCTCGAACATCGCCTCACGCGTGTCGGCTGGACCGGAACCCCCTCGTTCGACCAGCGGGTCATCCGGGCGATTCAGGCAGCGAGTTGCGGCGTACCGCGCCGGATCAACCGGATTGCCGATCGCCTTTTGCTGTTGGGAGCGGTCGAGCAGCGAAAGCATATCGACTTCGCCATGTATCGGCTGGTGCTCGACGATCTTGCCGGCGACAATGCGTTTCCGGCTGCTGTCCCGATGCAGAATTCCGCGAAATCGCCGCCAGGCGGCCGAACCGGGGGGCAATCGGTCATGGACGACGAAGCGCATGCGGTGGGCACCCCCCTCCCGGCAGCCTCGCATGTGATGGCGCTGCTGGCCGAACGCGACCGGCAGATTGCGGAACTGCAGCACGCGGTCAGCGAACTGGTGAACGAGCGGGAGGACCGGACCGCGCGCATGCCGGGCGATGACATGGGCACGATGACGGGGAAGATTGCCGAACTCGAGGCACGGCTCGTCGAGCAGGAGCAGGCGATGCGCCATACGCTGACCATGCTGATCGAGACGATCGAAGGCGATCTCGGTCACTCGGCGGCAGCCTGAGACGGATGCGTGCATGAGCGAAGTCCTGCCCGTCCGAGCCGCGAATTCGCAGGTAGCTGCGCGCCTGGTCAACGGCCTTTCGGTGGACGTCGAGGACTGGTTCCAGGTCGGCGCCTTCGCGGATGTGATCGAGCGCGGCAATTGGGACAGTCTGGTCGATCGCGTCGATCGCAACGTGATGGAGATCCTTGATCTGTTCGACGAGGTCGGGATCAAGGCGACTTTCTTCACGCTCGGCTGGGTGGCGAGACGGCATGGCCCGCTGATGCGCCAGATCGCCGCGCGCGGGCACGAACTCGCCAGTCACGGCTGGGACAATCGGCGCGTGCACACCCTCGATCGTAAGGCCTTCTCCGAGGATCTGCGGATAGCGCGCGCAGCGATCGAGGACGCGGTCGGCGAACGCGTGTCGGGCTATCGTGCGCCGGGCCTTTCGATCAATCGCAGCACTCCCTGGGCTTACATGGAACTGGCGGAGCAGGGCTATTCCTACAGTTCAAGCGTGGCTCCCGTCGATCATGACTCTTATGGCTGGAACGACGCTCCGCGCTTTGCGTTCAAGCCCTTGCCCTGGTCCGAACTGATTGAAATACCGGTGACGATCGCCGAATTCGGGGGGCGCCGGCTGGCCGCAGGCGGAGGAGGTTCCTTCCGTGCGCGTCCCTATGCCTTCTCCCGCTGGGCTATCCGCCAGGTCAATCGCCGCCACGGCCGGCCAGCGGTCTTCTACTTCCACCCCTGGGAAATCGACCCGGGTCAACCCAGTGTGGCCGGCGCGCCCTTGCGATCACGTTTGCGGCGGTATGCACACCATCATGCCATGGCGCCCAATCTTCGCCGATTGGTCAAGGAATGCACTTGGGGACGGATGGACATGCTTGCTCACCGTGAAGGGGCCCGGACCGGTGAGATGTCCGTCCGAATTCCGTGACGTCCGGTGCGGGATTCGCGGAACGGATGTGAAGCCTATCCATTCTCCAGGCCTGCCCGCCAATGTTGGCAGGGCATTTCCTCCCGACGGACGCAGGATATCCGGCATGTTAACGCCATTTTGGCGCTTGCCATCCGCGGTGTGGGTTCCATTCAGCGGCAGCAAGGCGCCGCGAGTGCTGGGCTTGCGATGCTGTCAAGCGGACAGCCGGGATCGATAGTTGCGGAAAACGCACAGTCCCGGAAATGAACAAAGCCTAACTTACTCTTGGTAAAATAGCGATTGCAATCGAAGTTAATTGCACGTTAGGATTCCGGCCAACAAATAACCGCGCCAAATAAGGCGGGGCATTTCGGGTCGCTCAGCGAGGTAATAATGGATCGCGCCGCGAGTAAAACCGGGCATCTGGAAAGCGGACAATCTTCCGTGGACAGACCCGCTATTCCGCTTACGCAAGAGCAGGAGGAGCTGGTCTGTGAAAGCATCCGGCACCGATCCATTCCGGAAGCTCTCTACAATCTCAAAGAGCTGGAATGCTTGTATGAGAATGAAGCGGAGACTCTCTGGACCTATATGCGCCCCCAGGGAAGGCCGAGTTTTACTCCGGTGATGCTCAAGGATTTCGTGGAATGGCAGAGCCTGATCGAGCAGTCCTTCGGGACCGGGCGAGTTCCTCTCAAATTTCTTGTTCTTGGCAGCCGCGCACCAGGCGTATTCTGTTTCGGCGGTGATCTGCAACTGTTCCAGGAACTGATCCGCCGGGGGGACCGCGAAGGCTTGCAGTTCTACGGCAACCGCTGCGTCGAGATCCTCCATCGCAACATGCATAGCCTCGACCTGCCGGTGGTGACGATCGGTCTGGTCGAGGGCGCGGCGCTGGGCGGAGGGTTCGAGGCGCTGCTGTCGTTCGATTTCATCATCGCCGAACGCGGTGCGACCTTCGGCCTGCCCGAGATCCTGTTCGGCCTGTTCCCGGGCATGGGCGCCCATGCGATCCTGACCCGCAAGCTCGGCCATGCCATGGCCGACCGGCTGATCCTGTCGAACGAGACCTATACGGCCGAGCAGATGTATGAGCTCGGTATCGTCCACCAGCTTGCCGAACCGGGCGAAGGGCTGGCCGCAACACGGGAATTCATCGCTCGCTCGATGCGGCGTCACGCCGGGATACTGAATGCCCGCCGGGCCACCAAACAGGTCCGCCCGGTGACACTGGAAGAATTGAAACGGGTGGTCGCACTGTGGACCGACGCCGCGCTGCAATTGCGCGAGCAGGACCTGAAAGTGATGAGCCGCCTCGCCGCGGCCCAGTCACGGCTGAAGCGGGTGGCCTGAATTTCCCGAAATCCCGTGCTCTTGGCCGGATCTGTCTGCCAACGGGTGGAGCGTCAGGCGCCGGTCCCGTGTCCCGCTTTCATGTAATCGGCGCTTTGCATTTCCCTGAGCCGGCTCACCGTACGGGCGAACTCGAAATGACCGTCTCCGCCGCGGTAGAGATCTTCGGGTTCGACCGCAGCCGTAGCCAGCAGCTTGACCCTGTATTCGTAAAGCGCGTCGATGAGGGTTACGAAACGGGCCGCCTCGTTGCGGCGATCCGGCCCCATTTGCGGAATGCCGACCACGATTACCGTGTGATAGGTGCGGGCGATGGCGAGGTAATCGGCGGCGCCGCGCGCCTCCTTGCACAGGCGCTTGAAGCTGAACACGGCGACGCCCTTGAGGCTTTTCGGCACGTGAAGCGTTCGCTTGCCGCCGATATCGAGCTCGGCATTAGGGACGTTGGCGGCATCCTCGGGCTCGAAATCGGTCAGGCGGAAGAAGGCTTCGCGTACCTGTGCGGTGGCCGCGTCGCCGAGCGGCGTGTGCCAGCTGTCCATCCCGGCCAGGCGTTCGAGCCGGTAGTCGACCGGGCCGTTGAGCGCGAGTACGTCGAGGCGAGTCTCGAGCAGGGCGATGAAGGGCAGGAAGTGTTCGCGGTTTAGCCCGTCCTTGTAGAGCTCGGCCGGCTCGCGGTTGGAGGTCGTGACCACGGTCATGCCATGGTCGACTATCAGGCAGCGGAACAGCCGCCCCATGATCATCGCATCGGCGGAGTTGTTGACCACCATCTCGTCGAAGGCGAGGACCCGCAGGTTCCGGGCAAGCCGCGCCGCGACCGGCGGGATCGGGTCGCCGCTTTCCTTGCTCCGCTCCTCGCGAAGGAGGGCGTGGACTTCCTGCATGAAGGCGTGGAAATGGACACGGCGCTTGTCGGGAATGGCAATTGTGTCGATGAACAGGTCCATCAGCATGGACTTGCCGCGCCCCACATCGCCCCAGATATAGATACCGCGCGGCGCCGGCGGACGTTTGCCGAACAGCTTTCCGAAGAAGCCCGGCGCGCGCGCCGCTTCGAGTTCCTGCGCGAGAGCGTCGAGGCGGCGGGCAGCGGCCAATTGCTCCTGGTCGACCTGCAATTCTCCACTGGCGACCAGCGCCTCGTAGCGGTGCAACAGGCCGGTCACGGTCAGCCTGCCTTGCGGATGATGCCGGAGAAGGAGGAAACGAGCGTCTCGCCTTGCACGACCTGGCCCCGGAGGAAGACGAGCCTCCCGGTTTCGCGCACGATTTCGGTCAGCGCATCGACCGGCTGGCCGGGATCGCCCGGGCCGACGAACTGGTTGGACAGTTCGAGTGTGACAGCGCCCCGCGCCTCGCTTTCCGTGGTCAGCCGCCAGGCGGTGAACAGCGAAATATCGATCAGCGACATGATCAGCCCGCCATGCAGCGCGCCGAAGGGATTGGTGTGGCGATGCTCCGGCACCAGCCGCAGGCGGACCTTGCCGTCCTCCTCCCGGCGCAGCCGGAGAGGCCCCATGACTTCCTGGTTGAAGCGTCCCCGGTCGCCGTCGCCATAATGCCAGGTCAGCCAGCCGGGATTTTGCGGATCGCGTTCGATGACCGGGCCGCCGAAATCGCCTTGCCGTTCACCCTGCATCTCAGGACGGTCTCTCGCGCGGCTGCATCGCATCGAATTTCGGCAGGGCGGGATCGAAGAAATCCCACTTGGGAGCATCCTTGGCGTAGATTACGCTTTCGGGTTCGACCAGGTCGGGATCGTCGAGCGAGCCGGCCTGGAGGATCAGTACAAGGTCGCCGGGCAGATCGCCGGTGGTGTAGAGCCGCCCGCCACAAGTGCCGCAGAAATGCCGGGTCACCGTGCCGCCAGTGTCGCCGTCATTGCTATAGGTCTGCGGCGTACCGCGCAGATCGAGCTGTTCGCGCCGGAGACCGACAATGGTGGTATGGCCGGTGCCGGTGGCCTTCTGGCAATCCTTGCAGCAGCATTGCGACACGAACATGGCCGGGCCGGTGACCGTGTAGCGGATCGCGCCGCACAGGCACCCGCCTTCCACCGTTTCGCCTGCGCCGATCATGCTCAGACGTGCCTCTCTGCCTGCATCTTCTTGATTTCGGCAATCGCCTTGGCGGGCGAGAGGCCCTTGGGGCAGACATTGGCGCAGTTCATAATCGTATGGCAGCGGTAGAGGCGGAAGGGGTCCTCGAGCTCGTCGAGCCGCTCGCCGGTCATTTCGTCACGGCTATCGGCCAGCCAGCGATAGGCCTGGAGCAGGATTGCCGGGCCGAGAAACTTGTCCGAATTCCACCAGTAGGACGGGCAGGAGGTCGAACAGCAGGCGCACAGGATACATTCGTAGAGCCCGTCGAGCTGTTCGCGCTGTTCCGGCGACTGGAGCCGCTCCTTGCCGCTCGGGGTCGGGCTGACGGTCTGCAGCCAAGGCCGGATCGAGGCATATTGGGCGTAGAAATGGGTGAAGTCGGGGACGAGGTCCTTGATCACCTCCATATGCGGCAGCGGGGTAATGCGGATATGGCCCGAAAGGTCCTCGATCGCGGTGGTGCAGGCAAGGCCGTTGGCGCCGTTCATGTTCATCGCGCAGGAACCGCAGATCCCTTCGCGGCAGCTGCGGCGGAAGGTCAGCGTGGGGTCGATCTCGTTCTTGATCTTGATGATCGCGTCGAGGACCATCGGGCCGCACTGGTCGAGATCGATCTCGAACGTGTCATAGCGTGGATTCTCGCCGCTGTCGGGATCGTAGCGATAGACCTTGAACGTCTTCACCCGGCCAGCGCCTTCGGCCGTATGGGTCTTGCCCTTGCCGGTGATCTTGCTGTTCTTCGGAAGCGTGAAGGTGGCCATCGCGTCGGATCTCTTCTGGTGGGAGGCGGACTAGCCCGCCTTCTAGCGATTCGAGGCGTCCTCGCAAGGCCTGCCGGTGCGAGGGACGTACGGAAAGTGACACAAGTGACACTGTCCGGGCATCAAAATGGGCTCCGCTCCCGGTGCGGAGCAGGAGAGTCTGGCATATCGCGCGAGAGGACCTAGCATTCGCGCATGGTGGCCGGGGAGGGGGCTGCAGGACAGGCCGGGCAGTCCCGGTGTCTATGCAACGGGGGAGAAGGGCGAATGGGATTGGGCAATTGGTATGAGGAGGTGCTCCTCTCGCGTTTCATCCGCCGCGCTTGCGGCGATCCCAAGATCGCCGAATTACGCAAGGGGATCGTGCCGCTGGCGGAAGGGCGGGTGTTCGAACTCGGCGTTGGCGGAGGGCTCAACCAGCCCTATTACGACGCGGCGAAGGTGACCCATTTCTTCGGCATCGACCCGGGCGGCAAGCTGCTCGAATTCGCGCGGGCCGAGGCGGAAAAGAAGGGCTGGCAGGCCGATATCCGCCAGGGAGTGGGTGAGGCGATTCCCTTTGAAGACAACAGCTTCGACACGGTGGTTTGCACCTACACCATGTGTTCGGTCGACGACCAGGCGCAGACCCTGCGCGAAATGCGCCGCATCCTGAAGCCGGGCGGCCGGTTGCTCTATCTCGAACATGGCGTGGCGCCCGATGCGGGGCCGGCGAGGTGGCAGCGACGGATCGAACCCGTGTGGAAGCGGGCCATGGGCAATTGCCACCTGACCCGGCCGGTGACCCCGGCGGTCCGCGAGTACGGCTTTGCCATCGAGGCAAGCGACCAGAAATACATGGACAAGATGCCGCGCTGGGCGGGCTTCATGCAATGGGGGATCGGGGTGAAGGCGGGCGGCTAGCGCCTATTCGGGAAAGCGTGCCCGCGTGCGGTTGGCCAGTGCAACCAGCGACAACATCACCGGAACTTCCACCAGCACGCCGACCACGGTCGCCAGTGCGGCGCCGCTGGTGAGGCCGAACAGGCCGATCGCGACCGCCACCGCCAGTTCGAAGAAGTTGGAGGTGCCGATCAGGGCACAGGGCGCGGCGATCCTGTGCGGCACCATCCACGCCCAGGCGGCGGCATAGGCGAGGGCGAAGATGCCGTAGGACTGCAGCACGATCGGGATCGCGATCAGCAGGATCAGCAGGATCAGCAGGATCAGCAGGGGCTGGCCGGTGATCGTGCCGGCGGCAAGGCCGTCCTCGCCGGCCTGAACCAAAAAGGCGGAAGGCTTCGAGCAGGTGTTCCTGGGCTAGCGCGCCCAGCGCATCTACGACTGTACCGTCAATCGTCTATTCGATCCGCACGCCGCCTTTGATCACGGCGTCGATGTCGGCCAGTTCCGTGACATCCGCCAGCGGGTCGCCCCGGACCGCGATAATGTCTGCCCAGGCGCCGGGTTCGAGCGTTCCCACTTCGCCTGTCTGGCCGAGTGCTGCGGCTGCATTGACCGTCGCCGCACGGATCGCCTCGAGCGGGGTCATACCGTATTCGACCATGACCCGGAACTGCCCGCCGGCCGTCTCGTGCGGCATGACGCCGGCGTCGGTGGCGAAGATCATCTTCACTCCGGCTTCGTGCGCACGGCGGAAACTGTCGCGCTGGGCCTGGCTGACCTGGCGTTCCTTTTCAAGGTTTTCCTCGAGCACGCCGTTCGCCGCACCCTGCGATAGAGTGTATTCAGTGTTGAAGATATCCATCGCGAAGAAGGTGCCGCGTTCCTTGGCCAGCGCGATCGCCTCGTCATCGGCGAAACTGGCGTGTTCGATCGTGTCGAAACCGGCGAGGATGGCCGCCTTGATCCCGTTGTTGCCATGGGCATGGGCGGCCGCCTTGAGGCCCCAGAAATGCGCCTCCTCGGCGATTGCGGTCAGTTCCTCGAGATTCAATTGCTGGATGCCGGGCGCAGTGTTGCGCGAGAAGACCCCGCCGGTGGCGCAGGCCTTGATCACCTCGGCGCCGTATTTCCGCTGCTCGCGCACGCGCTTGCGCAACTCCTCCGGCCCGTCGCCTACGGCGACGCCGGTGACTTCGAAACTGGGCGGGAGGAAGGTGCTGTCGCAATGGCCGCCGGTGGCGCCGAGCGAATGCGCTGCCCCGACGATCCTCGGACCGATCACCCAGCCTTGTTCGATCGCCTGGTCGAGCCCGACGACATTGTAATCGCTCGCCCCGACATTGCGCACGGTGGTGAAGCCGGCCTTGAGCATGCGCTCCGCGTTGGCGACGCCGAGCACGGTCCAGAAACGGTCGGTAAACTGAAGGCTCGAATAGCCGCCATATTCGGGGCGCCCGTCGAGATGGACGTGCATGTCGATCAGGCCCGGAAGCAGTGTGTGGCCGGTCAGGTCGATCAGCGGTGCATCTGCGGGCGGGGCGATCCCGCTGCGAATCTCGGCCACCTTGCCGTCGCTCACGCGGATAAGCGGCTGTTCGATATAAGTGCCGCGCGCGACATCGAGCAGGCGGTCCCCGCGGATGAACACGGTTTCGGCGGCGGCCGGGACGGAGGCAGCGGCCATGGCGGTTGCGGCGAGAATAGCGGCGGTGAATTTCATGACGGGCCCCTGTGGTTGGTCCCGCAGGCTAGCCCAAGCCGTTCCCGATTTCACGTGCAATTGGACACGGAAGCAGAAACCCCCGCGGCCGTTCGAACGGCCGCGGGGGCGGGAATTATTCGCCGAAGGTCCGTTGCCACCAGCCGCGCCGGGGCGGGCCGTCGTCTTCGGTTTCAGCGGCAACGCTCGCCGCTTCGGCCTCGCTCGTCACGGCTTCGGCGGCAAGTTCTTCAGCCGGTGCGGCTTCCAGCTCGGGAACCGGCTCGGTTTCGGCCTCCGGTGCCGGCTCGGGAACCTTCTTGCGGCGTGTACGCTTGGGCTTGGGCTTTTCCTCGACCGCCTCCGCCGCTTCGGCGGGCACTTCGGGTTCTACCGCGGCTTCGGGCTCGGCTTCGGCGTCCGGTTCGGCCTTCTTGCGCCGGGTCCGACGCTTCTTCGGCTTTTCTTCTGCTTCGGCTTCGGCCGGCGCTTCCTCCTTCTCGCCCGCGGTATCCGCCGTGGCTTGTGCGGCGTCCTCGGTCGCGGGCGCTACTTCGGTTTCGGCTTCGCCATCATCGCCGGCGTCACCGCCTTCGGTATCACCCGTCTCCGAATCGGCTTCCTCATCGTCGCGCCGCCGGCGACGGCGGCCACCGCGGCGGCGGCGCTTGCGCGGCTTGTCCTCGTCATCACTGGCCTGATCGCTGCTCGAATCGTCCTCGACGACTTCTGTGTCGGCGGTGTCCTCGGCGTTGTCTTCGTCGCCCTCGTCTTCGCCTTCGGCGTCTTCCTGGTCCCGGCGCTTGCGGCCGCGACCACCACGGCGGCGGCGACGGCGCTTCTTGCGGGGATCGCCTTCGTCCTCGTTTTCGGCACCTTCGGCGTCCTCGTCTTCGGGTGCGTCGTCCTCTTCCTCGTCATCGACGATCGGGTCGAATTGCGGAGTGGCCGAGGGGCGCGGGCCGGAACTGGTCACGCGCATCTTGGCGCCTTCGTCCTCGCCCTCGGGGATGACTTGCACGGTTACGCCGTAGCGCATCTCGATCTCGGCGAGATCGGCGCGCTTGGCGTTGAGGAGGTAGATCGCTGCCTCGGTACTGGCGTAAAGTGAAATGACGGTACCGCGCCCCTTGGCGGCTTCGTCCTCGATCAGACGCAGGGCCGAGAGGCCGGCGCTGGAGGCGGTGCGAACCAGGCCGGTGCCGTCGCAATGTGGGCATTCGCGAGTGGTCGCTTCGAGCACGCCGGTGCGCAGCCGCTGGCGGCTCATTTCCATCAGGCCGAAGCCCGAAATGCGCCCGACCTGGATGCGGGCGCGGTCGTTCTTGAGCGCGTCCTTCATCGCCCGTTCGACCTTGCGGACGTTCGAGCCGTATTCCATGTCGATGAAGTCGATCACCACCAGCCCGGCCATGTCGCGCAGGCGCAGCTGACGGGCGATTTCCCTGGCCGCCTCGAGATTGGTCGCGAGCGCAGTCTGCTCGATCCCGTGCTCCTTGGTCGAACGACCCGAGTTGATGTCAATCGAGACCAGCGCCTCGGTCGGGTTGATTACCAGATAGCCGCCGCTCTTGAGCTGGACGACCGGGTCGTACATCGCCGAAAGCTGGTCTTCGGCGCCATAACGCTGAAACAGCGGAACCGGGTCCGAATAGGGCTTCACCCGCCGCGCATGGCTGGGCATGAGCAGCTTCATGAACTGCTTGGCCGCCTTGTAGCCGTCCTCGCCCTCGACGACGACTTCCTCGATCTCGCGGTTGTAGATGTCGCGGATCGCCCGCTTCACCAGGTCGCTGTCCGAATGGATCATGGCCGGCGCGGTCGAACTCAACGTCTTCTCGCGGATCTCGTCCCACAGGCGGGCGAGATAGTCGAAATCGCGCTTGATCTCGGTCTTGGTCCGGCTGAGCCCGGCGGTGCGGATGATGCAGCCCATGGTCTTCGGCAGGCTGAGTTCCGAAACGATCTGCTTGAGCCGCTTGCGGTCGCTCGCCGAATTGATCTTGCGCGAGATGCCGCCGCCATGGCTCGAATTGGGCATGAGCACGCAATAGCGACCGGCCAGGCTGAGATAGGTCGTCAGAGCGGCGCCCTTGTTGCCGCGCTCTTCCTTGACGACCTGGACCAGCAGGACCTGGCGGCGATGGATGACGTCCTGAATCTTGTAGCGACGGCGCAGCTCGAGCCGGCGGCTGCGTGCCTCGTCCGACTTGCGGGCCTTGGCGCGACCCTGGCCCTGACCCTGGCGGCGCCCGCGACCCCGCCGACCGCGTCCGCGGCGGTTGTTGCGGTCATCGCCTTCGGCAGCGTCTTCCGCGCTCGCGTCTTCGCCGTCGACGCCGTCGTTGTCCGTGCCTTCGCCGTCATCGGGCTCGCCGTCTTCTTCGACATGCCCGCCTTCGATTGTGGCCACATCGTCCTTTTCCGAGGTGTCGATTTCCTCGACCCCGTTCTCGCCATCGAGATCCCCGGATTCGTCGAAATCGCCGCTTTCGCCGGCCTCGGACTCGTCCTCCTCGGCTTCTTCCTGCTCGCGCAGGGCGGCTTCTTCCTCGGCGGCGGCCGCCTCTTCAGCCAGCAGTGCCTCGCGGTCGGCCGCGGGGATCTGATAGTAATCCGGATGGATTTCGCTGAAGGCGAGGAAGCCGTGGCGATTGCCGCCGAAGTCGACGAAGGCCGCTTGAAGCGACGGTTCGACCCGGGTTACCTTGGCAAGGTAGATATTGCCCTTGATCTGCTTGTGTTCGGCAGATTCAAAATCGAATTCTTCAATTCGGTTGCCCTTGAGCACCGCCACCCGGGTTTCTTCCGGGTGGCGCGCATCGATAAGCATGCGCGTTGCCATTCAAAATTCTCCAAGCGCGTCCACGGCTTCCTGCGACCATGTCGTTATGGGGAGGGGGAGCGCTAATTTGTGCTGAAACACCGGCGCAGGGGCGGTTCTGTCCGCTCCTTACGCCGGAAAACGGAATGCCGGCCGCCTGCATTTGCAAGGGGCCGGAAGACTTCGTGTCTGCGAGAGCGAGAATGCACGGGAAAGTTCTGCGCGCCGCATGGACCGCAAGCTTCGCGCCGGCGCCTTGCGGCTGCGGCGGGCTGTGCGGTGCATTGCTTCTCATTCTGGCGTCAACCTGTACTATTCTCCGGCGAGGAGCATGGCCCTGTCCGGTCAGTTCTTCGAGATATGCCATCGCGGGGACAAGGCAAGAGGCGGCGGGACATTCTATCCCGATAGTCCCGTCATCCCGGCCCTGGTGGCGGCATCTCCCGGTGCACAAAATGCTAGCAGGCGTTGCGCGGGGGAGCAACCTAATTGCAGAAGGAGGCAAATTTCTCTTGTCCGGCAGGAATCTCCGCCGTTAACCACGAGTGACCATGTCGCTGCGTCCTCCGCTCTGGATCCTGTTCCTGGCGCCCGTGCTGGCGCTAGCCGGTGTCCTTGCCTTCGAACTGACCGTGCCGGTGCCGCATCTGGGACGAAGTTACGTCTTGCGCATGCAACTCCCCGATCCTGAGGCACAGCTCGACCTGCCGCAAATACACGGGCCACAGGATTCGAGCATGCCGCTGGTTCTGCTCGACCCCGGCCACGGCGGGCACGACCCGGGCGCAAGTCGCGACGGATATCGGGAAAAGGCGATCGTGCTCGGTCTCGCCCAGGCGCTGCGGGACCGCCTGGTCGAAGACGGCGGGATCCGCGTCGCACTTACGCGTGAGAACGACCATTTCCTCGTCCTTGAAGAACGGGCGGAACTGGCCCGCAGGATGGGTGCGGATCTGTTCCTGTCGATCCACGCCGATTCCGCCGGCGGGAAGGAGGCCGTGCAGGGCGCCAGCGTCTATATCCTTTCGGGCCGGGCCTCATCGGAGGCTGCGGAGCTGTTCGCGCAGCGAGAGAACGGTGCGGATCGGATCAACGGCGTCCGGATTGAGGATGCCGAGGATGCGGTCAGTGCGATCCTGGTCGATCTGTCGCAACGCAGGACGCAGGAGCAATCGGCCGAGTTCGCCCGGCTGATCGAGCGGGAGGGAGGCGAGGCACTGCAATTCCATTCTGACGCGCAGCGTTCGGCCTCGCTCGTCGTCCTGCGCGCGCCTGACGTACCATCGGTCCTGTTCGAGGCAGGCTTCGTGACCAATCCGCAGGATGCGGCGCGACTGGCCTCGCCCGAGGGCAAGGCGCGTTTCGCAGAGGGGATGGACCGCGCGATCCGGGTCTATTTCGCGCGCAATCCCGTTGTCGGATAAGCGCGGCGCGAGAGCACTGGCGCTGTCCGATTTCACCATGCTAGAAGCCCATCGCAATGTCTGACGAAAACCTTCCCAACGAGGCTGGCGCGGTCGAGCGCGTGCGCTACCGGATCCGGCGTGAGGCCGGCGGAGCCTGGGCCAGGCTGCTCGAACTCTGGAGCGAGAAGCGCTGGTTTCGCTGGCTGGCGGTAGGGCTGGTGGCCTTCCTGTTTCTCTGGACCGTTGTCTGGTCGATCGTCGTTCGCAGTCTGCCCGATGCCGAAATGCTGGTCGATTACGAGCCACCGCTGCCTACCGTGGTTCGCGGAATCGACGGGGAGATCGCGTCATCATATGCGCGCGACCGGCGCGTGCAGTTGCAGTATCCGGATTTTCCCAAGCAGTTGATTGACGCCTATCTGGCGGCCGAGGACAAGACTTTCTGGACTCATTCGGGCATCGACCTCGGCGGCGTGGCCGGCGCGGCGATTGATTATGTCAGCAAGATGGGCACCGGCGAGCGCGCCGTGGGCGGCTCGACGATCACCCAGCAGGTGGCCAAGAACATCCTGGTTGGCGACGAATATTCGATCGCCCGCAAGCTCAAGGAAATGCTCCTCGCCGCACGGATCGAGGAAGTCCTCTCGAAGGAAGAAATCCTCGAGCTCTATCTCAACGAGATCCCGCTCGGTCGCCGCAGTTTCGGCGTCCAGGCGGCATCGCTCGCCTATTTCGACAAGGATGTGGACGAGCTCGAACTGCACGAGATGGCTTTCCTCGCCATCCTTCCCAAGGCACCCGAACGCTACGGCCGTACGCGCTATCGCGACATGGCGGTCGAGCGACGCAACTGGGTGCTTGACCAGATGGTCGACAATGGTTTTGTCGACGGAGATCTGGCCGCCGCTGCCAAGGCCCGACCGCTCGGCCTGGTGGTCCAGCGCAGCCAGCGCGACGCCTCGGCCGAAGCGGGATACTATCTCGAAGAAGTTCGCCGACAGCTGATTTCCCAGTTTGGCGAACAGGCCGAAGACGGGCCCAACAGCGTCTATGCCGGCGGACTGTGGGTACGCACGTCGCTTGATCGCGAGCTGCAGGTAGCCGGACAGGCCGCCTTGCGCGCGGCGTTGATCCGTTATCACGGCAATCGCGGCTGGGCGGGGGCAATCGCCACGATCGACATGGATGCGGGCAACTGGAGCGGGCAGCTGGCCAGTTCCTACCTGGCCGTCAATTACCGCGACTGGCGGATCGGGGTGGTCACGCAGGCGGGCACGGGCAGCGCGCGGGTGGGCTTCGCCGATGGTGAGGAAGCCTCGCTGAGCAATCCGCCGGAGCGGCTCAAGGCCGGCGACGTGATTGCGGTCGCGCCCAGCGGCAGCGGTTACGCGGTGCAGACCATACCCGAGGTGTCCGGCGGTTTCCTGGCCGAGGATCCCAATACAGGCCGGATTCTCGCGATGCAGGGCGGTTTCGATGATCGGCTCGATTCCTTCAACCGTGCGACCCAGGCCAATCGCCAGCCGGGTTCGACGATCAAGCCCTTCGTCTATGCGACAGGCCTCGACAACGGAATGACGCCGGCGACGATGGTCCCTGACCAGACTTTCTGTTACTATCAGGGCGCCAATCTCGGCGAGAAATGCTTCCGCAATTTCGGCGGCGGCGGTGGCGGCGAGAAGACCATGCGGTGGGGGCTGGAGCAGTCCCGCAACCTCATGACGGTGCATATTGCGATGGATGCCGGCATGGAGAAGGTGAACCGTACCTTCGCGAATGTCGGGATCGGCAAATACGAGAACTATCCCTCCTTTGCACTCGGGGCGGGCGAGACGACTGTCGAGAAGATGGTCAATGCCTATGCCGCGCTGGTCAACCACGGTGTGCAGCACGCGCCGACCGTGATCGACTATGTCCAGGATCGTCGCGGCAAGGTGATCTGGCGCGCCGACAAGCGCGAATGTGTCGGTTGCAACATGGCCGAATGGGACGGCAAGCCGATGCCGCGGCTGTCCGCGCGCGGCAAGCAGGTGCTCGATCCGCGTACGGCCTACCAGGTCGTCCACATGCTTGAGGGGGTCGTCCAGCGCGGCACGGCGGTGCGGCTGCGCTCGCTGGATTTTCCGCTGTTCGGCAAGACCGGGACGACCTCGGGCCCGACCAATGCCTGGTTCGTCGGCGGGTCGCCGGACATCGTCGCCGGCACTTATGTCGGCTTCGACCAGCCGCGCAACATGGGTGGCTGGGTTCAGGGCGGGAACACGGCAGCGCCGATCTTTAAGCAGTTTGTCGAGCAGACCCGCGACAAATGGACCGGCCGCCCCTTCATGGCCCCCGCCGGGATCCGCATGGTCCGGATCGACCGGCGCAGCGGGCGTCAGGTCTATGACGGCTGGCCCACCAGCGATCCGCTTGCGAGTGTGATCTGGGAAGCGTTCAAGCCCGATACCGAGCCGAGCCGGACCAATCGCCGCGAGGACGAGTTGGAGGAAATGCGTGGGCTGATCCTCGCTCAATTGCGCCGGGCGCAGCAGGGCGGGGGACGCGGCAGGCCGGCCGACGAACTGCAGGCCGAGGACTTCGTCGAGGAGCAGGGCGGCCTTTACTGACCCTTTCCATCGGGCGCTGGACAAGCGCCACCTTCCGGCGCATCCTTCCGACCGAGAGACAGCATCGGGAAACCGCATATGAAGAAGATCGTCTATTCGGTATTGGCCCCTTTGTTGACGCTGGGCCTGTCCGTATCGGCCAGTGCCGAACTGGCCAGAGGCACCAAGGCGCCGCAAGTGGTCACTCAGGGCGCGCTGGCGGGGAAGGCGTTCGATTTCAACCTTGCTGATGCCCTGAAGAAGGGGCCCGTCGTGCTCTATTTCTTCCCCAAGGCCTTTACGCAGGGCTGTACGCTCGAGGCCAATGCCTTTGCCGAGGCGATGCCCGAGTTCAGGGCTGCTGGTGCGACGGTGGTCGGGATGTCGGCTGACGATGTCGATACGCTCAAGAAATTTTCGACCGAGGAATGCCGCGATCAGTTCGCGGTTGCTTCGGCCAGTCCCGCCACGGTCAAGGCCTATGACGTCGGCCTGGTCATGAATGGCGAGAACACGGGACTGACTGACCGGACCTCCTACGTCATCGGCACCGACGGAACGGTCAGGATGGTCCATTCCGATCTCGACTGGCGCAAGCACGTGAGCCTGTCGCTCGCGGCGGTGAAGTCCTTGCAGAACTGAGACCGAGCCGGATTTGCGGTTGCAGGGAGCCCCGGCCATTGTGCCGGGGCCTTATTGCGCGCGCCTCTTTCGCTTGCCGCGCAGCTTCGCTAAGCGGGCGCCGAAATTGATGGAGTAATATTATGCGAGCCGAAGGTCAGGCTCATATCGATCGTATCCAGGCCGCGTTGGCACTGGTGCGCAAGTCGCTTGACTGGGAGCGCGCGCTGCGCCGGCTCGACGAGCTCAACGCGCGGGTCGAGGATCCCAACCTGTGGGACGATCCCAAGCAGGCACAGGCGATCATGCAGGAGCAGAAGCGCCTGTCGACCGCCGTCGGCACGGTGAAGGGCATCACCCGGGAAATGGGCGATGCGGTGGAATTCGTTGAACTTGGCGAGGCCGAGGACGACGAGGCAACGATCACCGAGGGCTTGTCCGCTCTTGCCGCGCTGGCCGAACGGGCGGACAAGGACAAGGTCCAGGCCCTGCTTGCGGGCGAGGCCGACTCCTTCGACACCTATCTCGAAATCCATGCCGGGGCCGGGGGCACCGAAAGCCAGGACTGGGCGGAAATGCTGTTACGCATGTATGCCCGCTGGGCCGAACGCAAGGGCTACAAGGTCGAGACCGTCGAATATCAGGCCGGCGAGCAGGCCGGGATCAAGAGCGCCACACTGCTGATCAAGGGCGAGAACGCCTATGGCTACGCCAAGACCGAAAGCGGGGTCCATCGCCTCGTCCGGATCAGCCCCTACGACAGCTCGGCCCGGCGCCACACCAGTTTCAGCTCGGTCTGGGTCTATCCGGTGATCGACGATGAATTCGAGATCGAGATCAACGAAGGCGACCTCCGGATCGATACCTACCGCGCCTCGGGCGCCGGGGGGCAGCACGTCAACACCACCGATTCCGCGGTTCGCATCACCCACTTGCCGACCGGCATCGTGGTCGCGAGCCAGAACGACCGCAGCCAGCACAAGAACCGGGCGACGGCCATGAACATGCTGAAGGCGCGGCTCTACGAAGCGGAACTTGCCCGGCGTGAAGCCGAGGCGAGCGGTGAATACGAGGCCAAGACAGAGATTGGCTGGGGGCACCAGATCCGCTCCTACGTCCTTCAGCCCTATCAGATGGTCAAGGATCTGCGCACCGGGACGACATCGACCGCGCCCGGCGATGTGCTCGACGGTGAAATCGACGATTTCATTGCCGCCGCACTGGCCCAGCGCGTGACCGGCGAAACGGTCGACGTCGAAGACGTCGACTGATGGGCGTGCCAGTCCTGGCCGTTCCGGTTTCGGTCTTTGCCAAGCGGTCGGACTGCGGCTAATCGCAGCACCCGTGATGAAATGCGCCTTGCCTCTCTTGCTGTGCTCGTTCGCGCTTGCGGGCTGTGACCTGCTGCAAGGGGTAGAGGACGAGCGGCCCGCCACCTCGCGCGAATTTCCGCGGGCTTATCGTCCGGTATCGGCTGCAGCCGGCAATGCGTTCTCGACCGAACAGTCGCGCGACGATCGGCGCGAAGCGCAGACCGTTATGGATCTTGCGGGGATCCGCCGCGGGATGACCGTGGCTGATATCGGCGCCGGAGACGGCTATTACACCGTGCGCCTCGCCGCGCGTGTAGGCGAGGACGGGCGGGTACTGGCACAGGATATCGATGCGGGGGCGCTCAGCCGTCTCGGCAGCCGTGTCGAACGCGAGAGGCTCGACAACGTCTCGATCAAGCCCGGCGCGCCCGACGATCCGCGGCTGCCCGAGAACAGTTTCGACCGCATTTTCATGGTCCACATGTACCACGAGATTTCGGAGCCCTACGCCTTCCTCTGGCGCATGCGGCCGAGCCTGCGCGAGGGCGCCCAGGTGATCGTGGTCGATGTCGACCGGCCGACCGGCCAGCACGGCATTCCCCCGAAATTGCTGTTCTGCGAATTTGACCACGTCGGTTACCGCTTGGTAGAATTCGTCCGCAAGCCGGAAATCGCTGGTTATTATGCACAGTTTGAGGCAATCGGGGATCTTCCCGAACCGCACGCGATCGAACCGTGCTCGCATCCGGGTGATAATGAAGATGGGTCAACGGGCGCTTAGGGAGCCCCGTTTGGATGAAGGTTTCAGATGGGTTTTAAGGGTTTACGGCCAATCCTCTACGGTGGGCGCGAAGTTTGGCCATTGGTCGAGGGTGGGAAGGGTGTTTCCGCCACGAATCATGCCAGTTCGGGCGCCTGGGCGGCGGCCGGCGGCATCGGAACGGTCAGTGCGGTTAATGCCGACAGCTACGATGCCAATGGCCTCGCGATCCCGCAGATATACCCGCAGAAGACTCGCAAGGAACGCCACGAGCAGCTGATCCAATATGCGATCGACGGGGCTGTCGAACAGGTCCGCCGGGCCTATGAGATCGCCAACGGCAAGGGTGCGATCAACATCAATGTGCTGTGGGAAATGGGCGGTGCACAGCAGGTTCTCGAAGGCGTGCTGGAAAAGACGCGCGGCCTCGTCACCGGCGTGACCTGCGGAGCCGGCATGCCCTACAAGCTGGCCGAGATCGCTGCGCGCTTCAACGTCAATTACCTGCCGATCGTCAGTTCCGGCCGTGCTTTTCGCGCCCTGTGGAAGCGCTCCTATCACAAGGTGTCCGAGCTGATGGCGGCCGTGGTCTATGAGGACCCCTGGCTAGCGGGCGGCCATAACGGCCTCTCCAATGCCGAGGATCCCAGACAGCCAGAAGATCCCTATCCCCGGGTGAAGGTCCTGCGCGAGACCATGCGCAAGGAAGGTGTCTCCGACGATGTTCCGATCATCATGGCAGGCGGTGTCTGGTTCCTGCGCGAGTGGGACGAGTGGATTGACAACCCCGAGCTCGGCCAGATCGCCTTCCAGTTCGGAACCCGGCCGCTCCTCACTCGCGAAAGCCCGATTCCCGACCAGTGGAAGGAAATGCTCCGAACGCTGGAACCGGGCGATGTTCTGTTGCACCGTTTCAGCCCGACGGGTTTCTACAGTTCAGCGGTCCGGAACCCATTTCTGCGCAATCTCGAAGACCGTAGCGAGCGCCAGATTCCATATTCGCGCGTCGAGGCGGGCGAGCATACGGTGCAGCTCGACGTTGGGGTGAAGGGCAAGAATTTCTGGGTCGCCCCGAAGGATCGCGATCGGGCACGTGTCTGGAACGCACAGGGCTTCACCGAAGCGCTCAAGACGCCGGACGATACGGTCGTCTTCGTCACGCCCGAGGAACGGACGGAAATCCGCAAGGATCAGGCCGATTGCATGGGCTGCCTGTCGCATTGCGGGTTCTCCTCGTGGAAGGACCACGACGATTACACGACTGGCCGGCTGGCCGATCCGCGAAGCTTCTGCATCCAGAAGACGCTGCAGGACATTGCCCATGGTGGTGATGTCGATCAGAATCTCGCCTTCGCCGGGCATGCGGCCTACCGTTTCAAGCAGGACCCGTTCTATTCGAACAATTACACACCGACGGTGAAGGAACTGGTCGATCGAATCCTGACCGGGGATTGACCGGGCGCTTCGTGCGCCCTGCCTTTCGTTCCGGTCACAGTCCGGCGGAGCATTTCTCCAGCAACGCGGCTGCTTCGGCGTGGCCTTCGCGAATACGCACCGAAATAGTCTTGTCGAGATCGCTCTCGACGAGCAGCTGGCTCGCTTGCGGCGCGGCGAAGAACTCCAGAAAATCGCGTGGCAGGACCGCGGTGTAGCGGGTCCCGCCATCGGGCGTTGCCGCAATCATGAATTGCATCCGCCCATAGAGGTGCGGGGTGCCGTCGCGATCGAGAATCTTGATGGTCCGGCTGTCCTGCTTGGCCTGGCCGGCGCTCGGCGGGTCAATCGTATCGAGCGCGAGGGCGACCTCGCCCATGCCGTCGACCGCATGGATCGTAAGCCGGGCAGTCAGCGCATGCTGTGAGAGGATGCAGACACGCTCGTTTCTCAGGACCTGCTGCGAGGCCGTCTCTCCAAACAGTTCCATTTGTGGCTGCGCCAGCGCCGGCCATGACGCGCACAGGGCGAGGCCAAGTGCCGGAAAGACGAGCCTCACCGTCTCAGTCCATCGGGGGCAGGACGCGGTCCGGAGCAATATGCCCGTCGGCCCAGCTGCGGATATTGGCGATGATCTTCTCTCCCGCGGCGCTCCGTCCCTCGAGCGTGGCGCTGCCCAGGTGGGGCAGCTTGATGACATTCGGCTGGGCAATCAGACGTGGGTCGATATTGGGTTCGTTGGCGAAGACGTCGAGCCCCGCACCGCCGAGATGGCCGCTTTCGAGCCCTGCGATCAGTGCGTCTTCGTCGATCAGATCGCCGCGTCCGCTGTTGATGACGAATGCGCCCGGCTTCATCGCCGCGATTCGCTCTGCGTTGAGCAGGAAACGGGTTTCGGCTGTTGCCGGGCAATTGAGCGAGAAATAGTCCGATTCCGCTACCAGTGCGTCGAGATCGGGCTGGAAGGTTGCACCGAGGATAGTCTCGAGCGCATGCGGCAATTGCCGGCGGTTGTTGTAGACGATCTGCATGCCGAAGGCGCGTGCGCGGTGCGCGATCGCCTGGCCGATCCGACCCATGCCGACAATTCCCAGCACCTTTCCGCGGAGTGTACGACCGAGCATGTGGCTCGGATGCCAGCCGTGCCATTCGCCCTTGTCGATCAGGAGCACGCCTTCGCCGAGGCGGCGGCTCGCCATCAGGATCAGCGCCATGGTGATGTCCGCCGTATCCTCGGTGAACACGCCCGGCGTGTTGGTGACCATGATCTTGCGAGCATGGAGAGCGGCAATGTCGAGATGGTCCACCCCGGCGCCGAAATTGGCAATCAGTCCCAACCTGTCGCCGGCTTCGGCAATCATCGCGGCATCGATCTTGTCGGTCACGCATGGGACCAGAACATCGCAATCCTGCATTGCCGCGACCAGTTCCTCGCGGCTGAAGGGATGGTCATCCTCGTTGAATACGGTGTCGAAGAGTTCGGCCATGCGTGGTTCGACCCCGGGCAGCCGACGAGTGACGATAACGCGCGGTTTTCCTTCGATACGGCGCGTGACGGGCGATGATGTGCTTTCGGGCATGGCGGCTTCGCTAGGGCCGGCAAGGGGCAATGGTCAAGCACTCCTGCAATCGCTTGAAGGAATGCGGCGGGCAACGGTAAGACCTTGCGCGATGCGCCGACTCGGATTTCTTCCCGTCATATTGTTTCTCGCAGCTGTGCCCGTTTCGGCACAGGAGCGTGAGCTGCCCTATTGGGCCTCGCTGCGCTATGACGAGGTCAATATGCGGGTAGGGCCCAGTGAGGAATACATGATCGACTGGGTCTATCGCCGGGCCGGATTGCCGGTGAAGGTTATCCGGCTCAAGGAAGGCTGGCGCTACGTCGAGGATCCAGATGGCGCGCGTGGGTGGATCGTTTCCCGCCTGCTCGATCCCGAGCGCACGGCAATGGTGCGAGGGGAGGGCCTGGCAGCCATCCGCAACGAGCCGTCCGACGCGGGCGAACTCAAGTGGAACGCCGAACCGGGCGTGATCGGCTGGCTTGGCGATTGCGAGGACGGGTGGTGCGAATTCGATGCTGGGGGGCACAAGGGCTACGTCCGGCAGGACCGCCTGTGGGGCGTCGACGAACCGTAAATTGGAAAGGGCGGCCCGAGAGCCGCCCTTCGCATAGAGTTACTCGGCTGCTTCCGTGGCCGCGGGCTTGACGGTGACCGGATCGCCGGCATCCGGAGTGGCCGTGAAGGAGCCGTCTTCGACCGGTGCGGATTCGGTATAGCACATGGCTTCAACGCCTTCGGTGGTCGGCGTGAAGCAGGTCTTGCCGTCGACGGTCGCCCAGGTGCCTTCGGCAATGACCGCGCCTTCGGCATCCATGTCCACATAAGTGCCGTCATCATTGATGGTGGTCGAGGTCACCGTGCCATCCGCGGCGGTCACTTCATAGGTTCCCGCGGGTGAGCCATTGGCGGCGGTGACGACCGGCGCGGGTTCCGCCGTTTCCTCGACAACGGGTTCTTCGACTGGTTCGGACTGGCAGGCGGCCAGCGAAGCGGCAAGTGCAACAAGGACAAGCTTCTTCATGGTGAATTCCCCCAAAACGTTGTCGCTGAGGCGACCCGCCCCAATACCACGCTTCGGGGGACTCACGAAGCGACGAATCAGGCCAGTTCGATTGCCAGCGCCACCCCTTCGCCGCCGCCGATGCAAAGGCTTGCCACGCCGTTCTTGAGGCCGCGCGTCCTGAGTGCATTGATCAGGGTCACCAGGATGCGCGTGCCGCTCGCCCCGATAGGGTGGCCCAGCGCCGTTGCGCCGCCATTGACGTTGATCTTCTCATGCGGGATGCCGACGTCCTTCATCGCGAACATGGCGACGCAGGCGAAGGCTTCATTGATCTCGAACAGGTCGACGTCGTCGACCTTCCAGCCGGCCTGGTCGAGCACCTTCTGGACCGCGCCGACGGGAGCGGTGGTGAAGTCCTTCGGTTCCTGCGCATGGGCCGCCATGCCGACGATCCGGGCGACCGGCGCGAGGCCCTTGGCGGCCGCCGTGCTGGACCGCGCGAGTGTGACGGCCGCGGCACCGTCGGAAATCGAGCTCGAGGTCGCCGCGGTGATTGTCCCGTCCTTGGCGAAGGCGGGCCGCAATTCGGGAATCTTGTCCGGGCGGCCCTTGCCGGGTTGCTCGTCGGTATCGACGACGATGTCACCCTTGCGGGTGCCAATGGTCACCGGGACGATCTCGTCGGTAAAGGCACCACCCGCGATGGCGGCATTGGCGCGGGCCAGCGATTCGATGGCATAGGCGTCCATCTCCTCGCGGGTGAGCTGATAGGCATCGGCCGTGCATTGTGCGAAACTGCCCATCGAGGTGCCCGCGTCATAGGCGTCTTCAAGGCCATCGAGGAACATGTGGTCATAGGCAGTGTCGTGGCCCAGCCTTGCGCCCGAGCGGTGCTTCTTGAGCAGGTAGGGCGCATTGGTCATGCTCTCCATCCCGCCGGCAATGGCCAGATCGATGGTTCCGGCTGCCAGCGCCTCGGAAGCCATGATGATCGTCTGCATTCCGCTGCCGCAGACCTTGTTGACGGTCGTCGCCTGCACGCTCTTGGGCAGGCCCGCGCCAATCATGGCCTGGCGGGCGGGAGCCTGGCCGAGCCCGGCCGGCAGGACGCAGCCCATGTAGGCGCGGTCGTATTCGCTTCCATCGATTCCGGTTCGTTCGACCACCGCCTTGATCACGGTCGCGCCGAGATGGGTGGCGGAGGCGTCGGACAGCGCGCCCTGCATGCCGCCCATCGGAGTACGGGCATAGGAAAGGATGACAATCGGATCTGCGGAAGCGAACTGGGACATAATTCCACCTGCAATCTGCGCCGTATTCGGCCGGAGGGTTCGTATTTCAGACACTTAATGCTGCACCGCAGCAAGTGCAACGCCTGATCTTCGGGTGCGGGCGTGCTTGCCCCGGACCCCGGCCGGGGAGCTAGACGGCAAGTGCTGCGGTCATGTTTCGGGAAGAACGGTTCACCGTGCTGGGACCGGTTCATGGCCTCCCGGTCGAGCCGAGATCGGTTGCAGAATGCAATATTCCCGAAAAACTCCCTGAAATGGACCCCGTCCCACCTTGCACCCACGGCGAGGCGGGACTAGGGCGCTCGCACGTGCACACAAACTAGAGCGAGTCAGACTCTTGGCCGAACCGTCGACATACCTGGTCCAATATCTGCCGATCCTCCTGTTCCTAGCCATAGCCATCGGTCTTTCGGCACTCTTCGTGTTCCTGCCGATGGGCGTCTCGCGGCTGACCGGGACTCACAAGCCGGATGCGGAAAAACTCAGCGAATACGAATGCGGCTTCCCCGCCTTCGAGGATCCGCGCAGCCAGTTCGATGTGCGTTTCTACCTTGTGGCCATCCTTTTCATCATCTTCGATCTCGAAGCGGCCTTCCTGTTCCCCTGGGCGGTCAGCCTCGACCTGACCGGCTGGCCCGGCTGGATCACGATGATGGTTTTCCTCGGCGAGCTGGTGATCGGCTTTGCCTATGCCTGGAAGAAGGGAGCTCTCGAATGGGAGTGAACGAAACCATCCCCGCCGCGCGGCCGGGTGAAATCAAGCAGCCCGACCAGGCCTATTTCGATGCCCTCAACGCCGAGGTGAACGAGAAGGGTTTCGTCGTGACGACGACGGAAGACATCTTCCAGTGGGCGCGTACGGGTTCCTTGTGGTGGATGACGTTCGGCCTCGCCTGCTGTGCGGTCGAGATGATCCACGTCAACATGCCGCGCTACGACATGGAGCGCTTCGGCGTGGCTCCGCGCGCAAGCCCCCGCCAGAGCGACGTGATGATCGTCGCCGGCACGCTGTGCAACAAGATGGCCCCGGCGCTGCGCAAGGTCTACGACCAGATGTCCGATCCGAAATACGTCATTTCGATGGGCAGCTGTGCCAATGGCGGCGGTTATTACCATTACAGCTACAGCGTCGTGCGTGGCTGTGACCGGATCGTGCCGGTGGACATCTATATCCCCGGTTGCCCGCCGACCGCCGAGGCGCTGCTCTATGGCGTGATGCAGTTGCAGCGGAAGATCCGCCGCGCGGGCACGATCGAACGGTAAGGGGCGCGAACATGGCTACAGTCCTTCACCCCGCACCCAAATTCGCGGTCATTCACGGCGTGGCCGAGACGCTGGCCAGGGCGCTCGGTAAGAGCTGCCTCGAGGCGCGCGAAGCGCATGGCGAGATCCTGCTGACGATCGCGCGCGACCAGATTGCCGAAGCGCTGGCCACTCTGCGTGATGAGCACGAATACCAGCAGCTGATGGAAATTGCCGGAGCCGACTATCCCGACCGCGCCGAGCGGTTCGAGGTGGTCTACATGCTGCTCTCGGTCACCAGGAATCACCGGGTGATCGCCAAGGTTTCGACCGACGAGGCAACCCCGGTGCCGACGGTGACGACGATCTGGCCCAACGCTGGCTGGCTCGAGCGCGAGGTCTACGACATGTATGGCGTGGTCTTCGACGGCAATACCGATCTGCGCCGGATTCTGACCGATTATGGCTTCGAAGGGCATCCCTTCCGCAAGGACTTCCCGCTTACCGGCTATCAGGAACTGCGCTACTCCGAAGAGGAAAAGCGCGTGGTCTACGAACCGGTCAGGCTGGCGCAGGATTTCCGTCAGTTCGATTTCATGAGCCCCTGGGAAGGCGCGGAATACGTGCTGCCGGGCGATGAAAAGGCCCCCGAACAGGGCGGGGAGAAGAAGGCATGAGCCTCAATCTCGAACAGTCGCCGACCACCGGCGACGAGGTCATCACCAATTACACGATCAATTTCGGGCCCCAGCACCCGGCGGCGCACGGCGTGCTGCGTATGGTCATGGAACTCGACGGCGAGACGATCGAGCGGATCGACCCGCATGTCGGCCTGCTCCACCGCGGAACCGAAAAGCTGATCGAGCACAAGACCTATCTCCAGGCGCTGCCTTATTTCGACCGGCTCGACTATTGCTCGCCGCTCGGGATGGAGCACAGCTACGTCCTCGCGATCGAGAAGCTGCTCAATCTCGAGGTTCCGCTGCATGCCCAGTACCTGCGCGTGCTGTTCGCCGAGCTGACCCGCATCTGCAACCACATGCTCAACATGGGTTCGCATGTGATGGACGTCGGCGCGATGACGCCCAACCTGTGGATGTTCGAAATCCGCGAGGATTGCCTCAACTTCTTCGAGCGGGCCTCGGGCGCGCGTATGCATTCGGCCTGGTTCCGCCCCGGCGGGGTCCATCAGGACGTGCCGCAGAAGCTGCTCGACGATATCGGCGTGTGGCTGGACAAGCGCCTGCCGGAGCTGTTCTCGGACGCCATGTCGCTCGTGGTCGACAACCGCATCTTCAAGCAGCGCAATGTCGATATCGCGGTGGTCAGCAAGGAAGGCGCGCTGGCCTGGGGCTTCTCCGGCCCGATGATCCGTGCCGCCGGCATCCCGTGGGATCTGCGCAAGAGTCAGCCCTACGATGTCTATGACCGGATGGACTTCGAAGTCCCGGTCGGCACCAATTCGGACTGCTACGACCGGTTCATGGTGCGCAAGGAAGAAGTCTTCCAGTCGATCCGGATCATGAAGCAGTGCCTTGCCGAAATGCCGCAAGGGCCGATCTGCTCCGACGACCGCAAGGTCTCCCCGCCCAAGCGCGGCGAGATGAAGCAGTCGATGGAAGCGCTGATCCACCACTTCAAGCTCTATACCGAGGGCTTCCATGTCCCGGCGGGCGAAGTCTATGTCGCGACCGAGAGCCCCAAGGGCGAATTCGGCGTCTACCTGGTCAGCGACGGCAGCAACAAGCCCTATCGCTGCAAGATTCGGCCGACCGCCTTCAGCCATCTGCAGGCGATGGATTTCATGTCCAGGGGCCACATGCTGCCCGACGCGACCGCCATCCTCGGCGCGATCGACGTGGTGTTCGGGGAGTGTGACCGGTGAGCCATCTCGCGACTGCCGAAGCCATGATTGCAGCCTACAACGCGCAGGATGTTGATCTTTACGTCTCCTACATGACCGATGCCGCCTGCGAGGCGAACTATCGCGGGGACGTGGTGCGCGAGGGCAAGGAAGGCACGCGCAGCGGTCTTGCCGCTGCATTTGCCCGCTGGCCGCAGAACCGCGCCGAGATCGTCGAGAAGCAGGCGATCGGCGATTATGTCCTGTTCCGCGAACATGTCACCCGCGGGCCGGCTGCCGATGGCTCGGCGCCGGTCGAGCCCTTCGACGTGGTCGCCGTTTATTCTTTCGAGGGCGACAAATGCTCTCGCGTGGAGTTCATCCGCTAATGGCCGAACGACATCTCGAACCCGATACGCCCGAACTGCGTGCGCAATACGCGGGCTGGGCGTTCAACGAAAAGTGGGACGCCAAGGCTAGGGAAGCCATCGCGCGCTATCCCGAAGGCCGCCAGAAGAGCGCGGTCATGGCGCTGCTCGATTTCGCCCAGCGGCAGGTCGGCGAGGAAACCGGCACCCAAGGCTGGCTGCCGATCCCGGTGATGGAATATGTCGCCGACTATCTCGCCATGCCGGTGATCCGCGTGGTCGAGGTCGCCAGCTTCTACACCATGTACAACCTCGTGCCGGTGGGTCGCTTCCATGTGCAGGTCTGCGGCACCACGCCCTGCATGCTGCGCGGAAGCGATGACATCATCGCCGCCTGCAAGAAACGCGGCATGAAATTCGGTCACGTCTCCGACGATGGCCTCTGGACGCTCACCGAAGTCGAATGCATGGGCAATTGCGCCACAGCGCCGATGGTCCAGATCAACGACGGCAATTATGAAGATCTGACCGCGGAGCGGCTCGATGCCGTGCTCGACGCGCTGGCCGCCGGCGAAACGCCCAAGGAAGGCACGCAGGAGCCTGGCCGGCATAGTTCCGAACCCTCCGGCGGGCCGACCACGCTCACCGAAATGGTCACCGAAAACCACGATTACCGGGGTGAATGGTGATGAATGGCGGCGTCATCGCCTTGCTGCTTGCGGCTATGCTTGCCATGGGCGGCGGGATTTATCTCGTCGTTGCAGGTAACGGGCCGGGACCGATCCTGGTCGCGGTGGGCGTGATGCTGCTGGTGCTGGCCGGCGCATTGCGCGGCAAGGCGAAGAACAAGAAGGAAAACGGGTGATGCTGGCGGACAAGGATCGCATCTTCACCAATGTCTACGGCTTCCAGCCGTGGAATCTCGACGCGGCCCGCATGCGCGGCGACTGGGACGACACCAAGGCCCTGATCGCGCGTGGACAGGAGGCGATCATCGAGGAGGTCAAGGCCTCGGGCCTGCGGGGTCGCGGCGGCGCGGGCTTCCCGACCGGCCTCAAGTGGAGCTTCATGCCCAAGGAGGCCCCGCTCGGCCCCGACGGCAAGCCCAAGCCGAGCTTCCTCGTCATCAATGGCGACGAATCCGAACCCGGCTCCTGCAAGGACCGCGAAATCCTCCGCCACGATCCGCACAAGCTGGTCGAGGGCGCGCTGGTGGCGGGCTTCGCCATGCGCGCACGAGCAGCCTATATCTATGTCCGCGGCGAATTCATCCGCGAGGCGGAAACGCTGATGGCGGCGGTTGCCGAAGCCTATGCCGCGGGCCTGCTGGGCAAGAACGCCGCCGGCTCGGGCTATGATTTCGATGTCTTCGTCCACCGCGGCGCGGGTGCCTATATCTGCGGCGAAGAAACCGCGATGATCGAAAGCCTCGAAGGCAAGAAGGGCCAGCCGCGACTCAAGCCGCCGTTCCCGGCCGGCGCGGGGCTCTACGGTTGCCCGACCACGGTCAACAACGTCGAATCGATCGCGGTCGTTCCCACGATCCTGCGGCGCGGTGCCAGCTGGTTCTCGAGCTTCGGGCGCGACAACAACAAGGGCACCAAGCTGTTCCAGATCAGCGGGCATGTGAACAAGCCCTGCGTTGTCGAGGAAGCCATGAGCATCCCCTTCCGCGAGCTGATCGAGAAGCATTGCGGCGGCATTCGCGGCGGGTGGGACAACCTCCTCGCGGTGATCCCGGGCGGCTCCTCGGTTCCTTTGGTCCCGGCCGAACAGATCATGGACGCGCCGATGGATTTCGACGGGTTGCGCGAACTCGGTTCGGGCCTCGGCACGGCCGGCGTGATCGTGATGGACAAGTCGACCGACGTGGTCCGCGCGATCAGCCGCCTTTCGGCTTTCTACAAGCACGAGAGCTGCGGCCAGTGCACACCCTGCCGCGAAGGCACCGGCTGGATGTGGCGGGTGATGGAGCGCCTGCGTCACGGTGACGCCGAGATCGAGGAAATCGACATGCTGTGGGATGTCACCAAGCAGGTCGAAGGCCACACCATCTGCGCGCTGGGCGATGCGGCTGCATGGCCGATCCAGGGCCTGATCCGCCATTTCCGCCCGGAAATCGAACGCCGGATCGGTGAGCGCGCCGGTGCGATGGCGGAGGCGGCGGAGTGAAGCGTTACCTGCTGTCCGGGTTTGCGCTGATGGCGCTTGTGCTGGAGCCGGCACCCGTGCTGGCGCAAACGAACAACAATGACTACACCCCGCTGGGTACGCGGATCAGGAAGTCTCGCCCGTTCCCATATGAGCCGCGTTCGACCTTTCAGCCACACGTGGTGACCGATGCCCAGCGCGCCAGAGGCCGCACCTGGGTCGACAAGCTGGGCAAGTGCATGTGGAACCGGTCGAACGAAAAAGCGCTGGACTTGCTCCAGCGGACCGATTTCGGCTTTCGCTCAATGCAACAGCTTGGGCTGGAAGCCTCCGATATCGACAAGCTCTATCCCCTTCGGACCTGCATGTCGCAGGTCGCCGCCAACGCAGGCAGTGGGATGATGGTCCGATACTCCGCTTCGGGCCTGCGAAGCCTCTATCTGCAGGCCGCCTATTTCGACAGTTACAAGGCAGCACCAACCTGGATTAAACCGGGTTATGTTATTGCAGAGCGCGACTATCCGCTTTCCCAGGCAGACGAATCCGTGCAGGCGGCAATGGACCTTGCCGATTGCGTAGTCGCCGAAGATCCGCAGGGCGCGGACTACTTCTACCGCACGGCTGAGTCTTCCGCGGAGGAGAAGGCCGCTATCCAGAACCTTCTCCAGCCCTTGAGCGAATGCATCCCTGCTGGCGCAGAAGTGCAACTCGATCGCAGTGCGTTTCGGCTTTGGATAGGCGAGGGCCTTTGGCACGCTGCAAACAATAGCGTGCCCCTCGCGGAACAACCCGGTCCGGTCGATGCGCCGGCAGAGCAGGAAGGTGGCGAATAATGACCAAAGTCACTGTAGACGGACAGAAAATTGAGGTTCGGGCCAGCACTGCCGGGGCTTTCTGCTTGCGCAGCCGCTCGGCGCTACTGGCGGCCGGCTTGCTGGCATTCGCTCAGCCCGCCCTTGGGCAGGCCAGCACGGACGGACTCGACAGTGTTTCGGAGACCGGTACGGCGATCAAGCGCGGTCCGCGGGAGGTGGACGATAGCGCCAAGATCAACCGCTACAGCAAGGCCGTGGCGAGTTGCGTCAACAATCGCTCCCCGGACCGGGTGCAGGCCATGCTTCACCACAGCGACCCGATCACCGTGGATGTCGAGGCCGCAGATATCCCGTGGAAGCGCTTCGAGCAGATCATCGAGGAATGCATGGGGCAGCGGCTCCACGAATTCAGCAACGACCCTTTGCTTGCGCGGATCGGCATGTCGTTCTCGCGGAACCGGCTGCGCGCCTTGCTGCTCGAGGAAGCCTATCTCGACGACAACCGTTCCGCACCGGTAATAGCCGAGGGGGACCCCGAACTGGCCAATCGCCAATTCGTTTCGACCGGGGAGGATCTCGATCGGGCCAGGGGGCTGGCCGGCTTCGCCGATTGCCTGGCCTATCGCAACGGAACAGGTGCTGATGCCCTGCTGCGGACCGAGCCCGGTTCGGCAGAAGAACTCGAATTGGCGAAAGGTCTCGCGCCGACGCTGGGTGCGTGCCTGATTGCAGGGCAGAATATAGAATTCACGCCAAGCTCGATCCGGGCCTTGGCGGCCGATGGTCTTTGGGCGCGCGCGGCGCTCGGACCGAAGCTGTAGGAACAGAGGGGCTTATGCCTAAGGTCACCGTAGACGGACAGGAAATCGAGGTCCCGGCCGGCGCCACCGTGCTGCAGGCGTGCGAGGCTGCGGGCAAGGAAATCCCGCGTTTCTGCTACCATGAACGGCTGAGCATTGCCGGCAATTGCCGCATGTGCCTGGTCGAAGTGAAGCCCGGGCCGCCCAAGCCGCAGGCCAGCTGCGCCTTGCCGGCTGCCGAAGGCCAGGAAATCCGCACCGACAGCCCGATGGTCAAGAAGGCCCGCGAAGGGGTGATGGAATTTCTCCTCATCAACCACCCGCTCGATTGCCCGATCTGCGACCAGGGCGGCGAATGCGATCTGCAAGACCAATCGGTCGCCTATGGCCGCGGCGGCTCGCGCTACAAGCGCGAGAACAAGCGCGCGGTGACCGAGAAATACATGGGCCCTCTGATCAAGACGGTCATGACCCGCTGCATCCACTGTACCCGCTGCGTGCGCTTCTCCGAGGAGATCGCCGGGGTGGACGAAATCGGCGCGCTTTATCGCGGCGAGAACATGCAGATCACGACCTATCTGGAGCAGGCGGCCAAGCACGAGATGTCGGCCAATGTGATCGACCTCTGCCCGGTCGGTGCGCTGACCAGCCGGCCCTACGCCTTCGAGGCCCGGCCGTGGGAGCTCAAGAAGACGCTGTCGATCGACGTGTCCGACGCGGTCGGCGCCAATATCCGGCTCGACAGCCGCGGGCGCGAAGTGCTCCGCGCGCTCCCGCGGGTCAACGATGACGTCAACGAGGAATGGATCTCCGACAAGGCACGCTACCAGGTCGACGGGCTGACCAAGCGCCGGCTCGACAAGGTCTTCCTGCGCAAGCGCGGCAAGCTCGAGCAGGCCAGCTGGGACGAGGCGTTCAAGAAGATCGCTGCCGCCAAGCCGGGCAAGTCGATCGCTGCCGTCGCTGGCGACCTGGTCGATTGCGAAACCATGTTCGCGGCCAAGGCGCTGCTCAGGGCCTGCGGATCCGACCTCATCGAAAGCCGCCAGACCGGCATGAGCTACGACTGCTCGAGCCTCGCGGCGGTGAATTTCAACACGACCTTCGCCGGGCTGGAAGAAGCCGATGCGATCCTGCTGGTCGGCAGCCACGTCCGCTGGGAAGCGCCGCTGGTCAATGTCCGCATCCGCAAGGCGGTCAAGAAGGGCGCGAAGGTCTTCGTGATCGGTCCGGAGTGGGACACGACCTATCCGGCCAGCTTCCTCGGCGACGATGCGGGCCTGCTGCACGATCTGCCCAAGGAAGCCGCCGAAGCGCTCAAGGGCGCGACAAAGCCGGCGATCATCGTGGGGGGCGGGGCGCTCGCCAGGGGCGCGCTGCATCCGGCGCTGGCGCTGGCCGAGAGCCTGGGCGTTGTGAAGGACGGCTGGAACGGCTTCAACGTTCTGCATTTCTCGGCTGCCCGCATGGGCGCACTGATGCTCGGCTTCGCGCAGAAGGGCGGGATCGCCGATCTTGCGGCGGCCACGCCCAAGGTCCTGCTCGCACTCGGCGCGGACGAAGTCGATTTCACCGCCTTCGAAGGCAGCCTCAAGGTCTATATCGGCCATCACGGCGACAAGGGCGCCCATGCCGCCGACATCATCCTGCCGGCGGCTGCCTTCAGCGAGAAGGACGGCACTTACGTCAACACCGAGGGCCGCGTGCAATATGCCGAGAAGGCCGTCTTCGCGCCGGGTGACGCGCGCGAGGACTGGACGATCCTGCGCGCCCTGGCCGATGCGCTGGGCGTTGCTGTCGGCTTCGACAGCTATGCCGAGCTCCAGGGCGCGATGATCGCCGAAGTTCCGGCTCTGGGCGAGGAAGGGCTGGCCGATTACGGTGCGCTGCCCAGGGCCGACGCCAAGGCGCGGGCCGAAGGTGCGATCGCCTATCCGATCAAGGATTTCTACATGACCAACCCGATCGCCCGCGCCAGCGCGGTGATGCAGCGCTGCTCGGCCGAATTGGTCGAGGGCGCCGAGTTCGCGGAGGCTGCGGAATGACCGAATTCTTCCAGGGCCTCGGAATGACTTACGAATGGGCGTGGTTTGTCGCGACCATCGTCGGCATCCTGGTGATCGCCCTGCCGCTGATGCTCGCGGTGGCGATGATCATCTATGTCGACCGCAAGGTCTGGGCGGCGATTAACCTGCGCCGCGGGCCGAACGTGGTCGGGCCATTCGGCCTGCTCCAGAGCTTTGCCGACGGGTTCAAGGTCTTCCTGCAGGAAACCATCGTCCCTTCGGCTTCGAACAAGGGCATCTTCATCCTCGCGCCGATCGTGACCTTTTCGGTGGCGCTGGGTGCATGGGCCGTGATTCCCTTCGACGCGGGCGTGGTGCTGGCGGACATCAATGTCGGCCTGCTCTACATCCTCGCGATCAGCTCGCTCTCGGTTTACGGCGTGGTGATGTCGGGTTGGGCCTCCAACTCGAAATACCCGTTCTTCTCGGCCATGCGCGCCTCGGCGCAGATGATTTCCTATGAAGTCTCGATCGGCTTCATCCTCATCTGCGTGGTGCTTTACGCCGGGACCTTCAACCTTTCCGCCATCGTCGAGGCGCAGCGCGGCCACGGGCTGGGTATCGTCAATGGATATTTCTTCAATGTCCTGCTGTTCCCGATCTGGGTGATGTTTTTCATCTCCAGCCTGGCTGAAACGCAGCGCGTGCCCTTCGACCTGACCGAGGCCGAAAGCGAGCTCGTCGCCGGCTACCAGACCGAATACAGTTCGATGAGCTTCGCGCTCTTCTGGCTCGGAGAATATGCCAACATCCTGCTGATGTGTATGCTCAACGCGCTGCTGTTCTTCGGCGGCTGGCTGCCGCCGGTGGACTGGGCGCCTCTGTACTATGTGCCCGGAATCGTCTGGCTCCTGCTCAAGGCCTTTTTCTTCTTCTTCATGTTCAGCTGGGTGATGGCGACGGTTCCGCGCTATCGCTACGACCAGCTCATGCGCCTCGGCTGGAAGGTCTTCCTGCCGCTGAGCCTGGGCTTCGTCGTCGTCGTCTCCGGCTGGCTTATGTTCACGAGGTATGCGGCATGAGTGTCGGCCAACTCGTCAAGAGCTTCACCCTGTGGGAGTTCGTGAAGGCGCATGCCCTCACGCTGAAATACTTCTTCAAGCCGAAGGCGACGATCAACTATCCCTTCGAGAAGAACCCGCTGAGCCCGCGTTTCCGCGGCGAACATGCGCTGCGCCGTTATCCCAACGGCGAGGAACGCTGCATCGCCTGCAAGCTGTGCGAGGCCGTTTGCCCGGCGCAGGCGATCACCATCGAGGCGGAACCGCGCGACGACGGATCGCGCCGCACCACGCGCTACGACATCGACATGACCAAGTGCATCTATTGTGGCTTCTGCCAGGAAGCCTGCCCGGTCGATGCAATCGTCGAGGGGCCGAACTTCGAATACGCGACCGAAACGCGCGAGGAACTGCTCTACGACAAGGCGAAACTGCTGGCTAACGGGGACAAGTGGGAGCGCGCGATTGCCGCGAACCTTGAAGCCGATGCGCCGTATCGATAGGGGGCGCGCGGAACCATGATCCAACTCCTCGCCTTCTACCTCTTCGCCGCGCTGACGATCCTTTCGGCCGTCTTCGTCATCATGGCCCGCAACCCGGTCCATTCGGTACTGTGGCTGATCCTTGCCTTCTTCAACGCGGCGGGGCTGATGGTGTTGGTCGGCGCCGAATTCATCGCCATGCTGCTGGTGATCGTCTATGTCGGTGCCGTCGCGGTGCTGTTCCTGTTCGTCGTGATGATGCTCGACATCGATTTCGCCGAACTGCGGGCCGGCTTCGTGCGCAATTTCCCGCTCGGCCTGGCGATCGCGCTGGTGCTGGTCGCCGAACTGGTGCTGGGCCTCGGGGCCTATCGCGCCGGTTCGGTCCAGCTGGGCACGCCCGACGGCTCGGCCGCGCCGCTGCTGGGCGAGAGCAATATCGAGAGCATCGGCGCGCTGCTCTACAGTGACTACCTGTTCCTGTTCGAAACCGCTGGCATCATCCTGCTGGTGGCCATGGTCGGCGCGATCGTGCTGACCCACCGCGAACGCAAGGACGTCCGCATCCAGGACGTATCCCGGCAGGTCCGCCGGCGTCCGGAAGAGGCGACTGTCAACACCAATCCCGAAGTCGGCAAGGGGGTCGAGCTGTGATCGGCATCGAACACTATCTCGTCGTCAGCTCGATCCTGTTCGTGCTCGGCGTGCTGGGGATCTTCCTCAACCGCAAGAACATCATCGTCATCCTGATGGCGATCGAACTGATCCTGCTCGCGGTGAACATCAACCTCGTCGCCTTCAGCGCCTTCCTCGGCGACCTGGTCGGACAGATCTTCGCGATGTTCGTGCTGACCGTGGCCGCCGGCGAGGCGGCCGTCGGCCTCGCGATCCTGGTCATCTATTTCCGCAGCCGCGGCACGATCGCGGTCGACGATGTCAACCGGATGAAGGGGTAAGCACCGGTGAACTCCATCCTGATCATCGTCTTCGGGCCACTGCTCGCGTCCATCGTCGCGGGACTGGGCAACCGCGCGCTCGGCAATGTCCCGGCAAAGGCCCTTACCACCGGCGCGCTGTTCCTGTCCTGCGGGCTGAGCTGGCCGATCTTCCTCGGCTTCCTGGGCGGCAGCGAGACGGTTAGTGTCGTCCCGGTCCTGCAATGGGTCCAGTCGGGTACGATGAGCTTCGACTGGGCGCTGCGCGTCGATACGCTCACCGCGGTCATGCTGGTGGTGATCACCACTGTTTCCGCGCTCGTCCACCTCTACAGCTGGGGCTACATGGACGAAGACCCGGACCAGCCGCGCTTCTTTGCCTATCTCTCGCTGTTCACCTTCGCCATGCTGATGCTGGTGACCGCCGACAACCTCGTCCAGATGTTCTTCGGCTGGGAAGGGGTGGGCCTTGCCTCCTATCTGCTGATCGGCTTCTGGTTCAGGAAGCCGAGCGCCAATGCCGCGGCGATCAAGGCCTTCGTGGTCAACCGGGTCGGTGACCTCGGCTTCATGCTGGGTATTTTCGGCACGTTCCTGGTCTTCGGCACCACCTCGATCCCCGAGATCCTCGCCGCCGCGCCGGGGATGGAAGGCGTCAGCCACATCACCTTCCTCGGCATGCGGCTCGATACGATGACGATCCTGTGCCTGCTGCTGTTCATCGGCGCGATGGGCAAGTCGGCCCAGCTCGGCCTGCACACCTGGCTACCCGACGCGATGGAAGGCCCGACCCCGGTTTCGGCCCTGATCCACGCCGCCACCATGGTGACCGCGGGCGTGTTCATGGTCTGCCGCCTCTCGCCGATGTTTGAGGCCGCGCCCGACGCGCTGCTGTTCGTGACCTTCATCGGCGCCGCGACCTGCATATTCGCTGCCACCGTGGGCACCACCCAGTGGGACATCAAGCGGGTGATCGCCTATTCGACCTGCTCGCAGCTCGGCTACATGTTCTTCGCCGCAGGCGTCGGCGCCTATGGCCCGGCCATGTTCCACCTGTTCACTCACGCCTTCTTCAAGGCACTGCTGTTCCTCGGTGCCGGCTCGGTCATCCATGCCATGCATCACGAGCAGGACATGCGCTTCTACGGGGGTTTGCGAAAGGAAATCCCGCTGACCTTCTGGGCGATGATGGCCGGTACGCTGGCGATCACCGGGGTCGGCATCTACGACCTTCATGTCGGCTTCGCCGGCTTCTGGTCGAAGGACGCGATTATCGAGGTCGCCTATGCCAAGGGCACCGAAATGGGCCTGTTCGCCTTCTGGATGGGTGTGTTCGCCGCGCTGCTGACCAGCTTCTACAGCTGGCGACTGATGTTCCTCACCTTCTGGGGCAAGCCGCGCTGGATCCAGAGCGAACATATCCAGCATTCGGTACACAAGACGCCCGAACAGGCGGGCGATGACACCACCGGTGGCTATCATCCGCATGAGAGCCCCTGGGCCATGCTGGTCCCGCTCGGCATACTGTCTGTCGGCGCGGTGCTGGCTGGGCAGGTCTTCGCGCCCTATTTCCTCGATACGGAAGCCTTCTGGAACGGCGCGATCGCCTATAACGAACATCTGATGCACGCGATGCACGGCGTTCCGTGGCCGGTGAAATATGCCGCCTTCTTCGTGATGGTATCGGGCCTGCTGATCGCCTGGTGGGCCTATATCAAGGACCCCGCCATCCCGGCCAAGGTCGTCGAGCAGATCCGGCCCGTCTATCTGTTCCTCTACAACAAGTGGTATTTCGACGAGCTCTACAATGTCGTCTTCGTCAAGCCGGCCTTCTGGCTCGGCCGCCAGTTCTGGCAGAAGGGCGATGTGGGCGTGATTGACCGCTTCGGTCCGAACGGTGCCGCGTGGGTGGTCGAAAAGGGCGCCGTCTACGCCAAGAAGGTGCAGTCGGGATATCTCTATAGCTATGCGCTGATCATGCTCCTCGGCCTCGTCGCCGCGATCAGCTGGGTGATGGTGCGGTGACGATGGACTTTCCGATCCTTTCGATAATGCTCCTCGTGCCGCTCGTCGCGGCAGTGGCCTGCCTGTTCATGGAGGCCAGAGCTGCGCGCATGACCGCGTTGCTCGCGACCTTGGTCGATCTGGCGCTCGGCATCCTGCTCTGGGCCAATTACGACGTAGGGGGCGCGCAGTGGCAGTTTACCGAGCGCGCTGAGGTCTTCGCCGGCTTCTCCTGGGCGCTGGGCATCGACGGCATCGCGCTGATGCTGATCGTACTTTCGGTCTTTCTCATGCCGATCTGCATCGGCGCCAGCTGGGAATCGATCACCAGGCGGGTGGGCGAATACATGGCCGCCTTCCTGCTCATGGAAGTGCTGATGATCGGCGTGTTTGCCGCACAGGACCTGTTCCTCTTCTACATTTTCTTCGAGGCCGGCCTGATCCCCATGTATCTGATCATCGGCATCTGGGGCGGCGACAACCGGATCTACGCGAGCTACAAGTTCTTCCTCTACACGTTGCTCGGCTCGGTCCTGATGCTGATCGCGATGCTGTGGATGGTGAGCGAGGCCGGCACGACCGACATCCCGACCCTGATGGCTTACGACTTCCCGGTCGGGGCACAGACCTGGCTGTTCCTTGCCTTCTTTGCCAGCTTTGCGGTGAAGATGCCGATGTGGCCGGTCCATACCTGGTTGCCCGATGCCCACGTGCAGGCGCCGACCGCCGGTTCGGTGATCCTGGCCGGCGTTCTGCTCAAGATGGGCGGCTATGGCTTCATCCGTTTCAGCCTGCCGATGTTCCCCGAGGCCAGCGCGCAGTTCGTGTGGCTGATCTGGGGGCTGTCGATGGCCGCCGTGGTGATTACCAGCCTGATTGCGCTGGTCCAGCACGACATGAAGAAGCTGATCGCCTATTCTTCGGTCGCCCACATGGCGATCGTCACGGTCGGCCTGTTCGCCTTCAACGTCCAGGGCCTGGAAGGCGCGATGATCGTCATGCTCAGCCACGGGCTCGTATCGGGTGCGCTGTTCCTTTGCGTCGGCGTGATCTACGACCGCCTGCATACGCGCGAGATCGACCGTTACGGCGGGCTGGCCATCAACATGAAATATTACGCGCTGTTCTTCCTGCTGTTCACCATGGCCAGCATCGGCCTGCCGGGCACCAGCGGCTTCGTCGGCGAATTCCTCAGCCTGGCCGGGATTTACCAGGCCAACAGCTGGGTCGCCTTCGTCAGTGCGACCGGCATCATCCTCGGTGCCGCCTATATGCTCTACCTCTATCGCCGGGTCGCTTTCGGCGACCAGAAGAACGAAGACGCTGCTGCCATGCCCGACCTGAATTTGCGCGAATGGCTGATGCTCGGTCCGATCGCCGCCGCCGTGCTGTGGATGGGTGTCTATCCGGAAAGCTTCCTTGCCCCGATGCGCAAGGACATCGCGGCGCTCGACGCACGCCTTGCCCGTGCCGCGCCGGATGGCGATGCCCGGCTCGAGATCGGCGAGCCCCTGCCTGCCGGGGATGACCATGCCGAAGGAGGCGCGGCCGAAGGGGAGGCACACTGATGGAACTCACTGCGTCCCTCGCGCTGATCGCGCCCGAAATCCTCCTGAGCGTCTCGGGTCTCGTGCTGCTGCTGGTGGCAGGCTGGGCCGGTGACAAGGCCGCAAGCTGGATCAGCATTGCTGCCTGTTTCGTGCTCGCAGCCTGCTTCGCCCTTGTCGCGCCTTCGGTCTGCCTCGGGGCGAGCGGGCCTGATACCGTAGCCTTTGGTGGGCAATTCCTGGCGGACGGCTTTGCCGGATTTGCCAAGCTGCTGATCTTTGCCGCCGCCGGCGCCTCGCTGGTGGTCGCGCCGGCCTTCCTCGGCCGTCTCAACGCCATGCGCGCGGAATATCCGGTGCTGGTTCTGTTTGCGACTCTCGGCATGAGTGTCATGGTATCGGCGAACGATTTCCTGACGCTCTATATCGGGCTCGAACTCAACAGTCTGGCGGCCTATGTTCTCGCCGCCTTCGTCAAGGAAGATCGCCGTTCGGCCGAGGCCGGCCTCAAGTATTTCGTCCTGGGCGCACTCGCTTCGGGTATCCTGCTGTTCGGCATGAGCCTGGTCTACGGCTTCACCGGCAGCACCGGCTTCGCCGCGGTCAGCGCTGCCATGTCGGACGAATTGTCGATGGGCGAGCTGTTCGGGGTGATTTTCGTCCTGGCCGGCCTGGCCTTCAAGATCAGCGCCGTGCCCTTCCACATGTGGACGCCCGATGTCTATGAAGGTGCGCCGACGCCGGTTACCGCCTTCTTCGCTTCGGCGCCCAAGGTCGCGGCGGTCGCGCTGACGATGCGCGTTGCGCTTGGTGCCTTCGCGAGCCAGGCCGAAGCCTGGCAGCAGATCATCGTCTTCGCGGCGCTGGCCTCGATCGTGGTCGGGGCGCTGGGAGCCATCGGCCAGGTCAATATCAAGCGACTGCTGGCCTATTCCTCGATCAACAATGTCGGTTTCATCCTGATCGGTCTTGCTGCCGTTACAGCCCAGGGCGCTTCGGCCATGCTGGTCTATCTGGCGATCTATGTCGCGATGACCGTCGGCGGCTTCGTTGCCGTGCTGATGCTGAAGGACGAAGACGGAGCGCCCGTGGAAAGCCTCTCGGATCTGGCCGGTCTTTCCCGTTCGCGGCCGCTGCTGGCCCTGTGCCTTGCCGCGATCATGTTCAGCCTTGCCGGCATTCCGCCGCTGTTCGGCTTCTGGGGCAAATTCGTTGTGTTCCAGGCGGCCGTCGACGCGGGCCTCGTCGCGCTGGCGGCCATCGGCATCGCGGCCTCGGTGATCGGCGCCTTCTATTACATCAAGGTCGTCAAGCTGATGTATTTCGATGAGCCGGCCGAAACGGTGAAGGGAGGCAGCGACTGGGCGCATTGGGCGCTGTTGCTGATCGCCAGCCTGTTCATTTCTCCGCTCGGATACCTGCTTACGAAATGGCTGGGCGACGTGGCCGACAAGGCTGCTGCCGGGCTGTTCCTGTTCGCTTGATCCGTTTCGTCTCAGAAACCGGGTCCACCAATGCCGATGTCCTCGCCCGGCTGAGCGCCGGAGAGGATTTCCGGGAAGGTGATTGGCTGGTGGCCGATCGCCAGACGGCCGGGAAAGGCAGGCAGGGCCGCGCGTGGTCCGATGGAATCGGCAATTTCATGGGGTCGACCGCCATTTGTCTTGGCGAGGGCGATCCACCGGCACCCAGCCTTGCTCTCGTGGCCGGACTGGCGGTGTATGAAGCGGTCGCGCCGCTGGTCCGCCCACCCATTCGGCTGGAACTCAAATGGCCGAACGATCTGCTTCTCCGCGATGCCAAGCTGGCCGGAATCCTGCTGGAACGAGAGGGCAAATGGGTCGTTGCGGGCATTGGCGTCAACCTTGGGCAGGCACCGGACGTGACCGGGCGTGAAGTCATTTGCCTGTCGGCGGTGGGCCCCGCGCCGGACCGCGACGTCTTCGCCTCGACGCTGGCCGAAAGCTTTGCGGTTCAGTTAAGGCGCTGGCGAAGCCACGGCCTTGGCTTCTTGCTTGCGGACTGGATTTCGGCTGCGCACCCGCGCGGAACGTTGCTGACGGTACACGGCGCGGATGGCGCGCGGATCAGCGGCAGCTTCGATGGGCTTGAGCCGGACGGGGCATTGCGCTTGCGCTTGGAGGATGGTTCCTGCCGTGCCATCCACGCGGGCGACGTCATGCTGGAGAGGAATTGAGCCATGTTGCTCGCAATCGATGTCGGGAATACCAATGTCGTCTTCGCCCTGTTCGACGGGCGGATCATCAAGGCCCGCTGGAGGATCGCGACCGATCCCCGGCGCACCGGTGATGAATATGCGGTCTGGCTGTTTCAGTTGATGGCGATCGAGGGGATCGAACGCTCCGACGTGACCCAGGTGATCATTTCGAGCGTCGTTCCGCGCGCCGTACACAATCTCGATGTTCTTTCGCGCAAATATTTCGAGGTCGCTCCGGTCATCGCGGGCGAGGGAGGCTGGGGGATCGAGGTCGATGTCGATGAACCGGCCAGCCTCGGGGCGGACCGCGCCGTCAACACGATCGCCGCCCATGCCAAATATCCGGGTGACCTGATCGTTGTCGACTTCGGCACGGCAACGACCTTCGATGTGGTCGATTACCATGGTGCCTACAAGGGCGGGATCATTGCCCCGGGAATCAATCTCTCGCTCGACGCGCTGGTCAATCACACCGCCAAACTGCCGCGGATCGCGATCGAGGCGCCCGAAGGCGACAGTGTCGTTGGCCGCAATACCGAGGATCAGATGCTGATCGGAATCTTCTGGGGCTATGTCGCAATGATGGAGGGGCTGATCGCGCGGCTGCGCGCGGAGATCGGCCGACCGGCCAAGGTGGTCGCCACCGGCGGACTTGCCATCCTGTTCGACCGGCATACGACGATCTTCGACCATGTGGATGCGGACCTCACGCTCGAAGGGCTTGCAATCATCGCCGAAAGGGCTGCCTCCCAGTGAAGAAGAATTTCACGCCCGAAGACGAACTGCTGTTCCTTGCCCTTGGCGGGTCAGGCGAGATCGGCATGAACGTCAACCTTTACGGCTGTCGCGGCAAATGGCTGATGGTCGACCTTGGCATGACCTTCGGAGCCAATGAATATCCCGGCATCGAGCTGGTCTTTGCCGATCCCGCCTTCATTGAGGAGCGGATCGAGGACCTCGTCGGCATCGTGCTGACTCACGGGCACGAGGATCACATCGGCGCCGTTCCCTATTTCGCTGCCGAGTTCGGCGTGCCGCTCTATGCGACCCCGTTCACCGCCGACCTTGTCACGCGCAAGCTCGAAGAAGCGGGGATTGCGGACCAGGTCGAACTGAATATCGTCAGGGGTCCCGACAGCTTTGCTCTCGGCCCGTTCGACATCGCCTATGTCCCGCTCGCCCATTCGATTGCCGAAGGGCACGCGCTGGTGATCGATACGCCGCTCGGCCGGGTGTTCCATACCGGCGACTGGAAGCTGGACGAAGAGCCGATCATCGGCGACCCGGCGACCGAAGAGGAACTGATCCAACTGGGCGATGAGGGCATCCTCGCCCTGGTCTGCGACTCGACGAATGTGTTCAACCCGCAGGCCTCGGGCTCGGAAGGCGCCGTACACGACAATCTGCTTGAGGAAGTCAGGCGCCATGCGGGGCGGCGGGTGGTGGTCACCACTTTCGCGTCCAATGTCGCGCGGCTGCAGACTCTGGGCGAGGTGGCCGAGCAGACTGGCCGCAAGCTTTGCGTCGCCGGACGTTCGCTCGACCGGATCATCGAAGTGGGGCAGGACAACGGTTACCTGAAGCGCTTTCCCCAGACGGTGGATTTCGAAACGGCCATGAGCCTCCCGCGCGGAGAGGTTCTGATTGTTGCAACCGGGGGGCAGGGCGAACCGCGCGCGGCCCTGGCCCGCATGGCCGAGGGCAACCATCCGATCGAGCTCGTTCGGGGCGATGTCGTACTCTTTTCCAGCCGTCAGATCCCGGGCAACGAACTGGCTGTCGGGCGAGTCATGAACCAGTTCGCCGAACGCGGGATCGTCATGGTGACGGACCGCCAGAGCAACATCCATGTCTCCGGTCATCCGGGCAAGCCCGAACTCGAAGCGCTCTATGGCTGGCTTCGACCGCAAATCCTCATGCCGGTGCATGGCGAGATGCGGCATATGCAGGAACAGGCAAGCTTCGGCAGGGCGCGGGGCATTCCCAGGCAGGTGGTCCAGAAGAACGGCCAGATCGTCCGGCTCGCTCCCGGTGATCCGGGCGTGGTGGCCGAAGTCCAGAGCGGGCGGCTCGTTCTCGACGGGGACATTATCGTGCCGGCCGACGGCGAGGCGATCACCATGCGTCGCCGCATGGCGCGCGACGGGATGCTGATCGTGGTCCTCGGACCCAAGGGAAGAATTCAGATCGAGGGGGTCGGCCTGCCGCTCGACGAGGATTATGCCGAATTCGTCGACGAGGCGACCTCCGACGTTCGCGAGGCACTTGGCCGCCTGAAGGGACACGCCGCGCGCGATCGGGACACGGTGCATGAGGCGGCGCGGCTTGCGGCCCGCCGGGCAGCCCAGCGGTGGTCGGGCAAGAAGCCGCAGGTCCGGGTCCTGCTGCCGGAGGATTGAGCGATGGAATGGACGTCAATTCTCGCGATCTACGTGCTCTTCTGGGTTCTCAGCGCCTTCCTCATGCTACCGTTCGGCGTGAAGACGCATGACGAGGCCGGGATCGCCAAGGTGCCAGGACAGGCCGACAGCGCCCCCGCCAATTTCCGTCCTCGCCGCGTCGCCCTGCGTGCGACGCTCCTGGCCGCCCTATTCTGCGCCTTGTTCGTCGCCAATTACGCACAGGGCTGGATCACGGCCGAAGACCTGATCTTCTTCGGTATCGAAACCGGTCCTGCCGACACGGCCAGCTGATTAGTCGCGCAGGCGCTCGATCGCCTGGGCCAGGGCGACATAGAGCTTGCCCATGTCGGACGAGAGCAGTGTCACCGCCAGTGCCTTGCCGTCACGCGTCGAAAGCATGCTGCGCAGCATGGCCTCGAAATCGTGGATGTACCGGCTGACATGCTCGCGGAATTCGCCGTCGTTCTCGTAAATCTCGGCGATTTCCTTGGCCTCGCCGCTATCAATCAGGCGCACGGCGCGACGGGTGAAAATTCCGCGATCGCCCCGCAAATAGCTAGCCCACGCCGTATCGCTCACGTCATTCGACATGACCTTGGCGATATCGATGGCGTTTGAATTCAGGCTTTCCGTAATCAGGGCCATCCGGCGCGAGAAATCATTGTCGACCTGTTCCTCGGCGCGTTCGCGAGCCTGGGTGACTCGCGCTTCGAGATTGTCGGTCAGTTCGGCGACCATCGCCAGCTGGTCGCGCAATTGCTTCGCCGCCTCGCGGCCGACGCCGCTGGCATGGGCGGCGGCCTGCTCCAGCTGACCGATCGACTCCGCCGTGCGCAAGCGCAAGGCCCGATCGACCGCCTCGCCGCTTTCCTTGCCGATCGTCTCGGCCAGTTTCTGGACGCTCGCCGCCGAATTGGCGCCGAGTTCCTCGAGCACTTCGCGCGCGGCAATCTGCAATTCGGCAATCCCGTCGCGCAGATCGCCCTTGGCTCGTTCGGACAGGCCTTCACTCGCTTCGGCGAGAGAGGCGAGGGCTTCCTGCAGATTGGCGACCTGCACGGCCTGCATGTCCGAATGCTCGCGTATCCTGGTCTGCATCGCTTCGACCTGCTCGAGGGCGGTGCGCGAACTGGACTGGGCCGAAAGCACGTAGTCCGACAGTTCCCGGCCCTTTTCGCTGGTTTCGCCCATCAGCAGGCCAAGCGAATTGCTGCGCTGCTCGATCTGAGCCAGGCGTTCTTCGGCAATCTCGATCGCCGCCGGCAGGTCCTTTGAGCTGTGCTCGGCGCCCGCCCGGATGATCTCGAGGAGGCGGATGCTGGCATCGGTAAGGCCGGATACGGCCTGGTCGGTCCCGTCCAGCGTGCCCTTGGTTTCGTCGAGAATGGCTGTCAGGCGTTCGATTGCCGAGGCGAGCTGGCTTTCCGCACGCTGTCCCTGTTCCGAAGCGGCCAGGATGCGCTCGCTGAACTGCTCGATCCGCATCGCGAAGGCTTCGCCGCGTTCGTCGAGCCCGGCAAGATGGGCCAGTTGTTCCTCGCGCCGCTCGCCGATTTGCGCATCGATTGCCGCGATCTTGCGGTCAAGTTCGTCTGCGAACTCCCCGGAACGCCGGCGCGCGGCATCGTGCCGGGCGAAGATCTGCGCATCGAGCGCGGCGATCTTCTGTTCGAGCTCGCGTTGAAGTTCCTGCTCCCGTTCCTGCGCGTCGAGACGCCTTTGGGCAATGGTTTCGGCGAACAGCTTGCTGCGCTCGGCAACCGTGTCATCGGCCTGTGCGATGTCCGCGTGCAGGGCTTCGAGCCGCTTGCGGGCACTCGCAAGCGCCGCGGCATCGATCTCGGCGATCTTCTCGATCGCGTCCTGCATCTGTTCCTGCAGGTCGTCGATCGCGGCGCGCCAATGTGCCGCGGCCTTCTTTTCGGCGTCCCGCAGGTCGTCGGAAACCTTGTCGCCGCTTGCGGCAAGTACGGAAATCCGTTCGTTCAAGGTCGCAAGACTGCGTTCCTCGGCAGCTTCGAGCACGCCTCTTGCCGTGGAGAATTCTTCGGTCAAGGTTTCGGCTCGACGACGCAGCGCGGCCATTGCTTCGCTTTCGCGCGCCTCGAGATCCGACCGGAAGTGCTCACTCCGCTCGCCGAGTTCGGCGAAACGGTTGCGCGAGATTTCCTCAAGCTGGCCGGCCTGTTTCTCGAATTGCGAAATCGCATCGTCGACGCGTTCGCGCAGGCTAGCAACCTGACGCTCGCTCGCCTGGCCGAAGTCGTTGAGCCGGGCGAAGCCATCGACCAGCTCGCGCAACTGCACCTGCGCGGTACGGCCGGCATTGCCGATATTGTTGGTCACATCGCGGGCAGAGTTGGCAATCACCGGCAGTTCGTCACGCAGGCGATGCATGTTCTCAAGCGCGGTCGTGCTGACGCTGGCAATCGAATCGATCCGCTCGCCGTTTTCGCTGATCAGTCCGGCGAGCCGTTCGGAGTTCTGCGAAAGCCGGTCGCTTGCGACCCGGCCGAGCGCTTCGAGGTCGCGCGATTGCGCTGCGATGAATTCGCGCGCCAGGCTGAGCTCGCGATTGACGATGGCGAGGCGCCGTTCGAGTCGTTCAGATTCGATCGACATCGCCCGGGCCACGTCGCCGAAACGATTCGCCTCGCGTCGTGAATGCCGCATTGCCAGCAGCCACAGCGACAACACCAGCAGCACCGGAACGGACCATGCCGTGATCCAGTCGCTCCATTGCACGGGCGTCCCGCCGGCAAGGATCTGCGACTGGCGAGCAAAAGCGAAAAACCCTGTCCAGCCGGCGACGACCAACAGGGCGAGCGCAGGCAGCACCCAGCCGAATCCGCGCGAAGGGGCTTCCTCCACCTCCTCCTCGTCCGGTTCCCAGCCGCCGCTTTCCTCGCTTGCGGTCTCGGTCACCGGTTCCGCTGCGTCCTGCCTGGCGTCCTCGGGTTCATTGCCTTGCCCGAGCGCCACGATTGTCCTGTTTCGCGCCATGGGGAAACTCTACCACGCTTCGAAACGCGTTAAACCCGCTTTAACCATTTGCTTTGCATCATATCCACATGGCGTTCGAAACTGGTGCCCTTGAAGCTACGCTGGCGGCTGCAGCGGGAGACGATTCCGAGCTGTTGGCGGAATTACGGCGAGCCTTCGCGGAAAGCCTGGCCCAGCAGATCGACCTTCTGGGCCGCGCGCGCTGCGACGGCAACTGGGCGGTCGCAGCCATGCGCCTCAAGGGGCTGGGCGCAAGCTTCCATGTTCGCGAACTGGTCCTGCTTGCCGATGAAGCGCTGGAAAGCGCCCCGGGCGAACCGTCCATCCTGCGCAAACTCAACCTCTTCGTGGCCGCATACGAAACGGCCTGAGCAGCGTTCGACAGAGCCGCTTGGCACGCGAAGTCGACGGCCCTATCTCCGCAAGGGTCGAAGGAGATCATGCGTGCGGATAGCGCTCATTGCCATGCTGGAACGGACCGCGGATGACGTCGGGGGGCTGCGCGCGTCCATGCGGCTGGCGGGCAAGAGCCTGGTCCAGCGACAGCTTGATTTTGCATTCTCGCTCGGTTGCGAGAAAGTCGCCTGTCTCGCGCCGGGCTCGGGACCGGACGTGCAAGCGGCACGCCGGTATGCCGAACAGGCCGGGGCCAGGTTTGCCGTCATTTCCGGTGCGCGCCATTTGCTCGGGCAGGTGAGCGCGCAGGATGAAGTGCTGGTCCTGGCCGACGGGCTGCTGCCGGCCGAAGCCGAAGCGGCCGCAATGCTGACCGGGCCGGTCGTGCTGACCTTGCCGGCGGACAGCGCCTGTCCTGCGGGATTCGAGCGCATCGATCTCAACTTGGCCTGGGCTGGGGCAATGATTGTCTCGGGCACAATGGTCGAACGCCTGTCCGATCTGCCGCCCGATATCGATCCGGTTTCGGCCCTTCTCAGGATTGCCCTGCAATCGAGGATACGAACCGCGGGCGTGCCGGAGACGGCCCTGCGTGACCAGACCTGGCTGATTGCGAAAGAGGCCGGCCAGTTGCAGGCGCTCGAACAGGACTGGATCACGCGATACCTGCCCAAGGCGAAAGGATTCGTTCCCGGAAAGGCGCTTGTCCGGCTTGCGGCGTCAACCTTGGGGCATCGGTTGCTGGAACGGCCGAATATGGCGGGGATTCTCCAATCTTCCGGAATCGTCCTGGCGCTGTCCGGGATCATGCTCGCCAATTTGGCCAGCGTACCAGGTGGCTTCGCGCTGGTGGCGCTGAGCTGGCTGACCGGACAGCTTGGTCAGGCCGTGCGCCTGATGGCAAACGAAGGTGCACTGCCGGGGAAAGCGGCGCGCCGGCTGGCCCTGGCCGGATCCATTGTGACGGACATCGCGCTGTTCGCCGTGTCGCTATCCGGTCTGTTCGGGCAGCGTTGGGACCGTGTGACTCTGGCCGCCCTGCCGCTCCTCGCCATGCGTATTCTCGCCAGCAGCGGATTGCCGCCTTGGGGCGAACTGCTTCGGGACCGCCTGCTGGTTGCCATGGCTTTTGGTCTGGCAGCGGGTTTCGGAGTGCTCGAGCCTTCGCTCCAGGCGGTTTCGCTGGCCATGTTGGGCCTTGCGGCCTTTTATCCTGCGGGAAGGCGCGGTTAACGCGGATTTTACCGAAGGAGGTTAGGGCGGGTGGATGGAACAAGCGCCAGGCATGGATGAGGGCTCGTTGACCCTGGACGAGATGCTGCAGGCAGAACTCGGCCGGGCGAACGCGCTTGCCGGCTCGCTGGGCCAGTTGCTTCGTCACCTGCTTGCCAATGATGATCGCCTGTTGCTGAGCGATGAGATCATTGCTCGCATGAGGGGAATGGTGGGCAGCCTCGCCCGGCAGCTGTTGCAGGCACATGCCAAAGGTGCGGGCCTGTCCGAACCGGACAGCCGGCGTGACGGCGTGCAGGGTCGGCTGGTTGGCACCTTGCTCGAAAATGGGCCGTTCCTCGGACATCTTCATGCCCTCGCGCTGGAATGGCAGCTGACCAGCCGGCTGCAGGTGCAACGGGGGATCGACCCGGCCTTGACCCCGCTGCTCCAGGCGCAGCTCGCATCGGCGGATGCGGCGACGAGCCAACTGGCCAAGTCCGCGCTGGTGTCGCAAGCCCGGTTCGCCCAGCAACAGCGGCGCATGGATCTGGCGCTCGGGGAGCTGCCGGCCGATCTGTTTGCGGTCGCATTGCGGGCACTGCGGCAGGAGGTGGGCGAGAGCGATTCCGGATGCGAGCATGCCTGTGACGAATTGCGGCGCGCTTTCGACGAGGCGGACAGTCGGATCGGCCTGATCTCGCGCCTGATCATGCGCATGGGCTACGGAACTGGCCAGGCGCTTTCGATCGAGCACGCCGGCGTCGCCGTCTTCGTGACGGCGGTCGCAATAGCGACGGGCCTCCCGCGCGACCTTGCCATACTTTCGACCAACGAGCCCCAGCATGTCCGCCTGCTTCTTGCGCTGCGGGCAGCGGGCCTTGGCAGCGCGGCGATCGAGGAGCAGTTCGCTTGCCTGCACCCCGGGACGGCCGGCTTGCCCGGGGAATTCGGTAGCCTGCACCATGAGCGGGCCAGCGAGTTGCTGGCGGCTTTCCGGACTAATCAGGCGGCATAGGGGTGGCAAGCGACCAACTTATCGCACGTGCGCGCAGCGACGGCGAAGACCGGCTGGTCGAAGCTGACGAACCGCTTGCGGGGATGCAGCTGCGCTGCGGCGGCGAATTGCCGGGCACGATCGCCGCGCCAGCTTTGCTCGAACTGGTCCGCAAGGCCCGCGTCCACCGATTGAGCATGGCGCGCCCGATCCGGATCAGGGATGCGAACGAAAGCATCCTGGCATGGATCGAGGTGCGCCCTGATGACGATGGCGAAGGTTGCCGCATCGGTCTGGCGAACTGGCAGGCGAGCCCGCTTCCGGTGTCGGAAGCGACGCATGACGAGGCGTGCCGGACGGCAATCGATCGCGACCTTGCCGAATTGGTGGCCCGGCTCGATGGACACCAGCAATTGCTGGCCGTCGAAGGGGATGCGCCGGACCTCGAGGATGTCGTCCGCCGTATGCGAGCGGGAAGCGGGCGGCCATGGACCGATTTCGTGACGATCGAGGGCGACAGCCACCAGCAGCCGCTGCACTGGCGCCTGCTTGACGGGGCGGCCTTGCACTTGCCGGGTTCGCAGCGCCGCTGGATTGCGCATCTGGTTCCGCAGGGCGCAGCGCCGCAGGTGGCCGGATTTGAACTCTATCTGGTGGCGGACGAGCCGCTAGCCGCGCCGCTGAAGCGGGACGATCGCCGGGCCCTGGTCCACAGCGCTGCAATCGGGCGCGAGATCGCACCGGTGTTGCGTCAGCCGATCGCCAGGATCATCGCAAATGCGGAGACGATCCGCTCGCGTCTCGCCGGCCCGTTGGCGGAGGAATACAGCAATTACGCTTCGGACATTGCCTCGGCTGGTGAGCATCTGCTCGCGCTGATCGACGATCTGAGCGCACTCGAAGTGATCGAAGCGGAGGATTTCTCGGCGGCGCCGGACCGGATCGAACTCGGGGACGTCGCTCGCCGGGCGGTCGCGATATTGCAGTCGCGTGCGCAGGAACGGGGGATATCCATCGACCTGCCGGCCGAGGATGAAGATGTCGCCGCGATCGGCGAGTTCCGCAGGGTGTTGCAGGTGCTCCTCAATCTGATCGGCAATGCGATCCGCTATGCGCCGGAAGGGTCGGATGTCTGGATTCGTCTCGAGCGCAAGGGAATCCGGGCGCGGGTTACAGTGGCCGATCAGGGGCCGGGTCTGTCACGCGGGGAGCAGGCGCGGATGTTCGACAAGTTCGAGCGGCTCGGCCGCGCGAACGACGGCGGGACCGGGCTCGGGCTCTATATTTCGCGCCGGCTGGCCCGGGCGATGCATGGCGAACTGACTGTCGAAAGTGCACCCGGGCAGGGCGCCCGCTTCACGCTCGAGCTGCCTGCGGATCTGTAGCAGCAGCGTCCGGTTTGGCGGGGGGGCGCCGCCCGGTACCCCGAGAGGGGCCGGACGGCGCCTGTTCCTGCTGATATCAGCGCTGTTCGACCGGGATATAATCGCGTTCGACCGGGCCCGTGTAGAGCTGGCGCGGGCGGCCGATCTTCTGGCCGGGGTCGGAGATCATTTCGTTCCACTGGGCCACCCAGCCGACGGTGCGGGCGAGGGCGAACAGGGCAGTGAACATGGTGGTCGGGAAGCCGATCGCGGAAAGGATGATGCCCGAATAGAAGTCGACATTCGGGAACAGCTTCTTCTCGACGAAGTAATCGTCATGGAGCGCGATTTCCTCGAGACGCAGTGCGGTCTCGAACAGCGGGTCGTCGACCTTGAGCGCTTCGAAGACCTCGCGCACGGTCTTCTGCATCACCGTCGCGCGCGGGTCGTAGTTCTTGTAGACGCGGTGGCCGAAGCCCATCAGGCGGAACGGGTCGTTCTTGTCCTTGGCGCGTTCGATGTAATGCGGAATCTTGTCCGGCGTACCGATCTCGCGCAGCATATTGAGCGCCGCTTCGTTGGCGCCGCCATGGGCGGGCCCCCACAGGCAGGCGATGCCGGCCGCGATGCAGGCGAAGGGATTGGCGCCCGAGGAACCGGCAAGCCGCACGGTTGAGGTCGAGGCATTCTGCTCGTGGTCGGCGTGGAGGATGAAGATCCGGTCCATCGCGCGTTCCACCGCCGGGTGCAGTTCGTACTGTTCCGCGGGCACGCCGAAGGTCATGCGCAGGAAATTGCCGGTATAGCTCAGCGAATTGTCGGGATAGAGGAAGGGCTGGCCGATCGAGTATTTGTAGGCCATCGCTGCGATGGTGGGCATCTTGGCGATCAGCCGGTGCGAACTGATCCGCCGGTGGGCCGGGTCCGAGATGTCGGTGCTGTCGTGATAGAAGGCGGACAGCGCACCGACCACGCCGCACATCACGGCCATCGGGTGCGCATCGCGGCGGAAGCCGCGGTAGAACTGTATCAGCTGCTCGTGCAGCATGGTATGGCGAGTGATGGTGTAGTTGAAATTGTCCATCTCGTCCTGCGTCGGCAGTTCGCCGTTGAGCAGGAGATAGGACACTTCCATGAAGCTCGATTTCTCCGCCAGCTGGCCGATCGGATAGCCGCGGTGGAGCAGGACGCCGTTCTCGCCGTCAATATAGGTCAGCGCGCTTTCGCAGGATGCGGTCGAGGTATAGCCGGGGTCGTAGGTGAACATGTGCGACTGGCCATAGAGCTTGCGGATATCGACCACATCGGGTCCGACGCTGCCCTCGAGAACGGGGAGCTCATAGCTGTTGTCGCCTACTGTCAGCGTCGCGTGCTTGTCAGCCAAGTCATTTCCTCCAGAAAATATGTTGTTCGGCAAGGATCGGCGATGTCTGCGCGCCAGTCCGCGCCTTGCGAGCCGGCCGGCCCACTTGCGTCGGCCAGACGCCGATGCAGTCCATGGCTGCACGTCCGATCCATGCCGCGTGAAGCGGTATTGCAGGCGGTCCGGAGCATGGCGCCGGTTCGCTCGCTAACGATTCGAGATTGGCCTCGGGAGAGGCCAATGTCCAGTTGTTTTGCTTGGACAAAGGCACGGGATTCCGCGCCCTGTGTGCTTTCTCGCATATGTGAAGCGGGGCAGCCGGAATCAAGCGACAGACCGCGGTCCGGGGCACAGACCCCACCAAAGCCGTGTCACAAGTGCTTGCCATGCCGGACCCGTTCCTTTCCTATCGCGCAATGGCTACAGACCGCCTGCCGCTTGTCCCGCTCGGGGGAATTGCCGGCGATGCTGCAATGCAGCAGTCGCCTTGGCGCAAGCGGGCGCACTTGTCCAGCGCACTTGACCGGGCGGAGGCCTTCCTCGAGCAATCGGGGCAGGATCGCGGACCCTGGCTGACGGCGGGCCTGGCGGGAGGAATAGGCCTGTGGTTCGGGCTTGATCGGCCGGGCGAATGGATCCTCGTTCTGGTCGCCTGCGCGCTCGTTGCGCTGGTGGCCCCTGCTGTGTGGCGCCGCAAAGGGAACCGAAGCAATCTGGTTCGCGCCGCAGTCGCCATGGCCTTGGCCGTGGCCTGCGGGCTCTGTCTCATATGGGCGCGCTCCGCGATCGTCGGCACGCCGGCGATCGAGCGTCCGATGGTCGCCAGCCTTGACGCGCGCGTGCTCGAACGGATCGAGCAGCCGGCTGACGAGCGCATACGTCTCGTCCTGGCAGCACGGCATCCGGGCAGTGGTGAGGCAATGCGGGTCCGGGTCAACCTGCCGCTTTCGGGCGACCGGCCCGGCCTGGTCGAAGGCGCGCTCATCCGCCTTCGTGTGCGCCTGCTGCCGCCGGCCTCGCCGATGCTGCCGGGTGCCTATGACTTTGCCCGCACGGCCTGGTTCCAGGGCCTTGCCGCGACTGGCAGCGTCCTGGGCGATATCGAAATCCGCGAGGCCGGAAGCGCCGGGGGCGGGGGACTGGCCCGCCTCCAGCGCCGGCTGTCGGCGCATGTCCGCACCAGCCTCGAAGGTTCGCCGGCCGCCATTGCCGCTGCGCTGGCGAGCGGGGACCGCGGGGCGATCGGCGAGGATGACGAAGTGGCCATGCGCGATGCCGGGCTGACGCATCTCCTGTCGATCAGCGGCCTGCATGTCAGCGCCGTGATCGCAGCCGCCTATCTGCTGGCGATCAGGCTGCTCGCCCTGTGGCCCTGGCTGGCGCTGCGCGTGCGGCTTCCCTTGCTGGCAGCCGCAGTCGCCGCGCTGGCAGGCATCGGCTACACGCTGCTTACGGGTGCCGAAGTGCCCACTGTGCGCAGCTGCGTCGGGGCACTGCTCGTGCTCGGCGCGCTGGCGCTCGGGCGCGAGCCACTGTCCCTGAGGATGGTGGCTGTGGCAGCGGCAGCGGTCCTTCTGCTGTGGCCCGAATCCCTGGTCCATCCCGGTTTCCAGATGAGCTTCGCGGCCGTGATCGCGATCGTGGCCTTGCACGGCAGCGCGCCGGTGCGGCGCTTCCTTGCCCCGCGCGAGGAGGGCTGGATGGTTCGCAATATCCGGCGGGCGGCCATGCTGCTCGTGACCGGACTGGTGATCGAGATCGCGCTGATGCCGATCGTGCTGTTTCATTTCCACCGTGCCGGTGTCTACGGCGCCTTTGCCAATGTCGTCGCGATCCCGCTGACGACCTTTGTTTCGATGCCGCTGATCGCGCTGGCACTGCTGCTCGACCTGGCGGGGCTGGGCCAGCCGGCCTGGTGGTTGGCGGGCAAGTCGCTCGAACTGCTGCTCGCCATCGCGCACGGGACCGCCGGCCAGCCCGGCGCGGTAAAGCAGGTCCCCACCATGGGCGCTCCGGTGCTGCTGATGTTCGTGCTGGGCGGATTATGGCTGGCGCTGTGGCAGGACCGGGTGCGGCTGTGGGGCCTTGTTCCGGGCGCACTCGCCGCGCTGTGGCTGGTCGCCATCCCAAAGCCCGACCTGCTCGTATCGGGCGACGGACGCCATGTCGGCATCGTCGGCGCAGGCGAACGGCTGGTGGTGCTGCGCGAGGGGCGCAGCGATTACGCGCGCGACAATCTGCTCGAACTGGCGGGCATGGGCGGCGAGCCGCTGGCGATTGATCGGTGGGAGGGAGCCCTCTGCAGCCGCGACTTCTGCAGCGTCGAACTGGAGCGCGGCGGGCGGGTCTGGCACATCCTGCTGGCGCGCAGCCGGACCCGCGTGCCCGAGCGCGAACTGGCCGCCGCCTGCGACCGGGCGGATATCGTCATCGCCGATCGCTGGCTTCCCGGCAGTTGCCGCCCCCGCTGGTTCAAGGCTGACCGCAAAATGCTGCAAGAGACTGGCGGGCTTGCCGTGACCCTGTCCTCGCAATCGCTGCGTACGGTCGCCGACAGCCAGGGCGAGCATGGCTGGTGGCGCGGAAAGAGCCGCCGCTAGGGGGGCGGACCTAGTGGTAGCGGCGCAGCAGGCCAGCCAGCTTGCCCTGGACCTGCACTTCGTCGGGACGGTATATCTGCGGTTCATAGGCGGCATTGGCCGGATCGAGGCGAATCATGCCGTTCTCCTTGCGGAGATATTTGAGCGTCGCTTCCTCATTGCGGACCAGCGCCACGACGATTTCGCCGTCGCGAGCGGTCTCGGTCCGCTGGACGAGCGCGAAATCGCCATCGAGAATGCCGGCCTCGATCATCGAATCTCCCGAAACCTCGAGCGCGTAATGTTCGCCCGAGCCGAGCAGGGCAGCGGGAACCGGGAGAGTGGCCGAGGTTTCCAGCGCCTCGATCGGCACGCCGGCGGCAATCTTGCCATGGAGCGGAATCTCGATCACGTCGTTGGCCGGTTCGGGCGCAGCACGCGGCGGTGCGACCGTGCGAGAGAGCGTATCGTTCGCCGGCTTCGCGCTCCCCGCGGTCACGTCTTCGGGCTGCTTGAGCACTTCGAGCGCCCTGGCGCGATTGGGTAGGCGACGGATGAATCCGCGTTCCTCAAGCGCAGAGATCAGCCGATGGACGCCGGACTTGCTCTTGAGGTCCAGCGCTTCCTTCATTTCCTCGAAACTGGGGGAAATCCCGGTCTCTTCGAGCCGGCGCTGGATGAATTTCAGGAGCTCATGCTGCTTGGCGGTCAACATCGTGCCACTCTCCTCCGATGTTCCATTCTGGAACGAATAAGGAACAATTAAGCAACTTTGACTTAGGCGTCAAGCCTTCCTTCAAGGAATTCCGCCGCTTCGGAGCAAATAGGCCTGAACCTCGTCACCGGTTACCAACGCCGGGGCGTCCACCGGGCGATCGATCAGCGCGTTGCAGGCGGCAAGAGCGCGCAACGCGCTGCTGTCCTGCTCGTCGATCGGCGTGGCCGCTCCCCGTACCAGCGCAGCGCGTAGGAATTCCTGCCGCTTGCCTCCAGGACCGATTTCGCCGACTAGCCGTGCCGTAACCGGTTGCGGGAGGCAGTCGGCCGCGCCGGTCAACCGGCGCAGCAGGGGAAGCAGGAAGAAATAGGCGGTCACATAGCTCGAGACGGGATTCCCGGGCAGGCCGAGCACAAGGGTTCCGCCCTTTTGCGCGATCATGATCGGCTTGCCGGGCTTCATCGCCACTCGCCAGAAAGCGATCGACGCGCCCCAGGCCTCGAGCGCAGGGCGAACGAGGTCATGGTCCCCCACCGAAGCGCCGCCGCTGGTCACGATCACATCCGCGGCTTCGGCACTTGCAAGCGCCGAGGCCAGGGCGTCGAGGCGGTCCGGCACTGGTCCGGATCGGTCGATGCGGCCGGCCAGCGGGGCCGCCATCGCGGCCAGCATCGCGCCATTGCTGGCGGGGGTCTGGTGCAGGGCACAGCTGGCGGGGTCGGCGGCCAGCTCGTCTCCGCTGTCGATGATCGCAAGCCGGGGCAGGCGGTGGACCTCCAGCGTGGCATGGCCGGCCGAGAGGGCGAGGGCCAGCTGGGCAGGACCGATGGGCTTGCCGGCCTCGAATACCGTATCGCCCAGAGCAAAATCGAACCCTGCCCGGCGAATGTGGCGCGGGGACGGATCGCCTTCGCCGTTGAGCGAGAGGGAATCGCCCGTGCGGTCCGCATTTTCCTGCAGTAGCACTGCATCGGCCCCATCGGGCATGAGGGCACCCGTGGAAATGCGGATGGCTTCGCCCGGGGCCAGTTCGCCAACATAGGGATGTCCCGCCGCGCTCTCGCCGACAACCCGCCAGGGCCCCTTTTCGTCACCGCGCAGGGCATATCCGTCCATTGCCGAAAGGTCGGCCGCGGGCTGGGTCCGGCGCGCAAGCAAGGGAGCGGCCAGCTGGCGGCCAATGGCCCGTTCGGCAGGAAGCGATTCCGCCGGGAGCGGTTCCGCCAAATCCAGCAGGCGGGCCTGGGCCTCGGCGAGGGAGATTGGCGGCTGCAAGGCTCAGGCCTCCGCCGCGTACCAGTCGCCCGACTTGCCGCCGTGCTTGGAGAGCAGCCGGACCTGTTCGATGACCATGCTCTTGTCGATCGCCTTCGCCATGTCATAAATGGTGAGCAGGGCCAGCGATGTCGCCGTCATCGCCTCCATCTCTACCCCCGTTTTGCCGGTGAGCGAGGCGGTGGCGGTGGCCCGGATCGCATCCTCCTCGAAGGTGAAGTCGACTGTTACCGCATCGAGCGCGAGCGGATGGCAGAGCGGGATCAGCTCGCCGGTTTTCTTGGCCGCCATGATGCCCGCGATCCGCGCCGCTGCGAGCACGTCTCCCTTGGGGGCATCGCCTGCGCGAATCGCTGCCAGTGCCTCGGTCGACATGCGGATTCGTCCGCTTGCCACCGCCTTGCGCGCGGTCTGTTCCTTGCCGCCGACATCGACCATGCGGGCGTGGCCCTGATCGTCGAGATGGGTGAGCCGGCTCATCGGCGCGCTGCCAGGCTGGACGGGGAGTAATCCATGGAACCCTGTCCAGGGAGCGAAAGACCGGCTGGTCCGGCGCGTGCCGGAGCGGGCGGGAGTTCGGGGAGCGGTGGGCATGTCATGCGGGGGCCATGCCAGAATCCGGCGGTGTAGGACAGGGGCAAGCCCGGTGCTGGCTCGGCTCGGTCCTGATTCTGCCCCGGGGCATCCAGAATCGGCCCTGATCCGGGCCTCGATCCATCAGCGCGGGCGGAAATTGCTCCAGATTACCTGGCCGAGACCGACCAGAGCGAGGATCGTGCCCCAGACCGCCCATTGTGGGTCCCCACCCATGAAGCTGCCTTCCTGGAAGGCGATATCGAGCCCCTGCAGGATCCAGATGCCGCCGAGCATGACCATCAGCAGGCCCACCAGCGTGCTTACTATCCGCATGACTATGTTGAAGATCCTGGCCATGTACATCCTCCCTCTCCGGTCGGAACCTAAGCCCGTTTGGTGCACACTGCCAAGCTAGAACAGTCGGCCGCCGTCGGGAACCTTCTGCGCCGGCGTGACGAGCACGACCTTGCCGCTTTCGTCCGGAAAGCCCAGCGTCAGCACTTCGGACATGACCGGCCCGATCTGCCGCGGCGGGAAATTGACCACGGCGGCGACCTGCATGCCGACGAGCGCGTCGAGCGTGTAATTCTCGGTAATCTGGGCCGAGGACTTCCTGCGCCCGATGGCCGGGCCGAAATCGATCACCAGCCGGTAGGCCGGCTTGCGCGCTTCGGGGAAGGGTTCGGCCGACACGATGGTGCCGATGCGGATATCGAGCTTGAGGAAGTCCTCGAAGCCGATCTCGGGCGCGGCGGGCGCCGAAGGGTCGTGGTCCATATGCATGGGAGGGCTCCGTCAGCCTTGCAGCAGGGCGCGCGTCGCCGCCTCGACATCGGCCTGACGCATCAGGCTCTCGCCGACCAGGAAGCAGCGCGCGCCGCAGGCGGTCAGTCGCAGGAGGTCGGCATGCGAATTGATCCCGCTTTCGCTGACCAGCAGCGTGCCTTCGGGCGCCAGCGGGGCCAGCCGCTCGGTGGTAGCGATATCGGTCACGAAATGCCGCAGGTCGCGGTTGTTGACCCCGATCAGGCGCGACCGGAGTGCGGCAGCGCGTTCCATTTCGGCTTGGTCATGGACTTCCACCAGTACATCCATCCCGCGTTCCAGAGCGGCAGCCTCGATCTCGACCATCTGGGCGTCCGCGAGTGCGGCGACAATGATCAGGATCGCGTCGGCGCCGATGCTGCGGGCCTCGGCTACCTGCCAGGGATCGACCATGAAATCCTTGCGCAATACGGGCAGGGCGCAGGCCGCGCGGGCCTCGACCAGGAAGTCCTCATGGCCCTGGAAATAGGGGGCGTCGGTGAGCACGGAGAGGCAGGCTGCGCCGCCTGCCTGATAGGCAAGCGCATGGTCCGCCGGGCGGAAATCGGGCCGGATCAGGCCTTTCGAGGGACTGGCCTTCTTGATCTCGGCAATCAGGCCGAAACCACTTGCCGCCTTGGTCTCGAGTGCCTTGCGGAAGCCGCGCGGAGCGCTCTGTTCGCCGGCGCGGGCGTCGAGTTCGGCCAGCGTCGCCAGTGCCTTGCGGCCGACGACTTCCTCGCGCTTGGTGGCGCAGATCTCGATCAGCTTGTCGCTCATCTCAGCGGCAGGCCTCGATCCAGCAGTCGAGAATGCCCTTGGCGAGGCCCTTGTTGATCGCCTCCCCGGCCTCCTCGACGCCTTCCTGCCAGCTCTCGGCCATGCCCGCGACCAGCAGCGCTGCGGCGGAATTCAGGATGACCGTATCGCGATAGGCGCCTTCTTCGCCTTGCAGCAAGCCGTAGAGCTTGGCGGCGTTGTAGTGCGCATCGCCGCCTTTGATCTGGTCGAGCGGGCACTGGCGCATTTCGGCGTCCCGCGGCGTGATCACGTCGTCGACGCCCTCGATCCCGATCACCTCGACCCGGGTCGGCCCGGCGATCGAGATCTCGTCTAGGCCTTCCTCGCCCGAAACGATCATGGCCCGCTGGGCACCGAGCCGCTGCATCACCTTGTGGTAGACCGGGACGATTGCGGGATGGGCGACGCCGACCAGCTGGCGCGTCACGCCCGCAGGGTTGCACAGCGGCCCGAGCAGGTTGAAGATCGTCCGCCGGCCGAGCTCCTTGCGGATCGGCATGACGTGCTTCATCGCCGGATGGTGTTCCTGCGCGAAGAGGAAGCAGATGCCGATCTCGGCCAGCGTCCGTTCGGCCATTGCGCCCGCCCGGGCGAGATCGAGGCCGAGCGCCTCGAGCACGTCGGCGGCGCCGGAGCGGCTGCTGGCGGCGCGATTGCCGTGTTTGGCCACCGGGATTTCGCAAGCGGCCACGACCAGGCTGACTGCGGTTGAGACATTGAGCGTATGCTGGCCGTCCCCACCGGTGCCGCAGACGTCGATCGCGTTGCGCGGGGCGTCAATCGGGATCATCCGCTCGCGCATGGCCAGTGCGGCGCCGGTGATTTCGGCGACTGTCTCGCCGTTCTCGGCCAGGGTAACGAGGACCTGGCGGGTCTCGGACGGCTTGAGTTCCCCATCAAGCATCTTGCCGAACAGCAGTTCGGCGTCTTCCTGCGAGATCGTCATGCCGCTTCGACGGCATTCATGCCGCAGATCTTCAGGAAATTGGCCAGCAGGGCGTGGCCATGCTCGGTGGAAATGCTTTCCGGGTGGAACTGGACACCGTGGATCGGCAGCTCGCGGTGGCGAAAGCCCATGACATGTGTGTCGTCGCTGGTCGCGTTGACCAGCAGGCACTCGGGGATCTCGTTGACCACCAGGCTGTGATAGCGTGTCGCCATATAGGGCGAAGGCAGGCCTTCGAACACGCCGGTCCCGTCATGCGAAATCGGCGAGGTCTTGCCATGCATCAGCCCGCCGCGTTCGACCCTGCCGCCGAAATGCTGGCCGATCGACTGGTGGCCGAGGCAGACGCCGAGCAGCGGGCGCTTCTCTGCCGCGCAGGCTGCGACGAGATCGAGGCTCACGCCGGCCTCGTTGGGCGTGCAGGGGCCTGGCGAAATCAGGAAGCCCCGGGCCCCGCTGGCCATGGCTTCGGCAGCGGTAATGGCATCGTTGCGGACGACGTCCACATTCGCCCCCAGCTCCATCAGGTAATGGACGAGGTTGAAGGTGAAGCTGTCGTAATTGTCGATAACGAGGATCATGGCGGGTCCTATTGCCCGAAGCCGGCTTCTTCGGCAACGCGCTTGGCTTCGTTGGCGGCGGCGATCAGGGCGCCGGCCTTGGCGCGGCATTCCGCTGCCTCGTATTCGGGCGTGCTGTCGGCGACGATGCCGGCGCCGGCCTGGACATGCATCACGCCGTCCTTGACCACCGCCGTGCGCAGCACGATGCAGCTATCGACCGAGCCGTCGGGCGCGAAATAGCCGACCCCGCCGGCATAGGGGCCGCGGGTCTCGGGTTCGAGTTCGGCAATAATCTCGCAGGCGCGGACCTTGGGGGCGCCCGAGACGGTTCCCGCGGGGAAGCCGGCGAAGAGGGCGTCGAGCGCGTCCTTCCCTTCGGCCAGGTGTCCGACGACGTTGCTGACGATGTGCATGACGTGGCTGTAGCGCTCGATCGTGTAGCTGGCCGTGACCTTGACCGTGCCGCGCGCGGCGACCCGGCCGACGTCGTTGCGGCCGAGATCGAGCAGCATGAGGTGCTCGGCGCGTTCCTTGGGGTCGGCGAGCAGGCTCTCCTGGTTCGCCAGGTCTTCCTCGGGCGTCTTGCCTCGCGGACGGGTGCCGGCGATCGGGCGGATCGTCACTTCGCCTTCGCGCACGCGGACGAGGATTTCCGGGCTCGAGCCGACCACCGCGAAGCAGGGGAAGTCGAGGAAATAGAGGAAGGGCGAGGGATTGACGCGGCGCAGCGCGCGGTAGAGCGCGATCGGCGGCAGGGGGAAGGGGCAGGTGAAGCGCTGCGCCAGCACGACCTGAAAGATGTCGCCCGCCTCGATATAGTCCTTCGCCCTCAGAACCATGTCGCGATAGGTGTCGCTTTCGAGCACAGGTTGGAGAGCCATCGCAGGCAGATCGTTCGCACGCACTGCAGCAGGCACTGGACCGGCCAGCCGGCGCAACGCATTGTCGATCCGCTCGGCCGCCATTTCGACCGCACGCGGCGGATTGTAGCCGCAGGACCAGATCGGGGCGATGCACCACATCTCGTCGGTCAGGCTGTCGAAGACGAAGATCAGCGTCGGCCGCACGAAGACGATGTCGGGCAGGTCGAGCGCGCTTTGCGGCGCGCGCGGGAGATCTTCGACCAGGCCGATTGTCTCGTAGCCAAAATAGCCGACCAGGCAGGACAGCGACGGCGGCAGTTCGGGCGGCACGTCCAGCGTGCACTTGCGTGCCAGTGCGCGCAATTCGGTGAGACTGTCCCCGTCGAGCGCGGCGAAGGCCTTGCGGTCTTGCTGCCAGATGCGGTTGACCGAGCAGCCCTGCGCATCGCCCTTGAAGATGAGGTCCGGATCGATCCCGAGAAAGCTGTAGCGCCCGCGGGTCTCCCCGCCCTCGACCGATTCGAGCAGGAAGTCGCCGCGATTGGGCTCGATCAGCTTGAGCGCCGCACCGACCGGCGTGTCGGTATCGGCGACCATTCGCCGCCAGACGAGTGAAGGCTTCCCCGCAGCGAGGTCCTTTTCCGCCTGGGCGGCGTTCTCGGGCAGGGCTCCGGACAAGGACTGCGGCCCTATTGCGAGCGGCCGGTGAGCTGGTCGCGGACGGCCGAGATGGCTGCCGGGTTCAGCTCGCTGCCGATTTCCACCAGCGCGGCGCGCGTGAATTGCTGGGCCAGTTCGTCGCCCGCCAGCGGGCCGAGCTCGCCCTTGGCGCTCAGCAGCATGGGGTCGTTGGCATCAACTTCGCCAGGTGTGATCGTGTCGAGATCGGCGACGAACCATCCGGCATTGCGCGGGGCCTCAAGCTTCTTCGCCGTACCCTGGGCCATCGAGAACACAAGGGCCAGCACCGGCGGGACACGCCCGCCCATTTGCTGCAATTGCTGACGATTCATGTCGATGGTGTCGACCCGAGGCAGGGTGGCCTCTTCTTCCGCCACGGCCGCGGCGAGAGTGGTCCCTTCGCCGAGCCGGGAAAGAATGCGGTCGGCAGCCTCGCGGGCAAGGCGGTTGCCTTCGCCGAGCTTCCAGTCGGCCTTCACGCGGTCGGCGATCTCGGCCAGCGGGGCAGCGGCCGCGGGCGTGATGTCGCTCACCTCGAAGAGGAGGAAGGTCGTGCCGGCTTCGAGTACCGCGATCTGGGGTTCTTCCTCTTCCATGGCGAAAGCGGTCGAAACGGCCGTCACCAGCTCGCCCGGCAGCGTCTCGGCCGGCGAAAGATAGATCCGCCCGTCGCCGGTGACCGGCTTGGTTTCCTGCAATTCGATTCCGAGCGACTGCGTCACTTCGGTGAGCGATTCCCCGCTGTCGAGCTGGTCCTCGATCTCGGCCGAAAGGTCGTCCAGAGCGGCGCGGCGCTGTTCGGCCGCCAGGATCTCGGAAATTTCGCCGCGAACCTGCTCCAGCGAACGGCCTTCGCGGCGCGTGATCTCATCGACGCGCATGACATACCAGCCGAGCCCGCCGCGAGCCGGAGTGGCCAAAGTACCGCTGGCGGCAGCGAAAACGGACCGGGCCACGGCGGCCGAGGTGCTGCTGGCCAGTTCGGCCTGTTCGGCGGGACCGACCCGCGTGGTCGAGAGGCCCTTTTCGCGCGCCGAGGCCTCGAGTGACTTGCCGCCCGCAACTTCGGCCACGATTGCCTGCGCAGCGGCCTCGGTCGGGGCGACCAGCTGTGTCACGGTGCGGGATTCGCTGGCCGAATAGAGCGCGCTGTCGGCGTCGTAACGGGCCATTATCTGAGCCTGGGTCGGCGCGGCGAGATCGCCTACGGCGTCGATCCCGAAGGTCCCGTAGCGGATTACGCGTCGTTCGGGGCGCATGTAATTGTCGCGATGTGCCTGGTAGAAGGCCTGGAGCTGTTCCTGGTCCGGATCGGCTTCGGGTGCATAGGCCGTGCTGGGGACGACCGCGACCGCGCCCTGGCGGCTCTCCCTGAGCAGCGAGGCGTAACGGCGTACGATTTTGTCGGGCATGATCGTCTGATAGGTCACCGGGATCACCGTCTGGCGCGCAAAGAGCCCGGTAGCGATATCGTCGCGGACGGCCTTTTCGCTCAGCCCTTGCTGCGCGATCACGGCGTCGAAGGCGTCCTGGCTGAAATTGCCGTCCGCTCCGCGGAAGGCCGGGATCTGCACGATCTCGCTGTCGACGAGCCGCCCGCCCGCGCGCAGACCGATGGTCCGGCCGAATTCCGCAACGCCGAACCGCTGGAGCAATTGGTCCATGACCTGATCCATGCGCTCCGCAGTGAGGAAGGATTGCAGCGATAGGGTGGGATTTTCCTGCCGTGCGCTGTCGAAGCCGCGGCTGGCCGCCGTCGACAATTCCGAGGTCGTAATCTTGCGGTCACCCGCGATGGCTACGCGGTCACCGCCCGACACGCCGCCGAAAGTGCCGGTATTGGCTACATCCATGCTCGCAAAGGCGAGGGCAATCAGGCCGAGGAACGCCAGCGTGACCGCGATCCCCAGCTTGGATTTGAAGAAATTGCGAAAGGCCTGAAGCATGGATGTGGTACCGCGAGTCCTGGGTTGGGGCGGCGGGAACGCCGCTCGGGATCGGGGCGCTTTATCCGGCCTGCGTCGTCCCCGCAACATCTGGTGATGCATTGTCGGCAGTGGAAAATAGCGCTTTGACAAGCTGGCCCCGCAGGACTAGCGGGCCTGCTCTTATCGAACTAAGAAGGCGCTCAACGCCCTCGCAACTCAGTTAACAGGACGAACAAGCTCCCCATGGCCCAACGCCCTTATATTGTCGGCAACTGGAAAATGCATGGCACGCGCGCCATGCTGTCCGAAGCACGCGCGATCGATCGCGCCTCCGAGCGTCTGCTCAAGGCGGAAGTGGCCATTGCCCCTCCGTTCACCCTGATTCATGCCACTCGCAAGGAGGCTGGCCTGATCGGTGTCGGCGCGCAGGATTGCCATGCTGCCGAAGGCGGCGCGCATACCGGCGATATTTCCGCCGCGATGATCAAGGATTCCGGTGCCGGCTTCGTGATCGTCGGCCATAGCGAGCGCCGCGCCGATCACAATGAAAGCGACGCCGATGTCCGCGCCAAGGCGCAGGCCGCGATCGGTGTCGGGCTTAATGTCATCCTCTGCGTCGGCGAAAGCGAAGCCGAGCGCGATGCCGGCAAGGCTGTGATGGTCGTTTGCAAACAGCTCGAAGGCTCGTTGCCGCAGGGCGAGGGCATAGTCGAGAAGGTGACCGTGGCTTATGAGCCGGTCTGGGCGATCGGCACCGGTCGGGTTCCCTCGACCGAGGACATCGCCGAAATCCACGCCGCGATCCGCGAGAAGCTGGTGAGCATTTATGGTGAAGGCGGGGTTGATGCCCGCATTCTCTACGGTGGTTCGGTGAAGCCGGACAATGCGGCGGAAATCCTTGCGGTGCCCGAAGTGGGCGGCGCGCTCGTCGGCGGTGCGAGCCTGACCGCCGAGAGCTTCCTCGGCATTATCGTTGCCGCGGCAGAACGCGACGACGCCTGAGCGAAAGGTGCCGCTCCTTGCGGGCGGCCCGGCTCGTCGCTACATCCGCCCGGACCAAGACTGATCGTATAGGCTGAATATCCATGTTCCTGTTTCTCACCGTTCTCCAGGCCATCGTCGCCGCCGCACTGGTCGGCGTGATCCTGATGCAGCGCTCCGAAGGGGGCGGCCTGGGTATCGGCGGTGGTGGCGGGGGGCCGGGCGGCCTGCTGTCGGCGCGCGGGGCGGCGGACTTCCTGACCCGCACTACGGCGATCCTGGCGACTGTCTTCGTCATCCTCAGCATCATCCTTGCTGCGGTGGCCGTGGAAAGCGGTTCCGGTCGGGAGATCCAGGATACGCTCGACCGCACGGTAACTCCGGCCGAGCAGCCGCTCGATCCGCTGGCGGTTCCTGCAGGCGATGCGGCCGCAGGAGGCACGTCCGAAGCCGCGCCCGCTTCGGACGACCCGCTCGCCGGCGCGGCCGAATAGATTCATCTAAGAATCTCCGGCGCGTCTTGCGCCTTGATCGGGGAGGACATGTCCCTCTTCGCAGGGATTGACCGAGCGCGGTCTCCGCGGCCATCCCTTCCTTCACCGGGCAGCGCTAATTGTGCATAGCGGGTAATCTCCGCTTGCCCCGAATCCACATCGCAGCTTAAGGCCCAACTCCCATGGCGCGGTACATATTCATCACCGGCGGCGTGGTTTCCTCGCTCGGAAAAGGACTGATGGCGGCAAGCCTCGCGGCATTGCTGCAGGCGCGCGGCTATCGCGTGCGCATCCGCAAGTTCGATCCCTATCTGAACGTCGACCCCGGGACCATGAGCCCCTACCAGCACGGTGAGGTCTACGTGACCGATGACGGGGCGGAAACCGATCTCGACCTCGGGCATTACGAGCGCTTCACCGGCGTCTCGGCGCATCAGGGCGACAACATTACCTCTGGCCGCGTCTACCGCGACATCATCGCCAAGGAACGCCGCGGTGACTATCTCGGCGCGACCGTCCAGGTGATCCCGCACGTCACCGACGCGATCAAGGAATTCGCGCTCGCCGACAACGAGGACCTCGATTTCGTTCTCTGCGAATTTGGCGGCACGGTTGGGGACATCGAAGGCCTGCCTTTCATCGAGGCGATCCGCCAGCTGCGCAACGAACTGGGGCGCGACCAGACCTGCGCGATCCATGTCACGCTGGTCCCATATGTCTCGGCGGCGGGGGAGCTCAAGACCAAGCCGACCCAGCACTCGGTGCGCGAACTGACCAGCCTCGGAGTCCAGCCGGACCTTCTGCTATGCCGTTGCGAGCACGAATTGCCCGACAGTGAACGGCGCAAGATTGCGCTGTTCTGTAATGTTCGGCCAGAGGCGGTTATACCTGCGCTCGACGCGCAATCCATTTATGCCGTTCCCTTGCAATATCATGCCGAGGGGTTGGACAATGAAGTCCTGCGGCATTTCCACCTCGAGGCTCCCGCACCCGATCTCTCGGTGTGGGAGGATATTGTCGATCGCTATCACAACCCCGAAGGGGAGGTGACGATCGGTGTGGTCGGCAAATATGTCGGCTTGCCCGATGCCTACAAGAGCCTCAACGAAGCGCTGATCCACGGCGGCATGGCCAACCGGGTCAAGGTTCATATCAAATGGATCGACGCCGAGATTTTCGAAGGCGACGAAGCCGATATCGCCGCCCGGCTCGAGCCGATGCACGGCATTCTCGTGCCCGGCGGATTCGGTGTACGCGGATCGGAAGGCAAGATTGCCAGCGTCCGTTTCGCCCGAGAACGGGGCGTTCCCTTCTTCGGCATTTGTCTCGGGATGCAGATGGCCTGCGTCGAGGGCGCACGCGAAGCCGGCATTGCCAAGGCCAGTTCGACCGAATTCGGCGAGACCGAGGAACCGGTGGTCGGCATCATCACCGAATGGATGAGCAAGGAAGGCCTGCAAAAGCGTGGCGCCGACACCGACCTCGGCGGGACCATGCGGCTTGGGGCCTATCAGGCCAAGCTGGCCGCCAACAGCCATGTATCGGCCGTCTATGGGGGGGGCACGGAAATTTCCGAGCGGCACCGCCATCGCTACGAAGTCAACGGCGCCTACAAGGAAGCGCTGGAGAAGGGTGGATTGATTTTCTCGGGCATGTCGCCCGATGGCCTGCTGCCCGAGATTGTCGAACGGCCCGACCATCCCTGGTTCATCGGCGTGCAGTTCCACCCCGAACTCAAGAGCAAGCCCTTCGATCCGCACCCGCTGTTCCGCGAATTCATCGCGGCGGCGTTGCGGCAATCCCGACTGGTATAAGCACAAAAAGGGCGGCTCCTTGCGGAACCGCCCTGCTTGCTCGCGGCGTCTCGCAGGCGAGGGGCCGGGCCCCGCCCGGTTCAGGCCGCGTCCGCCTCGTTGTCCTTGGAATCGTCGCGGACCACTTCGAGCGTATTCTGGCCCTTGAGCATGATCTTCTTGGGCTTCATGGCTTCGGGTACTTCGCGGATAAGGTCGATCACCAGCAGGCCATCGGCCAGTTCGGCGCTTTCGACGCGAACATAGTCGGCCAGCTCGAAGCGGCGTTCGAAACCGCGGTTGGCGATGCCGACATGGAGATAGTCACCCGCCGCGTCGTCATGCTTGCGGCCCTGTACCACCAGCAGGTTCTGCTGTGCTGTGATGTCGATGTCGTCGGGCCGGAAGCCGGCAATGGCGAGCGTTATGCGATAGGCATCCTCGCCGCGGCGCTCGATGTTGAAGGGGGGGTAATTGTCGCCGCTGTTCTGCCGGACCTGATTTTCCAGCATGTCGAACAGCCGGTCGAAACCGACCATGGAGCGGCGATAGGGGGTCAGATCGAAACGGTTCATTGCATCAAATCCTCTGTTGAGCGATCATCATGACGGAGCCCGCATGCTGCGGCGCCCCTGCTGTCCATCGGCTCCCCTTTCGGCGGAGCCGGACAATACCTAGATATGCTCGGCAAGAGGCATTTCAAGGGGCTGCAAACCCCTGTTATAAAGGGATATTTATGAGTCAGCCCAAGATCGACATCTATACCAAGTTTGCCTGCCCCTATTGTGTCCGGGCCAAGATGCTGCTGAGCAAGAAGGGCGTCGAATTCGAGGAGCACGACATCACTTTCGGCGGGACCGGACGCGAAGAAATGCAGGCGCGCGCACCCGGAGCGATGACGGTCCCGCAAATCTTCATCGGCGAGACGCATGTCGGCGGCTGCGACGATCTCTATGCGCTCGACCGCGCGGGCAAGCTCGATCCGCTGCTGGCTGCCTGAGTCCTGATGAGCACTCGCATTGCTTTGCTGCAGATGACCACCGGCATCGATCCCGCGGCCAATGCTGCCGCAATCGTTGCTGCGGTCTCCGGTGCGAAGGCAGGCGGGGCGGAAATGCTGTTCACCCCCGAGATGTGCGGGCTGCTTGACCGCAACCGCAGCCGCGGTGCCCGGCACGTGGTAGCAGAGACGGACAATCCGGTCCTCGCCGAAGCGCGGCGCGCGGCGCGCGAGGCGGGGCTCTGGGTGGCTCTGGGCTCGCTTGCGATCCGAGAGGAGGGTGGCCGCTGGGCCAACCGGTCATTCTTGCTTGATCCCGCCGGCGCGATCGCCGCACGCTATGACAAGATCCATATGTTCGACGTCGAACTGGCGAGCGGTGAGAGCTGGCGCGAAAGTGCAGCCTATACCCCAGGCACGGTGGTCGTCACCGCGGCTACTCCGCTGGGGCGACTGGGGCTCGCGATCTGCTACGATCTGCGCTTCCCGGCCCTTTTTGCAGCGCTTGGCGGCTGCGACGCCATTGCCATCCCTGCGGCTTTCACTGTGCCGACGGGGAGGGCACATTGGCATCTTCTTCAGCGCGCCCGCGCGGTCGAAGCAAGCGCCTATGTCATCGCTGCGGCGCAAGTCGGCGATCATGAGGACGGTCGCAGGACCTATGGGCATTCGCTTGTCGTCGATCCCTGGGGCGAGGTGCTGCTCGACATGGGCGGCAAGGAGCCCGGTCTCGGATTTGCGGATATCGACCCCGCCCGGATCGCTGAGGTCCGCGGGCAACTGCCTAGTCTTGCCAATCGCCGCAATATTCCTAAATCGATCGGGCAATGATCGTATTCGACCTCTCCTGTCCGCTGGGGCACCGCTTCGAAGGCTGGTTCGGCTCAAGTGAGGATTTCCTGCGCCAATGCGATGACGGACTGGTTGTTTGTCCGAATTGCGGTTCGCCCGAGGTGATCAAGGCGCCCATGGCGCCGGCGGTGCCGAAAAAGGGCAACCAGCGTCCCGCCGTGACCCGGGAAAAAACCGGAGATGCTCCGCTCATGGCGCCGGCTCAATTGCCGCCGCAAGTGGCCGCGGCGCTGCGCAAGGTGGCAGAATTCCAAGCCGAAGCCATCAAGCAATCGGAATGGGTTGGCGACCGCTTTGCCGAGGAAAGCCGGGCGATCCATTATGGCGAGAGGGACGGCAAGTCGATCCATGGCAAGGCCTCCGCCGAAGAGGCCCAGGAACTCGTCGAGGAAGGGATCGCGATTGCACCCCTGCTGATCCCGATCGCCCCGCCCGACGAGATCAACTGAAGATTCGCCCGATGTGGCGAGCCTTATTGCCTTCGTAATGTGCACTCCCTAAACGACCTCTCGGCGCGCCCGTAGCTCAGCAGGATAGAGCACCAGATTCCTAATCTGGAGTTTCCTGTTTGTTTTCAATGATGTTTTGCAATTTGAGTGCTATTTACCCCCACTGAAAAGCAAGGGGAATTTCGGCGAGTTGCAAAACATTTAGGCTTGTTCGGCGAGCCTCTTGAGCCACCCGTAGGTGAAGCTCTCGTTGGCCTCCCGGCGCTCCGACAGTTCGACGTAGCGCGCCCCCTGCAAGCAGTTCACGCCCACCAGCAGGGTCTCAAGGCCGGGGTTGCCACGGCGCTTGGTGAAGGCCGCCAGCGCGCGCATCGTGGCCGGGCCGATCTTCCCGTCCACGCCGATGTCGGCATAGTGCTGGCCCTTGTAGTTGAAGACGTTGAGCATCCGCTGGAGCAGCTTGGTGGCCGTCGCCGGACCCATGTTCACGCCGATGTCCACAAGACGCGCGGCGAGTTCAGGCGAATAGACCGCGACTTGATGGAACTTGGGGGCCTCGATGTATTGACGGCGGTAGATCGCGCGGGCCTGATCGCGTGTCAGGTTGACCATCGGGCCAGTGTAGCCGTTGGCGCGCGCGACCGCGACGGTGATCCCCCAATTAGTCTCTCCGCCGAGGTCATCGGGGTTGTTGACGTAGCCACCTTCGCGCTTGAGGATGTCTTCGATGATGTCGTCAGGGTCCATTAGAAGCCTCCGCTTCCGAAGCCGTCTCCGCCGAACCCGTCGCCGCCGAAGCCACCACTCCCAAAGCCGCTACTTCCACCCTTCTGGGGCGTGCCGTCGTCCCGCAGGCCCTTCTCACCAGCGATGCTGTCCACAAGACCCTCGCGCACGCCACCCATGCCACCGACGAACGGCACGCGGCGGATGGCTTCTCGCCAAGCGGCGCGCTCCTTGCCGTTAGTGTCCGTCTTGTCGGTCACGCCGCCGAGCACGGTGACGCCCGAGCCGACCGTGCCGACCGTCGGGCCAGCGAGAGCGGAGAGCACGCGGGTCTGACCGAAGGCCCCGTTCTCCGCGCCTTCGACGGTGGTGTGGAGGATGTCGGCCAGCAGCCCAAGGCCGCCAAGGGCCATCATGCCTTCGGCGAACCACCCGGCAAAGTCGTTCTCATTGCCGTGGATGCGCTCGTTGTAACCAAGGAACTTCTGCCAGTTGCGGACGCGAAGCTGGGCCTCGCGCTGGTCCTCACCGCCACGGAACTGGACGATGTCCTTGGCTGCAAGGGTGGCGGCACCCGCCGCCGGGCCGAGCGTGAAGAGATAGAGGAGACTCTTCATGTTGTCGGGGTCGAGTTCCGACAAGTCCTTGCTCTTCCAAGCGCGCCGCACGTCTTGGCCGTTCTTCCCGATGATGTCGGCGGACATGCGCCCGAGCATCACGGGATAAGATTTAAGCTGCCAGATGATCGAACCCCAAGGCGTCTGGGTCCAGAGCGGCATGTCGTCCGGGTTCGGCGCGAAGATGCTTTCGTTGGCGAACTGCACGATGGCGTTCTTCACCAGCGGGTCTTCCATGTCCGCCTTGCCCATGGCGCGCCCCTCATGCACGAGGTGGCCAATGCCGTAGTGATTGAGGCGGCGCATGATCCGGCGGTATTCGGGGGTCTGCTGGCTCATGTCGAGGCCGTCGCCGACCTTGGCCCGGATCGCCTTGGACACGTCCACGCTGAACGCCTCGAAGCCGGTTGCCCCGGCAATCTGGCGGACCATGTCGGTCCAAGGCGTGAGCAGCGTTGCGTTGAAGAAGGCGTTGTTCGCCTTACCCAACTTGCCCGAGATGTCGGTCGCAAACAGGCCAGCCATGCGCTGGTGGACAATGCTCTCGATGGCCACGCCAGTATTGCGGATGCCACGCGCGTAGTCGGGATCGCTGGCCATCTTGGCCATTGCCTTGATCTGCGCACTCGCCTTGCCCGAGCGGATCACCGGCAGGACGAGGTCGGTCATGGAGGTCAGCGTCGTGAACGACAGGAGCGTGACGGCATTGAAGGTGCGGATACCACGCGAGGCATCGCGCATGGACTTCGTGTGCAGCGGGCCATGGCCGACTTGCTTGCGGAGGGCGGCCTGCATGGCCGACTCGGCGAACATGATTTCCTCCACCTCGGCTGCGCCGCGCAGCCCGCCGCCGTCACGAAGTCCATCGACAATGGCATCCACGCGGTGCTCGTAGGTGCTCTTGGTGGGGGCCTCGTAGCCGACCGGGGTCTTCTTGGTCCGGGCGGGGTCGAGGGCCATCAGGAAGTCCTTGGCCGCCGCAGCCCCGCTGGTGTTGAAGATTTCGTGGACACGGCGCGCGGCCTGCCGCGCGCCGAAGTCGTCGCCTTGGAAGGGCATCACGGTCTCGTCGCGGAACTCCAAGGTGGACAGGTATCCATCTTCGGCAATGGCCCGGATGTCCCGGCGGGACACGCGGTTGGTCGAGAGCAGGTCGGCAATGCCGTCCAGCCCTTGGTCCATGACCTTGAGGTAGTCGTAGTAGCCATGGTTCATCGTGCCCCAGCGGCGGCCTTGCAGCGTGGAGCGCACGCTGCCGTCGAGGTATTTGATGAGCGTGCCCTCAAGGTCGTTCAGGAGGAACTTGTTGAGGGCCTTGGCGTTCGCCTCGAACTCGGGGTTTTCGAGGTGAATGAGGCGCTGGTAGCGCAGGTGATCGCTATCCGCCGTGCGCGAGGAGCCAACCGGGGGCGGCAGGTATTGCCCCTCGTCATCCACAAGGCGCGACCAGACGCCTTGGGCGCGCTTGGACGCCTCGGCCTTGTCGATGGGGCGGCCTTCGCTGCTGCCTTCGGCCATGAAGTAGTTGCCGAGTTCGTCGATGAACTCGTCCTTGTCCCGCTGGAGGCTTTCGACATCCCAGATTTGCGGGAAGTAGTTTTCGATCCGCCCGACAATCACGCCCGCCTTGCGCAGTTGGGACAGTTCGCCGCCGAGCAAGTCTTGGATGTGGATCACCACGTCCTTCTCGGCCTGCGAGAGCCGCGAGAACTCGATGGACGGGATGCCACCCATGCGCAGGGCCGTGAGGATGCGCGAGTGGGAGTCCGGTTGCTTGCCCGGCTTGATGTTGTTGAGCCAGCGCCCGAAACTTCCGGGCGAGTCCGGCAGCTTATCGAGCATATCGCGCAGCTTGAAGACGCGGTCGCCGAGTTCCGTGGCGTGATCGACGTAGTGCTGGCGGTGCCAAGTGGCGACGGTCTTGAGGCCAGCCTCGTCCATCCGCTTGGAGTTCGCGCTGAACGCGGCGGTAAAGAACTTCTTGGCCGTCGAGAACGTCTTGCCAGCGTCCATCCGGCGCTGGCGCGCAGCCGAGAGAAGCATCTGGGTGAAGTCCGTCGGCGCAGCGACGGAGTCCATGTAGTTCACCACATCGGCCAGATCGCTCGGGCCGAGGGTCTCGTTGTTGAGGGCCTTGGCCATGATCGCGTTGTTCGGCGCAGCCACCTCGGAGACGAGCGAGTGGTAGAGGATCGGGTCGGCGTTATCGAAGGCGGTCGCCTCGATGGACTTGACGTTGTTGCTCGCCGAGACCTGCTTGCCCGAGGAGGGGTCGATGTGGTCGAGCAGGATCAGGCCTTCGTGGAAAACCTGCTTTCCGCCGGGGACGGTGTTCGGGAACGTGGCGCGAACAGAGTCGTAGCCAAGACGCCCAAAGCTGTCGGCGAGGATGTCAGTGGCATACTGGTAGGCACCGGCGGAGCGGTCGCCCAGCACGAGCTTGGTCAGCAGGCCATGGAACTCGACAGCATCCATGTGGCTGGGGAGCGAGGGCTGCCATTTGGCAGCGTCGCGGTAGTCGATGTGCCCATTGGCTTCGAGGTCTTCGAGGAGGCGCGCGACGAGCGCGCTGTCGCGCTGGATCGTGACGCCTTGCCGCAGGTCGAGCGGGTTCTTGGCGCGCACCACGACGCCCAAGACCTTGGGCGCATTGGTGAGGCCCATGTCCTCCAGCTCGGCGAGGAACATACGCTCGAAGCGGCGGAGACCGTCGATGTCTCCGTCCAGCTTCTCGGTGTTGGCATCAGGCATGGCGCGCTTGCGCGTGAGCACGCCGATTTCGCGGCGGATGTCGGCGATGGAGGCGACGGTATCAGCGACCTCGTCGAAGTCTTCGGGGGCGATCTTGCCTTCGTCGCGCAGGCCCTCGGCGCGCGTCAGCATCGCGTCGTAGGTCGAGTTCTGTGCATAGACCTTGTCGGCCACCATCTGGTTCTTGGTCAGGTGGATGCCGCGCGCGAAGTCGCTGCGGCCCGAGCGCATCACGGCGTCGGGCGAGGAGAGCGCATCGCCGGAGGGCGTGCCGTGGTAATAGACGACCACTCCATCCTCGTCGCGGCCAACGCCGTTCTCGACGAAATCGAGCATCCGTTGGATGCGCTGCCCGCTCATGCTGGCCATGAGGTCGGCGTAGTAGGAGGCGGCGTATTCGGGGGCGATGCCGCCCGTGCGCGGGTCGGCATCCACCACCCGCCGGGTGGTGGCGAACATGTCGCCGTAGCCGTCGATCCGACGGAACATCTGCTTGATCGTCTTGCGGCCAATGAGGCCGTTGACCATGTAGGCGACCGCCTCGACCATCCGGTTCGCGAAGGCCACGAGGCTGGAGCGTGCGGAGAGTTCGCGCATGTCGCGCCCTTCGCGGATTGCGAACATGTCGCCCTTGGCCACCTTGCCCATGGAGTAGAGCGCGCCGCTTTCGGCGAACCATTCCTCGGCCAGCGTGTCGATGGTGGCGTCTTCGAGGTCATCGACGCTCTTGTTGGCCGGGGCGTAGAGTTCAATGCGCTTCTTGGCCACGGGGTCGCCGCCCTTGGCGGCCTCGATGAACTGGTCGCGGACCACCCGGAGGTCGTCTTGGTTGAAGATGCCGGTGCGCAGGGCGAGGTGATAGACCTCGTGCATCACGTCGAAGGGATCGGAGACATCGTTGGTCAGGCCGATGGCCATCTTGCGGAGGCTGCTGCGCAGCGCCGAGAAGCCTTCGCCCCGGAAGTCGGCGAAGACCCCGGTGGCCCCGGCGGGCTGTTGGCGGTTGGCCAGTCGGTAGATGTCGGCAGTGGACGTGACATGCGTGTTGTTCAGCGCGTCCGTGGTCGTCTTGCCCATCAGGTTGAGCGCGCGATAGACGAGCGTCCGCATGGTCGCCTGCACCTCGGGGTCACGGTGCGACATGAAGCTCTGGATTTCGCGGACGACGGTCGGCGCACCCTGCATGATGCCGTCGCCGACATCGCCCATGTGCTGCTTGACTTCGGTGTTGACAGCCGCACTCACCAAGCGGGAGACGCGCGGGCGGATGGGCGGCTGCCCGCTCTTCTTGCGCCGGGTGTTCTCGCCGCGCCGATACGCCTCATACATGATCTGCTCGACGAGCGGCCAGTCGCCATCATCAATGGCGTCCTGCATCATGGCATGAAGGTCGGCGGCCCCGGCATTTCGCACTTCGATGGGGACGGAGAATTTAGCGGTGCTCCAGACAGCATCCGGCTCCACCTTCTGGCGGCGCAGGATTTCGGTTGCACTCGCATCGCGGTCGAGATCACCTCCCTTCTTGAAGTGAGCGATCAGCTCTTCGAGACTCATGTCGCGAAGGCTGCGCTGTTTGGTGGAAGCCGTCTGGGACTCACGCGGCTGACGCTTGGAGCTGGGCGTCTTGGCAGTCTCGACGGCGGTCTTCTTGGTTTTCTCCTTGGCAGCCTCGGCACGCTTTTCCTTGTTGCGCGCACGAACCTCCGTTTTCGGAGTGTTCCGCATCTCCTTGGAGACACGGTAGGCGTTCGGGAGTTCGGTAGCGGAGAAGGCCGCGCCGCGACCCTCGGCCACTTGGAGGGCGCGGTTGAGCGTGTAGCTCGTATAAGCGACGGTGGTGTCGATGGAGGTGTCCGTCCCATCGTCCCAGATTTTCCGCAGGGCATCGAAGACGACGGTCGGATCGGTCGTGACCGTGCCCGCTTCCGGGTCGTTGCCGCGCAGCCAGATGTCGGCGGCATCGGGGCCGTCTTGGGCCTCGGGATCGAACTCGTCGCCCCATTTGACGAGGAAATCCTCGTCAGGTTTGATGTGAAGGGTGTCCGCGATCTTGTAAGCGGCGTCACGGACAAGCTTGGCCATGTCGCCCTGCTGGGCCTCAAGCCACTTCCGCCCCCGCATGGGGGCGAAGGTGTTGCGGATGGCCGTGAGTTTGAACAGGAACTCGGCGATGTCGCGCGCGGTCGCGATGGCGGTCTCGACCTGCTCGCTGTTCAGCGCGCGCGCGAGGTCGTCGTGCATCAGGTTGATCGTGTTGATGTGCGAGACGATGAAGCGCCCCTGCGGCGTCTTGAGTTCGCCGCGCGGCTTGACCATCTGGAACTTGGCCGCATCCTCCGGGTCGGGGATGATCTTGGCGAAGAGGGGTTCGAGGCTCTCGTCGATGAAGTCCCTCGACGCGAAGCGGTCGAAGACGGCCTTCATGTAATTCCACATCTTCGTCCAGAACGGCACGTCATCCCAGACGAGCTTGTCGCGGGAGCGCATCATGAAGGCCACGAACTGGTTGGCGAAGTATTCCTGCGGCGACAGGGTGGCATTGCCCACCGCTTCGACCGGGACGCTGCCAAGGTCGCGGGCGTTCACGTCGAGGGTGCCGTCAGCGTAGAAGCGGTCGCGGATGCCACCCCAGAACTCAAGGCGTTCTGCGGGCGTGAGGATGTTCTCGTAGGCCCAATGCGCCACCTCGTGGTAGAGCGCGAAGAGGCGGGGGGCGAACTTGTTTTCCGGGTCGTTCTTGAGCGTGATCTTACTGGCGGAGCCAGTGACGTTCATGTCCACAGCTCCACGCTCGATGACCGGCTTTTGGGTGCCATTCAGGCGCTCAAGGAAGGACTTCGCAGCGGCAACCTCCTTGGGGGAGCGGCCAGCGAAGATGTCGTCGATAGCCTTGTTCGCTTCGGCCAGAGTGGCAGTTTCGCTGGCGATGCCTTCGGGGGCGTAGCGCGTCTGGAGCGCATAGAGCGTTTCGAGCGAGCGCGTGAGCTTGTCGAGATACTCGGTGTTTTTCAGCCACGGAAAAGTTTCGAGATGCTGCGCGGCAAGTTTGATGTCGGCGAGAGTGACGCGGCTATCGCGAGCAAGACGGGTGCCCTTGTAGGCACCCTTGGTGCGAAGGAACTCATAGGCGAGCTGGAGTTCCTCGAACTCCGGGCCAGTGAGGCGGGAGAGGTCGATGAGGGTGGCTTTCGCCTCCGTCTTCGACATCGGGGCGTTTTCCAGCGGATCGGCGTCCGCATCGGCGGCCTCGTTGATTTCATCGGCGGACGACTCGGCAAAGCCGTCGCGGGCTGCCTTCGTCTTGGACGAAGTGCCAGCGGGAACGCTGCCCACGATGAAGTCGTCGGGATCGCCCTTGCCGATCAGGACTTCGGCACCGAAGCCAGCATCGGCCTGACGCTGGGACAAAACGCGAACATCGTCGGGATTGGTGCGGCTGCGCACAGCCACGACGCGATCTCCGGCCACCTTGGGCGTGACGACCTCGGCGCGGGCCTGCGCCTTCGGGTCGGGAGACGACTTGGCCTCCCGCTTGCTGGCTCCCTGCACGAGCGCAAGGAACTCGTCACCGGACAGTTCGCCATTGCGCAGGGCTTCTGCCCAAGACGCCAGATCATCGGCGCGCGGCGGAGCGCCGGGGGTTTCGGCTTCGGGGGTGGGAGCTTCTTCTTCGCGGGTAAGGCCGCGTTCTTCGAGGGTCTTGAGGGAGAGCTTTTGCTTGCTGCCGCGACCGGAGGCCGCGAGCGCATACTCGCGGTTGGTGTAGTATTTGCCGGTGTGCGGCGAGTAGAAGAGCGGGGTGCCCTTGGGCACATAGCCCTTCTGCCGCTTGGTCTTCCCGGCCTTGGTTTCATAGGTGCGCGAGGAGCCGCCGATGACCCCGGTCATGGGTTCGGTGGCGGTCCACTCGGCCACGGGCTGGGCTTCGGTCTGGTAGCTGCCGCTCTCCTTGCCGTTCTCGTCGAACTGGCGAACGGTGCGGGACTTGCTGTTACGAAGCGCTTCAAGCTCGAAGGCCTCTTGGGACAGCGCGCCGCGCCGGGGAGCGGAGCCATCGGTGATGGTCCGGGTTGCTCGGCCATCGGCATCGCGTTCGGTGACTTGGCCAGCACGGAGGATGGCCTGCGGGCGGCCATTGCCGCCGACGCCGGAGGTGCTGTAGCCCTGCCCGAGTTCGTCCATTGCCCGGCCAGTGGCGGAGCGCTTGCGGCCTTCCTTGCGCGCGGCATCGGCTGCCGCCTTGGCGGCGGACTGATCGGCCTCGCGGGTGGTCGCCTTGGCGGCGGTTCGTTCGGCGAAGGCCTCACTGGCCCCACGGATTTGGGCGTCGCGCTTCACCAGATTGCCAAGGAAGGGCGTAAGCTGCTCGCTCATGCTCTTCCTCGGGCCAGCCATTTTGGAGGTAACGTCGGCAATGGCATCGCTCATATCGAGCGGATCGCTGGCTGCCGTCTTGGTCTTGGCCTTCGTGGCCCCCTTGGTTTTCGTGGTTCCCTTGGCCTTCGCGGCCCGACGCTTCTGGGCGCGCTTGGGGGTGGCGGGGGCCTCTTCGGCAGCTACGACCTTGGCGAAGGCGTCGGGCGGCAGGCCATTGGGGTTGCCGTAGCGCTCGTCGTAGAGCTTGGTGACGGCCTCGGCCTGATCGGGGAACTTCTCCTGCGCGATCTTGGTGAAGGTCTCGCGGAACAAAGCGTGACCACGCATGGGTTCGAGGCTGTCGTCGAGGATGTCGAAGACTTCTTCGAGTTCCTCGTCCATCTCGAAGAGGCGCGCGGCGAGGTCTTCACCCGGAGGGAAGTAGGGCTTCGCGCCGGGAACGGCGGGGACTTCCGGCGGCTTGGCCTTGGGCGACTGCACGAACTCGACCGGGCCGCGCGGCTCGGTCGGGAGCGGGGTGGGCCCGGTGGCTTCGGTGGGTTCGACCTCGCCTTCTCCCTCGGCCTTTGCCGGGGTGACTTCGAGTTCGGCAGCGATCTCTTCGCCTTCGGCGGTGATCTGCTTGAGTTCGGCGATGCTCGGGTCTTCGCGCAGGCGGCGCGCGAGGGACTCAAGACGGACGATGCGGGCAAGGTTCTGGTCCGCCTTCGCGCGCGTTGCGGCGTCATCGCTCTCGATCAGAGAGGAGGTATTCTGCTCGTAGCTCCGGCGCAGCTCGTTGATCTTCTGGAGCTGCATCATGGTGGCCACGTTGCGCTCGGCAGCCCGGATTTCCTTCTTCGGGGCACCTTCGCGGTGCATCCGGTCCAGTTCGTCTTGGGCGCGGCGCTGGGCATCCGCCAGCATCTCGGGATCGTAGAGGTCTTCGGGGGCTTCGGGTTCCGGCGTCGCCGAAGGCTGGGCACCGGGTTCGGAGGGCAGCGCGTTGATCGGCGACTGCTCCTGACTCCCCGACTCGGAGAAGAGGCGGGCGAACTCACGCGCCTGCGCGTAGTCCATCTTGGCCAGTTCTTCTTCGTTGGCCCCGGCAGCCCGGAGGCGGGCGACAACGTCGGTCATCCCGCGCGCGCTCGCGCCAGCGACAGCACCGCCCAGAGCGCCGCCGATACCAACGCCGAAGAGGCCGCCGACACCGGCAGCCACGGCACCGCGTCCAACATCGTAGCCGTCTTGCAGGCCAACGTCGGACATGCGCCCCTGATTGATGGCGTCGATAGTGCCTTCGGTCACGGCGTTTTCGATGGCCCCGGCGACAGCACCGGACTTCGCGCCCTGCACGGCGACGCCAAGAGCGCCCTTGCCCGCGCGCGCGGCGGCGAACGCGCCGCGCGCGCCAATGCCGACGCCAAAGGCGTTCAGCGGATCGAGCAGGGTCGCCCCGGCCCAATCCTGCCATGCGTCCACGTTGGTAATTCCTCGCGTCGGCGCGAGTTCGTAGGCGCGCTGGATGCGCGCCATGCGTTCCTTCTGGGCGGCGTCGGCAAACTTGCCGCGCCCGAACTCGATGGAACCGGCGACAGTGTTGTTGTTCACCCACGTCTGGTGGGTGTAGAAATCCTCGATAAGCTGGTCTTCGGTCCAGTCGTCGGCTCCCGTGCCGTCGAACTGGCGCTTCCGCATCTCGCGGTATTCTTGCTGGAACCGGGGGTCACGCAGGAGCGTGCTCGGGTCTGCATCAGTGAGGTAATCGCTCTGCGACTGACCGAGGTCGCCTCCGCGATTTCCATAGACAGGCTTGTAAGCCACTCCGGTTCTCCAGTTTCCGTTTGTGCCGGAACGTCTTGGAGCACCTTGGAGTGGGCGGTCGTCCTACTTGCCGTTGAAGAGGTTCGACCAGTAGCCGCTGTCTCGGGTGGGACTGGATTTGCCGGGGCTGGTCGAATTGCCGTTGAAGAGGTTCGACCAATAATTGCCGTCGCGCCGCGTCTGGCTCCGGCTCCGGCTCTGGCTGGGGGCGGGCAGGTCCACGGCGTCGCCAAGGGCGCGCATGTTCTTCGCGACGTAGTTGCGGGTCTCTTCGGGAGCGCGAGCGAGCCAGTTGGAGCCGTGGCTCTTGATGGCCCTGTCGAGATTGCCCGGCCCCCAATTGTATGCGCCCCACGCCTTGGCCATGTCGCCGCCGTAGCGCTTGGCCATGGCGTCGAGGTAGTCGCGGCCCACGCGCGCCAGTTCTTCGGGGGAGTTGTCCTTGGCGGGTTTCACGCCGAAGCCGGGGTCGGTGATCGTGCCCGGCATGACCTGCATCCGCCCCTTCGCGCCGACCGGGGACGTGACCCACGAGCCGTCCTTGTTGAAGTCGCGGTTGCCGCTCTCGGTATTGGCGGTGATGTCGTAGATGTTGCGGGGCATTACGGCCTCTGCGACCCGCGACCGGGGGCAGGCGGAGTGGGGGGCGCTGCGGGGCGGCGCTGGATCGGCGCGCGACCGGGGGCTACGTCGGAGCGGGGGAGGGGGCGCTCATCCATGGGCGGGACAAGGCTCTCGATGTAGGCCCGCTGCCGGGCGATGGCTTCGAGGAGCGGACGGATGGACCTGTCGCGCTCGCGCCGCAGGGATTCCAGACCCTCCTTGAAGGCGGCGGGGTCGATGGCGGAGTCCACGCGGCTCCACGCGAGGTCGGAGGCGAGCCGCTCGTATTCCGCGCTGCTCGCGGCGATGTCCGCCTCGATGCCTCGTTCGAGATTGTCCAGCTCTTGGAGCTGGAGGCGCGGGTCTCCGCCGCCAAGACGGGTAGCCTGCTCGATGGCGTCCAGTTCCTCGTAGCCATTGGCGGTAATCATGCGCGTGTTGCCCTGCTCCTCCGCGAGCGCGTCTTCGAGACGGCGCGGCTTGGATGCCCCCATGGCCTCCAGCATGGCAGCGCCGCGAGCCTCGGAGGACATGACGACCGTGGGGTAGTTCTCGGTGATGTGCTGGGCCAGTGCGGAGGCCGGGGCATCGGCGAGATCGGACTTGCTGACGATGTCGTCGATGATCGCCGAGACCGCGCCCGGATTGATGTAGTTGCCCTGCGAGAGAACGGTCATGAAAGCCGTCTTGAGGTTCGCGGGGACGGCATCGGTCATGTATTTGCCGACGGCATCGAAGTTGGCTTCGGCGTCCTTCTGGATCAGCGAGGGGACATTCTTGCGCATCTCCTCGTATTGCCCGGCCTGCGTCGAACCGATGGCAGTCTGCATCTCCTTGAAGAGGCTGTCGGTCGCCAAGGCGATGTCCGCCTCGTCGTCGAGGTAGATGCTGACTTGGCGACGAATGAGTTCCTTCGCGTTCTCCGGCGCGTATTGAACGGCCTTGGCGATAGCCGGATCACTCTTGATCGACTGGACCAACTGCGTGTCGCGGGCGACGCGATACTGGTCGAGGCGCATCCCGTGGTTCTCGGCCTCGCGCTGGCGCTCGATGCTGGCGCGGTCCCACAGTTCCTTGGCCAGAGGTTCGAGGATTTCGGTGGGGGCGTTGGCCCCATAGAAGTCGCGGACGATCCCCATCACGGTTTCGGGGGTCGCGTCGTCAGCCAGACTGACCACGTCTTGGAGGCCCTCGCGCATGAGCGCGCGCTTCTTGGACGAGAGCTGCTGGTCCAGAGCATTGCCAAGCTGGTTGGACAGCAGGCCTTCGTAGCGAGTGCCCTTGAGGGAGGGCGAGGCGAAGTCGGCGAGGGCGCTCTGGTCGTAGTAGAGGCCAGCGTTGATGTTGGCCACGCCTTTGGACAGGAGGCTGTCGAACTCCTCGCGGTCGAGGCGGTCCAAGACGCCCTGCGGGTTGGCGTTGAGGATCATCGAGCGGAACTGCTGCTCCTGATCGGCGTCCTTGATCCCGGCGTCCTTGACGAGAAAGTCCACGATCTGCCCGACATCGCGCGTGCCATTGGAGCGGGCCTTGCCGATGAGGCCAGAGAGCGCTTCACCCTGCCGGGTCTGTTCGATCAGCGCCTCGGTCTGGCGCTTGCGCAGGGAGTCCGCCTTGTTGCGCTCGCCCTGACGGCCAAGCTCTTGGAGGAGTTGGTCGGCGGGCAGCGCGCCGCGCAGGTAGTTGGAGCCGTCCGACATGTTATCGACGAAGGCCCGGAAGTCGCCATAGGTGGCCTCCGGGTTCTGCGCCTTGAACTGCTGGAAGGCGTCCGCGATCTTCTGGCGTTCGCCGCGAAGCCGCTGGCTCTCGTCGCGCGTGCCTTGCAGGAAGTCGGAGGTGTAGATGCCGAACACTCTGCTGCTCCCTTAGAAGTATCCCGCGTTGCGCGGATCATACATGGCCCCCGTGACCATGTAGGGGTTGGCGCTCCCCCCGTTCCAGCCCGCCGCGTAATAGGGGTCGAGCGAGGTGCCACCCGCGCTGGAGCCGGAGCCGGAGTTGTCGAGGAAGGCCCCGAACTCCTTCATGAAGTTGGTGAAGCCAGCGCCCGCCTGCGCGGCGGCCTGCCCGGCGCGGGCGTCCGACTGGTAGGCCTGCTGCGAGCGGCTGTTCAGGACGCTGCCGAAGCCGCTGTTTGCGCCGCTGAAAAGCGAAGACGCGCTGGAGATGTTCGGGAGCTGCCAGCCGTAGATGCCATCGTAGGACGCCGCGCCGGGGCCGATGCCGCTGGCGAAGTCATAGACGCCCGACATGTTCGAGCCGAGGCTGGCGTCCGACGGCGCATAGACGCCGGACCCGACGGCCAGAGGCGAGGAGTAGTCGTTGGCCGAACCAAAGTCGCGCGAGAGCATCGACGAATTGACGGAGAGCGGGCTGCCATAGTTGGTCGCCGAGCCGACGCCCATGTTGAAATTGCCCGAGCCGACCGAGATGGGCGCGCTGTAGTCGTTGCCCGAGACGAGCGCGCGGTCATAGACCGCGCTGCCGACATCGGTGAACTGCGGCCCGCCCAGCGCGCTGCGCACATCGGGAGACTGCATGAGCATCTGGACCGGGACGCCGTAAGCCTGCGCCACCTCCTCGATGCCGGACTGGCGGCGGAGCCGCTCCATCTCGTCGGAGAGGCGGATTTGGTCGTTGATCCCGGCGACGTATTGGACGGCCTCGGAGCGCGCGGCGGTGCGCGCCTTGGCCATCTCTTCGCCAAGACGGGCGGCCACGTCGGAGCGCTCGGCGGTCGCGCGGGTCGAGGCATCCATGCCGCCACGAATGAGGTTCGCCTCGTTGATCGAGGCGACGCGGTCGGCCATGGAGTTGATGTCATCGACGGCGACCTGCTCGCGGCGCGCGCTCTCGGCAGCCACGTCCGCCTCGCCGAGATACTCGACGGGGGCCATGGGGCCGAAGCGGCTGATCGTCTGTTCGAGGGCCTGCCCGTAGCGGTTGGTCGCATCGTCCAGCATGTTGCGGCGCTGGATGTCGTAGTTCCGTTCGGCCATGGCCTGCGCGCGGGCCTGCCGGTATTCGGCTTCTTGGAAGGCGCGCTCGGACATGCGCTGCGTGGCGGCGCGCTCGAACTGGCCAACGTCTTGGGCGCGCTCGGACTCGGCGGTCTGGCGCGACTGTTCGAGAAGGCCAAGGGCCTGCTCGCGTTCGCTGGCGGCGGTCTGCTGACCACGGCGCAGTTCGCCGATGTCGAAGGTGCGCTCGCTGGCCGCGAGGTCGCGGTTGTAGTCGAGGTAGGAGAGCGCCTGATCGCGCTCCTGCTCAAGACGCCCGATGTCCTGCTGATACCAGAGCATCTGCTGCTGGCGTTCCTGCTGGGCGATCTGCTGGGCACGCTCCATCTCTTGGAGCGCGCGGTTGCGCTCGGAGGTGGTGATCTGCGTGTTGTTCTGGAGCGACGCGAGGCGGCGCTGGTATTCTTGGTTGGCCGCGTAGTCGAGTTGCTGGACGCGCTGGAGCTGGTAGTTGCGTTCGAGGAGCGCGCGGGCGCGATCCTGCTCGACGAGCGTGCGCGCGTAATCGCGCTGGTCGATGGCAAGCTGCTGGCCCTGCCGGTTCTGGTCGTAGGCGTAGTCGAGGAGGCCGTTCTCGCGCCCGAGCAGGTCCATCCCGATACCCATCTGCTGGCGCGACAGGTTAAGGATGTCGTTCTCGGTTTCACGGCGAAGCGAGGCGTCATACATCGCCGCCTCGGCAGCCGCGTTGGCCCCGAACATGCCGCCGACCGCTCCGAGGAGGGAGCCGCCGAGACTAAGAGCAGCAGAGAAAGCCATGGTCGGTGTGCTCCTTACAGGCCAAGACTGCGGGAGAAGGCGGACTGCACGCCGCCGCTGTTCAGCAGTTGCAGCAGTTCGCGGTAGTCCACGTTCTGGATGGGCGAGTAGCGCAGGTTGTTGAAGAAGCGCTCCATGTTGTTGCTGGCGATCTGTTCGTATCCGGCTTGGGCGTCGGCGGCGTTCACATCGGCCAGCGTGGCGCGGTCGGTAGCGATCCGGCCCTGCTCGTCTTCGACACGGCCCCAGAGCGAGGAGAGTTCGTCGCTGGCCTGCGAGGCCCCGTATTGGTTGCTCTCCAGTTCGAGCGCCTTGAGGGCCTCGATCTGGGCGTTGAGGTCTTCGTCGCCGAAGAAGGTGGTGCCCTTGAGGTTGGTCAGCATGTCCTTCGCCTGCTTCTCGATACCCGTGCGATAGGTATTGAGTTCGCTGGTGCGGTCGTCCGCGAGGCCGAGGGCGTCGGAGAAGGCTTGGCGCACGCTGTTCACGTCGTTGCCGGTGAACATGGAGAGTTCGTTGAGGCGCTGGGTGATGTCGTTGCGGGCATCGCCGATGGTTCCGGTATCCCAGAGATCGGCGTTGCTGATGGTGTCGGCGAAGCCGGAGGCGTCGAAGCCGCCGAGGGCTTCGGCCCGGTCGGCGAGAAGCTGCTCGATCTGCGTCTTGGCTTGGCCCAGCACGTCGTTGGCCCCCGAGAAGTCGGAGGAGAGCAGGCTGGCGAACCCGGCGTTGCTGGCCTGCGCGTCGTTGATGCTGGTGAGCATTTGTTCGAGCGAGCCACGGTCGTAGATGTTCGCGAGATTGGCCGAGTTCAGGAGGGCGTTCGCGCTGCCGAGCGAGGAGTTCTGCGCGGCATTGACGCGCGCCTCCTCGGCGGCGCGGTCGCTGTAGAGCTGGGCGATCTGGCTATCGAGGCTGCTGTATTCGTCGAAGAGATCGCCGAAATCGAACTGGAGATCGGACGAGAAGCCCCGGCTCGTGCGGTCGAGGTTGGAGAGCGCCGTGTCGAGGCCCTTGATGCCGTCGAGGTCGGCGATAGTCAGCCCACCAGCCTGATCTTTCAGGGCCGCAAGCTGGCCCGCGAGGTCGCCCTTGAAGGCGTCGATGCGGTCGAGTTCCGTCTGGCGCTGGCCGCGCTTGTCGGCGAGCATCTGGGCCATGGCGTCGAGGGGGTTGAGTTCCTGCGAAAGGTCGAAGCCCATCTGCGACTGGAAGGCAGCAGCCTCGTCGCGCAGTTTCTTGGCCCGGAAATCGAGCGCGTCGAAGGCGGAGGCGTCACCGATGCCGAGGCCGAAGGCATCCGCTTCGAGCGCGTTCGCGCGCTGGAGCAGGCTGCTCTCGAAGTTCGAGATGCGCTGCTCCTCGGCGGCCCGCTTGTTGTAGAGGGCGTCGATCTTGGAATTGACGTTGTTGTAGGCGGCCATCGCGCCGGAGAAGTCGAAGGGGACTTCGCCGTCGTAGGTCTGCATCCCGAGGGCGGCGGCGTCGATCTGGTCGTCCAGCGACTTGATCTGGTCGTAATCGCCGATGTTCAGGCCGGAGAGCTGGTTCAGCACGTTGCTGAACAGGCCCATGTTGGTGAGCTTGGTCGCGTTCGCGCTGTCGAGCGCCGTGTTCCGCTGGGTGCGCAGGTCGGCGAGGCCGGAAGCCACGTCTTGGAAGTCCTGCTCGGTCGAATTGTAACCGAAGTAATCTCCGAACTCGGGGAGCAGGCTCGACGTGAAGCCACGGCGCTGGGTTTCGAGGCGGCTAAGATCGCCTTGGAGGGTGTTGATCCCGGCGAGATCGGCGGCGGTCAGGCCAGCAAGACGCGACTCCAGATCGGCAAGGCCGGTCTGGTAGGTGGTCTGGTAGTTCTTGACCCGGTCGAGTTCCTCTTGGCGCTGCGTGCGAAGGTTGCCGATGTTGGCGAGGGCCTGATTGACCTGATTGAGATAGTTCTGGCCCGTCGTGATGTCGGGCGAGAGCAGCGAGGGCGCGTTCAGGCTGACGGTCTCGCCGCCATAGGGGGTGGTGACGACCGACTGGAAGGTGGGAGCCGCGAGGTTGAAGCCGAGCAGCCCGCTGAAATCATAGGAAGTCGGCGAGGTCTGCTGCTGGCTCGAAGTCTGTGTCGTAGTCGGAAAGGTGTCCGCCCCAAGGAGCGCACCAGTCGCGAGTGCCATTTTGCCCTGCCACGAGTCCCACCCGCTGGTATCCCCGAAGGAGGTGTTGGTCGTCGAGGTCGTGGGCGTCGTAGTCGGGGAGTATTGGAACGTCCAAGGGTTGGAAGCCTCCGTCTTGAGGTTGGACCAGAAGTTGTAGGCGTCGTCGAGCTTGTCCGGGCTGGTGATATTCAGGTTGCCGTAGTCGGCGAGGCCTTGGTTCACCTTCGAGCCGAAGTCGGCGATGTTGTTGTTGAAGGCCGTGGCAGCCGCGTTGTATTGCGACGCCTGCTTATCGTAGGCGCTCTGCTGCTGCTTCTGGAACGCAGACTTCTGCGTGCTGTAGTCCGGCGGGGGCGGGGGTGCTTTCGGGCTGCCGCACATCTCAAATCACCTTCTTCAAGATCGGGCCGCGATATTCGTAGCCAAGACGTTGATAGACTGCGGAGGTCAGGTCGTTGTCGATGTTGGCGGCAACGCCGATGACAACTTCCATGGCTCCCGCCTCTTCTTTGGCCCACCGCTCGAACGCCTTGATGAGCGCCGCGCAGGTAAAGCCACCTCGAAATTCAGGGGCGACATACATCGCCATCTCGTGAGCGACGCGCGCCTTGGAGAAGTAGAACTCGTGGGCGACGCCGAACTTGAAACCCTTGAGGGTTCCGTCTTCGTTCTGCGCCATGAGAACGACGCCGTCGTCCGGGTTGCCGATGCAGCCGAGGAGGGTCTGCGTGAGCTGGTCTTCGTCGAAGGGGATGTGCGCGAAGACGGACTCGGCGTGCATACGCCGAGCCAGTTCCATTACTTTCCAAGCGTCTTCAAAAGTGGCGGCTTTGCGGATCACGACGGGGTCACGGAACATCCAATGGCCACGTCGAGGTCGGAGGCCCCGGCAGCGGCGGTGATGATGACGCCGATGGTCTTCGACGCGCCAGTGGCATCGACATCCTGCGGCACATCGGGGTTCCCGCCTTGGCCCAGCTTGACCTCGGTGGGGGTGACGGAGACGGAGAAGACCGTGCCGACGCCGACGCCATTGATGGCGAGCTGGGCCGAGCAGGTGCCTGCCGAGAGGCGGAGCGCGATGCTGTCCACCTCGACGCGCTCGTTCCAGATGCGGCGGACGGCCTTGGTGCCATTGGCCAGCGCGCCGGAGTAAACCTCGGCGATGGTCTTGCGGCTGATGCTGTCGGGAAGCTGGGCGACCGGCAGCTTGGCCGAGCCGTCGAGGGTGGCCACGCCGGAGGCGGAGCCTTTCTGGGACAGCGGAATCACGCTGGAGAGGTCGATCTCGGAGAACTCAAGGCCGGTGCCCGTGCCGTTGACGCGCAAGACGCGCAGCGCGCTCGCCGCGTTGAAGGACGGAATGGCGGAGACGGGCGTGGTTTCGAGCCACTGGATGCCGTCGTAGAACTTGAGGGCGTTCGGGGTGGCCGTGGTGTCGAGCCAGAGATCGCCGACCACCGGGCCAGCGGGGGTTCCGGCGGAGACGGTGAGCTTGGCGCTCTCGGCGGCCAGCGAGACGAGGCCGCTCACCTTGGCCTGCGGGATGGCCTCGTCTTCGATGTTGATCTTCTCGAAATGGATCAGGCCCGAGGTGAGATCAACGAAGTTCTCTTCGAGCATGAGGCCGGTGACGGCGGTCGTCAGCGCGTTCTCGACGGTCATGATCGTGACGATGTTGCCCGAGGGAACGGGCGTCAGGAAGGTGACGGTGTCGGTGGTTGCCGAGGTGGTGTAGTCATAGGCACCGCCCTCGCGCTGGAGCACGCCGTTGAGGAAGACGAGGAGGCGCGAGGTCTCGTCGTGGACAAAGGGGAAGACGGCCTGCGTGGCGACCGTCTCGGTGTCGGCGCGGGTGTAGCCGGTGATGAGTTCGGAGCGCACCTTGAAGAGCGAGACGCTCTCGGTCCCGACGAAGGCCACGTTGAAGACGACGGCAGAGGTGCCGCCGGTGCCGCCGGTGGGCGCAAGCTGGTAGTCCGCGCCGATGCCCTCGGTCTGGAGGACGCCATCGACGAAGGCGAGGATCGCGTCGGTCGCTTCGTAGGCGTAGTCGAGCGTGGTCGCGAGGGCGGCGGGAGCGTAGTCCTGACGGCCATAGAGGAGCGGAGCGCCGATCTCGCCGACGTTCGCACCCGGTTCGCCGCGCACGTCATCGAGGGCCAGCAGGGGCAGCCATCCATCGTCTTCTTCGAGGAAGGTGCCGATGCGGTATTCGATGCCGCCTTCGCTGTCCTTGCGGAACTCGATGGGGCCAGCGAAGTTGCCGTCGATGTCGAAGATTTGCGCCAGCAGTTCGCCGACGGTCTTGTTGCCGAGTTCGGCGGAGTTCAGGTAACGGACGAGGCTCTCGATCTCCGTGTGGATGTTCGAGGACGAACCGTAGTTCTGCGGATAGAGTTGGCGAAGACGGCCCATTTTACTTCCTCAAGACGACTGCGAAACCCGAGAGTCGGAAGAGGCCCTTGCTCTTGATGGTGAAGCGGAGCTGGAGGCCTCGGTAGCGACGCTCGAATTTGAGCTGGTATTGACGGCGCAACGCTACGTCGGGGAACTTGTTGTCGTCGTCCGTCTCGTCCACTTCGAGGTAGATCGAGCCAAGGTCGCGCCCGTCCTCGCTGTAGGCGTTGATGGTCATCTCGGCCTTCCCGCTCGCTTGCACGATCAGGGCCGAAACTTCCTTGGTATCGTCGAGCGCGCCGTGCCAGAGGATGGGGGTCTCGAAGGTGATCTCGGGGGAGACGCCGTCTTCGGACTCCTGCTCCAAGACATCGTAGGTGCCGCCCTTGGTCCCCACGGCCATCACGCCGCCGAGCGAGGCGGCGGTGATGGTATTCAGGCCGGAGGCCGTGCTCCACTTGGGGATCGGCTCGCCGCGCCCGGACTGGAGCATCTCGTCGGTGGGCGTGAGGGTCATGACGAGCGCGCGGACTTCGCCGTTCTTGAGGGGGAAATAGACGCGATACTGGCGCGCGTCGCGGTCCCAGACGCCCGTGATCTGCTGGTAGTCATCGACGGAGGCCAGCAGGCTCCGGTAGGTGACGGAGACCTTGTCGGACATGGAGTGCGAGAAGACGGTGATGCCGTTTTCGGCGCTGCGGCGGATCGAGTGGATGCCCGAGCGCGAGCAGAAGAGGAGGTCGGTCCCGGCCTGCACGATGGAGTTGTGCGAGACGCAGCCGATCTGGATGTTGGTCCGGTCCTCGATCTGCCAGTTGTTGATGTCGGGGTCGATCTGATAGACGAGGCAGCGGTCCTGCGTGAAGATCGCGATGCGGTTCTGCTCGAAGGAGCCGAGGCCGGTGATGCGGTCGGCGGTGCCCAGCAGATTGCCCACGTCGATGTAACCGGCACGCAAGACGTTCTCGCTGTCGGAAGGTTCTTCGTCGGAGAAAATCTGGTCGTTATCGACGCGCGAAATGTCCACGATAGTATCGCGCCCGGCGGCCCCGGCGACGCAGAGGCGGCGCTGGACGGCCACGGCGTAGGCGGGGCGGAAGAGCGTGAGGCTGTTGCTCTGCGCGGCCTCCCACTTGGACCCGTCATAGACATAGGGTTGCAGGCCAGCGGCAAGGAAGAAGGCCTTGCGGTTGAAGATCACCGAGCTGGGGATCGCCGTCGTGGGCCAGCCGGGGTCCACTTCGTGGCCCTCGTCGTTGTTGAACCACACGCCGTCGCCGCGCTTCTCCGCCCAGCACAGGAGGGTCGGTGCGAACCAGCGCATGTGGTGGACCGGAAAGTCGCCCGCACGCTTCTGGATCGAGGGTTCGTTCACGATCTGGCCGCGCCAGTCGCAATAGGCATTGTTGATCGCGGCGAGATGCTGCTGCTGCCCGGTCTCCATGGCCGTGCGGGCACGGCTGTCGTCGAGGCCCATGAAGCCATCGTAGGAGGAGGGCTTCTCGGGGAAGCCGCGCGGGGAACGGGTCGAACTCAAGAGCGGCCTCCGCGACTGCCGCCATCCATCACTTCGAGGGTGATCGGGCCATGGCCGCGCAGGATGCCGAGGAGCCGCTGGTTCATGGTGCGCGCATACTGGCCCATGTAGGTCTGGGCCTTCTGGCTCATCTGCTGGACCGCGTAGTGGTAGAGCAGGCCTTGGATGATGATGGCGTCCGGCAGGGGCCGGATGTCGGTCTGGGACGTGTAGTAGTCCAGATCGGTCATGAGGCCCTTGGTGTAGGCGTCTTCGTAGTAGGGGTGGGCGCGGACTTCGTCGAGGATGAGGTTGGCGAACTCAAGGAACATGAGGATGGTGTCGCCACCCACGGAGCCGGGGACGAAGTCGCCGTAGCGGCGCAGCGCTTGGCGAGCCAGCGTCTCCAAGGGAGAGTTGGGTTCGCTGATCTGCGGATTATGGACGCTGCTGGCCATGAGGCGACTCCGTCTTGGTTAGATGCTCACCTGCTCGCGGCGCACCCGGCCAGAGACCACGAAGTGGTGCGCGTCGTAGCGCCCGGCCTTGTCGGCGGGGATACGCCACGCAAGGCGCTCGCCTTCCCAGCGGAAGGACGGGAAGGGGCCGATATTGAAGCTGACGCTTTCCTTGTCGGTCGAGACGAACAGAACCCAATCGCTCTGCTTGGGAGCCGAGGGAGACTCGTCCTTGGGAAGCTTGGTGCCGACCGGGCCGGTGTCTTCCGTCTTGGCTTCGGGGGTGGTAGCGGGGGCTGCCTTCTTGGCGGGAGGCATAGATATTCTCCAGAAAATGAAAGGGCCGGAGCGTTGGCTCCGGCCCAGACATTGCCCAGAAGGCTGGGAGGCGTCGTCCTTAGACGACGTTCCAGTTCTTGATGAGGGTGTGGACCTTGCTCTGGGTCAGCTCCAGACCGCACTCGGTCTGGTAAGCGTGCTTCGAGATGTCCTCACCGGGCGTCTCGATGTTTTCGAGCAGCTTGGTATCCCGGTTCTCCATGTAGCGATACTTGAGATACGGGAAGTCGATGATGACCATGGCGTTCGCCATGCCGGTCATCTGACGGAACTGCGGGTGCAGGTGGACCATGAGGTCGCCCGCAAACGTCTTGTAGTTCGTCAGGTTGACGCCGTAGGCACCCTGCACGCTTTCCGGCGACCAGCGGGCCTTGGCAATCTTCTGGAGATTGGCGGCCACGGTGGCACCGCAGAAGGCGATCTTCTGCGAGGAGCCGTAGGCGAAGACATCACCGATGAGGGCCGCATCGAACTCGGCCTCGGTCATCGTGCCGGCCACGGCGGTATCCGTGGTCACGTCGATGACGTTGGTCATTTCGTTGATGAGGCCGCCCGTGGTGCGGGTCGGCTGCGCGGTCGTGCCATTGATTTCGGACTTGCGACCGAAGAACATGGCGCGCTCGATGTCCTGCATGTGCAGCTTGAGCGCCTTGGTCATGGCCTCCTGCATCTTGTCGCCAGTGCGCAGATAGGTTTCCTTCTGGGTTCCGGTGACGGAGAAGGTCGTCTTGAAAATCTGCGTGTAGTTGCTGGCAACTTCCGCGTCGAAGGACAGGGCGGTCGGCACGTTCGAGCCTTCCGAAGCGGCGTAGCCGATGACGTAGAGTTCGTCAGCGTCGTTGATAGCCGCGCCGGTGGCCTGACCGACAGCGCGCGTCACCGCGAGCGTGACGCCCGTGGTATCGGCGGTCACACGAAACACTTCGCCAGTGCGCAGGTTGGTCACGAGGGAACCAGCGACAGCGTAGATGTTCATGTTGGACGCCGTGAGCGTGATGTTGGCGGCAGTGCCAGTGGCCGGAGTGCCAGCGATGGCACCCGAGACAATCAGCTTCCGGTCCGGCAGTTCGTCGCGGAAGTTCTTGTATTCGGGGTCGTCGGTGGACTCGGACGAGGTCATCGACAGGAGCGCGTTGAGAGGCGCATTGCCGTTGGGTTCGAGCAGGGTGAACAGTTCGCGGTAGTTCTTCGGACGGAAGTCGGTATCGAACTCGCCGGTGCCGCGAAGGCCAAGAACAGCAGTGGACATTTGGTGTCTCCAAAGGACGGTGCGCGCAGAGGCGCAAAGGGAAAAGGGTTTGTTTTCCGCGTCTTAGGGGAGATTGCCGTCCCTAAATCTGACACTTGAAGCGTTGTCGCAGCGGCTTTTGGCGGCCCGTCTTGCTTCCGAGTGGGATGTATAAGGGGAGATCGAGGGCGCTATCGTCCCTCTTTGTTCTCTTTTTTGTTCTTTTTTTGGAGGTGGGTGAACCACCACCACCCGGCGGGTGGTGGTGGCTGTGGTCTTAGCGCTGGCGCTTCGCGAGAGCCGTCTTGGTCAGAGCGTCGAAGGCGGCATTGCCGGTGCCCTCGACGGGCGGAGTCCCGGCGGCGCTGGGCGTGCCACCCATGGCTCCGCCGGTCCACGCTTGGCGGCGCTTGTTGATCTGCGCAAGACGCTCGAACTCGGGCGAGTTCATGTTGTTCTTGTAGTCGCGCATGACCGCAAGGGTGAGCGAGGGGTCCACGAAGTCTTCGAGGGAGTAGCCACGCTCGGCGGCGAAGGTCATGAAGTTCTCGGCTTCGCTGTCGGGAAGCTGGAGAGCCGACTGCGCACGATCCACGTTGTTGGCGATGGAGCGCTGGATCGAGGCGATCTGGTTCTGGCGCGCATCCGTCTGGCCAGCGCGGGCGGCGTCGGCGACGCCCTGCGAAGACGCGAGGACTTGACCGAGCATCTGCTTGAGTTGCGCGATCTCGTTCATGACGCCGTTGTTGCCCTGCATCATCTCGCGGTAGCCCGGCGGCAGCGTGGCCGAGTTGTCCTCCTCCCACTTGGCGAAGGGGTCCACGTCGGGCGGCTGCTGCTGGTTCTGCTGGGGCTGCTGGGGCTGGCCCATGGTCGGGCTTTTCTCGCCAGCCTTCATCATGCTCATCATGAATTGGGCGACGTGCTCGGGCTTCGCGTTGGGATTGTTCTTGAGCATCGCATCGACGATGTCCAAGACGGGCTTCATCTGCGCGTGCTTGTAGTTGAGCGAGCTGTAGCGGTCGGTCATCCCCTTGATCTGTTCGGGGGTCAGCTTGCGCTTCTTGCCGTCGCCCATCTCGATTTCGTAGATGACCGGATCGGCGGTCATCTTGGCGGCCTCGTCGTTGGGCGAGCCAGCTTCGATTGCCTTGTCCGTCGGGGTGTCTTTTTCGGCGGGGGCCGCCGGGGCCACAGGGGCTTGCGGAGCGGCGGGGGCGGGGGCTTGGGGTTCAACGCCCATCACCTTCGAGGCGATGGCGTCCACCATGGACTGGTCGTTGGGCATTTCTATTCACTCCCTTCCCCGGCCTTGGCGGGGGTTGGCTTGAGGGCCTCCTTGGATGCCGCGATGAGGATGTCTCCTTCGAGACGAGCCAGCATCAACTCCGGCATGTTCAGGAGTTGTTGAGCGGCCCAGATTGCGCCGCGTCGGAAGTTCACTTCGTCGAGGTCCATCTTCCGGTTCTCTGCGATCTGGGAGGCCGCGAGGACCATCTCGTTCCGCATGGTTTCGGTGAGGATGGCCCATCCGCGCGAGGTGGTGAGCTTCTCGATTTCGCGTTTTTGGGCCGTGAGCTTGGCGCTGTCGTCCATGTGGTGGAGTTTTCTTAGTTGATGGGCGGGGTGAAGTGCGTGGAAAACCAGTTGACGATGTGGGAGAAGGCCGCGCCGATCCCGGCGAAAGCGCCGCCGATGAGGAGCAGGATGCGCCACCCGCCCTTGGCCTCGGAGAGCGTCTTGGAGATGGTATGCGTCTCGGATTTGAGGCTGGATACGGCTTCGGCCAAGGCTTCGACCTTGGCTTCGAGTTGTCCGATGGTGCGAGCGATTTCAGGGTCCATGAGGGCGTTCTTCTTGGGGGAGGGCAGGGGCACGATGATCTTGCTGGGTTAGCGTTTTGTTCCTGTTGGCGTCGTCCCCCTCCACCCGCCGGGTGGAGGCTGTGGAGGCTGTGGAGGCTAGGCTTCGACCTCGGCGTTGAAGGTGATCGTCGCGGATGCGAGGATGGTGGCGGTGCCGGTTCGGCGGATTTGGACGGTGATCTGCGTGGTCTGGGGTCCGAAGGAGGAGTTCGTGAGGCTCCAGACGCGCGAGGTTCCGAGGTTGAGCCACGAGCCAGTGGTGCCGGTGGTGAGGGAGCCGGAGTCGAGGGTGGCGAAGACTTCGTAGTTGGAGGCGTTCACGCCGGGCACGAGCCAGTCGCCGAGGCCGGTGACGACGCCGTTGATCTCGCGCTGGATGGTCCCGTCGTTGTTGAGGTAATAGACGGTGCTCGCCGTGGCCGGAGAGGCCACGACGCTGGTGATGGTCTGGTTCGAGAGGGAGAGCGTGTCCCCGGCGGAGCCGAGGAGCATCTGCATCATGGCCATCAGGAAACTCCCGCGCCCGAGATGATCGCCTCGTTGGAAGCGTTGAACCAGATGGTGGCCATGCCGCGCGGGGCCAGCGTGCGGCTGCCGGTGGTGGTCGTCCCGGCGAGGCGCAGGGTGAGGGACGCGCCCTGCGTGATCGTGATGGAGGACGCGCTGTTGTTGTAGATGGAGACGGCGTCGCCAGCGGCGAAGACGGCGTTGGGCACGGTGATGCCGCCGGTGGCGGGCAGGCAGTATCCGACGTGGCTGGCGGTGAGGGTGCCGGAGACGGTGCCGGACTTGGGGATTTTGCGGTAGCCCACTTCGATCCCGCCCTCGACCGTGGCCGTCCCGGCCACGTCGAGGTCTGCGGAGCCATGGAGGGTGGTGTCCGAGGTGCCGTAGCCCACGCGGATGGAGGCGGCCACGGTGAGTTGGCCGCTCATGTTGAGGGCCATGACGCCTTGGGCAGTGGTGTGCGTGCTCGCACCCCACCAGAAGCCACGGGCAGCGCCCGTGTTGTTCTGGAAGGTGATCGCGTAGTCGCCGTTGAGGGAGCCGAAGGTCCACCCCGTTTCCATGCCGACACCGTAGGTATCACCGGCCCAGAGCCGGAGCTTGGTGCGCCCGGCGACGGAGGTCATCTTGATGACGCCGCTGGTCTGGATATTGCCGGTCACGTCGAGCGGCTCGGTCGGCACGTCCTTGGCGATACCGACATAGCCAGAGGGCAGGATGGTGAGGCGGCGGGCATTGTTCGTGACGAGCGACAGGTTGGCAGCGATGGAGGTGCCGACCCACATCTGGTTCGGATCGCTGGCGACGGTGGTGCCGCGCCACTGGACCATGCCCGTGTTGCCGCTGACTTCTTGGAGGATGAGTTCCGAGCGGCGCGCGGTATTGAGGGTGTTGATGAACACGTCGGCATGGCCGCCGTTGAGCACTTCGAGGAGCGCGTCGGGCGCGCTGGTGCCGATGCCCACGCGGCCAGTGGACATCACGGAGAGGCGCTCGAAGCCGTTGGCCCAGAAGCCGATGGAGTTCGCGCCGAGGGCCGCGACGCGCATCTGGCTGGACGCGAACTGGATCATGCCGGAGGCGGTGTCGTTGAGGTAGATGCGGCTGTCCGCGCCGTTGGCAACGAGGGCGTCGCCCGCGACGTGGAGCTTCTGGGTGGGCACGGAGGCATTGATGCCCACGTTGCCCGCGCTGTCGATGAAGAGACGCCCGGTGTTGGAGGTGCGCAAGACGAGCTTGTCGCCGTCCGAGCCGATGCCGACATCATAGTTGCCGCCGGTCGCGGCGCTGTCCTTGAAGGCCAGTTGGGACTTGGTCCCGGTGCCCTCGAAGAGGGCGTGGGTCCAAGACGAGGAGACCGTGTGGATCGGGTTGGTCGGGACGATGTGGCCGATGGCGAGGCCATCGTTGTTCCAGAGGCCCTTGTTGGTTCCGGCGCGGTTGAAGATCAGCGCGTCGTTGGCTCGCAGGACCATGGCGTCGGAGGCGTGGTCGTATTGAACACGGCCCACCGTCGAGTTCTCCGGGTCGCCGAAGGCAACCATGGCGGATTGCGTGTTGTTCGCGGTGAGGATCGAGATACCGACAGAGCCGTCGCTCTCGACCACAAGGTTCCCGGTGAAGCCTGCGGCGCTGAAACCTGCCCCGCCGCCCTCGGTGAAGGTGGAGAAGCCTTGGACGTTCAGGCCGGAGCCGACCGACAGGCTGCCCGTCAGCGAGCCGCCGGTCAGCGGCAGGTAGTCGTGAGTGTGCCCGGTGAGTTCGACAGGGGTTCCGTTGACTCTCGGGACCATGTTGAAGGAGATGTGTCGCCCGCCTTCGGCGTTCAGGGCGACGCTGCTTCCGTCCCCGTAGCCGATATAGCCAGCGCGGGTTCCCGTGGCGTCGTGGAAGCCGACGTATCCGGTGTTGGTGACGGTGCCCGAGACGAGCCGGACGGAGCCGGTGGAGCCACTGGTGCTGACTTCGATGTTGCCCGTGACGGTGCCGCCGGTAAGCGAGAGCTTGCCGTCGATATTGGTCTGGAGCGTGTCGAGGCTGGTCTGGAGGCCAGTGGTGTCGGCGATGGCGTGGGTATGGCCTTGCAGGGAGATGGGGTCTCCATCCCAGCGCAGGGTGCCCGCGACGTTGTCGAGCGCCTTGGCGTTGCTGTCGGCGACCGGGTTGAGGCCGCCGGTGTGGATGAAGATATTTCCGGTGCGCATGAAGCCATTGACTTGCAGCGCGGCGTTGCTGGTGGTGATCGAGCCGTTGATGTAGAGCTGACCCGAGCTGTTGAGGGTCATCTTGGAGTTGCCGCCGATCTTGAAGTCGAGGTCGGCGGCGTTGATGGCGAGGCTCTGGTAGGTGCTGCCGTCGTGGCCCTTGAGGTCGCCGGAGAGCACGATGTCGCCCGCGACATCGAGGAGTCCGAAGGGGGCCGTCTTGCCGATGGACACGCCGAGGTGCGAGATGCGCATACGCTCGACAGGCTGCGCCGCAGGCGCGCTGGTGCCGAAGGTGAGGGCGTGCTCCTTGGCTGCGCCGGACTGGATGTTAAGGCCGCCGATGTAGCCGGAGCGGGTCAGGGTGTCGCTGGCCGACAGGTAGATGCGGGCCTCGTCGCCATTGGCGGTGCCAGTGGTGGAGAAGAGCGCGAGGTCTTGCGGGCCAGCGTTGGGGTCGCGGACCGTCAGGAGCGGGAGTGCGCTGGTCGCCTCGATGGTCAGCGGGCCAGTGAAGGAGGGGGTGGCCGGGTCGGCGGGGACGTAGCCGAGGACGCCCGTCAGGTCGCCGAGGGTGAGCGTGACGCTGCCGGTGCGCCCGTTGAAGGAGGACACGCCGGAGGCGGAGAGGTCCACGACGGGCGAGAAGAAGGTGCCGTTGGGGATCGCGCCAGCGGAGGTGTGCGCCGTGTTGCAGAGGTAGATCGTGTCGTTGTAGCTGACGAGATCGAGCCGCAGGTAGTCGGTCGCGGCGGCGTGCTCGCCGCGCGTGTTGAAGAAGGAGGCGTTCTCGACGGCGAACCACCCGTCTTCGGGGTCGAGGTAGTCACCGATGCGCTGCTGGAGCGTGTTGTCCGTGGGATCGAGGCGGAGACTCCAGAGATCGGCGCGGAGCGCCCCGGTCGAGGAGTCCCAGAGGTCTTGGATCATGTCGCCGAGCGTGCGGCTGCCCTGCTCAACGTTCTCCATGTAGGCGTCGAGGATGTGCTCGCCGGTCTTGGCCGACAGGAAGCGGAGTTGCTCCCCGGTGGGGCGCGTCTGGGCCATCTTACTTGGCTCCGATCTTGGTCTGGACGGACAAGGCCTTGGCGATCTTGGCTTGGGTCACTTCTTCGCGGGTCCGGCGGCGCAGGTCTTCGATGGCGACAGCGTTTTCGCTGTGGTTGTGGGCGATCTGGGCGTCGATGCGGGCCAGATGGGCCATGATCGCGTCCATTTCGTCGCGGATGGGGGCCAGCAGGCGGTTCATGACGGGCATGAGGGCGGCTTCGACCTTCTCGGCGGCCAGCATGGTCGCGTCTTGGGCGAGCTTGTCGCGGATTTTGGCGGTGTCGGAGGCGCCCATGGCGTCGATGCGCGTCTCGGCGTTGCCGAGCGCGCTCTGGAGGGCTTGGAGGCGGACGTTGATGTTGGTGATCTGCTCCGCCATGCGTTTCTGGAAGTGGTCTTCGCGCATCAGCGGCCTCCGTTCTGCATTTGCTGGCGGGCAGGAACCAGATTGCCCTTCTGGACCTCGTTCTGGAGTTGTTCTTGGGGCATGACGGACGCGCCTCGGGCCTTCTCCATGAGCGCGAACTGCTGCGAGGGCGACATGCCCTGCTGGCGCTCCTCGGGAGAGATGCGGAAGCGGTCGAGATCGGCCACGCCGAGGGCGCGGATGCCTTCTTCGGCGATCTTGCCCACCTTGTATTCCATGTTGAGGCCGGTCTGGGACATGATCTGGAGCATGTTCATCCACGTCTCGGCGTTCCGCGTGGGTTCGATGGGGAGCGTGCCGTCGATGACGAGGTAATCGACTTCGCCTTGCAGGTCTTTGGAGACATCGAAGTCGATGTAGCCGTCATCGACGAGGTCGGAGAGCTGGCTCGGCATGGTGTCCGGGTCGATCTTGACGGAGCCGGAGTAGGCGAGGGCGTCTTGGATGTTGCCGATCATCATGTTGACGAGCGGGCGCATGGTCGTGGCCGAGATGATGCGGGAGAGCACGCCGAGGCGCTGGCTGCCGAGCTGGGTGAGGCGCTGGATTTCGGTGGCGGTGCGGATACCGTCGGCGGTCGGCATACCCTGCTGCGCGTCCGAGGCGGCAGAGACGCGCTGCTTGAGTTCGGACATCGCTTGGATGTCGTTCCAGTGGCCACGGGTCACGTCGGGGATTTGCGAGATGAAGACGCCGTCGCCCGGCTTGGAGCCGGGCAGGGTGCGCACGACGCCCCACGGGTTGCGGTCGATGAGGTCGCTGATGGCGACCTGCGTCGGGTCCGCGAAGATGAGGTTGTTGAGGGACGCTTGGACGTTGTCGATGCGCGAGCGCAGGAGCCAAGTGGCGATGTCGTGCATCGGCAGGAGGATGTCGTAGAGCGACTGGCTGTAGGTCTTGTGGCTGTCGTTGTGGAGGCCGCCGATCACGGTGGGAAACTGCTGGCCATAGGGGTTGAGCTGGAGGCGGATCACCACGGATTCGTCGAGGATGGTGATGACGAGCCAGATCATGTCGATCTGGGGGATGCCGATCTCGTAGCCCGCGAGGCGCACCCAAGACTCGTCGATGACGCGGTTGTCGCCGAGGGAGAAATGGCTCTGACCGCCAGTGGGGCGGGTGTTCGTGGAGGCCGGGTCGATGGAGAGACCTCGGCCTTCCTCCTTGTAGTGGCGGTGTCCGGCCCAGCCATTGACGGGCGCGCTCTGGCGCATCGCGAGGGCCGGGAAGTGCTTGAGCTTGGGATACATGCCCGAGGCCGCGATGGAGGAGTAGGGCAGGAAGTCGGAGAAGATGATGAAGTTCATGTTCTCCCAATCGCCCCAAGTGACGCGTGGGTCGGGGAAGGCGCGGCGCGGGTCGAAGTTGACGATCTTGTTCTGGTTGGCCTTGGCGTCCCAGATGCACTTGGTCGGCGCGAAGCCGTAGCGGATCGAGTCGAGCAGGAGTTGGGCGATGCGGGCCTCGGCCCCGGTGCGGCGCATCTGCATGTGCAGGACGCGCTCCAAGACGGGCGCGACCTTGCGCGACTTGCGGTTCATGCCTTCAAGCTGGAACATCGGATTGCGGCCCGTGAGGGCCGCCATCATGTAGGTGAGCACGGTGTCGGCGATGGCGCGGGTGTCGGCGATCACGGCCTTTTCGCGGAAGGCGGTGGCTTCGGGGGGAACCCACACGTCGTGGGCGCGGTCCGCTTCGAGCCAGTGGTCGTAGCGCCGCGAGATGCGGCTGTGCGACATGTCGTGGCACGCCTTGATGTAGGCCACGAGCTTCTGCTCTTCGTCTTCGGAGAGGAGGTGGGAGATGTCCTCGTAGTTGACGAGCTGGTCGGCAAAGCGCGAGAGGTCAACCACGACGGCATCGTGGTTGACGGTTTCAGCGGGGATCGAGCGGTAGCTGGTGGAGGAGACGGCGTTCATGCGCGAGTTGTGCCGTGCTTGGTGGGCGTGGTCGTCCTACTCGCCCCACCCGCGCCAGAGGGAGGCCGCAAGCTTCTTGGGCCGCCCGAGGTGAGCGAGGGATTGCGAGGCGGTTTCGGTGAGGGAGGAGAAGGAGGGGGCGTTGAAGGCCGCGCTTTCGGGGGAGAGCGACATGCGCGAGAGGATGTCGAGGCCCATGGTGAGCGTGTCCACTTGGTCGTCGTTCGCGCCCGAGGGGAAGTGCAGGGTTTCTTCGAGGAATGGATCGAGCCAGTGGGCGGTCTGGGGGATGAAGACGCGCCCGCCTTCGATGAGGGGCGTAACGGCGTTCGCGCGGGCCACCTTGTCGTTGACGACGCGGTAGGGGATCACCGACATGCCGGACTCGCGCTTGAGTTCTTGGATGAGCGATTGGCCGGAGGCCTTGTCCTCGATGTAGAGGCCCCGCAGGCCGCGCCCGCGCCAGCGGGCGCAGAGGTTGACGGCCTTCTGCTTGAGTTCGGGGAAGGTGAACTTGTCGCGGATCACGTCGAGGACATAGATGTCGCCGTGGCTGTCGAGGCCGAGCACCATGAAGACGGAGTAGTCGGCCTGCTCGGTCTTCTTGAAGGCGGTGTCAGCGCAGATCACGACGAGGGGCAGGGCCTCGATGCGCGTGTCGTAGGTCTGCCACCAGTTGGAGCGGAAGAGGTTGCCGCCCGCGATGTAGGGCGACTGGAGGTAGAGGGCCGCGAACTCGCGCTCGTTGAGGCGCTTGCGCCGATAGAGTTCTTCGAGGGGGAAGCGCTCGGGCCAGAGGGCGGCCTCGGGGGTGGTCTCGGTCTCGGGGGTGATGGCCGGGAAGGAGATGTGGCCCCAGCCGCCGTTCTTCCATTCGTCGGTTTCCATGAGGCGGCCAGCGAGGTCGTCGGGGTGCCAGCGGGTGAGGATCACGAGTTGCTTGTGGGGCGTCAGGTCGTCTTCGGGCTGGAGGCGCATCGCGAGGGCGGAGGTGTAGAAGGACCAGACCTTGTTGCGCATGGTCGCGCTGTCGGCGTCCTCGCGGGACTTGATGGGGTCGTCGATGATGAGGAGGGTGGCCGGACGGCCAGAGGTGGTGCCGCCGAGGCCGAGGCCGAAGTAAGCGCCGCCTTGGGTGGTGCGCCATTCGTCGGCGGCTTGGCTGTCCTTGCGGACGTTGAAGTCGGGGAAGGCTTTCCGGGTGGCGTCGTCTTGCGCGATGTCGCGCACGTTGCGCCCGAACTCCTTGCCCAGCTCGCTGTTGTAGGAGGTGGACATGACGAAGCGCGTGGGCCGACGGGCCATGTAGTAGGCGGGGAAGAGCTTGGTGCAGAACTCCGTCTTGGCGTGGCGCGGAGGCATGTTGACGACGAGGCGCTCGACGACGGTGTCGAGGGAGACGGTGGGGTCGCAGCCTTCGGGGAGGCCGCCGAGATCGCGGAAGGTGAGGGTGCCCTTCTCGAACTTGTCGAGGATATGGACGAGGTGCTTCTGGAAGGGCGCGAGCTTCCAGTTGGGGCGGTGGAGGGCCACGAAGCCGGGGAAGGAGGTGGCTGCGCGCTTGAGGCGCAGGAGTTGCTCGGCGGCTTTGAGGAGGGTCTCGGGGTTGCTCACCGGGAGCGGCCACGCATGGCCGCGTTCATGCGGCTCTCCATGATGTCGTGGCGGGTCTCGGGGTCGCGGACGGTGCCGATCATGAGGCGCGTGAGCACGTCCATGAAGGCGCGGGCGCGCTGATCGGGGTCTTCGATGGACTGGAGGTTGGCGGCGGCCATGGCCTCGCCGAGTTGGGCGGGCGTGCAGTTACTCGGGATCGGCGGGCGGGGCGGGGAGCGCAGGACGTTCGTGTTCTTCATGCGAGACGTGTGCGTCGGAGGGTGGGGGCGGGTCGTCCCCTTCGATCAGCGTGGCCTCGCCTTCGATGGTGCTCTTGGCGTTGGCGATGAGTTGTTCGAGTTCAGAGATGCTCATCTCGTCCGGGCGGACGTTGATGTTCTCTTGGACGACGTGGGCTGCGGTGAGGTCCGGCATGACCTTGTTCATGAGCATACCGAAGACGCGCGCTTGGGTTGGCGTCCACTTCTTGCCGCCGAGCACGACATCGACGGCGTCGTTGACGACATCCTCCATTGCGGAGCCGACACGCGCGCGCAAGCGCGCGGTTTGTTCAGGGGACAGGGTTTCGGGGCTTTTCAAGGCTCGCAGTGCCATCATCACTTTGACGTGGGGAGGGGTCTTGTAGCGGTTATGGTAGTTCTTGCCCTGCGGCGTCGTCCTGCTTTCTCCGGGGGGCGGCATCCAACCTGCGGCACGGCGACATTCCTTGCTGCAATGCGCGCGGTATTCGACGTGCGCGCGGTCCACCTCGAAGGTCTTTCCGCACCCGCCGCAGACCACCTTCCCCCTGCCGTAGAGGGTGCCTCCGCCCTCCTTGGGCGTAATCATGAGGAGAGTGCTCTGGCGCAGGAGGTCAAGGCGCTCCGGGTTGCCACCCTTGAGGCGCATCCCGTTCTTGCGAGAGCCTAGTTTTCTGGGCTTTTTGGGCGGGATCGGATCATCTTCCATACACCCGTTCTATAGCCTTTGGACGTTTTTGAAAATTGCTCGCGTAAATCGGGGTGCCGGGTGACTCCGGTCACGCGCGAAGTGAACGGCGGGGCCTAGGCCCCGCCCCCCCCTGTTTCTCAACGGTTCTGGCAGGTTTTGGTCATTCCCGAAGGGAATTTCGTTTGTTTTCAACGGGGTATTTTCCCCCTTTAGGGGAAAAATCGAGACGGAACAAAACGTGAACAAACAGGGTAAAACCCTGTTTTCCGGCCGAAAAATGCCGTTTCGTATGTGTAGCTCAAAACATGCACGCACGCAAGCCCCCGCGCGGTCCCAAAGGGATTTTTCCGGTCGGCGGCGACCATCGCATTCAGCGGGTCGCTCGCCGGGGGATTCTCCCCCGCACATCACAGGAGCACGCACGATGACCGATTTCACCCTCATGACCGCTCGCGAAATCCGTGACGAAGTCACGGCCAACCCCGAGCTGCTCGCCGACGCCTTGCGCGTCTTGGCCCTTCGGGCCATGCGCCCGAAGCCCCGGACCCCGAGCGTTGACGCGCTCGCGGAGCTGATTCCGGGCACGACGCGCTACGCGGACATCCGGTCCAAAGGACCGGAGCGCTACAAGGAATGGCTCGCCGAGGTGCAGGCCATCGCGGCCCCGCTGGCGGGCGTGGCGAAGCCGAAGGCTTCGGCCAAGGCGAAGTCCGCTGCGAAGCCGAAGGCTTCGACCAAGGCGAAGGCTGCCGCGAAGCCGAAGGCTTCGGCGAAGCCCGCTGCGAAGCCGAAGGCTTCGGGCGGCATCGACCACGCCGAACTCGCGAAGGCCATGGGCGTGGAGCCGGAGGCTCTCGGCGCGATGGTCAAGTTCTTCGCGGCGCTCGCGTAAACGCACCCTCGCGAGACTGGCGCGGCCCCTTCGGGGGTCGCGCCTTTTCGTGTTGCTGGAACCCACGAAAGGACACGCACACATGGAAACACAACGTGAACAAATGCTCAACGCACGTCGCCGGGCAACGCAGCAGCGTCGCGCGGCCCGCGCGTTGGAGGACGCGCTCGCCGAACTCGAACTGCGCAAGGCCACGCGTGACCGCGCTTGGCGTCGCTACGACCGCTACATGGCGTTCCTCGCGTCGCCCGTTGGCGGCCTGCTGGCCAACCACGGCCCGTCTTGGCTCGGGCATTGGCTCGCCTGCGAGTTGGTTGACCGCCTGATGAACCGGGCGCTCCACGCGGAGCGCAAGGTGCGTCGTCAGGACGACCGGGCCTCGCGGGCGTTGGCCCGCAGCCTCGGCGTAGCCGAGGACAACGTCGTGCCGCTCAAGGCCGCGTCGTGACCGAGCGCGTCGTCACGGCGTCGCTCGCCGCCATGCTGGGCGTCGGCTTTGCCGTCGCCTGCATCACCTCGTTCGTGCTTGGCTTCGCCATCGGCACGGGCGTTCCCTGCTGACCCAACCCACCGCAAGGAGCAACACACATGCGTAACCTCATTCGCCCCGACCACGCCCTCGACCTGCTCGACAGCCTGCCGCACAAGCAACGCCTGCGCGTCTGCGAGGAGCAGGTGCATCGCTGGAGCGTCGTCGCTCACGAGCATCCCACGCATCGCTCACAAGACGCCCACGCCTTCTGGCTGGAAACCTTGGCCATGGAGGAAGGCGACCCGCACATTGCCGACGTGGTCATGGACGTGGTCGGTTCCCACCGGAAGCTCACGCCGCGTCAGGCACGGAGGATCGTGCGTTGAGCGCCGGGCAGCCGAGCCTCGACGAAGGCGTCTTCGTGTTCGACACGATCACGGGCCAGTATTGGAGCCGGGAGCATGGCTGGGCCGATCTGGCTCACGCCGACGCCCGCTGGCCCCACGAGGTGCGTGACCTCGCGGAAGGCTTCGTGACCGTGAAGCCCGGCGACGTGCTGCTGCAAACGTCCGCCTAACCACTCGCACCACGACGACTGGCGCGGCCCCACAGGGGTCGCGCCTTTTCGTGTTGGTGCAAACCAATCCACCACACAGGAGACAACGCAATGACGGATGAACACAGCGCCGACACAGGCATGGCGGAAATCACCGCACGCCTGATGCGGCATCACGCGGGAGCAGTCGTGTTTCCCATGGCGGGCATGATGTATGTCTTCCTCGTTGAAGGCGAGGACGGCGCTCCCGACCCCGAGTGGCTCGGGGCAATCCCGTCCTTCCTGAACGCCCACGACTCGCGTCCAATGGCCGAGCAAATCCACGAAAACTACGCTCACGGCGGGGGCTGGCGTCCGCAGGGCGGCTTCACGCTGGACGTGAACGAGGAAGGCCGCGTCGTGCTGTCCGGGTCCGACCCGCGCCCGTATCGGGCCATCTGCTTCACGCAGTTGCGCAACGAGACCCTCGTGCTCTTCGAGAGCGCGTGGACCGCCATCATCCAGCCCGACGGGAGCATGGAGGTCTCGCGTCTGGACTGAATCCGCTTGACACCCAAAGGTGGGTGTCGCACACCTGCGACACCCACCACACACCTCACCACCACAGGAGAATTACCGTGACCCATCCCACCTACAATATTGACGACGCTTTCAGCGTGCTCGCAGCGGACGCCGAAGAGCTGACGCAGGAGCGCTGCGAAGCCGTGCTGCGCGAGCACACCGACATTCCCGAAGACCGCATCCCCGTGGCCGCATCGGAAATCATGGCGACCGCCCACCAAACACTCCGCGCCTACAAGGAAGCGTTCCTCGTGGTCCAGCAAGTTGCCGAAATCCTCGGGCACGACGCACCCACCTGCGAGGTCTCTCGGGGGAGCGTCTGGAAGGATGACGGCAAGACGCACACCGACCTGTTCGTGACCCTTCAGACCACGGGGGCTGACGGCCATACCATCGGCAAGACCACGCACCACCTGCGCCGCTTCGAGGGGGAGCAGGACGATGTTTGAGGCCGCCATCACCACGCTCGTCGTCACTGCTGGCCTACTGGCCATCGGTGTGATCGTATCCAGCCTCTCGACCGCCCTCCGGCGGTCGAGAACCCTGCGGCAAGACGCGATCCTCTCGCGAGACAGCCAGCTCTATGTGCGTGGCACGCACAATCGCCACGGCCTCTGGCTTCGGGAGAACGGCTCGCTCGGCTCTCGCGTGAGCGCCGCCAGCCAGCCCTCTCCTCGCGTGAAATAACAGGCACGCAGGAAACAGGCAGGCCCGCGCAGTCCCAAAGGGATTTTTCCGTGCGGGGCAATCCCACCAAACCGAAGGAGAACCAGCCATCATGGCAAAGACCCTGTTCCTTGTGATCGTCCTGTTGATCGTCGGCTTCGGCGTGATCGGCGGGCTGTTGTGGATCGCCTCTCTCTTCGAGAGGCTCGACGACGAGGACTACCAGATTCGCAGGCGAGCCGCCCGCGAATATCGTGATGCACGGGATGACCTGCGACACGAGAAGACCATGGCCGAAGTCCGCGAGGACGAGAAGGCCAAGGCCAAGGCTGCTGCGCGTCGCAGCCGCCGCAAGTGAACACCACCACAAGGAGAAACAACGTGTTCAAATACGCAATCCTCGGCGTCGCCGGGATCATGACGCTCGGCCTCGCCACCTGCTCCATGGAAACCGTTGACACGGGCCATCGGGGCGTCTTCGTGACCTACGGCAAGCCGACTTCGCAGGTGTCGGAAGGGCTGCACTTCTACAACCCGCTCACCACGGACCTCGTGGAAATGGACGTGCGCCAACTCAAGTCCACCAAACAGACCTCGGCCTACACGCAAGACGTGCAGCAAGCGGCCATCCGCTACTCGCTGACGTTCTCGCTCGACCCCGACCAAGCCATGCGTGTGTATCAGACGGTCGGCACTGATTGGCCGAGCCAACTGGTCCCGCAGGTGGTCGAGCAGACCATCAAGGACGTGTTCGGCAAGAGCGAGGCAGTCAAGGACACGATCAACAATCGCGGCGCTGTCCAGCAGGCCATCGTGGCCGAGTTGGCGGCGGCTCTCGCCAAGCGCAGCGTGATCCTGCACGGCTTCGAGTTGCGTGACATCGCCTTCTCGGAAGCCTTCGAGCAGGCCGTCGAGGCCAAGCAGGTGGCTGTCGAGAACGCCAACGCAGCCCGCAACAGGACGGTCGAAATCGAGGAGCGCGCGAAGCAGCGCATCATCGCCGCCAAGGCCGAAGCCGAGGCGATGCGCATCAAGACGGAGGCCCTCGCCGGGTCTCCCAAGCTCGTCGAATACGAGGCTGTCCAGAAGTGGAATGGCGAGTTGCCGAAACAGATGCTCGGCGGTGCCGTCCCGTTCATCAACATCGACTGATTACCCGCCCGGCCCGAAGGGCCGGGCACCCCACCACGACGTAAAGGAGAATGGCCAATGGCCCCCACAAAAACCGACGTGCTCATGGTCGCCATGCTGGCAGGAGAGCAGGTGAAATTCGATGACAAGCGCAGGCTCCTGCGCATCGCCTTCGACATGTGGCAGGACTCGTCCGAGCGCATCGACCCGACGGCAATCGGGGAGATCATGCGCCGCTCGCCCCTGTTCTCGGCGACCGGCACTCCGACCACGGTGAAGGTGCGCTGCACGGCAGCCGGACTGCGTGACGTGCTCACGAACGACGCCATCTACCAGCTTTGCACCGGGTTTGTCGCGAGCATCCAACTGATGCAAGCCCTCCAAGACCCCTCCACTTACGGCGTGACGAACCCGAAAACGAGCACCGGCTACAACATCGGCGAAGTGGAGCGTTCCCATTGGGTTCCTCGCTCCGTCCACGACCACTCCAAGGCGAACCGCGTCGCCTTCAATAACTTCCTCAAAGACGAGGCGCATATCGCCAAGATGCTCGCCCGCATCCCCTCGGCGAAGTCGCGCGACTTCGTGGCGGGGATGCTCTCCGCAGAAATCGTGAGGCGCGGCCTCGCTACCGTAATCCCCATTCCCACCGCCAGCAAAGGAGCAACCAGCATGGCAACCAAGACCGCACTCAAGACCCTTCCCGCAATCGACGCGCTCGAAGCGGCCAACATCTTCCTCATTCGTCTCGGCCTTGCCGAGCACTCCTACGCACCCCTCGAAGAACAGGTCGCCAGCTTCATCGAATGGCTCGAAGCGAACACCGAAACCACGGGCGCGAAGGCCATGGTCAAGGCGGTTCTCGCCGTGCTCATGGCGCGTGAAAGCCTGCCCGCTCACGGCACCGAAATGGACGGCGTCATCAGCGGCCTTCGCGCAGAAGCCGTGACAGTCCTCCGCGCCTTCCTCGCACACATCGAGGACGCGGCGAGCGGCGAAGACGCGGAAGGTGGTGCGCCCGTGGCCTCGGGCCTGCCGTCCCCGCTCGACCTGACCATCGACCCGTCCGCGCAGGCCATGCTCGATGCCGTGCTGGCTTCGGCCAAGATGCCGGGTATCGGGGCCATCAAGGACTACGTCGATACGCTGTCCAAGTTTGCGTCCGACGTGGATGCCGAGCTGGTCGATCTGCGCAACATGGCCAAGCGCGCCAAGACGATGGCGGCCATGACCCCGAAGGTTGAAGGCGCAGCCACTGCCTCTGGCAAGCCGGGCGAACTGCCGGAAGGCAAGGTGGTCATGCGCAAGGCAGCCGACCTCTTCGGCATCACCGGGGCTTCGGCCAAGGCGTTCTCGTTCGAGGTGCCCTCGTTCGAGTGGGCCTTCCCGCACCCCGACGTGCCCAGCGTGGACGCCGAGTATATCTTCCGGCCCGAAGCGCTGCTCACCGTCCTCTTGTCGCTGCTCAAGAGCGACAAGACGTGGATCAAGGGGCACACCGGCACCGGCAAGTCCACGTTGATCGAGCAGGTTGCTGCGCGTCTCAACTGGCCCTGCCTGCGCATCAACTTCGACAGCGACATCACGCGCATGGACCTCGTCGGCAAGCAGGACTTGGTCGTTGACGCCACGAGCGGAAAGACCGTGACCAAGTGGGTGGACGGCGTGCTGCCGCACGCCCTCCGCAACGGGTTCATCCTGCTGCTCGACGAAATCGACTTCGTTCGCCCGGACATTGCCTACGTCTTGCAGAGCGTCCTCGAAGACCGGGGCATGACGCTCAACGAGAACGGCGGCGAAGTCATCAGGCCGCAGCCCATGTTCCGCCTCTTCGCCACCGCCAACACGACGGGGCAGGGCGACGAGTTCGGCATGTATCAGGGCGCACGTCCGCAGAGCCTCGCCTTCCTCGACCGCTTCACCGTGTGGATCGACGTGGACTACCTGCCGAAGGACCGGGAGAAGGCGTTGCTCTGCAAGCGAGTGCCGGAACTCGACAGCGGCGCTGCTGATACGATCATGCGCTACGTTGCCGAGCATCGGCAAGCCTTCACCGGGGCGCAGGTTCTTCAACCTATCTCGCCGCGCGGCATCACCACCTTGGCCGAACGCTACGTTGCCTTCCTCGACATTTATGGGGGCGACCGGAAGCGGGCGTTCAAGACTGCCTTCCAGCAGACGATGACCGCAAGGGCCAGTTCGCAAGACGCGGTCGTGCTGAACGGCCTCGTGAACAAGCTGCTCAAGTAACTCGCCTCATGCGTGGGGGGTTGCTCCTTTCCCCTCACGCAGCGCGCCGGGGTGCCGCGCAACCAAGCACCCCACCCATCACACTCACATGGAGAACACCATGACCGCTCCCACCAAGCCCTCCGAACCCGGCGCTATCAGCACCAACCTGTTCACCCACGAAGTCAGCCACGTCGCCCGCACTATCGGACGTTCCCACGAAATCGACGTTGTGTTCGAGGGCAGCGAAGCCAAGACCAATGGCTCGAAGATCATCATGCCTGCCCTGCCAGACGACCGTGAACTGTCGAGCCAGCAGGCGCGGGCTATGCGTGGCTACGCCGACCACGAAACCTTCCACGTTCGCAAGACGGACATGGAAGCGTGGCAGCACTTCGGCGTCACCGACAGCAAGGCACCCCACGAAACGTGGGAAGCCTTCGCCAACTGCGTCGAAGACCTGCGCATCGAGCGCCATGGCTACGCCGACTACCCCGGTGCGCAGCGCAACATCGCAGCGCTCGTGGAAATCCAGTCGGCCCAGCACTTGGACATGATCGACAAAGACCCGACGCTGCTCGACGACGAGGTCAAGGCCAGCGCCGCAGCGCTGGCCTACGAGGGTCGTCGGCGCATGGGCACGGCGGTCGATGCCTGTGAAGCCATGCTTGCGAAGCTGCCGCCCAAGGCGGTCGAGCAGGCCAAGCGATGGGCGGACGCAACCGAGTCCCTGCCCGATGGCAAGGAAGGCACCCGCCAGTCCATCAATCTGGCCCGCATGATCCTCGGCGACCTCGGCTTGGTGGACAAGCCCAAGAGCGACGAAGGCGAGGGCGAGGGCGAAGGCGAGGGCCATGGCCGTGGCCGGGGGAGCGCCGGAGCAGGCGAAGGCGGAGGCGAAGGCGAAGCCGGATGCGAAGGTGAAGGCGCGTCCGGCGAAGCCGGGGGCACCGGCGAGGGTGACAGCCTCCGCCATGGCCGTGATGGCGAGGGACGCGAGAGCAGCTTCGGCGAAGGCGGCGGCAAGGGTGCCGGGACCGGCGTGACCAAGCACGATGGGCACTTCCCCGAACCCGATGCCGAAGAGTTTCGCAAGATGCTGGCCGATCTGAAAAAGGCGCGGACCAAGACGAAGAGCGCGGGCCTCGAAACGGAACTCGGCGGCGTGGTCGAAGCCGAAGCCAAGGAAGTGGTTGGTGCCCTGTCGAGGGAGAACCTGCCCTATCTCGTGGCCAACCCGCAGAACGACGAGTGGCACACCAAGACGAACGGCTATTTCAGTGGCCGGTTGTCCAAACCGTCCAACCTCCGCTCCTACGAGGCAAGCGTGAGGTCGGCAGCCTCCACGCTTGGCGTGATGCGGCGCAAGCTGGAGCGCATGATCCTCGCCAAGCAACGGCGCGATTGGGATGTTGCCCGTGAGGTCGGCTCGCTCGATCCCAAGCGTCTCGTGCAGGCGGCCATGGGGCAGCGCAATGTCTATCGCACCCGTGCCGACCGCGCCGAACTCGACACGGCAGTCTGCATCCTCGTCGATCTTTCCGGCTCCATGAGCGGCCACAAGGCCATACTGGCGCAGCAGGTGGCCATTGCACTGGCGACCTGCCTCAACACCATCGGCGCTGACTTCGCCATCTATGGGTTCAGCAACACCCACGGCAAGGGCCTTGGCCGTGGGTCCGCCAAACACGTCTTGGACACCGCAGGAAATGCCATTCCGTGGGGCCGGGTCGAGCCGCTCGACATGTTTGTCTTCAAGGAATTTGGTGAAACCATGCGCGAAGCCAAGTTGTCGCTCGGGGCCATCAGCTCCACCATCGGTGGAAACAACTCGGACGCCGACGCGATCATCGAGGCATGGGGGAAACTGCGGGATCGCCCGGCCCGGCGCAAAGTGTTCATCACCCTGTCCGATGGCGAGCCTGCATGGCGCTGTCCCTTGGCGGACGTGAGTGGGAAGCCGGGGTCTTACGGCAAGAGAACCTACATCAACGACCTCACGAAGCGGGCGGTCGAGCGCGTCATCGCAGAGGGCGGCGACATTGCCGGGGTCGGCATCCTCGACGACAGCGTCAAGGAATTTTACCCGATCTGGGCCGTGGCCCACAACCTCGACGAGTTCGCCGGGCTGGCCATGGACACGCTGGCCCGCCTGATGCTCGGAGAGCGTGCCCGCGTCTCGAAGGCGGCGGCATGACCGGGGCGCAGCGAAGGGCAAGACGTGCCCCGCTGCGTCCCGAGTGGCATCGCCTCGTCGGCTACCGCCCCATGCGGTGGTGGCTGGCCTTCGGCGCAGCCGTGAAGAGCCAGCGCATAAGGCATCGGGACACGAGGGCGCTGCGCGCCCTCGTTCCCATCATCGACGCCCGCTTCGGGCGACCCACCACAGCCAGACACAAGGAGATTTAGCATGGCTGACGACAACCCCTTCCGCAAAACGAACAAGAGCGAATACGAGAAACGCATGAGCGCTCTCCACGCCTCGCTCAAGAAGCTGTCCGACCACATCGAAAAGGCCGCGAATAGCGAGGGGCAGGCATTGGAACTCAAGCACGAGTTCGCCCGCGAGGCAGCCTCCTTCATGTATGGCAGCACCATGGTCGGGGACGCGCTCGATCTGCTCCACGAAATTTCGGGGCTGGCCGTCGTGAAGGGGCGCACCTGCGTCCTCCTCGTGGACCCGCAATCTCACGGCCAGCGGGAGGGCGATGATGGCCAAGCCATATCCGCAACCTGCACTATCGCCATGACCCATAGCGGCGTGGAGGACAAGCACATCGCCGAACTCGTGGCCGACATGCGCGACCGCGTCATGGAGTGCAGCAACGACGACACCGGAAGCACCCACGCGGCCAAGGTCAGGGACGCCGAGGACGCCGTGACCAACCTCATGGCCCGCATCAAGGCGGGCGACACCACCGAAGGAGACGACAAGTGAACAGCACCCCCATCTTCCCCACGTTCGAGTATCCCGTCTCGGACCGTGAGAGCTACATGTGCAGGGCGAGCGGCCTGTGGTGGAAGGCCACCATCGTTCACCGCAACGGCAGCGTCGAGAGCGGCGACTACGGCGTGATCGTCACGGCCAAGGCGGAGGACGGACGCCTCGTGGCCTACGAGGTCAGCCCCTACATCTACCCGAGGGGGCACACCTCCACGGCCTCCCTGCTCTCCCGGCAGGCCAACAGCATGGCGTCCCGAGCGGCAGCCGCCGCCCTTCGGCGGGCCGAGGAAGGCTCCTACCTGCGCATCCGGCAGGATGCCCTCGGCTTTGTGGGGGACCGCCCCACCTACGAGGACACGCAGAGGCCGGGCTTCGGCGCACCGCAGCAGCAGCACCGCTCCGTCTTCGGGCGTCCCCGCACCCCCGAACGGAGCGTGTTTAGCCGTGGCCCCGGCCCGTCGCACGGGGCCGACCAGCCCCGCCGGTCCATCTTCAACCGTAGCCGCAGCGGCTACGGTGGCTACACGGCAGCCCCGGCCAAGCCGAAGGCCACGCTCGACACGGACGCAGGCAAGACCATCGAGCGCGAAGCGGCCACCATCAAGACCACCACCAAAGGAGACGACAAGTGAGTAATGAACGCAACGCAGCCCCCGAAATCAAGCCGGGCGTCGGCTACGCCCACTTCTCGGAGGGAACCAGCCAAGACGACGGCCTGATCCGCCGTGCCAAGGCCATGCTGGCCAAGGTGGAGGGAGAAGTGCCGGGCGTGGCCAAGGTTGTCGAGGGGCTGGGCGAAATGCCCAGCGAAATGGTCCCTGACTTCGTCGAACTGCTGGCCCTCATTGGCAACAGCTCGGTCCGCCAGAACATGCAAATCATGCGCCTTAACGAGAGGGCCTGCGAGGAAAGCGGCAGGGCGACCGCCATCCTCATGGTCCCGGCGGGCAGATTTGGCGGGCACGAGGGCGTGGTCATGATGGGCGTCGGGATTCAGGGCGAACCCGTCACCGAGGGGGATCGCGTCTTGGCGGACGAAATCACCGCCTGCAACGAGGCGCTGCTTGCCGTCGCCTTGAAGGCCCGTGATGCGGCCCTCAACAAAGACAACGAGGGCAACGAAGGCAAGGGAGACGAAGCATGAGCAAGTGGGACAAGGACTTGGACGACGCGGACAGGGGCACCGTTGTTGCCCTTCTCGCTCGCCTCAACGGCAACCGGGCCAACGGGGATGACATGATTACGCCGCTGTGCGCCATCGACCTCAACCTGCGTGAATGGCTGGACGAGGACGACGCCAGACAGGCTGCCACCGACGCCCTTCCCGCCACCCGCTACGCCACCGAAATTCTCGCGCGGACCATGTGGGAGGGAGTCGGCATGGCCCTGCTTGGCAGGGACATGACCTGCGGACAGCCGGGCTGCACGTCTTGCAGCAACCCGAGGGGGATGCTCGAACGTATCTCCTATGCCCGCGCCTTGTGGCGCAGGTGGCGGCAGGCCAAGGCCATGCAGAAGGCCATTGCGCTGGCGCATAATGGCCAATCCGAACTGCAAAACCTGCTGCTGCTCAACAGCGCCGTGGCGACGCTGACTTCGCCGATCCTCATGCCCCTCCTGCATGGCGGCGCGATCTTCCAGCACTTGCAGCACGAGGTGGCGCAGCGTGAGGCGAGGACGGGCAAGAAGGAGGCGATGGTTTCTGTCGTCGCAAAACATGGCTTGAGCGCACTCAAGTCTATCGCGTGGGAAGACGTTGAGGCCGAGGCCAAGGCGAACCCCAAGGGTATCTGCGCGACCATGGTGAAGGCGTGCGAGGAAATGGGCGGCCCGCGCGAAGCAAGCGGGGAACCGCAGCAAACCGACCGGGATGCGCGCCTGTCCGCAAGCATGACGGTCGCCGGACGCGCCTGACAACCACAGCCACCACCACCCGGCGGGTGGTGGTGGTTCACCACAGGAGAATGAACATGAGCACGAACATAGGCAAGCCCAAGCCCAAGACCAAGACGAGGAAGCCCCGCAACATCACGGTGGATGCGGAGGTGCAGGAACTTGTCTCGCGGCAGCAGGACAAGCTCGAAGGGGTCTTCGGGTTTCGCCCGACTATCTCGCAGACGCTCCGCTACATGCTGAAAAACACGGGAGACAAGGCGTGACGCACATGGAGACTTGGCACGAGGACGGGCGCGTCTTCGTGGTCGGTGACGTGCATGGCTGTTACGACATGCTCATGGAACAACTGGATGCGGCGGGGTTCGACCCCGCCGCAGGCGACCACCTGTATTCGCTGGGCGATCTGGTGGACCGGGGGCCGGACAGTCGGCGCGTCTTGGAGTTGCTCGACGAGCCATGGTTCGATGCAGTCATGGGCAACCACGAGCACATGATGATCGAGGCGTGGCAGGGCGATCCCGAGGCGGGCCGGTTGCACGTTCGCAACGGCGGTCAGTGGTTCGGGGACGAAACGGATGACCAACGCCGTAGGCTGGCCATGCTGGCGCTGCACCTGCCGATTGCCCGGACCGTCCACTCGCCGAGTGGACGCAGCTACGGCTTGGTCCATGCCGACCTGTGGGGTCTCGACTGGCGACGCTTCATTCGCGATCTGGAGGGTGGTGGCCGGGAGGCCAAGGCCATCCGTAATTTTGCCATGTGGAGCAGGGACACCTTCGGGGCCATGACGCGGGGCGACAGCATCCTGCCGGTTGCTGGCGTGGACACGGTCATGATGGGGCACAACGCCCTCAAGACGCCGGTGAGCCGGGCCAATCTGGTGTGGATGGACACGGGCGCAGGGTTCAGAGGCGGAAAGCTGACGATAGTCGAGTTGGACTAGGGTCTGTTCTAGGATGGCTCAAGGGTGTATCACTAATGTTACAGGAGATAGGTGACTCACGGAGGATTATGGCATGAACAATACGGAAACTATCACGGAACTGCGCGTCGATTTCGCGCGTCTTGAGGGGCGCGTCGATGCGATGGAGCGCATCCTCGGCAATGTCTGCGAGGTCGTGGCAAAGGCTGGCAACCACGGGCCATTGCCGCGCATGACCACGAAGCAACACGCCGCACTCCAGATGTTGTTGAGGGGTGCGAGCAACGCCGAGATTGCCGAGCGGTTCGGCGTGACCATCAACACGGCCAAGGTCTATGTGCGGAGCCTCTTCTCCAAGTTTGGTGTGAACAACCGGGCCAGCGTCGTGGCCAAAGCCAAGATGGCCTTCGAGGCCATGCCCGCCAGCGAGTATATACGGTGGAGCGGGGGCCTGCCCAAGACTTGGGATCGGGACTGGAGCGCGCCCGACGCATACAAGGCGCTCTACCACCACAGCTTGAACGCAGACGATGGAGAATGTGAGGATGGGACTTAATCTCAAGAGGGACAAACGCGGCGTCTGGCACGCCGACGGCTACCTGCGGGGCCAGCGGGTGCGGCGAAGCATGATGACCAAGGTGAAGGCCGTTGCCGCCGAGAAGGCGGAGGCCATGGAAATGTCGGTGGCGCGTGGCCTGCCCCTGTTCTCCAAGTTTCCGAGGGCCACGGTGGAGGCAGCCTGCGATCTGTATGAGCGCCACAAGAACTTGAGTTGGGGCAGCCTGTCTGACGTGCGGTTGTTCAGCCGCAGTCTTGGGGCTGTGCGCCTGCGCGATCTGACGGGAGCCATGCTGCTCGACTTCGTGGACCGGGAGAAGGCAGGCTGCAAGGACAGCACCAAGCGCAAGGCGCTCACCATGGCCATGGCGGTGGTGAACCATGCGGCGGAGCGTGGCTGGTGCGATCCCATTGCCGTGCGTAAGCCTGCTGACAACGGGAGCCGGAGCCGGTGGCTGACCACGGCGGAGCTTGATGCGTTCCTGCTCAAGGCCCCCGAGTATCTGTGGCCCGCCTTCGTGTTTCTGGCCATGACCGGGGCGCGGGCAGGCGAGTGCGTGGCGCTCGACTGGAGCCATCTGTGGCAGGATACGGACGGCCAGTGGCACGCGCGCCTGTGGACCCGGAAGGGGAAGGGCATCATGCGGGAGCGGAGTGTTCCGCTCAATCCGAGGGCGGTCGGCGCGCTGGCCGAGGCCGCGCGCCTCAACCGGCAGGGCGGTGTGCCCATGGAGAAGCGCCGGGGGCCGGTGTTTCGGAATGTGTATGGAAGCAGGCTGCGCGTGGGCATCCTGTCGTCCAAGGTGAAGGGCATTGCCGAGGCGGCGGGCCTCGAAGACGTGAGGCTGCACGATCTGCGGCGCACCTTTGCGAGCACCCTTGTCCAGAGGGGTGTCCCGCTCAACCTCGTGGCCGAACTGCTGGGTCATAGCGGGTTGGGGCAGGTATCTGCCTATGCGCACCTTGCGCCGAGCGCGAAAAGCACGGCTGTCCTCGCCATTTGAGGTGAGGGGCTTGACGATTTGCAAATAATTTTTGGGCAGGGGTCTTGTCTCACTTGTGCGACTCGGGCATGGGTGTTGTTCGGGTGTTGGAGAGACACCCCCGGCTTGAAAGGGGTGCAATGAACGAGGATTATCGCAGGATCGTGGATGAACTGGCGGCCATGAGCGGGCGCATCGCGGCGCTGGCCGGGACCGTGCCGGTCGGCACGTTCATTGGGGATGCGCTGGTCGATCTGGCTGACAGTGTGCGGTCGCAGGTCGAGGAAATGCAGGTGGCGCTTGCGGCCATCGACTGGTCGGCGGTCACGGGCTGGGCCGAAGAGTAAGTTGGAACACAAGGAGAACGAAGGTGAGTGACGCGAGTAACGTGATTGTCGATGAAGAGGCTATTGCCGATGTTGTGCAGGATGGTGAGGCGTTCGAGGCAGCGCCCGTGAAGGTGACGGAAGGCGAGCCGAAGGTGCAGGCCGTGCCGCTCTTGCAGGTCTTTGCGCTGGTCGGCGAAGATCAGCAGGTGCTCGACCTGCGCTTCGAGTGGGGCAGCGCCGTGCCGGGTCCGGCTGTGGGCGCGCGGACGCTCAACGAAATCAGGACGCGCCTCGATGATGTTGCCGTGACCAGCGAAATGGTTGCCCGCCTGATGGTGCGCGGCTGACAGTTTTCCCGACGGGTATCAGTGACCGTTGGGTAGGGGCGGGGTCGGCTGAAAGGTCGGCCCCGTTTTCGTTCCACCACAGGAGATTTGGCATGGGCCATTGGAATTACAGGGTGTTGCACCACCACTCGGCGAGTGGTGCCTTCGAGCCGTATTATGCGTTGCACGAGGTGTTCTATGGGGATGATGGGAAGCCCAACGGGTTTACCGAGCATCCGATTGATTTTGTTGCGGACGATAGCGAGGGGGCCGACAGGATCGAGAGGGGTCTTGGCTTGGCCTTGAGTGATGTGAAGCATCGCAGCGTCTTGAAGGTGGTCGATGGGAGGTTCGTATGACGAACATCGTGCCGCCGCCCAAGGGCGTCTGGGGTGAGCGCGAGGGAATCATGGAAGACCACCGGAAGTGGGAGCGTCAGCAGGCGGAAGAGGCCCAGCGCATCTTTGATATGTATCTGGAAAGCGCGAAGACGGGAAAGCCTTTGGAGTGGGCCAAGGCACCTTTCGGCGGCGAGCCGCCTGAACACCTCGACTCCTATCCCGTGGACGACCGGGAGCGTCGTGGCAGGGGGCTGAACAAGGAGGAAGCCGAGGGCCTTGAGGTTGTGCTGGAGGCCGAGAAGAGGGTCGCGGAGGCCGAGGCGCAGCGCGACGAACTGGCGGTCAAGTTGGGGGAGGCGCTCGCCCGGATTGCCGTCTTGGAGAAGGCCGTCTTGGAGAAGGAGCTGGGGGAGAAGGACCATGATTGAGGTGGAGCGAAAGAAATTTGCGGAGGCAGATTGGAGGGGTTCCGGCGGGCCATGGGATAGTGAGCCGGACCTCGTCTCGTGGATCAGCGGGGAGGGGTATTGGTGCCTTGCCCGCCGAGACCCCATGTCGGGCGTCTGGCTGGGCTACATCGCCGTCCCCAAGGGCCATCCGTGGGATGGGGCGGAGGACGAGTATGACCCCCGGCTGCGGGACATCTGTATTCATGGCGGCGTGACCTATATGAGCAGACGGATGCCTGCGGCAGAGGGAAACGCATGGCCCGTCGATTTGGAGGGGACTGTGCTCGGGTTCGATTGTTCCCATGCGGCGGACATGGTCCCTGCGTGGCACGAGGGTATGCGTAAAATTTTTGGGGGGGCGACGTATCGAAACATCGAATTTGTTGAGGGGCAATTGAAGGAATTGTCCCGGCAGGCCGGGGAGGCGGCTGTTGCGGCGAGGCGCGCGCGCCTGTTGGAGTTGCTGGATCGGAGGACGTTTGACCTGCTCGGCGGGGTGTTGGCCGGAGTGAGCGGGAAGTAGGTTTTTGTTTTTTCACCACAGGAGAATGAAATGAGTGAAGGTCATGAAGGTCATGAAGGTCATGAAGGCCATGAAGGTGGCGGCGTCGTGGTTGGCCGGTTTGGTGGGCGTCCCGTGGAGGTGCGGGCGGAGGGCCAGCGGATGACCAACGCCGAGGACTTTGCGGATGCGCCCATGAGCGTCGGGGAGCATCGCGCTGCGCGCGATGCGGACTCGCGTTCGTGGACGCCGAGGGATGCGCTGGTTGACGTGTTGCGGCGGGTTGACCGGGGCGAACTGAACATGTCGGACGTGCTGATTATCGAGGTGGTCGATGAAACGGAGGATGACGGCCTGCCGGGATTTTCGTTCAACTATACGATGGCTGGCAAGCATGGCTCGACGTTTATGATTGGGGCGCTGGAGCGAGCCAAGACGACGATGCTCGACTGAAAGAGTTGTCTTGCCACAAGGAGAGGGCCGCGCTATGCGCGGCCCTGCCATGATCGTTGATCTGTGGTTCTCCTGTGGTGGGAGAGAAAGGCGCGGACCCGAAGGGGTTCGCGCCTTTCATCGTTTCTGCGCTATTTTTTGGCGTCTTGGTTGGCCTGCTGGACTTGCCGGACTTGCTGCCACCACGCCTGCCAGCCGGTGGCGGTGACGTAGGCTACCGCGCAGGCGTCGAGGTCGGCGGCGGGGACAGGAACGAGGGCATCGGAAGGGGTTCGATGAGGGCCGGAGGCGGGACCGGCAGGGGCCGGGTCGGCAGGGTCGCCGGGACCACTTCCACCCGGCGGGTGGAAGTCGATGCGCAGGCGCTCAAGGCGAGCGCGGTAGTCGCGAGCAGAAGCAAGGGCCATGGAGAGGCGGTCTTCGAGGGCATTGGTGTTCTCCGTCTGGATGCGTTCGTAGGCGAGGCGGTCCTGCTCGGCCTTGAGGGTTGCGGCGGCGGTGGCCTCCGCCGTCTTGATGGCGATGTCGGCTTCGAGGTTGGAGTTGAGGACGATCTGGGCCTCGTAGGAGGATTTGTAGTGGGCCGTCTGGGCTTTCTGGGCCATGAGGAGGGCGGTGAGCGTGAGGATGGAGGCGGCGGCGAAGGCCGCGCCGATCTTGAGGAGGATCGAGGAGGGCAGGGGGATCATCGGGGGGTGGAGTCCTCTTCGGTTTCGAGGAGTTTGTGGCCGTCGTCTTGGGCTTCGAGGGTGACGAGCTTGCCGATGGAACCTTTGATGCGGCCCACGGGGCCGCCGATGGCCAGCGAGACGAGCACGATGCCGATGCCGCCGAGCGCGCAGTAGAGCGAGACGCCGAGGTAGGTGAGGCGGCGCGGCTCCATGGCGGGCGTCCACTCGCCGAGCCACACGATGGCGATCAGGAGGATGGCGATGGCCGTGCAGGCCACGCCGCCGCCGAAGAGTGCCCACGACATCATGGCGCGAACGGTGCGGGTCGTCTGGAAGGGGATGCGCATGATGGGTGTGTGCGCGCTGTGGCGCGCGCGGTCGTCCCCGCCCGCCTGCTGGCCTGCTGGGGCCGTCTAGTTGGGGCCGGGGTCGGTGGCCACGGTGACGTGTTCGATGGTGCGCTCGCCAACGAAGAGGATCGGGGCGTCGAAGTAGATGGTCGTGGGTCCGCCGAACTTGAGGTGGCGGGAGCCGGAGACGAGGTCGATGGTGATCGTGCCGCCGCTCTTCATGCGCAGCTCGAAGACCTTGCTGTCCTCGGTGAACTGGTAGTGTTCGGAGGGGGTGAGGTCGAGTTCGTAGTGTTCGGGGAGGGCGCGCGGGTGCGGCGCGTCTTCGAGGTGGTCGGAGGGTTCGAGGTAGTCGCGGCCATACATGGTGGTCACTCCGTCTTGGTGGTGGGTCGGAAGGGTCGGGCGAGGAAGGCCTCGTAGAAATCGAGGAAGGCGTCGAGGCGCATGAGGACGAAGGCGGAGCCAAGGGGTTGGTGGTTGCGGCGGTTGATGACCACGGGAATGTCGGGTGCGCCGGACTTGAGGAGGGAGCTCTCGGCTTGGCGCATGGCGTCGGGGAAGGAGAGTTTCTCGACGCGCTTGGCCTCGACGTGGAGCGAGGGTGTGCCGGAGAGGTCAGCGCCGCCCGAAAGGCCATGGATGACGCCGCCGCCCGAAAGGGGCGCGCGGCGAATGTCGAGGTTGAGGCGAGCGGCCATGTAGGCGGCGAGTTCGCGCTCGAAGAGGTCGCCCCGCGCTTTCATGGAGCGGCCATTGGTGCGGCGCTTCTTGGGGGCGTCAGTCATCGAGGATGGCCAGCGTGGTCTGGAGGGCGGTGGTGGATTGGAGGTGGGCGCGCAGGGCCAGCGGGTAGTTCTGCTGGATGAGGGTTGCGTGGTCGGCCAGCAGGGCCAGCAGGCGGTGGAGAGCAGGGCTGCCGGAGGGGAAGGGGGCGGATTCAGTCATCGTTGTCGTATCCTCGCTTGAGGCGGCAGGAGCGGCAGAAGAACCAGCCCTTGGGGCGAGTGCTCTTGTCGCCGCAGGTGAGGCAGGGCCGGTTCCACGTCTTGACGAGGTGGGTCTGGGCCACGGCGTATTTTGCGCCGGGGAAGTTCTGGAGGCCGAGGCGGGCCAAGATGCGCTTGGCGGTGTCCGTGCAGACGCCGAGGCGGGCGGCGATGTCTTTGTGGGAGGTGCGGGAGTGATTGGCGTGGAGCCACTCAAGGTCGTCTTGGGAGAGTTCGACTTTGCGTGGCATGAGTGCGCGTTCCCGTCCTGTTCTTGGGACACCCAGAACACACCGTGAGGTGTATGTCAAGATGTGGGGAGCAAGCGCCCGTCCGGGGGACGGGCGCGCAGCGCTCGGCGGTTGGGCGGAGCAGCGAAGGCCCGTCCGGGGGACGGGCCTGTAGCGTTGGCCGGAGGTCATGGTCGTCGGCCCGCCGCCCCACGGGCGGGCCGCCTCTTGAGGTTAGGCGGTGGGCGTCTTGCGGTGTCGCCCTTGGAGGCAGCCGCAGGATTTCTTGTGTCCGTCGATCATGAGTTGGACGTTGGCGACCGCCTCTTTTCCGCAGTCGCAGAGCACGAGACATTCCGTGATATGGAAGTAGTTGGGCGCGATCACGGTGAGCATCCCGTAGCGCTCGCCCTTGGTCACACGCGGGCGCGGGGTGGTCGGGAGGCCGACCCGCTCGCGGTGGTTGGGAGGGAGTTGGCGGCGTCGGAAAAGGTTGCGTTTCTTGCGGAGCTTTGCGCGTTCATCGTTGGTCATCGGGCTTTCCTGTGGGCTGTGGTGGTTCTTTTTTTTAGGGTGTCTCGCGGGTGTTGACAATCGCTAAAGGATCAATCATGAGTTTGAACTCTGAATTGATCCCAAGAAATTCGTGGCGGCTTCGCCGCACGGTCGATCCGACCGGGCGGTGGCCCCTCTCCGAGGGGCCGGGGCCACCGGCAAGGTGGCCGAAGGTGCCCCAGCGTAGATTTTTTTGGATTTGTAGAATTGACGGTTAACGCTTGGACCGTCCCCCGGACGGTCCCGCGCTACTCTCGAATTTGTTCATGTTCTTTGGAAACTTAAGGCTTTGAGGCTTGAGCGTTCAAACTCATGAATTTTGGTTTGTTCTTTTTTTGTTCTTTGAACTACCCGCCCACACTCTCCCACGAGTTCGACTTCGTCAGCGATCTCGGAATGGTCAGTCACCGGAAGGAACAAGCGGCTGTGGGGCCGGGGCATGTCATCGCAAGGCCGCGAATGACTGGCAATGACGAACCTATTGGAGGCCCTGATGGCCAAGGCGAAGCACGACGACCGGACGCTGATCGACTACGCGAAGACGCTCCTTGAGCGCGGTCGCCCCATCCCTCCCTCGCTGGCCCATGTGATGGACGAGGCGCAGCGCGAGTTCGCTGCGGAGGAGAACCGCCGGAAGCATCCGCGCGCCGCAGCCATGGTGGATGCAGCGCGCGAACTGTTCGGCGGGGACGTGAAGGTGATCCGTATGTTCGGGCCTACGGAGTAAGGCCCAGCCACTTCTCGATGGTGCGCGCCGGGCGGTGCAGGGTCGCCGCGATACTCGCGACAGGCTCGCCCCTCAACGCCAGCGCCTTGGCCTTCTGCTTCGTGCTGGAACTGCTCACGACATAGCGGTCGTCCGTCACGTTGGACGTGCCCCACCCGATCCACTGCGTCCGGTCGTGCAGGTCGGTCCATTCGCGGACCTTACCGTAGCGGACCTCGACGACCATGTTGAGGGTGCAGTCCGTGGGCAGTTTGGCTTCAAGCTCGGGCCAGACGGGCCAGTCGTAGTCGCCGTCGTAACGCCCGGCGTTCTGGTGGGCTGTGTCTTTGTCGAGGAAGACCTGCGTGATGCGGAGCTGGGTCTCCAAGACGGTGAGCTGGTTGGTGCTGCCAGCCTCCCTGCCGAAGCCGTCGTCGCCCGGCTTGTTGGAGTGGTGGACGAGGATCACGGCGTAGCCTGCGTTGCGCAGGGTGATCGCCAGCTTGTTGACGTTTCCCCATTCACTGGCGTCGTTCTCGCTCATGCCCGGCCATGCGGAGCGGATCGTGTCGATCACGACAACATCGGGCTTATACCACTTCACCCAGCCCTCAAGCGTCTGGAGGCCATCGCTGGAGCGCAGGCTCATTTCCTCGCCCTCTTGCAGAAACGGAGTCCAGACGGCGAACCTGTCGTCCGTCTTGCCGAACATGTTGGTGAGTCCCTCAAGGCGCACACCGATGGTGCCCGGCCCGTTCTCGTAGTCGAGGTAGAGCACCCGAGCCGCGCCGGACGGGAGTTCCCACGGCCCAAAGTTCGGACGGCCAGAGGCGAGCGCGAAGAGCGCGTTCTGGAGCAGCATGGACTTGCCGTGCCCGGAGTAGGCATAGACCTGCACAATCGTCCCTTTCCGCAGCCATGGCTCGATGAGATAGCTGCGGGCATCCGCCTCCTTGATGAGCGCTGCTGCGTCGTGGGCGTAGATCAGCTTGCGCTCATGGGAGACATGGCGCTCGACTACCTCGGCCATGGGGCGGAAGACGTAGTTGCCTTCGGCGTCGAAGCGCTCGGGATGATTGCGCCGCTCCATCTGCTCGACGCTGGCGCAGGTTGCCTCGAACTCCCGGTCGCCCAAGTTCTCGACGAAGAACTCCTTCATGAACTCGAAGCCGCGAAGGCGAAGCTGCGCACCCCAATCGCCTTGGAGGAGGCGCTCGGACAGGTGGCGCATCAGGCGCTCGTTGCGCGCGTTGCCTTGGCCACTCGGGATTTTGAGGGAGGACGGGAAGTTCTCGCGGACGAACTGCGCGGTGCGCTCCCACTCGCTGATCTTGCTATCGCTCGAAGGGACGCTCGACAGGTCGAGCCGGGAGAAATCGAACTGGCCGTCGATGGGTTCGGCGGCGGGAGGAACCCAATCGTTCCACGTCGGCAGGTCGTCTTGGATGTCGATGCCGGGCTGGACCTCCCACATGTAGCTCTTCGAGGGAGGCAGCAGCGCATAGGAACCGTCGCCCCGGAAGTCGAGGCCGGGAACCTTGGGCCAGTCGGGGGCGTGCTGGCGCACATTCACGCCAGCCCTCGGGCCACGGCGCACCCCGTCCATCGGGTGCGCGAAGTAGAAGTGACGGCCATGCTTGGTCTTCACGGAGATAGGCGTGGAGGCCAGTCCGTTCGCCTTGGCGTAGGCTTCGGCGTCGGCGTTGTCCGTATCGACAATGACGATACCGGAGACCGCCCCTGTGACCACCGCCAGCATGGCACCGGGGCACTGGCTGAACCACTCGTCCACCTCTTCGGGGCGAGCAAGGCGCTCCTGATACTCGGCCCACTTGATGATCGGACGTTTGGTATCGGGGCTGATCGGGATGATCGACCACCCCCGTTCAAGATACTCAAGCGCTGCGTCGTGCGCTCCGGCCTCCAAGGTGTCCGTCATCGTCATTGTCTCCAGTGGTGGTGAAGTAGGGGTCGAGATTCAGGGTGGGGAAGGCGTCCTTGATCCGTTCCATCACGGGGGACGACAGATAGCTGCGGTTGATCCAGCGGTAGGGCGTGGTTCGAGACACCCCGATAACGCGCGCAAGGTATGCCGGACCACCGAGGTCCGCCACCAGTTTTGCCACGTCAAAGCGATGAGAGGGCAGCATTTTCTTTTCTTCCTGAAAAATGTTGAGCAGGCATATTGACCTGCCTGTCTCACCTACGATACACCTTTGGGTGTCATCAAGACCCCCACCACAAAATCTTTCACAGGAACGTCAGATGAGCGATACGAAAGATGATTGGGACAGCTTCGGAGCGTCCCTCGAAACTCCCGCCACCGTCCAATCCGCCTTGCCGCTTCTCGGCGGAAGCGCTCCTCCCCCGGTCGCGATGTCTGCGGCCCTCAAGAGCATGGTCGCAGCCCTCCTTGGTGTGGAAGACGAGATCGCAGCCCTCAAGGAGGCGCGGGAAGACCTGTGCGAACGTATCGCATCGGAAGCCCGGATGCCTACCGATGCGGTCGGCGAGGAAATCCGCATCCCCTATGATGGCGACAGCGATCTGGTCGTGGCCAAGGGCGAGAGGTGGAGCTGGGATCAGGACGCCCTCAAGGAAATGCTCTCGCTCGCCGAAGACCCGGCGGAAATCATCGACACCAGCGCGACCATCAAGCGCAAGACCTACGAGGCTTTGTCCGAGAGCCAGCAGGACCACTACCGGCACGCCCTCACGCGCAAGTCCGGTGCCCTCAAGATCAGCATCGAGAAAAGGAAGTAAGATGTTCAAGACGCTGAACACCTCCAGCGCCGAGGCCCATGCTCACAAGACCCTGCTCTACGCTCACCACGGTTTCGGGAAGACCTACCAGTTCCGTTACTACCGCGAGCTTTACGGGCGCGGCCTGATTATCTCGGGTGAGAGCGGGCTGTCGTCGGTGTCCGACTGCGACATCGACTTCCTGCCTTTTACGTCTTGGGATGGTCCGCACAACCCGGATGACGGCGTCTATTCGTTCATGGGCATCATTCGTATGCTCAAGGACGTGGACCTCAAGGCTGCCGGGTTCAACTGGATCGGCATCGACAGCGTCACCGAAATGTCCGAGCGCTGCCTCCAGCATTTCCAGAAGCTCCACGAAGACCTCGCCGCCTCGTCGGGAAAGAAGATGGACGGCTTCGCCGTGTGGGGCGACTACGAACGGGCCATGATCGGCGCGCTCAAGTGGGTGCGCGACCTTCCGGTCCATGTCCTCGTCACCGCTCTGGCGATGGAGGAAGACGACGACAACGGCCAGACCCACTATTGGCCGATGGTCAAGATGAAGAAGGTGGCGAAGCACATTCCCGCCCTCTTCGATCATGTCTTCTGCGGCATCCGCAAGACTGTTGAACTTGAGCAGCCGGGGGGCGGACTGGATGCTCGCGTTGCGCGCTTCATCATCACCGAGGAAGTGAAGGGCTGGCACGGCAAGACGCGCGATCCGCGTCGCCGCCTCAAGCCCATCGAGCGCGGCGCGAGCATCCTTAACCTGCACCAGCGCATCGCCATGAGCGATGCTGACTTCGCGGCCTACTCGGACACCATGAAGGGTGCGCCGAAGGAAGAAGAGAAGTCTCCCGAAGCGCCGAAAGAACCCTCCGGCGAACCCTTTTAATCCCACCTGAACTAGGAGAATATCAATGAGTTGGAATGGATTTGGCGGCCTGAACCTGTCGGGCGTCGAAGCGGAGAACGGGCGCTCTACCCTCAAGCCCGGCAGCTACACCTGCAAGATCGTCGAGGCCGAGGTCAAGGCGACCAAGGACAAGACGGGCCATGGCCTCGTGGTGGTGCTCGAAGCCGAAAGCGGCGAAGGCAAGGTGGACGACTTCATCAACCTGCACAACCGCAACGCCGACGCCGAACGCATCGGCAAGAGCCGCCTCAAGAGCCTGCTGGTCAACAGCGGCCACCCGAACCCGGATCATCCGGGCGACGTGAAGAGCCTGATCGGACGCCGGGTTGGCGTTCATGTCGAGCAAGGCCCCGATTGGACCGACAAGAACGGACAGACCCGTCCGGGCGGCGGGCAGCCGCGCCGCTCCGGTGCCTACTACAAGGTCGAGGCGCAGACCGGCTACGCCTCCAACCCCTCTGCTGGCTCGACGAGCGGCGGCTACAACGACGATCTGAACGACGACATTCCGTTCTAAGCGATAGCCCATCGGGTCGCACCGATGGCTAGTCCCGGTCGGGGGCGCGTCTCCTCCACAGACCTCGACCGGGACACCCTTTTCTCCCTCAAGGAACCCGTCTTGTCCGAAGCCGCTGACATCGTTGCCGCTATCAACGACGGGTATGGTCCCCGAGACCAGAAGCCTCGTCGCTACATCGGCGCGTCTGGCATCGGCAACAAGTGCGAGGCCGCGCTGGCCTTCGCGCTTCGCGGCTTCCCCGACGACAGCCCGGACCCCCAACTCCAGCGCATCTTCAACCTCGGCAACGTCGTGGAAGACATCGTGGTCCGCGACCTCACGAAGCGGGCCAAGCTCGACGTGATGGAGAACGACCCGCTCACCGGCAAGCAATGGCACTACGACTACATGAACGGCCATATCCGGTGCAATCTCGACGGCCTGATCGAGCTTCCCTCGGGCCGTCTGCGCAACCTCGAAATCAAGTCGATGAACGATGCGTCTTGGACGAAGTTCATGGACCGGGGTGTCAGGTTCAGTCACCCCCACTACTTCGACCAGATGCAGATGCAGATGGCCATGAGCCGCACGGCGGACACGCTGTTCATCGCATACAACAAGAACAACTCGAAGTATCACGCTGAAATCGTTGAGTTCGACGAGATTGAGTGGGCCTTCCTCAAGACGCGGATCGAGAGCGCGCTCCTGAACACGGCCCGGCGCATCGCCGGAGACGAAAGCGACTGGCGCTGCCGGGGCTGTTTCAAACGCACGTCGTGCTGGGGAAGTCCTGTCCTCGAACGCGAGTGCTACCACTGCCAGCACGCCTCTGCGGAGCCGGACGGTGGCTGGCACTGCCACCTTCACAACATGCCTGCGACTGCGACCTGCGGCTCGTTCGAGCGCTATCGCCCGCTGGCCAAGGAGTAACCATCAGTGCTCGCCGACCTCCTCAAGAAATACCGGGCTGAATACGAAATCGTCGCCGAGACGCGCGACGAACTGTTCTCGATCAACCGTCGCATCGCCGACCTCTACGGCGACGAGGGGGGCAACCACGACGCTATCCGCCGGGCCAAGGACAAGGCGCACCATGTGACCAATAGCCTGTGCGCAGCCGAGAAGCGGCTGCGCCTGCTCCTGATCGACATCGAAGCCGCTCGGATCGAAGAGGGCTACGACTTCGCGCTGGCTCTTCCGCAATGAAGGCCGACCGCAAGAACGCAGGGAAGGCCCGGCTCGACCTTATCGCGCTCCCGTCGCTGGAGGGGGCTGCGCGCGTCTTGGAATTTGGTTCGGGCAAATACTCGGACTGGAATTGGGCGAAGGGGGCTGACTGGTCCGTCCCCATCGCCAGCCTGCTCCGGCACCTGTCGGCCATGCAGATGGGTGAACTTACCGATCCCGAGAGCGGCGAGCTTCATGCCGATCACATTCTCTGCAACGCCATCTATCTGGCTCATTATGCTCGGTTTTTCCCCGAGTTGAATGACCTCCCCAACCTTCAATCTCACCTCACCACCACAGGAGAAAGTCATGGGAAAGAGAGGACGCCACCCGGTCGCCGCTAGCCACATCTTCAATGCGCCAAACCACGGGCGGCGCATCAGGAAGGACATGGTCGGCGGGCAATTCCGCAACATGAGCGAAATCCGCTGCTCAAGGTGCAGCGCGGTCGGAAGCATCATGATGAAGATGGTCCTGCCGGAACAGGTGATTGCCAAGAAGTTCGCCCAGAAGGGGTGGCTTCTCGACCCGGACATTTGCCCTGATTGCCAGATCACGACCACCACCACCACGGAGAACGATATGACCACGAATACCAAGGAGGCGGTTCCCTCGACCGCCGCTATCAGGGCGCAGGCGCGGATGATGCGCCTGATTAGCGAGCACTTCGACGAAGACGCGGGGGAGTATCTCAACGGCTACTCCGACCAGAAGATTTCCGACGAGGTCGGGATCGCGCTGGCGTCGGTGCAGAACTTCCGGCGCGAAGGCTTCGGCGAACTCAAGACGCCGGATGAACTGTCGTCCCTGCGGGACGACGTGGTCCTCTTCGAGATGCAAGTAGAGGAGATGCGCAAGTCCCTCGACAACACGATCAACGAGGGCCTCGCCAAACTCGCCAAGGAACACAAGGCGCTCGCCGCCAAGGTCGAAGAACTCGCTCGGAAGGTCACACGATGATTACGCCCCCGATCACCATCCTGCCCGGTGGCCTCAAGGAAGCCAAGGCGGCAGGCTACAACGCTCGCTGGAACGTTCTCGGGATCAAGATGTTCCGAGGCGTCCGGCACCCTGCGGCGACCCTCATGCAGGAGGTCAGGGAGTGGCGGATCGTAGCCTCCGTCGTGGCGTTCTTCTGGGCCGCCGCCATCGCCTTGTCGATCTTCGTGACTCCCGCCGCCGTCGTGCTCGCCATGGCCCCCATCGGTGCCTTCCTGTTCCCGCCTGCCATGCGGGCGCTGGAGGCGCGGGGCCACGCTGTCGAGGTCTTGGTCGCCGCCGAATACTATGGCTACGATATGCCCCTGCTTCTCGAAAAAGAGGCGCGGGTCATGTCGGGCTATAAGTGCTTCAAGGGCTGGAGCAGGAATGAATGTTTCGCCCTTCTCGTCAAGGCTGGACCCGGCGCGGAGCGCTGGGTTTCCCGCAACCGGAAGCTGGTCCAGAAGTGGGCGCTCGCTCTGCCGGAGTCCTTCATGTGATGGAGGCTGGCCCCTACTGGCTTCGCATCGGCGAGGCATCGCGATACCTGCGGATCGCGGAGTCCACCTTCCGCAAGTATATGCAGAGTGGCATCATCCCGCCCGCCGGGAAGGTGATCGGGAAGGTCAGGCTGTGGTCCCGACCGGAACTTGACCTCTGCGCGGCGAACCCCCACAGACACGCTGGCAAGCCTGTGGAGGACGTGCTTAGTGCCTACGAGCGTGAAGCTCAAGAACGTCGTGAGGATCGACAGCCGGGGTAACGCCTACTGGTATTACCGGAAGCGCGGACGACCGCTCGTTCGCCTTCCGGGGGTGCCCGGAGACCCTGCCTTCATGGCCAAGTGGGCGGAACTACAGGAGGAGGTCGAGCGCAAGGCTCCCGCCTCCGGCACCATGGCCCACCTCATCGCTACATACAAAGCCTCTCCAGCCTATCTCGACTTAAAGCCGCTAACGCGGAAGGAGTATGACCGCGTCTTGGATCACATCGTGGAGAAGTTCGGCGCGGTGTCTGTGACGGACATCACGCACGGATTCGTTGCTCGGGTCAGGGATGCGAACATCGACCGGCGCAGGTTCGCCAACTACATTGTTCAGATAATGAACAGACTCATGAATTTTGCCGTCGAGCGAGGGGTCATAGGGCACAACCCCATTGGCCGCATTGCGCTCCTCAAGTTGGGTGATGGCCACCAACCTTGGGATCAAATATCCATCAAAAAAGCCAAGACGGGAAAGTTGAGCTACCCCTATAATGTGTCATTTTTGATCGCAATCATGACCGGACAGCGCCGCGCGAACGTCTTGGGTCTGCGGTGGTCGGACTACGATGGCGAGTCACTCACGTTCCCGCCCCAGAAGCGAGGCCGTCCGGTTGTTATCCCGCTTTTTGGAGAGTTGAAGGAACTGCTGGATAAATTGTGCCCGGAGGATCGGGAGGGCTTCATCCTTGGCCGGGAGTTCTCGGGCCGCACCTTCTCGCGTGGCTTCCGGGCAGCCTGCGACAAGGTCGGCATCCCAAAGCACTTGACGTTCCATGGGCTGCGCTACACAGCCGCCGCGCTCTACGCGGACGCGGGCGCATCAGACGAGGAAATCATGTCGATCACCGGGCATCGCTCGCTGGAAATGGTGTCCCGCTACGCCTCGAAGAGCCGGGGGAAAGTCCGTGCGACCAACGCCGTCTCGAAACTGAAAGTGCAAAACATTTTTGGAGAGTTGCAAAACAACGAGGATGACCAAGACGTAAGTGACTGATTTTCAAGGCGCGCCCGTAGCTCAGCAGGATAGAGCACCAGATTCCTAATCTGGGGGCCACAGGTTCGAATCCTGTCGGGCGCACCATATCCACTAAATTAGTCCCCACTTTCAATCACTTGCTGGTGGTTAGCCCAATCGGGATTTGAGCCGTTAGCCAAATACCCGGCAGCGATCTCTGCCATGCGCTCCTGATCGGCCTCCCTGGTATAGCGGCTGACTTCGCTGTCGCAGCTGTGCCCCGTGATTGATTTGATGAGCTGGTTTGAGAGGCCGAGTTCAGCCCTGCGCCACTTTAGCCGTGCGGTGAGGCAGAATTCCCCATAATTCCGCGCCTGGCGCTTGAGCATTGCGGCGAATTCGGCTTCAACTTTCGGTTGAAACCACATCGCCGGCATCGGCAGGGGACCCAAATGCTCATCAACCTCGCCGGCATCGCCGCGATTCTGGCCGTGGCCTTTGCCATTTCGACCGGCCGCAAACGGATCAAGTTGAGGGTGGTCGCGGCAGCCTTTGCGCTGCAGGCGCTGATGGCGCTGTTCATCCTCGCCACACCCTGGGGCGTGGCCACCATGCAGGCGCTGACCTATGGCGTCTCCCAGTTGCTCGGCTATTCCGCTGAGGGAACCCGCTTCATCTTCGGCAATATCGCCAGTCCCGAAATAGGCGGCGGCGCCTTTGCGCTGCAGGCGCTTACCGTGATCATCTTTTTCGCTTCGCTGGTGGCGGTGCTCGATTATCTCGGCATCATCGGCCTGATCGTGCGCTGGATCGGCGGGGCGATCCGGGTGATTACCGGGATCAGCCGGGTCGAATCCCTGACCGCAGCAGCCAATATCTTCATCGGCCAGGGCGAGGCGCCGCTGGTGGTGAAGCACTATCTCGCCAATATGAGCCGCTCGCAGCTGTTCACTGTTATGACTGTGGGCATGACCAGCGTCGCCGGCTCGGTCATGGCCGCTTATATTGCCATGCTCGGTTCCGAGATCGCGCCCTATCTGCTCGCCGCGGCACTGATGTCGGCGCCGGCTGGCGTGCTGATGTCCAAGATGATCATGCCCGACGAGGAGGAGGAGATCGTCGAGCCCAAGCGCCTCCAATTCGACGAGGGCGGCGACGAAGCCCCGGCCAACGTCATCATGGCCGCGGCCGATGGCGCGGCGACGGGGCTCAAGCTTGCCGCTGGCGTCGGTGCGATGTTGCTGGCGTTCGTCTCGCTTGTGGCCATGGCCAACGGTCTCCTCGGCGGGGGCGGCGCCCTGTTCGGACTGCCCGAACTGAGCTTCCAGCAATTGCTCGGCTATGTCTTCTCACCGATCATGTACCTGCTCGGAATTCCCTGGAACGAGGCGATCCAGGCGGGCGGGTTGTTTGGCGAAAAGGTCGTGCTCAATGAATTTGTCGCCTTCCTCGACCTTCAGGCGCAGCAGGACGATTTGAGTCCGCGTACAGTCCAGGTCCTCAGCTTCGCCTTGTGCGGCTTCGCCAATTTCAGCTCGATCGCGATCCAGATGGCGGCTTTCGGCAGCCTCGCGCCCAACCAGCGCGCCAATGTAGCCCGGCTGGGCGTGCGGGCGCTGGCGGCCGCTTCGCTCGCCAATCTGATGAGTGCGGCGCTGGCAGGCCTGTTCATAACCGTCTGAGCTTGGCTCAGACGGTTATGACAACCTTTCCGACCTGCTGGTTGCTTTCGAGATAGGCGTTCGCTTCGGCAATCTGGGCTAGGGGGAAGGTCGTGTCGATCACCGGCTTGAGCGCACCGCATGCGAGACCGGCGAGGATCACCTCCTGCGCATGCCGGTATCGTTCAGGATGGTTCCAGATCTCGCTTGCGACCCAGCCGCGCAGGCTCGCCCCCTTCATCGCGCAGGGCCAGTGGGGGTAGGGGGTCGGCTGTTCGGATAGTCCGCCGTAGATGAACAGGATCCCGCGTTCGGCCAGGGCCTGGGCAAGCGTATCGACATAGGGTCCGCCGACCGGGTCGAAGGCCGTGCGTGCACCTCTGCCGCTGGTGATCGCCATGGTTCGTTCGACCAGGTCTTCTTCCTCGGTCGCGATGACATGGGCGGCGCCCTGAGTCTTGAGCAGGGCCGATTTGGCGCTGGTGCGGGTGCAGGCGATCGAGATCGAACCGGCCCAGTTGGCCAGTTGGATTGCCGCGAGACCGACGCTGGAGGAAGCCGCGCGGATGAGCACGCCGTCGGACGGGCCGATGTTCGCGACCTCGTAAAGCGCGAAAGCGGTCATATAGGGCATCCACACGGCCGCGGCCTCGCCTGCGGAGAGTCCCGGAGGTGCGGGAAGCAGGGCGTGTGCGGGCACGATCGCCTGTTCGCCCCATACGCCGTAGGTGCCGAGCTGGAATTTCGGCACGACCGAGACGAAATCGCCTTCCTTGAATCCTTCGACTTCGGCGCCGAGCGCTTCGATCGTCCCGCTTGCCTCATAGCCCATCAGGCAGGGCAGGGTCTGCGGTACCGGATAGCGGCCGGCGCGGTACATGGCTTCCGAGCGGTTGAGTCCGATCGCTGCGACCCGGATCCGTACTTCGCCCGGTCCTGGTTCGCCGACATCGATGTCCTCGAACCGGAGTACTTCGGGGCCGCCGGTTTCGGTCAGCCGGATAACTTTCGCCATGCCTGTCTCCCATTCTGTTTGGCCGGTAACTGGTCGAGGGCGGCGCGCCTGTCCAGCCTTGTTTGCGCAAAAGAAAAGGCCCTCCCCTTGCGGGGAGGGCCCAGTCTGTTCGGCTTGCGCCTGGATTAGAACTTGGTCGTCACGCCGAAGTAGTAACGGCGGCCAAGCGCATCGTAGTTGGTGGTGTTCAGACCGCCACCCGAAACGGCCGGGTAGACCGGGTTCGGGTTGGAGTTACCGAAAGGCGGAGCCTCATCCAGCAGGTTGTCCACACCGAAGCGGAAGGTGACGTTGTCATAGGCCTGCACGCTGCCGTTCAGGCTCAGCACGTCATACGCCGGGAGACCGGTGTTGGTCGTGCCGGAGTCGATCGACGGGAGGTGCTGCCACTGGAGGCCGATACGATAGTTTTCGTAGCTGTAGCCGATGTTGGTCAGCAGCTTCCATTCGTAGTTGCCGTTGGCGCTCAGACCGGCCGGCGGAGCAAGCAGCGTACCGGCGTAATCGAACAACGGCGTCTGCGATTCTTCCGGAACGCCCGAGTAGAACGGCGAAGCCTTCATGGTGATCAGGTAGTTGAACACACTGTTCAGGCTGAACCGGCCCGGCCCGAGGTCGAAGTTCCAGTCGAGCTGGGCGTCGACACCTTCGGTCTTGAAGTAGCCGGTGTTGGTGTAGGCCAGGCGAACCGCACCGATGCCGCCACCCGTACCGCGCTGGAAGTTTTCGCAGAAGAAGGTGTTGGGATCGTAGTTCGGGTTGAAGGCGCTATCCAGGCAGAGCTGCTGGAGCGTCTGGCCCGACTGCAGGCCGATCGCGTCGTCCACTTCGATGCTGTAATAGTCGACCGAGAGACGCAGGCCGCTGAGGACCGGCGAATCGAAGGGCGAGTTGATCACGGCACCGACAGTGAGGGTCTTGGCCTTTTCCGGCGTCAGGTCGGGGTTGCCGACGAAATACGGGAAGGCGAAGCCCGGAGCGGTGGAAGTGCTCTGCGAAGCGGTCGACGGGGCGATGCCCAGTCCAGCATTGCCGTAGTACTGGTCCGAGTTCGCCGGCTGGCCGGGGATCGAGGACTTGTCCATCAGCTGACGGCACAGGGCCTCGACGTTCGGATCATTACCTGCCGAATAGGAGAACGGATTGCCGAGCGAGCAGGCGTCGCCGCCGGTCAGCAGGCCGAAGTTCTGGGTGAACGAGAAGAGTTCGCCCACGTTCGGCGCGCGTTCCGCGCGGTTGTAGCTGGCACGGAAGCGCAGCCAGTTGGTGACTTCCCAGTTGACTTCGGCCTTCCAGGTGGTGCTGCCGCCCGTGATGTTCGAATCCGCGTAACGGATACCGCCCACCACTTCGAGCATTTCGATGCCCGGAGTGTTGTGGATCAGCGGGATGGCGACTTCGCCGTAGACTTCCTTGCTGTTCAGCGAAGCGTCGATGCTGCGGGCCGGATAGATGCCCAGAGCCTGATCGAGGAACGAGGAGGTAACTTCCTTGAGCGTGTCTTCGAGGAAGCTGTAATCGTTCTCACGATAGGTCGCGCCGATTGCCACGCCGAGGTTGCCCGCCGGCAGTTCGAACAGCGTACCCGCCGCGTTGGCTTCCCAGATGGTCTGTTCCATCACGGCGGATTCCTTCAGGTCGGCGCGGATAGCGTCGACACAATCCTGCGACGGAGTCTGGCCATTGAAGGGATTGAGCCCGGTCGTGCAGGTCGCACGGTTGGCGCCGAAGCCGCCGCCCGTGGCGTTGCCCTGCTGGACGAAACCGGCGCCGAAGTTCGGAGCCGACATCACCGCACGGAGGCGTTCGAGCGACGCGACACCGGTGGTCAGGAAGTTCGAGATCGATTCACCGCGCGAACCCGTGACATCCCAGACCCAGTCGGTGCCCGGAATGCTGCCTTCGAAGCCGGCGACGAGGTTGTAGGTCGTGACGTCGGTGATGACTTCACGATTGCCCAGGCCGGGAACGTAACCGGTCACCGACCATGCGGCATCCGGATCGGTACGCGCATTGAGCAGGGTGACGAGGTTCGACGGCAGCCAGGTGTCGTCGTTTGCGTAGCGCGGAATGACCACGTTCCAGCCGCCGACGATCGGGCCGGGCTGCTGCACGGTTTCCGTGTGCGACTTGTTGAAATAGCCCTGCGCGACGACCGACAGCCAGTCGGTAATCTCGTAATTGCCCCGCCCGTAGAAGTTGAAGCGGTTCAGCGGCAGGTTGATGTAGTCTTCCTGGAAGTTCTGGCTGATCCCGCCGTTCGCGTTCTGCTTGGTCAGGACGCCGTCGATCAGTTCGGTCGGGAAGTTCGAAATCCCGGCGAGCGGATCGGCCGAGGCCGCGTTGACGCCCAGCGTGAACGGCGTGTTGCCGAGGAAGTACAGCGAGCCGAACTGCGAGACGTCGCCGGTCGCGTTGGGGAACAGGCTGTTCAGAACGGCCTGGTAGTTCGGATTCTGGCCGGTCTGGGTAATGCCCGAATAGATCGGGAAGAAGTAGTTCCCGTCGACATTGGGGTTGGCCCAGAGTTCACGGTACCAGGGGCGATTGCCACGGAACGAGGGTGCACGATCGGACGTCGCCATCGCGATGCTGATGTTGCCGCGACCATCGGCGAAATCGGTGCCCATGATGCCGCTGATCGAATATTCCTCGCCGTCGCCGCGCTCGGTGATGCCGTATTGCGCGTCGATCTGGATGCCTTCGAAATTCTTCTTCAGGATGAAGTTGACGACGCCGCCGACGGCGTCCGCGCCGTAGGTGGACGAAGCACCGCCCGAGATGATTTCGACGCGTTCAATCGCAGCCGAAGGAATGGTGTTGATGTCGACCGCGCCGCTCGAGTTCGCCGGCGTGCCGCGGCGGCCGTCGATCAGGACGAGGTTGCGGTTGGAGCCGATGCCGCGCAGCGACACGGTGGCCGAACCGGGAGTGTTGGTCGGCGTTGCCTGGATGTCACCGCCAGCAGTCGGAGTCTTTTCCGGCGTGAACTGCGGCAACTTGTTCAGGTTGACTTCGACCGAGGCCGTGCTCGAATTTTCGAGCAGTTCGGAGCCGACCGTGACGATCGGGCTGTTCGATTCATAGTCCTGACGCTGAATGCGCGAACCGGTGACGATGATCGGTTCGTCGCTTCCCTCGTCGTCCTGCGCATAGGCAGGGGCGGCGTAGGTCAAGGCTACCGCGCTGGCGCTGCCAGCAAGCAGCAATGCCCGGAAACCACCGCCGACGGTGTTTTGGGTCTTCCTCACAATTACTCCCTCCTCAGAAATGCCGTTCCGGCGGAGCAGCCGAAACGGAGTCGTGTTAGGCACGGCCGCCCGGCACATGGGCCGGCGGACATGCAAGAACCTTGCGGGCTTGATCGAGGGAGGAAACGGCTGGCGACACGCCAAGGCTTGCCGCCTTCGCGGTGCCTCTGTCCCAAGCTGTTTCAGGCGTGACATCCATGCCTTTTCCCTCCCAGTGAACGGTGGCCTGCGATTATCGAGAGCGCAGTGCCAGATTGGACCGCGACAATAAGTTTCGCGCGAATGTGTGTCTAGTGCGCTGGCTGCGCGGAGAGCATGCAAAATTGCGGAAATCCGGGACCGAGGGCATGATTCTTCCAGCTTTCGGTCCGGATCGGAAACCACGGGCATTCTTCAAAAATGCCGGATTTCCAAGGGTTATGCGCCTTGGACCTAGTCATAATGACGCAGTGCAACGTGAAAGTGTTGCATCCTTGCATCGGTCGAAAAGTTGATAATATCCAGATGAATTGGTCATGGAAGGAGGGCATGGAATCGGTCGGACCGGCGGCTGTAAGCGAAGGAAGGCGAATCCCGCCCATGCGCCGTCGGCGCCCGAATTTTCGTGCTTCGCGACTTCCCTTTCCTGTCGGGTGGGCGAATCGCTGATACAATTGCGATACATTTTCCTAGGCAATTGCGAAGCTTGCAGTTAACTTTGTCCGAAAAATTACAGGGACGTTGTTCGTTGCTGTGGACGGATGGCGAGAGAGGACTGGAGCGTCGATGGGCAGCACGGCCAAGAATGACGGGCATGAGCTAAACGAAGCCGGTCGCGGTGGCGGAATTCCGGCGGACTACCGCGCCGAGCGCGAACTCCGCGAAGCGCTGCGCGAACTGGCCTTGCGGCGCTGGCGCGAAGCGGTCGCATCCTTTGCCAAGGGCAGCGCTCCGCCGCGCAGTGATCTGGCGGCAATTCGGCGATCGCTGCCGGTCCTCAATCGCGTGGCGGACGAGTCGCTCCAGGTGGTCGAGCGTTTTGCTCTCGGTGCGGCAGCGGAGGCTACGGCAGACAACGGGGCCGCGCTTGGGACGGTTGCCGACATGCCCGGCGAAGCTTTCGATCTGCAACTGGGGCTTATTCTCGACAGCGTTGCAACGCGTGCTCCGAGCGAGCATCCGCGACCGGCCAACGCTCCGTCGCCGCGGCCGCAGAGCTTCCAGGGTGAGCTCTGGCAAGTGCTGCACAAGGTGCGCGAGAGCGCTGAGCTGTCCTATGCGCGCGAGATCGACCTGGTCGAACTCGACCGCCGGATACTCTTTCTCCTGCGTCGGCTGGGTCCCCTGGTGCCGGCGAACCTTTCGACCTCGATCGGTGTCGACAAGGCGCAGGTCAGCCGTTCGGTCAAGCGGTTGCTCGAGCTGAAAATGATCGAGCGAAAACAGATCCGCAGTCCAGTGACTCTGACACGGCGCGGTGAGACGCTGGCGGACCGGCTGCTCCGGCTGGCCGAATTGCGCAATCGCGAATTGTGCTTCGACATTACCGACGGTGAATTGCAGGACTTCTTCGGCACGATCGAAGTGCTGCTCGACCGTGCCATGCAGTTGTACGACCAGGAACGCGAACACGACGACAGCAAGCCTGAATTCACGCCGTCGATCTATGTCGAGGAGCGCAAGAAGGGCGAGCAGCTGGTGATCGATCGCTCGCGGATTGTCTCGCCGTTGATGACGCTGAGCGCCTATTTTTCGCGCAGCGGCGCCCTGACCTTCAAGCGCCTGACCCACCTCTCCAATTTCGAGGCCTGGGTCCTCAACGAGATCTCGCTCGACCCGCCTACCGACTGGACCACGCTGGTCAAGGCGCTCCAGCGCGATCACAGTCAGGCAGGGCGGACGGTGAATATCCTGATCGAGAAGGGCCTCGTCGTACGCGACGGCAAGCCCGGCCGCCGCCACGGCCGATTCTCGCCGACCGACGAGGGACGGCGGCTGTTCGATATCATCAACGACGCCGCGCTCAAGCGCAGTTCCTACCTCATGGCACCGCTCGAGCCGGCGCGGCTTTCTGGCTTCCTCGCGACCTTCGACAAGGTACGCCGCAATTCCGAAGCGCAATTGCTGCGGGAGAGGGCGCTCGAGGAGTTCGACAACCGCTAGTTGAGGCGCAGCTTCGCCACTATTTGACCCGCCGCACCCGGACCGGAACCTGCTCGTCATAGAAGAGCAGGAAGCTGTCCATCGAAGCGCGCTTTACTTCAACCGTATCGCCATTCCGGGGCGGGCGGTAACTGGAGCTCACGCTCTCCGAAAAGAGCCACTCGGCTCCGTTCTCCAGCGTGATGCGATAGACGCCGGGCTGGCGCTCTCGTGCTGTGACCACGCGGGCGCTGACGGAATCCAGTTCGCCTTCGGGCGTCACGAATCGCTCGGGTGACTTGATACTTTCGGCGCCGAATCCGGCCGCACCGCCGACCGCCGCGGCCCCTGCCACGGCCGAGACCGGCGCGCTGCCGCTGTCGCTGCGGCGACCGAAATCGTCGGCGCTGGACGGATTGCTCGGCGCGTTGGCGCGGATGTTGTTGTCATAACAGGCCAGACGCGCTCCGGAATCGGCGATCTTCGCGCATTCGCGCAGGATGTTGAGCACGATGTCGTTGCTGACCTGAGCCTGGGCCGGCACGGTGACAAGAGCCAGGGCGGCGGCCCCGGAAAGTAAGATGGTCGCGCGCAGCGCAGGCATTGAAAGCTCTCCTCGAATTCGCGCGGCAACTTGGCGGCAAGCCCCCTCGGGCGCAAGGGGCTAGCTTGCCGCATGGTGCGGAAAACTTCGCTCCGCTTTCGGGCCTTGGCGCGTTAGTCAGTGCGTTCCAATGTGCCGCGCCGTATCTGGTCTTCTTCCATCGAGCGGAACAGCGCGGCGATATTGCCTTCGCCGAAACCTTCGTCGCCCTTGCGCTGGATGAACTCGAAAAAGACAGGGCCGACGAGCAATTGCGAGAAGATCTGCATCAGCAGGCGTGGGCGTCGCCCTTCGGTGCTCCCGTCGACCAAAATGCCGCGTTCGCGCAGTTTGGCGAGCGGTTCGCCATGGCCGGGCAGGCGTTCTTCCAGCAGGTCGTAATAGGCATCGGGCGGGCAAGGGGCAAAAGGCGCGCCCTTCTGTTTGAGGCTATCAAGCGATGCGTACAAGTCATTGCTGGCAAAGGCGATGTGCTGAATTCCCTCACCGTTGTAGGCACGCAGATATTCGGCGATCTGGCCCTTTCCGCCGTCGCCGCCTTCCTCGTTGAGCGGGATTCGGATCTTGCCGTCCGGGGCCATCATGACCTTGGTGTTAAGACCCGAATACTCGCCGGTAACGTCGAATTGTCGAAACTCCCGGAAGCCGAAGATGCGGTGGTAGAACTCCTCCCAATGGGCGGTCCGCCCGGCGTAGACGTTGTGCGTCAGGTGGTCGATTTCGGTGAAGCCGGCGCCGAAGGGATGCCGTTCCGCGCCTGGCTCATAGACAAAATCGATATCGTAGATGCTGGGTGCGTCGCCATAACGATCGATCAGGTAGATCAGCGAATTGCCGATCCCGCGGATGGCCGGCAGCCGCAGTTCCATGGGCCCGGTTGCCAGGTCGACCGGTTCGGCCCCGCGTGCGAGCGCGCGTTCATAGGCTTCACGGGCGTTCAGGACCCGGAAGCCCATGCCGCAGCATGAGGGGCCATGTTCGGCTGCAAAATATGCTGCGGGCGAGCGGGGCTCGTAATTGGCGATGAGGTTGATCTGCCCCTGGCGCCAGAGCTGTACTTGCTTGCTTCGGTGACGTGCGATCAGCGCGAAGCCCATTCGTTCAAAAGCAGCTTCGAGAATGCCGGCTTCCGGGGCTGAAAATTCGAGAAACTCGAAGCCGTCGAGGCCGAGAGGGTTGTCGAACAGGTTGGTCATGCGATTTCACCGAATATAGTTACAAACGATACTATATCTGATGACGCTGCTCAAGTCGACTCGCAGCGGAATCGCTTCGTCGATTTTCTGCGGACTCGCTGTGAAATCTCCTTGAATCGGGAGGTTAACTATGATTCCTTATAACTATGACCCGCCGGGAATCCTTGGGCGCTCTAGCGCGCGAACGCCTCGTTCATGGTCTGGCGCTGGCTTATCTTCTGCTGCTTGGCGGTCTAGCGCTGGTAGGGCCTTCCGGCTTGATGGCCTGGAGCGAGACGAGCAGCAAGCTGGAGTTTCAGCAACAGGAGATTGCGACGCTGTCCAAGGAGCGTAACGAATTGCGCAATCGGGTCGCTTTGCTGGCATCGGACAAGGTTGATCCCGATCTGGCAGGCGAGCTCGTGCGCGACGGGCTCAACGTCGTCCATCCCGACGACGTGATTATCGATCTGCGCGAAACAGCTCCGTAGGCAAACTTCACAAATTGCGTGATTCTGGGCGTTGCTAAGCTGCGCGGCCTTATCCTATAGGCGGTGGCGCTGGCGTACATCCCCCGTGCGCCGCGGCTAGCAGCAGAGGGATAATCGCTTTGGCAAAACCTGCCGCCAGGAAAACCACTACCCGTCGGAAAACCGCCGCCCCGGCTCCTGCCGAAGGCGACAATTTCGCGCTTCGCAGCCTCCAGGACGAGCATTCTGGGGACAAGCGTTTCGCTGCCACCGACGACCAGCTCCTCGAATTCTACGAAACCATGCTGCTCATCCGCCGCTTCGAAGAGCGGGCGGGGCAGCTGTACGGTCTCGGCCTCATTGGCGGTTTCTGCCACCTCTATATCGGCCAGGAAGCGGTTGCCGTCGGCATCCAGTCCGCGCTCGAGGCGGGCAAGGACAGCGTGATCACCGGTTATCGCGATCATGGCCACATGCTGGCCTACGGGATCGACCCCAAGATCATCATGGCCGAACTGACCGGGCGCGAAGCGGGCATCAGCCGTGGCAAGGGCGGTTCAATGCACATGTTCAGCACAGAGCATGCCTTCTACGGTGGTCATGGCATCGTTGGCGCGCAGGTTCCGCTTGGTGCCGGATTGGCCTTCGCGCACCAGTATCGTGGAGACGGTGGTGTCTGTGTCGCCTATTTCGGCGATGGCGCGGCCAATCAGGGACAGGTCTACGAAACCTTCAACATGGCTTCGCTGTGGAAGCTCCCCATCGTCTTCGTGATCGAGAACAACCAGTACGCCATGGGCACCTCGGTAAAGCGCAGTTCGGCCGAAACCGAATTCTATCGCCGCGGTACCGCCTTCCGCATTCCAGGCATGGATGTGAACGGCATGGACGTGCTCGAAGTGCGCCAGGCGACCGAAATCGCGCTCAAGCACGTGCGCGAGGGCAATGGTCCGGTTCTGCTCGAGATGAACACCTACCGCTACCGCGGCCATTCCATGTCGGATCCGGCGAAATACCGGACGCGCGAGGAAGTCCAGGATTTCCGTGAAAACAAGGACCCGATCGAGGGCGCAAAAGCCGAATTGCTCAAGCGCGGCATTGACGAGGACAGATTGAAAGAGATCGACAAGGCGATCCGCGCCAAGGTGACCGAAGCCGCCGAATTCGCCGAGAAATCGCCCGAGCCGGAGTCGACCGAACTCTTCACCGACGTGCTGGTGGGAGACTACTGATGGCGATCGAGTTGAAGATGCCGGCCCTTTCTCCGACCATGGAAGAGGGCACTCTGGCCCGCTGGCTGGTCAAGGAAGGCGACGATGTCTCCGCCGGTGATATCCTGGCCGAGATCGAGACCGACAAGGCGACGATGGAATTCGAAGCCGTTGACGAGGGCAAGGTCGGCAAGATCCTGGTTCCCCAAGGGACCGAGAACGTCCAGGTCGGCGCGGTCATTGCGATCCTTGCGGGCGAGGGCGAGGATGCGGCTTCGGTCGATGCTCCGTCTGCAGCACCCGCCAAGGCCGAAACGCCGGTCGCGGCTGCCGCTGTATCCGCAGCGTCGGTCGAGGCCCCCAAGGCCAGGCCGCGTGCGGATGATCCCGAAATCCCGGCCGGTACCAACATGATCAAGCTGCCGGTGCGCGAGGCCTTGCGCGATGCCATGGCCGAGGAAATGCGCCGCGATGAGCGCGTCTTCGTGATGGGCGAGGAAGTGGCCGAATACCAGGGGGCCTACAAGGTCACCCAGGGGCTGCTCGAGGAATTCGGTCCCAAGCGCGTGATCGACACGCCGATCACCGAATACGGCTTTGCCGGCATCGGTGCCGGTGCGGCTATGGGCGGCTTGCGTCCGATCGTCGAATTCATGACCTTCAACTTCGCCATGCAGGCGATCGACCACATCATCAATTCGGCGGCCAAGACCAATTATATGTCCGGCGGCCAGATGCGCTGTCCGATCGTTTTTCGCGGCCCCAATGGCGCGGCGAGCCGCGTCGCGGCGCAGCATAGCCAGAATTACGGGCCTTGGTATGCCAGCGTCCCGGGCCTGATCGTGATCGCTCCCTACGATAGCGCAGACGCGAAGGGGCTGCTCAAAGCGGCTATCCGCTGCGACGACCCGGTGGTCTTCCTTGAGAACGAACTGGTTTATGGCCGCAGTTTCGAACTGGCCCAGCTTGACGACCACGTCCTGCCGATTGGCAAGGCGCGGATCGTGCGCGAGGGTTCGGACGTGACGATCGTCTCCTATTCGATCGGTGTCGGCCTTGCGCTCGAAGCAGCCGACCGGCTGGCTGAGGACGGGATCGACGCCGAAGTCGTCGATTTGCGTACGCTGCGACCGCTCGACAAGGACACCGTCCTTGCCAGCCTCGCCAAGACCAATCGCCTGGTGATTGCCGAAGAGGGTTGGCCGACCTGCTCGATTGCTTCCGAAATCACCGCGATCTGCATGGAAGAAGGCTTTGACCACCTCGATGCGCCGGTCCTGCGCGTGTGCAACGAGGATGTTCCACTGCCCTACGCCGCCAATCTCGAAAAGCAGGCGCTGATCGATGCGCCGCGGATCGTCGAGGCGGTCAAGAAGGTCTGCTACCGCTAGTCACGCGGCGACAGGACAAGAGAGAAACGGCGCTGGCCGGGGGCATCAACTACCCCGGTCAGCGCCGATTGCCGTGGGAGTGGGCTGGGTACCGGATCACACCGCCGGCAGGTAGGCCGTGCGGGATTCTTCCAGATTGATGACGGGAACGATGGCGAAGGGCACAACCGGCTCGAGCCGGTAGCGCATCGTCACCTTCCCGTATTCCGCCCCGTTCTGGGTGCCACGTTCGAGCGAGAGCGCGGTGATCTTGGTGGCGTCGATGCCCTTGAAGCGCCCGCGTGCGATATCGAGCACTTCGGTTTCCGTCGCGGTCGGATAAACTTTGGCATAGCGGAGTGCTTCGCCGAGCGCGTTACGCATGCCACTGGTGGTGTGCATCACAATGGCATATTGGAGGATGCCGACGATCAGCGTGACGAGCACGGGCATGGCGAAGGCGAATTCGACCAGGGCGCCACCTTGTTCGTCGCGGGCGAGCTTGCGGTGCATCACTGGATCCTCACAATGCTGTCGCCCTGCACGGTCACGCTCGACGGCAGGACGGTGGAACCGAACACACCCGAGAGCGCCTGCCAGTCGAACACCATCGCGACATCCTCTTCTATTTCGATGCTGACGAAGCGGGCGGTGATTTCGCCGCTCGGGCAAAGGTCGGTGAAGTTCACCTGCTGCACGCCATTGCATTCGGTGAACAGCTGCGCCGTGACATTGGCCGCTGGAACGCCGGCTGCCGATGCAGCTTCGTTGACCAGATAGGTCGTGTCGTTGCTGGTCGGCAGCCTGGCAAAGGCGAAGTCGGTCGTTCGCTGCGCCGCCTGTTCGAGGTCCAGCCGCGAGATGATTACGCGGGTCAGGTCGATCATGCCGGTGAGCATGAGGCCGAGTACGGGGAGAATAAGCGCCAGTTCCAGCACCGAGGTGCCGCGCGAATCCCGGCGCAGGCGCTTGAGCGTAAAAGCGGAGAAGGCCATGCCGCTTACTCCACCAGCACGATGCGACGGGCGGTGAAGTCGAGATCGTCGTATTCGGATGAACAATCGTTGTCGAGCGAGGCATCGCCGGAGAAAGCAATACGCTTGGCAACCATCAGCAGGCATTCGGAATGCTGCCCGGAGCTGCCGGTAAACTTCAGATCGCCGTTCGGCATATAAACGACGCCCTCGAAATCGAGGTTGGAATCGCCGGCCAGGGTGCTTTCCTTGGTCGAGCCCAGCGGGTCCTGGTAGATCAGGATATTCTTCCAGAACGGGTCTTCGGCCGCGGTCGGCGCCCGCAGGTCGATCTCGGCACCACCGACGAAGTTCAACGTTGCCATATTGCCGGTGCTCGAACCGGTAAGGACGAAAGTGACGCCTTCGCCAACCACATTGGCCTGGCTGGAAATGTAGAACTCGCCCCGGTCGATGATGTAGACGCCGGGCGAGAGAGTCACATCCCCCTTGAGCGACAGCCCGTTGCAATAGCGGCCCGGCGAAAGCGTGACCGTATCGCTTGGCGAGACAGAATAGTTGTTCTGGGTGCAACTGGATGGAGACGAGGGCACCGAAAGGCCGCGCGCTGCGAGCGGGTCATCGGATTTCGGGCCGAAAGGCAATATCGAAGTGCCCGCCGCGTAATTCGTCGGCGAAGCGTTGATATTGCCGAAGGCGCTGATCGGATCGGCATCCAGCAGGCTAGAGCCGGTCAGGTCGACTGCCTTCACACCGGAAGAGTTCGCGATCACTCCGCAACCGAGCTTGACGTCTGCCGTACCCGATACGTCGACCCCGATCCCGTCGGGTGCGAGCGCGATCACGCAATTCTCCCCGACCTTGATGGCCGTCGCCACGGCCCGTGCCCGGATGGTGGGCGGGGAATCGAGAAAGAGGCTTGAAAAGGGCAGGTTCGTCTGGGTGGTGGCAATGACTTCGACCGCCCTGGTATCGCCGGAATAGGCCCCGGTCAGCGGCGGCGCGCCGATCCGCTCGACGGTGAGACTGGTATTGGCGTTGCGATTGATTTCCGACGTCGCGGCAGCCGACCAGCTACCGCCCTGACTCATGGTATTGGCGGCGGCAAGCGCGCCGGAGTCGACCGCCTGCTGCAACTGGCGCTTCCACAGATACCATTGGGCGGTATCGACCGCGAGCCCCGCACCACCGGCGAGGCCGAAGCTCGCTGCCCCTGCGATCACTAGGATATTGCCGCTTGCGTCGCCGCGCAGTTTGTCCAGAAGGCGGCGCAGCGATGCGCCGGCGGTCGCCACACGGCCAAGACCCTTTTCTGCGGTATTGCCAATCGCTCGCATTGTGATGGCCCCTGTTCCTCGACGGATTCAAGATCGGCCATTAGGGGGACAAGCCTAAACATCGCTTTAAGCTGCAGGGTAAATTTGCGTTAAGCAGTCGCATGACCATGAGGAAGACCACGCCTTTGCCGATCGAGGAACTGCCGCTGCCCCAGCGGCTGGCGCTATCCTATGCGCCGGGCAGGATGCGTGCTCCCCTTGCGGCGCTGTTCGCATTCGATGCCCGGCTGGGGCAATTGGTGCGCCAGGCGAGCGAACCCATGCTGGGGCAGCTTCGGCTGGCCTGGTGGCGCGATACATTGGCACGACCGCTGCCGGAACGTCCGCGGGGTGATGCGGTTCTCGACGCGCTGGCCAGCCTCGAGGGGCTGGAGGCATCGCTGTCCATGGTGGTCGATGGCTGGGAAGTGTTGCTGTCGGATCGCGTGGGTGGCGATCAGGCCCTGTCCCATGCACAGGGAAGGGCATCCGGCTTCGCTGCGCTGGCGGAGAGTAAGGGAGACGATGCTACCGGGGTCGAACGGCTTGCGCAGATCTGGGCTGCGGCTGACCTGGTATCGAAGCTCAGCCGATCCGGCGAGAGATCCGAAGCCTTGCAGGTTGCAAGCCGGCTTGCGTCAGAAGGGACAACCGCCGGACGCGACTGGCGCAGCCTGGCAATCCTGGCCGGGCTCTCCCGGCGCAGCCTCGTGAGGGGAGGGGGCGGGCTTCTCGACGGGCCTGCGAGCATGGCGCTGGCCCTTCGCATCGGCTTGCTGGGGCGCTAGACTGCCTGCGCAACAAGTGGAGGCGATAGGATGAACAAGGCGGTGCTTGGGGCCTTCGTGACGCTGCTGCTGGTTGGCGTCGGCCTGTTCTGGTGGCAGGGAAGGGCCGAAGTCGAATCGGCGGCGCCACCGCCCGATCCCGTCGCCTTGGCAACCATCGATCCCGAAGAGCTTCCCCAGATTGACCCGGGCGAGTTGGAAGGTCCGGCACCGCCCGAGGCGAGCGAACTGACCGCCGAACAGCAACGCTTCTTCCGTTATGACCGCAATCGCGACTGGAGAATCTCGCGCATGGAGATGATGTCGTCGCGCACCGACGGTTTTCGCAGTCTCGACCAGGACGGCAACAATTTGCTGACCTTCGAGGAGTGGGCAGTGACGACCAGCGATCGCTTTGCCGAAATGGACGCAGATGAGGACGGTGATCTGACGCCGGCCGAATTCGCGACTTCGGCGCCGAAACCACGCTCGGCGCCGCGCTGCAATTGCTGAGTGTCAGGCGGGGACCGCGGCGAGCCCTGCCAGCCAGACGCCGAAGTCTTCCTTGGCACGCGAGGTATAGGCTTCCTTGCGCTGCTTCTTCTTCACCTCGTGCAGCGGTGGGAAGAGGCCGAAATTGACGTTCATCGGCTGGTAGCCCTCGGCTTCGGCATCGCCCGTGATATGTGCGAGAAGCGCGCCCATGGCGGAGGTCCGGGGCGGGGAGACCCAGTCGCCGCCAGCCAGTTCGATTGCCGCCATCATGCCCGCCAACAGGCCCACGGCACTGCTTTCGACATAGCCCTCGCAGCCGGTGATCTGGCCGGCAAAACGTATGTGTTCGGCGCCTTTGAGCCGCAATTGCCGGTCGAGCAGGAGCGGAGAATTGAGGAAGGTGTTGCGGTGCAAGCCACCCAGCCGCGCGAATTCGGCATTCGCGAGCCCGGGAATCGTGCGGAACAGGCGCACCTGTTCGGCATATTTGAGCTTGGTCTGGAAGCCGACCATGTTCCACAGCGTGCCGAGCTTATTGTCCTGCCGCAACTGGACCACGGCATAGGGCCAGCGCCCGTTGGGGAATTCGGGCGTGGTGTCGCGCGGATTGTCGAGCCCGACCGGCTTCATGGGTCCGAAACGGAGCGTGTCCACCCCGCGTTCGGCCATGACTTCGATCGGCATGCAGCCGTCGAAATAGGGCGTGTCGGCTTCCCACTGCTTGAACTCGGTCTTCTCACCCTCGATCAGGCCCCGGTGGAAGGCGAGATATTGCTCCTGGGTCATCGGGCAGTTGATGTAGTCCTTGCCGTCACTGTCGGGCCCGGACTGCTTGTCCCAGCGCGATTGCTTCCAGCAGATGTCCATGTCGATCGTATCGTAATGGACGATCGGGGCGATTGCGTCGAAGAAGGCGAGGCTGTCGGTGCCGGTCGCTGTGCCGATACTCTGCGCGAGCGTTGCCGCAGTGAGCGGACCGGTCGCGACGATGGTCGGGCCGGCGTCGGGCAAGCTGTCGATCCGCTCGCGGACGATTTCGACATTGGGATGCTCTTCGAGAGTCTTCTGGACCTCGGCCGAGAAGACGTCGCGATCAACCGCCAGCGCCGATCCGGCCGGGACGCGCGCCATCTCGCCTGCGCGCATGACCAGCGAATCCAGCCGCCGCATCTCGTGATGGAGCAGGCCGACCGCGTTCTTCTCGTCATCGTCGCTGCGGAAGGAGTTGGAGCAGACCAGTTCGGCCAGACCGTCGGTCTGGTGAGCGGGTGTCATGTCGCCGCCGCCGCGCATTTCCGACAGGCGGACCTTCACGCCGCGCCGGGCCAGTTGCCAGGCGGCTTCGCTCCCGGCGAGGCCGCCACCGATAATATGAACATCGTGGTGCATGGCCTTCGCCCTACTGCTTGCCAGCCTGCAAGTTCAAGGCCAAGCATCGATCAAGGAGGACACATGCCCCATCGCGCCTTGTCGGAGAAGCGACCCTGGTTGCTGGCGAGCATCACAGCTTCGCTGGCCTATTTCGTCCTGCGCGACGAATATGTCCCAGGGCTGGCGCTGATCCTGCTCAAAGGGGCCGGGGTCGGCCTGTTGGCGACCTATGCGCTGGTTCGCCATCCCTCCCGCGATGCGCGCCATCTCGCAGCGATTATGGGGGCGGCCGCGCTTGGCGATGTGGTGCTCGAACTGGACCTGTACTGGGGCGGCTTGGCTTTCTTTGTCAGTCATGTGCTGGCGCTGGGACTCTTCCTTCAGCCACATAATCGCCGGGAGAGGTTGACCGGTAGCCAGGGAGCCGCGGCGGCGGCACTTCTCCTCGGTACGCCGCTGCTCGCTTGGCTGCTGACGCTCGACTGGAATGCGGTGCTTTATTGCCTGGCGCTTGGCGGTATGGCTGGAGCGGCCTGGACCAGCCGCTTCTCGCGGTATCACGTCGGGATCGGCGCACTGTTCTACGTGCTTTCAGAACTGGTGTTGCTCGGCCAGATAGGGCGGCCTGGTCCGGAACCGCTGGCCGGAATCCTCGTCTGGCCCT